>Ga0208242_100025_pt1 | contig 239856 bp, 230 predicted proteins | sample SubbioAug_CSW13A_FD_184825 | JGI IMG/M metagenome (GOLD analysis project Ga0208242, IMG submission 184825) | Serpentinite rock and fluid subsurface biosphere microbial communities from McLaughlin Reserve, California, USA - CR12Aug_CSW13A (SPAdes) | ecosystem: Environmental > Terrestrial > Deep...
TCGACTTTCCAGGCTCAAAGGGAACAATGTCGGCTCGTGAAGCTGGCGAATTCTTGAAGTTCGGTTTGCTTCACGTTCACGCGGTCGTCGCATTACGTCCAGAGGGCCAGGCTTTCCGCAGACCCCTGCTCGTCGCTGGTTCAGCACATCAGCTTCGTCGTTTCGGGGAGGTCAAAGTCGAGCCGTATGATCCAGAAAAAGGCTCGCTGGAGACCATGATTCAGTACTGCAGCAAGGGTGCAGAACTTATCGGACCACGACATCGAAGTGATTGCTACGAACTGCTGCCGCGATGAATGGGCAGTGTCCATAGTTGACTGAGACTGACCATCGATGTCCACCGCGATCCACAAAAATCATTGGGGCAGATACCGGGGCAAGAAATATGATGTAGGATTTTCAGTAGTTAAATCAGGATGTTACCGGATGAGTTGGCGGAGAGGGAGGGATTCGAACCCCCGATAGGCTTGCACCTATGCCGCATTTCGAGTGCGGTGCATTCGACCACTCTGCCACCTCTCCAGGTACCAAAACGGCGGTTTCCGCCGGGTCGCGGGCCGAGTTCTATGCGAGGATGCCCGTCCAGACAAGGCGCTGTCGGTCTTTTCAGGCCTGAGAATGACGGGCAGTCATGCCCGCAGGGCGGATCTTCGGTCTTGCCCGATTAACGCCACCGGCCGCGAGGGCAATCTTGCCGCCTCAGCGCTCTTTTCTAAACAACGCCGTCCCCATCTCAGCCTTTCTTCTTCTCTCTCGGGTTGCGCATGGTGAAGCGGGCATTGCCGAGACCGGTGCCGATGGTGAGGATTCCCCAGCGCCTGTAATCCTGCATAAAGGGAATTTCGCTTAAGCCCTGCACCACGCCGTCGTTGTGCATCAGGACAGCAGTGTCGTGATCGCCGATGCTGGGGATCAGGTCGATCAGGCTGGCGGGCAGGTTGAACTTGCTGCTTTCCCAGTTCCCCGGCAGATTCTGCGCGCCCTTTTCGATCGACCCATCGGCATCGATCGCACCGGGACACGAAACGCCGATGAACGGCGCAAGCTTCAGGCCCTCATTCTCGGCCTCTTTCAGCAGCCCTTTCAGCATTCCGGCCAGCTTTTTCACTGCTCCCTCTCGGGTCGGCTCATCATCAGCATGACGCCAGAGCTCAGACTTCCAGACCGAGGCTTTCGACAGATCCGGTGCCTTCTTCTGGCGGGTTTCAACCACGCCGCAACGGATGTTGGTGCCGCCAATATCGACCGCGAGAAGGCTGTCGTGACCCTCGAAAATCCATGACGGCGCCAGATGCGCACAACCGATCAGCGCCGCTTCATCGGGATGGAAGCGAATCGGAATCAGGCTGACCTTCGCACCTTCCGCCTTGAGAATGATGTCCGCCCGCGCGATCGCCAATTCGCCGATCCGGCTCTGCCGGAAGCCGCCACCGACAATGATCGCTTCCGTCTTGTCCCATGCCTTGGTTTTGAGGAAGCGCCCCGTGACATAGGCCAGTTCCTGGGCAAACTCCTCAATGGCGCTGTGGATCAGCGCCGAGGCTTCGACATCCTCGCCGACCAGAATGTCGTCGAGCTTTTTCTTGCTAATGTCTTCGGTGGATTTGGCGCCCAGCGGGTCGTCACCGTTTTTCTTCAGGGGCTTGCGCCATTTGTCGAGAATATCCTGAAAAGCGCCCTTGCTGGCGCGGTCGCCCAGAAATCCGTCCTCATCCTTGAGCTCAATGTTGTAGCTGTCGATGTCGACGGACGGCAGGCGCGCCGCCCCATGTTTACCAATGCCGGCGATCGTCAGCGTGTCTTCAGCCATATCCGGAAGCCCCTTAACTGTTGCGAGGTATAACGACCGGGGAACCGGATTGTTTCGGGGGCGGGTTGCCGCAGCGCTCGCGGAGGCCCAAAACGCCGGAAAATCGAGCCAAATGGCTCAGAAAAGGCCCTTTTTCGAGCTGCTTTTTCTTGACTCGTGGTCTTCTGCGGCTATAACCACCCGCAACCCGGCGCGGGATTTCTCGCGCCGTTTGTTTTTGCGCGGCCGCAGCCTCGACGTTGTAGCGACGCAGACAATTGAACCCATAGCGACTGAACAAGAAGCCGGGCCGGATTTCATCCGAGCATCGGAATCGAACACGAAGGAAAAAAACGATGTTCGCAGTCATCAAAACCGGCGGCCGGCAGTTCCGTGTCGTTCCGGATGATGTGCTCGAGATTGGCAAGATCGCCGGCGATGTCGGAACGATCGTGCAACTTGGCGAAGTAATGGTGGTGGGCGGCGACACGCCGGTTCTGGGAGCGCCGTTCGTGAGTGGCGCATCCGTGGCGGCCGAAGTGCTGGACCACAAGCGCGGCCCGAAGGTGATTTCCTTCAAGAAGCGCCGCCGCAAGAATTCGAAGCGCAAGCGCGGCTATCGCGACGAAATCACGGTGATCCGCGTCACCGAGATTCTGACCGACGGCAAGGCTCCGAGCGTGGGTCCGCGCCCGAAGAAGGAAAAGAAGGTCGAAGCACCATCCGCCGAGGGTGATGCTCCCGCCAAGGCTGCGAAGAAGGCTCCGGCCAAAAAGGCAGCTCCGAAAGCTGCCGCAAAGGCCCCCGCCAAGAAGGCAGCACCGAAGGCAAAGAGCGACAAAAAGTGAAATGATTCCGTCAAGGAATCGGTCTATACACTAGACGCAAGTTTGGAGACGGAGCGATGGCTCACAAAAAAGCAGGCGGTTCTTCGCGCAACGGACGCGACTCAGCTGGCAAGCGCCTTGGCGTCAAGGCGTTCGGCGGCGAACACGTGATTCCGGGTAATATCATTGCCCGTCAGCGCGGCACGACCTGGCATCCCGGCCTTAACGTCGGCATGGGCACGGACCATACCCTTTTCGCCAAGATCGAAGGCAAGGTCGAATTCCGCGCCAAAGCCAACGGCCGCACCTTCGTCTCGGTTATTCCGATGGCGGAAGCGGCTGAATAAACGGTAGACACATCGCGTCTGCCGGGTCTCGTTGAACCGGCAGAGCGCCAGAAGGCTCGAAAGGGGAGACGGGTAAACCGGCCTCCCCTTTTCGTTTGCGCCCGTTGGGGACGGGCACATGAAGGAGCCTTGTCATGTTGCTGGAAAAGCCAACGCCCATCTTGCTGGAATCAAGAGCCGTCGTCCTCGAGACCGATCGGCTGGTGTTGCGTCAGCCGACGCTCGCGGACGTAAAAGCCATTGCGCATGTCGTCGGTGACAAGCGTGTGGCCGTTAACCTGCGCCGCGTGCCGCATCCCTATTCGCTGGACGATGCCATCAGCTTCGTGAACACCGTCGCAGGCACTGTCGATACCGTTTTCCTTGTCGAGCGCGAGCGTACCGCGGTCGGGCTTGTCGGCGTGAGTTGGGAAGACGAGAACGCGCCGGAACTGGGTTACTGTTTTGGCGTCGATCACTGGGGCAAGGGCTTTGCCACGGAAGCCGCGCGCGCCGTGATTGATTACGCCTTCGAGGAATTTGCCATCGACGAATTGCTGGCCGGAGCGCGCGTGCTGAATCCGGCATCGCGTCATGTGCTGGAGAAGTGCGGCTTCCAGTGGACCGGCGTCGAACTGCACCGCTTCCTCGCGCTCGGATCGTCGACACCGGTCGATCGCTTCAAGCTCGAGCGCGGCGTGTGGTCGTCGATCAAGAGCTGGCGCAACTCGACGCGGCGTTGAGCCGACAAGGCATGATCCTCTCCGGAGCGCCGGGAGGATCATGCACTAAACCACCGTGGGCGGATTGGGCTCAGGCTCGCGATGCATGACCGCGCGCTCGCGCAGGAAGATATAGATTCCCGCACAGGCGACGATGGTCGCCCCTATTATCGTGTTCGGTGACGGCACATCGCCGAACACCAGAAATCCCAGCACAACCGCCCACACGATCATCGTGTACTGAAACGGCGCCACCACACTGGCAGGCGCCAGAATCAGCGACCGGTTGAGGCACAGCACGGCAACCACATTGACCGTGCCGCTGATCAGCAACAGAACAACGATCAGCCATGTCGGTGGAAGGAAGATGAACGCCGATACGATTCCGCCGAAGACAAACGAGCCCACCACCTGAGTCATGGCCAGAAGAAAGTTGGACGTGCCGCGCACATAACGCGTCACGATCATGAACACCGACTGGCACAGACAACCCGCCAGCGCGATCAAGGCGGGCCAGGAAATGGCTGCGCCAGTGGGGCGCAATGCAATGATGACCCCGGCAAACCCCACGACAACGGCCGTCCAGCGCCGCCAGCCGACCTGCTCACGCAGAAAAATCGCGGAGAAGGCTGTAACGAAAATCGGCGCCGCCAGATAGCAGGTGGTGGCGTCCGCCAGCGGGATGTACTTGATGGCCGTGAAGAACAGCATACCGTCGGCAACGGACATCGCCATGCGCAGCACCTGCAAACCGGGCCGCGGCACATGGCGCATCGCCGCGAATTTGTCGCGGGCAAGAAACGGCATCAGCGTTGCGATGGCGGCAAATCCGCGGATGAAGAACAGCTGCGCCGGCGGATAGGTCGCAACCATCACCTTGCTGAAGACATTCACCAGCGAAAATATCGTGATGGCCGCGAGCATGAACAAAATGCCCGCCAGCGTGGATGATCGCGGCGCGGCCCCTCGCAGGCTTTGCAATGAAAAGCTCATCCGGGCGGAGGCACCACGACCGGCTCCTCGCGAACGAGGTCGCGTTCGCGCAGGAAGATGTAGAGGCCGGCCAGGATGATGACCGCAGCACCCACCAGCATCGCCACCGAGGGCACATCGCCGAACACGACATAGCCGAAGATCACCGCCCAGATGATCATCGTGTACTGATAGGGTACGACGACGCTGGCCGGAGCGAGCTTGAGCGAACGGTTGACCCCGAGCGCAGCCACGATGGAAATGCAGCCTGCCAAGGCGAACAGACCGAAGTCCGGCAAGGTCGGCGTGATCCAGCCGAACGGCGCCACGATCACGCCGAACAGAAGCGTTCCGCAGAACTGCGCCGTTGTCAGCACGACATCGGGCGTGCCGCGCAGCGAGCGCGTAATAATCATGAGCGCTGCGAACGACGAACTGCCCGCCAGCGCGATCATCGCCGGCCAGCTGAAGGCCTGCGTGGACGGGCGCAGCGCGATGATGACGCCGATGAAGCCGACGACGATGGCGCTCCAGCGCCGCCAGCCGACCTTTTCGCCGAGGAAAATCGCGGAAGCCGCGGTCACAAAGATCGGCGCCGCAAGATAGTAGGTAATGACATCGGCAAGCGGCAGATAGACCGACGCGGCGAAAAACGCCGCAACCTCCAGTGTCGAGAGAGCTACCCGGAGAACCTGCAGCCCGGGCCTCTGAATGGTCCGGAAGGCGCTCCGGTGACGCCAGATCACCGGTGACAGCAGCACGAGACTCGCCACCGCGCGCAGCAGCAGCAGTTGGCCGACCGTGTAGGTCGCAACAATGAACTTGCCGATGGCGTCGCCGAACGAAAACATCCAGACGGCCAGCAGCATCAGCGCGATGCCTGCAAGCGCGGCCGAGCGGTTGCCGGCCTCTGCAGAGAGTTTTGCGAACATGGCTGCGTCGCCGAGCGTGAATGGGACCAAAATGCGGCTGGACGGGTTGTTTAGGAGGCCGGGACGTTTACCGCAACCGCCGCAAATGCAGCCTTTGGTGCGATATTACGCATGAATCGGTTGCCGCTCGCGCACCCATGGCGCATACATTGGCGCACACGCCCGGAACGCGATTGAACGCGGCAAACCGGGCCTTTTGCCGATCAAGGCGCAATGGAAAACCGATGAAATTTCTCGACGAAGCCAAGGTCTATATCCGCTCCGGTGACGGCGGAAACGGCTGCGTGGCATTTCGTCGCGAGAAGTTCATCGAGTTTGGCGGCCCGTCGGGCGGCAATGGCGGACGCGGCGGCGATGTCATTGTCGAAGTCGCGGACGGCCTCAACACGCTGATCGATTATCGCTACCAGCAGCACTTCAAGGCGCCGAAGGGCGGCCACGGCATGGGCTCAGACCGTCACGGCGCGGGCGGGAAGGACATCGTGCTCAAGGTGCCGCTCGGCACGCAAATCTTCGACGAGGACCGCGAGACGCTGATCCACGACTTTACCGAGGTCGGCGAAAAATTCGTCCTGGCGAAGGGCGGCAACGGCGGCTTCGGCAACGCGCACTTCAAGACTTCGACCAATCGCGCACCACGCAACGCCAACCCCGGCCAGCCCGGCGAAGAGCGCTGGATCTGGCTGCGGCTGAAACTGATTGCGGACGCCGGTCTGGTCGGATTGCCTAACGCCGGTAAATCCACGTTTCTCTCCGTCGTCAGCGCGGCGAAGCCGAAGATCGCCGACTATCCGTTCACGACCCTGCATCCGCAGCTTGGCGTCGTCGGCATCGACGGACGAGAATTCGTGCTGGCTGACATTCCGGGACTGATCGAGGGCGCGCATGAAGGCGCAGGCCTCGGCGACAGGTTCCTCGGTCACGTCGAGCGCTGCCGCGTGTTGCTCCATCTGGTCGATGCGACATCCGAACATGCCGGCAAGGAGTACAAGACCGTTCGCACCGAACTGGAGGCGTATGACGAGAATCTCGCCGGCAAGATCGAGATCGTCGCGCTGAGCAAAATTGACGCCGTCACGCCGGAACATCTCAAGGATCAGAAGGCGCGGCTGAAGCGGGCGGCGAAGAAGACGCCGCTGCTGCTCTCGAGCGTGTCGCGCGAAGGCGTGCCGGAAGCATTGCGCGCGCTGTTGTCCGTGATCGGCGAAGCGCCGGTATCGGCGAAAGCGAAGAAGGCGACTGAGAGTCCGGCGAATGAAGAGCCGGAGCAGCCGTCAGGCTGGACTCCACTTGGCCGCTGACGCTCTCATTCGCAATTCAACTTAAGCCCATTACATGCTGATTTTCCGATGTCGAATCCCGAACTGAATAATTTCCGCCGCATCGTCGTCAAGGTCGGATCGTCGCTGCTGATCGATTCCAGCGCCGGCGAAGTCCGCGCATCATGGCTGGCCGCACTCGCAGCCGATCTCGCCAAGCTGCATCACGCAGGCAAGGATGTGCTCGTTGTTTCATCGGGCTCGATCGCACTCGGCCGCAGCCGCCTGAAATTGCCGAGCGGCCTGCTCAAGCTCGAGGAAAGCCAGGCCGCCGCCGCGGTCGGCCAGATCGAACTTGCGCGCATCTGGTCCGGCGTGCTCGGCCATTACGGCATCGGCGCCGGACAGATCTTGGTCACGCTGCAGGACACCGAAGAGCGGCGGCGCTATCTCAATGCGCGCTCCACCATCTCGAAACTTCTCGAGTGGCGTGCGGTGCCGGTGATCAACGAGAACGACACCGTCGCCACCAACGAAATCCGTTATGGGGACAACGACCGTCTCGCCGCGCGCGTCGCCACCATGACCAGCGCGGATCTGCTCATCCTCCTTTCAGACATTGACGGTCTCTACACCGCGCCGCCGTCGGCGAACCCGAACGCGAAGCTCATTCCTGTCGTCGAATCCGTCACCGCGGATATCGAGGCGATGGCAGGCGCGGCCGAATCCGAACTGTCGCGCGGCGGCATGCGCACCAAGATCGAGGCCGCGAAGATCGCAACCTCCGCCGGCACGCACATGCTGATCGCATCGGGCAAGATCGAACATCCGCTGCAAGCCATTGCCGACGGCGGGCCCTGCACATGGTTTCTCACCCCGGCCAATCCCGTCACTGCGCGCAAGCGCTGGATCGCAGGTTCACTCGAGCCGAAGGGTACGCTCACCATCGACGCAGGTGCGGTCGCGGCATTGCGAGCAGGCAAGAGCCTCCTGCCGGCCGGCGTGATCCGGGTCGACGGGCAGTTCGCCCGCGGCGACGCCGTGGTGGTGCGCGGTCCGGACACCCATGAGATCGGCCGCGGTCTTGTCGCCTATGACGCGGACCATGCCGACCAGATCAAGGGACGCTCCTCCTCGGACGCAGCGCAAATCCTCGGCATCAGTGGCCGCGCGGAAATGATCCATCGCGACGACCTGGTGGTCGGCGGCCCGCGCGGCACCGACAGCGCGAAATAGCGCCCCGGGCAAACCCGAGCACGGCCAATGGCCTAGCGGGGCGCCCCCTCGGCCACCGACCCATCCCGCCGGGCAGCCATGTTCCCGGCGGCTCGCCGGGTCCGAATTTCTGTGCTAGAGCATGGCCTTACAGGCATTCCAACCCCACATAGACCGACATGTCCGCTCCGCTCAAAGCTCTTGATGGTGCTCCCGACCTGACCGCGCTGATGGCCGATCTCGGCGTTGGCGCACGCCGCGCCGCGCGGACGCTGGCGCTTGCGCCGAGCGAGCAGAAGGATGCCGCGCTGGCTGCCATGGCGGCAGCCATTCGCGCCAATGCCAAAGAGATTCTGGCCGCCAACGCTGAAGACGTCGCCGAGGCGAAAGCCGGTGGAATGAGCAGCGCGTTCGTCGATCGTCTCGCGCTCAATGAGGCGCGCATCAAGGCGATGGCCGACGGCATCGATGTGGTGCGGGCGATTCCCGATCCCGTCGGCATCGTCACCGAAAGCTGGACACGGCCCAACGGGATGACCATCGAGCGCGTGCGCGTGCCGCTCGGCGTCGTCGGCGTGATCTTCGAGAGCCGCCCCAATGTCGCGGCCGACGCCGGCGCGTTGTGCCTCAAGTCCGGCAACGCCGTCATCCTGCGTGGCGGCTCGGACAGTTTCCGGTCGTGCCGCGCGATTCATCAATGCCTGGTCGAAGGCTTGCGCAAGGCAGGACTTCCCGAAGAATCCATTTCGCTGGTGCCGACCCGCGACCGTGCGGCAGTCGGCCTGATGCTCGGCGGGCTCAATGGCGCGATCGATGTCATCGTGCCGCGCGGCGGCAAGAATCTCGTCGCCCGCGTGCAGGACGAAGCGCGGGTGCCGGTGTTCGCCCATCTCGAAGGCGTCAATCATGTCTATGTCGACAAGGCGGCAGCGCCGAACATGGCCAAGACCGTTGTGCTCAATGCCAAGATGCGCCGTCCCGGCGTCTGCGGCGCAGCGGAAACGCTGCTGATCGACAAGGCCGCCGCCGACAAGCAGCTCAAGCCGCTGGTGACAATGCTTCTCGACGCCGGTTGCGAAGTGCGCGGCGACGCGGACATTCAGCGCGCCGACGCGCGCGTGAAGCCTGTGTCCGACGAAGACTGGGCCACCGAATACGAAGACGCCATCATTTCCGCGAAGCTTGTGAACGGCCTCGACGATGCCATCGCGCATATCGAGCGCTATGGCTCGCATCACACCGACGCTATCGTCACCGAAGACGCGAAGGCCGCCGAAAGATTTCTCAACGAAGTGGATTCAGCCATCGTGCTGCATAATGCCTCGACGCAGTTCGCCGACGGCGGCGAATTCGGCTTCGGTGCGGAAATCGGTATCGCCACTGGCAAGTTCCATGCGCGCGGGCCCGTCGGGGCCGAGCAACTCACCAGTTTCAAGTATCGCGTCCACGGCACAGGACAGACACGCCCGTGAATTGCGCGCCCGTGAGCGACGCGCCAGAGACCGCGGCAGTTCACTTGCCCCGCGCCCTTCCGCTTCATGCCGACGGAATGCGCATCGGCCTGCTCGGCGGATCATTCAACCCGCCGCACGACGCGCATCGCGCCATCAGCCTGTTCGCGATGAAACGGCTACAGCTCGACCGCATCTGGTGGCTGGTGTCCCCCGGCAATCCGCTCAAGAACAACGGCTCACTGCAAGCACTGCGCGAGCGCATGATTGCCGCACACAGAGTTGCGAACCATCCGCGCATCGATGTCAGTTGTCTCGAAACCGTCATCGGCACCCGCTACACTGCCGACACGATTTCGTATCTGCGGCGCCGCTGCTCCGGTGTTCGCTTTGTATGGATCATGGGCGCTGACAATCTCGCGCAATTCAGCCGCTGGGAAAACTGGCAGCACATCGCCAGCATGGTCCCGATCGCCGTGGTCGACCGCCCGCCCGACAGCTTCCGTGCCCTTTCCTCCATCGCTGCACAAACCCTGATGCCCTACCGCATCGACGAGCGGAGTGCGGGAACACTGTCGCGTCGGCGGGCCCCAGCCTGGACCTTCCTCACCGGGCTGAAATCCAGCCTGTCCTCGACGCGGCTGCGGAACCCGGACGGAAGCTGGAAGGATGCCAGTTCGCGATGACGTTTTCCGGCAACAGCAAAGCGCAAATTATCGCTTCGATATCTGGAAGATTGAAACCATTAACCCCACATGCGTATGATGAAGGTGGGCGCCAGGATTCGGCGCTCGCGATACAGTGAAAGGAATGGTCCCTGACCACATCTGTATTGTCCAAGGCAGCCTTGTCGAAGCCTCGTGCTGAAGCGACGCCTGCTCCCGTCTTGAAGGCGCGACCTGACGCCGACGAGACGCTGAACCTGATCCTCTCCCGCCTTGACGACATGAAGGCGGAAGAAACGATCACCATCGACCTCCGCGGCAAATCCTCCATCACTGACTACATGATCGTAACCTCCGGGCGGGCCAACCGTCACGTCGGCGCGATCGCGGAAAACGTGGCGAAGGGCCTCAAAGAAAGCGGAATCGCAGCCCCTCATATCGAGGGATTGCCCAACTGCGACTGGGTGCTGATCGATTCCGGCGACGTGATCGTGCATGTGTTCAGGCCGGAAGTCCGCGAGTTCTACAATCTCGAGAAGATGTGGACCTCGGACAAGCCGGCGGCAAAGGCCCGCTGAGAAGCGGTAAGCCTGCACGTGTTCATGTGCTTGCGCGCATGTTAGTTTGCGCGCCATGCGCATCGTTGTCATCGCCATTGGCCGCCTGAAACAAGGCCCGGAGCGGGAGCTTGCTGATCGTTATCGCGACCGGTTCGATGATATCGGCCGCAAGCTCGGATTTCGCGGCCTTGAGATTCATGAAATCCCGGAAAGCCGCGCGCGCGACACTGCGGCCCGCATGGCGGATGAAGCCGCCGCAATCTCAGCGCTGATTCCTGACAAATCGTCCATCATCGCGCTCGACGAACGCGGCGAAACCATCGACAGCGCAACGTTCGCGCGGCATCTTGGCCGCTGGCGGGACGAATCGGTTCCAACCGCTGTTTTCTTAATCGGCGGGGCGGACGGACTTTCGCCTGAATTGCGGCGCAAGGTGAAACTCAGCGTTGCGTTTGGCAAGGCGACATGGCCGCATCAGATGGTGCGCGTCATGCTGCTGGAACAGATTTACCGGGCCGCGACGATTTTATCCGGCCACCCGTACCACCGCGCATAGTATAACTTGGCGTGTATTCTGTTCGCAAAACCAGTGCCAACTGAAATACGCGCATGAAAGATCCAACCGCACGTGACTGACGCGACAGGCTATGCACCCTCGCTAACACCGCGCCGGCTTTCGCGCGGGGCCATGCTGCCGTTGTCGCTGGTGGTTTCAGCCTTGCATCTTGCAGGCATCGCGCCGGCTGTCGCACAAAGCGCAGCCAAACAGATTGCCGCTCCCGATCCCGAAGCAATCAAGCAGCGCGCCCAGGAGCTGGAGGCCGCGCGCGAACAACAGAAAAAGGCCGCCGAGCTGGAGAAGAAGCTCAAGGCCGATATCGCTGCCATCGGTCAGGACCGTTCCAAGCTGAACCAGCAACTGATCGGCATCGCCTCGCAGGTGCGCGATGTCGAAGGCAAGATGGCGGATACGGAAGGCCGGCTGCGTCCGCTGGATGCGCGCGAGCTTCAGATTCGCGCCTCGCTCGAATCGCGCCGCGATGAAATTTCCGAGGTGCTCGCGGCCCTCCAGCGGTCCGGACGCCGCGCACCGCCGGCGCTGTTTGTAAGACCTGAAGACGCGCTGCAGTCGCTACGCACCGCAATGCTGCTGGGCGCAGTGGTGCCGGACATGCGCGCACGGGCCGCCAAGCTTGCCGGTGATCTTGGCGAACTGGTTAGCCTGCGCAAAAACATTTCGGAAGAACGCGACCGGCTCGCGCGCGACCGCGACAAACTGAACGACGATCGTGCACGGCTCGCGGCGCTGGTGCAAGAACGGCAGAAAACGCAGACGGAAGCGGAAAAGGACATGGAGGCGGAGCGGCAACGCGCCATCGCGCTGTCCAGACAAACTGAAAGCCTCCAGGATCTCATCGCCAAGATGGAGCAGGACGTGAAAGCGGCGGCAAAGGCCGCAGCGGCGGCCGAGCTGAAGGGCACCCCGGCATCCCTCAATGGCAAGCCCGATCTGGGCGCCTTGAAGGACTCGGCGCGGCTGAGCCCGGCGATCGCTTTTGGTTCCGCGAAAGGACTATTGCGAATTCCGGTTAACGGCACCCGGATCCGCAATTTTGGCGGTTCCGACGGCACGGGAGGCCAAGAAAAAGGCATTTCCATCGCCACCCGGCCGGGCGCGCAGGTCACAACACCTTGTGATGGCTGGGTTGTTTACTCCGGCCCCTTCCGGAGCTACGGACAACTCTTGATCCTCAATGCGGGCGGCGGGTATCATGTGCTTATCGCCGGTATGGAACGTATTTCGGTCACGATCGGACAGTTTGTTCTAACAGGAGAACCGGTCGCGACGATGGGGACCACGTCTCAGGTCGCGTCAATTCTGGCGGCAGCGTCTAGCCAGCCTGTGCTCTACATCGAGTTCCGTAAGGACGGCGCTCCAATCGATTCTGGTCCATGGTGGGCCGCAAGTGAAGGCCAAAAGGTTCGCGGATGATGCGCAAGACTTCCCTGGTTCTCCTCAGCGTCGCAGCAGGCGCAGCGGCAACACTCCTTCTCACCCAGCCGCGCTCGGCCCTGGTGGGATCGACCGCACGCGCGGCGTCCTCCGACACGTACCGTCAACTCAATCTGTTCGGTGATGTGTTCGAGCGTGTTCGCAGCGACTATGTCGAGAAGCCGGATGACAGCAAGCTCGTCGAGACCGCGATCAGCGGCATGCTTACCGGCCTCGATCCGCACTCCAGCTACATGGATGCGAAGAGCTTCCGCGACATGCAGGTGCAGACACGCGGCGAGTTCGGCGGCCTCGGCATCGAAGTCACGATGGAAGAGGGCCTGATCAAGGTCGTGTCGCCGATCGACGAGACACCGGCTTCAAAGGCCGGCATCATGGCCAACGACATCATCACGCAGCTCGACGATGAGGCCGTTCAGGGTCTAACCCTGAACCAGGCCGTCGAGAAGATGCGCGGCCCGGTCAATACCAAGATCAAGCTCAAGATCATCCGCAAGGGCCAGGACAAGCCGCTCGAGATCACGCTGACGCGCGACAACATCCGGGTGCGTTCGGTGCGCGCGCGCGTCGAGAGCGATGACATCGCCTATATCCGAGTCACCACCTTCAACGAGCAGACCACCGAAGGCCTGAAGCGCGAGATGGCGAACCTGACCAACCAGATCGGTTCGGACAAGCTCAAGGGCTACATCCTCGACCTGCGCAACAATCCGGGCGGCCTGCTTGAGGAAGCTGTGTCGGTGTCCGACGCGTTCCTCGACCGGGGCGAAATCGTTTCGACCCGTGGCCGCAACGCCGAGGAAACCCAGCGCCGCACCGCCAAGCCCGGCGATCTCGCCAAGGGCAAGCCGGTGATCGTACTGATCAACGGCGGCTCGGCATCTGCGTCGGAAATCGTCGCCGGCGCATTGCAGGACCACAAGCGCGCCACGCTGCTCGGCACCCGCTCGTTCGGCAAGGGCTCCGTGCAGACCATCATTCCGCTTGGCTCCGGCAACGGCGCGCTGCGGCTGACCACTGCGCGTTACTTCACGCCATCGGGCAAGTCGATTCAGGCCAAGGGCATCATCCCGGACATCGAAGTTCTGCAGGATGTGCCGGACGATCTGAAGTCGAAGACCGACACCAAGGGCGAAGCTTCGCTGCGCGGCCATCTCAAGGCTGAAGGCCAGGAAGAGACCGGGTCGCAATCCTACGTGCCGCCGGATGCGAAGGACGACAAGGCGCTGAAGATGGCTGCGGACCTGCTGCACGGCATCAAGCAGACCACGTCGGCTCCCGCTCCGACCGACAAGGCTTCGAACAAGGCCGCGAACTAAGCGCGCCAGTATCTCCATCTGATCAGGGCGGCCCTCGGGCCGCCCTTTTTGCTGGCCCGATCCCAGCGGAACCAAGCCTTTGCGGGCCGCCCTATCGAGGCCGTGGTAGGATTCGGCGATTGATTCGCGAGGGTTGAGGGCAGTGACCACTGACGATCTGAGCGCCCCGCTCGGACAGGACCGGGCGCGCAAGCGGCGATACCGGCTTCCGTTCACGGCACCGCAGGCGATTGCGGGGCTGCTCGGGCTGTTTCTGGTGGTCTTTCTCGGCTTCGCGATTTTCAACCAGAATCCGATGGGCGGCGAACCGCTGGCGAAAGTGGCCTACGATCCCGCCAAGCTGCCCGCAGAGACCGCTGCAAAGCCGGCCAGCACCGCACCCGCGGCGCCGAAAGAAGCCACGGCACCGTCCGCCAGTGGCCAGCAGACGGTGACCATCATCGACGGTTCCAGCGGGGCACGGCAAAGCGTGGTGGTGGGCGCAGGTACGGACGCTCCGGCCAATGCGGATGCACCGCCAGCCGTGATCGCAGGCGTCAATCCGAAGCTGCTGGAAACGTCGCGCTACGGCATGATCCCGGTGGCTGCGGACGGGCTGAAGCCTTTCCGCGCCTATGCGGCCGGCAGCGACGCCGAGCGCGCCATGGCCGCAAAGAAGCCCGTCATCGCGATCGTCATCTCCGGACTTGGCGTCGGTGCCGCAAAAACCGCTGATGCTATCACCAAGCTTCCGGGGTCCGTGACGCTTGCTTTCACGCCCTACGGCTCAGACCCCGGCAAGCTGGTCGAGCGCGCCCGCGCGCAGAAGCACGAAGTTCTGTTGCAGGTTCCGATGGAGCCGTTCGACTATCCGGACAACGATCCCGGCCCGCAGACGCTGCTGACGACACTGTCCGCCGAGCAGAACGCCGATCGCCTCGCATGGCACATGAGCCGCTTTCAGGGCTACGTCGGCATCGCCAATTTCATGGGATCGCGCTTTGTCGCAACCGACACAGCGATGCAGCCGATCGTCAAGGAAGCTGCAAGGCGCGGCCTCGCCTGGCTTGACGACGGCAGCGCGCCGCGCAGTGTCGCCAGCGTGATCGCGGAAGGCCAGTCAATGCCGTTCGCAAGGGCCGATGTCAGCATCGACACCGTGCCGACACCCGCGGAGATTGACCGCGCGCTGGCGCGGCTGGAGACGCTTGCGAAGGAACGCGGAACGGCCGTGGGGGTCGCATCGGCGCTGCCGATCTCGATCGACCGTATCGGAACCTGGGCCCGGCAACTGGACGGCCGCGGCATCGCGCTGGTGCCGTTGACAACAGCCATGCTGAAACCAAAATCAAGCTGATGGCCGACCGGAACCCATCACCGGGCAGATGGTCACGTGAACGAGAGAACAAGACGCGATTGGTGCTGATACCGGTCGGGGATCAAAGGCTTTAGCAGTATGGCGCGTTACGACGATCTGCCCTACCGGACCTGCGTCGGGATTACCCTGATCAACCCGGAGGGGCTTGTTTTCATCGGCCGCCGCGTCGGCGGACCGGAACATGTCGACCAGACCCATGTCTGGCAAATGCCCCAGGGTGGCGTCGACAGCGGCGAAGATACCTGGGCTGCTGCCAAGCGCGAGCTCTACGAAGAAACCAACGCCCAATCGGTCGAGAAGCTCGGCGAAGTTTCCGAATGGCTCACCTACGACATTCCGCGCACAGTCGCCGGCCGGGCCTGGAAGGGCCGCTTCCGCGGCCAGAAACAGAAATGGTACGCGATGCGCTTCACCGGCAACGACAGCGAGATCAATGTCGCGTCCCCCGCCGGTCACAAGGCCGAGTTCATGGACTGGCGGTGGGAGCCGATGAAGAATCTTCCCGATCTGATCGTGCCGTTCAAGCGCCCGGTCTATGAACGCGTGGTCAGGGAGTTCTCAAAGTTCTCGGGGAAGTGACCACCCCTCTGAAATGCAAAAAAGCCCTGCGTTGCAGGGCTTTTTTAATTTTCGGATGACCGGGTGCTCAATGCATCGCGGTCGAATTGACCACCTGACGCTGAATGGTCTTGAAGTGATCGAGCCGCTCGATCGCCTGATCGAGAACCGTGCCTTCCTTCTCCTTCAGATCCTCTTCCATCTGAGCGATCTTGTCGGCGAAAGCAGCGGTGTCGAGCTCCGCCACCGATGTTGCGGTATCGGCGAGAACCGTAAGACCCTTGTCCGAGATTTCCGCAAGGCCGCCGAGCACGATGATCTTCTCATGCTTGCCGCCAACGGTGACCGTCATGATACCGGGACGAATGGTCGCCACCAGCGGCGCATGACCGGCCATCACGCCGAGATCGCCCTCGACGCCCGGAATATCGACCTGCTCGACTTCACCCGAGAAGGCGATCTTTTCCGGAGAAACCAGATCGAAGTGAAAGGTGGCCATCGTGATTACGCCGCTTCCGCTGCGAGCTTCTTGCCCTTCTCGACGGCTTCCTCGATCGTGCCGACCATGTAGAACGCGGCTTCCGGCAGGTGATCGTACTTGCCGTTGCAGAGATCCTTGAAGCCCTTGATTGTGTCGGCGAGTTCGACGAACTTGCCCGGCGAGCCGGTGAAGATTTCAGCGACGTGGAACGGCTGCGACAGGAAGCGCTCGACCTTGCGGGCGCGGGCCACGGTCAGCTTGTCCTCTTCGGACAGTTCGTCCATGCCGAGAATGGCGATGATATCCTGCAGCGACTTGTAGCGCTGCAGCACCTGCTGGACGAGGCGCGCGGTCTGGTAGTGCTCTTCGCCGACGATCAGCGGGGAGAGCATGCGCGAGGTCGAGTCGAGCGGATCCACCGCCGGGTAGATGCCCTTTTCAGAGATCGCGCGGTTGAGCACGGTCGTCGCGTCCAAGTGAGCGAACGAGGTGGCCGGCGCCGGGTCGGTCAAGTCGTCGGCCGGAACGTAAATGGCCTGCACCGAGGTGATCGAACCCTTGTTGGTGGTGGTGATGCGCTCCTGCAGCGCGCCCATGTCGGTCGCGAGCGTCGGCTGATAACCCACCGCCGAAGGAATACGGCCGAGCAGAGCGGACACTTCCGAACCCGCCTGGGTGAAGCGGAAGATGTTGTCGACGAAGAACAGCACGTCCTGGCCCTGATCGCGGAAGTGCTCGGCGACGGTCAGGCCGGTGAGGCCGACGCGGGCGCGGGCGCCCGGAGGCTCGTTCATCTGGCCGTACACGAGGGCGCACTTCGAACCCTGGCCGCCGCCCTTCTTGTTCACGCCCGATTCGATGAACTCGTGATAGAGGTCGTTGCCTTCGCGGGTACGCTCGCCGACGCCTGCGAACACGGAGTAACCACCGTGCGCCTTCGCGACGTTGTTGATCAGCTCCTGAATCAGCACGGTCTTGCCGACGCCGGCGCCGCCGAACAGGCCGATCTTGCCGCCTTTGGCGTAGGGCGCCAGCAGATCGACGACCTTGATGCCGGTGACGAGAATTTCAGCTTCGGTCGACTGGTCGGTGTAGAGCGGCGCTTCCTGATGGATGGCGCGATCGCCTTCGGCCTTGATCGGGCCCTGCTCGTCCACCGGCTCGCCGACGACGTTCATGATGCGGCCCAGCGTGCCGTCACCCACCGGCACCTTGATCGGCGCGCCGGTATCTTTCACTTCCTGGCCACGGACCAGACCTTCGGTGGTGTCCATCGCGATCGCGCGCACGGTGGATTCACCGAGATGCTGCGCAACCTCGAGCACCAGACGGTTGCCCTGGTTGGTGGTTTCGATCGCGTTGAGAATGGCCGGCAGATAGCCGTCGAACTTCACGTCGACGACGGCGCCGATGACCTGCGAAATGCGTCCGATCTGATTGGCGGGTGATGCCATGGGATAGTCTCCTTAAAACTCGGTCTGTGCGGCGGTCGGCTCAGATAGCTTCGGCGCCGGAGATGATTTCGATCAGTTCCTTGGTAATCATCGCCTGGCGGGTGCGGTTGTAGATCAGCGTCTGCTTGCGGATCATGTCGCCGGCGTTGCGGGTCGCGTTATCCATCGCGCTCATCTGCGCGCCGTAGAACGACGCGTTGTTTTCGAGCAGCGCGCGGAAAATCTGCACCGCGAGATTGCGCGGCAGCAGGCTCGAAAGGATTTCGTCCTCGGCCGGCTCGTAGTCGTAGATCGCGGCCGCGCCGGAAGTATCCTTTTCCTCAAGCTCCAGCGGGATGATCTGTTGCGCGGTCGGCACCTGGGCGATCACCGACTTGAAGCGCGAGTAGAACAGCGTGCAGACATCGAAGTCGCCCGCCTCGAACATCGAGATCACCTTGTTGGCGATGTCCTCGGCATTCTTGAAGCCGAGCACCTTCACAGAGCGCAGCTCGACATGCTCGACGATCTGCTTGTCGAACTGACGGCGGAGCTGCTCGTAGCCCTTGCGGCCGACGCAGAAGAACTTGACGTCCTTACCCTGGTTCATCAGCGACAGCGCCCGCTCGCGCGCGAGACGCACGATGGACGAGTTGAACGCGCCCGAAAGGCCGCGCTCGCCGGTGCAGACCAGCAGCAGGTGAACCTTGTCGTTGCCGGTGCCCTTCAGAAGCGCCGGTGCGGAGTCCGAGCCGGAGGCCGCGCCCGCGATATTGCTGATCACGGCGTCCATGCGCTCGGCATAGGGACGCGCCGCTTCAGCTGCGGTCTGGGCACGGCGCAATTTCGACGCCGCAACCATCTGCATGGCCTTGGTGATCTTCTGCGTCGCCTTGGTGGAGGCGATGCGGACACGCATGTCCTTGAGAGACGCCATTCTTTATCTCACCCTGACGATCCAGCCGGACAGCGGATCGCAACCCCGATTTCGCCGCGCGCGATATTGATCGGCGCGGCGATGATTTTTTAAGCGAAAGTCTTGGCGAAGCCTTCGACGGCAGCCTTCAGCTTCGCGGCGTTGTCGTCGGACAGGTCCTTCGAGTCGCGGATCGCGTTGAGAAGATCGACATGCTTGCCGCGCAGCAGCGACAGCAGGCCTTCCTCGAAAGCGCGAACCTTGTTGACCGGAATGCCGTCGAGATAGCCGTTGACGCCGGCGTAGATCACCACGACCTGCTCTTCCATCTTCAGCGGCGAGAACTGCGGCTGCTTCAGAAGTTCGGTCAGGCGCGACCCGCGCGCCAGCAGGCGCTGGGTCGAAGCGTCGAGGTCGGAGCCGAACTGCGCGAACGCCGCCATTTCGCGGTACTGCGCGAGCTCGCCCTTGATCTTGCCGGCGACCTTCTTCATCGCCTTGGTCTGCGCCGACGATCCGACGCGCGACACCGACAGGCCGACGTTCACCGCCGGGCGGATACCCTGGAAGAACAGATCGGTTTCGAGGAAGATCTGGCCGTCGGTGATCGAAATCACGTTGGTCGGAATGTAGGCCGACACGTCGTTGGCCTGGGTCTCAATCACTGGCAGCGCGGTCAGCGAGCCGTTGCCGTGATCGTCGTTGAGCTTGGCGGCGCGCTCGAGCAGGCGGGAGTGCAGATAGAACACGTCGCCCGGATAAGCTTCGCGGCCCGGCGGACGGCGCAGCAGCAGCGACATCTGACGATAAGCGACGGCCTGCTTGGACAAGTCGTCATAGATGATAACGGCGTGCATGCCGTTGTCGCGGAAGTACTCGCCCATGGTGCAGGCAGTGAACGGCGCGAGATACTGCATCGGAGCCGGGTCCGAGGCGGTCGCCGCGACGACGATGGAATATTCCAGCGCGCCCTGCTCTTCGAGCACCTTCACGAACTGCGCGACGGTGGAGCGCTTCTGGCCGATCGCGACGTAGACGCAATACAGCTTCTGGCCTTCCGGAGCGCCCGCAACGTTGAGCGGCTTCTGGTTGAGGATGGTGTCGAGCGCGATCGCGGTCTTGCCGGTCTGACGGTCGCCGATGATCAGCTCGCGCTGGCCGCGGCCGACGGGGATCAGGGCGTCGATCGCCTTGAGGCCGGTCGCCATCGGCTCATGCACCGACTTGCGTGGAATGATGCCGGGCGCCTTGACGTCGACGCGCTTGCGTTCGGTCGCCTGGATCGGGCCCTTGCCGTCGATCGGATTGCCAAGCGCGTCGACGACGCGGCCCAGAAGTCCCTTGCCGACCGGCGCGTCCACGATGGCGCGGGTGCGCTTGACGGTCTGGCCTTCCTTGATCTCGCGGTCGGCGCCGAAAATAACGATACCGACGTTGTCGCTTTCAAGGTTCAGCGCCATGCCGCGCGTGCCGTTCTCGAACTCGACCATTTCGCCGGCCTGGACGTTGTCCAGACCATAGACGCGGGCGATGCCGTCGCCGACCGAGAGAACCTGACCGACTTCAGAGACTTCGGCTTCCTGGCCGAAATTCTTGATCTGGTCCTTGAGGATTGCGGAAATTTCCGCGGCGCGGATGTCCATCAGCCTGCCTCTTTCATCGCGTGCTTGATCGAATTGAGTTTGGTGCGAAGCGAACTGTCGACCATGCGGCTGCCGAGCTTGACGACAAGCCCGCCGATGATCGACGGATCGATCTTCACGTTGAGATCGACGTCCTTGCCCGACACTGATTTCAGTGCGGCCTTGAGAGCGTCGAGATTGGCATCGCTGAGCGGCTCGGCGACGGTGACTTCCGCGGTGGCTTCGCCCTTGAACTTGGCGACCAGTGCGCGGAACGCCCTGATGACATCGGCGACTGCGAACAGCCGGCGATTGGCGGTCAGGACCTTCAGGAAATTCGCGGCGATGCCGCTGATGCCAGCCTTGGCCAGCACGGCGCCAAGCGCCTTGACCTGTGCGTCGGCGGTAAACACCGGGCTGCGCACCAGCCGGAGGAGGTCAGGGCTGTCGGCGAGCATGGCAGAAAACTTGTCGAGGTCGGCCTTCACGGCATCGACCGACTTCTGATCGCGCGCCAGTTCGAACAAAGCCGTCGCATAACGGCCGGACACGCCAGATACGGAGGGATCTTCAGCTGCCACAAAAATCTCTTCTAGCTGTCGAATGACCAAGGAAACGACCATCGCTGGAGAACGGCGTCGGTCACGACACCAAGCGATCCAAGTCCTTGGAATTCAAGCGGGACTTCGATTTCTGGCCGGAGCGATCTACCCAGCAGCCCAAAATCGCGGTTTTGCTAACATAGGGCGCGCGCAGGTGCAACATGACGGCGATTGCGAACGCATTTTTGCTGGCGCCGCTTTGTCGCACGCTTCACGTCACACTTGCTGCTGCGCGGAAAGAATTCCTCGGCGCGTGAGCGGCCTGCTGTTCGCGACCCGTCGCCGCCATGTCCGCTTCTATTCCGGGCACCCTGATGAATGCAGTCGCATCCAGCCCCGTCCGCATCGAACTCCCCATTGCATGATGCTCAATTTCGAGTCCGAAAGCGCAGAAAAGCAGCACATGCTGAGGCTAACTATTTGAAACTAAGGATTAATTTATACAATACGCGATTGTACTTAGACTGAGATCAGTCATCATTGCGCATCGCACAAAAGCGATTCGGACCGGCAATGGCGCCGGCCCGTCACGGCTTCGGCTTGTGAAGCAATACGTGGTGAGCAATGCCGCTTCCAAAAACAATATCAGCCGGTCCGCGCGCCGGCGAAAACACCGTTTCCATTTCCGAACTCATTGAACTGACCAACGACCTGCGAACCAGCGCAGCCGACAAGATCAGCGGCATCCAGCGCGTCACCGGTTCGCTCCGGATGCTCGCATTGAACGCGATGATCGAAAGCGCGCGCGCCGGCACCCATGGCCGCGGATTCTCCGTGGTCGCCGCCGAGGTGCGCGAAATCGCCGCCAATGTCGGGCTGATTTCCGAGCAACTACAAAGAGAGCTGACGGCGCAGATCGATTCATTGAGTGCTCACACCCAGTCCATGGCCAATGCGGCGATGGGCACGCGCATGGTCGATCTTGCGCTGAATGCGATCGAGATAATCGATCGCAATCTCTATGAGCGAACCTGCGATGTGCGCTGGTGGGCCACCGACAGCGCCGTCGTTGACTGCGCGGCAAACGTCACGCCGCAGTCGGTCGCTTACGCTTCAAAGCGGCTGGGCGTGATCCTGAACGCCTACACTGTCTATCTGGATCTCTGGCTCTGCAGTTTGCACGGCAAGGTGCTGGCGAACGGACGGCCCGATCGCTATTCGGTCGCGGGTCTCGATGTGTCGCAGGAGCCGTGGTTCGTGCAGGCGTCTCGCCTCGCGTCCGGCGACGATTATGCGGCCGGCGACATCAGCGTGGCTCCGGGACTGAAAGGCGCGCAGGTCGCAACCTATGCGGCGTCGGTGCGGGCCGGCGGCGAGAGCCATGGCGTCCCTCTTGGCGTTCTGGCGATCCATTTCGACTGGGCGCCTCAGGCCGAGACCATTGTCCGCGGCGTCCGTATCGAACCGGAAGAGAAGACCAGGACCGCCGTGCTGCTGGTGGACGCGCATCACAGGGTCATCGCCTCATCCGAAGGGACAAACACCCTCGACCAGGATTTTCAGATCGAGACCGGGAACCAGTCCCATGGATTTTACACCCGTCCCGACGGCACCAGCGTCGCGTTCCATGCCACCCCCGGCTACGAGACCTATCGCGGGCTCGGCTGGCACGGCGTGATTGTGCGCCGACCTGACTGATTCGCCTGAAACCACTCCTCCCGGCGAACCAAGCAGCGGCAAGTATCTCTCGGCTGCCCGTTTTACGCATGGAGCATTGCACACTATGCATGCTGGAAACCATTTGGGCGATTTTGCGTTTACTTCAAGTTGCCAACAATTTTGTGAACTCTTCAGTATAGAAAAGTATAGTTTCCTTACCTCTTTTAAATACCAAGTAATCCTGTAGCTAGTAAGGCTATTCTCACTTTTCAGCCAAATACGTGATGATTTAAGGAACGAAATCCCTCGCCGTGCTTATGCCTCATTATGGAATGATCCATCCAACCACGTAAGCGCTGGCTCGATTTAGCCAGACGTTGGATGGATATACCAGAACGAGGGACAACTATATGATCGCCGCTATCAAGCGCGTGCCGGGGCAACCCGTGAAAAATCGGAATGCCTCCATCGCTTTGATCGCCGTCGGCATGCTGGCGCTGGGCGCCACCGCAAGCGAAGCCGGCCACCGCAAATCATCCTGGCGCGATGCCAACGCCTCCATCGGCTCCGGCCGCACATTTTCGGGCAAGGCATCTTTTTACGGCAACGAGTCAGGCAGCAAGACTGCGTCCGGCCAGCGCTTTAATCAGGAAGCCATGACCGCTGCCCACCGGACCCTGCCGTTCGGTACCCGCCTCAAGGTCACCCATGGCAGCCGCAGCGTTGTCGTGACCGTCAATGACCGCGGCCCGTTCATCAAGGGCCGCGTGCTGGATTTGTCGAAGGGCGCCGCCCGCGCCGTCGGCCTCACCGGCCGTGGCGTCGGCCACGTGGTCGCAGAAGTTCAGTAAGCGTTGCGTTGAGTACAGTGTTGCGTTGAGTCGCGTGACGTTGAGTTGAAAAGGCCGGTGCCGGTTGCACCGGCCTTTTTCATGCGTTTCGCTTGGGCATGATCGTGTCCGAAACCGATGCCCACTTTTCGGGATCATGTCCTACAGGAAGCTCTGCGGATCAATATCGATCTCAAGCTTGAGATTGCCCTTGGTCTTCGGCCCGGCTGCGAGCCAGTCCCGCATATAGGCGGACAGGTCCATGCTGCGCACCGACTTCACCAGGATGCGAAACCGATAGCGGCCCTTGATGACCGCGAGCGGCGCTTCCGCAGGGCCAAGCACCTGGACGCGCTCGTCGAGCGGCGCCGCGGATGCAAGCTTGCGCGCAAAACCTTCGGCGGCCGGACGATCGCCTGCCGAAATGATCAGCGACGCCAGCCGCCCGAACGGCGGATACAACGCGCGTTCGCGCGCCTCGATTTCGCTGGCATAAAATGCCTCGCGATCCGATGCGACCAATGCCTTCATCACCGGGTGTTCGGGCTGATGGGTCTGGAGATAGCCGACGCCGCGTCCCTGTTCGCGCCCAGCGCGGCCGATCACCTGATTGAGCAACTGAAACGTGCGCTCAGCGGCGCGCGGATCGCCGTTGCCCAAACCAAGATCAGCGTCCACGACACCGACCAGATTGAGCCGCGGAAAGTTATGTCCCTTCGCCACCAGCTGCGTGCCGATGATGATATCGACGCGGCCCTCGGCGATTTCATTCAGCTCCGAACGCATGGTCTCGATGTCGGTGATAAGATCGCTCGACAGCACCATGGTGCGCGCGTCGGGAAAAAGATTCGCAGCTTCTTCCTGCAGACGCTCCACACCGGGACCGATGGCGGCGAGGGATTCCTCAGCGCCGCAGTGCGGGCACTGATGCGGGCGCGGCATCGAGAATCCGCAGTGATGGCAAACGAGTCGCTGGCGAAAACGGTGATCCACCAGCCACGCATCGCAAATGGTGCAGGCGAAGCGATGCCCGCAAGCACGGCACAAGGTCAGCGGCGCGTAACCGCGCCGGTTCAGGAACAGCAGCGCCTGTTCCTTGCGTTCAATCGCGATCTTGATTTCTTCAGCCAGGCGCGGCGAGATGAACCGCCCACGCGCAGGGCCCTCGCGCTTGAGATCGATCGCCTCGATCTGCGGCATGTGCTGGCCGCCGAACCTCGACGGCAACGCGACGCGGCGATAGCGGCCCTTGCGCGCATTGACTTCCGATTCCACCGATGGCGTCGCCGAACACAGCACGACCGGAATTTTCGCGATGGAGCCGCGCACCACCGCCATGTCGCGCGCGTGATAGTGCGCGCCTTCGTCCTGTTTGTAGGCCTGGTCGTGCTCCTCGTCGACAATGATGAGCCCGAGGTCGGCGTAAGGCAGGAACAGCGCAGAGCGCGCACCCACGACCACCGGTGCATCGCCCGCCGCAACTGCTGCCCAGTTGCGCGCGCGGGTGCGCGGCGTCAGTTCCGAATGCCATTCAATCGGCCGCACACCGAAGCGCGCGCTGAACCGGTCGAGGAATTGCCCGGTCAGCGCAATCTCCGGCATCAGGATCATGGTCTGCCGGCCGCACTTGATGTTTTCCGCCACCGCCTCGAAATAAACTTCGGTTTTTCCGGAGCCGGTTACACCATCGAGCAAGGCGACCTGAAACTCGTTCTTCGATACGAGTTCTTTCATCGCATCCGCCGCAATGCGCTGCTCCGGCGAAAAGTCAGGCTCTGCGAACGACGGGTCGGGTGATGGCGGCGCCATGTCGCGCGGCAGCGGCTCGATGACCAGCGTGCCTTCATCGACGAGACCGTCGATCACACCGGCGCTGACGCCGGCTTCTCTCAACGCATCGGATTTCGAATGCAGCAATCCGTCTGACAGCACATCGATCAGGCGGCGGCGCGCCACCGTCATGCGCTGCGGCGGCGCGCCAACCAGCCGCACACCCGGACGCACGCGCTCAGGCCCCAGATGCTCGCCCATGCGCAATGTCATCCGCAGCACCATGCCGCGTGCCGACAGCGTGTAGTTGGAAACCCAGTCGACGAAGCTGCGCAACTCGGATTTGAGCGGGGGCACGTCCAGCTTGTCGCCGGTATCTTTCAGACGATTGTGCAGCCGGGGATCGGGGTTCGGATTGTCTGCCCAGACCACCGCCGTGACATCGCGCGGTCCCAGCGGAACGCTGACCACATCCCCCGGATTCAGCTCGACGCCCTCGGGAACGCGATAGGAATAGGTCTGGTTCAGGGCCACCGGCACAAGGACGTCGACAACTCGTCTTGCCATGGCCAAGGGGGTCCAGATTAAGGGGTGAATAAGGAAAAGGGTGCGATAAACCGATTCCTGTCAAGCGCAGGTATCTCAGACATGGGGATCGCGAGACATATGATGGTCAAAGCCGTCCCTGCAACCGAAGCCAGCCCGGAAGGCGCACAGCTCACCTGCGCTGCGCCGGACCTCACGGCCGAGATCACGCACTGGCTGTCCCATCTGCGCGCGGAACGGCGGCTGTCGCCCAAGACGCTGGAAGCCTATGCCCGCGACCTGCGCCAGTGCCTCGTGTTCCTGAGCGAACACTGGGGTGGCCTCGTCACCCTGAAACAGTTTGCCGCCATCGAAGCCACCGATGTGCGCGCGTTCATGTCGTCGCGGCGCTCAGACGACATCGGCGGGCGCTCGCTGATGCGCGCGTTGGCAGGCCTGCGCTCGTTCGGGCGGTTTTTGGAGCGCGAAGGCAAGGGCAAGGTCGGCGCATTGTCCGCAATCCGCGCGCCGAAGATCGGCAAGAGCCTGCCGAAGCCGATTCAGATGACGTCCGCCCGGCAAATGACCGACGCTGACATTCGCGCGGGGGAAAATCGCGAGCCATGGATCTGGGCGCGCGACGCCGCGGTGATGGCCCTGCTCTACGGATCGGGCCTGCGCATTTCCGAAGCGCTCGGCCTCAAGAAGCGCGACGTGCCGCTGCCCGGCAAGGGCGATGTAATCGTCGTCACCGGCAAGGGCAACAAGACCCGCATGGTGCCGGTTTTGCAAAATGTGCTGTCCTTGATTCAGGACTATGTCGCGATGTGCCCGCACACGATTGCACAGGACGGCGCGATCTTTGTCGGCGCACGCGGCGGCCCCCTCTCGCCGCGCATCATCCAGTTGACCATGGAGCGGCTGCGCGGGGCACTCGGGCTGCCCGACAGCGCAACCCCGCACGCGCTGCGTCATTCATTCGCCACGCACCTGCTCACACGCGGCGGCGATCTTCGCGCGATCCAGGAATTGCTTGGTCATTCGTCACTCTCGACCACGCAGATCTACACCGGCGTTGACGCCGACCGGTTGCTGGACGTCTACAAGACCGCTCACCCCAGAGCGTGACACAAATAAGTCGTGTCTTGTCATCGCATCGCCCCTTGCGCGCGAACCGCAGTTCGGTCAATCGTTGCTCGATTTTGACCGGGAGGACGTTTTACGATGGGCGCACATGAGAGCATGGAGCACGCGGAGCATGCCGAGCACGCTTCCGGCTCCAACAAGAAGATCGCATTGCTGATTGCCGTGATTGCGCTTTTCCTTGCGTTCTCCGAGACCCTCGGCAAGGGCGCCCAGACCGAATCCATCAGCAAGAACGTCGAGGCCTCGAACTTGTGGGCCTTCTTCCAGGCCAAGAGCATCCGGCGCACGACGGTGCAGGCGGTGTCCGAACACGCCAGGCTCAGCCTCGGGCTGTCGGGCGACGAGGCGCTGAAGGCGGCGCTGGCCAAGCAGATCGACGACTGGAACAAGGCTGCGGCGCGGTATCGCTCCGAGCCGGAGACCGGCGAAGGCTCCGAACAGCTCGCCGCCCGCGCCAAGAAGGCCGAGGAAGCGCGCGATCTCGCCATGGCGCGCTATCACCACTACGAAGTGGCGTCCGCTGCGTTCCAGATCGGGATCGTGCTGGCTTCCGCAACCATCATCACCGGCATGGTCGCGCTGGCCTGGGTGGCGGGAGCGCTCGCACTTACCGGACTGGCTTTCACCGCAATCGGACTGTTCGCCCCCCATGCCGTGCACCTGATGTAGCCGCTCGCTGCAATAAGAGATGCAAAGCCTTGTCCTTGGCGCAACCGGGCTTGTAGGCCGCCACATCGTCAAACAGCTGATTGCGGCGGGCGAACATCCATTCGCCCTCTCGCGATTGCCGCATACCGATACACGCGACATCCAATGGTTCGCCGGCGACCTTGAAGACGCCGGCGCTCTTTCATTTCCGCCATTCCAGACGCTGTATTGCACAGCGCACTGTCATTTTCTTCCAGGCGCGCTGCCTTCGTTTGCACGCAGCGGCCTCCGGCGCGTCGTCTTCTTCACATCCACCAGCGTTCTGACAAAGCTTTCCTCTGCCGATGCACAGGAGCGAAAGCAAGTGCAGATGCTTGCAGACAGCGAGCGACAAGCCATAGCGGAATGCGGAAAGCACGGCATCGCGTGGACAGTCCTGCGGCCGACCATCATTTATGACGAGGGCCGCGATCCAAGCATCTCGCGGCTGGCGCGACTGATTGCAAGATTTGGATTCTTCCCGCTGGCGGGACTTGGCAAGGGGCTTCGCCAGCCGGTTCACGCCGAGGACCTCGCCATTGGCGCGTTGCAGGCGGCGGCGAGTGAAGCCGCGATCAACCATATCTACAATGTCCCCGGCCTTGAGACCGTCACGTATCGTGAAATGATCGGACGCATTTTCGACGGCCTCGGCAAACCGCGCCGGATCATTCCGATGCCACCATTGCTGTGGCGCGCTGCTTTCCACATGGCGCGCCGCGCCTTTCCCAACGCGAATGCCGAGATGGGCGCGCGAATGTCAAAGGACCTTGTTTTCGATGGCTCGAGCGCCGCACGGGATTTCGGCTGGAGGCCGAGACCTTTTCATCCACGGTTCGACCGCACAGGGTGACCCCGTTTCACGATGATGATCGCGACGCCTGCATTCGCCGGCGCAACCGCGCGATAAAACCGGGCGACGCGCGGCGGCGAAAGCGCCTCATCCATTGCGCAATGGCCCGCTTGAATGGCGCGACGATCGCCACCGCCCGCGCGCGCAGATCGAGGACGAATTCATAGAGCGCGCGGAACCAGCCCATCTGCAACAGCTTCTCGCGCGTCACGTCGAACACGAACGCGACGATGCCGACGCCAAGAACTTTCTGAAGAATGATCAGCGTGGTCGCACCGACGAAGTACTTGTGCGCCAGCAGCCATGCCGCAACGAAATTGAGCGGAAAAAGAACAACCACTGGCACCGCGAACACGATCAGCGTGAGCGCCGGCGACAGATGCTCGATCCGGTCTGCAAGCCACGCCTTCAGGCGCGGCAGCGGAATCAGCGCAACAACGCGCGCAATGATCGGCTCGACGCGATCCCACAGCCACGCCTCGAGCAGAAAGATCAGCGCGAGCAGAACCCAGAGCGGACGAAGCAGCCGGCGCATGATGGATTCTCATCCCTCATGACCGGCTGAATACCGGTCAGCCATCACATATGGATAGCGCGCTTTCCGACCGCAAGCGCGGCTTCCTTGACTGCCTCGGAACGCGTCGGATGGGCATGGCAGGTGCGGGCAAGATCCTCCGCGGAACCGCCAAACTCCATCAGCACCGCGGCTTCGTGGATCATTTCGCCGGCTTCCGCACCGACGATATGAGCACCCAGCACGCGATCGGTCTTCGCATCCGCAAGAATCTTCACAAAGCCATCGGTGGTCTGATTGACCTTGGTGCGCGCATTCGCGGTGAAGGGAAATTTGCCAACGGTGTAAGCCACGCCGGCCTGCTTCAGCTCTTCCTCCGTCTTGCCGACGGATGCGACTTCCGGGAACGTATAGATCACACTCGGGATCACATCGTAATTGGTATGACCGGCCTGCCCTGCGAGAATCTCCGCAATCGCGATGCCTTCGTCCTCGGCCTTGTGGGCCAGCATCGGCCCCGCGATCACGTCGCCGATGGCATAGATGCCCTTTACATTGGTCTGGAAGTGTCCGTCGGTCTGCACCCGGCCGCGCTGATCAAGCTCGACACCCGCCTCCTTGAGCCCAAGACCTTCGGTGTAGGGCACGCGTCCGATCGCCAGCAGCACGACATCGGTCTCGATCACTTCCGCCGCGCCACCCGCGGCCGGCTCGACACTGACCTTCAACCGCTTGCCGGAGCTATCGACGCCGGTGACCTTGGATCCCAGCTTGAACTCGACGCCCTGCTTTTCCAGCATACGCTGGAAAGACTTCGCAACTTCGCCGTCCATGCCGGGAAGAATCCGGTCGAGGAATTCAACGACGGTGATCTGCGTGCCGAGACGGCGCCACACCGAGCCGAGCTCAAGGCCGATCACACCCGCGCCGATCACCAGCATCTTCTCGGGCACCTTGTCGAGGACCAGCGCGCCGGTGGACGAAACAATGCGCTTCTCGTCGATCTCGACGCCCTTCAGCTTGGCGACATCGGAGCCGGTGGCGATGACGATATTCTTCGTCTCAAGCACCTGCTTCTTGCCGTCATTGCCAGTCACCTCGACCTTGCCTGCGCCGAGGATGCGGCCCGTGCCCTCGTAGGGATCGATCTTGTTCTTCTTGAACAGGAAGGCGACGCCCTTTGTGTTGCCGTCGACACCGTCCGTCTTGAACTTCATCATGGTCGGAAGATCGAGCTTCGGCTTGCCGACGCCGATGCCCATCTTCGGCAGCATGTGTGTGACTTCCTCGAAACGCTCCGAAGCCTGCAACAGCGCCTTGGACGGAATGCAGCCGATGTTGAGGCAGGTCCCGCCATAGGTCGCGCGCTTCTCGATCACCGCGACCTTCATGCCGAGCTGCGCTGCGCGGATCGCGCAAACGTAACCGCCGGGACCGGTGCCGATAACGATAAGATCATAAGAAGCCATGGGATTATCCTGTACTCGCAGAGAAGTTGAAATTAGCGGCCGCCGGAAACATCGACGATTGTGCCAGTGACATATGACGCCTCGTCCGACATCAGCCAGACGACGGCGTTGGCGATTTCATCCGCGGTCCCGACACGCTTCATCGGCACCGTATGCGCCAACCGGTGCGCGCGATCCGGCTCACCGCCGCTGGCGTGGATTTCCGTATCGATCAGTCCCGGACGAACCCCATTGACCCGAATGCCTTCGGCGCTGACCTCGCGCGCGAGCCCGACCGTGAACGTATCGATCGCGCCTTTCGATGCGGCATAATCGACATATTGCGCCGGAGAGCCGAGCGTCGCTGCCACGGACGAGAGATTGATGATCACCCCGCCACTGCCGCCATGCTTGCTGGACATGCGCTTGACGGCTTCGCGCGCGCACAAAATGCTGCCGACGATATTGACGTTCATCATGCGGGTAAGACGCGCGGCGGACATTTCATCGACGCGAGCGGTCGCATCGACCACGCCGGCATTGTTCACAAGGGCGCCAAGCTTGCCGAATGCGTCCGCCTGTTTGAAGAGATCGAGAATGTCGGCTTCACTGCCGACGTCGCATTTCACGGCAATGGCCTTGCCATTGCTAGCCGAAATCTTCCCGACGACCTCGTCGGCGGCGGCCTTGTTGCTGACATAGCCGACCACCACCTTGTAGCCGCGCTTCGCCGCGGCCAGCGAAGTCGCGCGACCGATACCGCGGCTCCCTCCAGTGACGATGGCGACGCTATCCATCAGAACCAATCCCCTGCACGAACGTCAGTTTGCTTTTTGAAGCGCGATACGAACGCCCAGCCCGATCAGAACCAGACCGGTCGCGCGATCGATCCAGTGCCCGATCCGCTCATAGCCGGTGCGCATCGAACGCGTCGTCAGAAACACCGCGACAAGGCTGAACCAGACCGCAAGAAACACGGCCAGCGCGGCCCCGTAAGCGAACTGCGTCATCACAGGCGTCTCGTGCGAAACAATCGTGGCAAACAGCGAGACGAAAAACAGCGTCGCCTTGGGGTTCAGAAGATTGGTGAGGAAGCCCACGCCGTACGACGTGGCGACATTGCGCGCGCCGCCTATGGGAGCGGTGGCAGTCCTGTCGAGGGTTTGAGGTGAGCGGCGGCTTGCCGTGAACGAGCGAATGCCGAGATACACCAGGTAAGCCGCCCCGCACCACTTCACGATGGTGAAGATCAGGACCGACTGCGCAACGATCAGGCCCACGCCGGTTACGGTGTAGGCGACATGGACCATGATCGCCGACCCGACACCGATGGCAGATGCTATTCCCGCCCGTCGCCCAAAACTCACGCTCTCGCGAAGCACACAGGCGAAGTCCGCGCCCGGCGCGATGGCCGCCAACACGAACACACCGAACAACGCGAGGAATTCGGGCGGCAGATGCATCGGCTTACAGATCCAGCACGAGGCGCGCCGGATCCTCAAGGTTTTCTTTGACGCGAACGAGGAAGGTCACCGCTTCCTTGCCGTCGATGACGCGGTGATCATAGGACACCGCGAGATACATCATCGGGCGAATCTCGACCTTGCCGCCGATGGCGACCGGCCGCTCCTGAATCTTGTGCATGCCGAGGATACCCGACTGCGGAGCGTTCAGGATCGGCGTCGACATCAGCGAGCCATAGATGCCGCCGTTGGTGATCGTAAAGGTGCCGCCCTGCATTTCCTCGATCTTGAGCTGGCCATCGCGGGCGCGGCGACCGTAGTCGGCAATGCTCTTCTCGATCTCTGCGATCGACTTGTGATCGCAATCACGCACCACCGGCACCACGAGGCCCTTGTCGGTGCCGACCGCGACGCCGATGTGATAGTAGTTCTTGTAGATCAGGTCGGTGCCGTCGATCTCGGCGTTGACGGCGGGCACGTCCTTGAGCGCCTGCACGACAGCCTTGGTGAAGAAACCCATGAAGCCGAGCTTGGCGCCGTGCTTCTTCTCGAACGCATCCTTGTAGTGAGCGCGCAGCGCCATGACGTTGGTCATGTCGACCTCGTTGAAGGTCGTCAGCATCGCAGCCGTGTTCTGCACGTCCTTGAGGCGGCGCGCGATGGTCTGACGCAGCCGCGTCATCTTCACGCGCTCTTCGCGCGCGGCATCGTCGGCTGCGGAAGGCGCACGCACCTGAACGGCAGCGGCCGGCTGATTGAGCGGCGTCGCTAGTGAGGCGGCCTTTTCGATCGCGGCCAGCATATCGCCCTTGGTGACACGGCCATCCTTGCCGGAGCCTGGAACGGTCGAGGCATCGATCCCGGATTCAGCGGAGAGCTTGCGCACCGACGGCGCCTGCGGCGCGTCGGCGGGCGGAGACTTCTGGGCCGGCGCGGGGGCTGCGGCCGCAGGCGCAGCAGCCTTCGGCGGCTCAGCAGCCTTGGCCGGAGCGGCGGCGGGCTTGGCGCCGCCTGCGCCTGCCGTGATCTGACCAAGCAGCGCGCCGACCGCGACGGTCTCACCGTCCTTGGCGATAATTTCATCGAGGGTGCCCGCGAACGGCGCCGGCACCTCGATGGTCACCTTGTCGGTTTCGAGCTCAACCAAGGGCTCGTCGACAGCGACGGCATCGCCGGCTTTCTTGAACCAGCGGCCGATGGTGGCCTCGGTGACGGACTCGCCCAGTGTCGGAACGCGAATTTCAGCCATTTCTTTTTCCCTTTGCGTCGTGAACGGCTTCCTATGCCGTCAGCGCCTCAATCAAATCGTCCTGGATGGAAATGCCCGCGAGGTGCGGGCATCCAATGGGTCAGCCGAGAGCTTCGTCGAGCAATGCCTTCAATTGCTGGAGGTGCTTCGACATCAAACCGGTCGCGGTCGCCGCGGCAGCGGCACGTCCGGCATAGCGCGGGCGCTTGTGCGCCGAGCCGACCTGGTTCAACACCCACTCGAGATACGGCTCGATGAAGTGCCAGCCGCCCATGTTGCGGGGTTCTTCCTGGCACCAGACCACTTCGGCTTTCTTGAAACGCTCAAGCACCTGCACCAGCGCCTTGAGCGGCACGGGGTAGAGCTGCTCGATGCGCAGCAGATAGATGTCGTCGGTGCCACGCTTCTCACGCTCTTCGAGCAGATCGTAATAGACCTTGCCCGAGCAGATGACGACGCGGCGGATCTTGCCGTCTTCGGCGAGTTTGAACTCGCCGCCCGCCTCTGCATCGTCCAGCAGGATGCGATGGAACGAGGTGTCCGTCGCGAACTCCTCGAGCTTCGACACCGCGCGCTTGTTACGCAGCAACGACTTCGGGGTCATGATGATCAGCGGCTTGCGGATCTCACGCTTGAGCTGACGGCGCAAGGCGTGGAAGTAGTTCGCGGGCGTCGTGAGGTTGGTGACCTGCATGTTGTCTTCGGCGCACATCTGCAGGAAGCGCTCCAGACGTGCCGAAGAGTGCTCCGGTCCCTGGCCCTCATAGCCGTGAGGCAGAAGGCAGACGAGACCCGACATACGCAGCCACTTGCGTTCGGCCGACGAGATAAACTGGTCGAACACGACCTGCGCACCGTTGGCGAAGTCGCCGAACTGGGCCTCCCAAATCGTGAGCGCATTCGGCTCGGCGAGCGAGTAACCGTATTCAAAGCCGAGCACCGCTTCTTCCGACAACAGCGAGTTGATGACCTCGTAGTGACCCTGATTGTCGCCGAGATGATTGAACGGCGTGTAACGGCTTTCATCTTCCTGATCGAACAGCACCGAGTGCCGCTGCGAAAACGTGCCGCGCTCGGAATCCTGTCCCGAGAGACGTACACGATGACCTTCCTTGAGCAGCGTGCAGAACGCCAGTGCTTCAGCGGTTGCCCAGTCGATGCCCTCGCCGTTCTCGATCGTCTTCAGACGATTTTCGAGGTAGCGCTGAACAGTGCGGTGAATGCGGAAACCATCCGGCACCTTGGTGATCTTGCGGCCGATGTCCTTGAGTTCATCGATCTTAATGCCGGTGTTGCCGCGGCGCGGATCTTCGCCGACTTCAGCCGACTTGAAGCCGGCCCACTTGCCGTCGAGCCAGTCAGCCTTGTTCGGCTTGTAGCCCGAACCGGCCTCAAGCTCCGCATCAAGACGCGCGCGCCAGTCGGCCTTGGCCTTCTCGACTTCGCCTTCGGTTACGACGCCATCGGCAATCAGCCGCTTGGCATAAAGATCGAGCGTGGTGGGGTGGGTCGCAATTTTCTTGTACATCACCGGGTTGGTGAAACCCGGTTCGTCGCCCTCGTTGTGACCGTGGCGGCGATAGCAGAACATGTCGATGACGACAGGCTTGTGGAACTTCTGCCGGAATTCGATCGCGATCTTGGCTGCGAACACCACCGCTTCCGGATCGTCGCCGTTCACATGGAAAATCGGCGCGTCGATCATCTTGGCGACGTCGGACGGATACGGCGACGAGCGCGAGTAACGCGGATAGGTGGTGAAGCCGATCTGGTTGTTGACGATAAAGTGGATCGACCCTCCGGTGCGATAGCCCTTGAGGTCGGACAGCGCGAAGCACTCCGCCACCACGCCCTGACCTGCGAAAGCCGCGTCGCCGTGCATGAGGAGCGGCAGCACCGAGATGCGCTGATCCGGTGGATCGCCGTTCTGGTCTTCCTTCGCACGCGCCTTGCCAAGCACCACCGGATCGACGATTTCGAGATGCGAGGGATTTGCGGTCAGCGACAGATGGATCTTGTTGCCGTCGAACTCGCGGTCCGAGGAGGCGCCGAGGTGATACTTCACGTCGCCTGAGCCTTCGACTTCATCCGGATTGGCCGAACCGCCCTTGAACTCGTGGAACAGCGCGCGATGCGGCTTGCCCATCACCTGGGTGAGCACGTTGAGACGGCCGCGATGCGGCATGCCGACCACGATATCGCGGACGCCGAGATTGCCGCCGCGCTTGATGATCTGTTCGAGCGCGGGAATCAGCGATTCGCCGCCATCGAGACCGAAGCGCTTGGTGCCGGTGAACTTGATGTCGCAGAACTTCTCAAAACCTTCGGTTTCGATCAGCTTCATCAGAATGGCGCGGCGGCCTTCGCGGGTGAAGCTGATTTCCTTGTCCGGACCTTCGATGCGCTCCTGAATCCAGCTCTTCTGCGCCGGATTCGAGATGTGCATGAACTCAACGCCAAGCGTCTGGCAGTAGGTGCGCTGACAGATCGCAACAATCTCGCGCAGCGTCGCGGTCTCGAGACCTAGGACGTGATCGAGGAAAATCTTGCGGTCGAAATCCGCGTCGGTGAATCCGTAAGAGCGCGGATCGAGCTCTTCGTGATCCTTCTGACCTTCGATCCCGAGCGGATCGAGATTGGCGTGGAAGTGGCCGCGCATGCGGTAGGCGCGAATCAGCATCAGGGCGCGCACCGAATCGCGGGTCGCCTGATGGATGTCCGCCGAGGTCAGGTTGCTGCCGGCGGCCTGCGCCTTGGCAGCGATCTTGTCGCTGACGACCTTCTCGACCTGCGCCCAGTTGCCATCGAGCGCGGAGGTCAGGTCGTCCTTCGGCGTGGCCGGCCAGTTGGCTTTTTCCCAGGACGGGCCTTGCGCGTTCTTCGCAACGTCGGACGGCTGATCCTTCAGGCTTTTGAAAAAATCCACCCAGTCCGGATCGACCGACGACGGGTCCTTTTCGTAGCGGGCGTAAAGGTCGTCGATGTAGGTGGCGTTGGCGCCGTCGAGGAAGGAAGTGAGAGCGAAATTGGCATTCGCGTCCTGGCGAGACATGATTGCGTCCTGATGATTGCTATCGCGCGGGAAAATCGGGAGGAATCGCCCGATTTGGTATCGGCATCGTGTTTGGGCCGCACCTTTTACCCTATTTAGGGCAAAACTTCGCGCTGAAAAGAACCAAGGACTGAACTAGGCTTTCAACCTTTCGAGAAGAGTCGTTCCAAGCCGTGCAGGTGACGGAGAGACCGTAATCCCGGCAGCTTCCATGGCTGCGATCTTGGATTCGGCATCGCCCTTGCCGCCGGAGACGATCGCACCGGCATGACCCATGCGGCGGCCCGGAGGTGCGGTGCGGCCCGCGATAAATCCGACCATCGGCTTCGACCGGCCGCGCTTGGCCTCGTCCTTGAGGAACTGTGCCGCGTCTTCTTCGGCGGAGCCGCCGATCTCGCCGATCATGATGATCGACTTGGTCTTCTCGTCCGCCAGGAACAATTCGAGCACGTCGATGAATTCGGTGCCCTTGACCGGGTCGCCGCCGATGCCGACAGCGGAGGTCTGGCCGAGCCCGACCTGGGTGGTCTGGAAAACCGCTTCATAAGTCAGCGTGCCGGAGCGCGAGACGATGCCGACATTGCCAGGCTTGAAGATGTTCGCGGGCATGATGCCGATCTTCGATTCGCCAGCGGTGACAACGCCCGGGCAGTTCGGCCCGATCAGCCGCGACTTCGAGCCGCACAGCGAGCGCTTCACGCGCACCATGTCGAGCACCGGAATGCCTTCGGTGATGCAGACGATCAGCGGCACTTCCGCATCGATCGCCTCGCAGATCGCGTCGGCCGCGCCCGGCGGCGGGACGTAGATCACCGACGCATCGGCGCCGGTCTTGTCACGCGCTTCCTGCACCGTGTCGAACACCGGCAGGCCGAGATGCGTGGTGCCGCCCTTGCCCGGCGAGGTGCCGCCGACCATCTTGGTCCCGTAGGCAATCGCGCCCTCAGAATGGAAGGTGCCGTTCTTGCCGGTGAAGCCCTGGCAGATGACCTTGGTGTTCTTGTCGATCAGGACGGACATCGGCTTACTTTCCCTTCACGGCGTTGACGATCTTCTGCGCGGCGTCGTCGAGATCGTCGGCGGGCAGAACGTTGAGACCGCTTTCGCGGATGATCTTCTTGCCTTCCTCGACATTGGTGCCTTCAAGACGCACCACCAGAGGCACCTGAAGACCGACCGCCTTCACCGCGGCGATGACGCCGCGCGCGATGACGTCGCACTTCATGATGCCGCCGAAGATATTGACGAGGATGCCCTTCACGTTCGGATCTGCGGTGATGATCTTGAACGCCGCAGTGACTTTTTCTTCCGAAGCGCCGCCGCCGACATCGAGGAAGTTGGCCGGGCTTTCGCCGTACAGTTTGATGATATCGAGGGTGGCCATCGCGAGACCCGCGCCGTTCACCATGCAGCCGATGGTGCCGTCGAGCGCGATATAGGCGAGGTCATACTTCGACGCCTCGATTTCCTTGGCGTCTTCTTCCGTGGTGTCGCGCAAGGCGACGATGTCCGGATGACGATAAAGCGAATTGGAATCGAACGACATCTTGGCGTCGAGGCACTTCAGCTCGCCCTGCTTGGAGACAATCAGCGGATTGATCTCCAGCATCTCCATGTCCTTGGCGAGGAACGCCGTATAGAGCTGCGCCACCAGCTTCTCCGCCTGCTTGGCGAGATCGCCCTTGAGGCCGAGCGCCTGCGCCACGGTGCGGCCGTGATGGCCCATGATGCCGGTGGCGGGATCGACCGAGAACGTCACGATCTTGTCGGGCGTATCGTGCGCAACCTTCTCGATGTCCATGCCACCTTCGGTGGACACCACGAACGCCACCCACGACGTTTCGCGATCGACCAGCAGCGACAGATAGAATTCCTTCTCGATGTCCGAGCCGTCTTCGAGATAGAGGCGATTGACCTGCTTGCCGGCCGGGCCGGTCTGGATCGTCACCAGCGTCGCGCCGAGCATCTGCTTGGCGAATTCCTTCACCTCGTCGATCGACTTGGCCAGACGCACGCCGCCCTTGTCGCCGGCGGAGGCTTCCTTGAACTTGCCCTTGCCGCGTCCGCCGGCATGGATCTGGCTCTTTACCACCCACAACGGGCCGCCGAGTTCCTTTGCCGCAGCTTCTGCTTCAGCCGCCTTGAGAATTGGCACGCCGCGCGACACCGGCACGCCGAATTCCTTCAGCACCGCCTTGGCCTGATATTCGTGGATGTTCATGGATTGCCCCAGAGAACCGAAGAGGGAAAAGAGAAAGGCTCAGGCACGATCCGGAAAATACTTTCGCCGGATCGTGCGGAATCGGTAACGGCGTCGCGCCGCTTACTTGCCAAGCAGGTCGGGCGCGATCTTCTTGCAGGCGTCAACAAGACCCTGCACGGCGCCGACCGACTTGTCGAAACCTTCGCGGTCCTTGCCGGCCAGCTCGATCTCGACAATACGCTCGACACCCTTCGATCCGATGACAACCGGCACGCCGACATACATGTCCTTCACGCCGTATTCGCCGTTGAGGTAGGCGGCGCAGGGCAGCACACGCTTCTTGTCGCGCAGATAGCTCTCCGCCATCGCGATTGCCGACGCAGCCGGCGCGTAGAACGCCGACCCGGTCTTGAGCAGGTTGACGATCTCCGCGCCGCCGTTGCGGGTGCGGTCGACGATCTCGTCGATACGGGCCTGCGAGGTCCAGCCCATCTTCACGAGATCAGGCAACGGAATGCCGGCGACGGTGGAGTACTTGGTCAGCGGCACCATGGTGTCGCCGTGACCGCCGAGCACGAAGGCGGTGACGTCTTCGACAGAGACGTTGAACTCATCGGCAAGGAAGTAACGGAAGCGCGCGGAGTCCAGCACGCCGGCCATGCCGACAACCTTCTTCTGCGGCAGGCCGCAGGCCTTCTGCAGCGCCCAAACCATCGCGTCGAGCGGGTTGGTGATGCAGATGACGAAAGCGTCGGGGGCATACTTCTTGATGCCGGCGCCGACCTGCTCCATCACCTTGAGATTGATGCTGAGAAGGTCATCGCGGCTCATGCCGGGCTTGCGCGGCACGCCCGCGGTGACGATCACCACGCTGGCGCCTTCGATGGCCTCGTAGGAATTCGCGCCGGTGAAGTTGGCGTCGAAGCCGTCGACCGGCGAGGACTGCGCGATGTCGAGCGACTTGCCCTGCGGAATGCCTTCGGCGATGTCGAACATCACCACGTCGCCCAGCTCTTTCAGCCCGACGAGGTGGGCGAGCGTGCCGCCGATCTGACCTGAACCAATCAAAGCAATCTTGTCACGCGCCATGGGAAATCTGTCCTTTGATGTCGACGAAGAGAGGGTGGGAAAACTCTGGAGGGCTGGTTAGACCTTTCGCGGCAGGCGTTCAAGTCGCCGTTCGCTCAATGATGCGGCGGTGCTCACCGTGGAGGCACCGGGCAGCGCTTTCGTATCGGGCTTTCGCCGGGGCCGGAGATGAAACATAAAGCGAACCCGTCAGGTCTCGACCAGGCCGGTCGTCGCGCCGCTCGCGGAGGAGTCGCTGCGGCCGTGAGGCAGCGCCAGGTAGGATTCCGAGCCCATCTCTATCAGCCGCGACGAGGTGCGCTTGAATTCGTTGGCCTCGACCCCCTCGGTCGCGGTGTAGAGCGATAGCGGGTCAGTCTCTGCCGACGCCATCAGCTTCACCGCATTGTCGTAGAGCGTGTCGATCAGCGTGATGAAGCGCTTGGCATAATTGCGCTGCGGATACTGCATCGCTGGGATCCGGTCGATGATCAGCGTGTGATAATCATGCGCGAGCCGCAGATAATCCGACGCGCCAAGCGGCTTCTCGCACAGGTCGGCGAACGTAAAGCGCGCGACGCCGTGCGCCGAATGCGGAACATGCAGCACATGGCCCTTGATCATGACGTCGCGCGGATGGTCCGCAGCGCCGCCGGTGAGCTTGGTCCACGCCTTGTCGAGCGCGGCGTCCGCGCTCGCATCCGCGGGCACCAGCCACATCTTGATGCCGGCGAGTTTTTCCAGGCGGAAATCGGTGCGCGCGTCGAGCCGCAGCACCTCCATCCGATCCGCCAGTTGTCCGATGAACGGCAGAAACAATGCGCGGTTCAATCCGCCCTTGTAGAGATCGCCGGGCGCGACGTTCGACGTTGCCACGACCACAGTCCCCAGTTCGAACAGCCGGCTGAACAGGCGCCCAAGGATCATCGCGTCGGCGATATCGGTGACGTGAAATTCGTCGAAGCATAGCAGCCACGCTTCCTCGAAAATCGATTGCGCGGTCAGCCGCACCGGATCGGTATCGCCAATTTCCTGGCGCGCAATCTTCTGGCGGAAACCGTGAATCCGCTCATGAACGTCGGCCATGAATTCATGAAAGTGCGCGCGGCGCTTGTGCGCAACCGGACTTTCGTTGAAGAACAGATCCATCAGCATGGTCTTGCCGCGTCCGACCTCGCCGTGGATGTAGAGACCGCGCAGCGGGGCGGCGTCCTTGTCGGCGAACAGGCGTTGCAGCAGTCCGCCGCGGCCGGGACGATAGCCCGCAAGCCTCGTCTCAAGTGCGGAAAAAGCCTCAACAGCCTGCGCCTGTGCGGGATCGGCTTCGATGGTGCCAGCGGCAACCAGAGCCTGGTAGTGCCGACGGAACGAGGCGCGGGACGGAGCGTTCATGGCCCGCTACCCGCCAGAATGACGCGCAAAATGCAAGACTACAAAGGTGCCGAAAGCTCTCTATGCGCTCAGCGCATAGGCGTCTTCGACAACATAGGGCCCGCCACCCACCGACGCCCGCGACGAGAACAGGACGAAGCGGGAGGCCATGAAGCTGCGGGTCGGGAAATAGCCGCGCACCGACAGATAGTCCGCCACATCCTGATTGGAGGCGTCCCGCAACCGCGCGAGCGTGACGTGGGGGATGAATTTGCGGCCCTCCGGATCGAAACCGAACCGCTGCATCAGCCGCTCCAGTTCCGCCTGCAATTCCATCAGGGGACGGCTTGGTACAACCGATGCCACGACCGCCCGCGGTTTCTTGCCGCCAAAGCTGGACAGGCCCTGCAACGCGACTTCGAACGGCTTGCGGTTGATCCGCTCGAGCGTCGAGGCGATTTCACTGGCCGCCGCGCCGTCGATGTCGCCGATGAAGCGCAATGTAACGTGGTAATTTTCGGGGTCGATCCAGCGGGCGCCTGGCAGGCCCCCGCGCAAGTTCGAGAGCGTCTGGCCGATATCCGGGGGAATTTCCAGCCCGGTGAACAAGCGAGGCATCACGAAACTCCTCGATGCTGGAGAGGATCACGAATCACCTGATGTCTTTTGTACCGCAGCACGATGACAGTGCGAAGCGACCATCGCGTGATCGGCCGATAAATCCCTACGGCTTGCCCAGTTGCGATGCACGGTCGCGCAGAAACGCCTCGACCGTCGGCAGAATCCGCTCAACCACAACATCGACGCCGGCCGCTGTCGGGTGCAGCCCGTCGGGCTGGGTCAGCTTTGCCTCTGTGGCCACGCCATCGAGAAAGAACGGATAGAGCGGGACTTTGTGGCTCCTGGCGAGTTCGGGATAGATGCTGTTGAACTGCGCCGTGTACTCCGTGCCGTAGTTCGGCGGCGCGTACATGCCGCACAACAGGACCGCAATGTTGCGCGCCTTGAGTTTCGTCAGGATGTCGTCGAGCGCGCCGCGCGCCACTTTCGGATCGACGCCGCGCAGCGCGTCGTTGGCGCCGAGTTCGACGATCACCGCTTCCGTGCCGGGCGGGATCGACCAGTCGAGCCGGGCAAGCCCGCCCGTCGTGGTGTCGCCGGACACGCCCGCATTGTGAATGTCGGTGGCAATGCCCTTCTCGCCCAGGGCTTTCTGCAACCGCACCGGAAACGCCGCCGAGGCCGGAAGGCCGTAGCCTGCGGTCAGGGAATCGCCCAGCACGGCGAGTTTGATCGGCTTCACATCTTTGACATCTGACTGGACAGAAGCCGTTTGAGCCGAGGCCGGCCCCGACATCGCCATCATTGCCCCCGCTGCTGCGACGATGAATGCCCTCAAGAGCCCCTCGACCGCGCGGCCGGAACCCCCATATGAAAGATCCATGGACAGTCTCATTGAACCCTCAAAGCGCGCCGGTCTCGAACCGGACACCATTTCCATTTCCAACGTCAATCTCTCATTAGGCAGCGGGGCCGCACGCGTTCACATCCTTAAGGATGTCGGCTTGCGGGTCGCGCCCGGTGAAGCTGTCGGGCTGATCGGACCGTCGGGATCGGGCAAATCCACGCTCCTCATGGTGATGGCGGGGCTTGAACGTCCTGACAGCGGAGAGGTGGTGGTCAACGGCGTCTCCTTCAATGCCCTTGATGAAGACGGCCTTGCACGATTCCGTGGCCGCCATGTGGGCATCGTGTTCCAGTCGTTTCATCTGATCCCGACCATGACCGCACTTGAGAACGTCGCGGTGCCGCTTGAACTCGCGGGTCGTGCGGATGCGAATGCGCGCGCCGCGCAGGAACTTGCCGGCGTCGGTCTGGGCGAAAGACTGCATCACTATCCTTCGCAGCTCTCGGGCGGCGAGCAGCAGCGCGTCGCATTGGCACGTGCAATGGCGCCCGACCCCGCCATCCTTGTGGCGGATGAACCCACCGGAAATCTCGACGAGTCCACCGGCAAGCAGATTGTCGATCTTCTGTTCGCCAAGCATCTCGAGCGCGGCATGACCCTTGTTCTCGTGACGCACGATGCCGCGCTGGCGCAGCGCTGCGACCGTGTGGTGCGCCTGCGTTCGGGCCGCATCGATGGACCGGCGACAGACCGGCACTGGATCGAGACGGCATCCCGATGAGCGAGATTGCGGACACCTCGCGCCGCGGCACGTCATCCCTTGCGATCCGCTACGCGTTGCGCGAGCTGCGAAGCGGCCTGCGCGGCTTCTACGTTTTCGTGGCCTGCATTGCGCTCGGCGTCATGGCGATTGCCGGCGTTGGATCGGTGGCCGGAAGCCTCAGCGAAGGGCTGGACCATCAGGGCCGCACGCTGCTCGGCGGCGACGTATCCTTCGCCCTGATCCAGCGCGAGGCCTCGAAGGAAGAGCGCGCTTTTCTTGATGCGCGCGGCAAGATTTCGGTCGCGGCGATCATGCGCGGCATGGCGCGCTCGGCCAAGGGCGAGTTCGCGCTGGTCGACCTGAAAGCGGTCGACGGCAACTATCCGATGCTCGGCGACGTCACCCTCGCACCGAAGCTCCCGATGGCCGAATTGCTGGCGCAGCGTGACGGCGCATTCGGTGCCGGCGCCGACGCCATCATGCTGGCGCGGCTGGGCCTTCAGGTCGGCGACCGGGTGACTGTCGGCAACGCCACGTTCGACATTCGCAGCGTCGTGGAAGCCGAGCCGGACAAACTCTCGGGCGGCGTCGGCCTCGGTCCCCGATTCCTGATCAGCGAAGAGGCGCTGCGCGCCACCGGCCTCTTGCAACCCGGCACGCTGGTGCGCTGGACCTATCGCCTGAGGCTCCCGGATACCTCGCTCGACGATCGCGCAACGCAATCCGTGATCGACGAAGCACAGAAGGCCCTGCCGGAAGCCGGCTGGGAGGTGCGCAGCCGCGGCAATGCCTCGCCGCAGCTTGAGCGCAGCATCACGCGCTTCACGCAGTTTCTCACGCTGGTCGGGCTCGCGGCGCTGCTGGTCGGCGGCGTTGGCGTCGCCAATGCGATCAAGAGCCATCTCGATGAGCGGCGCGACGTGATCGCGACCTTCAAGGCCCTCGGCGCTACCGGCCGCGAGGTGTTCACGATTTACCTGACCCAGGTGATGGTGCTGGCGATCCTTGGATCGCTGATCGGCCTCGCCATCGGCGCGACGCTTCCCTTCATCATCGTCGGCATGTTCGGAAAGATCCTGCCGCTTCCGGTGGAAGCGACATTCCATATCGGCGAACTGGCATTGTCGTTTCTCTACGGCCTTCTGACCGCGCTCGCATTTGGACTATGGCCGCTCGGCCGCGTCCATGACGTGCCGGTCGCCGCGCTGTTCCGGGAAGGCGTGACATCGGAATTCCATTGGCCGCGGCGGCGCTACCTCGTGCTGATGGCTGCCGTCATCGCGACACTGGTGTCGGTTGCGATCGGCCTCGCCTACGACAAGCGTGTTGCCACCGTGTTCGTCGTCTCGTCGGTCGCCGTGTTCGCCGTGCTGCGCGTCATCGCGTCGTTGCTGATGGCGCTGGCGAGAAACCTGCCGCGTCCGCGCCTCACCATGCTGCGGCTTGCCATCGCCAACATTCATCGCCCCGGCGCGCTGACACCATCGGTCGTGATGTCGCTCGGACTCGGCCTCGCCGTGCTGGTCACCATCACCCAGATCGACGGCAACCTGCGGCGGCAGTTCATGGCGGCGCTGCCCGAGCACGCGCCCTCGTTCTATTTCATCGACATCCCCACCGCAGAGGCGGCACGGTTTGGCGATTTCCTGAAACAGGCAGCGCCGCAAGCCAACGTGGAAACCGTGCCGATGCTGCGCGGACGCATCGTCGCCGCCAAGGGCATCAAAGCCGAAGACCTCAAGCCCTCGAACGATGCCGCCTGGGTGCTGCAAAGCGATCGCGGCCTGACTTATACGGGCGAAGTTCCGCGCGGCTCGAAAGTCGTCGAGGGCACCTGGTGGGATGCAAACTACAGCGGGCCACCGCTGGTCTCGCTCGAAAAGAAGATCGCCGACGGCCTCGGCATCAAGGTCGGCGACGATATCACCGTGAACGTGCTCGGACGCGATATCACTGCGAAGATCAGCAACCTGCGCACGGTGGACTGGCAGAGCCTCGGCATCAACTTCGTATTGGTTTATTCGCCCAAGGCTTTCGCCGGCGCACCCCATACCGATATCGCAACCCTGACGGAGGCCAGTTCCACAGCCGCAGGCGATGCCAAGCTCATCAAGGAGGTCGCTGCCGCGTTTCCGATGGTGACCAGCGTCCGGGTGCGCGAGGCACTCGATTCAATCGGCAAGGTCGTGACCAATCTCGTGCTGGCGATCCGGGGGGCCAGTTCGGTGACCCTCATCTCGGCCATCCTTGTGCTGGGCGGCGCACTCGCCGCGGGTCACCGGCACCGGGTCTATGATGCCGTGATCCTCAAGACCCTTGGCGCGACCCGGGCGCGGCTGCTGGGCGCCTATGCGCTGGAATATCTGCTGATCGGCCTCGCAACGGCCGTGTTCGGAGTGGCGGCCGGATCGATCGCAGCCTGGCAGATCGTGACCCGGCTGATGACCCTGAGCTTTGTCTGGCAGGCCGGCAGCGCCGCCCTCGTCGTGCTGGCCGCGCTGGCCGTCACGGTCGGGCTCGGGCTGGCGGGAACATTACTCGCGCTTAACCAAAAACCAGCTAGCGTGCTCCGTAACTTATGACAATTTGTAGCAGCGAAATAGCGGGTTTTGCGACATTCAGCCGCGCGCCCCTGCTTGCGTCGAGTGTGTTAGTTTCCCACATACTGAGCGGGTTCAGAATCCGAATTGATACCGTCCAGGGATGGACACTCAATCGGGGTTCTGGGACAAACTTATAGCTGGCGGCGCAGACCCTTCGCTTTCGCCAGACAACCACGGGGTTTCGACCATGTCGGACTTGGACCGCAACTATACGTCACCTTTCGGCCGGGCCGCCGGGCGCGTTGACGCCGCGACCGTCGATGCCGGTCTGCGCTCGTACATGCTTAAGATCTACAACTACATGGCGATCGGCCTGGCCATTACCGGCCTCGCGGCGCTCGGCGTCTACATGGGCGCTGTGACACCTGACGCGTCAGCCGCTGCCGGCCGTATCGGCAAGCAGTATCTGACCTCGTTCGGCGTCGCGATGTTTGTCAGCCCGCTGAAGTGGGTGTTCATCCTCGCACCGCTCGTGATGGTGTTCGCCATTTCGTTCGGCATCAACCGCCTGAAGCCCGCAACCGCCCAGCTTCTGTTCTGGGTGTTTGCAGCGCTGATGGGCATCTCGCTGTCGTCGATCTTCCTGGTGTACACGCACACCTCGATCGTGCGGGTGTTCTTCATCACGGCTGCCTCGTTCGGTGCGTTGAGCCTCTACGGCTACACCACCAAGCGTGACCTGACCGGGATGGGATCTTTCCTGATGATGGGCCTGTTCGGCATCATCCTCGCCAGCCTGGTGAACCTGTTCATCGCTAGCACGATGTTGCAGTTCATCGTCTCGGTGATCGGCGTGCTGGTGTTCGCCGGCCTCACCGCCTGGGACACCCAGCGGCTGAAGAACGATTACATCTACGGCTACGCCAGCCAGGGTGGCGACGTGGCGGAGCGCGCGGCAATCACCGGCGCACTGTCGCTCTACCTCAACTTCATCAACCTGTTCACGCTGCTGCTGCAGCTCCTTGGACAGCGCGACTAGATCTGATCGTGGCTGATCAGTGAACTCTTGAAAGCCCCGGCCAAAAGCCGGGGCTTTTGTTTTGCAGTCCTTCGCTGATAGGACTGCGGGGCTTCACCGCTCCGGCACCATTCTCTGCGATCGACATGCCCCAGCTTCATATCCGGCCCGCTGCCGTCACCGACCTCCCCGCAATCACGGCGATCTATCGGCATGCGGTTCTCCACGGCACCGCGACGTTCGAAATCGACCCGCCTGATCTTGCCGAAATGACACGACGCTACGAGGCGCTGACCAAGGGCGGCTTTCCGTATCTGGTGGCGGTCATGGAAGATATCGCCGTCGGCTATGCCTATGCCGGACCCTACCGGCCCCGTCCGGCCTATCGGTTCACGGTCGAGAACTCCGTATATCTCGATCCTGCGGCGCAGGGACGGCGCATTGGCACGCGACTGATGCAGGACCTGATTGTCGCGTGCGAAGATCGCGGCTACCGGCAGATGATCGCGGTGATCGGCGATTCCGCCAATGCTGCGTCGATTGGCGTCCACGCCCGTGCCGGCTTCGACATGATCGGCACGCACCCCAGCGTCGGATTCAAGTTTGGCCGCTGGCTCGACACGGTCATGATGCAGCGCGCGCTCGGCGATGGCGGCAGGACAGTCCCGAAAGAATAATCAGACCACCGCCAGCTTGCGATCGATCACCAGCAGAACGCGGTCAAGCTCATGGCCGCGGCGAAGAATCTGACCGCTCGCGGCGATCACGCTGTAGGCCCCCTGCTTGCGCGCGAGCTTGGGATCCTTCTCGATCCGGTAGATCGGAACTTCCGAGGCGCGGCGGAAAATCGAAAACACCGCACGGTCTTTCAGAAAATCAATCGCGTAATCCCGCCACTCGCCATCGGCGACCATGCGTCCGTACAGATTGAGAATGCGATTGAGTTCGACGCGGTTGAACGTAACGCTCTGGGGCGGGAGCGGCGCGGGGCTGCGCTCCAGCCCCCGGCTCTCGCCTGGATCGGTATCGCCCGACACTGAATTCATCGGCGCCTCCATGTCACGCAGGTGACATGATCACCCCGTCCGGCCACGCCTGCAAGCATGATTTGGGGATCATCCGCTGCCCGATTCCCAAGCAAGGCATCACGCGGACGTCAGGCAAAATCATAATGCCGCCTGATTTCGGTCAATCCCCCGCCGTGCTGGACTGCGATCAAGAGGAAACTGCGATGACCCGGTCCTTTCGGCACCGGATTCCTCAGCCCCCAGCCCCCCGGGGTCGTCAGGATCGGGTCTAACTCTTCGCAGTAAACTGGATCCCCAATCCTTCGGCCGGCGCGAGCTGGCCTTTTTTGTTGGGGGCGTTTTTGTTGCATGACGAAGGGCAGACGGTTGAGCACCGGCAAGCAATCACCGCCTGCCGCACGTCACGTCCCAAAAATTCCCGAGTGGCCTAGTTCAGCGAGGTAAAGGCCGCGCCGAGCATCGGCCCGGGCTTGTCGCGATTGCCGTCCTGAACATAAACCGCCGCGGCATCGACGCCATCGCGCGCGATATTTTCAAGCGGCACGGACCAACTGCCAGCCTTGCCGTTCCAGTCGCCGACCTTCAGCACATTGCGCACCACGTTGTGATACGTGATCTGCTGTCCGCGATTCTCGCCGCGCGAAATGGTGATCGGAACCGATTTCGACACGGCGCAGATCCAGATCTCGCCGCTCCTGCCGCCGGCTTCCGCCACCGATACTTTGATCTGGCCGCCGGACTGCGTCATCGTGACCGGCACCGACATCACGCCATCCGCGTTCTGCGTCTGCTTCGCGGCGTTCTCGATTCCCGCGCGATCACTGCCAAGAACGTTCGTCGTGCCGTTGACGACGGCCTGCGGTGTGTAGACGCCGCGGTCGCCTCGCGCATGCGAGTACGCCTTCTGACGCGCGCTGAAACGCGAATCCGCCAGCGTGTCCTTCCAGCCGAGATAATCCCAATAGTCGATCGGCAGACTCAGCGCGATCACGGTAGGGTCCTGCGCCAGTTCGCCGAGAACCTTGTCCGCGGGCGGACACGACGAACAGCCTTGCGATGTGAACAGTTCGACCACGGCGCGCGGATCGGCGCAAACCGGCGTCACCACGGTGAAGATTGCACAGACACCAAGCGTCCGCGACAGGCGCGACACCATCGCGCCGGCTGCCGCCGTTTTCGGTTCTGGCAAATCAGACATGCCGTCAATCCCTCGAATGCATGATGCCCCATCAGCCGGAAAGGCGGCCTATTGATAGGCCGCCCCCTGGATGGTCGCTAGTCACGTCGCGGTGAGCCTGTTCACGGATGCGTTTTCGTGACTGGCACGGGTTAAGCGGCCAGGTTGCGCAGCACGTACTGGAGAATACCGCCATTGCGGTAGTACTCGAGCTCGTCCAGGGTATCGATGCGGCACAGCAATGAGACGTCCCGCTTCGAACCGTCGCTCGAAACGATTTCCGCCGTCAGCTTCTGGCGCGGCTTCAGGTCGCCCTGCAGCCCGCGAATCGTGACCTTCTCGTCGCCCTTGAGGCCGAGCGACTGCCACGATGCACCGTCCTCGAAGGTCAACGGCAGCACGCCCATGCCGACGAGGTTCGAGCGATGAATGCGCTCGAAGCTCTGCGTGACCACTGCGCGCACCCCGAGCAGGCGCGTGCCCTTCGCGGCCCAGTCGCGCGACGAGCCGTTGCCGTATTCAGCGCCCGCAAACACCACGAGCGGGACCTGCTCCTGCTGATACTTCATCGCGGCGTCGTAGATCGACATCTGTTCGCCGTCGGGCCAGTGCTTGGTGTTGCCGCCTTCCGGAATGTTGCCGTCGGCGCCCTTGAGCATGAAGTTCTTGATGCGGATGTTGGCGAAGGTGCCGCGCATCATGACTTCGTGGTTGCCGCGGCGCGTGCCGTACTGGTTGAAGTCGGCGGGCCGCACCTGATGCTCGGACAGATACTTGCCCGCAGGCGAGGTCAGCTTGATCGAGCCGGCCGGCGAGATGTGGTCGGTGGTGATCTTGTCGCCGAACAGCGCCAGGATGCGTGCATCCACGATATCGGTCGTGGGCTCCGGCTCCATCTTCATGCCTTCGAAGTACGGCGGATTCTGCACGTAGGTCGAGTTCATGTTCCACTTGTAGGTGTCGCTCGCCACCGTCTTGATCTTGCGCCAGTTGGTGTCGCCCTTGAACACGTCGGCGTACTTTTTCTTGAAAATCGTCGAAGTGACGTACTTTTTGATAAAGGCATTGATCTCAGTGGACGTCGGCCAGATGTCCTTCAGATAGACCGGCTTGCCGTCCTTGCCCGTGCCAATCGGCTCGACGTCAAGATTCTTCGTTACGGTGCCGGCGAGCGCATGCGCGACGACCAGCGGCGGCGAGGCGAGATAATTCGCCTGCACGTCCGGCGAAACGCGGCCCTCGAAGTTGCGGTTGCCCGATAGCACCGCCGCGGCGACGATGCCGTTATCGTTGATCGACTTGGAAATCTCCTCCGGCAGCGGACCGGAATTGCCGATGCAGGTCGTGCAGCCGAAGCCGACGAGGTTAAAACCAACCTTGTCGAGATCCTTCTGCAGGCCGGAATCCGCGAGATACCCGGCAACCACCTGGCTACCCGGCGCGAGCGACGTCTTCACCCACGGTTTCGCCTTCAAACCCTTCGCGGCAGCCTTGCGCGCAAGCAGGCCCGCAGCGATCAGCACGCTTGGATTCGACGTATTGGTGCAGGAGGTGATGGCAGCGATGACCACATCGCCATGACCGAGATCGTCAGAGCGGCCCTCGACCGGGAAACGCGCATTGTGATCGGTCGGCTTCTTGTATTCGGTGGTCAGCGCATCGTCGAACAGGCTGGCAACCGTCGGCAGCGCTACGCGGCCTTCAGGACGCTTCGGACCTGCGAGCGAAGGCACAACGTCCTTCAGATCGAGCAACAGCGTCTCGGTGAAAACCGGATCCTTGCTGAGCGCGGTGCGGAACAGGCCCTGTGCCTTGGCGTATTTTTCAACCAGCGCGACGCGCGGCGCAGCGCGGCCGGAGGTCTTGAGGTAGTCGAGCGCGGACTTGTCGACCGGGAAGAAGCCGCAGGTCGCGCCGTATTCCGGCGCCATATTGGCGATGGTGGCCTTGTCGGCGACCGACAGATGGTCGAGGCCAGGACCATAGAATTCCACGAATTTGCCGACAACGCCGAGCTTGCGCAGCATCTGCGTGACGGTGAGCACGAGATCGGTCGCGGTCACGCCTTCGCGCATCTTACCCTTGAGCTTGAAGCCGACCACGTCGGGCAACAGCATCGATTGCGGCTGGCCGAGCATCGCAGCTTCCGCTTCGATACCGCCGACACCCCATCCGAGCACAGCGAGGCCGTTGACCATCGTGGTGTGCGAGTCGGTGCCGACCAGCGTATCCGGATAGGCGACTTCATACATCGCCGTCTTTTTGCCGACGGTCATCTTTTCCTTCTTGGTCCAGACGGTCTGGGCCAGATATTCAAGATTGACCTGATGGCAGATGCCGGTGCCGGGCGGCACCACCGAGAAGTTCGTAAACGCCTTCTGGCCCCACTTCAGGAATTCGTAGCGCTCCTGGTTCTGCTTGTACTCTTCCGCGACGTTCTTGCCGAAAGCCTTGTTGTCGCCGAAGAAGTTCACGATCACCGAGTGATCGATCACGAGATCGACAGGCACCAGCGGGTTGATTTTTTCGGCATCGCCGCCGAGCGATTTCATCGCGTTGCGCATGGCGGCGAGATCGACCACCGCAGGCACGCCGGTGAAGTCCTGCATCAGCACGCGCGCAGGGCGAAACGAGATTTCGTGTTCGAGCTTGCGGGTCTTCGCCCACTTCGAGAAGGCGACGATGTCTTCCTTCTTGACGCTGCGGCCATCCTCGTTGCGCAACAGATTTTCGAGCAGCACCTTCATCGAGTAAGGCAGCTTCGAAATGCCCTTGAGGCCGTTCTTTTCAGCGGTAGGCAGGCTGTAATACACGTATGTCTTGGTGCCGACCTTGAGGGTTTTCTGGCATTTGAAGCTGTCGAGCGAGGGCATGTGAACGTTCCCAGTTCAGAAGTTGGAGATACCCGGCAAAAGGTATCGTAACACCGTCAAGAGCGAAGGAATCAGGGCTGAACCGTGCTGTTTCCGGCGGCTGATTGTGTGCTGCACCAAGTTCCGGTTTTATAGAATCTTTCCAGTCTGTCCACCATACCCACTATGGATTGTCGCCTTCTCATGCCTGCCAAGACTGGAACCGGAACACCCCGCAACACGCCGCTGGTCAGACCATCATGAGGCTTACGGGTCAGGGTCTGGGATGCGTCAGGGGCGGACGAAGCATTTTTTCCGGTCTCGATTTTGAAGTCCCCGCCGGACATGCGCTGGCTGTGACCGGCATCAACGGAGCGGGCAAGTCGTCGCTGCTGCGGATTCTTGCGGGGCTGCTTCCGGCCGCCGGTGGCGCGATCACACTCGATGGCGGCGAAGCGGATCTGACACTCTCCGAACAGGCGCACTATCTCGGCCACCGCGACGCGCTGAAGCCGTCGCTCACGGTGCTGGAAAATCTCGATTTCTGGCGAGGCTTCCTTGGCGGCGAAGTCTTTGATGCAGCCACCAGCCTCGAAAAGGTGGGACTGGGTCATGCCGCCCACCTGCCGGCGGCATTTCTCTCGGCAGGCCAGCGCCGCCGTTTGTCGATCGCACGGCTGCTGGCCGTGAAGCGTCCTGTCTGGCTGCTCGACGAGCCGACCTCGGCGCTGGACGTCAGCGGTCAAACGATGATCGCCGGAGTGATGGCCGATCATCTGCGCGGCGGCGGAATCATCTTGGCGGCCACGCATGTTCCGCTTAGCGCCATGACGCAGCAATTGCGGATCGGCGGTGACGCATGACCGCTCTTGCCGCGCTTGTCCGCCGTGACATCGCCGTTGCGCTGCGCGCGGGCGGCGGCGCGCTGATCGGCGTGCTGTTTTTCGTCTCGGTCGTGGTCGTGATGCCGTTCGCTCTCGGCCCCGATCTGGCTTTGCTCAAGCGCATCGGCCCCGCCATTCTCTGGCTCGGTGCCATGCTGGCGAGCCTGCTGACGCTGGATCGCCTGTTCACCGCCGATCTGGACGACGGTTCGCTCGACCTGATCGTGATGGGCCGCACACCGCTTGAACTGAGCTGCGCGGCGAAAGCGCTGGCGCACTGGCTCGCCGCCGGCGTGCCATTGATCGTGGCGACACCCATTGTCGGCATCCTGCTCAATCTCGACGCCGATGCCACATTCGCGGTCGCTCTGACGCTCTTGGCGGGAACGCCGGCGCTGACCTTCACCGGCATGATCGGGGCCGCTCTGGCGGTGACCCTGCGGCGCGGCGGCCTGCTGCTGGCAGTGGTGGTATTGCCGCTGTCGATACCGGTGCTGATTTTCGGCGTCGCGGCCTCGAATGCGGCCATCGACAAACCCGGTTCATTCGGCACACCGTTCTCGATCCTGTGCGCGCTGTCGCTGGTCAGCCTTGTGGTTGGACCATTCGCCGCCGCGGCCAGCCTGCGGCAGGGGCTCGACTGATGCGGCATTGCGCCCGATCAACTCTCGCGGAACTGCGCTGCGGTGCCACTCGCGCGCATTGCCTGCCGCGCCTGTCACGACTATCAGGAACGCCATGAGCCTCATCGACCTCGCCAACCCGACACGGTTCCTCGCGCTGACCGAGCGCGTGCTGCCCTGGCTTGCCGCCGCGACCGCGATCCTGCTCGCGATTGGCCTCTATCAATCGGCGATGGCGCCCGACGACTATCAGCAGGGCGCGACCGTGAAGATCATGTTCATCCACGTGCCCAACGCTTGGCTCTCGATGTTCGTGTGGGGCGTCATGAGTGTGGCCGCGCTCGGCACACTCGTCTGGCGGCATCCGCTGGCGGATGTCGCCGCCAAGGCCGCCGCCCCCATCGGCGCGGCATTCACATTCCTCGCGCTTGTCACCGGCTCGCTGTGGGGCCGCCCGATGTGGGGCACCTACTGGGAGTGGGATGCGCGGCTCACCTCGGTATTGATCCTGTTCCTGATGTATCTCGGCATCATGGCGCTGTGGCGTGCGGTGGAAGACCCCTCACGTGCCGCGCGGGCGGCTGCGATCCTCACGCTGGTCGGCGCGATCAATATTCCGATCATCAAGTTTTCGGTCGACTGGTGGAACACGCTGCATCAGGGGGCGTCGGTGATTCGGGCGGGCGGTCCGAGCATGGACCGCGTGTTTTTGATCCCGCTGCTGACCATGGCCGTCGCCTTTTCGCTGTTGTTCCTGACACTGCATCTGGCTGCGATGCGCAATGAAGTGCTGCGCCGGCGCGTGCGCACCCTGCAGATGATGCAGGCCAGCCGGCAGGCCGCGTAATCACATGTCGCTTGGTCCATACGCCTCCTTCATCGTGACGTCCTACGCACTGGTCGCGTTCGTCGTCGTGGCCCTGATCGTCTGGATTGCGCTGGACTTCCGCCGCCAGACGCAGACCCTGCGCAAGCTCGAAGCCAGCGGCATCACCCGGCGCTCGGCGCAACCGCCCGGCAAGTCATCATGAGCAACGAGGACACGGTGCGGCCACGATCCCGTTCCTGGCTGGTGGCGCTGCCGCTCGTCGCATTCGCCGTACTGGCCGGGCTGTTCTGGTTCAGGCTCGGCGCGGGCGATCCTGCGCGCATCCCGTCGGCCCTGATCGGCCGCCCCGCGCCGCAGACAAGTCTCCCTCCGCTCGAAGGACTACTGATCGCCGGCGGCGCACAGGTGCCGGGCCTTGATCCCGCGGCATTCAAGGGACAGGTGAGCGTCGTCAATGTCTGGGCGTCGTGGTGCGTGCCATGCCACGATGAAGCGCCGCTGCTGCTGCAGCTCGCGCAGGACAAGCGCATCCGCATGATCGGCATCAACTACAAGGATGCCTCGGACAACGCCCGGCGCTTCCTCGGGCGCTACGGCAATCCGTTCAATGCCGTCGGCGTCGATGCCACCGGCCGGGCCTCGATCGAATGGGGTGTCTATGGCGTGCCGGAGACGTTCGTGATTGGCCGCGACGGGACCATTTCCTACAAACTGATCGGACCGGTGACGCCGGAAAATTTCGACCGGGTGCTGAAGACCGAAATCGAGAAGGCGCTGCGCGCCAAACCCTGAGACACCAGCACGACGGAGACTTCATGAAGTACGTCATCCGAATCGTCGCCGTCCTGCTGCTGCTCGTTGTCGGCGCCGCGGCCTATGTCTTTTACGGCCTGAGCAACCGCCCGGACATCAGCGCTTTCAACTCACTCAAGACACTCACCAAGGCGAGCAACGGTCCGGAACTGCGCGCGACCTTTCTCGGCGTCTCCACCTTGCTGCTCGACGACGGCACGACCGCGATCCTGACGGACGGATTTTTCACGCGGCCCAACTCGCGCCAGTTGCTGCTCGAGAAAATCGCGCCGGACACCGCCCTGATCGAGAAGACCCTGCAGCGCGCCGGAATTACCCGGCTGGCCGCCGTCATCGTCAATCACTCCCATTACGATCACGCGATGGATGCGCCGGAAGTCGCGGCGCGAACCGGCGCCGTGCTGATCGGATCGGAATCGACCGCGAATGTCGGGCGTGGGTGGGGCCTGCCGGAAAGGCAGATCGCGGTTCACCGCGCCGGCGACGTCGTGACGTTCGGGCGCTTCCGGATCACGTTGCTTCCGGGCCGCCACGTGCCGTCGCCCTTTACCGGGGGCGAGATCACCGAACCGCTCAAGCCGCCGGTGCGCGCCAATGCCTACCTCGAGGGTGGCAGCTTCATGGTTCTCGCCGAGCATGGCGACAAGCGCATCCTGATCAACGCCAGCGCCGGCTTCGTTCCCGATGCCATGCAGGGCCGCAAGGCGGACGTGGTTTTCCTGGGCACCGGACAGCTCGGCAAGCGGCCTGCGAGCTATATGGAAGACTATTGGCGGGAGACCGTGGAAAGGCCGGGAGCGCGGCGCGTCATCCCCATTCACTGGGACGACTTCACCCGCCCGCTGGATCAGCCGCTTGTCCCGCTGCCCAGCCTGCTCGATGATTTCGCGGCCTCGATGAAATTCCTTACCGAACGCGGCAAGGTGTCCGGCGTCGACATCAAACTACCGGAGGTCTTTGTCGCCTTCGACCCGTTTGAAAAGCTGCCTGCGGCCAAGAACTGATCCGCATTGTCTCCTGCCGGGGCGCACTGATCTTAACCAAAAATAATTTCGCGCTTTTATCTGCCGTTCATTTTGGAGCCATGGCGCAGCCACGAATTCGAACATACGCTATGGGCGTTGCAATCACTGTCCTGGAGGGACACCCATGCGTTATATGAAACTTGCTTCATTGACTGCCGCGACCCTTGCGCTCGGCCTGCTCGCGTCCTCGCCGTCGTTCTCGCAGGCGACCCAGCCGGCCGGGTCCGACAAGATGGCGCCCGCGAAAATGGCTCCCGCACCGAAGGCCGACAAGATGGCTCCGGCTGCAAAGGAAACCAAGGCAGCCCCGAAGGCCGACCTGCTCGACATCAATTCGGCAAGCGCGGATGAACTGAAGGCGCTCAAGGGCATCGGCGACGCCTACTCCGCCGCGATCATCAAGGGCCGCCCCTACAAGGGCAAGGATGAGCTGGTGCAGAAGAAGATCATCCCGGAGAAGACCTACGCCGAGATCAAGGACAAGATCATCGCGAAGCAGAAGTAATTCTGCTTTTCGTGACATGATCCAGCGAAGCGCACCGGCGGCAATGCCGGTGCGTTTTTCTTTTTCATCATTGCGAGCGAAGCAATCCACCCTTGGAAACAAAGCTGGATTGCTTCGTCGCTGACGCTCCTCGCAATGATGGATTACACTAACCCTTCGTAATATCGCCGCGTTCGATGTCGCTGGCCTCATCGGTCGCAGGCGCGATGCTGTAGCGCTTGATCAGCGGGGTCTGCGCCATGGCGAAGATCGCGGTGACCGGGATCACGCCGAACGCCTTGAACGACACCCAGAAATCCGTGCTCTGGGTGCGCCAGATGATTTCGTTCAGCACCGCCATGCCTGCGAAGAAAAACATCCAGCGGACGGTGAGAAGCCGCCAGCCGGCGGGCGTCAGATTGAACATCTGGTCAAACATGATGGCGATGAAAGAGCGCCCGAGCAGCAGTCCGATCCCGAGCGTGACGGCGAACAACGCATAGATGATGGTCGGCTTGATCTTGATGAAAAGCTCGTCGTGAAAGAACAGCGTCAGCCCGCCGAACACCAGGACGATCACCGCGGTGACGATCGCCATTAGCGGCACGTGGCGCGTCACGATATAGGAGGCAGCGATCGCGGCCACGATCGCGACCATGAATGCGCCGGTGGCGACGAACAGCCCAAACTTCGCATTGGCGCCGAAGAAGATCACCAGCGGCCCGAGTTCGGTCGCGAGCTTGAACAGCGGATGCGGCGCGGGCTTTTCCGAAGCGGCCATGGTCAGTTATCCTGTCCTGCAATCGCGCGCGCGAAGTCACGCGCAGTAAACGGCGCAAGATCGTCGATGCCTTCGCCGACGCCGATGAAATGCACCGGCAGCTTGTGCTTCTCCGACAGCGCCACGAGGATGCCGCCGCGCGCGGTGCCATCCAGCTTGGTCATCACCAGACCGGTGACGCCCGCCGTCTTGTGAAACGCATCGACCTGCGACAGCGCGTTCTGCCCAACCGTCGCATCAAGCACCAGCAGCACCGCATGCGGCGCAGAGGCATCGACCTTGCCGATCACGCGCCGCACTTTTTCAAGCTCGACCATCAGTTCGGTCTTGTTCTGCAAACGCCCCGCGGTATCGATCAGCAGCACATCGATCTTCTGCGCCTTCGCGGCCTCGACCGCTTCGAACGCGAGGCTCGCCGAATCCGAGCCCTGCGTCTTCGCGACGACCGGAACCTTGTTGCGCTCGCCCCATACCTTCAACTGCTCGATGGCGGCGGCACGGAAGGTATCGCCCGCGGCCAGCATCACCTTGCGGCCTTCGGCAGAGAGCTTGGAGGCGAGCTTTCCGATGGTTGTCGTCTTGCCCGAACCGTTGACGCCGACCACCAGAATGACGAACGGCTTATGTGATGAATCGATCTCCAGCGGCTTCGCCACCGGCGACAGCACCTTCTCGACTTCGGTCGCGACAATCGTGGTCACATCCTCCGCCGACACCGACTTGTCGTAACGGCCTTTTCCGACCGCCTCCGCGATGCGCGCGGCAACCTCGGTTCCAAGGTCGGCACGCAGCAACACATCCTCGATATCGTCGAGCATGGCGCGGTCGAGCTTGCGCTTGGTGACGAGATCGGCCACCGCCGTCCCGAGTGAACTCGACGTGCGCTTGAGGCCGGCAGAAAGTCGCTTCCACCAGCTTTGTTTGGGTTGGTCTTGTGTACTGTCACTCATTGAGGAGACGTGTTACCCGGTTCAGGCTACAAACGAAAGTCGCTCGATACCAATGGATACGCCGCAACCGACACCGGAAGAAATGCAGGCCCGCGTGCTTCACCGCGACGGTTTGATGCTGGTGATCGACAAGCCGGCCGGGATCGCCGTGCACAAGGGCCCGAAAGGCGGCCCCAATCTCGAAGCCTCGTTCGACGCGCTGCGTTACGGCCTGCCGCGGCCTCCGGTGCTGGCCCACCGGCTCGACCGCGATACGTCCGGCTGTCTCGTGCTGGGACGCCACCGCAAGGCCACCGCCTCGCTCGGCCTGCTGTTCAAGCACGGCAAGATCGACAAGACCTACTGGGCCGTGGTCGAAGGCGGTCCCGAGACGAGTGAAGGCGAGATCGATATTCCGCTGGGACGTTTGGACGCAGAACGCGGCTGGTGGCAGAAGCCTGATCCGAACGGTTTGCCGTCGAAAACAACATGGAAGGTCATGGGTCGCGGCACCGATCAAAATGGAGCCAAGCTGACCTGGCTTGCCATGGAACCGATCACCGGTCGCACACATCAGCTTCGTGTGCATTGTTCGGCAAGCGGCTGGCCGATCGTCGGCGACAACATCTATGGCAACGGCCCGCGCTTCGGCGAACCGTCACTGCATCTGCATGCGCGCGAGATCGTAATTCCGCTGTCGAAGAACAAGCCGCCGGTGCGCGTGGTCGCGCCGGCGCCAGCGCATCTGCATGAGCGATTGAAAGCGTGCGGATGGAACGGCGAGGAAGCGGCTGTTCCCGAGATCGCAACAGCCGCGGTCTGAAGTACAACAGCGGTGTCGTCCCCGCGAAAGCGGGGACCCATAACCACCGCACGCTGTAACGAAGCAGAGACGATCGCTCCACTCTCCATTCCACAACTCAGGGAGTATGGGTCCCCGCTTTCGCGGGGACGACGTGGAGAGAGATGACGCTCCTCGCAATGACGGACCGTATTCCGGCAACCACGCCAAACAAAAAGGGCCCCGGAAAATCCGGAGCCCTAATGATTTAAGCGGCGAGGCGCTTACTTGTCGCGCTTCTTGAGCGCGTTGCCGAGAATGTCGCCCAGCGTCGCACCCGAATCCGAAGATCCGTACTGCGCGATGGCTTCCTTCTCTTCAGCGACTTCAAGCGCCTTGATCGAGACCTGCACCTTGCGCGCCTTCTTGTCGAACTGGATGACGCGGGCGTCAACCTTTTCGCCAACTGCGAAGCGCTCGGCGCGCTGGTCGCCGCGATCGCGGGCGAGTTCAGAACGCTTGATGAAGGTGGTGAAGTCGGTGCCGGTGATCTGAACTTCGATACCGGCTTCCTTCACCTCGATGATCTCGCAGGTCACCACGGCGCCCTTCTTGACGTCGCCTGGTTCTGCGAACGGGTCGCCCTCAAGCTGCTTCACGCCGAGAGAAATGCGCTCCTTCTCGACATCCACGTCGAGCACCACGGCCTTGACCATGTCGCCCTTCTTGAAGTTGTCGATGACCTGCTCGCCCGGCTGTTTCCAGTCGAGGTCGGACAGATGGACCATGCCGTCCACTTCGCCGTCGAGGCCGAGGAACAGACCGAACTCGGTCTTGTTCTTGACTTCGCCTTCCACGGTCGAGCCGACCGGGAACTTCTCGACGAACACTTCCCACGGATTGCGCATGGTCTGCTTGAGACCGAGCGAGATGCGGCGCTTGGCCGAATCCACTTCGAGAACCTGCACTTCGACTTCCTGCGAGGTCGAAACGATCTTGCCGGGGTGCATGTTCTTCTTGGTCCACGACATTTCGGAAACGTGGATCAGGCCTTCGATGCCCGGCTCCAGTTCGACGAATGCGCCGTAGTCGGTGATGTTGGTGACGCGTCCGGTGAAGCGCGAGTTCAGCGGATACTTCGCCTCGATGCCCTGCCATGGATCGTCCAGCAACTGCTTCATGCCGAGCGAAATGCGGTGGGTCTCGTGGTTGATCTTGATGATCTTCACCTTGACCGTCTGGCCGATCGCCAGCACTTCGGTCGGGTGGTTGACGCGGCGCCATGCGATGTCGGTGACATGCAGCAGACCGTCGATGCCGCCGAGATCAACGAACGCACCGTAGTCGGTGATGTTCTTGACGACGCCGTCGATGACCTGACCCTCTTCGAGGTTCTGCACCAGTTCCTGACGCTGTTCGGCGCGGGTCTCTTCGAGAACCGTGCGGCGCGACACCACGATGTTGCCGCGGCGGCGATCCATCTTGAGGATCTGGAACGGCTGCGAGTTGTTCATCAGCGGTGCGACGTCGCGGATCGGACGAATGTCCACCTGCGAGCGCGGCAGGAAGGCGACAGCGCCGTCGAGATCGACGGTAAAGCCACCCTTGACCTGATTGAAGATAACGCCGTGAACCTTCTCGTTGTTGTTGAAGGCCTTCTCGAGCTTGCCCCAGCTTTCCTCGCGGCGCGCCTTGTCGCGCGACAGCACGGCTTCGCCGAGTGCGTTTTCGATCCGGTCGAGGAACACCTCGACTTCGTCGCCGACCTTGAGGTCGCTCTCACGGCCGGGGCCGTTGAATTCGCGGAGAGCCACGCGGCCCTCGGTCTTCAGGCCGACGTCGATGACGGCCATGTCTTTCTCAATTGCAACAACCTTGCCCTTGATGACGGAGCTTTCCTGCAGGTTGCCGCCTGCAAAGGACTCGTCGAGCATCGCCGCGAAATCATCGCGGGAAGGATTATATGAAGTAGCAGTCGAAGCCATTTGTTCTCCAAATGCGGAATGCCGGCAGCGGGGTTAAGGGCGTATCGCGCATCCAGTGCCAAAGGTCCGCAACCTTTGACGACCGCTTCCGCAAAGAGGAATTGCGACAGCGGGCCGGCGTGTGCCTGCACGAACGATACGGTGCAAAATTGGATTGCCGCGCCTGGAAAGCGCGTGGTCTGCTGTCCGGAGCTGAGACGAAGATCGACCTCAGAAAACCGGGAGCGGGCATTCCTCCAATGACGGCAGGGACTAAGCCCTCGGCCGGCCCGCTCGAACGGCCTCGACAATGTCGATGGCAGCCCGGACGCCGCTCTCTATATCCAACTGAGAGTTATCCAGCAAGTATGCATCCGGAGCCGCTTTTAAAGGCGCTGTGGCCCGGTTCTGGTCGCGCTCATCCCGCTTCAGGATATCCGCCAGCACCGCCGCCTCGTCCGCTGCCTCACCCCGGGCGCGGGCCTCCAGAGTGCGGCGGCGGGCCCGGACATGGGGGTCCGCGATGACAAAAATTTTCACATCGGCATCCGGGCAGATCACGGTTCCAATGTCGCGGCCATCCAGCACAGCGCCGGGCGGGTCCGCTGCAAACTGCCGCTGGAAGTTGATAAGTACTTCTCTTACCTTGGGAATTGCCGACACCACCGAAGCCGCATCGCCCACTTTCTGGGTTTTCAGCACCGGGTTGCCGAATTTCTCCGGGTCGAGTTCCAAAGCGGCGGCAACCGCGAGGGCCTCGTTTGTCAGATCGGACCCCGTCTCCAGCAGGGCGTAGGCCACGGCACGATAAATCACGCCGGTATCGAGATGGCGGTAGCCATAATGGTGAGCCAGGCGCTTCCCGAGCGTACCCTTTCCGGACGCTGCCGGACCGTCGATGGCAATGATCATGAGAAATCCGCCCCCAGGCCGCGCATCATCGGGATGAAATCAGGGAAACTGGTTGCAATGAATCCGGTGTCGTCGATCTTCACCGGCGCATCCGACGCCGCGCCCATCACCAGCGCTGACATCGCGATACGATGGTCCATGTGGGTTGCGACAAGACCACCGCCCGGTACGTGACCCTTGCCCACGACGACCATGTCGTCGCCGGAAATCTCCACCTCGACGCCGTTGACGCGCAGCATGTCCGCTGTCGCTTCGAGCCGATCGGATTCCTTGACGCGCAGCTCCTGCAAGCCGCGCATGGTGGTGACGCCTTCCGCATAGGCGGCGGCAACCGCAAGCACGAGATACTCGTCGATCATCGATGGCGCGCGTTCCGCGGGCACGGTCACGCCGCGAAGCTGCGACGCGCGCACACGGAATTGCGCCATCGGCTCGCCGGCATCGCCCCGCTGATGGCTCTCCTCGATCGACGCGCCCATTTCACGCAATGTCGTGAAAAGCCCTGTCCGCAAGGGGTTTGTCATGATGTCGGTCAGCGTGACGTCGGAGTCCGGCACGATCAGCGCGGCGACAATCGGAAACGCCGCGGACGACGGATCGGCCGGCACGACCACGTCGGCGCCGCGCAATTCAGGCTGCCCCGTGAGTGCGATCTTGCGGCCGTGCGCGCCCTCCTTCGTCGTCACCACATGCGCGCCGAAATGAGTCAGCATCAGTTCGGTATGATCGCGGCTGGCTTCCTGTTCGATCACGGTGGTGATGCCGGGCGCGGACAATCCGGCCAGCAACACCGCCGACTTGATCTGCGCCGAAGCGACCGGCGTGCGGTAGGTCACCGGTATCGGATCGCGCGCGCCCTGCAGCGTCATTGGCAGCCGCCCGCCATCCGCGCTCGACGTGACGCGTGTGCCCATCAGTTCCAGCGGATCGAGAATCCGGCGCATCGGCCGTTTGCGCAGGCTGGCATCGCCATCGAATGTCGCCGCGACCGGACATCCGGCCACCGCGCCCATGGCAAGACGGCACCCGGTTCCGCTGTTGCCGAAATCGAGCGGCGCATCCGGCGCCTTGAAGCCGCCGACCCCGACGCCGCGGACCGACCAAGCCCCCTCGCCGGTGCGTTCCACCCGCGCTCCGAGCGCAGCCATGGCCTTGGCGGTGTTGAGGACGTCCTCGCCTTCCAAAAGCCCCGAAATCCGGGTTTCACCCACGGCCAGCGCCCCCAGAATCAGGGCCCTGTGGGAGATCGATTTGTCGCCCGGAACACGGACACGGCCGCTGAGAGCGCCTGCGGCCCGCGATTCGAGCGGCGTCGGGTGGTTGGAATGGGTCAAGATGGCATTTCCTTTGAACAAGCGGGCTCCTACCACGGGGTTTACAGGACGTCACGAGCCGGTCATTTATCCCTCAAAGCGCTATTGACAGCGGCGGCGCAACTAGCCAAGTGAAGCACCGCTTTTTCAAGACATTCTCAGGACTATAAACCGTGGCCAAAGCCGATCTCGGAACCAAGCGCATTTGCCCGACCACGGGCAAAAAGTTCTATGACCTCAACAAGAACCCGGTGATTTCGCCGTACACCGGTGAGATCGTGCCGATTGCGCCGGTGCCGCCGCCACGCACGCGCGCCGACGCGGCTGCACGCGCCGCCGCCGCAAACGCGGCCAGCATCGTGCCGGAGCCCGCCGAGTCCGAAGAATTGGTCTCGCTGGAAGAGGCCGACGCCGAGGAGAGCAGCGGCAAGGTCAAGGCCGTGATGCCGGAGTCCGAGGACGATATCGAAGTCGATGAAACCCTGACCGACGACGACGATGATGATTCGACCTTCATCGCCGAGGACGAGGAAGACGACGAAGACGTCACCGATATCATCGGCGATGTCTCGGGTGATGAAGAGACTTGAGATAAGTTCTCAAGTGTGATTTTTGGCGCATATTCGCGAAGCGGACATCCGCTTCGCGCTCAAGCCGGACAGGTTTGATAGGCGTATCTGAGACGCAAGACGCCGCACTCCCCAAAGTGCGGTGAGGTGTTCGGGGCCATAGCTCAGCTGGGAGAGCGCTTGCATGGCATGCAAGAGGTCGGCGGTTCGATCCCGCCTGGCTCCACCAACCTCCTCGCCGGATTTCACTCAGCAAAACTGAACCTCGGCACGTGACGTTCGCTCACTGAACAGAGCGGCGGCGCAGCATGCGTGCGCGCATGGATGCCAATCGGTCGCGATATTGACGACGCGTTGCGAATTCTTTCAATGTGACGGCACGCGGCATTGCTGCGGTATCATCTTTATTCTCCGCTGATCGAAGGTTGATTCAATGACATCCCAAATCGCGACCGGGGCAATGGCCGGACTACGCGTGGTCGATCTGACGCGCGTGCTCGGCGGTCCCTACTGCACGCAGATTCTCGCAGACCACGGCGCGGATGTCGTGAAGGTCGAACCGCCGGCCGGTGACGAGACCCGTGACTGGGGCCCTCCGTTCCACGATGACGACGCGGCCTATTTCATCGGCACCAACCGCAACAAGCGCTCGATCGCGCTCGACCTCGCATCGGAAGGCGGCCGCGCGGTGCTGATGAAAATGCTCGAGACCGCCGACGTTCTCACCGAAAATTTCAAGCCGGGAACGCTCGACAAATGGGGGATCGGAAATGATTTCCTGCGCGAGAAATTCCCGCGACTGATCCACTGCCGCATTTCCGGATTCGGCGCGGACGGACCGCATGGCGGACACCCCGGCTACGACGCGATCATTCAGTCCATGGTTGGCCTGATGGCTTCGACCGGATCGCCGCAGAGCGGTCCGACCCGCATCGGCGTCGCACTCGTCGACATGACGACAGGACTTTATGCCGCTGTCGGCATTCTGATGGCGCTGGCGGAACGCGCGAAGTCCGGCAAGGGTCAGTTCCTCGAGACCACGCTTTATGAAACCGGTCTCGCGATCATGCATCCGCACACCGCCAACTATTTCCTCCATGGCAAGCCTCCGGCGCTCACCGGCAACGAGCACCCGAACCTCGTTCCGTACGCGGTGTTTCCGGCGCGCGACGGCGACATCTTCATGGGGGTCGGCAATGACGGCACTTTCCGCAAGCTGATGAAGGAGCTCGGCAAGCCCGAACTCGGCACCGATCCGCGCTTCGCGCGCAATCGCGACCGCATCGCGCATCGCGACGAGCTGCGCGCCGTGCTCGTCGATATCCTGAAGGACGAGGACAGCGAGCCGCTGTGCCGCCGTCTGCTCGCGGCGGGCCTTCCGGCCGGTCCCGTGCAATCGATCGACAAGGCGCTCGCCAACGAGCACACCAAGCATCGCGGCGATGTCATCGAAAAGGACTGGTACAAGGGCGTCGCCTCGCCGATCCGCTTCGATCGCACCAAGGCTTCGCTGCGTCATGTGCCGCCAAAGTTCAGCGAACACACCGACACTGTGCTGGCCGAATTCGGCTACTCGGCGAAAGAGATCGCCGAGATGCGCGCTGCGGGAGTTGTGGCAGGCCCCGAACGCAAGCGTTGATACCGGGACCGGGCGCGCGGACTTCCGCGCGCCCTCGAACTATGGCACCTTGATACCAACCCACCCTGGTTGACAGGTCCGCGGAAATGGCCGGCTCGCTTCATCTGCGTAGAACAGCGGCGGTCGCAGCTGCGTTGATTGCCTTGCTGCTTTTTGCCGGCGCAAACCCGGCCCTTGCTGACAAGCGCGTGGCGCTGGTGATCGGCAATTCCGCTTACAAGAGCGTCGCCCCGCTTCCCAATCCCGCCAAGGATGCCGCCGCGATCGGTACGATGCTGACCAAGGCAGGTTTCGAGGTTGTCGACGCCCGGGAAGATCTGCCGGTTGCCGACATGAAGCGCATGATCCGCGACTTCTCCGACAAGGTTCGCGATGCCGATATCGCCGTCGTTTTCTATGCCGGTCATGGCATCGAGGTGGACGGGACGAACTACTTGATCCCCGTGGATGCCCGGCTTGAACGTGACATCGACGTGGAAGATGAGACGGTGTCGCTCGATCGCATTGTGCGAATTCTCGATCCCGCCAAGAAACTGCGTCTCGTGATTCTGGATGCGTGCCGCGACAATCCCTTCGATCGCAGCATGAAGCGCAGCCTTTCCTCGCGCGCTGTCGAGCGAGGTCTTGCGAAGGTCGAACCGTCCAATCCGAACACCCTGATTGCCTATGCGGCCAAGGCCGGCTCCACAGCCTCGGACGGCGCAGGGAGCAACAGCCCGTTCACCACCGCTCTGCTTAAACAGCTTACCGTGCCGGGACAGGATCTACGAAAATCGTTGGGTTATGTCCGCGACGACGTGATGAAGACCACCGGCAACAAGCAGGAGCCGTTCGTCTATGGCTCATTGGGCGGCGACGATGTGGTGCTGGTGCCGCCGTCGCCGACCAAGGCCGCCGTTCCGGCGCAGGTCGCGGCGCTCGATCCAAACTCGCAGTTGCGGCGCGACTACGAGCTCGCCGCGGCGATCAACACCAAACCCGCGTGGGACGCCTTCATCGGCAATTATCCCAAAGGGTTCTACGCCGACCTCGCGCGCGCTGCGCGCGCCAAACTCGATGCAACTCCGGCCAGCACGGTTGTCGCGAGCAGGCCGGCGGAAACACGCAATCCGCAACAGTCCCGCGACACCGCAACGATGTCGGGCTTTGACAATTACACCGGCCGCTCGTTCACACTGAAATTCATCGAGGGTCAGCAGGAAGTCTCGCCCAATCCCGGCTTCAAGCATGCCCAGCGGGAAATCGTGGCCTATGTGAAGTCGCCCGAGGAAATCGCCAGCAGCGCTGCCTATGTCCGCAAGAATCCGATGTTCAAGCCCCGGTTCGCTTTCGGCGCGCTCGGTGAGTTCAATCACGGAATTCAGGTGACGTATAGTCAAGGCCAGCTCAAGCAGCTCATTCTGGCGGGATCGCACCGGGTCATGACATCGATCACGTCATTGGGGAGCACCTGCCAGGCCAGCGTGGTTTATGAGTTGATGCCCGGGAGGGACCATTTCGAGTTGCGGAACGTCCGGAACGAGCCGGTCAACATCTCCGCGCTGACGTCCGAGGCCGTTTCCTGCAAGGTCACCAAGGGAGACGCCGTGGGGGCTCCGCCGACTGCCGATGCATCGCCCGCCGCCAGGGACAACTCCCGCGCCAGATAGCGTGTCGAAAGTTCAAGCCATTTAGGGCTTCCCTCCGGCGGCCCTCCCCGACTACCATTCTGCGTCACGTGCACGTCATCCGGCGCTGTTACCGCGCAACGATGATGACGGCTTCAGGGAGAAAATATCGATGACAATCCGCCAGATGGGCTTTGGCCTGGCTGCTTCGACTCTTCTTGCTTTTGCAACGCCTGCGCAGGCAGTCACCGAGCTTCAGTGGTGGCACGCCATGACCGGCGGCAACAACGACATCGTCAACAAGCTCGCAGCGGATTTCAACGCTTCGCAGAGCGACTACAAGGTGATCCCCTCCTTCAAGGGCAGCTATCCCGACACCATGAATGCGGGCATTGCCGCGTTCCGCGCCGGAAACGCGCCGCATATCATTCAGGTGTTCGAAGTCGGCACCGCGACCATGATGAGCGCCACCGGCGCAATCAAGCCGGTCTACCAGCTCATGAAGGACGCGGGCGAGCCGTTCGATCCGAAGGCCTACCTGCCGGCGATCACCGGTTACTACTCGACGGCGAAGGGTGACATGCTGTCGTTTCCCTTCAACTCGTCGTCGATGGTGATGTGGGTCAATCTCGACGCGCTGAAAAAAGCCAACATCGCGGAGATTCCGAAAACCTGGCCTCAGGTGTTCGACGCAGCAAAGAAATTGAAAGCCGCCGGATACACCACCTGCGGATTTTCCAATGCGTGGGCGTCCTGGGCCCATATCGAGCAGTTTTCCGCCTGGCACAATGTTGCGATCGGCACCAAGGCGAATGGCCTCGACGGTTTCGACACCGTGCTCAAGTTCAACTCACCCCTGCACATCAAGCATCTGCAGAACCTGATCGATCTCCAAAAAGACAAGACCTACGACTATTCCGGCCGCGCCAATGCGAGCGAGAGCCGCTTCGGGTCCGGCGAATGTCCCCTCTTCCTGACGTCGTCGGGATACTACGCAACCGCCAAGGGCACTGCGAAGTTCGAATTCACCTCGGCGCCGATGCCGTATTATCCGGATGTCGCCGGCGCGCCGCAGAACTCGATCATCGGCGGTGCATCGCTGTGGGTCATGGGCGGCAAGAAGCCCGACGAATACAAAGGCGTCGCCAAGTTCTTCGCCTTCCTGTCGGACACCAACCGTCAGGCGAAGCTGCATCAAGAGTCCGGCTATCTGCCGATCACCAAGGCCGCTTATGAAAAGACCAAGGCGGATGGCTTCTATGAGAAGAACCCGACGCTGCAGACGCCGCTGAAGGAGCTCACCAACAAGGAGCCGACGGAGAATTCGCGCGGCCTCCGCTTCGGCAATATGGTGCAGATGCGCGACATCTGGGCGGAAGAACTTGAGGCCGCGCTCGCCGGCCAGAAGACCGCCAAGGATGCGCTCGATTCCGCCGTGAGCCGCGGCAACGCCATGCTGCGAACGTTCGAAAAAACCGCGAAGTAACTCTCCGTGCTCGTCCCAGCCTCAATGTCCAACCCCTTCCCGCCGCACAAGCGGGGGAAGGGGAGAGTCTCATGAATGGAAAAATCGGTCACCTTCAACAACAAGCTACTGCCATATCTGCTGCTGACGCCGCAGCTCATTATTACTTTCGTATTCTTCTACTGGCCCGCCAGCCAGGCCGTTCTGCAGTCGTTCAAGCGCGAAGACGCGTTCGGCCTGTCCTCGGAATTTGTCGGCCTTGAGAACTACGAGACGCTGTTCGCACAGCCTGAATATTACAAGGCGATGTGGACGACCGCGGTGTTCTCGACCCTCGTCACCCTGCTGTCGCTCAGCATCGCTCTCTTGTTTGCAACCCAGGCCGACAAGAACCTGAAAGCAGCGCCGGCTTTCAAGACCCTTTTGATCTGGCCCTACGCCGTGGCGCCGGCGATCGCAGGCGTGCTCTGGATCTTCATGTTCCATCCTTCGCTCGGCACGCTGGCGCGTCCACTGCGCGCTTTCGGCTTTGACTGGAATCCGCTGTTGAACGGCAACCACGCCATGACACTCGTCGTGATGGCCGCAGTCTGGAAGCAGATTTCCTACAACTTCCTGTTCTTCCTTGCCGGGCTTCAGGCGATTCCGAAAAGCGTGCTGGAAGCCGCTGCCATCGACGGCTCCGGCCCGCTGCGCCGGTTCTGGACCATCGTGTTTCCCTTGCTGTCGCCGACCATGTTCTTTTTGCTGGTCGTGAATGTCGTCTACGTCTTCTTCGACACGTTCGGCATCATTGATGCGGTCACGGGCGGCGGCCCGGCAGGGGCGACCACAACCATGGTCTATAAGGTCTATGCGGACGGACGGCTGGGCGGCGACCTTGGCGGATCGGCGGCGCAATCCGTGATTCTGATGGTGATCGTCATCGCGCTGACCGCCGTTCAGTTCCGCTACGTCGAGCGCAAGGTGCAGTACTGATGGTCGAGCATCGTCCGCTGCGCGATTTCATCGCCTATGCCATCCTCACCTTCGGCATCTTCATTGTCGTATTCCCCGTCTATCTCGCGGTGATCGCCTCGACCCACGACGCAGCCACGGTGGTCAACGGGAACATGCCGCTGTCGCCGGGCAGCCATACCCTCGAAAATTATTACCGGGCGATCTTTGTCGGCGGCTCGCGCACCAGCCGCGAGCCGGTCGGCCACATGCTGATGAATTCGTTCGTCTCGGCGATCGGCATCGCCGTCGGCAAGATCTGCATTTCGATCCTGTCCGCCTTCGCGGTGGTGTACTTCCGCTTCCCGTTCCGCAAGACAGCGTTCTGGATCATCTTCGTCACGCTGATGCTGCCGGTCGAAGTCCGCATCTATCCGACCTACAAGGTAGTTGCCGACCTGCAGATGCTCGACACCTATGCCGGTCTGATCCTGCCGCTGATCGCGTCGGCCACCGGCACGCTGCTGTTCCGGCAATTCTTCATGACGATTCCCGAAGAGCTTCTGGAGGCGTCGAAGATCGACGGCGCGGGTCCGTTCCGTTTCTTCAAGGATACGCTGCTGCCGCTGTCGATCACCACCATCGCCGCTCTGTTCGTGATCCAGTTCATCTACGGCTGGAATCAGTATCTGTGGCCGCTGCTGATCACCACGCAGGACTCGATGCAGACCATCGTGACCGGCATCAAGAAAATGCTGACGACCACCGACGAACTCGCCGAGTGGCAACTGGCGATGGCGACCGCGGTATTGGCAATGCTGCCGCCGGTAGCTGTGGTGATCCTGATGCAGAGACTGTTCGTGCGCGGTCTGGTCGAGACCGAGAAATAGGAATCGAGAGATGGCCAACGTCGTTCTGAACGATGTCCGGAAGACCTATCCCGGCGGAGTCGACGCCATCAAGGGCATCAACTTCGAAGTCGGCGACGGACAGTTCTGCGTGCTGGTTGGCCCCAGCGGATGCGGCAAGTCCACGCTGCTGCGCATGGTGGCGGGACTGGAGACCATCACCGGCGGCACCATCGACATCGGCGGCCGCGTGGTCAACGAGATCGAGCCGGCCGATCGCGACATCGCCATGGTGTTTCAGAACTACGCGCTCTATCCGCACATGACCGTCTACAACAACATGGCCTATGGTCTGCGTAATCGCGGCATGCCGAAACCCGAGATCGATACCCGCGTCCGCGAGGCTGCGCAGATTCTCGAAATCACGCCGATGCTCGACCGTAAGCCGCGGCAGTTGTCGGGCGGCCAGCGCCAGCGCGTCGCCATGGGCCGCGCCATCGTGCGGCAGCCGAAGGTATTCTTGTTCGACGAGCCGCTGTCGAATCTCGACGCCAAACTGCGTATCGCGATGCGGGTCGAAATCCGCAAGCTGCAACGCCGCCTCAAGACCACATCGATCTACGTCACCCATGATCAGCTCGAGGCGATGACGCTCGCCGATATTCTGGTGGTGATGAACGGCGGCGTGGTCGAACAGATCGGCAAGCCGCTCGACATCTACCGCAAGCCCGCCACCACCTTTGTCGCCTCCTTCATCGGCGCGCCGCCGATGAACCTGCTGCCCGTGAACACCAACGACCTTGGCGGGCTGCTTGATGCATTGCAGATCAAGATCCCCGGCGACGCCATCCTGGGCGTGCGCCCGGAAGACTTCGCCATGGCCGGTCCGGCGCAGGGAGGGCTCGCGCTCGAACTCGTGATCGACGCCATTGAGCGGGTCGGCGCGGAAACCTTCGTCTATGGCACGAGGGCAAGCGACGGTGCGGGGCCAACCGTCAGCACCAAGCCGGGCGAACTGCCTCCCGGCGAAGTTATCGTCCGGCTGCCCGGAGAAGCCGCCCCCGCCGTTGGCGAGCGAATCAGGGTCACCGCGGCGCGGGATAAACTGCACCTGTTCAGTGCCGACGGCCGCAGCCGGCTGGCGGGCTAGCCCGATTTGCCCCTGTTTACGGGCAGTTAGAGGTTCTTGAACAACGCAAGGGACATCGCCATATTTGCTTCAACCGGCAGGCCGCAAGGCTGCCGGGAACCCAGGAAGGAGTGCCGCAAGGGCTCCGACCCAAAGTCGCTTCGAGAGGACTTTGTGAATGTCTCGTGTTCCTTCGCTATCGAGTCCGTTCCTTTTGGGATTCGACGAGATTGAGCGTGCGCTCGATCGCGTCGTGAAAGGTGCAGACGGTTATCCCCCTTACAACATCGAGCGGTGCGGCCGTGATGACGGCCAGCCCGAACGCCTGCGGATCACGCTGGCGGTCGCAGGATTTACCCGCGACCAACTTGATGTAACCACTGAGGAAAACCAGCTCGTGATCCGGGGCCGCCAGCAGGACGACAAGACCCGGCAGTACATCCATCGCGGCATCGCCGCGCGTCATTTCCAGCGCACCTTCGTGCTGGCCGACGGGATGTATGTCATCGGCGCAGACCTGAAGAACGGCCTGCTGTCGATCGATCTGGCTCGTCCCGAGCCTGAACGGGTCGTTAAGACGATAGCCATCAATGAGCACGAATAATGGAACGAGTAGCGGACTCGACCGCTTAACAACTGCAAGGAGTCGAGACCATGACTGAAGGTAATGTTATCTTCGAACCCACCGTCTCTCTGGAGGCGCTGGCTACTTTGGGCGAAGGCCATATCGCCTACGTCAAACAGATTCGCTCGGAAGACGTGCCGGGACTTTTCCCGCAGGCGCCGCAGATCGCGCCCGGCCTGAAGCTGTTCGCGCTTCACGCCGCTGACGGCACGCCGATCATGTTGACCGACAGCCGCGAAGCGGCAATCGCGAATGCATGGAGCAACGAATTGGAGACCGTCAGCCTTCACTGAACCGGCGCAAGCCGCACAGTGACGCGACGATCGGAAACGAAGCGGCAGCGCGGCGAGCGCTGCCGTTTTTGTTTGATGCTACACGCCCCTCTGTCGGATCGAGCTGCCATCGTCACGAAACCGGACAATCTCGCAGGTTCTTCAAGCTGACCGTAACACCGCTGTGGCAACAGCTCCCGTTTTAGCCTGCTTGATGACTGGTTTTCCAGACCGACTCGATCAGTGCCCCCAGTTCCTCTTCTTCCTTTGCTAACCGAGATTGTAATAGCTCCCTTTCGGAGGGGGAAAGGCTTTGCGACCTGAGCAACAATTTATAATGGCCGATGACCTTTTGATGGCCTCGCACCAAGTAGTCGTGGACGCTGCCGACCATAGCCCACCAATTAAAGGGAAGCCGTGATAGTCTTCTCGGATCTCAAAGGCCCGATGGGCAGAGGAAAGGTCTCGTCGGTCAGTTTCGCCAACGCATCCTGCTCTTCGGATAATCGCTTCAGAACAAAGCAACGCTCTATCTCGGTGAGCTCTGTCTTCAGCAAGCGACGATATCGCTGAACGTTGCTGGCCCGCGCTCGTATGCGGGCAAGTTTTTCATCAACCATCATCGTCGACACGACGGTCCTCCATCTTTCCTTTCGTTTGAGAGAAGCGGACCCCGCCAGTTCAAACCAGCGGGGACCACATCGGACTAAAAGAGCGGCCCGGAGTTATGCGGCGGCCTTCGAGTCGAGTTGTTGAATATTTGAAATGCCGTTGATGGCGATCCGCCGAGGCTTCATCGCTTCCGGGATCTCCCGGACCAGTTCAATGCGCAGAAGCCCGTTGTCGAAGGACGCGTTTCTTACCTGCACGTAGTCTGCGAGGTTGAACTGTCGGCGGAAATGGCGCTCGGAAATCCCTTGGTAGAGATACTCGCGCTTTTCGTCCGTTTTCCGTCCTTCAATGGTGAGCACATTCTGCTCGGCTGTCACATTGATCTCGTCGGGGCGGAAACCCGCCAACGCCAAGGAGATCTGGTACTGATCATCGCCCAGTCTCTCAATGTTATACGGCGGGTAATGAGCCTCAGCCTGCTGCTGCGCAGCATCGACGAGGTCAAACAGACGATCGAAGCCGATAGATGATCGCCAGAACGGGGTGAAGTCGTAAGAAGTTCTCATAGCCAAATCCTCCACTGAGCAAGTTGGATATAAGCGAGCACCGAACACCTCCGATGCCCGTCTCCTCCGGACCCCCGAAGGGCACCCGGGCCGATAAACGGCGAAGAAAAAACTAGAAAATATCCGATAGGTTTCAAGACCCCCTCGAAAAATTCTTTGAACGCCGCCTTGAAAGGCGTGTCGGTCGCTCTAAATTTTTCGGCGCCGTCTTAAACAGAAAGGAGCAATAGGAGGCGACCATGAACGTTCGTGAAACCGGTTTCGACATTCATGCAAATTCACTTCTGGCCGCAACTTTCAGTCATCCGTCGGAGGTCCTTAAGAGCCCTGTTCTCTCGCCTGCGGAGAAGCGCTGCGTTCTCGCCGCATGGGCCTCGGATGCATTCGCCGTCAGGGATAACCCCTGGCTCCGCCAGTTACCCGGCTCCCCTGACACGATCCCGTTGAAAGACATCCTTGGCGCTCTGCGCCGGCTTGACGACGAAGACGACCGACCGCCTCCGATCCATGGAGGGGCAGCTTTGCGCCCACCGCGGGTCGAACAGATGGCTGAGGCCGTGGGATTTTGACGACGGGTTTGCCGTGCGCGCGTTGGGGCCGCCTGGACCGAAACTCTGTTTCTCAGGCGGCCGTTGCCGGCGGTAGCGCCAGCACCGAATAAAGCGCCTGCGCATCCTTCGATGCGCGCAGCTTCTTGGCGATGTCCTGATCGCGCAGCAGCCGCGCAATCCGCGCCAGCGCCTTCAGATGGTCCGCGCCGGCGCCTTCGGGGGCCAGCAGCAGAAACACCAGGTCGACCGGCTGACCATCCATGGCCTCGAAATCGATCGGACGCTCCAGCCGCGCGAACAGGCCCGAGAGCTTGTCGAGTTTCGGCAGCTTGCCGTGAGGGATCGCCACGCCATAGCCGACAGCGGTGGTCCCCAGCTTTTCGCGCTGGAGGAGCACCTCGAAGATCGAGCGTTCGTTCTGTCCGGTCAGGACAGCGGCGCGTGCCGCAAGCTCCTGAAGGGCCTGCTTCTTGCTGTTGACTTTCAAAGCAGGAAGAATCGCCTCCGGTGCGACCAGATCGGTAATCGTCATGGAGCGTTCCGAGGATAAGTTAAGCCGTTGGTGTTCTTACTAAATCGGTCTTTGACCGGGCAGCGTCAAGGGCCCTTGGGACCAACTATGGCCCGCGTCCCTGAAAGGCGGCGGACCATAGTTAGGCTTATTCAAGGCGTCAATGGCGAACCGGCTCGGCGACCGCGGGAGGATCCACCCAGCCGACATTGCCGTCGGGCCGACGGTATATCACGTTCACCCGGCCGCTGCCGCCGTGCTGGAAAACCATCACCGCCGCGCCCGTCAGATCGAGTTCCATGACCGCCTCGCTCACCGAAAAACGCTTCAGGGACGTCACCGCCTCGGCGATGATGACGGGATTGAATTCGGTGACGTCGTCATCGGACGGCGCTTCGATCACATAGCTCGGCGCGTCGAGACCCGGTCCGCCATATCCCGCACCATTCAGATCGGACAGCGCTGCGGTGGCTGCATGCGCCTTGCGCGCGGAGCGATCCTTCAGGCGGCTCTTGTAACGGCGCAAGCGCTTCTCGATCAGCAGCAGCGCCTGGTCCGCGCTTGCATAAGCGTCGGCGGCCATGGAATCCGCCTCCAGCGTAATTCCCGAATCCAGATGAAGCGAACAATCGGTACGAAAGCCGAAACCGTCCTTGCTGAGCGTGATGTGGCCTGAGTAGTTGCCGTCGAAATATTTCCGGAGCACTTCCTCGGTTCGCTCGCTGACGCGATCACGCAGAGCTTCGCCGACGCTGATGCTTTTTCCAGAGACCCGGAGTGTCATGACGTTACCTCACTTTCGGACTGGCAGTTCGGATGTCTCAGCGTTCCGCTTCTTGGTGACGCAGTCAAGCGGTTGCTGTGTCGCGGGACCTGTCCACGGCCGGGGAGGCCGACGTTAATGCTGTGCCGAGCATGCTCTGCTTGTCGCGGCGTCGCTGCACGGACGAAGGAATACGCATGGCTTCACGATACTTCGCGACCGTGCGCCGGGCTATATCAATGCCGTCGCCGTGCAAACGTTCCACGATGGTGTCATCCGAAAGAATAGCGGTCGGGCTTTCCGCATCGATCAGTTGTTTGATGCGGTGCCGCACGGCCTCGGCGGAATGAGCATCTCCGCCGTCGGCCGATGCAATCGAGGCGGTGAAGAAATACTTCAGCTCGAACGTGCCGCGGTTGGTTGCCATGTATTTGTTCGCCGTCACCCGCGAAACGGTCGATTCGTGCATCTGGATGGCGTCCGCCACAGCTTTCAGATTGAGCGGGCGCAAATGCGCGACGCCCTGCGTGAAGAATCCGTCCTGCTGGCGAACGATTTCGGTAGCGACCTTCAGAATCGTCCGCGCCCGCTGGTCGAGCGCGCGCACCAGCCACGTCGCGTTCTGCAGGCAATCCGTGAAATAGGACTTGTCGCCATCCTTGCGGATGGTTTTCGACAATTGCGAATAGTAGGTCTGGTTGACCAGCACCTTCGGCAAGGTGTCGCTGTTGAGTTCGACATGCCAGCCGCCGTCCGGTCCCGGACGAACATAAACATCCGGCACGACGCTCTGGGCCTTGGTCGATCCGAACTTCAGGCCGGGCTTGGGGTCGAGATGGCGAATCTCGCCGATCATGTCGGCGATGTCTTCGTCATCGACGCCGCAGATTTTCCGTAACGACGCGATGTCCCGCTTCGCCAGCAGATCGAGATTCTCCACAAGCGCCTGCATCGCGGGATCGTAGCGGTCGCGCTCGCGCAACTGGATCGCGAGGCATTCGCTCAGGTTGCGCGCGCACACGCCGGGCGGATCGAATTTTTGCAGAACCGCAAGCACCGTCTCGACTGCTTCCAGCGAGGTGCCGAGTTTTTCGTGTGCCTCGCCGAGATCGGGCGGCAGATAGCCCGCGTCATCGACAAGATCGATCAGATACTGCCCGATCATGCGGCTCGCAGGATCGGGGAATGCAACCGCCAACTGCTCGGCGAGATGCCCGCCCAGCGTCGTTTCGGCTGCAACGAATGCCTCGAGATTGTAGTCGTCGTCATTGGAGGCGCCACCGCCCCATTCGGTGTAAGCCGTCGGCGCAGCGTCCTGCGCGTTGCGGGCCGCCGCGTCCGCAGGCTCTTCGGGAAAGACGTTCTCCATACCGGTGTCGAGGGTCTGCTCGATCTCAGTGCGGGTCCCGAGATCCGGCGCCATCCACTCCTCAGTGCCCGCCTCAAAGCCGTCCGACGACCGTTCGCCGTCCGTCCCCGAGGCTCCACCGTCGGAAAAATCCCCACCATCCGCTTCTGCGTGGCCGGTGGCAGGCTCGCCGTGATCCGGCGCGCCATCCTGGTTCGCGCGCTCGAGCAGCGGATTGCGTTCCAGTTCGTCCTCGACGAACGCCACGAGATCGAGATTCGACAGTTGCAGCAGCTTGATCGCCTGCATCAGCTGCGGCGTCATCACTAGCGACTGCGACTGGCGGAACTCTAGTCTCTGCGTCAGGGCCATAAAAACGAGATCCGGTCCAAAAGTTGGTCCGTTTCTTGCTTATACTTTTCCTGCAAGCTTGTACACGGCTTGACGTTTTGAAAATTTGGGAGATTGGCCCAACTCATCCGATCCGGGATTTAAGGTAAATCAGAGCCGGAATTCCTCGCCCAGGTAGAGGCGCCGAACGTCCGGATCGTTGACGATCTCGTCCGGACTGCCCTCGGTCAGAACCGCCCCGGCGTAGACGATATAGGCGCGGTCGGTCAGGCCCAGCGTCTCGCGCACATTGTGGTCGGTGATCAGAACGCCGATGCCGCGCGCCGTGAGATGTCTCACCAGCTGCTGGATGTCTCCAACCGCAATCGGATCGATGCCCGCGAACGGCTCGTCGAGCAGCATGTAGCTCGGACGCGAAGCCAGCGCGCGGGCGATTTCCACGCGCCGGCGCTCACCGCCCGACAGGGCGATGGAGGGCGATTTCCGCAGCCGCGTGATGTTGAATTCCTCGAGCAGCGAATCCAGCTCGCGTTCGCGCTTGCGCTTGTCCGGTTCGACCACTTCGAGCACCGCCCGAATATTGTTCTCAACCGAGAGGCCACGGAAGATCGATGCTTCCTGCGGCAGATAACCGATGCCGAGCCGCGCACGCTGATACATAGGCAACTGCGTCACATCGTGACCGTCGAGTTCGACGCGCCCGCGATCCGGCTTGATGAGGCCGGTAATCATGTAGAAGCAGGTGGTCTTGCCCGCGCCGTTCGGACCGAGAATGCCGACCGCTTCGCCGCGACGGACATAGATGCTCACGCCGTGTACGATCTTGCGCGTGCCGAAACTTTTTTCGACGCCATGAATCGCCAGATAACCGGCATGCTGCGCACGCGGCGCGGCTCCGTTCGCGGCTGCGCGGCTGCGCGGCGCATTCTCGCGCGGCTGCTCTCTTGAAACATCCCGCGGCAAATTGCGCGGAATGGGTGGCGCGTCGTGAGTAAATGAGGACGCCTCCTGAGGCGCAAGCGTCGGAGGATCGCGCTGGACTGCGGCGGCGACAGCTTCGCGCCTGACCGGCGCGCTCTCGCGGTTCGCCAAGGGTTTCTCACCCGCAGCGGGCCTGAAGATGTCGCCCATTCGCGCAGCCAGCGATGTGATGTCCTGACGCAGGCCGTCCTGCTGCGAGCGGGCAAAGCCCTGCCGTCCACGCGCCGGGCCTCGACGACGAAAGATGCGCAGGAAATCCACCATGCCCGCTTAAATCAGCCTTTGGGTTGTTGCCTGAGCATGATGGACCGGAGCCGTATTGCCCATCCCCAAATGTTCAGGGGCTGCGTGATACAGGCTTGCCGTCTCCGGTTCAACTGTTGCGCTTTCGGGGAGTGGCCAAGTCATTGAGTTTAAGCGGCTTTCCGGGAGCACTCGGCGCAGTTGAGGGTTGCGCGCCGCCGGAATTACCGCCTGCCGGCGACCCGGCGGGAGCGGCCTGGAAAACGCCCTGCACGCGTCCGCTGTTCGATTCGACCCGCGAGACACCGGTCGTGAGATCGACAACGAGACGGTCGCCGCGCAGCACGTTCTTGTCCTTGGTCAGCAGCACATTGCCATGCATCGTGACGGTGTTGGCGCGCATATCGAAGACACCCTTGTCGCCCGTGACCGTCGAGTCCTTCTGGGTGACGATGACGCCGCCTTGCGCCTCCAGCCGCTTGATCGACGAACTGCCGCTTGGTCCGGGTGTCGCCGATTTCATCGCAGTCTTCTTGGCGCCGGACGACTCGTTGCTATCGTAGAACACGACCAGCGTCTTACAGAGCATGGTGGTGTCGCCCTGCACGACCTTCACATTGCCGCTGAATGTCGCAGCCTTGTCCTTGTCGCGCATTTCCAGCGACGCGGCATCGATCTGAATCGGCTTGTCGCGATTCTGCGAAAAACCCTGCATTGCGTTCGGCACGCCCGTTGCAGAACTCTGCGCATGCGCATCGAGCGGCGCGCACAGGGCGGCACCGACCACTCCGACAGACAGTGCGCGCGCAACCGCGCGCATGACACCGATGGTCTCGGAACCGTTGTAAATCTTCATCATCCCAAAAATCATTTTGCAGCAGCATCCCGCGCGGGAGCCTGATTACCGGCCGCCGTATCCTTCGGCTCCTCCGGGATCAGGATCATCGAGACGCCGCCTTCGAAGCGCACCAGCGCGCCATTTTCGGTTATTCTGAGACGCCTGGCGTCAAGCGTCCCGTTCAACAACTTCACCGCCACCGGCTCATCGGAGGACACCATACCGCCGCCGATATCGACGGTGGCCTGCGTCAGCCGCGCCTCGTAACCAGTGGAAGATTGCAGGAAGATGTTTTCCTTCAACTCCAGCAACTGGGTTTTTGTATCAAACAGGCCGGTGCGCGCATCCATGGTGATGCCCGTCTTGTCTTCCATCTGAACTTTCGCGCGCAGTTCGTTCAGCTCGACATTGTTCGGTTTGGTCACGTCCTGGACCGCCGACTTGGCCCAAAGCTCATAGGGACGGTTGTCCGGCGTAAAGCCCGCAAGATGGGGCGAGTCCATCGTGATCTTGGTACCCGAGACTCCGAGCTTGCCGATATCGATCGGCAGCTTCGAAAGAATCCTGAACGGATTGAAGAGCGAAATACCGATGATCGTCAGCATCGCGGCAGCCACCATGACTGGCACGGCCACTCGCATCTGGCGCACACGTCGGCTATGGCGCCTCGCCTTCGCGTAGCGCGCATCCGCTCCAGCCTGATAGCTGTGGCCCTGAACCGACAAAACATGCTCCGAAGCGCCGGGATAGCGCCGTCATTCTACGCAATGACGCGCCGTTTTGCAGCCCGGCATTTGTCTCGCCTTACCAAGCACTTGGCAAAGAGCAAAAAAGTGACCGAAACCGGGCAAACTTCGCTGCAAATGGCGCGATCGGCTGCAAACGGCAGAAATTATGAATGCGCGAAGATATCGTCGTTTTCCCAGCCCTGAAGGTCGAGCTTCGCGCGGGTGGGCAGGAACTGGAAGCAGGCGGCGGCAAGCGCCTCGCGATTCTCACGCGCCAGCATCGCGTCGAGCTTCTCGCGCAGCGCATGAAGATGCAGCACGTCGGACGCCGCATAGGCGAGCTGCGCGTCGGTCAGTGACGCCGCACCCCAGTCGCTCGACTGCTGCTGCTTCGACAGATCGATGCCGAGCACCTCGCGCACCAGATCCTTCAGCCCATGGCGGTCGGTGTAGGTGCGGACCAGACGCGAGACGATCTTGGTGCAATAGACCGGCTCCGGCATCACGCCGAAGGCATGAAACAGCACCGCGAGATCGAACCGCGCGAAATGGAAAATCTTGGTGACCTTCGGATCGCCGAGCAGCTTTTTCAGATTCGGCGCATCGGTATGGCCGGCGGGAATCTGCACCACATCCGCGGTGCCGTCGCCGTTCGACAGCTGGATCACGCACAGCCGGTCGCGATGCGGATTGAGCCCCAGCGTCTCGGTGTCGATCGCCACCGACTGCGTGTAGCGCGAGAGATCCGGCAAGTCGCCGCGGTGCAGGCGGATGGTCATGGTCTGTCAGAACCTTTGCAGATGGGTCGAATCGACGGGCCTAAACTACCGTCCAAAATCCCTGCCGACGAGGGGGAATGAGGCCTGATACCTCCGTCCCGACACTCTCGTGCTCACACTGCTCCGATCCACCAAGCCGGTTTTCCCCGCGTGCTGCCGTTTATTCCGATCATGCTGGACAGCCCCCCATGAGCTTTACCGGGGCAGCCGAAGCACCATCTGATCGAAGGGGCGAGCCGATTGGAGAAACACAATGCGTTCCGGCCTGGCAATATGCTTTTTGATCGTTCTCTGCATTCCTGGCAACGCCGCCACACGCGCGCATCACGCCAAATCCAAACACGTCATCAGCCGCAGCCAGGGGGCGGTACCAGCCTTCGTCACCCCGAGCGGAGCGCACCTCTATCGCGACGACTCCGTTCCGGGCGGTTATCGCATCGGCCCAGGCGAAGCGCCTGTGTCCTACGATGATCCGTCCAAGTATGGCGGGTCTCCATAGCGGACGCCGCGCGGGCCCGCCTGCGCCATCACGGCAACCTCGTCAGCGCCACAGGCCCAGCGATGCCCATCTGGATTCGGGAATCAGGTCGCCGATCTTGTAGCTGAACGACAGCACGTTCATGTGGTCCGGCGATCCCTTGCACGCGAAGGAAAACGAATACCATCGTCCCTTGCTGCGGAAGGCGCCGCCCTTGCCCGTGACCGTGTCGCCCGCATGCTGCGGATGGGACAGCACGTCGGTCTTGGCGCGGTCGGGGTGATAGGGATTGGCGTCGCGGTCGATCCGGCTCATGGCTTCGAGGTCGCAGACCTGCTCCAGCCGTGTCTGCGGATCGAGCTTCTTCAGGCTCGCTGCGAACCGGGCATCCATCGCAACGCAGGGAGCGGCCGACAACAGGGCCGCGATCAGGACAACGGCGGTATTTTTCACAAAAGCACCACCGAAACGTGGAATGAGGGTGCACCGTTTCGGAAAACCTGACCCCCGGGAGGAGACCGTTTTCGAATCTGTGGTGCCCAGGAAAGGACTGGATAGTGCTACCGAAGAACACCTGATTTTGCTGGGGTATCGATCCGCCCGGCGACCGACTGTGTACCGGTTTTGTGTGCCGGAAACAAGCCTCGAAGCCAGCACGCAACCCTTTAAGGGTCCCTGAGTCATCTCTGAAGACTTATCCGCTATTTGGGGCTTGGCCGTTTTTTCGTGACCGCCCTTTTCTTGACTGGCTTCTTTTTGGCTAGATTCTTCTTTGCGACTTTCGGTCGATCTAGCTCTCCCACCTCTTGCCGAAAGACTTGATAGTCCTTCCATGCTTTCGCATTCGTCTTATGAATGCTCACCTCGATGTAGGCGCTTCGAAGTCGATCTAAGATAGCATCTACGGCAGATCTCATTTCTCGCCGCGCCACATCAATTTCTTTCCAAATCGCCTCTCTCTGGGGCGGTAATGGCATATCGAATGGATTTGTGAAAACGTGCGCATGGCCGCTCCTCAGGTCATGGTACTGGGGAGAATGTGACAGTACGGTGCTCCATGCTTGGTAGAGCCGTTGTACAGCATCGTTGAGCACCCCGTCGTAAACGCTAAAAAGACTGTTCACGACTATTCCTTTAAAATTTTCATAGAACCAAATTGAGCGGTCTATGATCATGTGGGGAAGTTCTTCAATAAGCTGGTCAAGGGTGGGTAGATGGAGCGACTCCATCAACCAGCGAATATTCTCCACGTCGTGGTTATGCTCCAACTTCTCGCGGCTAAGTCCGCGCAACTCAGCCGGCCGCTTCGGATTTTTGGACATGACCGCGCCGATCGCAACCTTCAAGAGATCAGCCAGAGATGCCGCCTTCTCCTTCGGATCGGATTCCTCCAAATGGTAGGGGCTGATACGGTTCTGGATGAAATCGAACGGAATATCTTTCGGAAATTCACCGCACGCTTTGTTGAACAGAAGAATGACCCGATCCCATCCGAGCGTTGCGACAGCATAGCCAAGCTCGTAACCAACATTGGGATTTGGGCAAGCCCGCTTCGCGTCCGGAGACGTAATCGTTGTAATGTCGGCTACGAAAATGTCAGCGGCCTCGATCTTCTCCAATATTTTCGATGCAATATTCGGACTGCCCGATGTGTCGCGGGTAGCCTCGTCTCGCAACAGCTTCAGCCCAGGCTGTGCGCTTTGAATCTGCTTGCACGCCTTGTCTAGACCCGCTCGGATGGCATTAAGATTGGTCTTGTTTGGCGAATCGCTCTGCCACGAATAGAAAATGGGAACGATTTTCAGAGGCTTCTTAGTCGCCTTCACCTAATTTGCTCCATGAACGCGGTAAAATATTCTTCTCAAATTTAATCTGAAAACTGAGACCAATGGGATGTCGACGGTCCTGCTGAGGCCCAGTTACTGACTGGGTGGGCACTGTCCAAAGAACTTGATTCTGCTGGGGTTTTCGATCCGTCCGGTAGGTTATTGTGTACCGCTTTTGTGTACCGTTCGCAACACAGCGAGGTAATCGACCATACGTGCCTCGCGCCGCAGGGAGCGCGCACGCCCAACGCTCCCGTGAGGTTCTGCACAGCCCTCCATTGAAGCCTTCCCAGAACGCCATTCCTGGCGCAACTGGGCTGGTCCCCATTGCATGTGAGCACCGGGGCTGATTCTATGCCGTCCCAGTCAGGGTTTATGCGGTGGGGGCGACGTGACGGAACTGAATTTCAAGGGCAAAGAATTTGTCTACAACCATCACCTCGCGGTGCCCTTCCGCCCCTTGGAGCCGCATCCGAAGAAAGGCATCGGGTCGGGTGACCTCGGCGGCAATCTGATCATCCACGGCGACAACCTGCACGCCCTGAAAGCGCTGCTACCGATGTACGCCGGAAAGGTGGACTGCATCTTCATTGACCCGCCTTACAATACCGGAAACGAAGGATGGTCTTACAACGACAACGTCAACGCTCCGATGATCAAGGAATGGCTTAAGGCCAATCCCATTGGAATCGAAGACGGGCTCCGTCACGACAAGTGGTCCGCAATGATGTGGCCGCGACTAAGATTATTGCATGAGCTGTTGGCTGACACCGGAAGCTTTTGGGCAACGATCGATCAAATCGAAGCTCACAGGTTTAAGCACATTCTCGACGAAATATTCGGCGAACAAAATTTTATCGGCGTAATCTCTTGGGAAAAAACCTACACCCCCAAGAGCAACAGCCGTGTTCTAAGCTCTGATACAGATTTCATTCTATGTTACGCAAAAAACAAGCCGACTTTTGAGGTCGATGGCTGGAATCTTATATCCAAAGACGAAGAACAACTTGGTCGCTATTCCAATCCAGACAACGATCCCAAAGGCGATTGGCGCACATTCCCATTGGATGTTCGAACGGAGGACGCCGGCAAACGAGAGAAGTACCGGTATGAAGTACGGTTGCCATCTGGTCGAAAGGTTAGACCCGCGGCCGGACGTCATTGGTCGCTGCCTGAAGAGGTCTTTAAAAAAGAGCGCGCAGCCGGACGAATCTATTTTGGAAAGAGCGGCGACGCACTTCCTACCGTAAAGGCGTATCTCGCTGATGGCCGAGACAAGATCATTTCGCGAACTTGGTGGCCCTATAAATCAGTTGGAGGCAACCAGGATGCAAAAAAGCAAATCCTCGACATCCTAGGCGACGATTGCGACTTCCTCACTCCGAAGCCGACTACACTCATAAAAAGAATTTTGGATATCGCTACCCATCCGCAATCAATCGTCTTGGATTCATTTGCGGGTTCGGGTGCAACTGGCCATGCCGTGTTGGAGGCAAATGTCCGCGACGGAGGAAATCGCCGGTTTATCCTCGTGGAAATGGAAGACTATGCCGACAAGGTGACTGCTGAACGAGTCCGCCGTGTCATCAAGGGCTACAAATTCAAGGGAACGCAAAAGACCGAACTGCTCCGCGAAAGCCTGAACTGGCGCGCGCTAACGAACGCAGCCGATCTTGTCCATCGCGTGGAAGGCATCGAAAATCTGGAGGGCCGCAGCTTCGACCGTGTCACCAAGCAGGTGAAGGACGGCGAGTTGATAGTTACAGGCGAAAAGGCAGTGACGGAACGCGCCGAAGGTCTCGGCGGAGAATTCACCTATTGCACGCTGGGCGATCCTGTTGAACTGGACAAGGTGCTCAGTGGCGAGTCGTTGCCGTCCTATGCTGCCATCGGTGCAGCCCTGTTCCACATGGCGACCAACCGCGCCATCGATCCGAAGACAGTGCGCCAAAAGGATTTCTATCTCGGCGAAACTGAAGGTCAGCATGTTTGGCTGATCTACAAGCCCGATCTCGACTGGCTGAAAACGCCGGACGCAGCGCTGACGCTGTCGCGGGCCAAGGCGTTCGCCGAAGCGAAACCCGGCAAACGGCATCTGGTCTTTGCTCCTGCCCGTTTCGTCAGCCAGAAGATGCTGGTCGAACAGAACATCCCGGTGGAGTTTATACCCCTGCCGTTCGCTCTTTACCGCATTGACCGGAGCTGACGGCGATGTTCCGGCAACTCGACTATCAGGATCGGGTGATCACGACGCTCGACGCCTACCTCGATGTTCTGAAGGACAAGAAGGTGCGTGCCGATAAGATCGCCGCGCTGGCAGCGGCCGATCCCGATCTCGGCAACCTTGTTCCAGATTTTGCACAAGAGGCTTGGGACGCGCTGAAAGCGAGCGGCAAGCTCCCGATTTCCCGCGCCGCCATCCCGTTCTCGCCACGAACAGACGGTTGCAAGCGGCCGGTGCCGAATATCGTGCTGAAGGTCCCCACCGGTGGCGGCAAGACCTGGCTTGCGGTTTCCGCCGTGTCGCGCGTCATGGGTCGGTATCTCGACCGCAACACAGGCTTCGTGCTGTGGATCGTGCCGAACGAGGCGATCTACACCCAGACCCTCAAGCATCTGAAGGACCGCCAGCACCCCTATCGGCAGGCGCTCGATCGCACTGCCGCCGGGCGCGTCCAGATCATGGAAAAGACTGATCGGCTCGATGCGCGCGACGTGGATACCAATCTCTGCGTCATGCTCCTGATGCTGCAATCGGCCAACCGCGAAACGCAGGATTCCCTGAAGATGTTTCGGGACCGGGGCGACGTCCACGGCTTCTTCCCACCAGAGGGCGAACAGCAGGCCCATCAAGCCGCGCTCGCCCAGACGCCCAACCTCGACGCCTATGTTGGTATGTTCCCGATGGTGAAGGATTCGCTCGGCAATGCCTTGCGGATCATCCGGCCAATGGTGGTGCTCGACGAGGGGCACCGCGCGATTTCCGATCTCGCGTTCCGGACACTCTACGGATTCAATCCCTGTTTCGTGCTTGAATTGACGGCAACGCCGTTGGATGTGCAGCCGCGCGGGGGCAATAATCCTCGTGAAGCGCGTTACGCCAACGTGCTTGTCGAGATTATGGGGCGCGACCTTGATCGCGAAGGCATGATAAAGATGCCGCTCAACCTCGATCCGCGACAGGGGACTGACTGGAAGGCAACCCTCAATGCCGCTCTCGCCCGACTCAAGAGCCTCGATGGTGACGCCCGGAAGCTGAAAGCCAATACCGGTCGTTATATCCGCCCGATCATGCTGATTCAGGTCGAGCGCACCGGAAGCGATCAACGCTCCAGCAAACACATCCACGCCGAGGACGTGAAGGACTGGCTTCTGACCGCCGGTTTCGACGCGGCCGAGATCGCCATCAAGACCGCCGAACAGAACGACCTGAACCAGCCTGAAAATCAGGACCTGCTGTCACCGACCAATCGCGTCCGGGCGATCATCACCAAGCAGGCGCTGCAGGAAGGCTGGGACTGCCCGTTCGCCTATGTGCTGTGCGCCCTTGCCGCCAGTTCCAACCTCAACGCGATGACGCAGTTGATCGGCCGCATCCTCCGGCAACCCGGCGCGCAGAAAACAGGCATCGGCGCGCTGGACGAATGCCATGTCATTACCCACCACGCGGACACCGCGACGGTGGTGGAAGCCATCAAGGACGGCCTCGAACAGGACGGCCTTGGCGATCTCGTCCTCCAAGTCTCTCAAGACGACCCGAAAAAGTCGGGCAAGGGATCACGGAAGATCAAACGCCGCCCGGCTTTTTCATCGCATCAGATTTATCTGCCCAAGGTTCTCGTCGTCGATGGCGCCGACGCCCGCGACCTCGACTACGAAACCGACATGCTGTCCGCCATCGACTGGCGCGGCTTCGATCCGAAGGACATTGCCGCGCGCATTCCAGAGAATGCGCAGGCGGCGGAAAGCCAGCTTCAGCGGATTCGTCTCGCAGACGATGGTGACGAATTATTCGTCGGCGAAACTGTCGCCGCGAATTCGGAGGTGCTGGCGTTCGACCCCGCTCATGCCGTCCGGATGATCTCCGACCTCGTGCCGAATCCGTTCGTCGGCCGTGAGATTGTCGGCCGTCTGCTAGTCACCCTGCGCAAGCGAGGTTTTGACGGCGCCAAACTCGGCACCGTCGCGAGCCTCATCGTCGAGGAACTCCGGAAGGGATTGGACAAGGAACAGACCGCACGGGCGGAAGCCATGTTCAAGGCCGATGTCACGGCGGGACGTATCCAGTTTCGGCTGCGCCTCGATGGCCGTAACTGGCAGATGCCGTTCGAAACTGAAACGACTCAACCGGATAACGCGCGCCAGCTTCTCAGCCGGACTGGCGGACCATTGCAACGAAGCCTGTTCTCCCCCGTCTATGAAGATGATTTCAACGGCGACGAGGGCGACGTCGCGATCTATCTCGACGGCGACGCCGCCCTGACCTGGTGGTATCGCAACGTGGCCCGGTCTCAATACGCAGTGCAGGGCTGGCGCAAGGCGAAAATCTATCCGGATTTTATCTTCGCAGTCAGTCGCAAGGACGGATCATCCCGGATCACCGTTCTCGAAACAAAGGGCGATCAACTGGACAACCTCGATACCGCCTACAAGCGCGAGGTGTTGGACTTTATGTCGAAGAACTTCAACTGGGACAGCACCGTCCCAGCCGGTACGCTCGAACTGGTCAAGAACACTGGCGAGACGGTCGATATGACGCTGATCCTGATGAGCGAATGGGAATCGAAGCTACCTACTTATCTGAAGCCTTAGAACCTTCGGCTCTATAGGATTTTGCAGCAAGAACTCCAGCAGTTTGATGCCACCGCACACCCGGCTCCAAGGCAATCAACCTGTTAGATTTCGCCTAGCATCCTCGCGACTGCCGTGGCGGCGTAAGGTTTGCCCGTTCCACTCACGAAACCCGCCTCAGCTAATTCAGCCGCAATAACCCGAAGCGATCGACGACCGCCTTTCGGTGATTTGCGACGGAGCTTTCGAGCCAGTGGGATCATCCTTCCGCCATGCGCAGCAGCATCGATCTCAGCGTAGGACTTTCGGCCTTCCACTTTCGCTCCGGTGGCGCGCTTTCGGTCCCGGGCAGCCTTCAACTTGCCGACCAGCCTCGCCTTCTCAAGCTGGGCAAACACGCCAGCGATTTGACGCATGGCAATTTTGAACGGGTCACTGGTTTCGGTAAGATCATCCCCGGAACTGGTCAAGACGCGAACGCCGCGCTCGATGAGGGCGATGATGCCCGCCTCCTGAATGATGAGTTGCCGGGCAAACCGGGAAGCGTCCTCGACGAGAACAGTTCTAACTCCGTTGCCCTCGATCCGATCTAACAGGGCTGAGAACCCTGGGCGACTCTCAATCGGGTCCGCGCCGCTCACATCTGCGTCGTAAAATTCCTCGACAACTTCCCATCGATCCCGTTTGGCAAACGCCTCGATAGCGGCTCGCTGGCGCTTGTCGCTGTCCTTGTCTGCACCGACGTTCGCTGCGCTGGATGTACGAAGATAGGCTATTGCCTTCTTAGATTGTTCTGTAAGCATAGTCGCTTGTGACAAATTCTTGTTTCAATTTCCTGAGAAATCGTAACACGAGTCATTTGCTTCTGTCCGGAAATTTCATCAGCCCCGCTAAGTGTTGCCGCTTTGTGACAGCGAGCCATTATAGTTAGACATTGCACGATAGAATTTGATATTACTTACACAGTAGTATACATATAATACTGTCTACGAATAATGAGGTGAATAGCATGCCGAGCGAAAATCAGACACTTCCAACGGAGGCCATTGTCAGCCTTATCGAGTCTATCCAGGAGGATCTCGATCGGTTGCGCGGGCTAGTACAACCCAGAGCTCTTGAGGTCGACGATCCCAAAGACCCGCGAAACAAACTGCCTGACGGAAAACTCACAGAGCGAGGCGTGGAAGTTTGTTATCGCCTGTTTGACGCGGGGTTGACCCGCTATGCCGTCAAGGAGGCCATGGGTATTTCGTATGGCGCAGCAACGCACCGGATGGACAGCTGGAAAAAATCCGGCGCACACAACCGACCGAGAATCGCAATTGATTGAAACGCAAATTTCGAAGGAGAATTTATTATGATTGACGTAACGAAGTTGAAGACTGCAACTGAAGCTCGAAACTTGATGGAAAATGCTAAAAAGCACGAGCGACTCGATCTCTATCGACAAGCATTTCGGAGGCTCGGAGAGATCGAAGGAAAAGACCACGAGGATCCGGTGGTCGTGTTGTTCTGGAGGGCCGTTGCCGCAGTGGAAGAACTTCTCCGTCATAAGCATGGGCGAGCTGTCAGGGCGGCCTACACACGACGCAAGGCAGCCAAGGTCGGAGAAATTGCTTGCCTCACAGATTGGGCAGTGAACCCCCACGAGACCGAGGGCTTCAGGATGCTTGTAGAGGGTGGGCTCGCTGACCTCACGGGCGAGTACATTGTGGCTCACTACCCGCACCGCTTCCCTCCAGAAGCAGTTGCGGCAGCCACGGCTAGACTCGCCCATCACGGAGTACCCACCCAGACGGCAGCCTCGTAGTCAGGCCGGAGCGGGCAAATCTGAAAGAGCGCTTTTTTTATCGCATATAGCCCCCCGTTTGGCTGGCCCGCCTGGCACGCGAAAAAACAAAAGGCGCTTTTTCGTCTCCCTCATGCGCGCTTGAAATTGCGGATAGAAGCCCCAAATGAGTTAGAACATATCAAGAACCATAATGGAGAACATGTATGATCACTCGCTAGAGCTTGCCTTATAAATCAGTTACTTATTGGATTTTTCGTAAGGATTGGGGGGCCCGCTTGGATAGCGCGCCCATCAAGGCACGGGATGTCCACACACTAACTGGCGCTTGGTATCTCGCGCGTCAGCAGGGCGCTGAGCTAGATCGCTTCATCACGATACGCCCACACAATATCGACGATCACACTCCCGATCAGCGGCAACGCATCCTAGCCAGTTACCTCAATAAGCTGGGTCAGTTCGCACGTGATAACGGGTTCGAGTTCACCCACATCTGGTCACGGGAATCGGACCGGGTGACGGGGTGTCGTGAGCATCTGCACGTGCTGATGCATGTCCCAAACCATCTGCTCAAAACATTCGACACGGTGGTGGAAGGCTGGGTTCGATACCCCGAAGAGATCAAGGTCTGCCACGCCACCTATCAGACGCGCTTCACTCGCTCCCACAAGCAGCGAAACGCCGTCGGCTATCTTACAAAAAACTCTCCGCAGGCCGCGCATAACAGCAATCGGGAGTACCGTCTCGGCGGTCCGATCTTGGGAAAGCGAGCTGGATGCTCCAGGAACATTGATCAGCGTGCGCAAGCGCGATCGGACGCGAGGGCAGCGGCGCGTCGTGAACTGCGCTTGCCAGCGGCCGGAGCAGCAGCGGGCGAACGAGCCCCTCGCTCGAATAAATCAGTTCCAACTTTCCCTCTCCTTAAAAGAGGGATTTTGATTTATACGCACAAAATGGAAGAAACCGCTGCGGCTGTGGGCAAAACCATGCGCTCGGAAATTCAGAATAAATCCGAATATTCGCCATTTTTGCTAAAGCCATCGCCGACCCGGGGAATCGCAGCCCCGCGGCGGCCCTACGAGGCTCCTGGGCTCGATCTCTCGTCGAGCATGCGGGAAGTTGAGTTGTCACAAAAACCTATCCCTCCGCCTTTCTAACGAATTGGAGGCGCACTGGTCAGGAGGGCCAGGCCGGTGGGGCTTTTACCCTGCTGATCGCGTCGGCTTTCGTTTGCAACCAATGGTGACGGTATCCATCGGCTTCCGACCTTTCAGCATGCCCCATGATGGCGTCCGCAAGGCTGTCAGGCACTTGAAGCGAACCGAGTTCAGTCTTGAACCAGTGTCGAAACGCATGGTTCGGATCTTTTCGGGGATCTTGGTACCCCGGCTGCTGTCGCACCCAGGCAGCCAGTCGATTGGCAACGCTCTTGGATGCGTGCTTCTTGGCCGGGTCGCCAGAGGTTCGGTTATAGATCAGTGGTCCTTGTCCTCGGTGCGCTACGAAGTCCAGAAATCCCTCCTTGATAATCGCGGGATGGACCGGGGTCTCTCGCTCACTCTGATGGTTCTTCAACCGCCCCCCATCGGGCGCGGGTGTGATGGTCATCACGTGCACCGATCCAACGGTTTTGATCCCACACCCCCAGAGTTGGGCCACCTCTCCGACGCGCGAACCGCTCAACGCGACAAGCCATGGCAGCCACCGCTGATTGGGATGTTTGGCTTCCCTTGCCAGCATGAGCAGTTTGGCCACTTCGTCGGTGGTGTAGGGCAGACGACGCTGTCCCGCGCGCGCACGGGTAAACACGCTGACTGCCTCTGCGACGTTCTCCCGCAGTCGGCCATTGTCCTTCTCGTAGTTCAACAGCCGCTTCACGCAGGCCAGATATCCGTCGTTGATCGTTTTGGCCGCCATGCCCTTCTGAACGAGGTGATCTTTCCAACTGACAATGTCCTGTTGCGTCAGTCTTTCAACCTCCTCATGGGCGACAAAGGATCGAAGCGAGTTCAAGTGGCCTTGCCAAGTTGATACGGTGCTCGGAGCCGGTTGCGCCTCTCGCTTCCAATCCTCGAAGGCCTGCGTCATCGTTCGCGCGGCTCGAAACGTCGGGTATTTCTCGAGGCGCGTATCAACGCCGTAATTGCCATCGGCATTGTCCTTCAGCCTGCGTGGCCCGGTGTCAGCAGCCTTCGCAATTGCAGCCAACAGGCGGCTCCGCGTGGCGTAGTCGACTCGGAGGCCGTTCTGGGTCAGCACCCAGTTGCACAATAAACCAAATCTATTCTCCAGGCCCTTTTCCCGATCCGGCAAAACCGGAAGGGAGTTGACGCCCGCGGTCAAATCCTCGCCGAATTGGCGGGCGGCGAACTCGCGCTCGTCGGGTATTTGTCGCGGGACGATGGCTGGAACATTGATCAAGCGACCTTCCTCAACAGCCCGGTTTAATGCCTTGTGCGCGATCCAATCGGCTCTTTCACCGGGCTCCTGCTCGAAGGACTCGACGTAGAGTTCGTGTACCAGACGCGCCAATCCAAGAATCTGAATGTGGGTCAGCCGCTTCGGCTCGAATCTCGCCGCAGCCCATACTTTGGAAAGTTCGGTGAGGGCGACGTTCTTCCGGATTTCAGCAACGGCGTCGTTCCTCGTGCGCAAGGAGAACTTCACTTCTCCTCCGATACGAACATTCGCTTGGAACCCCGGACTGCCCATGCACCGCTCGAACACAAGCAGCATTCGGTCGGTGTCCAACCTGCCTAAAATGTCTGAGGGGGTCCGCGTTCTGAAATTCCAGAAGGAGGAGTCCGAGTCTTTGTAGAGATACGCCATGCGATAGGTCACGGTCATTGTGTCCCGGCTTTGTGTACCGGTCAGCGGACCAATTACCCTACGCAATCAGGATTTCAACCACTTGCGTGGTGATGGTGCCCAGGAAAGGACTCGAACCTTCACGGCCGTTAAGCCACTGGCACCTGAAGCCAGCGCGTCTACCAATTCCGCCACCTGGGCATTGGGTGCGGTTACTAAGGACAGGGCGTGCGCTTGTCAAATTGACCGAGCATCCTGATTCCGGAGTTTCTACGATTTTTTTGCAGCAACGGTGGCGCCGGAATGGCCTATACAGCGCAAGGATGATGGCGTATCGCGGAAACAGGCGGCGCCGCCGTCCCGTTTTGTCCATTTGTGCAGGAACCACCCATGTCAGCCCGCATCGATACGCTTGTCACGGTCTTCGGAGGTTCGGGTTTTCTGGGCCGACACGTGGTCCGGGCGCTCGCCAAGCGGGACTATCGCATCAGGGTCGGGGTCCGGCGGCCTGAATTGGCCGGTCACCTGCAGCCGCTGGGCCGGGTCGGCCAAATTCACGCCGTGCAGGCCAATCTGCGTTACCCGGCCTCGGTGCAGGCCGCGGCGCGCGGCGCAAGCGTGATTGTCAACCTAGTTGGCATCCTGTCCGAGAGCGGCGCGCAGAGCTTCGACGCGGTTCAGGCCAAGGGCGCGGAGACTGTCGCACGCGCCGCGAGCGAGATCGGTGCGCGCGTGGTGCATGTGTCGGCGCTCGGCGCGGATGCGAATTCCGCCTCGCGCTATGCGCGCGCCAAGGCCGCGGGCGAAGCCGCAGTCCTTGCGGCTGCGCCGTCCGCAACGATCATGCGGCCCTCCGTGGTGTTCGGCCCCGAAGATCAGTTCACCAACCGTTTCGCGGCCCTCGCCCGCATTTCGCCGGTGCTGCCGCTGATCGGCGGCGGACTGACGAAATTGCAGCCGGTCTATGTCGGTGACGTCGCCAATGCCGTCGCCGATGCGGTCGAAGGCAAGACCAGGCCGGGCGCGACCTACGAACTCGGCGGCCCCGAAGTGATGACGATGCGCGAGATCATCGAGGACATTGTGAAGATCACGTACCGGGACACCATGCTGGTGTCGCTGCCGTTCGCGCTCGCGAAGTTTCAGGCGTACTTCCTGCAGTTCGCGCCGGGCGACATGAAGCTGACGCCGGATCAGGTTGAGCTGCTGCGCAGCGACAACGTGGTGTCGGAAGCAGCGAAGGCGGCGGGGCTGACGCTCGAGGGCCTGGGCGTGACACCGGACTCGCTCGAGGCCGTCGTGCCGTCCTATCTCTGGCGCTACCGCAAGACCGGACAGTTTGCGCATAAGGACGCGTGAGACGTTTTCGTCATCCCGGCAAGCGAAGCGCATGCCGGAACCGATAAACGTCGCACTCCCCGTTCTGGAAAGCCTGCCGGAAGATTCTCTCTGCAACGAGCGTTGGCAGGGGTGATGGGTCCCGGCCTGCGCCGGGACGACGCCTGTTGTTACTTCCCGAGCGCCAGCGCGATCAGGCCGAGCGAGCCGACGATGACGCGCCACCATGCGAACAACGCGAAGCCGTGGCGGGTGACGTAACCTAGGAACGTCTTCACCACGATGATCGCGGTGATGAACGACACCACGAAACCGACTGCGATGATCAACCCGTGATCCATCGTCATGTCAGCGCGGTTCTTGTAAAAATCATAGACGAATGCACCGACCATGGTCGGGATCGCGAGAAAGAACGAGAACTCCGCGGCCGCACGCTTGTCCGCGCCGAACAGCATCGCCGCGACGATCGACGCGCCCGAGCGCGACACACCGGGAATCATCGCCGCGCACTGGGCGACGCCGATGCCGAGATACATCGGCAGCGAGAACGCCATCGCGTCGTGATAGCGCGGTTTGAAATCCTGCTGATCGACCCACAGGAGCACAGCGCCACCGGCGATCAGCGTGAAGCAGACCACCCAGGGATTGAACAGCACGCTCTTGATGAAACTTCCGAAAATCAGCCCGAGAACCACCGCGGGAAAAAACGCCAGCAACACGCCGATCACGAACCGCCGCGCCGCAGGATCGGAAAACATGCCGAGCGCAACGCGCCACAGCCTGCCGAAATAGATCACCAGGATGGCGAGGATCGCGCCGAGCTGGATCATCACCGCGAAGGTCTTCCAGAAATTATCCCGATCCAGATCCATGAATCGTTCCACAAGCAGCAAATGTCCTGTGGACGAGACGGGAAGGAATTCGGTCACGCCCTCGACGATACCGAGAACGAGGGCCTTCAAAAGATCAGCTAACATCTGGGGATAATCCGAACTGATGGAGGGTTCCTCAACCCGCGTTCTTGTCGCCCATTCGTCGTGTTGCCGCAACGGCAAATCCGTGAAATTGAGGATTGGCAAATGGCCTTTTGCCTGCTTATCAGGCTTCGGCACCGAGGACTCACTGTCCGAAGTTCGTAATCCGTTTCCGCGGCCACTGACGCGTTAACCTCCCTTCGAGACCCTTTGTTAAACCTAACCGGACTATCAAAAGCTTCATGTTCACGCTGTTCCATCATCCGTTTTGTCCGCGGTCCCGTTTCGTGCGCCTTGCTCTCGGCGAACACGGGCTCGACACGCGGCTTGTGGAGGAACTGGTCTGGGATCGCCGCGAAGCTTTTCTCGCCCTCAATCCGGCAGGCGACACACCGGTTCTGATTGCCGAAGGCACGCCCGCGATGCCGGGGCCGGGCCTGGTTGCCGAATTTCTCGACGAGATTCATGGGGCCCCGCTGGGCGATCACCGTTTGCTACCGCGAGCCATGAACGACCGCATTGAGGTGCGGCGTCTGATGTCATGGTTCAACGACAAGTTTTTCGAGGAAGCCAGCGGGCCGCTGGTGACGGAGCGCGTCTACAAGCGGTTCATGAAGCCTGAGCACGGCGGCGGCGCGCCGTCCACCGATGTTCTGCGCGCGGCAAAGGCAAATGTGCGTTATCATCTGGCCTATATCGGCTGGCTGGCGCGGACGCGGAATTTTCTCGCCGGCGATCAACTGACTTTTGCCGACCTTGCCGCCGCCGCGCATTTGTCGGCAATCGACTATCTGGGCGATGTGCCATGGAACGAGGACGACGCAGCCAAGGCGTGGTACGTGCGGATCAAGTCCCGCCCGTCGTTCCGCCCGTTGCTGAACGAGTGGATGGCGGGGGTCCCGGCCTCGGCGCACTACATCGATCTCGACTTCTGACACCCGCACACACGACAGACTCCGCCGCAATCAAGGCCGCGCTGGCTGAAGAAGCCCGCTCCATCGGCTTCGGCACCATCGGCATCACCGATCCTGACGCCATCGCAGGTGCGCGCGAGCGGTTGCAGTTCTTTCTCGATGCCGGATCTCACGGCGACATGGACTGGCTCGCGAATGAGCCCGCGCGCCGCGCCAGCCCCAAGGTGCTGTGGAGCGATGTGCGCTCGGTCATCATGCTGGGGATGAATTACGGACCAGATGAAAATCCGCTGGCGCTGCTTGAGCAGAAAACCCGCGGCAACATTTCGGTCTATGCACGCGGCGACGACTATCACGACCTGATCAAGAAGCGCCTCAAGACGCTGGCGCGCTGGCTGATCGCTCATGCCGGCGGCGACGTGAAGGTGTTCGTCGACACCGCCGCGGTGATGGAAAAGCCGCTGGCGCAGGCCGCCGGCCTCGGCTGGCAGGGCAAGCACACCAACCTCGTGTCGCGCGAATACGGCTCGTGGCTGTTTCTCGGCGCCATCTTCACCACGCTCGATCTGCCGCGTGACACCGCTGACATCGATCACTGCGGATCGTGCCAGGCATGTCTCGACATCTGCCCGACCAACGCGTTTCCCGCGCCGTATCGCCTCGATGCGCGCAAATGCATTTCGTATCTCACCATCGAGCACAAGGGCGCGATCCCGCGCGAGCACCGCGAGGCGATCGGCAACCGCATCTATGGCTGCGACGATTGTCTGAGTGTGTGCCCATGGAACAAGTTCGCGCAGGAAGGCCATGAGGCAAAACTCGCAGCGCGCGATGCGCTGCGCGCGCCAGCGCTCGCCGAACTGGCGAAACTTGACGACCCCGCGTTCCGTGCACTGTTTGCCAAATCACCCGTGAAGCGAATTGGCCGAGACCGCTTCATTCGCAATGTACTCACTGCCATCGGCAACAGCGGCGATGCGACGCTAGAGACCGAAGCCCGCCGTCTGCTTGATGACGAGAGTCCGCTGGTGCGCGGCGCGGCGGTGTGGGCGCTGTCGCGCCTGCTGCCGCGCGAGGAGTTTTCCGAACTCGCCGCGCGGTCACATGATGCCGATGAGAATGTGCGGAGCGAATGGACAGCGGGGCTGGCCTGACGGCGCGCCTAACCGTTCGATAGCTCACTGACCGCGCTTAGCATGCGCGCGATGTCCTGAGGACGGGACAGCCGATGATCGCCGTCCTGAACCAGTGTGAGCACCACGTCATCGCTGGGCAGGCAATGCGTCAGCGCGAAAGCGTGCCGCCACGGCACGTCCGGGTCCTGCGCTCCTTGCAGAATACGAACCGGGCATCCGACATCGATGGTGCCCCCCAGCAGCAGATGATTGCGGCCCTCTTCGATCAGATTGCGGGTGATCGGATACGGCTCGCCGTAGTCGGAGGGCCGGTGCCACACGCCCTTGGTCATGATCTCGTCGCGGATTTCCTGGGAGAAACCTTTCCACATCAGATCTTCAGTGAAGTCCGGCGCCGGCGCGATCAGCACCAGCCCCGCGAGCGTCGCGCGTGAAGCCGTTCCCCGGCGCTTGGCCAGCGCGCGCGCCAGCAGCAGCGCCATCCAGCCGCCCATGGACGAGCCGACCACGATCTGCGGGCCCTCGCAAAAGGCGTCAAACACTTTGAGGCTCTCTTCGTGCCATCGCCCGATGGTACCCTCCGCAAAGGTGCTGCCGGATTCGCCGTGCCCGGAATAGTCGAACCGCACGCAGGCGCGGCCGTACTCGGCAGCCCATTCATCGAGCGCCTGCGCCTTGGTTCCCTTCATGTCGGAGTTGAAGCCGCCGAGCCAGAACACCCCCGGCAGCGCGCCAGCGCGCCGGCGGACCGCGATGCGCCGCATCGCGCCGGCATCGCCCACGTCGATGAAGCTGAGCTCCGGCACGGCGGAACCGTTGGATGTCTGCGTCATGAAATATTGCCCCGTCGGGCCTGTTATGGAGGCCCACAGCGCAGTCCGTCAACGCGCAGGTGTCTGAGCGCGCTTGCGAACCGGACGCCATACCTCTATGTGAAGCGGGCTGCGGAGAGCGCCGGGCCGGATATTTGTCAGGCATTTTACGGTTTTATGGCTTATCCCGATGTCCTGCGGCAGCGCCCGGAAAATGCGCCCCGCGGCGTTGTCGTGCTTGCCCGGCAGGCCCTAATCCTTCAAACTGATTGCCTCGTTCACAACACTGGAGATTTACCCATTCGCCGTCCCAACAGAGCCCCGCCCGTTGCCGCAAAAGACGGGCCGCGCACCAACGATGAAATCCGCAATCTCACCATTCAGCTGATCGACCAGACGGGCGTCAACCACGGTACCGTCGAGACGGCGGTCGCGGTGAAGATGGCGATGGAAGCGGGCATGGATCTCGTCGAGATTTCGCCGAACAACAATCCCCCAGTCTGCAAGATCATGGACTACGGGAAGTACAAGTATTCCGCGCAGAAGAAAGCCGCCGAAGCCCGCAAGAAGCAGAAGGTCGTCGAGATCAAGGAGATCAAGCTCCGCCCGATGATCGACGACCACGACTACGACGTGAAGATGCGTGCGATGCTGCGGTTCTTCGAGGAAGGCGACAAGGTCAAGATCACGCTGCGTTATCGCGGCCGTGAAATGGCGCATCAGGAAATCGGCACCAAGCTGCTGGACAAGGTGAAGGCCGCCGTCGCTGACGTCGCGAAGGTCGAACAGGACGCCCGCTTCGAAGGACGTCAGGTCGTCATGGTGCTGGCGCCGCGCTGAGGTCAATTGCGGGGCAACGACAAGCTGGATTGCTTCGTCGCTCACGCCCCTCGCAATGACGGACGAGACAAACAAAAAAGCGCCGCTCGCCGCGGCGCTTTTTCGTTTCAGCGAATGCCGCTGAGGAATTACGAAGCCCGCGTGGCTTCCCAGCGGCCCGAGCACGTCATGCTGGAGGATTTGCCGCTCCACTGCCCCGAGCCGGAATTGGCCGAGAGCTTGCCGCTGCCGCTGGCCTTCTGATCACCGCGCGCAATGGTGACATTGACCGCGCCGGCATCGCCGACATGGCCGGAAATATCGAAGTCAGCGCTGCCCGAATAACTGACGCGGCCACCCTCGACCTTCACGGGATAGCTGTAGGCCGGATCGCAATTGCCCGACTGGGTGATGATGGTGACCTTCCACGATCCATCGAACGAGGAACCGGCCTTGGCCGAGGTCGCCAGCACGACAGCTGCCGTCAGGGCTGCGGCGGCAAAGGCCGCAAGGGCGAACAGCCGGGCGGCTGGGGTCGAGGACAAAGCAATCGTCTTGGCGCGCGCGGCCATCTGTATCCCTCACATGTGGTGGGTGCTGGACAAGATATAGGCAGATTGCGGCAGGACTTCTAGCGCAGCGCAGCAATGATGCCATTAGTTTTGAAAATATCCAATCATTCCAATAATATGTTACCGATGTGCTTCCCGCCCTCAAAGCGGGCTAAGGCGACAGGAACGATCAATCTTCCGGCACGACTTGGGTGAGGTGATATTTGTCAGCAATCATTTCTTCCAGCGCTTTCGTCAAAACGTATTTTGCGATGTCATTTTCCGACGCGCCTAGAACTGACTTCCGCCTTAAAGTTTTCAAATATCCATAAACATTCTTGGACACTGCTAACCGCAGCGTGATCGTCTCCTCTTTGACGGGCGCTCCAGCCATGCCTTAACTCAAAATTACGCATTTTAATGTCAATTATTGACATTAAAGCGCTTGAGCTAGCGAGTCGACTCAGTCAGGTTGGAGATGTAAAGAAAAAGGCCCCCTCGAAGAGGGAGCCTTTTGGATCACGGTAGGGACGACGGGACTCGAACCCGTACGCTTCTGAGGGCCCCGGTTTTAAAGACCGTTGTGTCTACCAATTCCACCACGTCCCCAAACAAAACGCTCCGCCTTGCGGCGGGGCGTTTTTGTTTGTGCAGGTGACCGCGAACACCAGACATTAACCACGCTAAGCCGACTCTATCCGGCCCGTCAAGAATTAGGGTCGAAAGCTGAATCAAATACTAAATATGGTGGAAAATGCGGATTTCTGGCGGAGCAAGTCATCCCCTCTGCTCCGCAACGCGGGAAGTACCAGTGAGTCCTCGTAGATTCGGAAGGCGAAATCTCGCCGCCCTATGGGCTAGTTCACAGGCAGATGCCCGTCATCGAGATTTGCACTGGCCGAGCGCATGCGATGGCCCCGAATGATCCAGTCTCGCCAGACTCGTAAATTCGGCCGTTAATCGTTGCCAATTCCACGATCCTCTGCCATAAGCCCAACCTTCGTCGCCCGGCTGATTAAGGGCTGCCGTGGCGACGCCAATGCCGACTTTCTCCACACGGGATTAAGTTAAGCATTTTCAACGCTCTAACGAGCATTTCAGCCGCCAGATCGCCTTTCGGGGCGGTTTTTTGTTGCGGCAACAGGAGAGCCAAATGCCCAAGCTGAAGACCAAGTCGGGCGCCAAAAAGCGCTTCAAAGTAACCGGGACCGGAAAAGTGGTGTCCGCCCATGCAGGCAAGCGCCACGGCATGATCAAGCGGACCAAGAAGCAGATTCGCCAGCTCCGCGGCACGCGGATTCTGTTCAAGACCGACGGCGACAACGTCAAGAAGTACTTCTTGCCGAACGCCTAAAGCGGTTCACCGGGCCGCATTTGCGCGGCCACCTGTTTCACTTTTCCAGTTGAAGGACATGCATCATGTCTCGCGTTAAACGCGGCGTCACAGCTCACGCCAAGCACAAGAAAGTCTACAAGGCCGCCAAGGGTTTTTCCGGCCGCCGCAAGAACACCATCCGCGCCGCCAAGGCCGCCGTGGACAAGGCAGGCCAGTACGCCTTCCGCGCCCGCAAGCTAAAGAAGCGCACCTTCCGCGCGCTCTGGATCCAGCGCCTCAACGCGGCCGTGCGCCCGTTCGGCATGACCTACAGCGTGTTTATCAACGGCCTCGCCAAGTCGGGCGTCGTTGTGGACCGCAAGGTGCTGTCGGATCTTGCGATCCACGAACCGGCGGCGTTCCAGGCGATTGCTGAAAAGGCCAAAGCCGCTCTCGCGGCGTAAGCTTTGCCCCTCTTGCACGAGGCCGACACGACCGGGGCGTGACACGCCCCGCTCCGTTCGGCTGGGCTGATTGATCCCCGCCGGACGGTTTAGATGAAACCGTTCCGATGGGGCTTTCTGCAATGTCCGACCTTGCCAAACTCGAAACCGAAATCCTGAGCGCAATCGCAGCCGCTTCCGATGAGGCTGCGCTGGAGGCCGTGCGCGTCGGCGCGCTCGGCAAGAAGGGTTCGATCTCCGCCCTGCTTGCGACACTCGGCAAGATGTCGCCGGACGAGCGCAAGACCGAAGGCGCGAAGATCAATCTCGCCAAGGACAAGGTGACCGAGGCGCTGACCGCGCGCCGCGACATTCTCAAGAACGCCGCGCTCGACGCACGGCTGGCATCGGAAACCATCGACGTCACGCTGCCCACGCGGGAGACGCCCGCCGAGCAGGGCCGCATTCATCCGCTCTCCCAGGTGATGGACGAACTCACCGCGATCTTCGCCGACATGGGTTTCTCGATCGCCGAAGGTCCGGACATCGAGACCGACGACTACAACTTCACCAAGCTGAATTTCCCCGAAGGCCACCCGGCGCGGGAAATGCACGACACGTTTTTCTTCAACCGCAAGGAAGACGGTTCGCGCCCGCTGCTGCGCACGCATACTTCGCCGGTGCAGGTCCGTACCATGCTGACCCAGAAGCCGCCGATCCGCGTAATCTGCCCGGGCCGCACCTATCGCATCGACAGTGACGCGACCCACACGCCGCAATTCCATCAGGTCGAAGGCCTTGTGATCGACAAGGGTTCGCATCTCGGTCACCTGAAATGGATTCTCGCGGAATTCTGCAAGGCGTTCTTCGAGGTCGACAACGTCAACATGAAGTTCCGTCCGTCGTTTTTCCCGTTCACCGAGCCATCGCTGGAAGTCGATATCCAGTGCCGCCGCGACAAGGGCGAAATCCGCTTCGGCGAGGGCGAGGACTGGCTGGAGATTCTGGGCTGCGGCATGGTGCATCCGAACGTGCTGCGCGCCTGCGGCATCGATCCCGACGTCTATCAGGGCTTCGCCTGGGGCATGGGCATCGATCGCATCGCGATGCTCAAGTACGGCATCAACGATCTGCGCCAGATGTTCGAGAGCGATACGCGCTGGATCAATCATTACGGCTTCAAGCCGCTTGAAGTGCCGACTCTCGCCGGAGGACTGTCGTCGTGAAATTCACCCTCTCCTGGCTGAAAGAGCATCTGGACACAGACGAGCCGCTCGAGAAGATCGCCGACAAACTCACCATGATCGGGCTTGAGGTCGAGCATATCGACGACAAGGCGAAGGCGCTGGCGCCGTTTGTCATCGCCAAGGTGATCTCCGCCGAGCAGCATCCGAATGCCGACCGTCTGCGCGTCTGCATGGTCGATTACGGCCAGGTCGCAAACGGCGACAAGCCGCTGCAGGTGGTCTGCGGCGCGCCGAATGCGCGCGCGGGCCTGATCAGCGTGTTCTCGCCGCCCGGCACCTACATCCCCGGCAAGAACATCACGCTCTCTGTCGGCAACATTCGCGGCGTGGAAAGCCACGGCATGCTGTGCTCGGCCGCCGAGCTTGAACTCTCCGAGGATCACGACGGCATTATCGAGCTTCCAGAGGACGCGCCGGTCGGCAAGCCTTACGCGGAGTGGGCGGGCCTCGGCGATCCGGTGATCGAGATCAATCTGACGCCGAACCGTCAGGACTGCACCGGCGTGCACGGCATCGCGCGCGATCTCGCAGCCGCCGACATGGGCAAGTTCAAGGACACCGCCCCGAAGCAGATCAAGGGTGAATTCCCCTGCCCGGTGCAGGTGAAAATCGAGGACGAGAAGCTGTGTCCGGGATTTGCGCTGCGGCTGGTGCGCGGCGTCAAGAACGGCCCCTCGCCTGAGTGGCTGCAGAAGAGACTCACGTCGATCGGGCTTCGCCCGATCAATGCGCTGGTCGACATCACCAACTTCATGACCTTCGATCGCGCGCGGCCACTGCATGTGTTCGACGCGAAGAAGGTCAAAGGCAATCTCACCGTGCGCCGTGCGACTCCCGCAGAGATGTGGGAAAGTATTGCCCCGGTCGATCCGAATCTTCGGTTGATTTCTGCTGACCCGCCCACGATCCGAGTACCTGGTCATACTTACCGAAAAGTGGGTGAACACGCGGTTGAGTTCATCGATGCGCTCGACGGCAAGACCTACACCCTCGACGACACGATGTGCGTGATCGCCGATGAGCACGGTGTCGAGTCTCTGGCCGGCATCATGGGCGGCGAAGCTTCCGGCTGCGACGCGAATACGACCGACGTGCTGATCGAATCGGCGCTGTGGAACGAGATCAATATCGCCCAGACCGGCCGCAAGCTCGGCATCAACTCCGACGCGCGTTATCGCTTTGAGCGCGGCGTGGATCCGGCCTTCATGGTGCCGGGCCTCGAGATGGCGACCAAGCTGGTCATGGACCTGTGCGGCGGGTCACCGTCGGAGATCGTGGTCGCCGGACAGTCTCATGGCGATGACCGGATTATCGAGTTTCCGCTGTCCGAGGTGAAGCGTCTGGCCGGCATCGAGGTGCCGTTCCCGGAGATGAAACTGATTCTGGGCCATCTCGGATTCATGGTCGCTGGCACCGGTCCCGTGGTGAAGGTCGCGGTGCCGTCGTGGCGCAGCGACGTGCACGGCAAGGCCGACATCGTCGAAGAGATTGTCCGCATCGTCGGCGTCGACAGCGTGCCGCTGACGCCGTTCGAGCGCGGCGATGCGCCACGCAAGCCGGTGCTGACCCAGCTTCAGCTCCGCACCCGCCGCGCCAAGCGCGCAGTGGCGGCGCGCGGCATGCTTGAGGCCGTGACATGGTCGTTCGTCTCCAGGCCGCAGGCCGAACTGTTCGGCGGCGGTCAGCCCGAACTCACGCTGGCAAACCCGATTGCATCGGATCTCTCCGACATGCGCCCTTCGCTGATCGCAGGACTCGTCGCAGCCGCGCAGGCGAACGCCGACCGCGGCTTTCCCGATGTGGCGCTGTTCGAGGTCGGCCAGATCTTCAAGGGCGACAAGCCCGAAGATCAGTTCATGGCGGCAAGCGGTGTGCGCCGTGCGATGGCCTCGTCAAAGGGCATCGGCCGGTTCTGGTCCGGCTCGGCCACCGTCGATGCGCTGGACGCCAAGGCCGATGCGCTCGCGGTCCTCGCTGCCGCAGGCGCACCGATGCAGGGACTTCAGATCGTCTCCGCAAAGGAATCGAAGAATTTTCCGGCATGGCTGCATCCCGGCCGCTCCGGTGCGATCCAGATCGGGCCGCAGAACGTTCTTGGCTATTTCGGCGAGCTGCATCCGCGCGCGCTGGAAGCCCTGAAGGCTGACGGCCCGCTGGTGGCATTCGAAGTTATCCTCGAGCGGATTCCCGACGCCAAGGCGAAGCCGACCCGCGCCAAGCCGCTGCTGGAGCTGTCACCGTTCCAGCCGGTGTCACGCGACTTCGCGTTCATTGTCGATCGCAGCGTCAACGCCGGCGACATCGTGCGCACGGCGCAGGCCGTCGACAAGAAGCTGATTACCGGCGTCACTGTGTTCGACGTCTATGAAGGCAAGGGCATCGATGACGACAAGAAGTCCATCGCCATCGCCGTGACGTTGCAGCCGCGCGAGAAGACCCTGACCGATCAGGAGATCGACGCGGTCGCGGCGAAGATCGTTGCCGATGTGACCAAGAAGACCGGCGGCACGCTGCGGGGGTAAATCTCTCCTTCACCTCTCCCGTGGGGAGAGGGAGCCGGCTCTCGCTTGATGCGACATCAAAGCGACGATTCCGATCAAGTGAATACAGCGATCAATTGCGCGGCCAGTTCAGGCCGCGCCCTCCGGGCCCAGATGGCTCTGCCGTGGCACGCGACTGCGTGCGCTTCGGCTTCCTGGCGGACTTCTCGGCGACCGGCGCATCTTTCAGCGCACCGATCTTGCGCAGGGCCGCATCCGCAGCACGCTCGCCGGATTCCCACGCACCGCCGACAGTACCCCACTGGGTTTCGTGCGCGGCTTCGCCTGCGAAAAACAGGCTGCCCAATGGCTCCATCAGAACCTTGCGCGCCGGCTGACCGCCGGGCGCCGCCGCCGACATCGCCCCATAGATGTACGGCATGTCGTTCCAGCGCGTCGCCGTGGTGCGCTTGGCGATGTTCTTCACATCGGCGCCGAACAGTTTGGTCAGCCAGTCGGAGGCGAACGCCACCATCGCCGCCTCGCCCCGCGCCGACAATTCTGTACCGAACGATCCCGCAACATCGACCTGACACAGCGATGAGCCGCCGAGATTGGCGAGCAGGAAGCCGGTTGAGCGGTCCGCACTTTGCTCGATCACAATGTCATCGCGCGACAGCCCGAGCGGATTGCCCGGCAGCTCCAGCGCGATGTGATCGTAACTGCCGAGCATGAGCTTCGATGCCGCATCCTGCTGGCGCTTCGGCAATTCAGGCGCGAATTTGATCTTCCCGGACAGCAACGCATTGGTCGATGCGGTCATGATGACGGCTTTTGCGGTGATCGTACCCGCCGATGTCTCGACCTGCGCATCACGCCCGCTCCAGGCGACGCGCGTTACTGGCGTCGACAACACGACAGGAAGACCATCACCAAGCTTCGCGATCAGCGTGCCCAATCCCTGACGGCAGGCCGATGGTCCGTCGCGCTGCGCCATCGCGACAAGATCGAGCGCGGAGAGATCCTTCAGATCCTTGCCTGTCGGCTGCGTGCCGAGGACAAAGTCTGTCGTTGCCGCCCACACACCGAGATCCTTCGGCAATCCGGCGGCAGCCGGCATATCGGCTTTTCCGCGCACGGCATCGCCCATCGCGCGATTGGCGCGCACCAGCGTGGCGAGAAAATCCTCGGCTTCGCCGGCGCGCGCGTTGCGGCGGCCGATCCGGATACGCTGGCCGCGCGGCGCGGGAAGCATGTCCATGCCGACACCGCGCGCCAGCTTCGCAACCGGGCTGGTCTCGGCGTTGTAAAGCCAGCGCGCGCCCCGATCGAACGGCACATCGAACGAGGCCGCATCGGTGACACAGCGCCCGCCAATGTTGGGGGCGGCTTCGATCACGACGACCTTGCGGCCGGCTGCGGAGATCCGGCGCGCCGCGGCAATACCGGCCGCGCCGGCTCCTATCACGACAATGTCAGCATCCCGCGGCAAGGGCGCGGCCACTGCACGCGCCGCAAGCGGCGACAGCGCCATCGCTGCTGAGCCGGCCAGAAGATTGCGCCGGGTAATTGTCATGTCATGGTTTCCAGAATTCGACCAAAAACGGGGGTGTGGGGCGAAATTGCCGTATCATAAGGCTTCCGGCAACGGTCATAGTGAATGTTTGATGAGCAGCACCCTTGACGCATGAACTAAATTGAAATTGGTTTCGACAAAACTAGGCCAACAAGAAAGCGGCCGGAATGCGCCGCTCGGGGGGAAGAACACCATGGGCTTCGTGCTCGATACCGTCGGCAAGATCATTGCCGGGTACCTCCAGAAAGAGGTTCCGGGATATGAACCCTTCACGCCCAGCGATCCGGAGCGGCTGCGCGGCCTGATCGAAGCCGGCGACGTGCTGCTGGTCGAGGGCAACAACCGCGTCTCCGGCATCATCAAGTATCTCACCCAATCGACGTGGTCGCACGCCGCGCTCTATGTCGGCGCGATCGACGGCGCGAACGAGCCCGACGGCGAACCGCATGTGCTGATCGAGGCAAATATCGGCGAAGGCGTCACCACCGCGCCGCTCTCGAAATACTATCCCTATCACACCCGCCTCTGCCGCCCCGTCGGTCTGTCCTATGAAGACCGCACCACGGTCTGCCGCTACGCCATCAACCGCGTCGGCTTCGGCTACGATACCAAGAATATTCTCGACCTGATGCGCTATCTCATTCCGCTGCCGATCCCGCAGCGCTGGCGGCGGCGGATGATTTCACTGGGCTCCGGCGATCCGACCAAGATCATCTGCTCTGCGCTGATCGCACAGGCCTTCGGCGCGGTGCGCTATCCGATCCTGCCGAAAATCACGCAGGCTGCGAGCCGCCAGGCGCGCCGCGAAATCCTGCACATTCGCGATTCTTCGCTCTACATGCCGCGCGACTTCGACATCTCGCCCTATTTTGAAATCGTCAAGCCGACGATCGTCCGCGGCTTCGACTACACGGCGCTGCACTGGGCCGACACGACCAAGCCGTCCCCGGAGGTGACGGACGACACCGATCCCTTTCCAGAGGGAATCTTCGAAACGCCAGAGGCACCGCTCGCGCCTGTTGCGGCGTTTGAGCAGGATTCGCCGGAGCGCGAACCGGCGCGCGACCTCGCAGCCTGAACCGGAATCCGATCTCGAGCGAAGCGGATAACCGACAGTGTCGTCATTCCGGTACGCGAGCTTTGCGAGCGAGCCCGGAATCCTGAAGTTGTTCCCGATGAATTCATCTGGATTCCGGATCAGCCGCGATGCGACTGTCCGGAATGACGTGGAATCCTCGAAATTCAGCGCCACACCGGCGCTGCCATTTTCTGCCACTTGCCAGACACCTTCCCCGTACTTAACTCTCGCCAGGTTTTATGGAGGGAAGGCCCATGCTTGACGCCGCATACAAGGCGTTGTCCCAGATCCTGTCGCCACCGATGCGCTCCATCCTGTGGAAGTCTGTCGGCCTCGCGCTGGTGCTGATTGTCGCAGCGGCAGTCAGCCTGCAGCGGCTTTTGAGCTGGCTCGCCGGATCGGGCGAGGTCTGGGCGGAGACCATGGTCGGCTCCGACTACCACACCCTCATCACCATCCTGTCATGGATCGTCTCGATCGCAGCCGGGCTCGGCATTGTGGTGGGCGCGGTGTTCCTGATGCCCGCCATCACCTCGCTGGTCGCGAGCGTGTTCGTCGATGACGTCGCCGACATTGTCGAGCGCGAGCACTATCCGGCGGAAAAGCCGGGCAAGGCGCTGCCCATCGGGCTCGCAATCACCGAAGGCACCAAGACCGCGCTCTTGACCGTGCTGGTTTATATCGTTGCGCTGCCGTTCGTGCTGCTCGCGGGCGCAGGCTTCATCGTGTTCTTCATCGCCACAGCGTGGCTGCTGGGCCGCGAGTACTTTGAGCTTGCCGCGATGCGTTTCCGCACACCGGAGGAAGCCAAGCTCCTGCGCAAACAGAACGGCGCGACCGTGTTCACGGCGGGACTGTTCATCGCCGCCTTCGTGTCGATCCCGATCGTGAATCTCGCAACGCCGCTGTTCGGCATGGCCTTCATGGTCCACATGCACAAACGGCTGTCGGGACCGCGGCCCGAGCTACTCGAGCCGGTGCGGCCAACGCGCGTGCCGAGCGTGTGAACCCCTTCTCCCTCGCCCCGTTCTTACGGGGAGAGGGTCGGGGTGAGGGGCTGATCCGATGAAATGCCCCTCACCCGGACCGTTTCACGGTCCGACCTCTCCCCGCGTGCGGGGAGAGGTGAAAAAGATCAAACCGTCTTCTCCGGCCATCGGCACAGGTCATTGATGATGCACACCTCGCAGCGCGGCTTGCGCGCGATGCAGGTGTAGCGGCCGTGCAGGATCAGCCAGTGATGGGCGTGCCGCGCAAATTCCGGCGGCACGATCTTCAGCAATCCAAGCTCAACTTCGAGCGGTGTTTTGCCGGGCGCCAGTCCCGTGCGATTGCCGACGCGAAACAGATGGGTGTCGACGGCGATGGTCGGCTCCCCAAACGCGATGTTGAGCACGACGTTCGCGGTCTTGCGTCCGACGCCGGACAATGCCTCCAGCGCCGCGCGATCGCCCGGCACCTGACTGCCGTGCAGCGCGATCAATTGTTCCGAGAGCGCGATGACGTTCTTCGCCTTGGTCCGATAAAGACCGATGGTCTTGATGTAATCGCGAAGCCTCTCCTCTCCGAGTTCCACCATCTTCTCGGGCGTGTCGGCTACCGGAAACAGATGCCGCGTCGCCTTGTTGACGCCGACGTCGGTCGCCTGCGCCGACAGCGCGACCGCCACCAGCAGCGTGTAGGGATTGAGGTGCTCGAGCTCGCCTTTCGGCTCGGGATTGGCATTACGGAAGCGGGTAAAAACCTCGACCACTTCCGCCGGGGTCCAGGGCTTAAACTTGCCTGGCTTTAGCTTCGGCTTGGTGGCCTTTGACACCCGCTTTGCCGGTCCGGCCGGACTTGCTTTGGATTTTGAACCGGACGTGATCGCCTTTTTTGCCATGTTCCCGGTATAGTAAGGCGTCATGGATGAGCGCAACGATTTTGATCCTGAGGAGATCGCGGACGCGCCGCTGTTCAGCGCGCGGCTGACGCCGCATCGTTCGCTCAGCCGTCACGGCTTCCTGGTGCTGATGGGATTTGTGATCGCCGTGAGTTTCGCGGCCGGCATCATGTTCCTGATGATGGGCGCATGGCCCGTGCTGGCTTTCTTCGGGCTCGATGCGCTGGTCATCTACTGGGCGTTCAAACTGAACTTCCGCCGCGCCGACGCGATCGAGGACATCGTCGTTACGCCGCATGAAATCCGCGTCCGGCGGGTCAGCCATCGCGGACATGTTGTCGAATGGACGCTCAATCCGCTCTGGGTCCAGCTCGAGCAGAAGTCGCACGCCGAATTCGGCATCGAGAAACTCTATCTCGTCTCCCGAGGACGGCGGCTTTCCATCGGCAGCTTTCTCGGCCCCGACGAAAAGGCCAGTTTTGCCAAGGCTTTATTGGCCGCACTCCAGGCCGCCAAACGCGGACCGACCTATAATCCGCTGACCTGATTGAAGCAGGAAACGGGTGGTTGCGACCGGGCAGGCCGCGTACATCGGGATCATGATGGACACCGCACAACGGATGCCGCCATGATGAACACCGCGATGAAATCCATGCTCGCCGATCTGAAACTCGCAAAGCCCTCCAAGCAGGGCGCGGCACTGCGTGACTATGATTCGGTCCGCCGGGCGATCGGATTCATCTCCGAGCAGTGGCGCACGCAGCCGACCATTGAAGCGATGGCGGACGCCGCGCATCTGACGCCCGACGAACTGCATCATCTGTTCCGGCGCTGGGCAGGACTGACGCCGAAGGATTTCATGCAGGCCCTGACCCTCGACCATGCCAAGCGGCTGTTGCGCGATTCCGCCAGTGTGCTGGATGCCGCTTATGACTCCGGTCTGTCAGGTCCCGGACGGCTGCATGATCTGTTCGTGACGCATGAGGCGATGTCGCCGGGCGAATGGAAGAAGGGCGGCGAAGGCATGACGCTGCGCTACGGCTTCCATCCCTCGCCGTTCGGCATGGCCGTGATCATTGCCAGCGAGCGCGGGCTTGCAGGCCTGGCGTTCGCGGATGAAGGCGAGGAAATGCCGGCGCTGGCCGACATGCAGCGGCGCTGGCCGCTGGCGACTTACATCGAGTCGTTCGCCGAGACCGCGCCACTGGCGAAACGGATTTTCGATTCCTCGCAATGGCGCGAGGACCAGCCGCTGCGCGTGGTGCTGATCGGCACCGACTTCGAAGTCCGCGTCTGGGAGACGCTGCTGAAGATTCCGATGGGCCGCGCCACCACCTACGGGGATGTCGCCTGCAAGATCGCAAAGCCGAAGGCCTCGCGGGCCGTCGGCGCGGCCGTTGGCCGCAATCCGATCTCGTTCGTGGTGCCGTGCCACCGGGTGATCGGCAAGAGCGGCGAACTCACCGGCTATCACTGGGGCATCACGCGCAAGCGCGCGATGCTCGGCTGGGAAAGCGGACAGGCGGCAGGGCTGACAGCTTAGGCCGTTACGCCAGATCGACGACTGATGCGACGGTGGAATCGGCGTTGAGCCGGTAGACCACCGGCGCGCCGGTGCCGAGTTCGCGCTTGAGAATCTGATCCGGCGTCAGCTTTTCCAGCACCATGATCAGCGCGCGCAGCGAGTTGCCGTGGGCTGCGACGAGCGTGCGCTGCCCGCGCAGCACACAGGGCAGAATCTCCTGCACATAGTAAGGCAGCGTGCGCGCCAGCGTGTCCTTGAGGCTTTCGCCGCCGGGCGGCGGCACATCGTAGGACCGCCGCCAGACCAGCACCTGCTCCTCGCCCCACTTGGCGCGGGCATCGTCCTTGTTGAGACCCGACAGGTCGCCATAGTCGCGTTCGTTCAGCGCCAGATTGCGCGTGATCGGAATCCCGGTCTGGCCCATTTCCTTCAGTGCAAGATCGAGCGTGGTCTGCGCGCGCGTCAGCACCGAGGTGAAGGCGACATCGAACGTCAGTCCCTGTTCCTTCAGCTTGCGGCCCGCGCCGATGGCTTCCTTGACGCCAAGTTCGGTGAGACCCGGATCTTTCCAGCCGGTGAAAAGATTTTTCAGATTCCATTCGCTCTGGCCGTGGCGCACGAGCACGAGAAGACGATCGCTCATTATTTCAATTCCGGTTCGATGATGAATTCAGGAAGCGCCGATGCCAAGCACATCGGCCATGGTGTAGAAGCCGGGCTTCTTGCCCTGCGCCCACATCGCCGCCTTCAGCGCGCCGCGCGCGAAGATCATGCGATCCTCCGACTTGTGGGCAAGCTCGATGCGTTCATAGGGGCCGGCGAAAATCACCGTGTGATCGCCCGTGGCGGTGCCGCCGCGCAGCGTCGCGAAGCCGATGTCACCCGGAATGCGTGGGCCGGTATGACCATCCCGCGCGCGGACCGACCGCTGATCGAGATTGACGCCGCGCCCGTCCGCAGCGGCCTGGCCGAGCAGATAGGCGGTGCCTGACGGGGCATCGATCTTCTGCTTGTGGTGCATCTCGAGAATCTCGATGTCGAAATCCTCGTCGAGCGACTTCGCCACCTGCTTCACCAGCGCCGCCAGCAGATTGACGCCAAGGCTCATGTTGCCGGACTGCACGACGACGGCCTGCGAGGTCACGCTGCGGATCACAGCGTTATCCGACGCCGACAGCCCGGTGGTGCCGATGACATGGACAATGCCGCGCTGGGCCGCGATCGCGACATTGGCGATAGTCGCGGCTGGGACGGTGAAATCGAGGATGCCGTCGGCATTCTTCGACAGGGACCAGAGATCGCCGGACAGTTCGATCCCGTTGGGCGCCAGCCCCGCCAGCACGCCGGAATCCTGCCCCAGCAACTCCGAGCCCGGTGCCTCCAGCGCCCCGGCCAGCGTGGCTCCCGGGGTCTCGGCAATGGCGCGGATCAGGGTCCGCCCCATCCGGCCACCGGCTCCAGCAACAATCAGGCGCATATCGGCCATTTCCAGCCCTCAAACCCGTTCCAAGACTTGCTTTTGGCGGTATAGCGGCGCCAAGCCACGGCGGCAACCTTGCACGGCTGGACTGCCTTGCCCCGGTTCATGTGCGAGTCACGCTCGCGGGCTATTGAAACACCCTTCTGAGGAAGATTGCCATGCGCCACCTGCCCGCCCTCTCCGGATTGATGCTCATCATCGCAACCGCGTTGAACCCTGCTTCCGCAGCGGAGCGGATCGGCAGCGACAACGCGTTCTCGTTCGTGGCGCTCGGCGACATGCCCTACAACCTGCCGGAGGACTACGCGAAGTTCGACCGGCTGATCGCCGCGGTGAACGCGCTCAAACCCGCCTTCACCCTGCATGTGGGCGACATCAAATCCGGCGGACTGCCGTGCAGCGACGAGGTCCTCAAGAAATCATACGACCAGATCCAGACCTTTGAGAGCGCACTGGTCTATACCATCGGTGACAACGAGTGGCTCGACTGCCATCGCAAGGCCGCCGGCGGCTACAATCCCCGTGAACGCCTTGCGAAACTTCGCGAGATGTTTTTCGCGACGCCTGCGAAATCTCTCGGCAAGACGCCGCTTGATGTGGAGAGCCAGGCACTGCTGATGCCGGAGTTCTCGACCTACGTCGAGAACACGCGGTTCGCCAAAAACGGCGTGATGTTCTTCACCGCCCATGTGCCCGGCTCGAACAACGGCTTTGAAGCGCAGGACCCCGATGCGGCGCCGGAATTCTTCGCTCGCGACAAGGCCAATGTCGCCTGGATCAACGCGAGCTTCGCCAAGGCCATCGCGGATAATGCCAAAGCCGTTGTGATGTTCGTGCAAGCGGAGTTCGACGAGTCACGCTTTCCGAACGGGGCGATGCCGCGCCAATCCGGTTTTACCAACACGCTGGACGCCATCGAGGCCGGCGCGAAAAGCTTCGGCAAACCGGTGCTGCTGATCCACGGCGACGAGCACTATTTTTCAATCGCGCCGCTGCGCAACAGCAAGGGCAAGCCGATCCCCGGCGTCAACAAACTGATGGTCTACGGCGACACCCTGGTCCACGCCGTGCGCGTGGTGGTCGATCCGGACAGCAGCAACGTGTTCGGCTTCATTCCGCTGATCGTACCCGAGAACGGGATGGGAAAGTAAAACACATTGCGCGAAGTGGCCGATGCAATCAGCGCGTCGTCATTGCGAGCCAACGGGTCCGGCTTCGCCGGCCCGATGATATACTCGCGAAGCAATCCATCTTTCTTAGCAAAAACTGGATTGCTTCGTCGCAAGTGCTCCTCGCAATGACGATTTGCTCTAACCGCGCTTACGGCTGTTCGCCATCGTAGCCTTCGACAATCACGATCTCGCCCTCGGAATGCGGTGCGCGCGCCTTCACGAGAGCGGCGTATTCCGGCGAGTGATAGCAGGCGAGCGCGGTCGCGTAGTCCTTGAATTCGATCACGACATTGCGCGAGCGCGCCGGGCCTTCGTGGGCCTCGTGGGTGCCGCCGCGCACCAGAAACTTCGCGCCGTATTTCTTGAACACCGCGCCATTGTGCGCGACATAATCGCGCCGATAGGCATCGAGGTCATGCACATCGATCCGCGCAATCCAGTAACCCTTGGGCATTGTTGTCTCCTTTTTATTAGCCGCCCGCCTGCGCGATTTCGGACACAATCGCTTCCGCCGCCGCCTTCGGATCGGCGGCTTCCACCACCGGGCGGCCGACCACGAGATAATCCGCACCCGCCGCGATGGCGCGGCCCGGCGTCATGATACGCTTCTGATCACCCACCGCACTGCCTGCGGGGCGAATGCCCGGTGTCACCAGCGCCATCTGCGCGCCAATGATGCCACGCACGGTGGCGGCCTCTTCGCCGGAACACACAAGGCCATCAATACCGAGCGTCTGCGCCTGCAAGGCACGCGCCTCGACCAGATCGGAGACGCCGAAGCGGAAACCCGCCGCGTGCAGATCGTCATCGTCGTAGGACGTCAGCACCGTGACCGCGAGAATCTTCAGCGACGATCCGCGCGCCTCGACCGCCGCCTTCATGGTCTGCGGATAGGCATGCACCGTGAGGAACGTCGCACCGAGCTTCGCAACGCTCTCGACGCCTTTGGCGACCGTATTGCCGATGTCGTGCATCTTGAGATCGGCGAACACCTTCTTGCCGCGCTCAGCCAGTTTCGGCACCAGTGAAAGCCCGCCGGCATAAGCAAGCTGGTACCCGATCTTGTAGAACGTCACGCTGTCGCCGAGCCGCGCGATCAGCGCCTCCGCGGCCTCCACGCTGGAGAGATCGAGCGCGACAATCAGCCGGTCGCGGGTTTCAATATGTGCTGGCTTCATGCGGTCTCACATCATCTGCTGGGAAGTGTCGATCAGCTGGCGCAAGGTTCCGCGCAGCAGTTCGGCATCCGCAGGATCCTTCAGCCGGTCCATGTCGTCGAAAGCCTGATCGGCGAACGACAGCCCCATCTGCTTCGGGACCACCGTCGCGCCGCAGCCGAGCGCCAGAATCTGGCGCAGCGCCATAAGCACCCGCAGACCGCCGAACTTTCCGTCCGACGCCGCCCCGATCGCGAACGCGCGCTCGCGAAACACCTGGCCGAACGTCTCGTTGCGGTCGCGCACCCGCGTCACCCAGTCGATGGCGTTCTTCAGCAGCGGCGGCACCGACGAATTGTATTCCGGACTGACGATGAAGACGCCGTGATGCGCGCCGATCATGCGCTTGAGATCGACGGCATTGGCCGGTACGCCGGATTTCTGTTCGAGGTCACCATCGTAGATCGGCAGCGGATAATCGCTGAGCGAGATCCGCGTGACATCGATGTCGAGCAGCGCCAGTTCCTTGACGGCGACAGCGGCCAGCCGTGCGTTGATGGAGCCGGTGCGCGTTGAGCCGGGAATGACGAGGATTTTCAGCGCTGCCATGGCGTCAGAACTAGAGCGTTTTCTGACGAAGGGAAAGCCGGTTCAGCGTCTTCTTCACCTCTCCCGTGGGGAGAGGCCGACGCGCGAAGCGCGGCGGGTGAGGGCGTAGAATCCATCGACAGATTGAGAGCCCCTCACCCCAACCCTCTCCCCCACAGGGGAGAGGGAGCACATCGTTCTCGTCGGGATGTCACCCCTTGCGATAGACCCAGACCCGCGCGGGAGGCAGGTTCATCCAGACCCGCTCGGACGCCTGGGTGTGGATTCCCGGCAGCGACTTCGGGATCGGCGGTGCCACCGAATAGGTGAACTGGATAAAGGGCGCGCCCGCTTCCATCTTCTGGAAGGCGTCGCGCATCAGCTTCAGGCGGACCAGCATCGGCTTGGTGACCAGCGGCAAGCCGGAGGCCATTGCGGCGGCGGGCTCCTTCAGCTCAGCCAGCGTCTGATCGAGATTGTAGGCATCGCCCTGAATGACCATGGCCTGCGGATAGCGTTCACGCAGCAGCGCGCAGAAGCCGGGATCGAACTCCACCAGCACCAGGCGTTTCTCGGCGATGCCGTGAGCGATCAGCGCGTCGGTGATGGCTCCGGTGCCCGGACCAAGCTCAATGACGGGTCCAGTGGAATGCGGATCGACATAACGCGCCATCGTGCGCGCGAGCGCCTTGCTGGAGGGCATCACTGCGCCCATGTGCAGCGGCTTTTCAATCCAGGAGCGGAGAAAACGAACTTCGTCGTCGAGACGAAGCGGCTTTTTCAACGCACGCGCAGTGGATTGGGGAGCCATGATACTTCCAGCGGAGCCCGGGGAGGGGCGAGGCGTCAAATTTCCTTCACAATGGGGTACCGACGCAAGCAAAAAGCGTCAAGGACGCCGCCAGTGTCCCGAATCCGAAGTTCGCCAGGTTTTGCAGCAAGTTCCGTAGCGAACTTCGGATTCAAAGGGACACTGGGTAACTATGATTCTAGTGATCCCTTGGTTCTAGCATTCGTAAAAGTGCCTGCGAGAGAGGCGGTACGAATGCCAGAACCAAGGGATCACTATGGCGAATTGGCGCGGGTTCCGAAGAAGTCCTTGACCATCTTGAAGAAACCGGCCGCCTCCGGCTGGGTGTCGCCCGACGACAGCTTTTCGAACTCCGCCAGCAGTTCTTTCTGCTTCTTGGTCAGGTTTTGCGGCGTTTCGACCACGACCTGCACGTACATGTCGCCCGTCTGCCGGGAACGCAGCACAGGCATGCCCTTTCCACCAACGCGGAAGCGGCGGCCGGACTGGGTGCCCGACGGCACCTTCACCTTGGTCTTGCCCTGATCGATGGTCGGCACTTCGAACTCGCCGCCCATCGCCGCCGTCACCATCGAGACCGGGACGCGGCAATGCAGATCGGCGCCGTCGCGCTGGAAGAACTTGTGCGCCGCCAGCGACAGGAAAATATAGAGATCGCCCGCAGGACCGCCCTGAACGCCCGCCTCGCCTTCGCCGGCGAGACGAATGCGGGTGCCGTCCTCGACGCCCGGCGGAATGTTCACCGACAGCGAACGCTCCTTCTGAACGCGGCCCTGCCCCGAACACGACGCGCACGGCGTTTCGATCATCTGGCCGCGGCCCTGACAAGCGGGGCACGTCCGTTCAAGCGTGAAGAAGCCTTGCGCCTGGCGAACACGCCCGGCGCCGCCGCACATCGAACAGGCCTTCGGCTTGGTGCCGGCCTTGGCGCCGGTGCCGGAGCATGTCTCGCAAGTGACCGCGACGGGAATGTTGATCTGCGCAGTCTTGCCGGAGAATGCCTCCTCCAGCGTGATTTCCATGTTGTAGCGCAGGTCCGCGCCGCGCTCGCGGCCGCCACGGCCGCCGCGCTGTCCGGCCATGCCGAACAGGTCTTCGAAAATATCGGAGAAAGAAGACGCAAAGCCCGCGCCGAAGCCGTGCGCATGGCCGTTGCCATTGCCCTGCTCGAACGCGGCATGGCCATAGCGATCATAGGCGGCACGCTTGTTTCCGTCCTTGAGGATCTCGTAGGCCTCGGAGATTTCCTTGAACTTGTGCTCGCAGGACGGGTCGCCCGGATTCTTGTCCGGGTGCCATTTCATCGCGAGCTTGCGGAAGGCCGACTTCAGGCCGGCTTCGTCGACAGAACGTTCGACTTCCAGTGTCTCATAATAGCAGGCCTTAGACATGGCTAATCTGGGTCATGCGAGTCTGGATGTGTGAGTGGTTCGGTTCACCACGAAAGGCCTCCCCTTGAAGGGGAGGCCGGTCGTGTACAGTTACGCGGACTTCTTGTTGGTCTTATCGTCGTCGACTTCGGTAAACTCGGCGTCAACGACATCGTCCTTCGCAGCATCCTTGGCGGCGTCCGCCTCGGCCTGCTGCGTGTACATTGCCTCGCCGAGCTTCATCGAAGCCTGAGCGAGGGTATTGGTCTTCGTCTTGATGGCTTCTGCATCGTCGCCCTTCAGGGCTTCCTTCAGATCCGCCAGCGCGTCTTCGATGGCCTTGCGCTCGGGCTCGCCGACCTTCGATCCGTGCTCGGCCAGCGCCTTCTCAGTGGAATGCACCAGCGCGTCGGCATGGTTCTTGGCGTCAACCGCCTCGCGGCGCTTCTTGTCCTCGGCCGCATTGGCCTCGGCGTCCTTGACCATCTTCTCGATATCGCTGTCAGACAGTCCGCCGGACGCCTGAATGCGAATCTGCTGTTCCTTGTTGGTCGCCTTGTCCTTCGCCGACACGTTGACGATGCCGTTGGCGTCGATGTCGAACGTGACCTCGATCTGCGGCATGCCGCGCGGCGCCGGCGGAATGCCCATCAGGTCGAACTGACCGAGCATCTTGTTGTCCGCCGCCATCTCGCGTTCACCCTGGAACACGCGAATGGTGACCGCGCCCTGGTTGTCCTCGGCGGTCGAGAACACCTGGCTCTTCTTGGTCGGGATCGTGGTGTTGCGCTCGATGATGCGCGTGAACACACCGCCCAGCGTTTCGATGCCGAGCGACAGCGGGGTCACGTCGAGCAGCAGCACGTCCTTGACGTCGCCTTGCAGCACGCCGGCCTGAATGGCCGCGCCGATGGCGACGACTTCGTCAGGGTTGACGCCCTTGTGCGGCTCCTTGCCGAACAGCTGCTTCACGACTTCCTGCACCTTCGGCATGCGCGTCATGCCGCCGACCAGAACAACCTCGTTGATTTCGGCCGCCGAAAGACCGGCATCCTTGAGCGCCTTGCGGCACGGCTCGATGGTCTTCTGGATCAGGTCGTCCACCAGCGCCTCGAACTTCGCGCGGGTGAGCTTCATGGTCAGATGCTTCGGACCGGACGCGTCCGCCGTGATGAACGGCAGATTGATTTCGGTCTGGGTCGTCGACGACAGTTCGATCTTGGCTTTTTCAGCGGCCTCTTTCAGGCGCTGCAGAGCGAGCTTGTCGTTACGCAGGTTGATGCCCTGCTCCTTCTGGAACTCATCGGCCAGATAGCCAACGAGACGCATGTCGAAGTCTTCACCGCCGAGGAACGTATCGCCGTTGGTGGACTTCACCTCGAATACGCCGTCGCCGATCTCGAGGATCGAGACGTCGAACGTGCCGCCGCCGAGGTCGTAAACCGCGATGGTGCCGTTCTTGCTCTTGTCGAGACCGTAGGCGAGCGCGGCAGCGGTCGGCTCGTTGATGATGCGCAGCACTTCAAGGCCGGCGATCTTGCCGGCGTCCTTGGTGGCCTGACGCTGGGCGTCGTTGAAATAGGCAGGCACGGTGATGACCGCCTGATCGACCTTCTGGCCGAGATGAGCTTCCGCGGTCTCCTTCATCTTCTGCAGAATGAAAGCAGAGACCTGCGAGGGCGAATAGGTCTGGCCGTCGGCCTCGACCCAGGCGTCGCCGTTGGAAGCTTTTACAATCTTGTAGGGGACAAGCTTCTTGTCCTTTTCGACCGTCGGATCGTCGTAGCGGCGGCCGATGAGGCGCTTGACGGCGAAGATGGTGTTTTCCGGATTTGTTACTGCCTGGCGCTTGGCCGGCTGACCGACGAGGCGCTCGCCATCGTCAGTGAAGGCAACGATGGACGGGGTCGTCCGCATGCCTTCGGCATTCTCGATCACTTTCGGCGATTTGCCGTCCATCACGGCCACGCACGAATTCGTGGTGCCGAGATCGATCCCAATGACCTTTCCCATGGTCCTCTAGTCCTTCTTTTTGCGGCAGGTTGGCTGGGCCCTGACGGCGCACCAATCCAAACCCCCAAGTATCAAATATTCGCGACGTTGCGACGCTCCGCCTCATATAGGAGGGGGGCATGGGCCCGCAAGGACCGGCCCTTGTAAACAGCCGGGAAAATGAATTCCGGCAGGCCCCGTGAGCCCTCCCTCCAGGCGCGGAAAGCCTCCGCGAATGCGTCAATTTGCAACGATTCGGGCCTTGATCTGTTGGCCCGGCGCAGAAACAGTCAAAGCCTCGCAACGAGACCATCTCGCGCCGGACCGACCATCGAACGGCCTCAATACGACATCAGTCAGGTTTCATGAAAACAATCGCCCGCGTTCTCGCCATTGCCGCCATCACCATGGCCTCGCCCGCCCTTGCCGCTGATCCTGTGTTCCCGTCGGGTGCGCGGGTCGGGCTGGTGCCCGCTGAAGGGCTGAATGTGGCCAAGGAATTCCTCGGCTTCGAATCCGAAGACCAGAAGATCAAGGTCGGAGTAGCCGAGATTCCACCCGAGGCTTTCGCAGCGGTCGAGACTGCCGTGAAAGAGGGCAAGGCACCCCCCGCCGGCGCCAAGCCGGAAGCCTTCGACACCGCAGCAGGCAAAGCCTTCATTACCTCGGATATCGGCAAGGACGGCGCAACCACCGTCCGGATGTATTCGCTGATCGTGTCTGGTGACAAGTTTACGGGCTACGTTATTGCGCAAGCGCGCGAGGACGCGGCGAAGCCGCTTTCCGACGAGGCCGTTCGCAAGATGCTGGCGTCGACAAAGCTGCGCAAGGACGTTCCGGTCGACGAGCAGCTCAGCCTGATGCCGTTCAAGATCGGTGAACTCGGCGAGTTCAAGACCGTTCGCACCCTGGCGCCGCGCTCGTCGATCCTGCTGACCGACGGCACCGAAGACACGACGCTGGATGGTGCGCCTTACATGGTGATCGGCCTGACCGCGGCGGGTCCGGCCTCGCCGGAAGATCGCGGGCGCTTCGCGCAGCAGACCGCTGCCACCATTCCCGGCATTCGCAACGCGCGCATCACATCGAACGAGCCGCTGCGGATCGAGGGCACGCCCGGATACGAAACCCGGATCGATGCGGTGGCCGGCAAGAACGATACACCGGTGACCGTGGTGCAGTGGCTGAGATTCGGCGGCGGATCATCGCTGCGGATCATCGCCAGCGCGACCCGCGACGAATGGCCGAAGGCGTTCCCGCGATTCCGCGCGGTCCGCGACGGCATCGATCCGCGCTAGAAGAACTAGCTCTTCGCGCCGCCCTTGGACACGGCAACCAGCGCCGGACGCAGCACGCGATCGCCGATGGTGTAACCGCCCTGCACGACCTGCACGACGGTTCCCGCAGGGACCGAGGAATCCGGCACCTCGTACATCGCCTGATGGAAGTTCGGATTGAACTTCTCGCCGAGCGGATCGAGCTTCTGCACGCCGTTCTTTTCCAGCGCCTTGTGCAGCGCCTTCTCGGTCAGTTCGACGCCTTCGATCAGGCCTTTGAGGCCTGCATCGGCGGCTTCGCGCGCCTCTGTCGGCACCGCATCCAGCGCACGCTGGAGATTATCGGCGATGTCGAGTACGTCACGCGCGAACGCCGTGATGCCGTAAGTGCGCGCATCCGTGACTTCCTTCGCCGTGCGCTTGCGCAGGTTTTCCATCTCCGCAAGCGTGCGGAGCGTGCGGTCCCTGGCCTCGGCGACTTCCTTGGTGAGCGCCTCGACCGACCCTTCCTCAGGATCGTCCGGCATCACGTAAGGCTTTGAGACCACGGGTTCCTTGTCGTTCGCCGCTTCCGGCGCAGACGTGTCCTGCGGTTCCTTTTGCCCGTTGGAATTGGCCATTACTCACCTTTTCAGAAAATCGTCATCGCGAATGTGTGATTGTTAGCCCGCATATCGTGCTTTGGACGCGGAAAATCAAGCGCGAAGCGTTATTTGCCGATCAGCTGACTGACGATCCGGGCGGCATAATCGACCGTCGGAATGACCCGCGCATAGTTCAGCCGCGTCGGGCCGATCACACCCAGCACACCAACGATATGGCCTGCGCCGTCGCGATAGGGCGCGATAATGGTCGAGGAGCCGGACAGCGAGAACAGCTTGTTTTCGGAGCCGATGAAGATGCGCACGCCGTCGGCGCGTTCCGCGCGGCCGAGCAGGTCGATCACGCCTTTCTTCGCTTCAAGGTCGTCGAACAAGAGCCGCACCCGCTCGAGATCCTCCATCGCGTGAAGATCTTCCAGAAGATTGGCGTGACCGCGAACGATCAGTTGCCGCTCGTCGCTGGCGCCGCCCGACCAGCTCGCGATACCCGCTGCAATCACCTTCTGCGTGAGTTGATCGAGCTCGCTGCGTCCCGCCGTCAGCGCGGCTTCGAGTTCGCTGCGCGCTTCGGCCAGCGTGCGCCCGCGAATTCGCGAATTGAGAAAATTGGAAGCTTCCGTCAATGCCGATGACGGCACGCCCGGCGGCAGCGGCAGCACGCGGTTCTCGACCTGACCGTCTTCCGCCACCAGCACGACCAGTGCCTGCGTCGGTTCAAGGCGGACGAATTCGATATGCTTGAGCCGCACGTTCGACTTTTGCGTCAGCACAACGGCGGCGGCGCGGGTCAATCCCGAGAGCCGCGTCAAGGCTTCGCTCAATGCAGCCTCGATCGATGTCGCCCCACCGACGGACTTGAGCTGACCTTCGATCGACTGGCGCTCCGGCTCGGTCAGATCGCCGACCTGCATCAGCGCATCGACGAAAAAGCGCAATCCCAGTTCTGTCGGCAGCCGGCCCGCGGAGGTGTGCGGCGCGTAGATCAGTCCCAACTGCTCAAGATCCGACATCACGTTGCGCACCGAGGCCGGAGACAGCGGCATCGTGATAAGGCGCGAGATGTTGCGCGAGCCTACCGGCTCGCCGGTGGCCAGATAGCTCTCGACGATCTGGCGGAAGATATCCCGCGACCGCTCGTTGAGCTGCGCCAGTCCGGCGTTCGGCGTGATCAGATGGCCTATCGGGTCGTGGTGGGCCAAAATCGAGCTCCAAACGGGTTGTTTCTGCTACAATTGTCCATCGCGCGGCGCGCTGACAAGCGTCATTCTGCGAACATCCTTATCGGCCCCTCATCTTCCCTTGCCGCTGCGGGCCCAACCCCCTAAAAGCAGCGCCAAATCGACGTTTCCCTATGTTTCTGGAGGATATCTCATGCGGCCGAGCCGTCGCGCGCCCGACGAACTGCGCCCCGTCACGCTGGAACGCGGCGTGGTCAAATACGCCGAAGGTTCCTGCATGGTGAAATTCGGCGACACCCATGTGCTGGTCACCGCAACGCTGGAAGATCGCCTGCCGCCATGGCTGAAAGGTCAGGCCCGCGGCTGGGTCACCGCCGAATACGGCATGCTGCCGCGCGCCACCCATGAGCGCATGCGCCGCGAGTCCGCCGCCGGAAAGCAGAGCGGCCGCACCGTCGAGATTCAGCGCCTGATCGGCCGCTCACTGCGCACCACCGTGGATCTCGTTGCGCTGGGCGAACGTCAGATCACGGTGGACTGCGATGTCATTCAGGCCGACGGCGGCACCCGCACTGCGTCAATCACCGGCGCCTGGGTCGCTCTTGCAGATTGCCTGCAATGGATGAAGGCCCGCAACATGCTGAAGAACGACAACGTGCTGCGCGACAACGTCGCCGCGATTTCGTGCGGGATCTACAACGGCACGCCGGTGCTCGACCTTGATTATGCGGAAGACTCCGAAGCCGAGACCGATGCGAACTTCGTCATGACCGGCGACGGCCGTATCATCGAAGTCCAGGGCACCGCCGAAAAGACGCCATTCTCACAGGAGGAGTTTCTCAACTTGATGGCGCTGGCCAAGAAGGGCGTCGCCCGGCTGGTCGACCTGCAAAAAATGGCGGTAGCGTAATTTCCCGCTTTCAACCGCGCTTCTCAGGGATAAGCATTGCGCATGAGTGATCATCGCCGAATCACCGGCCGCCTTGTGATCGCGACCCACAATCCCGGCAAGCTCGCCGAGATGCGCGAACTGCTGGCACCGTATGGTGTTGAAGCGGTGTCCGCGGCGGAACTCGGCCTCGCCGAACCGATTGAGACCGGCACGACCTTCCAGGCCAATGCCCGCATCAAGGCCGTGGCCGCGGCACAGGCGACGAAACTTCCGGCCTTCGCCGACGACTCGGGCCTCGCAGTCGAGGCGCTCGATGGCCAGCCCGGAATCTATTCGGCGCGCTGGGCCGGAGATGACAAGAATTTTCTCGCAGCGATGTCGCAGATCGAACGCCTGTTGCAGGAGCGCGGCGCGAAGGAGCCTGCGCAGCGCAAGGCGCATTTCGTCTCGGCGCTCTGTGTTGCCTGGCCGGACGGCCATCAGGAGGATGTCGAAGCGCGCGTCGATGGCACGCTGGTCTGGCCGCCGCGCGGCACCGCCGGCTTCGGCTACGATCCGGCGTTTCTGCCGGACGGTCACAGCCGCACCTTCGGCGAGATGACCAGCATCGAGAAGCATGGCTTGCCGCCGCACGGCATGGGTCTCTCCCATCGCGCCAAGGCTTTCGTGAAACTCGCGGAGATGTGCCTCAAATGAGCGCTGACGCGAAACAGGCCTTCGGTGTTTACGTCCACTGGCCGTTCTGCCTGTCGAAGTGTCCGTACTGCGACTTCAACAGCCATGTGCGCCACGCGCCGATCGACGAGTTTCGTTTTGCCCGTGCTTTCGAGCGCGAAATCGAGACCACCGCCGCGCGCACCCCGAGCCGCGAGGTCACGTCGATCTTTCTTGGGGGCGGCACGCCATCGCTGATGCAGCCGCAGACCGTCGGCGCGATCCTCAACGCCATCGCCAGGCACTGGCGCGTCGCCAGCGACGTCGAAGTAACGCTCGAAGCCAATCCGACCAGCGTCGAGGCCACGCGCTTCAAGGGCTATCGCGCAGCGGGTGTGAATCGTGTCTCCCTCGGCGTACAGGCGCTCGACGATGCATCACTGAAGGCGCTCGGGCGCCTGCACACCGCGCGCGAAGCGCTCGACGCGGTCGCCATCGCGCGCTCGGCATTCGACCGCTATTCGTTCGATCTGATCTACGCGCGTCCCGACCAGACCCCGCGGATGTGGGAAGACGAACTCAAGCTCGCGGTGGCGGAAGCCGCCGAGCATCTGTCGCTGTATCAGCTCACCATCGAGCCGGAGACACCGTTCTTCGGTCTGCATGCCGCCGGCAAGCTCAAGATCCCCGACGAGGCTGTGGCGCGCGCACTCTATGACGTGACGCAGGATGTCTGCGCCAAACTCGGCCTGCCCTCCTACGAGATCTCCAATCACGCGCGGCCAGGCGCGGAGTGCAAGCACAACCTCGTCTACTGGCGGGGACAGGAATATGCCGGCATCGGTCCTGGTGCACATGCCCGTCTCGATATCGACGGTATCCGTCACGCCATCGCCACCGAGAAGCGGCCGGAGACCTGGCTGATGCGCGTCGAGGCGCAGGGGCATGGCGTGATCAGCGACGACCTGCTCAACAGCGAAGAGCGCGCCGACGAATATCTGCTGATGGGGCTGCGTCTGGCGGAAGGCATTGATCCGGTACGCTATCGCGCGCTGTCGGGCCGCGCGCTCGATCCGAGGCGGATCGAAATCCTGCGGGATGAGGGCGCAATCGCCGTCGATCCCGACGGGCGCGTGCGGGTGACGATGCAGGGATTTCCGGTGCTGGACGCCGTGGTCGCGGATCTGGCGGCTTAGTAAAATCTTTTCTGGACCACAGAATCGCTGCACGATCTGCTCCCTCTCCCCGGCGGGGAGGGGGTTGGGGTGAGGGGCTCTCAATCTATCGAGAGATTCTACGCCCTCACCCGATGCACTTCGTGCATCGACCTCTCCCCACGGGAGAGGTAAAGAAAAAAACTCTCTACGCCCCAAAACTCTTCGGCGATCCGGCGACAATCTGTCCGCCGCCGGCCGTGACGCGCATCACCGCCAGACCGCGCTCATTGGTGCCGTCGCTGCGGAATCGAAACAGCCCGTCGATACCTGCAAAACCTGACGGATTGGTCAGGACCTCCGGCGAAAACCGCTGGCCGCCCTGTGTTCGCGCGAGCGCCGCAACCAGCGCAACTCCATCATAGGCAAGCGTGGCGGTACGGACCGGATCACCGCTGTACTTCGCACGGTAGCGCTGGGAAAAGCTGCGGAAGCCGGATGGATCGGGCGCAGCATAAAGCCCGCCCCGCAAATTGGTGTTCGCGAACACGCGGGGATTGTCCCAGAGACCCGTGCCGAGCAATTGCACCCGCTTGAGATCAGCTCCGCCCGCGGCAAGCGAATCCGCAACTCCGGCCAGCGCATCGCCATCGTCAGCGAGCAGCAACGAATCCGCATTGGTTAGCGCCTGGCCGATGGTCGCTGCGGGTTGCGCGCGATCGGCGCCGTATTTCTCAAACGCGGCAATGCGCCCGCCCCGGCGCGGGACGGCCTGCTTGAACGCGGCTTCGACCACGTTGCCGTAGGCATTTTCCGGCAGCAGGGCTGCAAAGGATCGCTTGCCGGTGCCTGCGGCGTATTCAACGATCCGGTTGACGTCCGACTCGGGAAGAAAGCTCAGGAGATAGACGCCGCGTCCGGCAACACTCGAGTCAGTCGAGAACGCGATCATCGAGATACCGCGATTGCGCGCGACCTGCGCGGCGGCCGGCACCGACTGGGCGAACAATGGCCCGAGAATGATTTCAGCGCCTTCATCGACGGCCTGCTGCGCACCCTGCTGTGCGCCCTGAGGCGTCCCGTTATCGTCCTTGATCAGAAGCTGGATGTTCGGATTCTGGAATTCGGCGAGCGCCAGTTCTGCGGCGTTGCGCATCGATTGCGCGGCCACGGCGGCATTGCCGGATGCGGACAGCGGCAGCAGCAGCCCGACCTTGACCTGGCCGCTGCCCACCGCCGCCGGCTGCTGTGGCGGGCCGGCAGGCTGCTCGCCACCGGAGAACGGCGACTGCATTCCGGCGCAACCGGCAAGAAGAGGCGCCCCCAGAATCAGGCCGACAGCACTGCGGCGGGTCGCGCCGGTGCGTGGAGGCTTTGGAGTGAACGGCGCAACCATCATTGTCTTCCGGGTATCGATCCTCAGACACGTGTGGAAGAGGATTCAGGCATATTGTCGGCTATAAGCGAGCCGGATCAAAGGCTTTTTGCACATTCCAGCACAACCGGAGATGAACAGCTATTGCAGGTGCGAACAAGACGCGGCGGCGCTGCCGCGCTAGATTGCCCCGATGCGCACCAAATCATCTCCCGCTTCACTACCTGATTCCGACCCCACCCGCAGTTTCGCGATCGCAGGGCAGCTTGTGCATGCGCCGAAGGCCGCGCCTGGCCTGTATCTGGTCGCAACGCCCATCGGCAACCTCGGCGACATCACGCTGCGCGCACTGGAAACCCTCGCCGGCGCCGACATTGTGGCCTGCGAAGACACCCGCATCACACGGCGGCTGCTTGAACGATTCTCCATCGCCGCACCGCTGATGCAGTATCACGAGCACAACGCCGCAGCGGCGCGGCCGAAGATTCTGGAGAAGCTCGCGGAAGGTGCGTCCATCGCGCTGGTGTCCGATGCCGGAACGCCGCTGATTTCCGATCCCGGCTTCAAACTGGTGCGTGAGGTCAGCGCGGCGGGTTTCCCGGTGATCGCATTGCCGGGTCCGTCGTCGGTGCTGACGGCACTCTCGGTGGCGGCGCTGCCGACGGATCGCTTTTTCTTCGAGGGCTTCCTGCCGTCGAAACAGAATGCGCGCCGCACGCGCCTCACCGAGCTTGCGCGCATCGATGCCACGCTGGTGATGTTCGAGAGCGGGGCACGGGTGCAGGATTGCCTGCATGATCTTGCGGGCGTCATGGGCGAGCGCGAAGCCGCGATCTGCCGCGAAATGACCAAGCTGCATGAGGAAGTGCGCCGCGCGACGGTGAATGAACTCGCGGCAATCGCCGACACGCTGGAGACGCGCGGCGAATTCGTGCTGGTGATCGGGCCGCCCGCCGCCGATGCCGGGCTGATGAGCAATGATGCGCTCGACGATCTGCTGCGCTCCGCGTTGGCGAACGGCAGCGTCAAGGATGCAGTCGCGCAGGCAGTCGACGCATCGGGTCGCGCCAAGCGCGAGGTCTATGCCCGCGCACTTGAACTCTCGAAAGAAACGCGGAGCGGCGATGACGCGGAATAGCGATCCGCCACCGCGAACGCTCAAGACGCGTGGCACCATCGCGCCAACGAATTCAGCGCACGAGGACCGCCCAGCAAAAATTCCCTCGCCTGCGCGCGTGGCCGCGTTCCAGACCGGCCTGTCTGCCGAGAGCAAGGCCTGCGTTTACCTGATCGCCAAGGGGTATCGTATTCTGGCGCGTCGTTTTCGTACGCCCTATGGCGAAATCGACGTCGTTGCACGGAGGCGGGGACTACTCGCCTTTGTCGAGGTCAAGGCGCGCGCCTCGCTCGACGACGCGGCGTACTCCATCACCCCCCAACAGCAGCAGCGCATTGTCGCCGCCGCCCAGTTCTGGCTGATGACGCATCCCGAGCATGCGGATTTCGAAATGCGCTTCGATGTGGTCCTGATCGCGCCGAAGCACCTGCCAAAGCACCTGATGGCGGCGTTCGATGCCAGTGTCTGACGGGCAGGGTTGCGCGGATTTGTTCTGGAAAGATCGCGCCAAATCGCACAGATTGCCGCCGCAACAGGTCAACAGTCAGGTTTAAAGCATGAAGCTGAACGTCGCCGTCCAGATGGACCCCATCGTGCGGATCAACATTCGCGGCGACTCCACATTCGCGCTGCTGCTCGAAGCGCAGAAGCGCGGCCATGCGCTGTCCTACTATACGCCGGAAAAACTGTCCCTGAAGGGCGAGCAGCTGGTTGCGGTAATCCAGCCGCTGACCGTGCGCGATCAGGAAGGCGATCACTTCACGCTGGGCGATGCCACGCGCGTCGATCTCGAATCCTTCGACGTGATCCTGCTGCGGCAGGACCCGCCGTTCGATCTCGCCTACATCACCACGACTCATTTCCTCGAACGCATCCATCCGAAGACGCTGGTTGTCAACAATCCGGCCAGCGTGCGCAACGCACCGGAAAAAATCTTCGTGATGGAGTTTGCGGACCTGATGCCGCCGACGCTGATTTCGCGCGACAAGGACGAGATCAACGCATTCCGCGCCGAGCATGGCGACGTGGTGATGAAGCCGCTTTACGGCCATGGCGGTGCGGCGGTGTTCCGGATCACGCCGAACGACATGAATTTCGGTTCGCTCTACGACATGTTCTCGGTGACGTTCCGCGAGCCGTGGGTGATCCAGCGCTTCCTCCCCGAAGTGAAGCATGGCGACAAGCGCATCATCCTGGTCGACGGCGAATTCGCCGGTGCGGTCAATCGTGTCCCCGCAGCTGACGATCTGCGCTCCAACATGGTGCGCGGCGGCGCGGCCGCTGCAACCGATCTGTCGCCACGCGAGCGCGAAATCTGCGCACGGCTGGGACCCGCGCTGCGCGAGCGCGGCCTCCTGTTCGTCGGCATCGACGTGATCGACGGTCATCTGACCGAAATCAACGTCACTTCGCCCACCGGCATCCGCGCGATTGCCCGGCTCGGCGGGCCCGATGTTGCGGCAAAGATCTGGGATGTCATTGCCGCCCAGCGCCGCTGAAAATTTCTGACGAATAATGACGCCATCGCCTGTCAGCGATCCCTGTCGCGCCACGCGTCTGCGATGCATTTGATGGCCTTAATCAATTGCTGACCACCTTCTGCCAATCTCGCGGCAGGGGGAGTGTGCCGCTACCGGATACGCGGTATGCGTGCACCGAAACGGGCTGGCCAATGGCAATTGAAGTCTTCAACGGCACATCGATTCCGCGCGAGTTGACCACCGCTGCGATGGAATTCCTGTGGGTTAAGTGGAAAACTCTAAACGATACCAATGACTTGACCCTGCAGCGGCTGACAGAAGAAAGCTCCTATCAGCTTCGCGCCAACTCCATTCATCTGCTCACGATCAATGACGACTTCGTCTACATGTACGTGGGCGAGGCGGTTCAGGCCAACGCCAGCGAACATCTGGCAGGCAGCCTGCTGTCGCAGCAGGTCAATCCGCTGAAGCGGGAATTCGCCGACGTCTATCGTCAGGTGGCCAAGCGCCTCACCCCCGCCTTCGTCCGCTTTACCGCAACCTGGTCGCAAACCGGCCAGCTGTGGCAGCGCCTGATTCTGCCGATCAAGGTCACCGACGGCGCCGTTATTCTTGTGGTCTATTCGGAGCTGATCAATCATCAGACCGAGATCTACGATCACCTGTTCCGCACCGCGCCAGATGCGATGATCATCGCCTGCCCCATCACCAACGATGCCGGTCACGCCATCGACGGCTGGGTGCTGATGATGAACGACCGCGCACGCCATCTGCTGAAATTCGACGGCACCATCGGCAACCTGCGCCTGACCCAGTTGCCGCAATTCGCCGGTGTCGATATCTGGGGCCGGCTCTACGCACCGAAATCCGCCGCCGCCGCAACGCCGGTGACCACCGCGGACTTCAATGTCGATATCATGCGTTTTCCGCATGTGTTCGGACTTCGCATCTCGCCGAAGGTCGACGACAGGGACGTCACGCTGGTTCCGCACAGCAGCGCCCACGCCGCAAATCAGCCCGCCTGATTTTTCGAGACATTCCAGTTCGCCAATTTTGAAGCCGGCTTGACACTGCGCATGCGTGCGCATGCCGGTCCTTGCCAGTGCATCGCAACGCGCCTCATAATCGCGACCGCGACCATAAGCGGCCAACAACAAAATTCAACGGAGGAACGCATGACGATTGATGTTTCGCGACGATCTCTCCTTGCCCTTGGTGCAGGACTCGGCGCAAGTCTTGGCGCAACCGTGATGAGCAACGGCGCGATGGCGCGTGCGCCCAAGCTTGGCACGCAGGCTCCCTACTTTCATCGCTTCACGCTCGGCGACGCCGAAGTCACGGTGGTTTCCGACGGGCCGCTGCCGCTCGGCGATCCATCCGGCACATTCCTCGGCGTGCCGAAGGAAGACGTGCAGAAGATGCTGAGCGATAACTTTCTCAGCCCCAGCAATGTCATTCTCGAACAGAACGCGCCGATCGTGAATTTCGGCGAACGCATTGTCCTGTTCGACACCGGCATGGGCACGTCGAAACTTTTTGGACCGACCACCGGGCGTTTGCAGAAGAGCATCACCGAGGCCGGTCTCAAGCCGGAGGATGTCGATGCGATCGTTTGCTCGCACGCGCATATCGATCATATCGGCGGCATTGTCGATGAAGGCGGCAAGCCGCTGTTTCCGAATGCGCAGGTCTATATCAGCCAGGCCGATCTCGAGTTCTGGACCGACGAAAAGAAACTGGACGGACCGCTCAAGGATTTCATCGCGCACGCCCGCAAGAACCTGATGCCGGTACGCGACCGCATCGTGTTCTTCAAGGACGGCCAGGAATTCCTGCCGGGCATCACCGCAATAGCCGCGCCCGGCCACACCTTCGGCCACCACATCTTCATGATCCAGTCGAATGGAAAGTCGTTCGCATTCCTCGGCGACCTCACCCACCATCAGGTGTTGCTGCTGGAGCGGCCGAAGATGGAGTTCGCCTACGACTCCGATCCGAAGATGGCCGCGGCCACCCGGGTCAAGCTGCTGGACACGATCGCGGCCAACAAGACGGCGGTGATGTCCTATCATTTCCCCTGGCCAGGCTACGGCCATGTGGTGAAGGCCGGCGAGGGCTTCCGCTACATCCCCGAGCCGATGATCATGAATCTCTGACTGCTGACCTGCGGCAGAAGGCACGTCCTCCTGCCGCAGGCCCCAGAGTGTTCCCTAAATGTTCTTGCGTCCGGAAAAGTTCCTGCTAGGGTTGTGGCGGGGGCGAGGGAGCAATGGTTCAGCGCGTTTCCACGGTGGCGTTTGAAGGCATCGAAGCCCGCGCGGTGGACGTGCAGGTTCAGGTCGCGCCTGGATTACCTGCTTTTTCAATCGTCGGCCTGCCGGACAAGGCGGTGTCGGAAGCACGCGAGCGGGTGCGCTCCGCCCTGATCGCCTCGGGCCTTGCGCTGCCGGCCCGGCGAATCACCGTCAATCTGGCGCCCGCCGACCTGCCCAAGGAAGGCAGTCACTACGATCTCCCCATTGCCCTCGGGCTGATGGCTGCCATCGGCGCAATCCCGCCCGATGCGCTGAGCGGATTTACGGTACTCGGTGAGCTGGGCCTCGATGGCTCGATCGCGCCGGTCGCCGGTGTCCTCCCAGCAGCGATTGGAGCCAATGCACGCGATGAGGGATTGATCTGCCCGGCGGCCTGCGGCGCGGAAGCGGCTTGGGCCAGCCCCGAGATTCAGATCGTTGCGGCAGCGTCGCTGATTCAGATCGCCAACCACTTCAAGGGCACACAGGTTCTGACGCGGCCCGAGCCGAAGATCACCGAACGCCAGATCGCATCGCTCGACCTGCGCGACATCAAGGGCCAGGAAAGCGCCAAGCGCGCGCTGGAGATCGCCGCCGCCGGCGGGCATCACTTGCTGATGATCGGATCACCTGGCGCGGGCAAGTCGATGCTCGCGGCGCGGCTGCCCTCGATCCTGCCCCCGCTGTCGCCGTCCGAACTGCTCGAGATTTCGATGATCGCATCTGTCGCGGGCGAAATCGAAGGCGGCGCGCTGACGGCGCGGCGGCCGTTCCGCGCGCCGCATCACTCCGCAAGCATGGCCGCGCTGACCGGCGGCGGCATGCGCGCAAAACCCGGTGAAATTTCGCTGGCGCATCACGGTGTGCTGTTTCTTGACGAACTGCCGGAGTTCGATGCACGCGTGCTGGATTCGCTGCGCCAGCCGCTGGAGAACGGCGAGGTCGCCGTGTCGCGGGCAAACCATCGCGTGACATACCCCGCGCGTTTCATGCTGGTTGCGGCGATGAATCCCTGCCGCTGCGGACATGCCTATGAGCCCGGCTATTCCTGCAAGCGCGGCCGCATCGACCGATGCACCGCAGATTATCAGGGCCGTATTTCCGGACCGCTGATGGATCGCATCGATCTGCGCATCGAAGTGCCGGCCGTGACCGCATCCGACCTGATTCTTCCGGCGCCTGCGGAAGGCTCCGCTGAAGTTGCGGCGCGTGTCGCCGCGGCCCGCGCCGTTCAGATCGCGCGCTACGCGGCCTTGGGCCTGCCGCACATCCGCACCAACGCGGAAGCCCCGGCCGCGGTGCTGGAAGAAATCGCGCAGCCCGATGCGCAGGGGCAAAAGCTGCTGCGCGACGCCGCAGAAACCATGCGGCTGTCGGCACGCGGCTATCACCGCGTGCTGCGGGTGGCGCGCACCCTCGCCGACCTCGATGGCGCGGACACCATCGGGCGGCTTCATCTCGCCGAGGCCCTGTCCTACCGCGCGCTGGCTGAAGATTTACGCCGCGCGGCGTAGCTCATATCCGCGCCCGCAAACCCTTCAGTAACGATCTCTCTTTACACTTCAAAAACCATAAACCGCCCTGTCGTGGCGGCTTTGGCGGTAACCCGTGTTGCGAGTAGCGTCCCATGTTGCGTGTCAAGATCCTGGCCTCGACCATTCCGCTCTTGCTGGCCGGCGTGGTCGCCGGCGGTGAACTGATCCCGAGCGCAAGTCCCTGCATCGCGCTGGGCCGGGCTTCGATGCAGATCGCAACCGGCCCATGGCAAAATCCGCTTCATGTCTCCTTCACCGACGATCCGGAAGTCGCCACCGTGCGGGTTCAGGTGGTCGACAACGCCGACATGGCGGACTTCGCCGTGATCGACGGCCTGCAGACCGCCGAGACAGATAGTTGCACGGTCTCCCGTCATACAACATTCGTCAGCATCGTCGATCACGCCTCAACATCCGATCCGGTGATCTATCTGTCCCAGGAAGCCGGCGCGGACTACCGGATCTTCGTGCAATCGCGGACGTTCAGCCCGCGCGACGCGGCCGCGCTCGTGGTCAGCGCCGGACACAACGTCCGCCTGGCCGAGCGGTCGATGTGACGCCGCCGCGATCGATCCCGGCGTTAACACGTCGTTAGCCACGTTTGTATCGCCGCCGACGATCCACAGGCGCTTCAAACTCTTCGAAACATCCCCAACACATTCTTGCGCGGGCTTTCCTCACGCACGATCCCAACCGCGGAGCGGACAATAATGCTGCGAGCCTTGCGCATCCGATCCCGGCTTCGCCGTTTCGCCCGCCGGCATCCCTGGATCAGCGCCACGATCCGCTCGGTGATGATTTTCTCCGCAGCTTTTGGCGGAGCCTACGGGTTCATTACCGGAAGCCGCAGCGAGACCTATGATCCGCACAGCTTCGCCCTCGGTGCGAGCTTCCTGTTCGCGCTGGCCTGTCTGGCGCTTGCCACGCTCAGCATGCGGATGCGCTGGCTGCGGAAGAAGATGCGCAAGATCGAACTGCACAATGAGGCGCTGGCCGACCGCAACTGGGAACTGAAGGGCGCCGAGGAACATGCCCGCAGCCTGTTCGAATCCCAGAGCGACCTGATCGTGCTGCGCGACAGCGACGGAATCATCACCTCAGTGAACGACGCTTACTGCGCCCTCGCACGCAAACCGCGCGAGGCTCTGATCGGGACACGGTTCACGCTTCCCGTGCTGGAACAGGGCGCCGTTGCGATCGAGCCGAACGGGACACGGGTTCACGACCAGAAGATCGACAGCGCAACGGGTCCGCGCTGGGTCGCCTGGCGCGAGGGACTGGTCCGCAGCGATGCCCATCAGCCCGCCGATCTGCAATGCGTCGGCCGAGATGTGACGGACCGCGCCGAGACCGAAAGGGCTCTTGCCGAAGCGCGCGACATCGCCAATTCCGCCAACCGGGCGAAATCGAAATTCCTCGCCATGGCGTCCCACGAGATCCGCACACCGCTGAACGGCATCATCGGCATGAGCAACCTGCTGCTCGACACAGCACTGACCGCAGAACAGGCGACCTATGCGAAGGCGGTGAAGGCATCCGGCGACGCCTTGATGGCGCTGATCGACGAGCTTCTCGATTTCTCGAAGATCGAAGCAGGCAAGATCGATCTCGAACACCGGCCGTTTGCACTCGCAGCAATGATCGAGGAGATCACCGAATTGCTCGCGCCCCGTGCGCAGGCGCGCAAGCTCGAGATTGCATCCTATGTCGACGAGCGGTTACCGGCTGAGGTGATTGGCGACGCGGCGCGGCTGCGGCAGGTCCTGCTCAATCTCGCCGGCAACGCCATCAAGTTCACGCCCGCCGGCGGCGTCGCCCTGATCGTCGAGCCCGGCATCTGGCCCGGTGAGATCTCCTTCCTTGTCCGCGACACGGGCATCGGCATCGCGCCGGAAGCGCAGCAGCGGATCTTCCGAGAGTTCGAACAGGCCTCCGAGGGTACGGCGCGCAATTACGGCGGGACGGGTCTGGGGCTCAGCATCAGCGAGCGTATCGTCCGGCGCATGGGCGGGCGGATCACGCTGGAAAGCACTGAGGGCAACGGTGCAACATTCGCGTTCTCGATTCCGCTCGCGCCGGCAGCGCACAGCGATGGCGTTGCGTCGTCCTTCCTCGCACCCGATCTGACAGACAGGTCGGTCCTGCTGGTCGGCCCGCAGTCGATCGAAGCCTCGCTGATTGCCCGGCGCCTGGGACGCTGGGGCGCGCAGACCTGCACGGTGGCGGACGCAGCCATCGCACACGCATTGCTGCCGGAGCGTTCGTGGTACGCAATCCTCGTCGATTGTACGAGCGGCGATGCGCAGTTGCAGGATTTCGCCGAGACCGCCTCCCGCCATGCCATGCATCGGATCGCGATGTTTACGCCGTCGGCGCGCCGCGATATCGCGCCCGGCATGATGGCTCTGTTCACGGGATATCTGGTGAAGCCGCTGCGCGCGACATCGCTGGCTGCACGTCTGTCGATGCCCGGCGCAGCGCTGGTGCCGGAACTTCCTGACGACACCGAAACTGCGATCGAATCCTCGACTATTGTCTCGCCGCAGATTGCGCAGCGCCCGCTCTCGATCCTTGTTGCGGAAGACAACGAGATCAACGCACTCCTGATCCGGTCGTTGCTGACGCGCATGGGCCACCGCGCGGTCATCACCACCGACGGCGAGCAGGCCCTTGAGTCATGGCTGGCCGCAGACGGCGCCGGCACGCCTTACGATGTGGTGCTGATGGACATCCAGATGCCGAAGCTGGACGGCATCGCGGCCACGAAACGAATTCGTGCGCTTGAGTCGGAGCGCAGCCCGCAACGAACGAGAATTCTTGCGCTAACGGCAAACACCCTGGTGGATGATCGCTATGCCTGCTTCGAAGCGGGCATGGATGGCTTTCTGGTCAAGCCGCTCGACCGCGACAAGCTGACGGATGCGCTGGCGGCAACTGCGTCATCACGCACGGTGACTGCCTGAACCCCACCATCGCTGCGCGGTGCGTTGTCATAAATCCGTATCACGACCATGATTATTGATGCCTCAGGGCTGCGCTTGACGAATCAATGCGCGCAGCCGCGAGGAAGCCATGAGCGGCAACAAACCGGCGCTGACGAAGCCGGATGCAAACTCTAAAACATTTCGACAGCAGGCCGTTCGAAGCCCGCTTGAAGTATTTCGCCAAAATCCGTTGGTGCAGATGCTCCGGCCCGCTCATGCAAAATCGGCCGCAACGACCGCCGCCACCTGGCTGATGCCAAACCTTCTGCACTCAAGCCTGCGCGGCGAGGCCGTGCCGGAGATGATACAACCCGCGCGCCTCGGCAAGATCGGCTCGCTGGAAGTCCGTCTTGCTCAATCCAAGAGCGACGTGAAGCGCGCGCAGAAGCTGCGCTACAAGGTGTTCTACAAGAATGGCTCCGCCATCGCCGACGCCGCGACCATGCTGGCACAGCGCGACAAGGATGCGTTCGACAAGATCTGCGATCACCTGCTCGTGGTGGATCATGCCGCCAAGCCGACAATGAGCGGCAAGCAGCCCGTGGTCGGCACCTATCGGCTGCTGCGCCAGGATGTCGCCGAAAAACACGGCGGTTTCTACACCGGTGACGAGTTCGACATTTCAGGTCTGATGCAGCGGCAGACAGGCCTGAAGTTCCTCGAGCTCGGCCGTTCGTGCGTATTGCCGCCCTATCGCACCAAGCGAACTGTTGAATTGCTGTGGCACGGCGTGTGGAGCTATGTGCGCCGGCATAATCTCGATGTGATGATCGGCTGCGCCAGCTTCGAGGGCACAGATCCCGACCGGCTCGCATTGCCGCTGTCGTTCCTGCACCACTTCGCAGCCGCGCCGGAAGGCTGGCGTGCCAGCGCTCATCCTTCGCGCCGGGTGGACATGAACCGTATCGCGAAAGAGGATATCGACACCAAGGCGGCGCTGCGGATGCTGCCGCCGCTGATCAAGGGTTATCTTCGGGTTGGCGCCTTCATTGGGGATGGCGCCGTAGTCGACCACCAGTTTGGCACCACGGATGTACTGGTTGTCATGCCGGTGTCGGCGATCTCCGGCCGTTATCTCGATCACTTCGGCGCCGACGCAACGCGTCACGCGGCATGATCCACCTGACTGTCATTGCGAGCGCAGCGAAGCAATCCACTTTTGGGAGAAGCTGGATTGCTTCGTCGCTCCGCTCCTCGCAATGACGAAGAAAACTCTGCCTACAGCCGCCGCAACTGAACGTCCTCGATGATGTGGTCGCTACCCTTCTTCAGGATCAGCGTCGCCCGCGGCCGGGTCGGCAGGATGTTCTCTTCCAGATTAACCAGGTTGATGGTGGTCCAGAGCTCAAGGGCCCTGTCGGTCGCTTCCTTGTCGGACAGCTTGGCGTAGCGATTGAAGTAGGACCGCGGATCGCGGAACGCCGTGTCGCGCAATGTGAGAAAGCGCTCGACATACCACTCGCGCAGGATCGGCTCCTCCGCATCGATATAGACCGAGAAGTCGAAGAAGTCCGACACATACGGAACGGCCTTGCCGTCGCGCGGCAGACGTCCGGTTTGCAGCACGTTGACGCCTTCAACGATCAGGATGTCGGGCCGGTCGATTTCGACGCCTTCGTTGGGAATGACGTCGTAGGTGAGATGCGAGTAGACCGGCGCGCGGACCGGCCGGCGTCCGGCCTTGATGTCGGATAGGAAGCTGAGCAGCGCCGGAAGGTCGTAGCTTTCGGGAAAGCCCTTCTTCTGCATCAGGCCTTCGCGCTCCAGAATCTCGTTCGGAAACAGAAAGCCGTCGGTGGTGACAAGATCCACCTTGGGCCGCGGCGACCAACGCGCGAGAAGCGCTTGCAGCACACGGGCCGTGGTCGACTTGCCCACCGCCACCGATCCGGCGACGCCAATAATGTAGGGCATCTTACGATCTTCGATGCCGAGGAAGTGTCGCTGCGCGACGAACAGGCGCTGGGCCGCCGCGACATAGAACGACAGCAGGCGCGACAGCGGCAGATAGATTTCCTCGACCTCCTTGATATCGAGGCGATCATGCATCGAGTGCATCCGCGCGATTTCCTCGGCGGTCAGCGTCATCGGCATGTCGTCGCGCAGGGCGGCCCACTGTGCGCGCGAGAAAACGCGGTAGGGATTGTACTGAACCTGGTCGGCTCTCACATCCATGAGCCATTCCCTCCTGCCCGGCACCCGCGTATGCCGCGTCTGCCGGAATTGAACTAATCGCGCTTGCGCGCAGCTTTCTCTTCAAGGCCCGACATCTGAGTGCGCTGCGCCAGCGCGTCTTCGACATCGGCAAGACTGATGCCGCGCGACTTCAGCAGCACCAGAAGATGGAAGACGAGATCGGCGCTCTCGGCGATCAGATGATCGCGGTTGTTCTCAACGGCGGCGATGACGGTTTCGACCGCTTCCTCGCCCAGCTTCTTGGCACAGTGATCGGCGCCCTTGTCCAGCAGCTTGCGGGTATAGGACGCATCTCCGCCCGACGCCGCGCGGGCATCGATGGTGGTTGCCAGATCGTGGATCGTAAAACGGCTCATAAAGCGCCTTCTATCACTTCCGTACCCCGGTAGGGAGCGCAAAGAATTGATCGGATTCAGGTATTTGGCATACGGCCAGTTGCCTTCCCATAACGAAGCTCATGGATCGAGCCGCATCGGCAATCCGGCGCGAACCATGTGGTCCTTCGCCTGGCGGATGGTGAACTCCCCGAAGTGGAAAATCGAAGCGGCCAGCACCGCGGTGGCGTGCCCCTCGCGGATGCCCGCGACCAGATGGTCGAGATTGCCGACACCGCCGGAGGCGATGACCGGAACCTTGACGCTGTCGGCGATGGCGCGGGTCAGGTGAATATCGAAACCCTGCCGCGTGCCGTCGCGGTCCATCGAGGTCAGCAGGATTTCTCCGGCGCCCAGCGAAACCACCTCCTGCGCGTATTCGATGGCGTCGATGCCGGTCGACTTGCGGCCGCCGTGGGTAAAAATCTCCCAGCGGTCGGAGCCGGTGCGCTTGGCGTCGATGGCGACAACGATGCACTGGTCGCCGAACTTCTCCGCGGCTTCCTTGACGAATTCACGCCGTGCAACCGCCGCCGAATTGATCGACACCTTGTCGGCGCCATACGTCAGGAGCGTGCGGATATCGTCCACGGTGCGCACGCCGCCGCCAACCGTCAGCGGCATGAAGCAGGCTTCCGCCGTCCGCCGCACCACATCGAGAATGGTGCCGCGGTTCTCGTGGGTTGCGGTGATGTCGAGAAAGCAAAGTTCGTCCGCGCCTGCTGCGTCATAGGCAATCGCAGCTTCGACCGGATCGCCCGCGTCACGCAGATCGACGAAGTTGACGCCCTTGACGACACGGCCGTCTTTCACGTCGAGACAGGGAATCACGCGAACCTTGAACATCGTTGCCTGCCCTTAAGCCGCCGCCCGCGCGTTGCGGATCAGCGTCAATGCCTCGGCCGGATCGAGGCGGCCGTCGTACAGCGCGCGGCCGGAGATCGCGCCTTCCAGCTTTTTGGCGCGAGGCTCAAGCAGCGCCTTCACATCCGCGATGGAGGCGAAACCGCCGGAGGCAATCACCGGAATTGAGATCGCGTCGGCCAGCGCGATTGTCGCGTCGAGGTTGAGACCCTTGAGCAGACCGTCGCGCGCAATGTCAGTGAAGATGATCGCAGCGACACCGGCGTCCTCAAAACGCTGCGCGATATCGAGTGCCGTTACAGTCGACGTCTCAGCCCAGCCTTCAACGGCGACCCTGCCGTCGCGCGCATCGAGACCCACCGCAACCCGGCCCGGAAATTTTTTCGCGGCCTCTTTCACCAGCGCGGGATCGCGCACCGCGGCAGTGCCTATGATGACCCGGCGAATGCCCTTGGCGAGCCACGCCTCGATGGTCGCGAGATCGCGAATGCCGCCGCCGAGCTGCACCGGAAATTTCACCACCTTGAGCATGGCTTCCACAGCCTGCGCATTCATCGGCTTGCCGGCAAACGCGCCGTCGAGATCGACAACGTGAAGATATTCGAACCCCTGCGTCTCGAAGGTTTTGGCCTGCGCGGCGGGATCGAGGTTGAACACGGTCGCGCGCGCCATGTCGCCCTGCTCGAGGCGCACGCACTCACCGTTCTTGAGATCGATCGCGGGAAAAAGAATCACGGTTTCCACTTCAGAAAATTTGAGATCAGGGCGAGACCAAAACGCTGGCTCTTCTCGGGGTGAAACTGCGTGCCGATCGCGGTGTCCCTGGCGACGATCGCCGTCACCGGCCCGCCGTAGTCGGCGCGCGCGACAACGTCGGCCTCATTCGCCGCATTCAGGTGATAGGAGTGCACGAAATAGGCATGGCGGCCTTTGTCACCGAGCGGCAGCCGCTCCAGCACCGGATGCTCACGCACCAGATCGAGCGTGTTCCAGCCCATGTGCGGAATTTTCAGATCTTCCTCGCGCGGCGTGATCTTCACGACGTCACCCGAAATCCAGTCGAGTCCCGGCGTTGTGACGTATTCCTTGCCCTGGGTCGCCATCAACTGCATGCCGACACAGATGCCGAAGAACGGCCGTGCCTTGTCGCGCACGGCCTCGGTCATCGCGTCGACCATACCGTCCAGTCCATCGAGGCCTTTGCGGCAGTCGGCGAAGGCGCCGACGCCGGGCAAGACAATGCGATCTGCACGGAACACCGTGTCGGGATCGCGGGTCACGACAATCTTCGCCGGCTGCTCCATGCTGCGCGCCGCACGCTCGAAAGCCTTTGCCGCCGAGTGCAGATTGCCAGAGCCGTAATCGATGATGGCAACGCTCAACGCGACGCTCCGGATTCAGGAAACAAGCCGATAATGCCTTGCGGCTGCGAAATGGATGCGCGCGGCAGCGGAGGCGGAGACGACGCTCCTGTGCGCTCACTGCCTTGCGCGACCTTTGCATTCCAGCGCTCGAAGAAGCGGCGCTCGGCATCTTCCTCAGAGTCCGCCACGACAACGTCGAGCTGACGCCATTTGCGGCCCGACAGCTTCCAGCGGCGCAGCGATCCGGCCTCAAGCCCGACCAGCACCGCGATGACAGCCATCACAAGCAACCGCGCGCCCGACCCGACGCCCGCGGCCGACATGGCGATTTCAGCCACGATCATCAGCGCGATGTAGCCGAGCAGCGCCAGCCACAGCCGGTGCCAGATCAGCCAGAAGATCGCAGCAACGAAAGCCCAGACATAAAACCCGTCGCGTACGAACACGAGCTTTTCCGGCGCCGTGCGGACATCGACGCCGTAGCTCGCCGGAGCGTGAACCGTATAAACCGCCATGATCGTTCTCCGGAACCTCGTTCGGCACGATCCGGCAAAGATCGTGCGTCACTCACTGGTCCAAAAGTGAATTCCAGCGCATGACCGGCATGCGCTTGCGCTCAAATCAGCCGCCTAGCGTGCCCTTGGTCGAGGGAATTTCGCCTGCGGCACGCGGATCGATGGCAACCGCTGCGCGGAGCGCGCGCGCCAGACCCTTGAAGCACGACTCGGCGATATGATGGTTGTTCTCGCCGTACAGCGTCTCGACATGCAGCGTCACGCCGGCGTTGATCGCGAAGGCGTTAAACCATTCGCGCACCAGTTCGGTGTCGAACTCGCCGATCTTGTCGCGCGGGAACTCGGCCTTGAACACCAGCACCGGTCGTCCCGAAATGTCGATCACGACACGCGACAGCGTTTCGTCCATCGGCATGTGGATATTGGCGTAACGGGTGATACCCTTCATGTCGCCGAGCGCCTGCTTCACAGCCTGCCCGAGCGCGATGCCGACATCTTCCGTGGTGTGGTGGTAATCGACATGGAGATCACCGTCGGCCTGCACGGTGATGTCGATGCGCGAATGCCGCGCCAGGAGATCCAGCATATGATCAAAGAATCCGATGCCGGTCGCGACATTGGATATGCCGGTCCCGTCCAGATTGACCGACACCATGATGTCGGTTTCCTTGGTTTTGCGCTTGATGGTAGCCGTGCGCATGAAAAGTGCTCTCCAGAAGCCGGAAGTCGCGCCCTTTTAACAGGCACATGACGCCTTCGCTACTGCGGGATGACGCGATTTTTGCCTGAGTTTTCAGATATGGTGACCGGAATTCGCCGCCCGGCGGGTCGATTGCAACCGGCGGCGCCAGTGCCTAGATGAGGGCCCTCAACGAGGTTTTTATGCAGGCATCACAAGCTGAAATCTGGCACGGCACGACGATTCTCACAGTCCGCAAGGGCGGCAAGGTGGTCATTGGCGGCGATGGGCAGGTCTCCATCGGCCAGACCGTCATCAAATCCAACGCCAAGAAGGTCCGAAAGCTCGGCAAGGGCGACGTCATCGGCGGCTTCGCCGGGGCCACTGCGGACGCCTTCACGCTGTTCGAGCGGCTCGAGGCCAAGCTGGAGCAGTATCCCGGCCAGCTCACCCGTGCGGCGGTCGAACTGGCGAAGGACTGGCGCACGGACCGCTATCTGCGCCGCCTTGAGGCCATGATGATCGTCGCCGACAAGGACGTGTCGCTGGTGCTGACCGGAACCGGCGACGTGCTCGAGCCGGAGCACGGCGTGATGGCGATCGGCTCCGGCGGCAACTATGCCCTCGCCGCGGCACGCGCGCTGGCCGATTCCGACCAGGACGCCGAGACCATCGTGCGCCGCTCGCTGGATATCGCGGCCGATATCTGCGTCTACACCAACCGCAACGTCACCATCGAAACGCTGACCACATGAGCGCGGCATCGGACCAGGCAGCCTTGTCTGCAAGGTCGGGGCTGTCGCCGCGTCAGGGATTCATCATCGCAGCCGCGCTGCTCGCGCTTCAGGCCGCGATCCTCTATGCCATGGGGCGCGTGCCGATCTGCACCTGCGGATATGTCAAGCTCTGGCATGGCGTGGTGCTCAGCTCGGAAAACTCGCAGCACATCGCCGACTGGTACACGTTCTCGCATATCATCCATGGCTTCCTGTTCTATGGCCTGACATGGCTGCTGCTGCCGCGCGTGTCGTGGATCGCGCGTCTTCTGATTGCGATGCTGATCGAGGGCGGCTGGGAACTCCTGGAAAATTCGCCGCTCATCATCGAGCGCTATCGCGCCGGCACCATCTCGCTGGATTATTACGGCGACAGCATCGTCAACTCGATATCCGACACGCTGGCGATGATCGCGGGCTTCATTGCCGCGCGGAAACTGCCGGTGATTGCGACGGTAATCATCGCCATTGTGTTCGAGATCGCCGTCGGTCTTCACATCCGCGACAACCTGACGCTGAACATCATCATGCTGATCCATCCGTTCGATGCGATACGGCAATGGCAAGGCGGGCCGCCGATTATCTAGTGATCCGCCACGCTTGCGATCCATCTCCTTCAACAATAGCTAAGAGCCATGACAGACTTCTCTCCCCGCGAAATCGTTTCCGAACTCGACCGCTTCATCGTCGGACAGGGCGACGCCAAGCGCGCGGTGTCCATCGCGCTGCGCAACCGCTGGCGGCGTCAGCAACTCACCGGTTCATTGCGCGAAGAGGTGCTGCCGAAAAACATTCTCATGATCGGGCCGACCGGCGTCGGCAAGACCGAGATAGCGCGGCGGCTCGCGCGGCTGGCCAATGCTCCGTTCATCAAGGTGGAGGCCACGAAGTTTACCGAAGTCGGCTATGTCGGCCGCGATGTTGAGCAGATTGTGCGCGACCTTGTCGAAGTCGGCATCCTGCAAACCCGCGAACGCAAGCGAAAGGACGTGCAGGCGCGCGCGCAGCAAGCCGCCGAAGAGCGCGTGCTCGATGCGCTGGTCGGCGCCAATGCCGGTGCCGCCACGCGCGATTCGTTCCGCAGGAAATTGCGCGCAGGCGAACTCAACGACAAGGAAATCGAAATCGAGACCCAGTCGTCCGGCGGCGCACCGATGTTCGAGATTCCCGGCATGCCGGGCGCACAGGTCGGCGCGATCTCGATCGGCGACATCTTCGGCAAGATGGGCGGCCGCACCAAAACGCGCCGGCTTAGCGTCGCGGACTCCCACGAAATTCTTGTCAACGAGGAAAGCGACAAGCTGCTCGATAACGAACAGGTGGTGCAGGAATCCATCCAGGCCGTCGAGAACAACGGCATCGTCTTCCTCGACGAGATAGACAAGATCTGCGTCCGCGATGGCGTACGCGCCGGCGATGTCTCCCGCGAAGGCGTGCAGCGCGACCTGCTGCCGCTGATCGAAGGCACCACCGTGTCCACCAAGCACGGCGCGGTGAAGACCGATCATATCCTGTTCATTGCGTCGGGAGCCTTCCACATCGCCAAACCGTCGGACCTGCTGCCAGAGTTGCAGGGCCGCCTGCCGATCCGCGTCGAGCTGCAGGCACTGACCCGGGACGACATGCGCCGTATTCTCACCGAGCCCGAAGCGTCGCTGCTCAAACAGTATGTCGCGCTGATGCAGACCGAAGGCGTGACCCTCGACATCACCGACGATGCGATCGACGCGCTTGCCGATATCGCCGTTGCGGTGAACTCAACCATAGAGAATATCGGTGCGCGGCGTTTGCAGACGGTGATGGAGCGCGTGCTCGACGAGACATCGTTCCACGCTCCGGACATGAACGGTCAGACCATCACGATCAACGCCGATTATGTGAAAAAGCATATCGGCGATCTGGCCAAGAACACCGATCTCAGCCGGTTCATCCTGTAATCGGCCTACCGCGCCCGGCGGACGCGCACATAAAGCGCGCCCTCGCCGCCGTGGCCGATGTGCGCTTCCTCAAAGCCGATCACGAAGCTGCGGAATTCCGGCAGCCCAAGCCAGTGCGGGACCTGACGGCGGAGCACGCCGCGCTCCGACTCCGGTCCCACCGTGCGGCCCTTGCCGGTGATGATCAGAACGAAGGCCATACCATTCTCGTGCGCGTGATGCAGGAAGTTCAACAGCACACGATGCGCTTTGCTCTGCGTCATCCCATGCAGGTCGAGCCGCGCGTCGATCTCCTTCCGACCGCGTGAAAGCTGCGAGCGCTCACGCCGCCCGAGCGGCGCAAGCGGCGGCGGCGCGGGCGGAGCGGCCGGAATCTTTCGATGCATCGCTGGCGATTTCGGTGCCGGTGCCAGCTTCGGAGCGACCGGTGATTCGTCCAGCGCTTCTGCGGAAACCTTCAGCGAACGCGGTCTCTTGCGCAGCGGCTTCGCCTGCTTCGCCACGCTTTCCCATAGTTCGACTTCTTCGCGGCTGAGCGCGCGCTTTCGTCGGGACACAGGCGGTGGATCGAGATTACGCGGACGTTTCATTGGCGATGACGAGTGCGCCGGTAGTGCCGCTTGCGGCGCGGCTGTTCAGGTTTCGCGGTCGCGGTTGATGCCACATCGGGCGCAGCTTTCGGGCGCGCCTCCGGCAGCGGCACAGCTTGCGCAACCGGCGCGGTTACCGCGGGTGCTGCCGGTGCGACGGCTGGCGTCTGGGCTGCCGCGGGCTGATCCTTGGACTGGCTTTTGGGTGATTCCTTTGATTGCTCTTTGGGCTGCTCTTTCGGCACGTCCTTGGCTGTTTCTTTTGGAGCTTCTTTCACAACTTCTTTCGGCGTCTCCTTGACCGGCTCCTTTGCGGGCTCCTTGGACAGATCTTTTTGCGGAAACAGCTTTGCGATCGTGGCCGACGGCCGGTCTTCCGGCAGCGGCATAGTCTTGCCGCGCTGCACCGGATCGAGACTGTTCGGCAGCAGCATGACGAAGCGCGCAGGATTTTTCAGGCGACCGGCGACGCGGCCTGCATCGGCCCCCGCGCCGAAGTAAATGTCCGCGCGCGCCGGACCGATGATCGCCGAGCCGGTGTCCTGCGCGATCATCAACCGGCGGAACGGCGTGTTCGATGTGTCTGACTCAATCGGCAGGTTGCCTTCGATAAAGAATGGCGTGCCATAGACGTGCAGCGACTTGTCGACAGCGATCGAGCGTCCCGCCGTCAGAGGCACGCCCTGCGCGCCGACCGCCTCGTCATCCGCCCCGAGCTTCACCTCGCGGAAGAACACATAGGAGCGATTCTGCCGGCGCAGTTCTTTCGCGGCATCCGGGCTCTGCTCCATGTACTCCCTGATCTTCTGCATCGACATCTGATCTTTGGGAATGATGTTGCGTTCGATCAGGATTCGGCCGACGGGCATATAGGGAAAGCCGTTATGTGCGTCGTAATTGATGCGAACGATCGAACCATCCTCAAGCTTGATTCGTGCCGAGCCTTGAATCTGGATGAACAGCAAATCGGTCTGGCTCTTGAGCCACACCACCTCCAACCCCCGTCCCGCAATCGCACCGTCCTCAATCTCGGCGCGGTCGTAATACGGCACCAGCTTGCGCCGCCCGATCTTGCGGAACACCTGGCCTTTGTTCGGCATGCTGGAATTGGCCTGCGAGTATCCGCGCACGAACAGGTTCGACGGCCGCCGATAGACCGGCACGTTATACACATCGGTCTGGACCCGCGAGCCGTCGACGATCGGCTCGTAATAGCCGGTGACAAAGCCGGCATCCTCACCGATTCGCGAAATCAGCAACGGCGTGAAATTCTTCTCGAAGAATTCGCGTGCCTTGGCGCTGTCGGAAATATCCTGGGCGCGCGCCGCGATGCAGGAATCATGCAGCGACGTGCCGAGCGCCTTGCTCTCGGCGAGCGGAGCCTTCTGCGCGGCAATCGGCTTGCAGCTTGCGCGAAACGTCTTGAACGCGGGGAGCGGATCGTCGTCGGTCCAACCGGCGACCTCGCTCCATTTCAGCGGCGCGTACTGAGCGCCGGGAAATTCCAGCGGCCAGACAACCGGTCGGCGCCTTTGATGTTCATGATGTTCGTGGGAGGTGTGGCGGCTCGCTCTCGCCTGGGCGTCCGCGATGACAAGGCCGGCGACACAAAGTCCGGCCGCTCCCGCTTTCAGCCACGCGCCACAACGCCCGGCTCGTGCACCGGGCGCAGCAACGTCGTTACTGTCCGCTTTCCGTCCCAACCAGCTTCCAGTTCGGATCGCGCGACGCGATGTCACGGGCGAATGTCCAGACATCTGTGACATCGGTGAGCTTTTCCGCATTGCCATCGACGACGGTGCCGGCCTTGTCGCGCGTGACCGAAATCATCTGGGAGACAAACCGGACGGTGATCTGGGCGGACCGATCGCGCGTTTCCGCGTTGACGATCTCCGCCTTGTCGATCGAAGCGAACCGGGTCTCGACCTTTTCGCCGCGCTGCTCGCGTTCCTTGATCGCAGCCTCGAAACCTTCATAGACCTCAGACGACAGCAGATCCTTCAAGGTCCGCCGGTCGCCATTGGCGAACGCGAGCACGATCATCTCATACGCGCTCTTGGCGCCGCTGATGAAATGCTGCGCGTCGAAGGACGGATCGGAAACGGCGATCTGATCGAGACCGCGCGCGAGCGCCGAACCAGATTCGGCAATTCCCTTCCACCGGTCAACCACGACCGCAGGTTCGGCCGATGGCGCCAGCGGGGCCTGATCGATGGTTTTGCCGGGCAACGGCACGACATTGTCGGACATGCGCGCATTGCCCCGCGCCGGCAGGTCGAACGGCGGACGTTCGTCACCGGTGCGCTGTCCCAATACGTTGCGCAGCCGCAGGAAGATGAAGACGGCCAGAGCCAGAAAAATGATAGTGTAAATATCCACGTCGCATTCACTTTCTGATCGGTGCTTCACGCAACCCGAAAAACAACCCGGATGGGCCACCCACGAATTTGCCTGTCACATGTAGGCACGAAACCCGATCCAGCCAACACCGCCATATGCCGCGCTTTGAAGTGCCCAAAAGACAGGGTTTGGGGCATTCACGGCGCCTGTTTCGCTTAATTCTACCCGATCCAGCGGTCAGAGCCAGCCGAAACGCAACAGAATGAGGCCTATCGTCCTTGTCGAATGAGGCAAGGCTATGATAGCCACTCGCCCCGACAAGGGCCCTTCCGGAGCGGATGTTTTGCCGCCAAGGCCTTTTTCGCAGGCAGTTCCCGGACCGGATTGCTCCCCTGGGCGATTCAGTTTCCACATTCTCGGAGAGATCTACTCATGACCAACGGCAACGGTGCACCTTCCGAGAACGCGGCCCCGCCCCAGTTCAACGTCCTGGCGCAGTACATCAAGGACTTCTCGTTCGAGAATCCGAACTCTCCGGCTTCGCTGGCGGCCCAGGACAAGCAGCCCACCATCAACATTCAGATCAATGTCACCGCGAACGCGGTTGCCGAGCACGACTTTGAGGTCGCGCTATCGATCGAGGGCAAGGCCGAGAACGACAATCTTGTGCTGTTCGCCTTTGAACTGATCTATGCCGGCGTGTTCCGCATTCAGAACGTTCCGCAGGACAGCATGCATCCGTTTATCATGATCGAATGCCCGAGGCTGCTGTTCCCCTTCGCCCGGGAAATCATTGCGACGTCGGTGCGCTCCGGCGGCTTCCCGCCGCTGATGCTCGACCCGGTGGACTTCGTCGGCCTCTACCGCCAGAACATGGCGCGCCAGGCGGAGCAGCAACAGCAGGTCAAGCCGAGCTAAGGCTTGAACCGGGCTAAGGCTCAGCGGCGTACATTCGCGCCGCTTCAGGTTTCCTTGGAAAATTCGTTCCAGACCGGCGTGCCGCCCAGGGTCGCGACAAAGGCTGTGTGCGCGGCGACATCCGCTTCGGTAATGCGCGGTGCAAGCGGCACCTCGCGCTGCCGGCGCGGTGCATCCGTCTGTCCCGTGCTGAACGACTGACGCGTCTCCGACAGAATAAGCTGAGACTGCCGCGCACCGATCAGATCTATGTAGACTTCCGCCAACAGTTCCGCGTCGAGCAACGCGCCGTGCTTGGTGCGGCGGGAATTATCGATGGCATAGCGCGAACACAGGTCGTCGAGCCGGTTCGACACACCGGGATGCTTGCGGCGCGCCAGCGTCAGCGTGTCGACCAGACGGTCGCGCGGAATCGCCGCGCGCGAGACCTTGGTCAGTTCGGCATTGATAAAGCCGATATCGAACGACGCATTGTGAATGACCAGCGGCGCGTCCCCGATGAAGGTCAGGAAATCCTCAGCCACCGCCGCGAACAACGGCTTGTCGGCGAGAAACTCGCTCGACAGCCCGTGCACCGCGAAGGCTTCCTGCGGCATGTCGCGCTCGGGATTGAGATAGACGTGAAACGTCTGCCCCGTCGGCATGCGGTTGATCATCTCGACACAGCCGATCTCGACCAGCCGATCGCCGCGCAGCGGATCGAGGCCTGTGGTTTCGGTATCGAGAACGATTTCGCGCATGAGAATGCCGGTTGGTTTAGCGAATCAGCTTCGCCGTCTCGGCATTTTAACGACTTCGCGGAGAATTTCACCGATCTGCTGCCGCACCGGGTCCAGGCCGTGGGATGTGTCCACCACAAAATCCGCTCGCTTGCGCTTTTCGGCATCGGGCAGCTGCCGCGCCAGAATGGCATCCAGCTTCTCGGGCGTCATGTTGTCCCGCGCCAGAATGCGTTCGCGCTGGATCTCCGGCGCGGTGGTGACAACCACCACCGCATCGACGCGGTTCTCGCCGCCGGTCTCATACAACAACGGCACATCGAGCACGGCCACCGGTGCGCCGGACTTTTCTGCATCGCTGAGGAATTTGAGCTGATGACTGCGCAGCATCGGGTGCACGATGGTCTCGAGCTTCTTCATGGCATCGGCGTTGTTCACAACCATGGCCGACAGTTTTTGCCGGTCGACCCTGCCGTTCACCGTACTCCCCGGAAACGCCGCTTCCACCGCCGGCGCAGCCTCGCCCTCATAGACCTTATGGACCGTGGCGTCGGCGTCATAGACCGGCACCCCGGCCTCCTCGAACAGTTTCGCGGTGGTCGATTTCCCCATCCCGATCGAACCGGTCAAACCCAGCAGCAGCATCGTCACTTCTTTCATCAAACGGCCAGCAGATTGCGGCTGCGCAGGAAACCAAGCAACGGCAGCAGCGGCAATCCCAGAATCGTAAAATGATCACCCTCGATGCGCTCGAACAGGTGCACGCCGGTGCGCTCCAACTGATAGGCGCCGACACTTGCGGTGACCGCGTCGCCAGCCTCATCGATATAAGCGGTAATCTCACGCTCAGTCAGAGCCCGCATCGTCATGCGCGCCACGCTGACATGGGAAAACAGCGGCGCACCGTCTTTTGTCACGCTGACCGCACTGTGCAATTCGTGGGTCTGTCCGGACAGCGTTGCGATCTGCGCCGAAGCCGCGGCCCGATTTGCGGGCTTGCTGAAAAGCCGTCCGCCCAGCGCCAGCGTCTGATCCGCCCCGACCACATACCGGCCCGGATGCCTGAGAGAAATAAACTTTGCCTTCTCACCGGCAAGCAGCGCCGCGATCTCACCCGGATTTTTCAGACCTGATTTGTCCTGGATGGCACGTTCATCAATGTCAGCCGGGATGGTCTCAACGGCGATACCCGCATTCGCAAGCAGACTTTTTCGCACAGCACTCTGCGACGCCAGAATCAACGGTTGCCGTTCACGCCAGACAGTCACGTTTGCGATGCCTTCTGGCGCTGGCGATCGGCAAAGAGCTTCATGATGGCCGCAGCGGTTTCCTCAATGGAGCGCCGTGTCACATCGAGAAGCGCCCAGTCGAACTTCGCGCTGAGTTTCCGGGCGAACGCAACTTCCTCGGTCACCGCCTGACGATCGATATAGGTATCGTCGCCGGTCTTGCCGATGCCGAGCAGGCGATTTTGCCGCACCTGTATCAATCGCTCCGGCGTTGCATGAAGGCTGACCACAAGCGGATTCTTCAGCGTTTCAAGCTGATGCGGGATTGGAATTCCCGGCACCAGCGGAACGTTGGCGGTGCGAACGCCGCGGTTGGCAAGGTAGATCGAGGTCGGGGTCTTCGATGTGCGGGAGACGCCGACAAGAACCACATCGGCCTCCTCCAGCCCTTCGACGTGCTGGCCGTCGTCATGCATCATCGTGTAGTTCAGCGCGTCGATCCGCTTGAAATACTCGGCGTTGAGGGTGTGCTGTGCACCGACCCGGCGCGAGGTTTCGGTGCCGAGATAGGCCTGAAACAACTGCATCACTGGACCGATGATCGACAAGCTCGGAATATTGATTTCCTGGCATTTGGCTTCCAGCCGCTCGACCAGATCCTTTTCCAGCAACGTGAACAGTACAATTCCCGGCGCTTCCTCGATCTCCGCAAGGACGCGATCGAGCTGCTTCTGACTGCGGACCAGGGGATAGACATGCTCCACCGGCGAGACGTTGGAGTACTGCGCAGCCACCGCACGCGCGACGGTGATCAGCGTTTCGCCGGTCGAATCGGAAATCATGTGGAGGTGAAAATAACTGCCGGTAGTAGGCGCCATGGCGTGTCGAACCCGTTTCCGCTCAATCCGGCGACTGTGAATCTCTGTGAATCCCTGTGGGCATATTGGCCTCGCTCTGGCGCCCGTCGGCACCAGCCGGGATAACTCGCCTATTCATTCACAGCGCTGATTTCGGGATGAAATCTAACCTTCACTTCGATGGTAGCGGGGTTGTGTGGATTTGTCTTGGGATAATGGCGGGCCAACAGCAGGCAAATACTTGAAACCATCGGCGTATTTTCCACGGCTCTCATAGAGACCAGCAGCGGGTACAAACCGGCGCCTTGTGGACGAACACTGGATAAACACTGGAGAGAAATGCGCGAGCGCTAATCACGGCTACACTTAATCAAACTTAAGAATCTAAAAGGATTCTTTAAGGAAGTGGTGCTTGCGGACAGACCCCTTCTCGCGTCATCTACCGATGCTGCTCAACCCACCGGGCAGAAATTGGTTCCTGCATATCGAAACTGGAAAGACCGGTTTCGATGCAGAAATAAGCTCAGCAGAGAAGAAGACGCGATGTACGAATGGATCAAGGCGCTGCATGTGATCGCCGTGATTTCCTGGATGGCAGGCATGCTCTATCTGCCGCGTCTGTTTGTTTATCACTGCGAAGCTGAAATCGGATCGAAACAGTCCGAAACTTTCAAGGTCATGGAGAGGCGGCTTCTCAGGGCGATCATCGATCCGGCGATGATCGTGACCTGGCTGGCCGGTTTATGGCTGGTCTGGCAGGGTGGCTGGTATGTTTCAGGCTGGTTTCACGCAAAATTCCTGCTGGTGCTGATCCTGTCGGGCGTTCATGGATTTTTCGCAGCCCGGGTGCGGGATTTCGCCAATGACCGGAATACCCGAAGTCAGAAATTCTACCGTATTATCAACGAAGTACCGACTGTCCTCATGATCGGAATCGTCATTCTGGTGATCGTCAAACCGTTTTAGGACAACGCGTTGCCGATTGAAGCGGCAACGACCTGCTTGCGAAGACCCGGACGATTTTCTATATTCTTGTCATCCCACCGAACGCAGGCGGATGTGGTTGAGTCCCGGTCTCATTGTTGGACCGGCCGCCACATCAGGTTCGAAGCCTCCCGGCACCTTCCTCGCTCAAGACCTGCGGACTTCTGATCGCGTTTGTAGTCCGTATGTCGTCAGCAGGCTGAAACCTTTCGCTCCCCTCCCCTCTCTTTTTCTCCACATGCTCCACAGGACAACCCCAATGCGGGAAATCAAACTACAGGACCTCAAAACCAAAACTCCGGCGGAGCTTGTCTCGTTCGCCGAAGAGCTTGGGGTCGAAAATGCCAGCACCATGCGCAAGCAGGAGCTGATGTTCGCCATTCTCAAACAGCTTGCGATCCAGGAGACCGACATCATCGGTGAAGGCGTCGTCGAAGTTCTCTCCGACGGCTTTGGATTCTTGCGCTCATGGGACGCCAACTACCTGCCCGGCCCCGATGACATCTATGTTTCGCCATCGCAGATCCGCCGCTTCGGATTGCGCACCGGCGACACCATCGAGGGCCATATCCGCAGCCCGAAGGAAGGTGAACGCTACTTCGCGCTGCTCAAGGTCAACACGTTGAACTTCGAGGACCCCGAGAAGTCCAAGCACAAGGTCAACTTCGATAACCTGACGCCGCTGTTTCCGGACGAGCGTTTCCGTCTCGAACTCGATGATCCGACACGCAAGGATCTTTCGGCCCGCGTCATCGACATCGTGGCTCCGATCGGCAAGGGCCAGCGCGCGCTGATCGTCGCGCCTCCCCGCACCGGCAAGACGGTGCTGATGCAGAACATCGCCCACTCAATCACAGCCAATCATCCGGAATGCTATCTGATCGTTCTTCTGATCGATGAGCGTCCGGAAGAAGTCACCGACATGCAGCGTTCGGTGAAGGGCGAGGTTGTGTCGTCGACCTTCGACGAACCGGCGGTGCGTCACGTGCAGGTCGCCGAGATGGTGATCGAGAAGGCCAAGCGCCTGGTCGAACATGGCCGCGATGTTGTCATTCTGCTCGACTCGATCACCCGCCTCGGCCGCGCCTATAACACCGTGGTGCCGTCATCCGGCAAGGTGCTGACCGGTGGTGTCGACGCAAATGCACTGCAGCGTCCCAAGCGTTTCTTCGGCGCCGCGCGTAATATCGAGGAAGGCGGTTCGCTGACGATCATCGCGACGGCGCTTGTCGATACCGGCAGCCGCATGGACGAAGTGATTTTCGAAGAGTTCAAGGGTACCGGTAACTCCGAACTCATTCTCGACCGCAAGGTTTCGGACAAGCGCACCTTCCCGGCGATCGACATCTCGCGCTCCGGTACGCGCAAGGAAGAGCTCATCACTGATCCGCAGCTGCTCAAGAAGATGTACGTCCTTCGCCGCATCCTCAATCCGATGGGCACCATGGACGCGATCGACTTCCTGCTCGACAAGCTCCGCAACACCAAGAACAACGCCGAGTTCTTCGACTCGATGAATACCTAAGAACTTCTGACCGCCAGCAGCGGTCAGCTTGTTTACGATGCCCGGCCCATCAGTGCGAAGCATGCCTTCGTATCGATGTGCCGGGCATTTGCATTTTCGGTATACCACGTCAGGATGATTGCGCTGCTCGCATCGGCACAAGCTGCGCCAGCAAGGGAGGTTGTGTCTTGTCGTCAAATCCCAGTCTTCCGCTCGGCGCTGCCCTGCCCGGCTGGACGCGCCGTGCGTTGCCGCAACCGGTCACGATCGATGGCCGCACCTGCCGTATCGAACCGCTCGATGTGGCGCGTCACGGTGACGACTTGCTCGCGGCATTCAGAGATACCGATGAAGCATCGTGGGTGTATCTGTTCATCGGTCCCTTTGCGGATGACGCCGTCATTCTGACCTGGCTGACCGAAGCTGCGAACAGCAAGGACTACATTTACAGCGCCATCATCGACCGCGCGTCGGGACGCGCCGGCGGTGTTTGTGCGTTCATGCGGCCTGATCCTGCCAACGGCGTCGTGGAAATCGGCAGCATCCACTACGCCGACACACTCAAGCGCACATCGGTGACCACCGAGGCGATGTATCTTTTGATGCGCTATGTATTCGATGAGCTCGGCTACCGGCGTTACGAATGGAAGTGCAACTCATTCAACGCGCCGTCGCGCCGCGCTGCGCTGCGGCTCGGATTTCGCTTTGAGGGAATTTTCCGCAATCACCTGGTGGTCAAGGGCCACAACCGGGACACCGCCTGGTTTTCGATTCTCGACAGCGAGTGGCCAGCGCTGAAAGGCGCTTACGAAAATTGGCTCGCGCCAGAAAATTTTGACCGCGGCGGACAGCAGCGCAGGTCGCTTTCGGAGATAATTACCGCTGCGCGAGGGTGATGTTGTTGTGCAGTGCAATATTAGATTTGCTGCATCTGTCCTTGCAACATATTGCGATGCAGCAATTATAACACCGGGCTCCTCCTTAGGGATTTTTCATTGCCTGTCGGCTGGTCATTCGACAAATAGGCATGCCTTCCCCCGATCAGACCATTTTCGCCTTGTCGACCGGCCGCGCGCCGTCGGCGATTGCCATCATCCGCGTATCGGGCCCGCAGGCCAGCGCGGCGGTGGAGCGGTTATGTGGAAAATTGCCCGCGCCTCGTCTGGCCCATGTTGCGACTTTGCGCGACCTCGACGGCAGCGCCATCGACGAATCAGTGGCGCTCTGGTTCCCGGGCCCGCACAGCGCGACCGGCGAAGACGTCGCAGAATTTCATGTCCATGGTGGACGCGCCGTCATTGCGGCGATTTTCGATGCGCTTGGATCTATCGACGGCTTGCGTCCCGCGGAGCCGGGCGAGTTCACGCGCCGCGCGTTCGAGAACGGCAAGCTTGATCTGACCGAAGCCGAAGGTCTCGACGATCTGATCCACGCCGACACCGATCGTCAGCGCCGTCAGGCTTTGCGGCACCTGAAAGGTTTGCTTGGCGCGAAGGCGGAGAGGTGGCGGCAGCAGATCATCGAAGCGTCGGCACTGATCGAAGCGGGAATCGATTTCTCGGACGAGGGCGATGTGTCAGCAGAGCTTGTCGCGCCGGCTTTGAAGAAAATCGCGGCGCTTAAATCCGAAATCGAAGAAACGCTTGCGGCATCGGCACAAAGTGAACGTCTGCGCGAAGGTCTCACAGTTGCAATCGCCGGTCCGCCGAACGCCGGAAAATCGACGCTGCTCAATCGTCTTGCGCGGCGCGAAGCTGCAATCGTTTCTCCACATGCCGGCACCACGCGCGATGTGATCGAGGTTCATCTCGATCTCGACGGCTATCCGGTGACGCTGATCGATACCGCGGGCGTCCGTGACACCCATGATCCGGTCGAGCAGGAGGGCGTGCGCCGCGCGCGCGATCGCGCCCGCACATCGGATCTGGTTCTGTGGCTTGTCGATGCGAATGACAAGACCGCGCCGTTGCCGCAGAACGAAGACGGCCATGCGCCGGTGTGGATCGTGCGCAACAAGGTTGATCTGATCGGCGGCAAAGGCGAGGGCGGGGCTGGGGCGCAGTTCGATATTTCCGCCGCGCAGGGCGATGGCGTCCCGGAGTTGATCGCGGCGCTGGTGGCCTACGCCCAGGATTACTTCGGGGCGGGCGAAATGGCTTTGGTCAGCCGCGCCCGGCACCGGACATTGCTGCGCGAGACTGTGGAGGCACTGGACCGGGCAGGGCGCTCGGCTGGCAGCGGCGACGAGCTTCTGGCGGAAGAGCTACGAATCGCGATTCATTCATTGGGCCGTTTGATCGGACGAGTGGATGTCGAGGACATCTTGGATGTGATCTTCCGGGAGTTCTGTATTGGCAAGTAGGCCAATGGCCGACTGGGGTTCCAGGTCGGCCATTGGGCCTGTTTCACGTGAAACAGGCGGAACCCCTTCACTGTTTCACGTGAAACACCCGTTGGAACCCTCCCTAGGTTTCACGTGAAACATCTCTGATCGATTCCGTCTTTCAGCTTTCGCACCAAAGCGATAGAAGTCTGCTCATGCAGATATTCGACGTCATTGTGATCGGTGGAGGCCACGCCGGCTGTGAGGCTGCGGCGGCATCCGCGCGCGCGGGCGCCAAAACCGCGCTTGTCACCCATCAGTTCGCGACGATTGGCGCGATGTCCTGCAATCCTGCCATCGGAGGCCTTGGAAAGGGCCATCTGGTCCGGGAAATCGACGCCTTGGATGGCCTGATGGGTCGCATGGCCGATCAGGGTGGCATCCAGTTCCGGGTTCTGAATCGCCGGAAAGGACCCGCTGTGCGTGGTCCCCGTGCCCAGATCGACCGTAAGCTTTATGCGACGGCGATGCAGGCGGAAATCCGGGGCACGCCCAACCTGACCGTGATTGAGGGCGAAGCCGACGAGCTTTTGCTGTCCGAGGGTCGAATCTCCGGGATTCGTCTGGGCGATGGCCGGGGATTTGCCGTTGGCGCGGTGGTCGTGACCACCGGGACCTTCCTGCGGGGTCTGATCCATCTCGGTGAGAGGAACTGGCCCGCCGGACGGGTCGGCGAAGCTCCGGCGATGGGTCTTTCCAAATCCTTTGAGCGAGCCGGATTTATCCTGGGCCGTCTCAAGACCGGAACGCCGCCGCGGCTCGACGGATCGACGATCAACTGGTCGGCGGTGGAAATGCAGCCCGGAGACGATCCGATCGAGCCGTTTTCGGTGCTGACCGACCGGATCATGACCCCGCAGATCGAATGCGGGATCACCCGGACCACCAACGCGACCCATGAGATCATCCGGGCCAATGTCCATCGCTCACCGATGTATTCCGGCCAGATCAAGAGCTCCGGGCCCCGCTACTGCCCCTCCATCGAGGACAAGATCGTCCGGTTCGGCGATCGCGACGGCCACCAGATCTTCCTGGAGCCGGAAGGGCTGGACGACACCACGGTTTATCCCAACGGCATCTCGACCTCGCTGCCGGAAGAGGTCCAGCAGGCAATTCTGGCGACCATTCCGGGCCTCGAGCACGTGAAAATGGTCCGGCCGGGCTATGCCATCGAATACGATCATGTCGATCCACGTGAACTCGATCCAACCCTCCAGACCAAGCGCGTGCCGGGCCTGTTCTTGGCCGGACAGATCAACGGCACCACCGGCTATGAAGAAGCCGGTGCGCAGGGTCTCGTGGCCGGATTGAATGCCGCCTTGCTGGCCGGTGGCGCTGAACCGGTCGTGTTCGACCGCGCCGACGGTTATCTCGGCGTGATGATCGATGACCTGACATCGCGCGGTATCACCGAGCCGTACCGGATGTTCACCTCCCGGGCCGAGTATCGCCTGACGCTGCGGGCGGACAACGCCGATCAGCGCCTGACCGATCGGGGCATTGCCCTGGGATGTGTCGGAAGCGAACGGGCAGGGCGTCACGCCGCCAAGATCGCTGCGCTTAACCTCGCGAAATCATTGGCGAAATCCCTTTCGGTGACCCCGAACGAAGCCGCAAAACACGGTCTCATGCTCAATCATGACGGCCAGCGCCGGACCGCATTCGAGCTGCTGGCTTATCCCGAGGTTGAGTGGACCACCGTCACGTCGATCTGGCCGCAACTCAATAGCATCGACCCGAAGATTGCCGTCCATCTTGAGATCGACGCCAAGTATGATGTCTATCTGGCTCGCCAGGCTGCTGATGTGCAGGCATTTCGCCGCGACGAAGGTCTGGTTCTGGCGGATATCGATTACAGCGCCGTTCCAGGACTCTCGAACGAAGCGCGGCAGAAGCTCGAGAAGGTTCGGCCTCGGACCATCGGGCAGGCGGGCCGGATCGAAGCCATGACTCCGGCAGCGCTGGCAATTCTCGCGGCCTATCTGCGCCGCGAGGCTCGCCGATCATCCGCCGCATCGGCCTGAGGCATCCCATGGCCAAGGCGGCCCCGATTTCCATCCCGGCTTCGGACAAGGCGGCGGCGTTGGCGCTCACGCCTGTTTCACGTGAAACAGAGGCGCGGCTCGATCGCTATGTCGGTTTGTTGGTGGCGTGGCAGGCCAAGACCAATCTCGTTGCACCGTCGACGTTGCCGCAGCTCTGGACCCGGCACATTTCCGATTCACTCCAGGTTCTGGATCTCGCGCCGTCGGCAAGACGTTGGCTCGACTTCGGCAGCGGCGGTGGTTTTCCCGGGGTGGTTCTGGCCTGCGCGATGGCGGAGCATGAAGGCGCGTCCGTCCAGCTTGTCGAACGAATCGCCAAGAAGGCGGCATTTCTGCGCGAAGCGCTGCGGGTCACCGGCGGGGCCGGCTCGGTTATCCTCGCCGACATCGGGGATTATGTGGATAGCTCAAAGGCGCCGATAGATTGCGTCACAGCGCGCGCGGTCGCTCCACTACATATGTTGCTGGGCTATGCAGAACCTTTGGTGAGCCGGGGCGCGAAAGCACTCTTTCTAAAGGGACAAGATGTAGAGTCTGAATTGACGGAAGCTACTAAATACTGGAATATCGAGCCCATTTTGCATCCCAGCCGCACAGGCGGACACGGCTGGATCGTCGAGCTCAACAAGATCGAGCGGCGATAATCGTCCGGCAGTAACAGGTACAAGGCGGCCAGGCACATGGTTGGCATCGGCGGAATTTTTGAGGACGAAAACGGCGCGGCGACGGGCGAACGGGGCCATCCCCGGATCCTGGCGCTGGCCAATCAGAAGGGCGGCGTCGGCAAGACCACGACCGCGATCAATCTCGGGACCGCGCTGGCTGCCATCGGCGAGCGGGTGCTGATCGTCGATCTCGATCCGCAGGGCAACGCCTCGACCGGTCTCGGCATCGACCGCCGCAACCGCAGCTGCTCGACCTACGACGTGCTGGTCGGCGAAGCCAAGCTGCGCGAGGCGATTATTCCGACTGCGGTGCCTCGCTTGCACATCGCGGCTTCGACCATGGATCTTTCGGGTCTCGAACTCGAACTCGGCACCACACGCGACCGCGCGTTCCGTCTGCGCGACGCCATTGCCGAGCTCAACGTCAATGTCGCGCCGGACACCGACTACACCTATGTGCTGGTTGATTGCCCGCCGTCACTCAACCTCATCACCGTCAATGCGATGGCGGCATCGCACGCCATTCTCGTTCCGTTGCAATGTGAGTTCTTCGCGCTCGAAGGTCTGTCGCAGTTGTTGCAGACGGTGGAGCAGGTGCGCTCGACGCTCAATCCGACGCTGTCGATCCACGGCATCGTGCTGACGATGTTCGACTCGCGCAACAACCTGTCGAACCAGGTCGTTGCCGATGTGCGCCAGTTCATGGGCAAGAAAGTTTACGACACCATGATCCCGCGCAACGTGCGCATCTCGGAAGCACCGTCCTACGGCAAGCCGGTTCTGGTCTACGATCTCAAGTGTGTCGGCAGCGAAGCGTATCTGAAACTCGCGACGGAAGTCATCCAGCGCGAGCGTGAGTTGCGCGCGCACTGATCCTGCGACGTTAAAGCTTGCGGCGATGATGCTCGCCGCTGTGAAAATTTGTGAAGCAGGAGTGCGTGAGTTGAGTGCGAGGGAAGCGGCAATGGCCGAAGAGCGTTCGCGACTGGGTCGCGGTCTTGCAAGTCTGATTGGCGATGTCGGCGGCGAGGCGGCGCATGTTGATCGTCCCGCGCGCACGCCGCGCCGCGTTCCCATCGAATTTCTCAAGGCCAACCCGCGCAATCCGCGGCGGACTTTTTCCGACGAAGAACTCAACGAGCTGTCGGCGTCGATCAAGCAGCATGGCGTGATTCAGCCGATCGTGGTGCGGCCGGTGAGGGGCGCGCAGGATCGTTTCGAAATCATCGCCGGCGAACGGCGCTGGCGTGCGTCGCAGCGCGCGGGTCTGCACGATGTGCCGATTGTCACCGTTGAGGTGAACGACAGCGATGCGCTCGAGATTGCGATCATCGAGAACGTGCAGCGCTCCGACCTGAACGCGATGGAAGAGGCGCAGGGCTATCACGCGCTCGCCGCGGAATTCAAACGCAGCCAGGAAGACATCGCCAAGATCGTCGGCAAGAGCCGCAGCCATGTCGCGAACATGATGCGCCTGACCAAGCTGCCCGATCAGGTTCAGGCCTATATAGCCGAAGGCAAACTGTCGGCCGGTCATGCGCGCGCGCTGATCGGCGTGCCCGACGCGGCAGCCGCGGCGAAGCGGATTGTCGAGGAAGGTCTGAACGTGCGTCAGACTGAAGCGCTGGCGCATGAAGAAGGCGTGCCGGAGCGCGGCGCCCAGAAGGCGCGCGGTGGCGGTTCTGCCAAAGTAAAAGATCCCGACACCATCGCACTCGAAAAGCGCGTCAGCGATGTACTCGGATTGAAGGTCAGTGTGGATCACCGCAATCCCGGTGGCACGGTGCAGATCAAGTACACCGATCTCGATCAGCTCGACGAGATCCTGCGGCGGCTGGAAGCAGGCAAGTAAGCCAGAAAGAGATCGCCGCTCTATCTTCCGGTCATCCCCGCGAAAGCGGGGATCCATAACCACTGAATGTTGTGGTGAAGGAAGAAAGCCAGTCCCAGCATATTCTATGAATCGAAAGTTCAGGGAGTATGGGTCCCCGCTTTCGCGGGGACGACATCGCATGTGACGCTAAGCCGCGTCTCGGATCGTCTAGCCCCGCCGCCGGGCATTCACCGCGATTGCAAGCAGCGCACGCTGTGCAATGACTTCCGCCAGCGACGACTGTTTGCGCATGTCGAATGCCGCATCCGCCAGTTGTGCCATGACACGCGCCATGCGCTCGGAACTGGTATTGCGCAACGCCGTTTCGACCAGCGTCTTGCGCGAAAAATGCAGCCGCGGAAATCCGCTGTCGAGCGCCTCGAGTTCGCTGCGCCCTTCTTCGATCGAGAGCCGCGCCTTGTGCAGCAGCGCCGCGTGGCGCTGCGCCGACATGATGATCAGGCCGGGATAGGTTCCGGCGGCCATTGCCTTGGCGAACGCGGGTTCGACGTCGGCGGCGCGTCCCGCAAAGGCATTGTCGACGATCGGATCGAGCGCCAATCCCGATGCGTCGGTGACGATAGCAACCACGTCATCGAGTGTGACCTCGCGCTGACCGTGTGCGTAAAGCGCGACCTTGCGGATTTCGTTGCGTGACGCCTGCCGGTCGCCGCCAAGTAGTGAGGTGAGTGCCGCGCGCGCGTCCCGTGCAATTTTCAGATTCGACAGGCGCAGTTCGTCGTCGATCAGTCTGGCAAGATCGCGCTCGGTGTCGGCATAGCAGGCGATGGCGACTGCGGTCTTTGCTTTCTCGCAGGCTTTCCGCAGCGGTGCATCCGGGCGCAGTTCGCCGGCCTCGATGACGATGCGGCAATCCTTCGGCTGCATCTCGGCCAGCGTATCGATGCCGCTTGCGAAGCTGCGCGAGCCGGCGCGAATCCGGATCGCGCGGCGGCCGCCGAACAGCGGCACGGTCATGGCTTCATCGACAAGGCGCGACGGCTCGGCAGCGAGCTCGTCGCCGTCCATTCTGACCAGAGAGAACGGATCGTTCGGATCGTCGACAGCAGAGGCCATCAAGGCATCGGCGCGCTCGCGTACGAGGCCTGCGTCCGGGCCATAGAGCAGGATGATCGGCCGCGACGGATCGGGCCGGGCCAGAAACGCGTCGATTTCTTTCCCTCGAAGCGCGACCACACTTATCTCAAGGCTTATTGTCGATCAGGTGCCAGCGATGAAGAACGAGGCGAGGCGCTGGCTGATATTGTCGGCGATGACCTTGGCGGCGCGGTCTTCGGCGTCACGCAGTCCGCGCGAGCGGGCGAAACGCTGCGCCTGTCCCGGAATATCGTAGGACACACGCGAGAAGGTCGTACCGGTCAGCACCGTCTTGTCGGTGGCGTTGTCCTTCAGTTCATACGTCGCATCGATACCGTAGTTCTCGATATCGGGCCGGGCGGTTGTCGGGTCGACGATGACCGACAGCCGGGATGTACTCAGCCGCATTACCAGCCGGTGGGTTGGCGGGCCGCCGACTGCGCTGCCGTACATGCTGAACATCAGATGGTTGCGAATCTCGACACCGAGCCGTGCTTCGCGCGAGCCGTTCGGCAGGTTGAGCGGAGGAACCTCGACGCCCTGCAGCTTTTCGCGCAAAGCCGATCCGCCGGTCGCGCTGCGTTCGCCGTACATCGGCTGGAAGCACCCGGCCGTCAGGGCCGCAACGGCGGCCACGGCAATGAGCCGGACAGCGATGCGCTTATCAAACCACGACATTCACGATCCTCTGCGGAACGACGATGACTTTTCGGGGAGGTTTCCCGTCCAGAGCCGATTTTACTGCATCGAGTGTCAAAACGGCAGCCTCAATTTCCCCGTTTGAAGCATTTCGGGCGACCGTGACATCCGCGCGCTTCTTGCCATTAACCTGCACTGGCAGCGTAATTGTGTCATCGACCAGCAGTTTGGCCTCGGTTTCAGGCCAATTTGCCTCCGAAACCAGTTCCTGATGCCCCAGAGCCTGCCAGCATTGCTCGGCCAGATGCGGCATCATCGGGGAGATCAGCCGGACCAGGATGTCGAATGCCTCTCGCGCCGCCGCTGCGACGGCGGGGTCGGTCTGCAGGGATTTCGCCGGCCCGTCGACGACGTCGCCCAGCGCGCCGACGAAGGTATAGAGCTTTGCGATCGCGGTGTTGAACCGCAGCCGTTCGATCGCGGTCGAGACATCCGCAAGGGTGCGGTGCGCGATGCGCCGGAGCGCCATCGCGGCGTCGTTGTTTTCCGGGATGGCCGTCCCCGGCTTCGGCAGAAGCGGAGCGGCGGTATTCACCAGCCGCCAGATGCGCTGGACGAAACGGCCGGCGCCCTGCACGCCTTCCTCGCTCCAGATCACGTCGCGGTCGGGTGGCGAGTCGGAAAGCATGAACCAGCGGGCGGTGTCGGCGCCGTAGGTGCCGATGATGTCGTCGGGGTCGACGGTGTTGCGCTTCGACTTCGACATCTTTTCGATCGGGCCGATCTCGATCGGCTCTTTCGTCGTCAGCAGTTTCGCGATGCGCTTGTCGCCGACGGTCTCGATGCTGATCTCGGCCGGCGAGGCAAAGGTGCCGTCCTGCTTCTTGTAGGTTTCGTGCACCACCATGCCTTGCGTGAACATGCCGGCGAACGGTTCGTCCATGCCGATGTGCCCCGTTGCCTTCATCGCGCGAACGAAGAAGCGGCTGTACAGCAGATGCAGGATCGCATGCTCCACGCCGCCGATATACTGGTCGACCGGCATCATGCGATCGACGACATTGCGAGTCGTCGGCGCGTTCTCGTTCCACGGATCGGTGAAGCGCGCGAAATACCACGACGAGTCGACGAACGTGTCCATCGTGTCGGTTTCGCGCGTGGCCTTGCCGCCGCACTGCGGACAGGTGACGTGCTTCCAGGTGGGATGATGATCGAGGGCATTGCCCGGCTTGTCGAAGGTCACATCCTCCGGCAGCACGACCGGCAAATCCTTGTCCGGCACCGGCACCACATCGCACTTCGGGCAATGAATCACGGGGATCGGACAGCCCCAGTAGCGCTGGCGCGAAATACCCCAGTCGCGCAGGCGGAAGTTCACCTGCCGCTCGGCGACCGGCGTATTGCCGCGCGTTGCGCTCTCGAGGCGCCTGGCGACGTCTTCCTTCGCCTCCTCGATGGTCATGCCATCGAGGAAACGCGAGTTGATCATGCGGCCTTCGCCGTCATAGGCGGTGTCCGTAATGACGAACGATTTGGGATCGACGTCCGGCGGACAGACCACCGGCGTATTTCCGAGGCCGTATTTGTTGACGAAGTCGAGGTCGCGCTGGTCGTGCGCGGGGCAGCCGAAGATGGCGCCGGTGCCGTATTCCATCAGCACGAAGTTGGCGACATAGACCGGCAGCTTCCAGTCGGGATCGAACGGATGCACGGCCTTGATGCCGGTGTCGAAGCCCTGCTTCTCGGCGGTGTCGATGATTTCCTGCGCGGTGCCCTGACGTTTGGTCTCGGCAATGAATTCAGCGAGCTTCGGATTCTTCGCCGCCGCCGCCTGCGCAAGCGGATGATCCGCCGCGATCGCCATGAACTTCGCGCCGAACAGCGTATCCGGCCGCGTCGTGAAAACCTTGAGTTCGTTCTCGCCGCCTGGCGCCGTCGCCGGGTCAAGCGCGAAACGGATCAGCAATCCTTCCGAGCGGCCGATCCAGTTGCGCTGCATCAGCCGCACCTTGTCCGGCCAGCGATCGAGCGTGTCGAGCGCGTCAAGCAAATCCTGCGAGTACTTCGTGATCTTGAAGACCCACTGGTTCATCTCGCGCTGTTCGACAACGGCGCCGGAGCGCCAGCCGCGGCCGTCGATCACCTGCTCGTTGGCGAGCACGGTCATGTCGACCGGGTCCCAGTTGATCTTGCGCTTTTCGCGCTCGGCGAGCCCCGCCTTCATGAAATCCAGAAACATCTTTTGCTGATGTTTGTAGTAGCTCGGATCGCAGGTCGCGAATTCGCGCGACCAGTCGAGTGACAGCCCCATGGTCTGGAGCTGCTTCTTCATCGCGGCGATGTTCTCATAGGTCCATGCCTTCGGCGCCACCTTACGCTCGATGGCGGCATTCTCGGCAGGCAAACCGAAGGCGTCCCAGCCCATCGGATGCAGCACGTTGTGGCCCTTGGCGCGCATGTAGCGAGCGACCACGTCGCCCATGGTGTAGTTGCGGACATGACCCATGTGTATGCGCCCCGACGGATAGGGGAACATCTCGAGCACGTAATATTTCGGCCGGGGATCGTCATTGCGGGTGGCGAAAATCGCCCGCTCGTCCCAGAGCTTTTGCCAGCGTGGCTCGGATTCGCGGGCGTTATAGCGTTCGGTGCTCATCGGATGGGTCGTCTGCCAAAGGGGGATTCAGGAGGCGGCAGACTAGCCACAAAAGACCGCGAGGGGTCAACGCTTTAGGCGCAAATATGGCCTGCGCGGCCCTTAGCCGGCCAGGGAAACCGGCCGATCGGCAGGCAGGATCAGGCCGTGTTCGACCACCGTGTTCCGGCCCCGGCGTTTGGCTGCATACAGCGCCGCGTCCGCGGCCTCGATCAGATCGTCTTGGGGCTGGGCGCTGCCCGGCGTGACCGTCGCGATGCCCACGCTGACGGTGACGTGCCTGAAGTCGCTGGTGACGTGGGGAATCGTCAGTTCTTCGATTGTTGTGCGAACTTTTTCAGCCACCTGCAGCGAGCGGGCGGCACTGCTATTCGGCAGCAACAAACAGAATTCCTCGCCGCCATAACGGGCTGCGAAGCCGGCATAGGCGTCCGCGATTGTCGACAACGCCTCGCCGATGCGGCTGAGGCAGGCGTCGCCTTCGGGATGGCCGTAGGTGTCGTTGAAAAGCTTGAAATGATCGACGTCGATCATCAGCAGCGAAAGCCGGGTGTCGGATTGCAGTGCCTTCATCCACTCGAATTCGAGCCGGCTCTGGAAGCCCCGGCGGTTGGCCAGCCCGGACACCAGATCGAGCGATGCGATGACGGTGAGGCGGTCGTTGGCGGCGGCCATTTCGCGCTCACGCTCGGAGAGTTGTGACGCCATGGTATCGAACGCCCGGGCGAGCGGAATAAACTCAATTGGCAGCGAGGCATTCGATGCCCTCGCCGAAAATTCGCCGCGGCCAAAACGATTGGCGGTGTCTGTCATCGCGCGGAGCGGCCGGATGATGAGGCGCTCGCCGGCGAACCAGGCGCCGAGCAGCGTCGCGAGAACCACGATTGCAAGCTGGATGTACGCAGTCCGGATGTCATGGTTGATGTCGCCCAGCATCAGGGACTGATTGACGCTGACAATCATACGGGCCTTGGTGCCGGTAACCCGCGCGAACGATACGGCCTTCTTCTCGCCATCGGCCGATTCGAAGGAGATCGATCCATATTCGCGATCGAGATTGATTTCACGCAGCGTGACCGCTTCCAGCAGCGATGTGTCCTTGAGCTTCTGCCCGATCAGATTCATGCTTTCGGGTGGGGACGCCAGGATCGTGCCCGCGCCATCGACAAGGACAACCGATACGCCCGAACGTCCGCCGCGATTCACCAGCAGCTGCGACATCCATTTCAGATCGATCGCAGCGATGACCACCGATTCCTGATTGCCGTCCACCGCCGAAACCGGATACGCGGCAATCAGCGTCGGCAGGCTGGTAATGCGGCTCGGGATGAAGTCGCTGAGAACGAAATCGTGAAGCTCGCGCGCCTTGAGGACATAATCGCGGTCGTGGAGATCAAAGCCGACGATGCTTTGCTTTGTGGAGCAGTCGATCTTGCCTTCCGGGCCAATGATCGAAAGGTTTCTGATCCAGGGCAGATCGACCCGCAGGCTTGCGCGCATCACCGCGCAGCCGCGTCCCTGCTGGGAGGCTGCGGCGTAGATGTAGGCGGAGGATTTCACAACGGCCTGGACCGTCGAGATGATTTCGCGCTGCGCGTCGGCGGTATGCTTTGCAAGCTCCGATAGTTCGTTTGCAGCCTGGATCATCTGCCTGGAGCGCGAGTCTTCCAGCAGACGGACGCGGTCGAGCATCAATGGCACGACCAGAATCAACGCCAGAAGCACAAGGCGCGCGCGAATCCCGAATAGCGCCTTGAGTTTTGACGTGTTGCGGCCGAAGCTGGCGATTGACATCGGTATTCCCTTGCCCCACGCCAACACTACAAAAAAGGGTTCAAGGACCCTTTTTTGAATTCGCTAAAATTCGAATGATCCTTAATTTGAAGGCAAGTTTACATCGATGGCTGTGGATAATGTGCCGCCGGTAACATCCGATTCACCAAACGGTCTCGACGCCGTGGAGCGGGAAATTTCGCGTGCGTGCAGGGATGCCCGCCGTGAGCGCTCCTCGGTGACGCTGGTTGCCGTATCGAAGACATTCGACGGCGACGCCATCGTGCCGGTGATCCGTGCAGGTCAGCGCGTGTTCGGCGAAAACCGCGTGCAGGAAGCGAAAGCCAAGTGGCCGCCGTTGATGGCGGCGCATCCTGGCCTCGCGCTTCATCTGATTGGACCGTTGCAGTCGAACAAGGCCAAGGAAGCCGTCGCGCTGTTCGACGCCATTCATTCGGTGGACCGCGCCAGTCTCTGCGAGGCGCTGGCGAAAGAAATCGTTAAGCAAGACCGCCATCCGCAACTGTTCGTTCAGCTCAACACCGGCGAGGAGCCGCAGAAGGCGGGTATCGCGCCGGCGGATGCCGATGCATTCATTGCGAGTTGCCGCGACGTCTACGGTCTGCAAATTTCCGGACTGATGTGCATTCCGCCGGCCGCGGATCCGCCTGCGGCGCATTTCGCGCTGACCGCCAAGATCGCGGAGCGCAATGGACTGAAATTATTGTCGATGGGAATGAGCGCGGACTTCGCCACTGCGATCCAGCTCGGCGCAACCCATGTGCGTGTCGGGTCCGCGATTTTCGGAAGGCGGTAGATTCCGCACGAAGAACTCCATCGTCATTGCGAGGAGCGCCAGCGACGAAGCAATCCAGCTTTTTGCTAGAGTGGATTGCTTCGCTTCGCTCGCAATGACGAGTAGCTTGCAACGTCACCGATCACGATCTTCGTCTGCGGTCCGATCCGTTCCAGCAAGCGCAGCATCCCACCGCGCGTCAGCCCGACGCAGCCCGCCGTTGGCGAAAATTTCTCGCGGGCGAGATGCAGGAAAACCGCGCTGCCCCGCCGTGCGATGCGCGGACGGGTGTTGTGGTCGATCTCGATGATGAAATCATAGAGATGATCTTCACGGGTTAACCGGTCACCGCCTTCGCCAGGCGCGCGCTGGATCGCGCGGTTGTAGTGCCGCTCGGCGGGATCTTCCGACCAGGCGTCCGCAGGGCGGATCGCCCGGACCGGAAGATAGGTTCGCGGCCGGGGGTGCCGGTCGGCGCGCCACCAAAGCCGCACCGGCCGGAAGATGCCGCGGGGTGTTCCGCCGTCGCCTTCGAACTTGTTGGCCTTGATTCCGCCGCGTCCAAGCGCGACCGGTAGGATATGGGTGCCCGCCACCAGCCAACCCTGGTTCGGCCGGCCGGCGGCAGCACGGACCCTGACAGCGGAAAGCGGCCGATCACGCAACGGTGTTCGATAAGCCCTTGGAAAGCCTAGATTTCCCATAATTGGTTCCCGTGACTGCGTACAACTCCGGCTTGCGCTTTCGCCTGCAAATGCTCTATTTCGCCGAGGTTCTTCGAGATCGCTCTTAGGACCTTCTATATACAAGCCGAATTTTAAAGGACTGGATGCAATGGCCAACGCCCGCAAGATCCTGATCGTGGACGACGACACCGATCTGCGCGATGCCCTGGTGGAGCAGTTGTCGCTTCACGAGGAGTTCGAGGCATCCGCCGTCGATACCGGCGCGAAAGGCGCGCTGGCGGCGAAAAGCAACTCGCCCGACCTCGTGCTGATGGATGTCGGTCTGCCCGACACCGACGGCCGCGAGGTGGTCCGCAGCCTGCGCAAGGGCGGCTTCAAGTCGCCGATCATCATGCTGACCGGCCACGACACCGATTCGGACACGGTTCTCGGGCTCGAATCGGGCGCGAACGACTATGTCGCGAAGCCTTTCCGATTCGCCGTGCTGCTGGCCCGCATCCGCGCGCAGCTGCGCCAGCACGAGGCCAGCGAAGACGCGGTGTTTTCGGTGGGTCCGTACAGCTTCCGCCCGGGCTCCAAGATGCTGACCGGCGCTAATGCCAAGAAGGTCCGGCTCACCGAGAAGGAAACCGCGATCCTCCGTTTCCTCTACCGCGCCGGGCAGATGCCGGTGTCGCGCGAGACCCTGCTGCAGGAGGTCTGGGGCTATAACTCAGGCGTCACCACTCACACGCTGGAAACGCATATCTATCGCCTGCGCCAGAAGGTGGAGAAGGATGCCGCCAACCCCGAAATTCTTGTGACTGAATCCGGCGGCTATAAGCTGGTGCCATGAGGCGAATCAATCGCCGATCCCTTTCGGCGCCCTATGGCTATTGAAGACGACATCGCCCTGTTTTCGCGCGTCCCGACACTGAATTTGTTGGGTGCGGCGGCATTGCAGGTGCTTGCGATCGGCGCCGAGCAGCGCGATTACGGATTCGGCGAGCGGCTGTTCGAACAGGGCGATCCTGCGGATTCCGGTTTCATTGTTCGGCACGGCGCGTTTCGCGTGGCTTCGGACGATGGTCATGAAGCCATTGCGGGCCAGAACGTTCTGATCGGCGAGCTCGCGCTGGTGGTTCCGATGGCGCGGCCGGCGACGGCGACGGCTCTCGAACCGTCGTCGGTGCTGCGCATCTCGCGCAGCTTGTTCCAGCGTGTGCTCGAAAGTCATCCCGAAGCGGCAAGGCGCCTGCGCGACGATTTTGCCGCGCGCACCAACGCGGCGGCGGGTGCAATGGTCCGGGCGACCGAAACGCTGCGATAGTTTCCGCCGCCGCCTTATCTGAAATCACACATCGAGTACCGCCGTGACCGGCACATGGTCTGACGGACGCTCCCAGCCGCGCGCGTCCCTGGTGATTTTGAAATCACGAACGCTGTCGCCGAGCGACTGTGAGACCCAGATGTGGTCAAGGCGGCGGCCCTTATTCGCCGCGCTCCAGTCCGCGGAGCGGTAGCTCCACCAGGAATAGACTTTCTCGGATAGCGGAATTCGCTGCCGCGCGACGTCAATCCAGTTGCCCTGCGCCTGTACGCCGAGCAGCTTCTCGCATTCGATCGGTGTATGCGACACGATCTTCAAGAGCTGCTTGTGCGACCACACGTCATGCTCGTGCGGGGCGACGTTGAGATCGCCGACGAGAATGTGCCTGTCATTGGCTTTCGGATGCAGCGGCTCGCAATCGCGCATCTCGTCAAGGAACGACAGCTTGTGCTCGAACTTCGGATTGAGTGCGGGATCGGGAATGTCGCCGCCGGCAGGCACGTAGAAATTATGCACGACCAGCGGCTTGGCGATTTGTGCCTTCTGTCCGAAGGACACCGAGATATGACGTGAATCGACCTTGCCGCAGAACGTTTGCACATCGCTGCTCTCGAAGGGAATTTTCGAGACGATGGCGACGCCGTGATAGCCCTTCTGGCCGTTGAGCGCGACGTGCTCATAGCCGAGCCGCTTGAAACGCTTCAGCGGAAACGCGTCATCGATGCATTTGGTTTCCTGAAGACACAGCACATCGGGCCGCACCGATTTGATGAATTTCGCGACCAGATCGATGCGCAGCCGCACCGAATTGATGTTCCAGGTTGTCAGGGTGAAGCGCATGGGGGAGGCGGGATTCCGGATCGTCACACCCTGTCGATTCAGGGCGGATCGCCGGGCGCAGGCTAATGGAAGCGGCACCGTTCTTCAAATGGCTGCGCTTGCCCAGACGGTGGGCAGCCGCAACTTGCGAAGGACGCGGTCAGTTGTTCGAATTCTGATAGTTGGTGAAGTCGATCTTGAACATCGACGGATCGAGCTTCTTGGTGGTGTCGAGATTGTAGACCGCGACGGTGGTGTCGTATCCCTGCGGATCGGTGACGGTCCATTGCTTGAGCTGATTGTCCTTGGCCCCGATCATCAGCATCAGGCGGCTGGTCCCGACCAGCGCCTGCTTTTCTTCGATCGTCACGCTGATAAACATGTTGTCCGATGACACGCCCACCACATTGGTGTCGCGCAAGAGATCGATGCGGTCGGACAGGAGATAGCGCAACGGGGTTTGCGACAGCGGGTAGACGTCCTGGGTTGCGAGCCTGCGGTCAAGCACGACCACCGACGTGCCGTCGGCCACAAGCGCGATCGGCGACGGATCGTCATACTCGAAACGGATCTTGCCGGGCTTCTGGATGTAGAAATCGCCGGTCGTGCGTTTGCCGTCCGGACCGACCTGTACGAAATTGCCCGAGACGTTCTGCAAGGACGAGAGATAGGTGCTGACCTTGCCGGCCAGCGCCTTTTGATTGGCGTCGAAATTCTGGCTCGGCGTCCCGCCGCCGAACAGGCTGCGCAGATCCGGAATGATCGGTGTCGGAGGCGTCGAGGTGTTCGGAGCCTGCGCCTGCGGTGCCGGGATGTCCCCGGGGCGTGCTTTCGGCGCGGGCTTGGGAACCGGAACAGCCTGCGCCAGTGCCGACGGCATCATAAGCGATGCTGCAATCGTCGCCGCGAGCGCCAGTGTCGGCACCTTCGCGACAGAAAAAACGCGGGCTGGCCGCCGGGGCTGGCAGGACGGCTGATTGCGATGGGGTTTTTTCAACGGTCCGTCCTGTCGGGAATGCCTTGTGATCTTTCCGCCGGGGCTAGCCCCAAGCTATGGCGTTTTCGCGGCTGCGAACAGGGTCTCAGCCAAATCGGTCCTCTTCCTCGGCGACGAGAATCTCGCGTTTTCCGGCGTGATTTGCCTGTCCGACGATGCCTTCCAGCTCCATCCGCTCCATCAGGGTGGCGGCGCGGTTGTAACCGATCTGAAGCCGCCGCTGGATGTAGCTGGTCGATGCCTTGCGGTCGCGTTTCACGATGGCGACGGCCTGCTGGAACAGGTCGCCTTCGCCGCCGTTGGCACCCATGCTGGTGCCGTCGAACACGGCGTTGCCGTCCTCGTCGGTTTCCTCTTCCGCAGTGACCGCCTCGAGATATTCCGGCTGTCCCTGCGACTTGAGATGACGGACGATCTTTTCGACTTCCTCGTCCGACACGAACGGGCCGTGGACGCGGCTGATGCGCCCGCCGCCCGCCATATACAACATATCGCCCTGGCCGAGCAGTTGCTCTGCGCCCATTTCGCCAAGAAGCACGCGGCTGTCGATCTTCGAGGTGACCTGGAAGGAGATACGCGTCGGGAAGTTCGCCTTGATGGTGCCCGTGATGACGTCCACCGAGGGGCGCTGCGTGGCGAGAATCACATGGAGACCTGCGGCGCGTGCCATCTGTGCGAGGCGCTGCACCGCGCCCTCGATGTCCTTGCCGGCGACCATCATCAGGTCGGCCATTTCATCCACAATGATGACGATATAGGGCAACGGTTCGAGTTCGAGTCTCTCTTCCTCGTAGATCGCCTTGCCGGTTTCCTTGTCAAAGCCGGTCTGGACGGTGCGGGTCAGTTCCTCACCCTTTGCCTTCGCCTCGGCGACGCGCGTGTTGTAGCCGTCGATGTTGCGGACGCCGAGTTTCGCCATGTTCTTGTAGCGTTGCTCCATCTCGCGCACGGCCCATTTCAGCGCGACGACCGCCTTCTTCGGATCGGTCACCACCGGCGTCAGCAGATGTGGAATGCCGTCATAGACCGACAGTTCGAGCATCTTCGGATCGACCATGATGAGGCGGCACTGGTCCGGGCGCAGGCGATAGAGCAGCGACAGGATCATGGTATTGATGCCGACCGACTTGCCCGAGCCGGTGGTGCCCGCGATCAGAAGATGCGGCATGCGTGCCAGATCCACGATCACAGGCTCGCCGCCGATGGTCTTGCCGAGGCACAGCGGCAGCTTCGCGGTGCTCCCGGTTGCTTCCTTCGCGTTGAGCAGTTCGCGCAGGTAAACTGTCTCGCGCTTGACGTTTGGCAATTCGATGCCAATGGCGTTGCGCCCGGAGACGACCGCGACACGCGCCGAAACTGCGCTCATTGAGCGTGCAATGTCGTCGGCAAGGCCGATCACGCGCGACGACTTGATGCCCGGTGCGGGTTCGAGCTCGTAAAGCGTCACGACAGGTCCGGGGCTGGCTTTCACGATTTCGCCGCGCACGCCGAAATCCTGCAACACACCTTCCAGGGCGCGCGAATTCGTCTCAAGCTCGTCCTTGCTCAACGTGAAGCGATCCGATGCTTTCGGAGCGGCGAGAACGGAGATCGGCGGCAGCACGAACACGCCCTTGCGTCCGGAAGATTTCGGTTCGGCACGCTTGCGGGCACGCGGCGCGGGCTCTTCGTCTTCTTCCTCCTCCTCGTCCTCTTCTTCCTCTTCGTATTCGTCCTGTGGTACCAGCGACGGAGCGCGGCGTTCCCCGCCGAGATTTGGCTCCATGCGCTCGAACGATCGCGTGCGTTGTGATTCGGATCGTCCGACCATCATGGCGAAAAGCGCGGAGCCCATGCGGACGATGCGCGCCTTTGCACTCATCGCCGCATGGACGAGCCATCCCAGCGAGATCGATCTGCGATCGTCTTCCTCGAAATCCTCTTCGTCTTCGATCATCGGCGGCCGTGTGCGCTCCACGATCTTTTCCTGCGCGCCCGCGCCGCATGCAAAGACGAAGCTCCCGATCATCGCGGCGAACAGGATGATGCCGAGCACGATACGATAGATCAGGCCGGGCGGGCCGAACACGACGGCCGGGAAACGCACCAGCGCATCGCCGACGACGCCGCCAAGTCCGGTCGGTAACGGCCATGCGCCGCTGCGCGGCAGGCAGCTTGCAAATCCTGCCGCGATCACCGCGCACAGAATCCAGCACGCGATCCGAAGCGCTTCGCGGTCGAAGTGACGATGCGTCACCAGTCGCCATCCCCAGACCGCCACGGGGAGAATCAGCATGATCGCTCCGAGTCCGAGAATCTGCATCAGCATGTCGGCGCCGATTGCGCCCGGACGGCCCATGAGGTTGCGGATCGGACCTGAGGTCGCGTGGCTGAGGCTCGGGTCCTGCACAGACCAGGTCATCAGAGCCGCGGCGACGACACAGGAGAGGGCGATGACGCCGAGGCCGGCGAGTTCGCGCAGGCGCCGCGCCAGCATCTCGCGTAATGGATCGGAAATCTGGCCGACGATGGGAATAACGCGTTCGATCGCTGGCATTGTTTTACGAGCCCCGAGCTTCGTTCAGGACGTCGACCATACGGTGCAACGCCTCAGCCGTTGTTTCACTGTCCTGTTGCACCAAGGCGACTCGGATGTATCCGGCGCCGGGGTTGCTGCCATCTGCCTGCGGCCGCGCCAGATAACTTCCGGGGATAACGCGCACGCCGCCTTCCTTGAAAAGCTTCACCGTCGCCGCTTCGTCGCCGCCATGCGCGGAGACATCCAGCCAGATGCAGAAGCCGCCCGCGGGCCGCCGGTAACCGAAGCGGTTGCCGAGAATCTGGTCCGCGAGGTCGAACTTGATCCGGTAGAGCCTGCGGTTCGCATCGACATGAGTCTCGTCGCCATAGGCGGCGACGGCGACATGCTGCAGCGGGACCGGCACCTGAGGCGCCGCGACGTTGCGCAGTTCATGGAAGCGCGCGAGAAAATTCCTGTCGCCGGCAACGAAGCCGACGCGGAGGCCCGGCAGGTTCGATCGCTTCGACAGCGACTGGAACGCGACCACGTTGGCGAAGTCGTTTCCGGCGGAGGCGAGCATGCTGCCCGGCGCTTCGCCGGTGTAGATTTCGGAATAGCATTCGTCGCTGAGCACGATGAAGCCGTGACGGTCGGCGAGCTGCTTCACGCGGTCGAAGTAGGCGCGCGATGGCACCGAGCCTTGCGGGTTTGCGGGCGAGGCAAGATAGAAGGCGACGGTGCGGTCGAGCGTTTCCGCGCTCAGCGACTCGAGATCGGGCAGAAAGCCGTTCTCGCGCGTGGTCGGCAAGAAGATCGCTTCACATCCGGCGGCCCGCGCACCGGCCGCATAGGCGGGATAGAACGGGTTGGGCATCAGGATCGCGGGCGTGCCCTTGCGGGGGCTGACATAGCGCGCGGCGGCGATTGCTGCGAAAAACAGCCCCTCCCGGCTGCCGTTGAGCACCAGAATTTCGGTGTCGGGATCGATGGCCTTGGCCAGGGCGAATCGCCGGGAAACCCAAGCGGCGGCGGCCTGCCGGAACGGCTCGATGCCTTTGGCAATCGGGTAGCGGCCGAAGTCGTTGATATGGCTGGCCAGCACCGGTCCGACAAAACCCGGCACCGGATGCTGTGGCTCCCCAATCGACATATTTATCAATGGCTTACCGGGGGAATAGGCGGTTAGCAGCTCGGTCAGCCGGGCAAACGGCGAGCGCTCGCCGTCTTGGGCGCCGGCGGCGGAAGCCGAGCGGGAAGAAGCGGTCATGGCCATTCGAAAAACGCCAGCACTAGTAAGGTCCGTCGATCCTGCGGGTCGGTCAGGGGGCCACGCAGGATGTGATCACGTCACCATAGGTGCGGCGAGGTTAAGACGCGATTAACCATCGCGGCGCGGGCATGGTTTACCGCGCTCCCCGAGAGATGAACCTGTCTGAAAAAGTAAGGGCCCCAGCTTGCGCTGGGGCCCTCCGACGGACGGGGCATTGCCGGGTTTGTGCCCCAACCGTTGTTCAGAAGCATGATCCGGAAAAGTGGAAACCGGTTTTCCGATAAGATCATGCTCACCAGAGAAGTCGCCGCGACCCGTAAGGATCGCGGCAGGTCGCTTACATGTTGTAGGCGCGCTCGGTGTGGTCGGTGAGATCCAGACCTTCGCGCTCCTGCTCGACCGGAACGCGCAGACCGACGATCACGTCGACGACCTTGTAGATGATCGCCGAACCGATGCCCGAGAACAGCAGCGTGGTGCCCACGCCCCAGCTCTGCGAGATCATCTGAGCGACCATGTCGTAGTCGCCGATCTTGCCGGTGACGTAGTCCATGACGCCGGTGCCGCCGAGGGCAGGGTTGACCAGGATGCCGGTGCCGAGAGCGCCGACGATGCCGCCGATGCAGTGGACGCCGAACACGTCGAGCGAGTCGTCATAGCCGAGCGCGTTCTTCACAACCGTACAGAAGAACAGGCAGACGACGCCGACGACGAGACCGAGCACGATCGCGCCCATCGGACCTGCGAAGCCGCAAGCAGGAGTGACGGCAACCAGACCCGCGACCGCACCCGACAACGCGCCGAGCACTGACGGATGGCCCTTGATCATCCACTCCGCGAACATCCAGGACAGGGCCGCAGCAGCGGTTGCCAGGAAGGAGTTGGTCATCGCGAGAGCAGCGCCGCCCGAAGCTTCGAGGTTCGATCCGGCGTTGAAGCCGAACCAGCCCACCCAGAGCAGCGAAGCGCCGATCATGGTCATGGTCAGCGAGTGCGGAGCCATCAGCTCCTTGCCGTAGCCGGTGCGTTTGCCGATCAGGAGCGCGCCGACGAGACCTGCGATGCCGGCGTTGATGTGCACCACCGTGCCGCCTGCGAAGTCGAGGGCACCCTTCTTGAACAGGAAGCCGCCGTCAGCCATCACCTCGTCGAGTTTCGCCTGTGCTGCAGTCTTTGCAGCGCCGTCAGCCGCGGCTGCCAGGGCCTTGGCTGCATCGCTGATCGCGTCCGGTCCGGCCCAGTACCAAACCATGTGGGCCATCGGGAAGTAGATCAGCGTCACCCAGAGCGGGATGAACAGCGCGATAGCTGCGAACTTCATACGTTCGGCAAAGGCGCCGACGATGAGGGCCGGCGTGATCGCGGCGAAGGTCATCTGGAAGCAGAAATAGATCATTTCCGAGATGTTGGCATCGACCGAGAACGTCGCCGCCATCGAGTCGGTCGTGATGCCGGACATAAAGGCTTTGGAGAAGCCGCCGATGAAATCCGAACCGCCGGTGAATGCGAGGCTGTAGCCGTAGAGGGCCCAGATCACGCAGACGATGCAGACGGTGTAGAAAACCTGCATCAGCACGGACAGCATGTTCTTGGAGCGGACGAGGCCGCCGTAGAACAGCGCGAGGCCCGGGATAGTCATCAACAGCACGAGAACTGTTGCTGTCATCATCCAGGCATTATCGCCCTTGTTGACGGTTGGCGCGGCGTAGGCGGCTGTCGTAGCGAAGAGGCCGACGGCGAGAGCTGCCAATCCCGCGCTGGTGGGACGCTTGAACGTCATTTGTTTGTACTCCTGATAAGATGAGGTTTGCGCGAAATCAGAGCGCCGCGTCATCGGCCTCGCCCGTGCGGATGCGAACCGCATGGTCGAGATTGATGACGAAGATTTTGCCGTCGCCGATCTGGCCGGTCTTTGCAGCGCCGGTGATCGCTTCGATGGTCTTGTCGACTTGGGACGAGGCGACAGCGACCTCGATCTTGATCTTGGGCAGGAAACTGACGGCGTATTCAGCGCCGCGGTAGATTTCCGTGTGGCCTTTCTGGCGGCCATATCCCTTGACTTCCGTCACCGTGAGACCGTGAACGCCGATGGCGGTCAGGGCATCACGGACCTCTTCCAGCTTGAATGGCTTGATGATGGCCATAACAATTTTCATGGGTACTTCCCCGCTTGGGCCCGGTCGTACGGACCGGGCGTTCTCGACTGAGGGTCACCGCGCGAAGACAGATCACTCCACGGGCACCAGCCGGGTCCCATAGAATCAAATGCCGTGCCAACACCGCCAAATTCCCTAACGATTTATGAATCCAACGGTTTTTGGCTTTGGCGGGGGCGCGGAGAAATTGGGCTATTTTGTCGCGCCTAAAAGAGCGACAGGGGTGCCAAAAACATAGGCACACCAGACCGCCGACACATTCGTGCCCATCAGACAAGCAAAAGGTATCTAAGCCCCGACAGTCGAGACCAAATCCAAATGGGGCGATTATTGGAGCGCTTCGCCGTGCTGGGTGATGTCGAGCCCTTCGACCTCATGCTCGTGCGGAACCCGCAGGCCCGCCAGCATGTCGACCATTTTGAGCAAGACGAACGTCATCCCGCCCGTCCAAACGAACACAACGGCCACGCCATAGGCCTGGGTCAGCAGCAGCCTGGGATTGCCCTCGATCAGCCCAGCGGTCCCGCCAATGGCGGCGGTGGCGAAGATGCCGGTCATCAGGGTGCCCAGCAGCCCGCCGATGCCGTGGATGCCGAACACGTCGAGCGTGTCGTCATAGTTGAAGCGGTGCTTGAGGCTGGTGCAGGCCCAGAAACAAACCACGCCGGCCACCACACCGATCACGATGCCATGCCAGGGCTCCACGAAGCCCGAGGCGGGCGTAATGGTGCCGAGTCCGGCAACGGCGCCGGAGATCATGCCGAGCACCGAGGGCTTGCGCCGCATCAGCCATTCGATCGCGGTCCATGTCAGTGCGCCGGCGCAGGCGGCCAGATGGGTTGCGAGGATCGCCATCACGGCGCGCGAGTTGGCCTGCAAGGCCGAGCCGCCGTTGAAGCCGAACCAGCCGACCCACAACAGGCCGGTGCCGATCACGGCGAGCGACAGATCGTAGGGCGCAAGGTTCTCGGTGCCGTAGCCGCGGCGGCGTCCCATCACGACTGCGGCGACGAGGCCTGCGGTGCCGGCGCTGAGATGGACCACGAGACCGCCGGCAAAATCGAGAACGCCAGCCTGCGCGAGAAAGCCGCCGCCCCACACCCAGTGCGCGAGCGGAATGTACACGACCGTAAACCAGCCGATGCAAAACAGGACGTAGGATGAAAAGCGCATGCGGTCCGCAACCGATCCCGCCACCAGCGCGACAGTGATGATTGCGAAGGTCATCTGGTAGATCACGAACAGCGCTTCCGGAATGGTCTTCGCGGCACTATTGACGCCGTCCATCGTCATGCCGGCCAGCAGGAAGCGTTCCAGCGTGCCGAGCCAGGCGCCGTCGCCGACGAACACCAGGCTGTAACCGTAGATCACCCACAGAATGGAAATCAGCGCCACTGCGATCAGGCTTTGCGCCATGGTCGCCAGCACGTTTTTCTTGCGCACCATACCAGCATAGAACAGCGCAAGACCCGGTATCGTCATCATCAGCACGAGCGCGGTCGCCGTGATCATCCACGCCGTATCGGCGGCATCGATCTTGACGGTTTCAGCGAGGGCCGGCGTTGCAGATGCAAGGGCGAAGCCCGCAGCAGAAACCGCCGTCGCAAAATGTGCGACCGCACGCGGCAATCTCAACATGGTAATCCCCCCGGCTAGGAAGACCTTGCGGCGTCTCGCGTGCGCCGCTGCAGTCGCTTGGTGATGCTGACTCTAGAAAATAAAAATCAAAGTGCGTCGTTATCGGTCTCGCCGGTCCGGATGCGGACGGCATTTTCAATCGGCGTGACGAAAACCTTGCCGTCACCGATCTGGCCGGTGCGCGCACCGGCGGTGATGACCTGCACAGCCTTGTCGGCGAGGTCGGACCCGACCGCGATCTCGATCCGCAGCTTGGGTAGGAAGTTCACGATGTACTCTGCGCCTCGGTAGATTTCGGTGTGGCCCTTCTGGCGGCCGAAACCCTTCACCTCGGTCACGGTCATGCCGTGCACGCCGATTTCGGTCAGGGCCAGACGAACCTCCTCAAGCTTGAAGGGCTTGATGATGGCGGTGATCAGCTTCATGGAGCGCTTCATCCCTTAAAATCAGTGCGGCAGCGTCACGAGTCTTTACTCGGGCCCGCGCGAAACCGCTACCTTTTTGGGCAATCGGGCAGAAAAATATGCAGGTTCGATTGAAAACCGTTGCGGCAAAGCGCGGTCCGTTTGTAGCATCCGCCGTCTCGGGGGGCTGAGACCGATTGCCATTGATGCCGCAGGATTTCCTCGCGGCTGGTCCGGCGCTCCGTTGTCCCACAAACAAAGGAAATATCATGCCGGGCCGATCTTGGTTTGTTGCTGCCGGGGATAAGCAGGAAGGCCCGTATTCCGAAGACGAATTTCGAGATCTGATCGCGCGGGGAAGCATCAAGCCGGACACTTATGTGTGGGCCGACGGCATGCAGGACTGGAAATATGCCGGCGATATTCCGGGGCTGCTTTCTGGCGGAGTTGCGCCGCCGGCAATTCCGCGCCCCGGCGCATCGGTCCCCTCCGCCAATGGCGATCCGTCCGGCGGATCGTTTTCGATCGACATCGGCATCTGGGAGATGCTTGGCCGCGCACTGGTTTTCGTGATCGGATTCCTGCTGGTCGTTCCGGCGCCATGGGTGGCGGCGAGCTTCTACGGCTGGATCGTCTCGCGCATTCATGTGCCGCAGCGAGGTTATCTCGGCTTCACCGGCAAGCCGCTCGACATCTGGTATGTGTTTGTCGGGCTGGCGCTGATGACGTATGTCGGGCTCCTTGGCATTCCCTATCTTGAATACCTGTTATTCCCGGTTCAGGCGTATCTGTCGTGGATGACGGTGCGCTGGGTGATGGCGAACATCACATCGGAGGGCCGTCCGCTCCAGATCAGTTTCGACGGCAGCCCTTGGGTCTATATCGGCTGGTATCTTCTGATGGCGCTGTCTTTCATCACCATCATCGGCTGGGCCTGGGTTGTCGTCTACTGGATGCGGTGGATCTGCGCCAACATCGGCGGCACGCGGCGCGCCATTTCGTTCAACGCGACAGGACTTGAGGTGCTGTGGCGAACGCTGGTGTTCTCAATCGGCTGCGTGCTGATCATTCCGATTCCATGGGTGATGAGCTGGTACACCCGCTGGTACGTTTCGCAGTTTTCTGCGGAAGAACGGCTGGCGTAACACAACGCGATGATGCGAAAGTTAGCCAGCGTCGGTTTCTTTTACTCGGGCATGATCTGATCCGAAAACCGGTTCCCACTTTTCGGGATCATGCCTGAACCGGCTTTTCCTTGCGCTCGCGCACCGAGCCTTCCTGCGCGACGGAGGCGACCAGTGTTCCGTCCTGCTTGAAGATCAGCCCGCGCGTCAGGCCGCGGCCGCCCTGCGCGCTCGGAGAGTCTTGGCTGTAGAGCAGCCATTCGTCGGCGCGGAACGGGCGGTGAAACCACATCGCGTGATCGAGGCTCGCAGGCATCATGCGCTGATCGAACAGCGTGCGACCGTAACGCGCCATCACCGCATCCAGCAGCGAGAAGTCCGACGCGTAGGCCAGCGCGCACATGTGCAGCGCCGGATCGTCGGGCAGTTTGGCAACGGTGCGAATCCAGATATGGATGCGGCCGTCGTCGATCTTGTGGCCGAAGTAGCGGCCGAGTTCGACCGGGCGCAATTCAATCGGCCGGTCTGATTCATAGTAGCGCCGGATGAACTCCGGCATCTCCTTGAACATCGGCTGCTTGGAGACTTCCTCCGCTGTGAGTTTTTCCGGCGGCGGAACGTCGGGCATCTTGTCCTGATGATTGAACGAGCCTTCTTCCTCGGCGTGGAACGACACCATGATCGAGAAGATCGCGTTGCCGTGCTGGATCGCGGTGACGCGCCGCGTCGAATAGCTTTTGCCGTCGCGCAGCCGCTCGACCTCGTAGACGATCGGAATCTGCGGGTCGCCGGGCAGGATGAAATAGCAGTGCAGCGAATGCGGCAGCCGCTTCTCGACATTCTCGACGGTGCGGCAGGCCGCTACCATCGCCTGACCGATCACCTGCCCGCCGAACACACGCTGCCAGCGCGTCTTGGGACTGACGCCGCGGAACATGTTCACTTCGAGTTGCTCGATATCGAGGATCGACAACAGATCAATCAGGCTTTTCGACATTCACGATGTTCCGATCTTCGGCCTACAGGTAAGGCGAGCGGGTTTCCGGTGACCCGCAAACCCTGATAAACCCATTCACGGGGCATATTTCCCCCATGGCCGGGCCTGAGGCAAGGGCGGCCATGAAACGAAATGCACCTATGAAAGTTCGGACTTTATGTCGTCACAACGAAGTATCGTGATCGGTGGAGGCGCATTCGCCGGGCTGGGGCTGGCGCTGGCGCTGCGGCAGGGTCTTGGCCCCGACGTTCCGATCGTTGTTGCAGATCCCGCCTTTGCCATGCGGCCGAGCCGCGATCCGCGCGCATCCGCGATCGTGGCCGCCTGCCGCCGCCTGTTTGAAGTGGTCGGCGTCTGGGATCAGGTGGCCGAGAGCGCCCAGCCGATCCTCGACATGGTGGTGACAGATTCGAATCTCGGCGACGCGACCCGGCCTGTCTTCCTGACATTCGCCGGCGAGGTCGAGCCCGGCGAGCCGTTCGCGCACATGGTCGAGAACCGGCATCTGATCAATGCACTGGTGACGCGCGCGGAAGCGGAAGGCGTTGAGCTCAACGCCGTCGCAGTTTCTGCCTATGAATCGAATGCCGAAGGCACGCGCGTCACATTGAGCGATGGCCGCGTCATCGATGCTTCGCTTCTGGTTGCTGCCGACGGTGCAAAGTCGAAACTGCGCGAGCGCGCCGGCATTGCGACCCATGGATGGGACTACGATCAATCCGGCATTGTCGTCACCGTCGGACACGAGCGCGATCATCAGGGCCGCGCCGAAGAACATTTCCTGCCTGCGGGCCCGTTCGCGATTCTGCCGCTGAAGAATAATCGCTCATCGCTGGTCTGGACCGAAAGCCGCCGCGAGGCTGCGCGGATCGTTGAACTGCCCGACAATGAATTCCAGGCCGAACTCGAGCGGCGGTTCGGTCTGCATCTCGGCGAGGTGAAGGCGCTCGACAAACCGCGCGCCTTTCCGCTCGGCTATTTCGTGGCGCGGTCGTTCATCGCGGAGCGCCTCGCGCTGGTCGGCGACGCCGCCCATGTGATCCATCCGATCGCAGGGCAGGGGCTCAACATGGGCCTGAAGGATGCGGCGGCGCTGGCGGAAGTGATCGTCGATGCGGCGCGGCTCGGCATCGATCACGGACAGGCCGATGTGCTGGAGCGCTATCAGCGCTGGCGGCGGTTCGACACGGTGGCGATGGGCGTCGCCACCAACTCGCTGAACATGCTGTTCTCGAACAAGTCGGCGCTGCTGCGCACGGTGCGCGACATCGGTCTCGGGCTGGTGGATCGCGTGCCGCCGCTGAAAAGCGCCTTCATCCGTCAGGCCGCGGGCCTGTCCGGTGAAGTGCCGCGGCTGCTGCGCGGCGAGGCGCTGTAGTTGCGTCATTGCGAGGAGCACTTGCGACGAAGCAATCCAGTTTTCTTTCTGGTTCAAACGTGGATTGCTTCGCTTCGCTCGCAATGACGAAGAATCATCCGGCGGCCGCCTTCGCCAGTTGTTCGCCCATCAGGCGATGCAGCAGGTTGATCGCCTTCAGCGGGCGGACCATCACCTTGAAATGCGTGATCTGGCGCCCGTCATCGCTGAAGGTGATGATGTCGACGCCATTGATCTTGATGCCTTCGACTTCGTTCTCGAATTCGAGCACCGCGCCGTTCTCGTTGCGCCACTCGTTCAGATATTTGAAGCCGGGGCCGCCGAGCACCGTTCCGGCGCTGGCCAGATATTTAAATGTGATGTCACGTCCGCGCTGCGGCGTATGGACGACCGGACTTTCAAACACGGCGTCAGGGTGCAGCAGGTCCCACAGCGCCTTCTCGTCATGAGCCTTGATGAAGTCGTGCCAGCGTTCGAGGGCGAAGGGTCGCATCGGGCGTCTCCGGTGTTATGGGCAAGGCATCGCTTCGGCGGCGATGTTCTGGGTCGCGCGGTCCGCTCTTAATCGATCCGGCGCGCTTCTTCCGGCAGCATGATCGGGATGCCATCGCGGATCGGATAGGCGAGCTTGGCCGAGCGCGAGATCAGTTCCTGCCGCGCGCTGTCGAACTCCAGCGGCCCCTTGGTCTGCGGGCACACCAGAATTTCCAGCAATTTGGGATCGACGCCGCTTTCGGGCCGCTCAGACGGCGAGGTCATAGGTCAACTCCACATCCATACTTTGGCAACGCATTGCCTCGGTCTTTGTATCACACCCAACACGGCCCGGATCAACTGGCCGGCCGGTTCCGTTGTCGCAGTCCTTATTCCGGTGTGTTGGCGATCCTGATCAGATCCTCGAGAATTTCATCTTGCCGCGCTTTCGGCAGCGGTCTGTCCGACAGGGTAAAGCCCAGAAACGTCCAGTAAAGAATCTGAGCACGGGCACGTGCGAGCGCCGGTGAGTACCCTCTCATCGCGAACTGGTTTTCCATGTAGGACAGCCGCCGCCTGTCGATGGCATGAACCGCCGCGCGAGCCGCCGGATCGACAGTCGCCCATGTGCGGACCGCAATCTCCAGCGGAAGCCTGCCGCCGCCGAACGCGCGGCGCAGCAGCACGCTGATGGGATTTTCACCCTCCGGCAAACGTTCGAGCCTGGCGATGATCTGCTCGGTCATGATGTCGCGCCAGCGTTTGAGCAGGGCGGTGTGGAACGCTGCGACATCTGCGAAGTGCCAATAGAAGCTGCCGCGCGAGACACCCATCGCCTTCGCGAGCGGCTCGGCCTTCAGCGCGGTAAAGCCGCTCCGGGTCAGCGTTATCAGGCCCTGATCGAGCCAGTCGGTGGCGGAGAGCTGATCAGCTTTGGGGCTGTTCTTTGCGGATGACGTTCTCATCGAGAGCACCATACATAACTGTATTGACATGCGCCAGCGTCAGGATATGTTCGCCATACAGTTATGTATGGCGAGAGGAGAGAGCGATGCGCGATCTGTTGCTGCAAATCTCGGGATGTCTCGCGATCGTCGTGGCGCTGATTCACGGAACGCTTGGCGAAACCAGAATATTCGCCTCGGGCAATGGCCGGATTATCATTGAGCCTCCGCAGCTTCGAACCTTGCTGCGCCTTGTTTGGCAGACCGGAACGGTGGCGTGGATCGGCGGCGGAGTGCTGTTGCTGACGGCCCCGCTGACGGGATCGGATGCCGCGCGCCACTGGATCGTTGTCACAATGGCCGTGGTGTTCGCCTTCGCGGCTGCGGCCAATGCCTGGGCCAAGCGCGGACGGCATTTCGGATGGATTTTGCTGAGCGCGGTGGTCGCGACGGCGATCGCGGGATACTAGATTCGAAAAATTACTGCAGCGGTGGATCGCCAGTGGTCTGCTTCTTGGCGAGATCCATTTCGGTCACCGCGATCAGAATCTCGGCGCGGGTTTTGAGATCCGGCGCTTCAAGCAGTGCCTGCTTCTCCGCAGGCCCATAGGGTGACATCATCGCCAGCGCATTGACGAGCGCTTCATTGGGCGCGCTTTCGATGCCTTCCCAATCGACCTTGAGCTGGTTGGCTTTCAGGAATTGCGTAAGCGCCTGGAGCAGGGCCTGACGATCAACATTTTCCTCGCCTTTGCGTGCGATGAAATCGTCGACGAATTCGGAAAAGTCCACGCGGCACTGGCGATAGGGCGTGAGAACCGTCTTCTCCTCCATCACCTTGAAGCGTGCAATGCCGGTCAGCTCGAGAATGTAGCGGCCGTCGCCCGACTCGGCGAGTTGCGTGATTCGCCCGACACAGCCGACCTTGAACAGCGAGGGCCGTTCGCTGCTCTGGGAATGGGTGACATCGGGCTGGATCATTCCGATCAGGCGGTGGCCGTCGCGGAAGGCGTCATCCACCATCTGAAGATAGCGCGGCTCGAAAATATTCAACGGCATCTGGCCGCGCGGCAGCAACAACGCTCCCGGCAGCGGAAACACCGGAATGATTTTCGGCAGATCGGCGGGCCCACGGTATTCGGCGTTAATCGGCATCCGCTTCCCTCACTCAGGCGCAAGAAACCCCATCGGAGTTTCAGGAGAAAAGGATCGTCGACAAGCGTTTGCGGCTGTCAACGGTCGCGTCGTCGTCCGCCCCCCATGCTTCGAAGAACTGTACGAGCTTTTTGCGTGCACCGTCATCGTCCCACTTGCGGTCGCGCTTGACGATGTCCAGCAGGTGGCTGGCCGCCTCGGCGCGCTTGCCGCCGGCGTTGAGTGCGACGGCGAGATCGAAACGCGCCTGATGATCCAGCGGGTTGGCGGCGACTTTCTGCTCGAGTTCTGCGACAGGGCCGACTGACTTTGCCTGCTCGGCGAGATCGAGCATGGTCTGCACCGCGGAGATCGCGGCATCGTTGCGCTTGGACTCCGGCACCAGGGCCAGCGTCTGCCTGGCCTGCTCCAGTGCACCGGTCGCGACATAGCACCGCGCGAGACCGGCAAGTGCGGTGAGATTGGTGGCGTCGACACTGAGCACTTCGGCGTAGATCGAGGCGGCAGTCGCCGCATCGCCTGCCGCCATCGCGGCCTCCGCCTCGTTGAGGACCTCGGCGATGTCGCCTTCCGGCGAAGGCATGCCCTGGGTCAGCTTGTCGATAAAGGCCGTGACCTGGCTTTCAGGCACCGCGCCCATGAAGCCGTCGGCCGGCTGGCCGTTGACGAAGGCGATGACGGCCGGGATCGACTGGATGCCCATTTGCCCCGGAATCGCGGGATGCTCGTCGATGTTCATCTTGACCAGCTTGACCTTGCCCTTGGCGGCTCGGACGGCCTTTTCAAGGCTCGGCGTCAGCTGCTTGCAGGGGCCGCACCATGGCGCCCAGAAGTCGATCAGCACCGGCTGGCGCTTCGATTCCTCGATGACGTCCTTGACGAAGGTCTGGGTCGTGGTGTCCTTGATGAGGTCGGGGGGCGTCATCGCCGCCGGTCCGTTGCCTTGCTCGACTATGGTCACGTGATCCTCGCCTGCCGCATGTCTTATGAAAGAAAGCCGCTTCTAGCATGATCGGGGCATTTTCCGGCAGTTTCGATCCGCCGCAGTGAAAATGGCCGATATGCAGAAGGCGCAAATTTCCGCACGGCCCGGGTGGGCGTCAGGGCGGAAACGGCGCAAAGCCACAGATGGAGGCCTTTTGGTGGATTTTCAATCGGGCGATAGGCCGCAAAGGCGCGTGAAACATCGATTTGGCCCGAAATCGCCGGAACCGGGCATGCGGAATAAAGAATTAGCCCTGTTGCATTGCATGGCGGCATTTGGCATAGGTTTGCCCGGCGGCGCGCTTTGCGCCCCGCCAATTCTGATGCGGGTGTAGCTCAGGGGTAGAGCACGACCTTGCCAAGGTCGGGGTCGAGGGTTCGAATCCCTTCGCCCGCTCCAGAAATTCTCGATTGAGAATCTTGGCCGACAGTTACGACAGGATCGTTGCCGTCGAATGACAAGCCGCCGCAAGGCGGCTTTGTCGTTTCTGGCTGTCATCGCCTGCCGGAGACCAGCCTCGGCAAACCCGCCGCTACTCACCGAGAAGAAATCTGCCTAGCATCGCTTCGCTCAGGCAGAGCGGACCATCGCCCGGGTGACAAGCTCAAACATAAAGTCCGCAGGAGGATTCGATGATCGGCAGATTTTCCCGAATTGCTTTGGCGTGTCTTTCCACCGTGGCAATCTTTGCCAGCGTGAGCGCGCAGGCAAAAGACGTCAGGCTCGAGACGTCGGACACCATGATTCCGACCGGCGATGCCGGCATCCAGTTGTTCGTGCGCAACAAGCATCCAGCGGGCCAGAAAAAATTCGCACCTGAGAAAATTCTGCTTTATGTCCACGGCGCGACCTATCCGTCCGAGACCGCGTTCGATCTGCCGATCGAAGGCAAGTCGATGATGGATCTGATCGCGGCGCGCGGCTACGACGTCTATCTGGTGGATATCCGCGGTTATGGCCGCTCGTCGCGGCCCCCGGAAATGAGCCAGCCGCCCGGCGACAACAAGCCCATCGTCCAGACGCGCGTGGCCGCGAAGGATTTCGGCACGGCGGTGGATTACATTCTCAAGAAGCGCGGCGTCTCCAAGATCAATGTGATGGGCTGGTCGTGGGGCACATCGACGGTCGGTCTCTACACCAGTGAGAACAACGCCAAGGTCAACCGCCTCGTGCTCTACGCGCCGCAGTGGATTCGCACCGAACCGCCGCCGGCGCAGTGGCCGAAGCTTGGCGCGTATCGTCTTGTCTCGAAGGATTCGGCCAAGGAACGCTGGCTGAAGGACGTGCCGGACAACAAGAAGGCCGATCTCGTTCCGCCCGGCGTGTTCGACGCGTGGGCCAAAGCGACCTGGGCCACGGATCCGGATTCGGTGACGAAAAATCCCGGCATGTTGCGGGCACCGAACGGTGTGGTGGAAGACACCCAGCTCTACTGGGGGGCCGGCAAGGCGCTGTTCGATCCCGGCAAGATCACGGTGCCAGTGATTGTGCTGCATGCCGAATGGGATGCCGATCTGCCGAGCTATCTCGCGCAGAACTACGTCAAGCAACTCAAGAACGCGCCGTACTGGCGGCTGATCGAGATCAGCGAAGGCACCCACACGGTGATGATGGAAAAGAACCGCATGCAGTTCTTCCGCGAGCTGATGAACTTCCTCGATGAGGAAAAGCCGCTTGCCTTGAAATGAGCAACGATAACAAGAAAAAAGGCCGGGTTTGACCCGGCCTTTTGCTTTGGTGATCCAAGGACGCTGACACTTACGCCAGCTGCGATTCGTAAGCTTTCAAATGGGTGTAGACGATGCGCAGCAGCGGCACGTTCAGCGCACCCTTCTTGTTAGTCTCAGCGCGGTGGATCAGATCGCCGATGATCTGGTCGGCTTCGATCCGCGCATTGCTGCGGATATCGCGCAGCATCGATGCCGTCATCTGCGATCCCGGTGCGAACAGCAGGCCGCCTGTGCGCTCCAGAAACTCGGCGCGCGGCGCATAACCTGCCGCTTCGGCCACCGAGGCGATCTCCGCGCGAAGGGCGCGGATGAACTGTTCGCCGCCCGGCGCAGCGGTGATATGTCCGGCCGGCGCCCGCATCAGGGATGTGGCGCCCGCCAGCGTGGCGAGGAACACCCACTTCTCGTACATTTCCTGCGTGATGACATCGCTGGCCTTGGCGTCGAACATTGCGCCCTGCAGCGTCGTCTCGATGCGCTTGGCGCGATCGCCTTTCGGCGTGCCGCGCTCGCCGAAGGACATCGCGTGCATCGGCGTAAGCTGATGGATGACGCCGTCGGCGTCGAGCATCGCCGCGACCTGGCATTGTCCGCCCATGACGCGGTCGATGCCGAACTTCGCATCGAGCACGTCGAGATGCTTCATGCCATTGAGGAAGGGAATGATCGCGGTGTCCGGCCCGACGCCGGCGGCGAAGGATGCAATCGCGCTGTCGAGGTCGTAAGCCTTGCAGCTCAGGATGATGACGTCGAATGGCGTCGTGATCTTTTCGGCCAGAATGGTCGGCGGGTTCTTCAGCGTGACGTCGCCGACCGGGCTTTTGATGACGAGGCCGTTCTTGGCCAATAGCTCGGCCCGCTTCGGACGCACCAGAAACGTCACATCGCGGCCTGCCTGCAAAAGTCTGCCGCCGAAGTATCCGCCTGTCGCGCCGGCGCCGATAACGAGTATGCGCATAATCAGATCCACTTCTTTTGAGTGTTGGGTAGGTCCCGAAAAGTGGAAAAAGGTTTTCGGGTTGGCTCAGGCCCAATCGATAAGCGCGCGAACCTTGCTCAAATGACAGCGCCGGCGCAAGCAGGGCTCACGCCGGCGTGATGCTCGGCAGCTATGCGCTTACCATTTCTCGCCGAACGGACGGATCTCGAGTTCGAATGTCCAGGCGCTGCGCGGCTGCTGGTAGAGCAGCCAGTAGGATTCCGCGACCGACGACGGCGGCATCAGCAGGTCGGGATTGTCCAGCGCGCCGGGGCCATTGGCCTCGATGCGCCGCTGACGGACCCATTCGGTATTCACGCCGGAATCGATGATGAGGTGAGCGACGTGGATGTTCTGCGGTCCGAGTTCGCGCGCGGTCGCTTGCGCCACGGCGCGCAGGCCGAATTTGGCGCTGGCAAAGGCAGCGTAGCCGGATCCGCCGCGAAGGCTGGCGGTGGCGCCGGTGAAGAAGATGTTGCCCTTGCCGCGCGGCAGCATGACCCGCGCAGCTTCGCGTCCGGCCAGGAAGCCGGAGTAGCAGGCCATTTCCCACACCTTGCGGAAGACGCGTTCGGTGGTGTCGAGAATTGGGAAATTGACGTTGGCGCCGATGTTGAAGATGCAGACTTCGAGCGGCGCATGCTTGTCAGCATCCGTGATGAAGGAGACGATCTCCTCTTCCTTGCGCGCATCGAGCGAGCGGGCGTGGATCTCTCCGCCTGCGGCCTCGATTTCCTTCACCAGCGGTGCAAGCTTGTCGCCGTTACGGCGGCCGGCGAATACCGTGAAGCCTTCAGAGGCAAACTTCTTCGCAATCTCGGCGCCGATATAGTCGCCGGCGCCGATGACCGCCACGGTCGCATTTCTCTTGGCCAAGGTCCGTCTCCTGTTAACAGAGGGTTTGCTGTTGTCGCGGTGCGGCAGGCTCTGCCGCGCCATTCAGATTATCACTTCGCGTCGTCGTTGATCAGGCCGCCGACCAGATCCCACGCCTTGCCGTTCCATCGCTGAAGATTGAGCTGGGTGTACATCTTGTTGTTGGTGGCGCTGGTGTTGACGACGATTCCGGGCAGCGACATCGGCAGTGCAAGCCCCTTGATGTTGCGGGTCTGCTTGAGGATGTTCTCGCGCGACAGATCATTGCCGCACTGCTTGAGCACTGTTTCCAGAATGACGCCCTGGTGCAGGCCGGTGAAGTAGTTGCTGTCGGCCAGATCCGCGCCCGGCATGTTCTTTTCCATGAACGCGCGGTACATCTGGACGCCCTTGTCGCCGGCCCATTTCGGATCGTCCGGATCTTTGCGATAGGTCGCGGTCATCACGCCGGTTGAGATATCGAGGCCTGCAGGCGCAAGGACCGCGGCGATCGAACTCGAGATCAGGTTGGTGATGAACAGCGGCTTCCAGCCGGATTCGTGAGTCTTGCGGATCGCCTGCGCCGCGAATTTCGGTGTGCCTGCGAACAGCATCACGGTCGCGCCGGTGCTCTTCAGCGACACGATCTGCGAATCGATGGTGGGTTGGCTGACTTCATAGCTCGAGGTCACGACCTTGCTGTCGAAAGCCTCTTTCAGTTCGGATTTGAAGCCCGCGATGAAGTCCTTACCCAGATCGTCGTTCTGGTAAAGGATGGCGATCTTGGCGTTAGGCATTTCCTTGGCGAGATAACGCGCATAGGCCCGCGACTCGGTGTCGTAGCTCGGCAGCCCTGTGGTGATCATCGGGTATTCATTGTAATCCGTGAAACGCGTCGCGCCGGTGACGATGAAGGCCTGCGGAATTTTCTTTGCGGCGAGATACTTCGCGATGGCCAGATTGCTCGGCGTTCCGAGAGTCGAGAACATGAAGGCGACTTCGTCGGATTCCACCAGCTTGCGGGTGTGCTCGACAGCTTTCGGAGGGCTGTAGGAATCGTCCATCGCGATCAGATTGATCTTGCGCCCGTTCACGCCGCCCTGTTCGTTGAGGACGTTGACATAGGCGATCAGCGCCTTTCCGACCGCGCCCAGCGCCGAGGCCGGGCCGCTGAAGGGAAAGACTGCTCCGACCTTGATCTCGGTTGCCGTCACCCCTGGCGCGTCGGCTGCTGCGACCGGAGCGGACAGCCCGGCAAGCAACAGGGCCGCCACGGTGGCCTTGAGTGCGGTTCTCCTCAGCATCGGTTCGTCTCCCTTTGGTCTGATTTTTCGCTGTTTGAAGCGCGTGCCGGTTCTGATCCGGATCTCTCTTGCTTCGACCAATAGAGTTCTAATATAGAACTGTCAATGAGAAGTGATCTGAGTGCAATGTGTTGCGATGCACAAACACCAGGCTTCAAATCCATCCACGATGGAGGTATAGTAAATATCAAATCGGAATGGACGACCGATCATCGCGGAGATGCGGTATGAAGTGGGAATCCCTTGAAGACGAGGCCTGTTCGGTAGCGCGCACGGTGTCCGTCATCGGCGATCGCTGGACGCTGTTGATTTTGCGCGATTGTTTCCGCCGCATCCGGCGGTTCGATGAATTTCAGTCGCGGCTCGGCATCACGCGGCACCTGCTGGCCGAGCGTCTCAGGAAGCTCGTACGTCAGGGCGTTCTTCGCCGCGTCGTCTATCAGGAGCGCCCGAAGCGTTACGAGTACATCCTGACGCAGAAGGGTCTTGAACTGCATCCGATCATGATGGCGATCGTCCATTGGGGCGATGTTCACATGGCGGACGAACGCGGACGGCCAGTGCTTCATCAGCACAAGAGCTGCGGTCATCACTTCGATCCGGTGATGACGTGCTCGGTCTGCAACGAGCCGCTCTCCGCAAAGGAAGTGCACGTGCATCCGGGACCAGGCGCTGACCAGTCAAAGCTCGCATTGCCTTCGATCGAACAGCAGATCCTCGATTGATACGAGGTTGCTAAGCGGTCTCGAATGCGATGGCCGCCAGCCGTCTGACATGATCGCGCACATCGGCGGGCCATCTGGAAATCGAAATATCGAAGCGTGGCTGGTCGCCCGCATAGAGCGCGCGTAGCGCGTCTTCATAATGCGGCTGGTCCCCGGCCATCGCCGTCATGAACCGGTGCAGCGATTCCTGCCCCTCGCGCGCGCGATCCCTGGCCGCATTTGCTCGCCGCGCTTCTTCGACGAGTTTGCGGATCGCGACCGACGCGCCCCCCGGCTGGAGCGACAGCCATTCCCAGTGCCGCGGCAACAAGGTGATTTCGCGCGCGACGACCCCAAGCCTCGGCCGGCCCGGTCCGCGCGGCGCAGCTTCTTCTGCCGCTTCATGGTCCTGAGCAGGTGTGCGGCGCGCGACACGCTTCTGCACTTCGGCAAGCGATCCGCGCAGATCGACCTCGGCGGGCCGGCTGGTCGCTGCGTCGAAAATCAAAAGGCGTGCATCGCCATTCTTCTCCAGAGCCTGTTTGGCTTTTGCTGCGACAAGCTGAGGGTCGCCCAGACCAAGGCATCGGTTGCCCTCAAAGGCGATCATGACGGCGGGAAGGGGATGCATGGCTTGTCCTCAAGACTCATTGGCTGAAGTATTTACCCGGGTAAAAATGGTCTGTCAATATATCCGGGTAAAATTCCATCTCGACTTTCCGGAAACAGGCTGTCACCACTGATGCCCCGCAACGAACCATGACCGGCGCCTCATGCTCACAGTTCATCACCTGAATAACTCCCGTTCGCAGCGCGTGCTCTGGCTGCTGGAAGAACTCGAGGTGCCGTATGAAATCGTGCGCTATCAGCGCCAGCCGTCGATGCTGGCGCCGAAGGAGCTGCGTGCGATCCATCCGCTGGGAAAGTCGCCGGTCATCACCGACGGCGGCAACACCATCGCGGAGTCCGGTGCGATCGTCGAATACATCATCGATACCTATGGCAATGGCCGCCTGATCCCGCCGCCGAAAACGCCGGAGCGGCTGCGCTATACCTACTGGCTGCATTACGCCGAAGGCTCGGCAATGCCGTTGCTTTTGCAGAAGCTGCTGTTCACGCTGGCACCGAGGCGCGCGCCGGCATTGATGCGGCCGCTGCTGATGCCGGTGTTCGGCAAGATGCTCAACACGCTGGTCAACCCGCAGCTCAAGCAGCACATCGCGTTCTGGGAAGGCGAACTCGGCAAGAGCGAATGGTTCGCGGGCAATGATTTCACCGCCGCCGACATCCAGATGAGCTTTCCGCTGGAAGCCGCTTCCGCACGCGCGGGTCTTGATGAGAGTTCGCCGAAGGCATGGGCATGGCTGCAACGCATCCACGCGCGTCCGGCCTACAAGCGTGCTCTGGAAAAAGGCGGGCCGTATCAGATCGGGCGCTAGGTCACCGCCGGAAATCCAAACAGCCGCTGCGGATTATCGACCAGAATGCGGTTGCGCAGATTGCTGTCCGGCACCCAATCCGCCAGGAGATCGAGCAGGTCCGACACGCCCATCATCACGCCCCAGTTGGCGACATGCGGCCAGTCCGATCCCCAGACACAGCGGTCGGGCGCGGCAGCCACAAGATTATGCGCGAACGGAGTCGTGTCGCGATAGGGCGGACCCTCGACGGTGTTGCGATAGGCGCCTGACAATCGCACCCATGCGCCGTCGCGCACCAGCGACACCAGCGTCCGGAATCCTTCGTTCTCGATTCCGCGGCTTGTCGGAAAGTGTCCCATGTGATCGATCAGGAATGGCACCGGCAGTTTCGACAGGCGCGGCGCAAGCTCCGGCAACTGCCGTGCATCGACGAGGAATTGCAGGTGCCAGCCCATCTCGCGGCACAAGGATGCATAGCTCTCGACCTGTTCGAAGCCGATGCCGCCGCCGTACAGCACATTGATGCGCAAGCCGACCACGCCGGCGTCCTTCAGCGCGGCACGGTCCTTCTCGGCACAGTCCAGCGGAATCACCGCGATGCCCCGCAGGCGCTGACGGTGCGCGCGCAGCGTATCCACCATCAGGCGATTGTCGGTGCCGTGCACGCTGACCTGCGTGAGTACGCCGTAGGTCATGCCGATGGCATCCAGCATGGTGATGTAATCGCGCGCGGTGGCTTCCGGCGGCGTGTAACTGCGCGCTGCGACGAACGGATAGTCTGGCGGGAGACCGATGACGTGCGCGTGAGTATCGACAGCACCGCGGGGGACTTGAAAACGAGAACCGGTGCGCTGCTCCGGCGGAGGGCCCGGACATGGCCGAGCTTCGGCATCACGGTCTTTCGCTTGCATATCGGCTTCTCCTCGGAGCTCTCGGCATCGGCAGATCTGCCTTGCGCAAAAAAGCGAACATACCGCCTGCCTGTTGACGCCTCCCGTCTTGCACGAAGGCCGACGAACCGCAAATATCCAGCCAACCTCAGGTATCATCCAAAGGAATTCCAGACCAATGAAGTTTGATGACGTTATTCTCGGCCGCCGCAGCATCCGCGGGTACAAACCGGATCCCGTGCCAAAAGCGCTGATCGAGGAAATCATCGGTTTGGCGATGCGCGCGCCGTCATCGATGAATACTCAGCCCTGGAATTTTTACGTCATCACCGGCGAACCGCTGAATCGAATCCGTGCCGGAAATACGGAACGGATGGTGGCAGGCGTGCCGCAGTCGCGCGAGTTCCGCACGGGTCAGGCTTTTACCGGCCCACACCGCGACAGGCAGGTTGGCGTTGCCAAGCAACTGTTCTCCGCAATGGGCATCGCGCGCGATGACAAGGACATGCGCCAGGACTGGGTTCTGCGCGGCTTCCGTCAATTCGATGCGCCTGTGTGCATCATCGTGACGTATGACCGCATTCTGGACGGCAGCGACGATACGCCCTTCGATTGCGGCGCTGTGGCGACCGCTCTGGTCAATGCCGCCTGGTCTCGCGGACTTGGCGCGGTGATCAACAGTCAGGGCATCATGCAGTCGCCCGTGGTGCGTGAACATGCCGGCATAGCCGACGATCAGGTCATCATGAAAAGCATCGCACTGGGATGGCCGGATGAAACTTTCCCGGCAAATGCGGTGGTGTCTGAGCGAAAGTCAGTGGAAGAAGCCACGGTGTTCGTGGGTTTCGACAACTAGTCTCCGATGAGTTGCACCTTGCCAGCCTCTGAGATTGTTAGCTGACGAAGATAACCCGGGCCTCCAGCGAGACGCGGCGATAGAGGTCCTCAACGTCATCGTTCACGAGCCGAATGCACCCGGACGAGACGAGATGTCCGATGGTTTTGGGCGAGTTCGTTCCGTGAATGAGAAGGCTCGGCCTGTCGGTGACAAGTGCGCGGGCGCCAAAAGGATTTCCGGGACCGCCGGCCATCGGGCGGAGCGCCGCGACATCCTTTGCGACGCTGGCGCTTGAGGGTGTCCATTCGGGCCATTCGAGCTTGTTCGTGACGCGATAGAGTGTTCCCGATTTCAGGCACTCCTGTGCGATTCCGATGCCGTAGCGACGAGCCGAATTGTTTGAGTCGATGAGATAGAGGAAGCGGTTTTCCCGGTCGACAACGATGGATCCGGGAATGATGGTGGTCCGGTAAAACACGACCTGACGCTGAAATGCGAAAGGCAGGTCCGCAGCCGAAGAGCCGCCATCGACGCCGGGGTTCAGATCCGCCATGACGGTATCGGTGCTGCCGCGTGCCGTCGCGGCGCGGGGCTTCTTGCTTGCCATGTAGTCGTAGGCGAAAACGGACAAGCCGATGACGGCAACGATTCCGCCCGCGATGAGAGCCATCCGGCCCCAGTTCACGCCCGGCGACAGCGTTCTGACTGCTGCCGAAGATTGCTCTTCACTGAATTCGTCAGCGATATCGCTTTCGATGCGCCGGACTGCATCCTCAAGCGCAGCGACGTGAGACGCCGCGGCCTGGGGTGCCAGGTTGGATCTCTCGATGAGGGCGCGTGCATCGTCGTAAATCCTGTCGCGCGCCGCTGCATTCTTCCCCGCGACGGCTTTTGACAACAACGCGAAGTAATCCACGTTCATGATCTCACTCCATGAACTATCTGAGAACTATCTGACCGGAGGCGCGTACTGGATTCCACCCTGCGTCCAAAGCGCGTTCAGACCGCGTGGAATGCTGAGTCTGGACTGCGTCCCCACGTTCCTTTCATAAATCTCGCCGTAGTTGCCGACAGCCCGGACAGCGCGAACGGTCCAGTCTTTGGTCAGTCCGAGCTGCTCGCCGAATTCGCCTTCGGTGCCGACCAGCCTGCGGATGTCGGGCTGCGGCGACTTCATCGCATCGTCAATCGACTTCGACTTAACACCGAGTTCCTCAGCGTTGATCAGGGAGTAAAGCGTCCACTTGATCAGATTGAACCACTGATCGTCGCCCTGGCGCACGGCCGGCCCAAGCGGCTCCTTCGAAATCACCTCGGGCAGGATGATGTGACTGTCAGGCGACGAGAGCTTGAGACGCTGGGCATAGAGCTGCGAGACATCGCTTGTCAGGACATCGCACTTGCGGTCGTCATAGGCTTTCAAGGCCTCGTCGGAGGTCGGAAATGTCAGCGCCTTCAGGTCCATGGTGTTGGCCCGGAAGTAGTCCGCCAGATTCATCTCCGTCGTCGTGCCGCCCAGGGCGCAAACGGTTTTCCCGCCAAGCTCCAGTGCGGTATCGATCTTGGCGTCCCTGCGCAGGAGAAAGCCCTGACCGTCATAATACGCGACGGCGGCAAACATCACGCCGAGCGAACCTTCCCGCGACAGCGTCCAGGTCGTGCCGCGCGACAGCACGTCGATTTCATTCTTCTGGAGGGCAGTAAAACGAGACGCCGTATCGAGGGGGACGAAGGTTACTTTCGCAGGATCATCGAAAATGGCGGCGGCCACGGCACGGCAAAAGTCGACGTCAAAGCCGGACCATGCATCCTTGTCATCCTTGCTTGAAAAGCCGAGCAGGCCTTGACTGACCCCGCAATTCAGCGTCCCGCGGTCCTTGACCGACTTCAATGTCTGAGAGTGAGCGCAATACACAGGCACCAAAGAACCGGCCAAAACAAGAAGGCTCAGAACTTTAGAGCGAATCTTGAAGCGAGAAAGCATTTGGGTCCTTTTGATCAGTTGGGACGGTGTGCCGTTTCTTGGTCTGGACGCCTCAGCAGGGTAGCATCGCCGGAATACCGGTGACGTCGCCGGGGCATCCGTCGCTACTGTTCCGGAGAACCATTCTCACTGCAACCATTACAGTTTGAAGAAAACCGGCCGGATCGGGATGGTGCGGCCCTGACAGCGCCTGAGGCCCCGGACATGCCGGGGCCTTCCTTGCTGCCGAGCCGATCGGATCAGGCGTCGGCGTGAAGAATTCGACCGCGGGTTTCCGGCAGGGCGAACGCCGCCAGAAAGAACAGCCCATAGGCTAGCACCGCGAAAATGCAGATCGCATTTCCGAGCGATGTCGATGTGGACAGCCAGCCGACAAGGAACGGAAACAGCGCGCCGATGCCTCGTCCGAAATTGTAGCAGAAGCCTTGCCCCGATCCGCGCAGCCGTGTCGGATAAAGCTCCGTCAGGAATGCGCCCATGCCGGAGAAGTATCCCGAAGCGAAGAAGCCGAGGGGGAAACCCAGCAGCCACAGCACCTCATTGGTCAGCGGCAATTGAGTATAGGCGAGAACGACGGCCATCGCGCCAAGCGAGAAGGTCAGAAACAGATTGCGCCGTCCGATGCGGTCGGCGAGCCAGGCGCCGACCAGATAGCCGACGAACGAGCCGATGATCAGCGCCGCGAGATACCCGGTGGAGCTGACAATCGAGAGCTTGCGTTCGGTGGTGAGAAAGCGCGGCACCCAGAAGGTGATGGCGTAGTAGCCGCCCTGACAGCCGGTCGCCGCCAGTGAGGCAAGGATCGTGGTCTTCGCGATGGAGCCTGAGAAAATTTCCCAGAGTGCCGGGCGGTCGCCGGAAACCTTCTGTTTCGCCAGTGTTTCAGCGGCGACCTTGGGTTCTTCCACGTAGCGGCGCAGAAAGAACACCAGCAGCGCGGGCAAGGCGCCGATCGCGAACATCCAGCGCCATGCGACTTCCGCCGGCAGATAGGAGAACAGCACAGCCTGCGACAGTACGGCGAGACCCCAGCCGACGGCCCAGCCGGACTGTACCGAGCCCACGGCGCGGCCGCGATACTGCGGACGGATCGCTTCGCCCATCAGCACCGCGCCTGCGGCCCACTCGCCGCCGAAGCCGAGGCCGAGCAGGGCGCGCGCGACCAGAAGCTGGTCGAAGTTCTGCACGAACGCGCAAACCAGCGAGAAGAACGAAAACCAGATGATGGTGATCTGCAGCGTCTTCACGCGGCCGATGCGGTCGCAGAGATATCCGGCGAGCCAGCCGCCGACGGCGGATGCCAGCAGCGTGACCGTCCCGGCGAGACCTGCTGTGCCCGGATCGACCTTCCACATCGTGATGATGGTGCCGATGACGAGCGGGTAGATCATGAAATCCATGCCGTCGAGTGCCCAGCCCGAGGCGCAGGCCCAGAATGTGCGCCGCTCCGGCGTGTTCATGTCGCGGTAGAAGGCAAGAAGGCTGGTGTCTTCGATGGGCGCGACTTCAATCGCGCCTGACGGCTGAACGTTCGTCATGGATACTCCCCAGATCCGCGGCCGTGTTTAGTGCCCTGCGCTTGCCGCAACGCACAGGACTTCAGGCTCTTTGTTGTGCGGCAAATTCTACGCGGATCATTTTACCTGTCATCAGGCAAATGAGGAAAAGCAGTCTGAATGTCTCTAATAGCCGGCAGCTTCCGCTCCGCGTGTGCGCGGATCGGGTGCGCCGAGCAGCCCATCGGGCGTGACGGCGATCGAGTTGGCCGAGGTCTGTCCGAGCGGTTCAATCACGCGATGCCCACGCTCACGCAACGCAGCAAGTGTCGCCTCAGGGAATCCGCGCTCGACGCGGACCTCGTCGGGCAGCCATTGATGATGCAGCCGTGGGGCCGATACGGCCGAGGCGACGTTCATCTCGAAGTCGATGGAATTGAGGATCACCTGAAGCACCGCCGAGATGATCCGGCTGCCGCCGGGCGAGCCCGTCACCAGCACCGGCTTGCTGTGCTTGAGAACGATGGTCGGTGACATCGAGGACAAAGGCCGCTTGCCCGGGCCGGGCAGGTTGGCCTCGAAACCGACGAGGCCGTACGCATTCGATGCGCCGGGAGCTGCGGTGAAATCGTCCAGCTCGTTGTTGAGCAGGACGCCGGTGCCGTCTGCAACGAGACCGACGCCGTAGCTGAAATTCAGCGTGTAGGTGTTGCTGACGGCGTTGCCGTCCTTGTCGACCACGGAATAGTGCGTGGTGTTGCTGCCTTCGCGAGGTGGCGCCGCGGTCGCTTCGCTCCAGGGCGTTGCCTTCGCAAGATCGATGGTGGCGCGCTGCTTGGCGGCGTAGTCCTTTCCGATCAACTGGAACGTCGGCGCATTGACGAAAGCCGGATCGCCGAGATAGCGCGCGCGATCGGCATAGGCGCGCTTCATGGCTTCAATGGAAATGTGCAGGGCATCGACAGAACCCGCGCCCATGTCGCGCAGCCTGTAACCCTCTAGGATGTTCAGCGTTTCGATCAGCACCGTGCCGCCGGACGACGGCAGCGGCATGGATACAATGTCGAAGCCGCGATAGGTGCCGCGCACCGGCGCGCGGACGATCGGTTCATAGGTTTTCAGGTCGTCGCGCGTGATGATGCCGCCTGCGGCCTGAATGCCTGCGGCCAGCTTTTCGGCAACCGGTCCGTCGTAGAAGCCGCTCGTGCCTTGAGCGGCAATCGCTTCCAGCGTCGCCGCAAGATCCCTTTGCACCAAACGATCGCCCGGTTGGAGCGACGTGCCATCGGCGCGCGAAAAGATTTTTGTGCTCGACGGCCATTTCGCGAGCCGCCGATGCCAGTCTGGCAGCGTGTCGGCGGTGTCGTCGGCGATCACGAACCCGTCGCGCGCCAGTGGGATGGCCGGTGCGATCAGATCCGCGAGCCTGAATTTTCCGGAGCCATATTTTTCCAGCGCCAGCGCAAGTCCCGCGACAGTGCCAGGCACGCCAATGCCGAGCGCCTGATCGCGCGACTTCTTGGTGTCGGGCTTGCCGTCGTCTCCCAGAAACATGTCGCGCGTGGCTGCGGCCGGCGCGCTCTCACGATAGTCGATGGCGATATCTTCGTTGCCGTTTGCCAAGTGAATCATCATGAAGCCGCCGCCGCCAATATTTCCCGCGCGCGGGTAGGTAACGGCCATGGCGAATCCGGTGGCGACAGCGGCATCGACCGCGTTGCCGCCGCGCGCCAGAACGTCACGGCCGATTCCGGCCGCGATGCGCTCCTGCGCAACCACCATGCCGTTTTTTGCGGTAACCGGGCGAACGGCTTCGATCGCAGGCGGTGTGTAATATCCGTGTCTGGAATCCTGTGCGACGGTGGGCGCAATCAGCAGGCAGATTGCGCCTATTGAGAAGACGAGCGCGCGGCACGTGGTAAACAGGCTCATAGGCTTCTCCGGCAAATCGCGTCTCCACGAAGCGAACTTCAGATTCAGGACACTGGGTAAAAACACGATGGCAATTGAACCGCTGCACTATATGGTTTTGCGGCGGCGGCGGACAATGTCCGCGCTGATTCGGCAGGAAATTCGATAATGGCTCAAGCTCTTCCGGCGCATGACAGTCACGCAAATGTGTCGCCGAAGATTTATCCGCCGCGCTCGGCGGTTCTGGGCTGGATTTTGTTCGACTGGGCCGCGCAGCCTTATTTCACCCTGATCACCACGTTCGTGTTCGCGCCGTACTTTGCCTCGCGTGTCGCATCCGATCCGGTCACGGGACAGGCGAGCTGGGGATATGCGACCGCCGCTGCGGGCCTCGTCATCGCGATGCTGTCGCCGGTGCTTGGCGCAATCGCCGATGCCGGCGGTCGCCGCAAGCCCTGGATCGCGGTGTTCGGTGCGCTGCTTGTGATCGGATCGTCGCTGATGTGGATCGGCAAACCCGGCGATCCATCGATCATCGTGCCGTTGCTGATCGCTTACGGGATCGCGACCATCGGCGTCGAATTCGCAACGGTGTTCAACAACGCGATGATGCCGACACTGGTGCCGCCGGAACGCATCGGGCGATTGTCAGGCACCGGATGGGCCACCGGCTATGTCGGCGGAATTCTCAGTCTGGTTCTCGTGCTCGGCTTCATGGCTGCAAATCCGGTCACGGGCAAAACGCTGTTCGGTCTCACGCCGATCTTCGGTCTCGATCCCGCAACGTTTCAGGGCGATCGGCTCACCGGGCCGCTGACCGCGGTCTGGTTCATGATCTTCGTACTGCCGATGTTTCTGTTCACGCCCGATCACGCGGCGAAGACACCGGCGCGCGGCGCGGTGCGCGAAGGCCTGCGCGAACTGCGTGAGACGCTGGCGCGATTGCCGAAAACACCATCCATGCTCGCGTTTCTGATCGCGAACATGATCTACATGGACGGCCTCGTGTCGCTGTTCGCGTTCGGCGGCATCTATGCCGCAGGGACCTTCGGCTGGAACACGATCCAGATCGGCACCTTCGGCATTCTGCTGGCGATCTCCGGCACCATCGGTGCGTGGCTCGGCGGCCGGCTTGATGACAAATTAGGGCCGAAAACAGTTGTCGCGGGCAGCCTGCTGATTCTTCTCGGCGCGATTGTCGGAATACTGCTGATCGATCGCGATGCGATCTTCTTCATTCCGGTGACGCCGCCGGTGCCGAACGGGCCGTTGTTCGCAGCACCCGCTGAAAAAGCCTATCTCGCGCTCGGATTCCTGATCGGCCTTGCGGCAGGCCCGATGCAGGCGGCGTCGCGCACCATGCTGATCAGGCTCGCACCGAAAGATCGCATCACGCAATGCTTCGGACTGTTTGCCCTGACAGGGAAAGTCACGTCGTTCTTCGGACCGCTGCTGATCGGTATCGTGACGGACGTGGCCGACAGCCAGAAGGCCGGAATGGCCGTTCTGGTGCTGTTTTTCGCCGGCGGCCTCGCCCTTCTGATGCGGGTGAAGGCCCAGTCGGTTCGCGCGCTTCCGGCTTAGTGCTTGAAGTGCCGCGTGCCAGTGAAGACCATGGCAATGCCATGGGCATCGGCGGCCTCGATTACTTCGTTGTCACGCATTGAGCCGCCGGGCTGAACCACAGCCGTTGCGCCGGCCTCGATTGCGACCAGCAAGCCGTCCGCGAACGGGAAGAAGGCGTCGGATGCCACCACCGACCCCTTGGTCATGGGTGCTGCGAGCCCAAGCTCCTTCGCGGCATCTTCCGCCTTGCGAGCGGCGATGCGGGCCGAATCCACCCGGCTCATCTGCCCGGCGCCGATGCCGACGGTGGCGAGATTCTTTGCGTAAATGATGGTGTTTGACTTGACGTGCTTGGCGACACGGAAGGCGAAGCGCAGATCGTTCAGTTCGGCATCGGTCGGTGCGCGCTTGGTGACGGTCTTGAAAGTCATATCATCGACCACCGCATTGTCGCGCGTCTGCACCAGAAGGCCGCCCGCGACCGTCTTCGTGGTCAGTCCCGCGGCGCGCGGATCGGGCAGGCCGCCGGCCAGCAGCAGGCGCAGGTTCTTGCGCTTGCCGATAATGGCGATGGCTTCATCCGTCGCATCCGGCGCGATGATCACCTCCGTGAAGATTCCTGCGACGGCATTGGCCGCGTCGGCGTCGAGCGTGCGATTGAACGCAATGATGCCGCCATAGGCCGATGTCGAGTCGCAGGCCAGCGCCTTGCGATAGGCTTCGGCAAGGTCCTTGCCCTCGGCGACGCCGCAGGGATTGGCGTGCTTGACGATGACGCAGGCTGCGGTGCGCTTCGTATCGAACTCCGCGATGGCCTCATAGGCCGCATCGGTGTCGTTGATGTTGTTATAGGACAGCTCCTTGCCCTGAAGCTGGCGCGCGGTGGCGACGCCGAAGCGGCGGTCGGGAGTCTTGTAGAACGATGCCTGCTGATGCGGGTTCTCGCCATAGCGCAGCGCCTGGATCAGCTTGCCGCCGAAAGCGCGGAAATCAGGCGCATCGATCTTGAGCTGATCGGCGAACCAGTTCGAGATCGCCGCGTCGTAAGCGGCCGTTCGTGCGTAGGCCTTCTGCGCAAGCTTTTTGCGCAGGGTGAGCGTGGTCGCGCCCTTGTTGGCGGCGAGTTCATCCAGCACCGTCTGATAGTCGGACGCCTCAACAACCACAGCCACGTCGTGATGATTCTTCGCCGCGGCGCGGATCATGGCCGGGCCGCCGATGTCGATGTTCTCGATGCAGTCGTCCTCGGAGGCGCCTTTGTCCACCGTCGCTTCGAACGGATAGAGGTTGACCACCAGAAGATCGATCGGCGCGATGCCGTGTTCCTTCATGCTGCGGGCGTGATCGGCGTTGTCGCGGATCGCCAGCAATCCGCCGTGCACGTTCGGGTGCAGTGTCTTCACCCGGCCATCCATCATCTCGGGGAAACCGGTCAGGTCCGACACGTCCCGCACCTTGAGGCCGGCATCCGCAATGGCCTTGGCGGTGCCGCCGGTGGAGACCAGTTCGATGCCGTGACCGGCGAGCGCGCGGGCGAATTCGATCAGCCCGGATTTGTCGGAAACGGAGAGGAGTGCGCGCGCAATGCGGCGCGGGTGGTCAGCCATAAGGTGCGTCCTGGTTCGGATAGGTGTTGCTCGCCGGTAGCATGGTTTTTCGCCCGGCAAAACCACCAATCCACGCACTTTTCGTAACGATTTTTGCCGCTTTTTCGATCCGTTCCGGGCTTGCGGCGGGGACCTGCGCCTACAGCGGCAGTTCCGGCTCGCGCCTGGCATCGCGGCGGGCACTGGTCACCGCTGCCGAGGCGGAGGAGCGGGTGAAGCTCCAGCGGATGGTCGGCGAGTCCTTCCGGTTCTGCCGGATCACGATCTGGGCGGTGCGGCGCGGCCCGTCGGAGCCTGCCAGGAAGACGCTGTCTTCAAGGTCGACCTTGTCGTTCACCGCCTCGAACGTCCACACGTCGCGGTTGGGCAGGACGAGCATCACGCCGCGGGCATCGGACAGGCGGCTGGCCTTCACCGCCGGATGCAGATGAAACCGCAGTACGTAATCGTCGGGCTTGTTGCGTGTCGAGGAACCGGACGCGTTCAGCAGCGTGTCCTCGCCCTCGAGCCGGCTGCCGTCGTTGGACAGCGTCAGACTGCGCTGATGCACCACGCCGAATTGGCGCGCGTAAGCGTCATGGGTTGCGGTCAACTGGATGCCGTCGTTCGCGGCCTCGCGAAACACGCCGACATTGGACGGCCCGCTGACGATCGGCGCGCCTTGCAGCATCCGTTTCATCGCCGGCAACTCGATGAACTGGCACGACGAGGTCTCGTGGCAGATCAGCGTCGAATGCGCAGCCGTCGAACGCGCAAAGGCGCGCCAGTTGTCGCGGCCGGTTGAAGGAATGCCGCAATTCACCACGATGCGGCCTGTGCCGGACGACAGTTCGAACGACAGGCAGCCCGCATGGGCGTCGCGGCTCACTGCCGGTGGCGGTGGTGCGCCGGTGTCCATGATGACGGCGGTGTTGCCGGCATCGAGGCGCTGGAAGCCCGAATGCGGCATATTCGACATCGGAATGCCGTGAGTGTCGTCATAGGCCAGCAATGTCGCGAGCAGGCCGGACGGCGCGCTGCTCATGCCGTTGAACAGCGCGAAGCTGCCGTCGCCGTGGCGGAAGAAGCGCAGCATCGGCATCATGCGGTCGATGGCGTTCAGCAATGCCGGAGGCGGCGCGATGTTGCGGGCGGCGAACGTCTGGCGCAGCGGCAGCAGATCGGGCAGCAGTTCGATCAATGCGCCGGGATTGCGCGAAATGTGCCCGCCGTCGGGGAGCAATTGCCGCTGCAGTTCGTCCGACAGTTTGCGCGAGGAGGTGCGGATATGCTTGGCCTGATTGGCGAGGCACAGCGATGCGTAACACAGCGCGATCAGCACCTGGAGACGCGGCACGCCGTCGGGAATATCCACCATCGTGTAGCGCAGATAGCGGATCTCGCGGGTCAGGCTGCGCAGGAAACGGCGATAGAATTTCCCGTCGGCGTCGTTCAGCACCAGCGGCGCCTGCGAGAGCAGCGAGATTACGCGCCGCGCCAGCACATCGGCGCGCCAGCCCACGCCGCGTTTGCGGATCGGCTTTGAAATCCAGTCGTCGATCAGGGCGCGCGCGTTGGCGCGGGTGATGGCGGAATCCGCGGCGCGCAGATGGCGCAGCCAGCCAAAGCCGAGCAGATTGGCTTCCCAGTCTTCCGACGGCGGATCGAGTTCGAAGATCGACCGGCCGTGCGAGGTGACGATCTTTCCGGCGAAGACGAAACGCCCTGCATAGATTTCCGACGCGCGGGTGGCATCGACGGTGCGAAGATCATTCGGCGCGATCAGCAGCCGATCGGTGCGGCCGGGCCAGAAGCGCGACAGCGCGACAGACTTGCCGCTGGCGCGTGCGAGTACGTTCCGCGCGGCGCGGCCAAGCAAAAGAGACGAGATGCGTCGTCGGTAAGCGACCGCCACGTGCGCCCTTGTCCTGAATCACGCCGGTGGCCGGATTAAAGGCCCGTTGCCGAACGCGATCGTTCCCCACAAAACGGAGCATTCCTCCCCCGAAACTCACGCCGGCGACGAGCACGCCATACCGTGAGGGAATCTCCGCGACTCTTTGTAGTCCGGAAATGCCTGTAAGGCACCCCCGACGCAACCCCGGGGAAGCCCATTGACCCGGGCATGTGGATCACGAGCGTTTGGCGGTTGCCGCGAATCACATGCGGGTCGGTATTCAGGATTTGATGAGACGGGCGGCGTAGAATCCGTCGAGACCGCCGAGCCGCGAATCGGCATGGGCGAGATGCGAGGGCAGGGTGCGGATGTCGCCGTCCGCTGTAAGAATTTCGTCCAGTCCCGCGACTTCATCCCGCCCGACCGGTGCACGGCGCAGGCCCGATTCGGCCGCAAGGACGCTTGCGACGGCCTGCTCGCCTTCCTCGGGCTCCAGCGAACAGGTGCAATAGACCAGAGTTCCACCGGGCTTGAGCAATGTAGCCGCTTTTTGCAGCATGCGTTTCTGCACGGCGGCCAGCGCGCCGATGTCGGTTTCCTGTTTCAGCCATGCGACATCGGGATGACGCCGGATCGTTCCGGTCGCAGCACACGGTGCATCGATCAGCACGCCGTCGAACAGTTCGCCTGCCGGCGGCTGCCATTCGATCGCGTCAGCCACTGCGGTGCCCGCCTCGAGAGAGAGCCGCGCCAGATTTTCGCGCAGGCGCGCGATGCGGTTCGGCGAGCGGTCGACCGCCGTGACCCGTGCGCCGGCATGGACCAGTTGCGCGGTCTTGCCGCCGGGCGCCGCGCACAGATCGGCGATGGCCTTGTCTTTAACGTCACCGAACAGCCGGGCCGGCATCGCGGCGGCGGCATCCTGCACCCACCACTGGCCTTCGTTGAACCCGGGAAGCATGGTGACGGAGCCATGCAGCAATGTGCGCACGGTGCCGGTCGCGAGCGGCTCGCCATGCAACCGCGTCGCCCAGCCATCGGGATCGGATTTGACTGTGAGATCCAGCGCAGGTTCGATGCTGATGGCGGCAGCCATCGCGCGCGTTGCTTCTTCGCCATAGGCCGCGATCCAGCGCGCGACCAGCCATGGCGGCAGATCGAGCATCTGCGATTTGACTTCGTCGATCAGCGGCTGGCCTTCACGCGCACAGCGCCGGAGCACGGCGTTGACGAGACCGGCATATTTCGCCGCCCGCCGGTCCGCCTGCACAAGGCGCACCGACAGATCGACGGCAGCGTGATCGGGAACATCCATCCACAGGATCTGTGCCGCGCCGATCAGCAATGCGCTCTGCGCACGCGGCGCATCGCTCGGAATGCCGCGATCGAGCAGCCGCGACAGGACGTGGCCGAGCGTGCCGAGCCGCCGCAGAATCGTCGCAACCAGCCGGCGCATCAGCGCGCGATCGCGATCCGCCAGCGTTTTCAGTCCGGGATGCGCACCCGGACCGTCGAGCTGATCGTCGAGCATGCGATGCTTGTGCAGCACACCGTCGAGAATATCGGCCGCAATCCTGCGCGCTGCGAGGCCGGGCACCTCGGTGGGCGGGACAAATCTCGAAGGCTTCATGCGTGAAAAAACATTCGCTGGGAGGAGAAACGCGACAAATGTCGAACCGGACATGACGTCGTGCCATCGGAATATGCCAAATGTAAGAATTGGTCCGTTTCTGAATCGCCTTGTCTGAAACATCTTTGGAAAATGTGAGCTGGTTCACGGACAGATGGCTCGCCTGCGTCAGACTGCATCGGCCACAGGGTCTTGATCGGACGCGTTGCCGGTCTAGATTGACTTTGGCTCTGACCACCGGGAGTGTCAGCCATGACCCAAGATTCAACCCATTCCGAACCGGCCGTCGCAGGCACGGTCGTGCCGCGTAAACCGTTGTCCCCGCAGGCGCAGCGGGCGCTTGCGGAAGCCGAAGAGCGGCGATCCAGAGCCGCGCAGGACAACACCGCTCTCGCAAAAGAGGTTCAGGGCCCCAAAGGGCTGGAGCCGACCCGATACGGGGATTGGGAGCACAAGGGGCTTTGTTCGGATTTCTGACCGTACGCACGACTACGGATGCGCCGGTTCCGCGCTTGCGGGCAGGGGTCTTTTGATCCTATTCTAGGCATATGTTCCTAGATCGGTCACTTCATCGGGTACCCCGGCATCCGTACCACGGTTCACCGCCCTGGCTGCTTGGCCTGATTTTTGTCGCCGGCATCGCAACTGGAACTGTGGTTCCGCTCAAGGATCATTTGCCCGGGGCGCGCTCGTCCACCGCGTCCGCGAATCCTTCAGCATCGAGCCCGGCCCAACAGCCCGTACCTCAGACATGGAGCCGTGACGGCAATCCGGGCGTGCGTCATTCCGTCGAGGTAGTGCGCGTGGTCGACGGCGACACATTCGAGGCGCGCGTTCATCTGTGGCCCGGACTGGAAATGACGACACGGGTCCGGCTTCGCGGCATCGATGCGCCGGAAATGAAAGGCGCCTGCGCGGAAGAATTCCGGATGGCGGAAGCGTCGAGCGAAGCGCTGCGTGCGCTGCTTGCCGACGGCGATGTTGCGATCTTCAATATCGGTCCCGACAAATACAACGGACGCGTCGTCGCCGATGCCGCGACGCGTCGAACGCCGAGCGTTTCCGGTGCATTGCTCGCATCGGGCCATGCGCGTCCATACCAGGGCGGCAAGCGCGGCGGCTGGTGTTGGCTATCCGCCAGATAAGAACTGGCTCTGGTAAGAGTTTCCAGTTGTCATTGCGAGGAGCGTAGCGACGAAGCAATCCAGCTTCTCTCTCAAGAGTGGATTGCTTCGCTTCGCTCGCAATGACGGTGGGAGACGTCGCCGGCCAATAAAAAAGCCGCGTCATCACGCGGCTTTTTGCATTCCCGGAAACGGGACCTCAGCGCGAGGTGACCACCACCGGCGTGCCGACCTCGACGCGCTCGAACAGATCGCTGATGTCCTGATTGTACATCCGCACACAGCCGTAAGAGACATAGCCGCCGACGGAGTTCGGACGGTTGGTGCCGTGGATGGCGTATTCGCCGCCGGCCAGCGTCATGGCGGCGACGCCCATCGGATTGGATGGTGAGCCGCCGGGAATGACGTCCGGGATGCTCGGATTGTCGCGCTTCACGTCCGCAGGCGGCGACCATGCCGGCTGACGATATTTTCCATCGATGCGGGTGGCGCCGGCCCACTGCTTGCCGGCCTTGCCGACACCGACCGGGTAGCGCAACGCGCGTCCCTCGCCGAGGACAAGGTAGAGTCTGCGTTCGTTGGTCTTCACCACAATGGTGCCCGGCGCATAGCCGTCGGGAGAGGCCACCAGCGATGGCGCAGCCTGCGCCGCGGTTCCTGACAGGCCGATGGCCATGGTGACGGTGAAAGCCACCGCGAGTTGACGCAACATTGCAACCTCCAAAACACTTTCAAGCATCGCAGGCCATGCCTGGTCGCGGAACCCTGATCGAATTCGCCAGTCTGGGGCAGAGGCTTCAACAGGCGGTTTCCGCGAACCCCATGGGCGGATCGAACGCGACCTTAAGAAGAAAATTCCCGCGGCAAAGTAAATGCCCGGAAAACAACACCCGCGCCCAAAGGCGGCGGGAACGGGTGACATTTTTGTGAGTGCGGCCGATGGCGCTCAGGCGAGCGTGAAGGCTTCGTGCACCGCGGACTGTACCGCGCCGCCGGTAACGGCGCCGCCGCCCGCGACATAGATCCAGTCGCCCATCGTCACCGCGCCGACCGCATGACGCGGCGTCGGCATCGGTGCGTGGCTCTGCCATGTGTCAGTCTTCGGATCGTAGCTCTCCATCTGGCCGAACACCTTGCCTTGCGTGATCTGACCTTTGGAGATGAGACCGGCTTCGCCGCCCATCGCGAACAGCCGGTCGCGGTATACCACAAGCCCGTGACCGGAGCGCGTGGTCGGCAATGGCGCGCGCGTCTCCCATGTGTCGCGGTCCGGCAGGTACACATGATGCAGCTTGGTGTTGTATTCGAAGGTGTTGAAACGCCCGCCGACGATGTGAATGAGTCCATTGTACGCGACGCAGCCGACATGATCGCGTGCACCGGGCAGCGCTTTCAGCGTCGTCCATTTGTCGGTCTTCGGATCGTAGACCTCGTGCCATCCGACGCTCGCGCGTTCCATGGTTGGCTCCGACGCGCCGCCGATCAGGTGAACGCGGCCGTTCAACACAACGGCAGCGCCTGCACCGCGCGGACGCGGCAGCGGCGCGATCCTGTCCCAGCGATTGGCCGCGACGTCATAGGCGTAGGCGTTGTGATCGGGATTGCGATTCTGTTCGATGAAGCCGCCGAGCGCGTAGACGCGTCCGGCATCGGCGGCGACGGCGACATGGTTGGCGCCGCGCGGCAACGGCGCGCCGTCGAACCAGGCGTCCTTGGCCGGATCGTAGATGTGATGATAGGTGCGATCGACCCGGCCTTCGCCGTAACCGCCGACGATATGCGCGCGCCCCGCCCATTCGGTGGCCCATGCCATTTCGCTGCGGGGAAGTGGCAGCGCCGCGCGGGTCACCCAGCGGCCGGGCGGCCCCTGTGGCGCAGGGCTTTGCGTGACGCGCTGTGCCTGTTCGTCCGGTGAAATGTGATGCGGCGCGTTGGTGCGAAGGCCGGTGAAAGGTTCGGACGACGGTGGGGCCTGCGGCAGCGGCGCATGCTGATGTTGTGTGTGCTGCGCGTGCACCGCTGTTGCGCCGAGCGCGAGCGATGCGGTCCCTGCAAGGAACGTTCTGCGATCCATGCCGGCGTCTCCTGGCGTGATTATTGTTGTTTCTTCGGCGCCTTTGACTTGGACGGCTTCACCGCCTTCTCGTCCTTTGTCTTCGGCTCTTTTGGGCACGCGCCGATATAGTCGAGCTGAACCCTGGCCTTCTGGCGCTCGCAATCATTTGCGTAGGTCTTGCCGTTGCAGCCGCAAACCGGCCGGTGGATCTGCATGCAGAAGGCCGGCGCCTTGTCGCATTGGCCAGCGGCATCAGCGGTCTTGCATTGACCGGCTGTCGTCTTCTGGCACCACAGGGCCGAATTGCAGGTGATGTTGGCGGCGCCGCCGCAGGCTTCGCCGAGATTGGCCGCGTTTGTTTGTCCCGGCCCGACCGCCATGGCGATCAGGAATACAACAGTCAGGCGAGTGAGGGGCATTCGCAAGGAAGACCTCCGGCGCTACCCCAGCGTCAGGCGCTGGCCTTCTTATTCTGCCGGTTATGTACCAGATCGTCCACCACCGCGGGATCGGCCAGCGTCGATGTGTCTCCGAGCGCGCCGGATTCGTCTTCCGCGATCTTGCGCAGGATGCGGCGCATGATCTTGCCCGAGCGCGTTTTCGGCAGGCCCGGGGCAAACTGGATCAGATCCGGCGAGGCGATCGGGCCGATGTCCTTGCGCACCCACGCGACCAGTTCCTTGCGCAGCGTCTCGGTCGGCTCGACGCCCTTCATCAGCGTCACATAGGCGTAGATGCCCTGACCCTTGATGTCGTGCGGGTAGCCGACCACGGCGGCTTCCGACACCGCATCATGCGCGACCAGCGAGCTTTCGACTTCCGCCGTGCCCATGCGGTGGCCCGATACGTTGATGACGTCATCGACGCGGCCAGTGATCCAGTAGTAGCCATCGGCATCGCGGCGGCAGCCGTCGCCGGTGAAGTACTTGTTCTTGTAGGTCGAGAAATAGGTCTGTTCGAAACGCGCATGATCGCCGTAGACCGTACGCATCTGGCCGGGCCACGATTTGGCAATGCAGAGATTGCCCTGCGCCTCGCCCTCGAGAACCTTGCCGTCGGCATCGACGATTTCAGGCACCACGCCGAAGAACGGCTTGGTCGCCGAACCCGGTTTCTGCGCAATCGCGCCGGGCAGCGGCGTAATGAGAATGCCGCCGGTCTCGGTCTGCCACCAGGTATCGACAATCGGGCAACGGCCATCGCCGACCACGCGGTGATACCACTCCCAAGCTTCAGGATTGATCGGCTCGCCGACCGAACCGAGCAGGCGCAAGCTGGCGCGCGAGGTCTTCTTCACCGGATCGTCGCCGGATTGCATCAGGGCGCGGATCGCGGTCGGCGCGGTGTAGAAGATATTGACCTTGTGCTTGTCGACCACGTTCCAGAACCTGGAATTGTCCGGATAGTTCGGCACGCCTTCGAACATCAGCGTGGTGGCGCCGTTGGCGAGCGGTCCGTACAGAATGTAGCTGTGGCCGGTGACCCAGCCCACGTCCGCGGTGCACCAGTAGATGTCGCCCTCGTGATAGTCGAAGACGTACTGATGCGTCATCGAGGCGAAGGTGAGATAGCCGCCGGTGGTGTGCAGCACGCCCTTGGGCTGACCGGTCGAACCAGATGTGTAGAGAATGAACAGCGGATCTTCCGCGTTCATCGGCTCAACCGGACAATCGGTGTCGACCATTGCCGCGGCTTCGTGATGCCAGACGTCGCGCACCGGGTCCATCTCGACTTTGCCGCCGGTGCGCTTCACCACGACAACCCAGTCGACGCCCCCGACCTTGGCGATGGCCGCGTCGAGGTTGGCCTTGAGCGGCACCTTCTTGCCGCCGCGCAGACCCTCGTCGGCCGTGATGACGACGTTGGATTTGCAGTCCTTGATGCGCTGCGCCAGCGAGTCGGGCGAAAAGCCGCCGAACACCACCGAATGGATCGCGCCGATCCGCGCGCAGGCCAGCATCGCGTAGGCCGCTTCCGGAATCATCGGCAGGTAGATGGTGACGCGATCGCCCTTCTTGACATTCCGCAGCCGCAGGATGTTGGCCATCTTGCAGACTTCGTCGTGCAGCTCGCGATAGGTGATCTTCTTCGATTCCGACGGATCGTCGCCTTCCCAGATGATCGCGGTCTGATCGCCGCGCGTCTCGAGATGACGGTCGATGCAGTTATAGGCCGCGTTCAGGACGCCGTCCTCGAACCACTTGATCGAGATGTTGCCCGGCGCGAACGAGACGTTCTCGACCTTGGTGAAAGGCTCGATCCAGTCGAGGCGGCGGGAGGCTTCGTCAGCCCAGAAGCCGTTGGGGTCCTTGACCGAACGCGCGTACATCTCGCGGTACTTGGCATCGTCGATAAAGGCGCGCTTCGCCCATTCCGCGGATACGTCGTAAATTTTATCGGACATGGCTTCCTCATTTCCTCCACGCAGGCCGTCCGCGTCGCAACATGCGCGCAGCTTCTTCTTCTTTTGTTATTATGCGCCTGTGCATACATCAGCGACAAGCTGGGGCAACTAGGACTTTTGTCGGACCTCGGATTTCCCAAAGCATATGAAGGGGATGACACCGGATTTCAGGCCGGCTGCAGCAGGCTCCAGACCGCAGTTTGCTTGATTTCGGCGTCCTCGAGATCGCGGGTCACCGGGACGCTGTAGTCCGCGATGCGGCGCAATTTGTCGCGGGGCAGGTAGCTGCGGCCGGGGTCGCCGATCAGCACGGTCGCGCCGCGCGCAACGTGGCCGAGCAGGAAATCGAACGCGCGCTGCGCGGTGTCGCGTTCGTAAAAAATATCGCCGGCCAGCACGACATCCCAACGGCGGCCGTGCGGCTCCGCCAGCAGATCATCCTGGCATGTTGACAGCGTGACGCCGTTTTCCGCGGCGTTCAGTGCCGCCGCCGCACAGGCGAACGCATCGATGTCGGCGACGGTCACCGACGACGCGCCGGCCTTCATGGCTGCGATGCCCACAAGGCCGGACCCGCTGGCGAGATCGAGCACGGCCTTGCCGCGCACCAGATCCGCGTTGTCGAGGACATGACGCGCGAGCGCCTGACCGCCGGCCCATGCAAAGGCCCAGAACGGCGGCGGCAATCCGGCCTCGCCGATTTCCTCTTCGGTCTTGTGCCAGAGCGGCACAGCCTCGTCGGCCAGCAGCAGCGAAATCTCCGGCGTCAGCGGCACCGCGCGCAGCCGTGTGTTGGCGCGGATGAACGCGTCCTTGTCGGCGATGACGGGCGCGTTCACACGCCGCCCAGCTTGCAGATCAGTTTCCACTCATCCGGCTTCACGCTTTGCACCGACAGCCGGGAATACTTCACGAGATCCATCTCCGCGAGCTTCTCGTTCGTTTTGATCGCTTCAAGAGGTACAGGCTTCTTGAGGGGTTTGTCGGCGGCGATGTCGACACAGACGAACTTGGCGGTCTTGTCGGTCGGATCGGGATAGTGCTCGCGAATGACTTCGACGATGCCGACGATCTCCTTGCCTTCGTTGGAATGATAGAAGAAGGCACGGTCGCCCTTCTTCATTTTCATCATGTTGAGCTTGGCGGTGTGGTTGCGCACGCCGGTCCAGGCTTCGCCCTTGGCGCCCTTTGCGACCTGCTGATCCCACGACCATGTGGAGGGTTCGGATTTTACGAGCCAGTAGTTCATGATCGCTTCCCTTATGGTCGAATCTCAATCGGCGTGCCGGGCGCAACCAATCGCCATATGTCCTCAATCTCACTGTTGGTGACAGCGATGCAGCCATCTGTCCAGTCGTGGTTCAGGTGGAGACGATTCAGCCAGCCAAGTCCGTTCGGGAGCCCGTGGATCATAATGTCGCTTCCGGGAGACACGCCGTATCCCTGAGCGGTCTTGCGATCCTCTGCATTGGGATAAGAAACGCGCAATGCAAGATGAAAGCGACTGCGTGCATTTTTGAACTCGGCCGCGTACAGACCTTCGGGCGTCCGACCGTCACCCTCTTTGGCTTTATGACCTGTGGGGGAAAAACCGAGAGAGACCTTGTAAGATCTGATGATCTCACTTCCACGAAATAAATTAAGTTGCCGCGCCGACTTGTTGACCTCAACACGCGTGGCCCGCTCATCCGTCGGAGCCAGGTCGGGTGCCTGACGTCCGATTTGAAAGAAATCAGACGCGACAAGAAAGACGAACCCGACGGCGAGAATCGAGCATATCAGGACGAAAGTTCGTCGCATCCCGTCATCCCTCGGCCCTGAACGGCCGTGTCAGCAACATTTCGATCGCTTCATCGATGGTCAGGGCGCCGCCGAGAACCGCAGCGACCGCATTGGCGACCGGCATTTCAATAGTCTTTTCATTGGCGAGCTCAATCAGCACCGGTGCGGTGAATGCACCTTCCGCCAGCTTGCCGTGTGCGGGCGTTTCGCCGCGCCCGAGCGCGATGCCGTAGGAAAAGTTGCGCGATTGGGAACTGGAACAGGACAGCAGCAGGTCGCCGAGCCCCGACAATCCCGCAATCGTCTCGGGCCTGGCGCCGCAGGCGAGGCCGAGCCGCATCAGTTCCGCGAAGCCGCGCGTCGTCAGTGCAGCCAGCGCTGACGCGCCGAGCTGCTTGCCGGCCACGATCCCGGCCGCGATCGCCAGCACGTTCTTGGCCGCGCCGCCGATCTCGACACCGCGCACATCCGTTGAATGATAGGGGCGGAATGTCGCCGATCCGAGTGCCTGGACCAGCGCTTTGGCAAGCTGCTCGTCGCCGGTTGCAAGCGTGACGGCCGTCGGCAGTCCGCGTGCGACATCGACGTCGAAACTCGGCCCCGACAGAATTGCGGGAACGGCGCGCGGCGCAACCTCCGCGACGATCTGCGTCATGAACCGATGTGTGCCGCGCTCGATGCCCTTCGCGCAGACGATGACGGGTGTATCCGGTGCAAGATGAGGCGCGAGCGCGGTCGCGGCCTGCCGCAGGCTTTGCGCAGGCGTGACCAGCAGCACCGCGCTGGCTTTTCCGGCTTCGGCAAGGTCGCTGGTGACAGAGACCGTCTTCGCAAGCTGGATCCCTGGCAATTTCGGATTCTCGCGGGTCTGCGAGATTGTTTCGGCCGCCGCGCTATCGCGGGCGTAGAGAGTGACGTCGCGTCCGGCGCGTGCCGCGGCGTTCGCAAGCGCTGTGCCCCATGCGCCGGCGCCGACAATCGAAATGCTTTGATGTGCGATCATGGTCGATAACTTTGGAGCACGATTTTTTCCGAAAGCCGGTTTCCACTTTTCGGCATCATGCCTAGTGCCTCGCGCGCGTGTTGGCGAATTTCGCCGGTGTCGATGCCGTTTCATCGAGCCGCCAGCGGGCGCGGGGTGCGGTTTCCATGGCGTCCACCATCCGAAGCGCAAGACGTTCCGCGCCGGCCCAGGCGATCATCGCGCCGTTGTCGGTGCAGAGCGCCGGCGGGGGAACAATCAGCATGGTCTGGGCGCGGGCCGCGATGTCGTGCAGTGCGCTGCGGATCGCGAGATTGGAGGCAACGCCTCCGGCCGCGACCAGCGCGCGGGGCGGGCCAAATTTTTCCTGAAACAGGCGCAGCCCGACGCTGATCCGGTCGGCGGTGAGGTCGAGCACGGCAGCCTGAAATCCGGCGCACAGATCGGCCACGTCCTGCGGCTCGAGCGGCATCAGGCGCGTTGCTTCATTACGCACGGCGGTCTTCAGCCCGGAGAGCGAGAAATTCGCGTCAGGCCGCCCCACCATGGGACGCGGAAACACGAAGCGCTCCGGATTGCCGTGCACGGCAGCGCGCTCGACCTGCGGCCCGCCGGGATAAGGCAGGTCCAGCATCTTCGCGACCTTGTCGAACGCTTCGCCCATGGCGTCATCGACCGTGGTGCCAAGCCGGACATACTTTCCGACGCCGAGCACCGCCACGATCTGGGTGTGGCCACCCGATGCGAGAAACAGGCAATAGGGAAACATCAGGGGCACGGTGAGGCGAGGGGTCAGCGCATGCGCCTCAAGATGGTTGACCGCGATCAGCGGCGTGTTGTGAACCAGCGAGATCGCCTTCGCCGTGGTCAGGCCGACGATCACGCCGCCGATCAGGCCGGGACCAGCCGCCGCGGCGACGGCGCTGAGATCGCCGAAGCCGACATTCGCCTCTTTCATCGCTGCGCGGATAATACCGTCGAGCATGTCGACATGGGCGCGGGCGGCAATCTCCGGCACAACGCCGCCGAATGGTGCATGTTCATCGATCTGCGAGCGCACGATGTTGGACAGAATCCGCCCCGATCCGTCGCGCTGCCGTTCGATCACGGCGGCCGCGGTCTCATCGCAGGTGGTCTCGATCCCCAACACCAGCTTGCCTGCCAATTTGGTACCTGCTTTCTTCCAGCTCTTGCTTCGATCGCCGATCCGGCGTCATTCAAGGGGTTCATAACGTGGAATCGTCAGGCGGGCTATCGTGATTCAGCACAGCATCGACCCGCGCGGAGCATCTTGAATGGCCATTCTTGTGACACGTCCCGTTCCGGACAATGAGAGAACGGCGGCCGCCCTGCGGGCGCGGGGCTATGACGCGCTGTTGTCGCCAATGCTGCGGTTCGAGGAAATTCCGTTTCATGATGAAGACGACGCGGTTTATGACGCCGTGATCGTGACCAGCGCCAATGCGATCCGCGCCATCCTGGATCACTCTTCCCGCACCCATCTGTTCGGACTGCCCGCCTTCGCGGTCGGGGAGCATACCGCGTCCGCCGCGCGAGCGGCAGGGTTCCGTGAGGTCGCCAGCGCGCAGGGCAACGCGCAATCGCTCGTCGATCTTGTCATCAAGACGCTGAAGAAAGGGGCGACGCTTTGCTATCTCGCCGGCGCCGACCTCGCGCACGATCTTGCCGCCGATCTTGGTGCGCGCGGATTTACGGTGATCACCCATACGACCTACCGGATGATTCCGGTGACCGGATTTGCCGCGCGCGTCGGTGATGCGTTCCGCGCGGGCGGGATTCAGGCGGTGTTGCATTATTCCCGGCGCAGCGCGCGCGCCTATCTTGATGCGGCGCGGGCAGACGGCGTTGAAATTTCTGCCCTCGCGGTGCCGCAATGTTGCATCTCCGAGACGGTGGCGGGTTTGCTTCGCGAGTCGGGGGCAACGCAGGTGGCGGTGGCGCGTACGCCGGATGAGAATGCGATCTTCGATGTGCTGGACAGGACGCTCAAAGCATCGTCCAACTAGCTTTCAGGTAACCGGCAGGTAACCTTCCGGATGGCTTCTGAACGCGAGCGGCGTTCGCAGAATCTGCTAGAGTCCGCCGCGAGCGTGACAGGAGTGAGTTCCGATGGACGACGACAAGCAGGACAAGGCCGGTATCTTGCCCGGTGGCGATGTCAACAAGCGGCCCCCGCCCACCATCGACCTGACAGCGTCCGACGTATCGGAAAGTCCGTCTGCGCCGGACGCAGATGCCGGCGCGCCGAAGCAGGATCAGTCTGAGCCGTCTTCCGATGCGTCTGCTGAACCTGTTGTTGCGTCGTCGCCCAATCCATCGCGCGTTTCGTCGGTATTTCTTTCCGCTGTTTCGGGCGCGGTGGCCGCATTGCTTGCGATCGGCGCGGCCACGCTCGCAGGCTGGCCTCCGAAGCCCGCGCCGGTCTCCACCGCGCCGCTCACGGACGGTATCGCAGCGAACACGGCCGACATCACCAATCTTGGCACGCGTCTGGCGAAGGTTGAATCGGATGCGGCAAAGCCCGCGCCGCGTCCAGGCATTGATCCCGCATTTGCCGCGCGTCTCGATGCAATCGAAAAATCCCTGGCATCGTTGCGCAGCGATCTCGCCGCCGTACGCGGGCAAAACGAGAAGGCCGCCGCCGCAATCAGCGAAATCAAGTCCGCATCACCGCAAGGCGTCATGACAGGAGAGCCAAAGACCGCTGCTGTCGATACGTCGGCTATTGAAGAGCGTCTTGCCAAGATCGAACGTGCCACCGCGGCGCAGAGCGCTGCCGCTGTGCCTCCGCCTGCACCGCAACCGCCTGTCGAAGATCCGAAGGTGCGCAAGCTCGATGCGCTGATCCATCTCGACAAAGCCGTGACCCGTGGCTTGCCCTATGCCACCGAACTTGCTGCTGCGCGTGCTGTTGCCGGTGATGCCGATGCGCTGAGGGCGCTCGACGGCTTTGCGACGGCGGGTCTCCCCACCGACGATGCCCTGAGCAAGGAACTGCTTGCGCTGCTGCCGCAACTCGCGCCGAAGCCCGCAGCACAGCCCGCGCCGTCCGGCATTGTCGAGCGCCTACAGCAAAGTTTCGCAAAGCTGATACGCATTCAGCGCACCGATGCGCTGGCCAGCGGCCCTGCAGGCGTCATCGCGCGTGCAACTGCTGCCGCACAGCGCGGTGATGTGAACGAAGCGAAGCGGGAGCTGCTACAGTTGTCGCCGTCGGATCGCGTCCCGGTGCGGCCTTGGATCGCAAAGGTCGAGGGCCGCGACAAGGCCCGGGCGGCATTTGAGCAGTTCACGATGGAAACATTGGCCTCGATCTCGAAATAGGCAGTTTCATGATCCGCATCATCCTCTTTCTGTTTCTGGTCGGTGTGGTCGCGCTCGGCGCCGCCGTGATCGCCGACCAGACCGGTGATGTCACGCTGTCCTGGAATGCCTGGCGCATCGATACGTCATTGCCCGTGCTTGTGCTGGCGCTGGTGCTGGTCGTGTTCGCTGCGATGCTGGTCTGGGCCATTATCCGCGGCTTCCTGAATGCACCCGAGCGCTTGCGGCGGCTCCGCCGCGAGCGGCGTCACGCGAAAGGACGCAACGCCATCACCCAGGGCCTGATCGCAATCGGCACCGGCGATCATTTTGCGGCGCGCCGCCATGCCGATGTCGCCAGGCGGCTGGCGCATCAGGATCCGCTGGCGATGCTGCTGCACGCGCAGTCCGCGCAACTCGATGGCGATCGCGAAGGCGCGCAGCGCGCGTTTCACGCCATGGCGGAACGCAAGGACACACGGCTGCTCGGCTTGCGCGGATTGTTCGTCGAGGCGCAGCGCCGTGACGATGCTTACGCCGCCGTGGCGCTGGCCGAAGAAGCCCTGAAGACCGCGCCGGCCTCGGCATGGGCGTCGCACGCCGTGCTCGGCTTCCGTTGCAGCAAAGGCGACTGGGACGGTGCGCTGAAGATTCTCGAAAACAATCTGGCGGCGGGGCTGATCGATCCGGCTCCTTACAAGCGCCAGCGCGGCGTGCTTCTGACCGCGCGCGCGCTCGATCTTGAGACCTCCGATCGCGACCGGGCCCGCGCCAGCGTGACCGAGGCGGTGAAGCTCGCGCCGACGCTGGTGCCTGCAGCGACACTCGCCGCGAAATTTCTCAGCGAGAACAACCAGACCCGCCGCGCCATGCAGGTGATCGAGACGGCATGGGCCGCGCAGCCGCATCCCGATCTTGCGGATGCTTACGCGCATGTGCGGCTAGGCGACTCTGCAGTGCAGCGGCTGGCGCGGGTGGAGAAGCTTGCGGCGCGATCGCCCGGTCATATCGAAGGTGCGCTTGCGGTCGCTCGCGCCGCCATCGATTCCAGCGATTTCGCCCGCGCGCGTGAGGCGCTGGCGCCCTTCATCGATGCGCCGACCCAGCGGGTCGCCATTCTCATGGCCGAGCTGGAGCGGGCCGAGCATGGCGACGGCGGCAGCGCGCGCGTCTGGATGCAGCGCGCGGTGCGGGCCGCGCTCGATCCGGCATGGACCGCCGATGGCTACGTGTCCGAGCACTGGCGTCCGGTGTCGCCCGTGACTGGACGGCTCGATGCGTTCCAGTGGCTAACCCCCGTCGCGGCTCTCCCCTCGGAGAAAGCGCCGGTGCTTGAGGCCGAGGTTGCCGCCGAGCCTGACTTGCCGCCGGTTCTGGAAGCCGGTCCGGCTGTGACGCTGCCGCCGCCAGCCGTCACATTGCAGGATAACGAGCCTGCGTCCGTGACTTCATCCCCCGCACCCGCTGCTGTACCGGCAGCATCGCCTCCTGCCGAGGCCGTGACCGCCAATGTGCCGCCACCGGTATTTCGCCCCCGGCGCGAGATTGAGAAGCCGGACGCGCCACGAATCCCCGCCGTTATCCCGATCGTTCGCGCTCCGGACGACCCCGGCGTTGCCGATGAGGCGCGGGATGATGAATTCGACGACCCAGTCCAGCCGGAACCGGCGCAGCCCGGCGGCTGGAAGGGCTTTTTATCCCGTCTTGTCAGTTGATTAGGAGTTGGCTGGCATGGTTGGCACGGGAGCCGATCTGATGTCAGAAAAGCGCCTCGCGGATGCCGCTGATGTTGCAAAGCGAGGCTCTGGCCAGTATCAGGTGCGGATACAAATTTCGCGTGTTTCGCCGCCTTAGCTCAGCTGGTAGAGCACCTCATTCGTAATGAGGGGGTCGTAGGTTCGAATCCTATAGGCGGCACCACCTCTCCCGGCACCGCAGCACATTCGACTCGCTCATGGGGCGCATTGCCTGCTCGGTGATCCATCTTCCATTGGAGGGTGAGGCCGACGCTATCTCGCAAACGAATTCGGCTACCGCAAAGGAACAGCAATGACCGATCGGGAAAAGATTCTGGCCGCCCTTCGCGAGAAGCCGCTAAAGATCTTCGACGTGATGAAGCGCGTCAACATCAAGAATCAGGAAGACTGTCAGGCGCTGCTATTGAAGATGCGCGACGAGGGCCTCGTGCGCTTCGACATTCACAAGGGCGTGTGGCTGATCGGCTGATGCCTGCCGGAACGGCGCTCCTGAATTTTGAGCTGGGTTCTCGTTCGCGGAACGATATTGTGCGAACTGACCGGCGATCAGGTGACGTGTCGCTGTCTGCAGATCGCGGCGGATATCCCGATGAAGTTTTCTCAAGCCATAATCATGACGATCGCCCTGATCGGAGTTTCTCCGGGCCACGCGAAGGTCGAACAGTGCCGCTTCATCGGTCCAAAACCGGAGAGGGAAGCCTGCTACGATCGTCAGGCCAAGGCGCTTGAAGCAAAGAAGGCGGAAGCGGCTGCGAAGGCAACGCCCGCGGTCCCGCTGGAGCGGAGGAGCCCGGAAGATGAAGCGCTTTCGCGCTCTCTCAGGAGCATCTGCCGAGGATGTTGATGGCTGAACGGATCACTTCAGCGGCTCAAGTTCGATGCGCGCCACAGCCACGCCGAGCCACCGGTTGTCGTCGCCCATTCCGGTGTCGCGGGGACGGCGCGTCGCATCGACCTCGAGCGTGATTCCGAAATCGCGATCTGACGGCGGAACATCGGCAACGCGCGCTTCGGCCTCGATGACGAACCCGCCGAGAAGTTTCTTCCGAATGCGATGTGGCAGCGGCTGGTCCCGCAGCAGAACCCGGATTGTCTCGGGCGGCGCCAGCGAATTGACGGCAATGATGCTGATCAGCAGGTCCGTCTCGAAATAAACCGGCAGGTCGATGGTGGAGCGGCGGCTTGGTCCGCTCCACCGGAAGGTTTTGTAACGCGGATGCTTTTCGACGTGGTACCATTCGAACGGCATGTCCTGCCGGGTCAGATCGAAACGGGTCTTGCCGGTGACGCGCTGCATCTCCGACGCGGAAAACCGGCTGTCGGCCCCCTTGTTCTTGCGGCTGAGGCGCACGGCCGAACCGGGTTCGACGCCTTGCGCCGGCATTTCAATTTTCAGGAACTTGCCTTTGACGACGGCATCCATGATGTCGATCAATTCCCGGGACCGGAAATCGGCATCCGACTGAATCCGTTCCAGCAATCGCTGTTGCTCGTCGGTGGACTTGATCTTGTAGGAATCCCGCCGCCATGCGGCGTTGAACTTGAACGAGGTCAGTTCGCGGGTGGAAGCAAAGCGCTTCGCCGCCATGGCGGCCCGGCTCATGAACAGAGCATCCATCGGCACGGTGACTGAGGCGGGATCCTGCCATTTGATGCCGTCGCCGTAAATCGATGTCTTGTGGGCGAATGCGGACGGCGGCACGAAGTCGCTGGCCGAATAGCTTCCGGACGAGAACAGGCCGGCTATTCCACGGATGCCGGAATCCGGCGGGCCGTAGAGCGCCATCACGCTGGTGACGACTTCGGCGTCATGTTCTTTGGCCGCGCGCAGGATCGCTTCCAGATGCGTCGGGTACCAGATGTCGTCGTGGCCGAGATAGGCGATCCAGTCCGAGGCCGCATGCTCGATCGCGTAATTGTTCGCGGCCCATTGCGAGCCGTAGTTGCGGTCGAGGTTGTGCCAGTGGATGCGGGCATCGCCGAACGACGCCACCACATCCGCCGAATCGTCGGTGCAGCCGTCGCCGACCACCAGGATTTCAAAGTTCTGTTCGGTTTGCAGCAGCACCGAGCGAATGGCGCAGCGAAGTGCGGCGCTCCAGTTATAGGTCGGGATGACGACAGTAATCGCGGGCCGGGTCACCAATGGTATGGCACCGTTGCGGCGGCGGCCTCGGAATCCCACGGCAGGTCGAGGGCATCGGGGCTTTCGTGGTTATACATTCTGTCCGGCATGTTGATGATGACGGCTTCGGTCTGGCCGATGTTCTTCCAGCCGTGAAACAGATTGGGTGCAATCGTCAGAAGCGCGGGATTGCGTTCGCTGATCATGAACTCGTTGAGCTTGCCGAATGTCGGAGAGTCCTTCCTGCCGTCGAACACGACAATCTTGACCAGGCCCGACACAACAAACAGCCGGTCGGTTGTTTGCTGATGCAGGCCCCAGGCGCGGACGCGGCCGGGAAGCGTTGTGGTGACATGAACCTGGACGATCGGTGACTTGACGATGTCCCAGTTTGCCCGGGCGACCTCGCACATATGGCCGTCGCTATGCGGGACCGGCCGGGACGGGCGAAATTCGACGCCGTCGATCCGGGCGTCCCGCAACCCGCCCTGTGCATCAACGGCCGACTGCTTGGCCAACATCAGGTCGATTCCGGCGATCGCGTGTGTCATTGCATCCATCATTCAGCGCGGTTGTTAGCCTGCCTGCTGACTGGACACTATTACGGACTTGCGAGGCGCGCCATCGGCCGTAGCGAACAATGGTCAGGCACGGGAACCCTTTGCGCGTTCCGTGCCCTGCGGTCCTGACAGTCCCGCGATCGGGGCTGATCACGATGTGACCAGCCCGTCGGGGTTAGCCTGCGATTTTGGTGAAGTCGGGCTTTCGGCGCTCGGCGAAAGCGGTGAGTGCTTCGCGCGCTTCCGGTCCCTTGAGCCGTTCCTTGAGCAGGGCGCCTTCGCGACTGATCTGCGCGGTGATCGCGGCGGTATCCCGCATCAGCGCCTTGGTGTGCGACAGCGATCCGGCGGGCTGCTTGGCCAGCTTGAGCGCGGTATCGCGCGTCTTCTTGCGCAGCTCTTCGACGGGAACGACTGCATTGACGAGGCCGAGCGAGACTGCGGTTTCGCCGCTCATGGGTTCGCCCAGCGCGAACATCTCGTAGGCGCGGGCATAACCGATTCGTCCCTGCAGGAGATGGGTCGAGGCCGCTTCCGGCACCAGCGCGATATTCACGAACGGCGTGATCAGCCGCGCCGTCGGCGTGACGTAAACGAGATCGCAATGCAGCAGCATGGTCGTGCCGATTCCGACTGCGTTGCCCTGCACCGCCGCGATCAGCGGTTTGGTGGCGATGCCGAGATTGGTGATGAACCGCGGCGAGTGTGCCACGATGCTGGGATCTTTCGATTGCGCGGCGAAATCGCCCATGTCGTTGCCGGCGGTGAAGTGGTCGCCGTCGCCCTGAAACACAACCACGCGGATCGCCGGGTCCTTTTCCGCTGTTTCCAGCGCGTCCGCGAGAGCGGCATACATCGCGTTGGTGATGGCATTCATTTTTTCCGGACGCGTCAGGGTCAGCGTCAGGACACCGGAATCCAGCTCACTCTTTACGAATTCAGTCATGGTCTGCTTTTCCTTTCATATCGAAATCTAGGAATTGTCCTTCGGGAATTTTGTTTGCAGGCTCACCAGCCAGCGCGAAACGACGTCGATTTCCTTGTCCGTAAAACCTTCCATCAGTGTGCTGTTGACGGCCTGCGCCCGGGTCACGGCGCGTTTGCGGATCTTCTCTCCGGTTTCGGTCAGATAGACGCGCTGCGCACGGCCATCCGCACCGTCGCGTTTTCGCTTGATCAGTCCCGCTCTCTCCATCCGGTCCGCTAGGCCCGTAATGGCGGACGGCACGATATCGAGAGCGGCGGAGATATCGCCGATCAGCGCGCCATCGTTCCGGCCAAGAAAGAACAGCACCCCGGATTGCGCCGAAGTCAGGCCGTCTTCCGTGAGCATGTGCTGTTCGATACCTCGCTGCAGTCTGCGATAACCCACGGTCATCAGAAAAATCAGCCGACGGTCGGTCGTCATGTCGCCTCCTATATATTTCGCATGTGAAATATCAAGTCTCGGCGGTGGCGGAAAGGCCTTTTCATGACAGCTCTGCGTAAGCGGTGCGCAATTGTCCGGCTCCGGAGCGGCGTCCAGCGGGTTCCGTTACCATTGCGCTTGCGCGCGGCCTGTGCCGAAATGAAGGAACCAAGAACAAGCGTGGTCAGGCAGTCGTGATCGGCGTCATGAGCGCGCACTCAGGGAGAGTGACCATGCGTTTTGCTGTCGCCGCGTTCGCGGCGCTTTGCCTTGTCTTCCAGACAGTCTCGCCCGGCCGCGCCCAGGATGCCTGGCCGTCGCGCAATGTTACGATTATCGTTCCATTCACGGCGGGCGGCACCGCCGACCTTTTCGCCCGGCTGCTCGCCAGCCACATGCAGGTGACGTTCGGTCAATCCTTTGTGGTTGAAAACCGCGGCGGTGCGGGCGGCAACATCGGCGCGGCTGCGGTCGCCAAGGCGCCGAACGACGGTTACACGCTGCTGCTCGGTACCGTCTCGACCCATGCCATCAACCCGACGCTCTACGCGAACCTGACGTTCGATGCGGCGAAGGATTTCCAGCCGGTCTCGCTGATTGCGCGGCTGCCGAACATGCTGGTCGTGAAGAATTCGCTGCCGGTGAAGAACGTTGCCGAATTCGTCGCCTATGTGAAAGCGAATCCCGACAAGCTGAATTACGGTTCGTCCGGCGTCGGCACCTCGATTCATCTTGCGGCGGAACTGTTCAAGATCGCGACCGGCACGAAGATGACCCACGTGCCGTATCGCTCGTCCAACGAGATCATGCAGAATCTGACCGGGGGTCATATCGACCTCGCGTTCGACAACATCACGCTGGCGTGGCCGCAGGCCAAGGCCGGCACGGTGCGCGCGCTGGGCGTGACCAGCCCGCAGCGCTCTCCAACTGCGCCGGACGTGCCGCCGATCGCCGACACGCTGAAAGGTTTCGACGCGACCTCATGGCACGGGCTGTTCGCGCCTGCCGGAACGCCGCGTCCGGTCGTCGACAAGATGGCGGCGGAAGTGAAGCGCATTCTTGAAATGCCGGACACCGTGACCAAGCTCACCGAGATCGGTGCGGTGCCCTCGCCGATGACCCCCGACCAGTTCACCGCGTTCATTGCGGCCGAGCGCGCGAAGTGGGCCGAGGTGGTCAAGGCCTCGGGCGCCACGGCGAACTGAAGCGGTGTCATTGCGAGGAGCGGTAGCGACGAAGCAACCAGCTTGTTTTAATTGCGTCGCTCTGGGAGTGCTTCGCTTCGCTCGCAATGACGTGTACGGTTGTTTCCCAGCCGGGTGATAAACTCCCGTCTGATGCTGGAGCTGCAGCGCATGAGCATTGCCGAAGTCCTTGACGCACCGATGCAGCGGCCGCCGCTGGTCCCGCCGCGGCCTCCGCTCGCGCCGGACGATCTGTCGCCGCTCGGCCGTCTCGCCCTGATCCGGCAAAACGCCATCGCCAGTTGGGGACCGCGTGCCTACGAAGAGGATATCGTTCAGGGGCGGTTTTTCGGGCGCAGCAGTTTCATTCTCAACACGCCGGACGCGATCCGGCATGTGCTCGTTGAGAACTATGAAAACTATACCCGCACGCCCGCCGCCTTCCGTGTGCTGCGGCCGATCCTCGGCGAGGGCCTTTTGCTGGCCGAGGGCAAGGCCTGGAAAAACCAGCGCCGCACGCTGGCGCCGGCCTTCGCACCGCGCGCGATTCCGCTGCTGGTGCCGCATATGCTGGCGGCGACCGACGATGCCATTGACGTGTTGCGGGCGCAGACCGGTGTGCCGGTCGATCTCCGCGAGGCCATGCAGCGGCTGGCGCTCGATATTGCCGGGCGCACGATGTTCTCGTTCGAGATCGACAGGCACGGCGCGGCCCTGCGCGGCTTTGTGAACGATTACGGCGAGCGCCTCGCGCAGCCGCGCTTCTTCGACCTGCTGCTGCCGCCGGGCTGGCCAAGCCCGAGCGATATCTCCCGCGCGCTGTTCCGGCGGCGATGGACGCGGTTCATGCGCGGATTGATCACTGAGCGCCGTGCGATGGGCGCGGGCGACGGTGGTGCGCCGCGCGATCTGTTCGATCTCATGGTGGCCGCGCGCGATCCGGAAACCGGCGAGGCCTTTTCCGACGAACAGCTCGGCGACCAGGTCTCGACCATGATCCTTGCCGGCCACGAGACCACGGCGACGGCGCTGTTCTGGTCGCTCTATCTGCTCGCGCTCGACCCGGCGACGCAGGAAGAGTTGGCGGCGGAGGCAAAGGCCGCTCTTGCGTCCGGCACGCTCGATGCCACGCGACTGACGTTCACCCGCGCGGTGCTCGACGAGACCATGCGGCTTTATCCGCCGGCATTCCTGATCGTGCGGGCGGCTGCCGGCCCCGACACCGTGCCCGGCGCCGACGTCGCCGCGAAGGACGTTGTGCTGATCTCGCCGTGGCTGCTGCACCGGCATGAAAAGCTCTGGGACCAGCCGAACGCATTCCGTCCGTCGCGCTTCCTGCCCGGCAGTCCGCCGCCGGACCGGTTTGCCTATCTGCCGTTCGGTGTCGGACCGCGTGTCTGCATCGGCGCGCAGTTCGCGCTGACCGAAGCGACCCTAGCGCTGGCGAAGCTGATCGGCATGTTCAGGGTCGAACTGCTCGACCGCGCGCCGGTGACGCCGGTCGGCGTGGTGACCACTCAGCCGGACCGGTCGCCGATGTTTCGGATCATGCGACGCACGCCATGATGCGTCAGACATCATGCAAGCTGTGCTGCGACGCGGCGAAGCCGGTAAGTCATTAACAAGCGAATGACCGCTCTTATTCCAAAGTCTTAGATGCCATGCGCGCAGGCCGCGTCGAAGAGTCGCATTCATCCGATCATTCTTGCCAAATCTCCCCGCAAGCCTTTGTCTTGCCATCAATCAAAAAAAGGCCGGTTCAAAAAGAGCTGGCCTAGCAGGGGAGAACGCCATGACGAAACGACACAAAGACAAGACTTCCAGCGAGAAGACCTCCAGCCGCCGCAACTTCCTCAAGGTTGCCGCCGCGGGCGCAGCCGCCACGGTAGCGACGCCCGCTCTGGCGCAGACCGGACCGACCAACATGCGCTTCCAGAGCACATGGCCGGCCAAGGACATCTTCCACGAATACGCGCTGGACTACGCCAAGAAGGTCAACGACATGACCGGCGGCGATCTCAAGATCGAAGTGCTGCCCGCGGGCGCGGTCGTTCCCGCCTTCCAGTTGCTCGAAGCGGTGTCCAAGGGCACGCTCGACGGCGGCCACGGCGTGCTCGCCTATCACTACGGCAAGCAGAACGCTTTGGCGCTGTGGGGCTCTGGTCCGGGCTATGCAATGGACGCCAACATGCTGCTCGCCTGGCACAAGTATGGCGGCGGCAAGCAGTTGCTCGAAAAGCTCTACAGTTCGATCGGCGCCAATGTCGTCTCGTTCCCGTACGGACCGATGCCGACCCAGCCGCTCGGCTGGTTCAAGAAGCCGGTGACCAAGGCCGACGACCTCAAGGGCGTCAAGTTCCGCACCGTCGGCATCTCGATTGACGTGTTCACGGGCATGGGTGCGGCGGTCAACGCGCTGCCCGGCGGCGAAATCGTTGCGGCGATGGACCGCGGCCTGCTCGACGCGGCTGAGTTCAACAACGCCTCGTCGGATCGCGTGCTCGGCTTCCCCGACGTGTCCAAGGTCTGCATGCTGCAGAGCTATCACCAGAACGCCGAGCAGTTCGAAATCATGTTCAACAAGGACAAGTACAACGCTCTGCCGGCGAAGATCAGGGCGATCCTTGATAACGCCGCCGAAGCGGCCGGACAGGACATGGCCTGGAAGGCGATCGACCGCTATTCCAAGGACTACGAAGAGATGCAGTCCAAGGACAAGGTGAAGTTCTACAAGACGCCTGACTCGGTGTTGCAGAAGCAGCTCGAGATTTTCGATCAGGTCGCGGAGAAGAAGTCGGCGGAAAATCCGCTGTTCAAGGAAATCGTTGAATCCCAGCTGGCGTTTGCCAAGCGGGCGACCCAGTGGGAGCAGGATACGGTGGTGAGCCGTCGCATGGCTTACAACCACTACTTCGGGCCGAACGCCAAGAAGAAGACCTGACGCAATAATCATTACGAACATGGCATCATCCGGGATGACAATCCCGGGTGGTGCTTTGTATCGTTTCCTAGATTGCTCTGCCCTTCTTCATGACGGATGACGTTCCCATGAGCGCGCAACGTGTGCTGCATACAATCGATGGCATCAGTACGTGGACCGGCAAGGCCGCCGCGTGGCTGATTGTCGGACTGATGCTTCTGGTCTGCGCTGAGGTTTTCAAGCGCTATATGCTGAACATGCCGACGGCATGGATCTTCGATGCCTCGAACATGATGTACGGCACGCTGTTCATGATCGCCGGCGCCTATACGCTGGCGCAGAACGGACATGTGCGCGGTGACTTTCTCTACAGTTCGATGAAGCCGCGCCGGCAGGCGATGCTCGACCTGGTTCTCTACATCCTGTTCTTCTTGCCCGGCATCGCGGCGCTGGTTTATGCGGGCTGGGACTACGCCGTCGTGTCGTGGCGCATCGACGAACACTCCAATGTCACCGCCGACGGCCCCCCAGTCTGGCAGTTCAAGTTCATGATTCCGCTGGCCGGCGCGCTGGTGCTGCTGCAGGGCGCCGCCGAAATCATGCGCTGCATCATTTGCCTCAGGACCGGCGAATGGCCGGAGCGTCTGAAGGACGTGTCGGAAATCGACGTCGTCGGCGAGCAACTCGCCAACAGCGAGTACGTCGACGAGGAATCGCGCAAGATCGCGATCGAGAAGGCGGCGAACATCGAGGAAAGCGCGCGTCAGCGCGGCATGGGCGGAGATCTGTTGAAATGAGCGATCCCGCACTTGGACTGCTGATGCTCGGCCTGATCGTGGTCGTCATCATCATGGGTTTCCCCACGGCGTTCACGCTGATGGGGCTCGGCATGTTCTTCGGCCTGTTCGCCTATCACCGGACAGGCGAGTCGTGGGCCGACAACCACATCTTCGACCTGATGGTCCAGCGCACCTACGGCGCGATGACCAATGACGTCCTGATCTCCATTCCGCTGTTCGTGCTCATGGGTTACGTCATGGAGCGCGGCGCGCTGGTGGACAAGATGTTCTATTCGATCCAGCTCGCGTTCCGGCGCGTGCCCGCCTCGCTCGCCGTGGCGACACTGATCGTCTGCACCTTCTGGGGCATCGCCTCAGGGCTGGTCGGCGCGGTCGTGGTGCTGATGGGCGTTATCGCTTTCAATCCGATGCTGAAGGCCGGTTATGACGTGAAGCTCGCATCCGGCGTCATCACCGCCGGCGGCACGCTCGGCATCCTGATTCCGCCGTCGGTCATGATCATCGTCTATGCGGCGGTCGCCGGCCAGTCGGTCGTGAAACTCTATGCCGCAACGATGTTCCCCGGCTTCTTTCTGGCGCTGCTGTATCTCGTCTACATCATCGGCTGGGCGATTCTGAATCCGAAGATCGCCCCCAAGCTGAAGGAGAGCGAGACGCGCGTGCCGGTGCGGCCGTGGGTCAGCGAACTACAGAAATCCTACTCCGACAAGATGCTTCCGGCGTTGCTGACCGCCGCGGTGTTGCCGTCGCGGGCTTTGGCGATCACGGCCGATGGCGTGCGCGTTGGCTACGGCATGCTGCTCAAGAATCTCGGCTATGCCCTAGTGCCGCTGATTCTCACGGTGGGAACGCTGTGGGGCGCGTGGTGGTATGTCGTGATCCACCAGCAGCCCGATGCGCCGCCGCCGCCCGCCGCTGTCAGCCAGCAGCTCGGTGCGGGAGCCTCCACCGCCGAGCCTGCGGAAGAGAAGCTGCAGGAGCTTGGCAGCGCGACCGCTGACGAGCAGAAGAGCGAGCCCGAAACGCTGCAGGAAATGGGCAATGCCGAGTTGCGCGGCCAGCGCACGGCTGCGCCTGCGGAGGCAGGTCCGCCGCCGCAGTTCTACACGTACTTCGCGTTCACCTGCGCGATCTTCGGGCTGCTGCTGCTTTACTATTACTGGACCATGGGCGCGGAGCAGTTCGAGGTGCTGCGGCTTCTGGTATCATCGGTGATGCCGCTCGGCATCCTGACGGTGGTGGTGCTGGCGGTGATCCTGCTCGGCATCACGACGGCGACGGAATCCGCCGCGGTCGGTGCGGCGGGCGCGTTCCTGCTCGCCTTCCAGGCGCGCACGCTCGACTGGAAGCGCACCAAGGAGGCGGTGTTCCTCACCGCCAAAACCACATCCATGGTGTGCTGGCTGTTCGTCGGCTCCGCGCTGTTCTCGGCGGTGTTCGCGATCCTCGGCGGGCAGGCGCTGCTGGAGAGCTGGGTGCTGTCGCTCAACCTGACGCCGGTTCAGTTCATGATCCTGTCGCAGGTGATCATCTTCATTCTCGGCTGGCCGCTGGAATGGACCGAGATCATCGTGATCTTCGTGCCGATCTTCCTGCCGATGCTGAAGCACTTCGGCATCGATCCGGTCCTGTGGGGCGTGCTGGTGTTCGTCAATCTGCAGGCGGCGTTCCTGTCGCCGCCGGTGGCGATGTCGGCGTTTTATCTGAAGGGCGTTGCGCCGAAGCATGTCACGCTCAATCAGATTTTCGCAGGCATGATGCCTTACATGCTGATCGTCATCGTCTGCATGGTGCTGATGTATCTGTGGCCCGCCCTGACCCTGTGGCTGCCGGACTACCTGTACGGAAACTGACGCGAAAACGTGATCGGCCGGGGCAAGTCCCCGGCCAGTCCATCGCAGGCATTACTTGGATACCCGGCCGATCTGCCGTAAACTGCGGCGATGACCGACTTCAATTCTCTGTACGCGACCCTGAAGCAGACCGCCGATCCGAAGGTGGCGGATGCGATCCAGACGTTGGTCGAGACCGGCGCCGATCATGAGCTGAACCGGATCAATCTGATCGAATTCGCCGCCAGAACAGGCCTTGCCGAAGAAAAGGTAATCTCGGGGTTCCTCCACGCCTCGCAGATCGGCATCTTCGATCTGACCTGGAACGTGCTGTGCCCCGGATGCAGCGGTGTGCTCGGCGCGCATGACACCCTCAAGCAGCTTCAGCCCGAGGACTATCATTGCGGTCTGTGCGCCGCTGGCTATCAGGCGTCGATCGACGATCAGGTCGAGGTCGCATTCACGGTCAGCCCGCGGGTGCGCCGGATCGCGGCGCACGATCCGCACACGCTGCCGAGCTGGGATTACTGGCGGCAGATTTTCTGGAGTTCGGGGATCGACATCAACGAGGATTCGTTCGGCCGTCTTGTGAACGAGGCAACGCTGGAAGCGGTGGAACTGGCTGCGGGCGAAAAGGCGGTTGTCTCACTGCAATTGCCGGCGGAGTTCGTCATCGTGTTCGAGCCGGTGACCCATTCGGCGTTGTTCCTCGACGTAAAGGGCGAGCCGACCAAAGAGAAGCAGAATGCATCGCTGACATTTGACGGCGTGCATGCGCCGACCGGCACCGTCGAGATGCGCCCCGGTCCGTTGCGGCTGACGCTGGAAAACCAGTCGAAAAACCGCGTGCTGCCCTCGGTGTGGATCGCCGGCGATGCGCTCCACGACCTGCTCGGCAAGCGCAAGCCGATCGTCACCGCGAAACGCATTCTTGCGAACCAGACGTTCCGCGATCTCTACAAGGCCGACAATCTCAGCATCGACCAGCGTCTCAAGATCACGTCGCTGACGTTCCTGTTCACCGATCTCAAGGGATCGACCGCGCTTTATGAGCGGGTCGGCGACCTGGCCGCTTTCGATCTGGTCCGCGCGCATTTCCGCGCGCTGCTCGAGATCATTGCGTCCGAGGGAGGTGCGGTGGTGAAAACCATCGGAGATGCGGTGATGGCGACCTTCGTCCGCCCCGAGCAGGCGGTCGCGGCCGGCATCCGCATGCGCAAGGCCATGGATGAGTTGAACGAACAGCGCGGGACCAAGGATCTGCTGGTCAAGATCGGCATCCACGAAGGCGCGTGTCTGGCGGTGATGCTGAACGATCGCCAGGATTATTTCGGCCAGACCGTCAATATCGCGGCACGGGTGCAGGGTCAGGCGACCGAGCGGGCGATCAACGCCACCGGCCCGGTGGTCAAATCGGCCGCAGTAATGGAGCTGCTCGACAAGGCGGGACTTACCCCGGCGGAAAAGAGCGTCGAACTGCGCGGAATCGCCGACAAAGTGGTGATTTACGAGATTCCATGACAGCTCTGTGTCATAACCCGCCCGTTCCCGCGCAAGTCCCCGCCTTCTGCGGGCAATTCGCGGTGAGCGCCGCCCGGGAACCGGGCCAAGATTGCCAGAGTTTCATTTTCAGGCCATAGAACCCGATGATTTTGTGCCTTAGAATTTTGTATGGGCATGATCTCATCCGAAAACCGCTCCCCGCGTTCCGGGGTCATGCTTCGATCTGGTCCCGTTTCCGATAGCAGAGATTGATGCTCGACAAATTACGCCACTTCATTTCGGACGTCGTTTCCCCCGCCGGGCATGAGAACCGCACCTTCGCCGACAATGATTACCGGCTGGCGGCTACCGCGCTCCTTATCCATGTCATTTCCCTTGATGGCGAACCCTCGGAGACCGAGAAGCGGAAGCTTCATGCGCTGCTCGAATACCGGTTCGATCTCGATCCCGGAACGGCCGACAAACTGATCGCCGATGCAACCTTGGTCGAAGGCGAGGCGGTTGACCTCTATCACTTCACCAGCGTCATCATGCGCGCGGTCAACGAAGAAGGCCGGCTTCGCATCATCGAAATGATGTGGGAGCTTGTCTTCGCCGATGGCCACGTTTCCGAATTCGAGGACAATATTGTCTGGCGCGCAGCCGATCTGCTCGGCATTTCCTCGCGCGACCGTCTTAATCTCAAGCACCGTGTCGCCGACAGCCGGCTTACGCCCGACGAAGCGACATAACGTTATATTCTCCGAACGATTTTTCCTTCTTTCTTCGCCCTCGCTAAACTCAAAACGCTGAATGTATTCATGACCAAACGCGTCACGTTGATTACGGGTGCCTCGTCGGGCATCGGCGCAGAGCTGGCGCGCATCTTTGCGTCGAACGGCTATAACACCGTGCTGGTCGCGCGTCGCGACGATCGCCTCAAGCTTCTCGCCGATGAGATCACCGCCGCCGGACACCCGCGGCCCGCTCTCATCACCAGCGATCTGTGTGCCGCCGGCGCATGCGAGCAGATCGCGGCGGAGCTGAAGGCCATGGATGTCGAGGTCGACACGGTGGTCAACAATGCGGGCTATGGCCTGTTCGGCGAAGCCCTCGAACTCGACCGCGAGCAGCAGCTCGCGATGGTCGACCTGAATGTCCGCGTGCTGACCGACCTGACCCTGCGCTTTGCCGACAGCCTGGTCCGCCATCGCGGCGGCATTCTCAACGTCGCCTCGATTGCCTCATTCCTGCCCGGCCCGCGGATGGCGGTCTATTACGCCACCAAGGCCTACGTCCTGTCGTTCACCGAGGCGATGCGCGGCGAACTCGGGCCAAAGGGCGTGCGGGTCACGGCCTTGTGTCCGGGCCCGGTGCCGACCGAATTCCAGGGCGTGGCCGGGTTCAATCCGGGGCTGGATTCGGCGGTCCTGAACGTGTCCGCCGCGGCGGTGGCGCGGGCGGGCTATCGCGGGCTGATGTCGAACAAGCGGCTGGTGCTTCCGGGCGTCGGGGTGCGCATGATCCCGTTTATGCTCCGTTTCGCCCCTCGCAGCCTGGTACTGGCCTCGGTCGCCAGGGTGCAGCAGAAGCGCTAGGCGACGGCCTCGAAAACGGGCAAGTGCGCAGACCACCTGCGCGAAATCCCGGCTCGACGGAGCCGCGGCAACACAATATTTTCAATTTCGGCGTTCAATAGAGGCGCTTGTCCTCCGCTGGGGATTGAAAAGACTGAATCCATGCTGCGGCCTGATGGTGATCGACCAAGCGACTTCGGCCTGACGACTTGCGGCCGGTTCACTGCGCTTCCGGTGCTCATCATTCTGCACGGGCCGATGTCCACGCCTGGCCGTGTCGGCAACGCCCTGCGCGCGATGGGTCATCCTCTCGACGTCCGCCGCCCGGTGTTTGGCGATGCCCTGCCCGAAACCCTCGACCACTATGCTGGCGCGATCATGTTCGGCGGCCCGATGAGCGCCAACGACAACGAGGATTTCATCCGTCGCGAGATCGACTGGCTTGCGGTGCCGCTGAAGGAAAAGCGTCCGTATCTCGGAATTTGTCTCGGGGCGCAGATCCTCGCCAAACATCTCGGCGCGAAGGTCGCGCCGCATCCCGAAGGCCGCGCCGAAGTCGGCTATTATCCGATCCGCCCGACCGAAGCGGGCCGGAAAATCTGCTCGCACTGGCCCGACCATGTCTATCAATGGCACCGCGAAGGCTTCGAGCTTCCCGCAGGCACGGAACTGCTGGCCGAGGGCGATGATTTTCCGGTGCAGGCTTATCGCACCGGGCGATGCTTCGGCATTCAGTTTCATCCCGACGTGACCCACGCGATGCTGCATCGCTGGACCACGCGCGGGCATGATCGCATGTCGCTTCCGGGCGCGCGCTCGCGCGCCGAGCATTTCACCGGGCGTATGGTGCACGATCTTGCAGAGCGGGCCTGGCTGACGGCCTTCCTCGATGGCTGGCTGCATCGCCCGCCGCCCGCGCAATCACCGATCGCATCGCTCGCGGCCGAGTGATGGATCAGGACGGCTTCGCGCGCCTGCTGAACGACTTCACGCTGTCAGCGGAATCCGGCGACGGCGCGCGGTTCGCCGCGCATTTCACCGAAGACGCGATCTACTACGATTACATTTACGGCGCGCATACAGGCCGGGCCGAAATCGCACACATGATGGAGCGTCTGTTCCATCGCGATGCCGGCGACGACTATCGCTGGGAAATGTTCGATCCCGTCTGCAACGGCGACATGGGTTACGCGTGGTCGCTGTGGAGTTTCACCTCGACGGTGCCGCAGTTCGCCGGCCAATTCGTGGTGATCGACGGCATGAGCCGGTTCATTATGCGCGACGGGCTGATCGCGGAATACCGCGAGTCGGTGAACGGCGGCGTCGCCATGGCGCAGCTCGGCGTCGAGCCTGCGCGGATGGTGAAAATTCTCAGGCGCTGGTCCGGCTGGCTCAGGGATCGTCCCGAAACCATCGACTATCTGTCGCGGCCACGGCGCGCCAAGGTGCCGTCGAAATAGCTCCTCACGCTTGGTTGATACAGCTCAGCAGTCACCCCGCCCGGCTGACCAAGGGTCAGCCACCTCGAGGGGAGGGATGGTGCACGCTGTCAGCGCAGAGTGTCTTTTCTCCCTCCCACTTGTGGGGAGGGTCGGCGCATAGCGCCGGGGTGGGGGTTGCTTCGATATAGATCGACTTGACGTGGCTTTACTCCACCGCGCTTGTCACGATCTTGATCTCGGACGTCAGTGTCCGGTGCACCGGGCACTTGTCCGCGATTTCCATCAGTTTCTTGCGCTGCTCGGCGTCGAGATTGCCTTCCATCGCAATGGTCCGGTCGATCTTGCTGATCATGCCTTCCCTGGTTTCGCACTCCTCGCAGTCCTGGGCGTGGATGCGGCTGTGCTTCAGTGTGACGGTGGTGCGCGTAAGCGGAATCGATTTGCGCTCGGCATAAAGCCGCATCGTCATCGATGTGCAGGCCCCAAGCGCTCCGAGCAGGAAATCGTAAGGGCCGGGACCGCTGTCCATGCCGCCGACATCGAGCGGCTCATCCGCGAGCACGCGGTGCTTGCCGGCAGCAATTATGTTCTGGAGCTTGCTTGCGCCGGTTTCGCTCACCACGACAATGCCCGGCGCGGGATTTGCGACGGCCGTCTTCGCGGCAGGCTCTGCGTCGAGATAGCGTATCGCCCAGGCCGAGATCATGTCGGCGACATAGATCGCATCCTGCTTCTGCGAGAGCAGATGGTCCGCGCCGGTGAGCGAGACGAAGCTCTTGGGATGCTTCGCGGCGACAAACAGATGCGTCGCATTGTTGATCCCAACGGTATCGTCGGTGGGCGAATGGAAGATCAGCAGCGGCTTGTGCAGTTTTGCCACCGTTTCCGTCAGCCTGTGTTCCGCGATGTCATCGAGAAATTCGCGCTTGATGCGGAACGGCCGGCCCGCCAGCGAGACTTCAAGTTCGCCCTTCTCGCGGATCTCCGGAATCTGATCCTTGAACCAGTGCGTGACATGCGAGGGGTCCGATGGCGCGGCGACGGTGGCGACGCATTTTGCCTCGGGGATCAACGATGTTGCGGCCAGAATGGCGGCACCGCCGAGGCTGTGGCCGATCAGGATCGACGGCGCGCGCCGGGTCTTGCGCAGATGGTCCGCCGCCAGCACGAGGTCTTCGATGTTCGAGGAAAAGGTGGTGTTGGCGAATTCGCCTTCGCTGGCGCCGATGCCGGTGAAATCAAACCGGAGCGTCGCGATGCCGTGCTTCGCCAGCCCTTCCGCGATCCGCTTGGCGGCCAGCACATTCTGGCCGCAGGTGAAGCAGTGCGCAAACAGCGCGTAGGCGATCGGTGCGCCGTCGGGCAGGTCCAGCGAGGCGGCCAGCAATTGCCCGTCCGAGCCCGGAAACTGGAATTTTTCGGTTGTCATGGCGGCCTCTCGTCGTGATCGATGCTGCGCGTTTGTTGCGATCGACAGTAGCATCGTCATGGCCGGGCGTCGTCCCGGCCATCCACGTCTCATCGAGATCAAGCCAAGACGTGGATGCCCGGCACAAGGCCGGGCATGACGGAAAATAGGGCGCATCGCAGCCCTGACTGAAAATGTCGTGGTGTCCGGAGGTGTTGGTGGAGCCAGGCGGGATCGAACCGCCGACCTCGTCATTGCGAACGACGCGCTCTCCCAGCTGAGCTATGGCCCCTTGATCGGCCGGACCGGTGACGGCGGCGGCGGACAAGAGCGGCCATTTACAATCCCGATCATGGCCAAGTCAAGAACGCGCAGAATCGGTGTTTTCGGCAGGTATTCCGGTTGCAAAGCCGGTATCGCCGCCGCGGAACATGCGCCGCCAAACGGCCGGGTCCGGGTCACGCCGGGCTGGATCCGGAAGCATTTCAGCCCGGAACCTCCCTTGTTTGCGCCGCCGCGAACCGGTATTGAGGCGGCAGTCCACGGAAGCGAGCCAGCACCCTATGCGCGCCATTCTCGACATCATCAACATCGTTCTGGATCTGTATGTCTGGCTGCTGATCGCCTCGGCGATCCTGTCCTGGCTGATCGCCTTCAACGTCGTGAACACCCGCAACGGGTTCGTCGCGTCGGTGGCGGAGTTCCTCTACAAGATCACCGAGCCGGTGCTGCGGCCGATCCGGAACATCATGCCGAATTTCGGCGGTCTCGATATTTCGCCGATCATCGTCATCCTCATCATCATGTTCATCCAGCGCGTGATTGCCTACTACATCTATCCGAACGTGATCTGACCGCGAGGCCGCTTCCGTTTCCTGACTCTCGCATGAGCTTTCCTTGAGTCTCCCTTGGCGCTTTTCCACTCAAGGCATCAGCGTCGCATTGCGCGTCACGCCGCGCGGCGGAATGGATGCGATCGACGGCATTGAAACACTGGCCAATGGCCGCAGCGTTGTGAAAGTCCGGGTACGCGCCATCGCCGAGGGCGGCGAAGCCAATCGCGCCGTGACTGAACTGCTCGCTCGGGCGCTTCATGTGCCGAAAAGCCATGTGCGGGTTCTCTCCGGCGTCACCTCGCGCCTCAAGCAGGTCGCGGTGGACGGCGATCCGAAAAAACTGGGCGATGCCCTGCAAGCCCTGACGAAGACAACAGACTCCTGACGAAAGACATCTGATGCCGGCTAAGATCATTGATGGAAAAGTCATTGCCGCCGATCTGCGCGCGCGCGTCGCGGATGAAGTGGCGCGCGTCAAGCGCGACCATGGCCTGACGCCGGGGCTCGCCGTTGTGCTGGTCGGCAACGATCCGGCCTCCGAGGTCTACGTCCGCAACAAGGCGAAGCAGACCGAAGCCGCGGGCATGGCGTCGTTCGAGCACAAGCTCGCGGCGGATACCCCGCAGAAGGATCTGCTGGCGCTGATCGCAAAGCTCAATGCCGATCCAGACGTGCACGGCATTCTGGTACAGCTTCCGCTGCCGAAGGGGCTGGATACGCAGACCGTCATCAACGCCATCGATCCGGCGAAGGACGTCGACGGCCTGCATCCGATCAATGCCGGGCGGCTGGCCAACGGCCTGCCGGCGCTGACGCCGTGCACGCCGCTCGGCTGCATCATTCTCGCCAAGACGGTTCATCCCTCTCTCGAAGGCATGAACGCGGTCATTATCGGGCGCTCGAATCTGGTGGGACGTCCGCTGGTGCAGCTCCTGCTCAATGAAAACGCTACGGTGACCATCACCCATTCGCGCACGCGCGATCTTGCCGGCATCTGCAAGCGCGCCGATCTGCTGCTCGCGGCGGTCGGACAGCCGGAGATGGTCAAGGCCGACTGGATCAAGCCCGGCGCCACGGTGATCGATGTCGGCATCAATCGCATTCCGGGCGCTGACGGCAAGAACAAGCTGGTCGGCGACGTGGCTTATCAGGAAGCGCTCGGCGTGGCCGGTGCGATCACGCCGGTGCCGGGCGGCGTCGGCCAGATGACGGTGGCGTGCCTTTTGGTGAACACGCTGCGCGCGGCCAGCGCGATCAAGGGGCTCAAGGCGCCGGGCGTGTAAGGCCAGCCAACTGCTTTCCCAGAATTACGGACTCGCCGTGTTCTGCACCAGCCGCCGGTAGAACCGGATCATGTCGGCGTAATTCTTTACGCTGAGCCGCTCATTGGTGCCGTGGAAGCGCATTAGGTCTTCGGCAGTGGCGCGCACTGGTGAAAAGCGGAAGATGTTGTCGGTGACGTCGAGATAGTTGCGCGAATCCGTCGCCGCGACCATCAGGCCAGGCACCACAAGGACATCCGGAAAGATTTCGCGGATCGTCCGGTTTACGGCCTGATAGCTCGGGCTGGCGGTGGATGTGACCGGCGGCGGGTTGGTGTTGCCGGGCTTCGGCGTCACCTTGACGCGATCGTCTGCGATGATCGATTTGACGTAGGCGATCACACTCTCCTCGGTCTCGCCCGGCAGCAGTCGGAAATTCACCGTGGCCTCGGCGCGGCCCGGCAGTACATTTTCCTTGTTGCCCGCATTGAAGATCGTGATCGCCGTGGTGGTGCGGATCGCGGCCGCGGTCTGCGCGGTCTTCTCCATCTGACGGCGCACGAGCGGTTCGAGCAGCCACAGATTCGACAGCGCGACGCGGCTGCCGAAATCCATGTCGGGTGCGGCGGTTTGCAGGGTCTCGCGCATCACGCCGCTGACGGAGGCAGGAAACGGTCTCTTCTCCAGCCGTGTCAGCGCCGCGCTCAGCTTGCCGATGGCGGTGTCGCGTGGCGGCAATGACGAATGGCCCGGCGTTGCGGTGGTGGACAGGTCGAGTGTGACGTAACCCTTTTCGGCGACGCCGATCAGCGCGACCGGCTTGTCGACGCCCTTGAGAATTCCCTCGGTAATCAGCAGGCCTTCGTCGAAAACGAAATCGAGGCGCACGCCGCGCGATTGCAGCAGCTTCGACATCGCCATTGCGCCGCGCTTGCCGGAGACTTCCTCGTCATGCCCGAACGCGAGATAGACCGTCCGCTTCGGACGGAAGCCGTCCTTCACAAGCTGC
>Ga0208242_100026_pt1 | contig 234875 bp, 203 predicted proteins | sample SubbioAug_CSW13A_FD_184825 | JGI IMG/M metagenome (GOLD analysis project Ga0208242, IMG submission 184825) | Serpentinite rock and fluid subsurface biosphere microbial communities from McLaughlin Reserve, California, USA - CR12Aug_CSW13A (SPAdes) | ecosystem: Environmental > Terrestrial > Deep...
CCGTGAGCTTGCCGCGGGCGTGCTGCGCTTCGATGCGCTTTTGGCCGCCGCCAAGCCTCGCGGACGCGCGCCGCCGTTCAAGCCCGTCGAAAATATGTTCCACCAAATATTGTCCTTATGCATTTCGTAGCGAAGATCGCACGGACAAGATTACGACCGCCCAAATCTCCTGAGATTCAAAATATGTTGCGCAAGCCCACCGCAAACGCTTTTCATCTGGCTTGCATCCTTCGTAGCGATGTCCGCTCCTTTGCTATTCGCGATTCATTCCAACCATTACTTTGGCGTGCGAGCGCGTAAGGGACTTCCTGCTTTGCCAGTCTAGGCGGAATTCCAACGTTGCAAAATTCAAAATCTGAAAGCATTTGTTTTAAAAATAACTCGCTTTGTAACCGGCCCCAGTCTCGCTGAGACGCTCCATTCGGTGAAGCGAAAGTTCGATCTTCTGCCGATACAGCACGCGGGCGCCTCTGTGCGAAGTTGCGAAGTCATGAGGTTGAAGATGGTCCGTCAATAGAATCGGTCTCGCAAGACACGGATCCTCGTTCGAAACGCGCGTGACCGCGTCACTGGCGAAGCTTGCTCTCCGCCTCACGGAGAATCCTGCGAGGAAAGCGACACTGGGTCAGTGTCAACAGAAGGTCCGCGAGCTGGGTATTCTCACAATGCATCATGGGTTGCACGAAGGGCAGTGCTGAGGCGGCGCGCGCTGCAATCCATCTCCTCGAAGGCGCTCTTCCGTATAATCGCATGCGGGACAGCCTAATGTCTCAGCAACGACCAACTCAGTTGGCGTGCCGCAGGTTTCGCATAGCAAGCCCGCGCGAGATCCGGTCCGACCAAAACCCGGCGCGCCGCAGGCCGGGCATTGCCGCGCCAAGCGCTGCGCCAGGCGTTCGGCCAATATGGCAAGACTCCTCATCCGTGTCGGGTTGAAGTGGGCGCGCATGTCCGTCTCCATGCGCGCCCGGCCATCCGATGATACAGCAGCGGCTGTATCAATGGCGCGCCTTAAGCGGTCGGGGTCGACAATGCCCTTAGCGAGAGCAGACGCCACCTCACCTTCGTTCGGCCGCACGATCAGCCCATGGGTCGGAAAACCGATCTTTTGCAGAAACGCGTCGGACGCTTCGCTTGGCGAAACGATCAGATGATCATAATTCGTTTTCTCCGTGACTAAGCTTTCGGTGACGACAATCCCCCTCTCGTCATTTACAAAAACCAGAAGCTCCATGCCCGCAGGAATATACGGAATGGCTGGATGCGGACCAAATGAGCCTTCACTCGCAAGCCCAAGCGGCACACCTGCGGCGCTCATGCCCAGACGCGCTTTGCGCAGGGCAACGTCGAGCGTCGTGCCATTGCGCGGAATCTCTCCAGAAAACGTGCCAAGTTGGTCAGTATCTAATCCAGGCGTTGAAGTGACGATTAAGCCGAGCTTAGACATGAGCGCGGGCGCCACGGCCTCCTCCTTGCGGTGCATCGTGGCGATCACAGCCGTTCGAGCCGCGTAGGGATGGCGCGATTCGGCCATGCTAGTAGCCGCCGATAGATCGACCGCGGAACGTCCAGGCGAGGGTAGCGTTCGCCTGAAACGGTATGATGCGAGTGTTGGCGACAACCATGGTTGAGGGCACTCTTCTGGGTGTCTTTTCGAGGACGATGGCGCCCGTGTTGAGGGGAAGACCGTAGAAGCGGGGGCCATGTTCAGCCGCGAAGGCTTCCAGTCTCTCCAGCGCGCCTTCCTCCTCGAAAACCGCCGCGTAGGTTTCCAATGCGACGGGAGCGTTGAAAATGCCGGCGCATCCGCAGTCGGATTCCTTCTCGCCGACCGCGTGCGGCGCTGAGTCCGTGCCTAAGAAAAACTTCGGATTGCCCGACGTCGCCGCGCGTCGCAGCGCCAGTCGATGCCGTTCCCGCTTGGCGACCGGAAGACAGTATAGGTGCGGGCGGATACCACCTTCGAACATCGCGTTTCGATTGATAACCAGGTGATGCGGCGTGATCGTCGCGCCGAGGTTCGGTCCGGCGGCCTCCATGAACGCGACCGCCTCCTCGGTCGTTATGTGCTCCAACACCACTCGCAGCGCCGGAAACGCCGCGAGTAGTTTCGCAAGCACGCGCTCGATGAAAACAGCCTCGCGATCGAAAACGTCGACGCGATGGTCGGCGACCTCGCCGTGCACCAGCAATGGCATCCCAACTCTTTGCATCAATTCGAGGACAGGAAAAATGCGCTCGATGTCGGTCACGCCGTGCGCGGCATTGGTGGTCGTGTGCGCCGGATAGAGCTTGACCGCCGTGAATACGCCCGATCCGAAGCCCCTCTCGATTTCGCCGGGATCGATCGTGTCAGTGAGGTACGCGGTCATGAGCGGCGTTAACGCGAGACCGGGCGCGAGCGCCGCCTGAATGCGCGAGCGGTACGCCTCTGCAGCGGCAACCGCCGTCACCGGCGGAATGAGGTTCGGCATAACGATAGCCCGCGCAAATTGCCGGGCTGTTTCGTTGACCACCGTCCTCAGCATGGCGCCGTCACGCAGATGCACGTGCCAATCGTCCGGCTGTCGGATGACCAATCTGGTCGCCGCGCCGGTCGCCGTCTTAATCATCGCCGAGTCTCTAAAACCGGACATGGCAGTTGAACGTGGTTGATGACCAAAGGACCTCGGCATCGCGATCAATCACAGCAGCTTCACCAGGTCCCCAATGGCGGGGGGCGTCGCGGTTCGGTTCTCCTGATAGCGCAAGGCGAGGACCTTGGACCGAGGAGCAAACTGTCGGATAGACGCGACCGCATCATCGAATGGCACGGAGCTGTCCGGAGATTCATCCACTATGACGGCGGATATCTCGACGCCGTAGACGTCGAGAGCCTTCAATGCGCTCAAGGTGTGGCTTATGGCGCCAAGATAGCTTCCGACGACAAGGAGAGCCGGCACGCCGATCTGCGCCATCCAATCAAGGACCGTGTGGTGGTCGTCCAGCGGCGCCATTACACCGCCGACGCCTTCGATCAGCACTACATCGGCGGAGGTCGCCTTGCTCCGCGAGTAATCGACGAGCGCCTCGAACTCGATCTGTCGACCCTCCATACGCGCCGCGATATGCGGAGATAGCGGCGCCGTGAAACGCCAGGGCGAAATACGATCGATTTCATCCGCAGTCACCGGACGACCCATCGCGGAAAGCAAAATTCCTGTATCGCTTTCTTCGGGAACAGCAGAATCGAAACCACTGATGACCGGCTTGTAGGCCTCGACCTTTCGTCCATTGTCCCGGAAATATCTGGTCAAGGCTGCGGTCAGATATGTCTTTCCGATTCCTGTCCCGCTGGAGGTGACGAACAGGGCGGCCATTATCGTGCGCACTCAAGTTGCACACGCCGGTTTTCACATATCACGGTAGCGAGCTTCCACCGCCGGTTGCTGTTGACGCGTGAATCCGTAGCCAATTTGACCTCTCGCCAATCGCTTCGCTCGTTCGGATGGATCAAACCGTCGGCCGACCACAAGATCCAGGCTCAATCCCACCTTCGACGCGCATCGTGAAAGAATAAGAAAGGATGGGTGAGGCGCCCGCTCTCCATGAGCCGCCGCTTCGGTCAAGCCTTCGGCGGTCCATAATAGCCGGGCTTGGAATGGGTCTCGTTCAGCAACAGTTTCGCGCCTTCGACGACATGGGGCGCGAGGCCCGCGCCCCCCGTTTCGATCAGCGCAATCAGCTCTGCGCGCATCCTCGGATCCCAATAGGTCCGCAGATGATTCCGGATGCCTTCCGCACGCCTTTCGGGCGGATAGGGGGCGAAGAAATCACCGATCTGGTTCGCCATCATAACGATGCGATCGAGCGCCATGACAGGAATGTCGACGCCCGGCGAAGGCGACTGCGTCATGCGCATTCCGCCGGCTCCAGTTCCTCGATGCGCGGCCGTTCCGACTCGTGCGAACCGTCGGCGGCGGGGCCGTTGGTGCGAACGACATCGACCGCCGTGACCTTGTATTCGGGGCAGTTCGTCGCCCAGTCGGAGAGATCCGATGTGACGGCGTTGGCCTTCGACTTGGCGTGGTGGAACGTTGTGTAGACAACGCCCGGATTCACGCGCTCGGAAATCTTCGCGCGCAGCTCGGTCCGGCCGAAGCGGCTCGACAGCTTCACCCAGTCGCCGCTCTTCAGGCCGCGCGCCATGGCGTCCTGTTCGTTGATTTCGAGCACGTCTTCGGGATGCCACATGGGATTCGGCGTGCGCCGCGTCTGCGTGCCGACATTATATTGTGAGAGAATGCGGCCCGTTGTCAGCAGCAGCGGATATTTATCGTTGGTGCGCTCCGCTGTCGGCACATATTCGGTGAGCATGAAGGCGCCAAGCCCGTTGGCGCGCGGGAACTTCCCGATGTGGAGCACTTCAGTGCCCTCGGGCGCGTCCTCGTTGCAGGGCCATTGCGCCGAGCCGACGCGGTCGATCAGCGCGAAACTTATGCCGCGGTAGTTGGGCGACAGCCGCGCAATCTCGTCGAGAACCTCTCCGGGATTGTTGTAGGCGACGTTGTAGCCCATGGCGTTCATGAGCTTTACCGTGATCTCCCAGTCCTGAAGGCCGGCCAGCGGCTCGATCACCTTGCGCACGCGCGAGACGCGGCGTTCCGCATTGGTGAATGTGCCGTCCTTCTCCAGCGACGATGAGCCGGGGAAAAAAATATGGGCGTATTTCGACGTCTCATTGAGGAAGAGATCATGGAGCACGACGCATTCCATGTTCTTCATCGCGGCGATGACGTGGTGCTGGTTCGGATCACTCTGCACCGGATCCTCGCCCATGATGTACATGCCCTTGAAGGACCCCGCGACGGCGGCGTCGAGCATGTTGGGCAGGCGCAGGCCGGGCTCGGCGTCGAGGGTCACGCCCCATTCCGCTTCAAAGCTCGAGCGGGTGGCGTAATCCGTCACGAAGCGGTAGCCGCTGAACACATGCGGCCAGCTGCCGAGACAGCTTCCTCCCTGCACATTGCCCTGACCCCGTAGCGGATTGACGCCCACGCCCTCGCGTCCCAGCATGCCGCAGGAGAGGCCGAGATTGCCGAGGCACATCACGCCCGTCGAGCCCTGCGAATGTTCGGTGACGCCGAGGCCATAATAGATGGCGCTGTTGGGGCCGCCGGCGTAGATTCTCGCGGCCTTGCGGATGTCTTCCGGATCGACGCCGGCGATCGGGCCGATGATTTCAGGCGCATATTTGTCGGAGCCGATCAGCGCCTTCCAGTTCTCGAATTCCTTCACTTCGCAGCGCGCGCGCACGAATTCTTCATTGTAGAGCTCCTCGCGCACCACGACATGCGCGATGCTGTCGAGGATCGCGACATTGGTGCCGGGACGGATGGCGAGATGCACATCGGCCTTGCAATGGGCGGACTCCACGGTCTCGGTCTTGCGCGGGTCGATGACGATGAGCTTCGCGCCCTGGCGGATGCGCCGCTTCATCAACGAGCCGAAGACGGGATGGCCCTCAGTCGGATTGGCGCCGACAACCATGATGACGTCGGCCTGAAGGATAGAATCGAAGTGCTGGCTCGCCGCGCCCGCGCCGATCGTATTGGTCAGGCCGAACTGCGTCGGCGAGTGGCAGATGCGGGCGCAGTTGTCGATATTGTTGTTGCCGAGCACGGCGCGCGCAAATTTCTGCGTGAGGAAGATCTCCTCATTCGTGCAGCGCGAGCTGGAAACGGCGCCGACCGACTTCACGCCATATTTGGCCTGGATGCGCTTGAACTCGCTGGCGGCGTAGTCGAACGCCTCCTGCCAGCTCACGGGCTTCCACGGATCGTCGATCGAGGCGCGGATCAACGGCGTGCGGACGCGGTCCGGCGCAATGTAATAATCGTAGGCGAATCGGCCCTTGATGCAGCTGTGGCCATGGTTCGCCTTGCCTTCTTTCCATGGCGTCATGCGAACGATCTTGCCCGCGCGCGTCTCGGCCTTGAAGCCGCAGCCGACGCCGCAATAGGCGCAGGTCGTGACGACCGATTTCTCAGGCTTCAGCGGGTTCGGCATGTTTGTACTCTCCCTCAAAGAGGCTCTTCTCGACCAGCGCATGGCTCGGGCAGGCCTGCACGCAGGCGCCGCAACTCACGCATTCCGATTCGAAGAACGGCTGCTCCTGGCTTGCGACGACTTTGGATTCGAAGCTTCTGCCGGCGATCGTGATCGCGAAGGTTCCCTGCACCTCGGCGCAGGCGCGCACGCATCGGCTGCAGACGATGCACTTGGCGGGATCGAACAGGAAGTAGGGGTTGGAGGCGTCGACGGGCGCGTCGAAGTGATTGGCGCCGCCCTTGCCGAATGGATGGGATGCGACGCCTTCGGCCTTCAGCGTTTCGTGGAGTTCGCTCCACCCCTCCACCATCTCGCTTTCGGGGAAGTCGGAAAGGTAAAGCTCCAGAACGCCCTTGCGCAGGCGCTGCAGCATTTCGGTCTGGGTCTTGACCTTCATACCCTCGACCACCGGCGTGGTGCAGCTAGCCGGGAACCCGCCGCGGCCTTCGATCTCTACGAGACAGACGCGACAGCTGCCAAAGGGCTCGAGCATATCGGTGGCGCAGAGTTTCGGGATTGCGCAGCCCGCTTTCGCGGCGGCAAGCATGATCGAACTGCCGGCCGGAACCGTGACGGTCACGTCGTCAATATCAAGTGTTACGGGCGATCCATCTCGCGGCGGGGTGCCAAAATCGATCTCGTCTTTCAGTCCGCGCAGTTCAGACCACATTCGCTGCCTCGCCAATCCAAAGCTGCCTTTTCTTGTTGCTTCAAGAGGTCACAACCCACTTCAAGAGTGGGCTTTCCTTCCCTCGCACGATTGCTCGATCTGCGACGACCTCAACGTCGCAACATGGCTCAACAGCTGGCATGGTCGCGGAGCGCAGGCTCTTTTGCACTTCCGGCGGCGCCAGGAGCATGGCGTCATGGTCCCGGGCGGTTCGACGTCCGACCGGGTCGGGAAGACAAGACTGCAATGGCCACAATATGCCAGAGGAACTATATTTAATCGAATGCGATTATCTCTCAATTTCAATTTATCGAATAGTTTGTTCTATTATGGCAAAACGCCAGCGATCTCCCGATTGCACCGAAAGTTCTAGCGAATCGGGGGGGCTAACATCGGGGGCGACATGACGTTTTCGAGAATTCAGACCTAACTCACTTTGCTGTCCTTCAGCAGGCCGACGAGCGGATTTGGCGTCGGGGGCGCGACTAGCCGCAGCGTATTTGTGTCGTGGTGGTTGAACGGCGGCGTCTTGCCGAGCAGGGCGAGATCGGTTCGCGTCACATAGGTCCAGCTGCCATCGTCGTTGAAGGCGATGTCGATGCGGTAATATTCGGTGCGAAACGCCTCTTCCAGGAAAGTCGTCGAGCAAATGCCGAAGCGAGTATCGCCGCGCCGCGCCTCGACGGAAATGCGCGCGTCATCGGGTTTCGCCGTTCCGCCCGCCAGCACGACTTGTCCGCGCGGGATCGCGATGGTCTGCATAATCAGGCCCGTGGCCGGCTCCCAGAGCCAGTAACCGACCTGGTCGTGAAAGGTGATCGCCTCCTCCGGCGTGTTGATATGGATGTGATAGCGCAATCCATAGAGGAGTTGCGGCCCGTTCGTCTGCGGATCGATCGGATCCATCCTTATATGCTCGCGATACGCGCGTCTTTCTGGCCCTTCGGCCTTGGGATTGACGTCCACGCCTTGATCGGATCGCCACACGCCCGCCAAGCGGCGCAACGGACCGAGATTAGCGAGCGTGTCAGGGGAGAACTCAGGCTCGGTAAAAATATCTTCCGGAATGCTGTGCACGTTTATGTCCCTTCTCGCTCATCTGAGCGCTTGTGATTGAGGAACGTGTGCGGCCTGATTTCAAGCGGCAAATTTACTCAATCTGCTGCCGACATTCGTCGCAGCGGCTTTTGACTGAGACAGCGACCACCGAGGCGACGACACGCCCGGTGGCAGGCGCTTTGGACATGAATCGCGCCGCACGGACAAGTGCGCCGGCGCACTGCGCGTTTCAACGAGACGCGCGAGGATCCCAATGTTGCAAAAACGCTTAGCTTTTCGAAGTGATCGGGGCCGGCCGGTGGGGCCGGCCCTTTTTTGCGCCGCCTGCTCGGGCTCTTGAGCGCAGCGCCCGGGTAAGCTGCCGCGATCACCCGAAGATGGCTGATCTCAAGCCGATGCGTTGCGTTGCGGTCGTATTTGCTCTCAAATCGCAACCCTCACGCATCAGATCGGATCTCCCGCATGTTGAAGGTTTTCTGCGCTCCCGCGAGATATGTTCAGGGCCGCGACGCGACGACGTCCCTCGCCTCTGAGCTGAGGCGGCTCGGCATTGCGGGAAAGGCGCTGATCATCGCGAGTCCGACCGCGCGCAAGGCGTTGGAGCCGGTTTGGCGCGAGACGTTCCCGGCCGCCGGACTCGACTATGCGATTCTGGATTTCGGCGGGGAATGTTCCTTTGCGGAGATCGCCCGGGGCAAGGAAGAGGCGCGCCGAGTCTCGGCCGCGTCGATCGTGGGCGCCGGCGGCGGCAAGACGTTGGACGCCGCCCGCGCCGTCGCCGCGGAACTTGAGCTTCCCGTCGCCTGCTGTCCAACGACGGCGTCGAGCGACGCGCCCTGCAGCGCGCTTTCGGTCGTCTACACCGAAGACGGGGTGTTCGAGAAATGCCTCTTTTACCGGCGCAACCCCGATCTCGTGCTTGTCGACAGCACGGTCATCGCGCGCGCGCCGGTGCGCCTGTTGATCTCGGGCATGGGCGATGCGCTCGCCACTTTTTTCGAAGCGGACGCCACGATCCGCGCGCATCGCAAGAACGTCGCTGGCGGATTGAGCACAATCGCCGCGGCCGCGATCGCCGAGCTCTGCTACAAAACGCTGCTCAACGACGGGATAGCCGCCGTCGCCGCGGCGCGGGCAGGGTCGATCACGCCGGCGCTGGAACGCATCATCGAAGCCAACACGCTGCTCTCCGGCCTCGGGTTCGAGTCGGGCGGCCTTGCGGTGGCGCATTCGGTCCACAATGGGCTGACGGCCGCGCCGGAAACGCATGATCGGCTGCATGGCGAAAAGGTCGCCTTCGGCACGTTGGTGCAGCTCGTTCTGGAAGGACGGCCGCGTTCGACGGTCGATGAGGCGATGGGATTTTGCCTCTCGGTCGGCTTGCCTGTGACGCTTGCCGAACTCGGGCTCGAAATTCTGTCGCGCGACACGGCGCGGGCGATCGCCGAGCGCGCCGTCGCCGTCGGCGAGAGCGCGCATAATGAACCCTTTGAGGTGACAGCCGCGACTCTCATGGACGCGATTTATGCCGCCGACTCCCTGGGCGTCGCCTTCAAGGCGCGCGCTTCATAGCGGGCAGGCGCGAGCGCGCGACTATTCCGTCAAGGAAGATAGAATGGCGTCGGCGGCGCGAAGGGCGAGCGCGGCGATGGTGAGCGTCGGGTTGGCGGTTCCGCCGGTCGGGAACACGGCCGCGCCGACCAGAAAGAGATTGCGATGCGCATGGGCGCGCAGATTCTTGTCGACGACCGACGTCGACGCGTCCTCGCCCATGCGCGCCGTGCCCATGATATGGCCGGCGGCTTGGGCGTCGTCCTTGTGCCAAAACGCTTCCACGCCGATTCTCGCAAACATGTCTTCATGCAGATGTTTGGCGTTGCCGAGCGCGCGTTCGGTGTAGCGGTCGAGTTGAAAATAGATCGCTGGGCGCGGCAGGCCGGTCTTTTCGATGTGCGTCCGATCCAGCGTCACCCTGTTGCTGGCCAGGGGCAATTGCTCCGTCAATGCGGCCACGCGAATGTGCCGCGACGTCTGCTCCCTGAGCGCCGTGTCGAGCGCCTTTCCGCGCAGGCCGCTGAGCGCGAGTTCGCGCGCGGTCGATTCAGGCGCACCCGTCGGCCAATTCCACCCTTCATTGCCAAATTCGAATCGCAAAGCCGAATTTGCGCCGCGGTCTTTCAGGTCTCGATAATTCTCGATCCCCGATGTCGCTCCAGGTCCCCGATAGGGCCAGACGGGTTGGCGCGTAAGGGCCCAGCTGAGCTGAATTGGATGGTCCATCAGATTTCGGCCGAGCTGATCCGAGCGATTGGCGACGCCGCCAGGAAACGATTCGGAGGCCGAGGCCAGCAGGAGTCGCGGCGTCTCGACGCCGTTGCCGGCGATGCAGACGGCGCGCGCGAACACGCGTCCGGTCGAGCCATCGGATCGTATGAACCTGACCGCTTCGACGCGCCCGTCCGGGCGGCATTCGATGAAATTGGCGCAGGTCTCCGTCAGCAGCCTCGCGCCGAGAGATTGGGCGCGCGCGACGTGAATGGTCGCGTCATATTTCGCTTGGATCGGGCAGATGGGAATGCAGCTGGCGCTGCCGTGACAGGCCGGTCGGTCGCCGGACGCTTTCGAGAGGCGCGCCTGCGGAGTCGGGCGGACCTTATAGTCGGACTCCTGCAACGCGTTGCGCCATGCGCGATCGAGAAAGCTTTGTGCGATGGGCGGAAAAGGGTAGGGCGCAGAGCGTGGCGAGCCAAGATCGTCGTCATTGTCTCCGGCGACTTCGAGTTCCTGTTCCGCCGCGCAATACCAGGGCTCGAGATCGGCGTATGAGATCGGCCAATCAACGCCGAGGCCGAAGCGCGATTTCATCTTGAAATCGTCGGGAACCAGTCGAATGGCGGAGCCCAGCCAGTGCCACGTCGTGCCGCCGACCTGGCGCAAATAGGTCGAGTTGAACGGGCGAGGCCCTTTTTGCGCATAGAACGCATAGGGCCTGTCGGTTTCGGGATGCGGCGCGAACGCGGCCTGCTCATAGGCCGACTCGGGAGTCTTTGCAGAAGCGCTCTGGTATCGTTTCACCGAGGCGGCGCGGTCCACGCGAGGGCCGGCCTCCATAATAATGACTTTCGCGCCTTTGCGCGCGACGCGCGAGGCGACCAACGCGCCGGCGACGCCAGAGCCTATGACCAAGACGTCGGCATGAATATCCATATGTAACGCCTCACTCCTTGGTCGGTGCAAGCGCCCAACTCGCGGCTTCGCCGGGAATGCCGCCTGGCCGCGCAAATCCCATCGCGTCCCACATCAGGGCGCCCGTGTAATCGACGCAAATCATGCGTCCAGAGTCGACGGTTTGACCGGAATACCAATCCGCCACAATTCTTCGCGCAAGACCCTCCGAGTCTTTATCTTGTAGAGGGATCTTGCTGCTCAATGCGCCGCGACCGAGTCCAAGACTCTGCAGATAAATCCGAGCCGAATCGACCTGAAGACGCCTGCGTCCGGTTAGCTCGGCGCTGAGGCGAAGAAAATCGGCGAGATCGGAGGTCTCGGCCAAACCGGGCCGATCTGCAATACAGGGCGTGAGCGCGCCGAGCGCGCAGCCGATCAGAAGCTTCCGACGCGAAACGTCACGATCCTTTGCGCGCATGGCGTTCTCGTTTTTGAAGGACCAGCTCTTCAGCATTCCATTACGATCTTCTTGTCGAAGGCTTCGATCGCCTCCTGCGACAGGGCGGACGTCAATAAGTCGTCGAGAACAGACGGCGGCGCCGTGATGTCGCGACTATATCGAAGTCCAACTTCGACGGTCTGTCGATCAGGAAAGCTCGCAAGCAGCAAAGTCCGTTCGGCGCTTTTGACGATCGCGGCGATGGCTTCGAGCTGCTTCTCCCAATCTCTTTCATGCCGCATGAGCCTGCCGAGATATACCGCGACGCCGTCCGCGCCCGCCTCCATTGCGACATAGGCCTGCGCCGCCGTGAACACCGCTGTCGTTAGAGATGCGCAGCCGATGTCTTTCAGCGAACGGCAGCACGCGAGGCTCGTTGCAGTCGGCGCAAGTTTGATCCAAAGCTTTTTTTCGCGCGTGGCTTTCAGGTCGTCGACATAGCACGCCGCTTGCCTCAGCGCGTCGTCTGCGCTTCCAACCGCCTGGATCATCAGCTGACGAATTGAGCCGATCTCAGCGGACATTCTGCAGAGCTTGCGCGCCGCAGCGACGTACTCATCCAACGACAACGCTTCCGCGCCGGCGGCGCGGGCGATCAATGCCGGATTGGTGGTGAATCCCTGCACGCCTGGAAATTTCAGCGCGTCCAGGATCGCATTTTGATCCGCCGTATCGACGAGAAGCATCGGCCCTCACATGGGAATATTGTTGATCTTGACCGTATTGCCGCGGACGTGTTCACGAAGGCTTTTTCCTTGCGCTCAACACGACGCTTTTCGGATTGGCGAGAATGGCGTCCCAGAATTCTTGTCCGTAACGCTCAATTCCTTCCTTAGACACGGCGAACGGCGTCCATTCGGCGTCAGCAAACCCTGCATGCGCCAGCGCGTCTTCGTAGGCGAGACGACTCCATTGCGTGAATTGTATCGAGAATTTCTCATTGCCGATAAAACTCATCCGGATGCGTAGGCTCCTCGGGCCGCTACCGATCTCTTCGAGAAAGAATCCATATGGGAGCGTATCATCTCGGCCGTTGATGAAGTCCGGATTGGGCACGACGGCGACCAATCTGCCGTCGGGAATCACATTCGCCGCTACAGATCTGAACATTTGCGCAAGCGTCTGCTCGTCCTCGGCATAATTGAACAGAAAGGCGGCGGTCGCGACGTCGAATGCCCCAAAGACCGCCGCCACTGCAGCGTCGCCGACTTCGTAGGCGACGCCAAGTGGATTTTGCATCTCTTCATGCCGCGCGGCTTCAATCATCGCGGGCGACAGATCCACGCCGAGCACATTCTTTGCGCCAAGTCTTTTGAGAAGCCGGGAATAATGGCCAGTCCCGCATGCGTAGTCGATGGCGCTCGCGCCTGAAAGATCGCCGAGAACCGATTGGACGGTTGGCGTTTCAAGGAAATTCGTATGGTCATCCTTTCGCGCTGCCGAATATTGCCTGCTGATTGTTCGATATTGGTCGATCATGCGCATGTCCCGGAAAGTCGCTGCTAGATCACGCTGCATTTGGGTGGCATCGCCCAAATGCAGGTCACGTGATCGATTCCCAAAGTTTAGAGCGCGCTCTGCGCGAAAAATCGGTTCCCACTTTTTCGCGAGCCGCGCTCTGGGCTTTAAAATTGGAACTTATTCCTTCAGCTCGACAGTGGCCATGGCTTCGCCAAACGAGGAACGCTTTCTGCCGCGACGGCCTCTTGAGGCCATTTGGCGAGGCCTACGCGTGCGAGCTGATCGCCTCGTGTTCCAACCCTATCTCTCTTAGGACGCTACTGCGTCGGCGACGCTGCCAGGCTCGCGCCAAGTGGGGAAACGGTATGGAAAGCGAACAGTCAGACGCAGCTCGCCCCCGATGCGCCGGCGCAGCGCGGCGGTGACGCCAGGTGGCGGTCGCCGGAAAAGCTCTACTCGCCGGCGTCGGGGTCGCCCTCGTTCTAGCTTTGGCCGTCCTGTTCTTCGCTTGGTCGGGTCTCTACAACGTCGCAGCCAGCCAGTCGCATTGGGCGCTCACACGCTGGTTCCTGGAATTTGGATTGCGCCGTTCCGTTGCGACGCACAGCGCCTCCATAACGCCGCCGACGCTCGATGATAGTAATCTGGTGATCCTCGGCGCCGGCCATTTCGACGGCGGCTGCGCGCCTTGCCACGGCGCCCCGGGGGCGCGCAGCGACCCGATCGTTGATCGCATGCTCCCAGAGCCGCCGGAACTCGGCCGCGCCGCATCCAACTGGTCGACAGAGCAGCTCTTCTGGATCGTCAAGCATGGTCTGAAATTCACTGGAATGCCGGCGTGGGTCGCGCAGCAACGCGACGACGAAGTGTGGGCCGTTGTCGCTTTTCTACGCGCCCTTCCGCAGATGAGCGCGAGCCAATATCGGCTGTTCGCCGTCGGCGACCCTGAGCCGCGGCCGAATGACGGCGCCGAGATCGCCCGGAATGGCCTGACGATGGAGGCGCTGACCCGATGCGTGCGTTGTCATCGCGGCGATGGGCAGCCCAGAAGCGCGCTCGTGCCCCGCCTCGCCGGACAGTCGCAGGCCTATGTTGAACGCGCGCTGCGCGATTTCGCCAGCGGTCTGAGGCCGAGCGGAATCATGGAGCCGATCGCCGTGGCGCTGGACGGCGCCGCGATCACGGCGCTGAGCGCCTATTACGCCGGCGCGCCGAACCTCACTTCAAGCGCGCCGCCGACAGAGTCGAACGCCGATCAGATCGCGCGCGGCAAAGAAATCGCGACACAGGGCGTCGCGGAGTCGGGCGTCCCGCCCTGTCTGGTTTGCCACGGCGAAACACGCGCGCCGTCTTTTCCAAAGCTCGACGGTCAGTATGCGCCCTATATCGTCGGCCAGATCGAACTGTGGAAACGCGGGCTGCGCAGAAAGTCGGGATATGGAGCGATCATGGGGACGATCGCTTCGCGTCTGACCGACGCGCAGGCGCGAGACGTCGCCGCGTTTTTCGCCAGCATTGCGACGCCCGCCGAACGGCCCGAACGGCCCATCCCACCGCCTCGTCGTGGAGGCCGCCGTGCGCGATAGACAGCGATCCTTGCGCATCGCGCGCGCCGCTCCAGCGTGCCTGCTGCTCGCGGGATGCGAGGGCGTTCAATCGACGCTCGCGCCGACGGGGCCGCAGGCCCAACATATCGCGCAACTCTTCTGGGTCATGGTCGCGGGGAGCGGCGCGATCATGCTCGTGGTCATTCTCGTGACGGCGATCGCGCTGTTTGCGCCGGCGCGCCGCCGAGCCTTCCTGACCGGCGACACAGTCGTGCTTGCCGGCGGATTGATCTTCCCCGTCGTCACGCTATCCGCGCTCCTCGTCTACGGACTGGTTATGCTCGGCGCGGGGCCGGGAAGGTTGGCGGCGAGTCCGGTGAGAATAGAGGTGGCGGGTGAGCGCTGGTGGTGGCGCGTCGTCTATCGCGACGACGCCGGCTCTGCGGTCGAAAGCGCCAATGAGTTGCGCATTCCGCTCGGCCGCGCGGTCAAAATCGAACTCTCCAGCGATAACGTCATCCATAGTTTCTGGGCGCCGAGATTGGCCGGCAAGCTCGATATGATTCCCGGCCGCAAGACCGCGCTGACGTTGAGCGCCGAGCAAGCTGGCGTGAGCAGGGGCCAATGCGCGGAATATTGCGGCGGGGCGCATGCGCTGATGGCGTTCAATGTCGTGGCGATGCCGCAGAATGAATACGACGAATGGCGATTGCGGGAGGTTCAGCCTGCACAGGAGCCCACAACGCAGGAGACGCGAGATGGTAGGGCGCTGTTTCTTTCGCACGGCTGCGGCGCGTGCCACACAATCCGCGGAACGCCTGCGGCCGGCCGGCTCGGACCCGATCTTACGCATGTAGGGGGCAGGATCTCGATCGGCGCCGCGATCCTCGGGACGGACGAAGCCTCCATCGCGCGATGGATCAAGCACAATCAAGACATCAAGCCCGGCAATCTGATGCCGGCCTTTGACATCTTCAGCGAAAGCGAACTGCTCGCCGTGTCGCGCTATCTCGCGAGCCTGCGATGAAGCTGCGACGCTATCTGAGCGCTTTACATGCCCTGGACGACAGGTTCGCCGGCGCCGAGCCAGGCGAGGATGCCGCCGCCAAAATGCGTGTTGGCGTCGCGACGTCCCAGGAGCCGCGCCTGTTCCATCGCCGACACAGAGCGCTTGCCGGAGCGGCAATAGATGATCACTTGCTGGCCCTCGCCGGCGACCGGCAGTTGGCTCGGATCGAACTTTGACAGCGGATTGAACAGCGCGCCGGCGATGTGGCCCGCCGCATATTCGTCAGCCTCTCGCACGTCGACAAGCAAGACCCGCCCTGTTGCAAGGCCTGACTTCAACTCCTCCAGACTGATGTCATTGAACTGATTGCCTGCGCTCATGACGTTTAACTCCCTCCGATATGGCCGGCGTAAGATGCCTGGGCGCTGCCCAGCCGAAATCCCTGCGGCCAACTTGTTAATTTGCGGTCTGGCGACGCGCAATATCTATACCATGTTTGGGGCGCCATTTGTTTCCTCGACTCTTCAGCGCAGAAACGATCCGTTTGGGCGGCGCGCCGCTCCGCCGGGCCAGACGCCACACGAAAAAAGCCTGACTTTGAAATGTTGCGCATGGCGGGCATTTTAGGTTGCAGAGACTTAATCCTCTCCATTGCCCCTATGCACGGGAAACACGGATCATGAGCATGCGACGCCGCGCCTTTCTTCTTGGAGCGTCGACTCTCGCGGCCGGCGCAGCCGCGACCGCTTCGCCGACGGCGGGCGAGACGAGTTCGCCGGCCGCAACGGACGACGGCAGCGCACTGCTGCTGCCTGAAAGCGGCCAGAGCCTCTTTGCGCGCGTCAATGGCGTCAAGCTGCATTACGTGCGCGTCGGCGCCGGCCCGAGCGTGGTCTTGCTTCATGGCTGGCCGCAGACCTGGTTCGCCTGGCGCAACACAATGGAGCGCCTCTGCTCGAGGTTCACCCTGATCGCCCCTGATCTGCGCGGCCTGGGCTTGTCCGAACGGACCGCCGCGGGATACGACAAGAAAACCATAGCGGGCGACGTCCGAGCGCTCATTGTCCAGGCGGCCAGGGGGCGCGCCCATGTCGTCGGCCACGATATGGGCGGCAAAGCAGCCTTCATGCTCGCCCATCTTCACCCTGAGCATGTCGAAAAGCTCGTTCTGGTGGATTGTCTGATTCCGGGCACGGAGAACATGGACGCGTTGCGTGGCGGCGCCTGGCATTACGGATTTCACATGGCGCCAGATTTTCCGGAAATGCTGACCAAGGGGCGCGAGCGCGATTATATCGCGGCGCAGATCCGCGCCTGGTCCCACAAGAAGGACGCAGTCCCAGACGCCGCGATCGCGGAGTTCGCCAAACATTACGCCTCGGAGGCGGCATGACGGCGGGATTCAACTATTACCGAGCGCTCAAAGATGACGCCGCTGCGGCCGCATCCTTGAAGGGCCGCAAGCTCGACATGCCGGTGTTGGCGATCGCAGGCCGACACAGCGTTGGCGAAAGACTCGCGGACGCGCTCCGACCACAGGCGGCGAATTTAAGGTCTGTGATCGTGGACGACAGCGGCCACTTCGTCGCTGACGAAGCGCCGGAGCAATTTTGCGCGCAGATTGAGGGATTCCTGGCCGCCTGAGGCCTGCGGGATATTCCGAACGCGGAGACGCGCTCCTCTCGCCAGGTTTAACCCGTGTTCCGCAAGCCCGCCGCAATGCCGTTGATCGACATCAGGATGCCTTCACGAATGTCGTCGCCGCGCTCGCCTGCGCGATGGCGGCGGATCAATTCGACCTGCAGATAGTTCAGCGGCGCGATGTAAGGGAAGCGGTGCCTCAGCGAGCGCGCGAGCGTTGGATTGTCCGCGAGCCGCTCCTTGGAGCCGAGAAGTTTTTCGAGCGCGTCATTCGCGCGCGCATGCTCCGCCTCGATCATGCCGAATATGCGCGCGGCAAGCGCCTTGTCCTCGACAAGTCCGGCGTAATGATGCGCGATCGACATGTCGGTCTTGGAGAGGATCATGTCGATGTTCGAGAGCAGTGCGCGAAAGAACGGCCATTCTTCGCTCATCCGGCGCAGCAGGGCGAGCCGCGCTTTCTCGTCCTCTTCGATGAAATGCGCGATCGCCGAACCGAAGCCATACCAGCCCGGCAGCGCGACGCGCGCCTGCGCCCAGGAAAAGCTCCACGGAATCGCGCGCAGATCCTCGATGCGGCGCGACGGTTTGCGCGAGGCCGGACGCGAGCCGATGTTGAGCGAGGCGATTTCCGAAATCGGCGTCGAGGAAAAGAAGAAATCGACGAAGCCTTCGGTCCCGTAGACAAGGCCGCGATAGGCGGCCATGCCGGCCTGCGACAATTCTTCGGCGGCTTCCAGGAACTCCGGCGCCGGAGTCTTGTGCGCGGAGAGCAGCGTCGCTTCGAGCGTCGCCGCGACGAGCAACTCCAAGTTGACGTGGCCGATTTGCGGGTTGGCGTATTTCGCCGCGATGACTTCGCCCTGCTCGGTCAGGCGGATCTGCCCGTTCACCGTGCCGGGCGGCTGCGCGAGAATGGCGTCGTAGCTCGGCCCGCCGCCGCGTCCGACGGTTCCGCCGCGTCCGTGGAAAAGCCGCAGGGCGACGTTCGGCAGTGGGCCGAAAAATTCCGCAAGCGCGGTCGAGGCGCGGTAGAGCTCCCAGATGCTGGTTAGGATGCCGCCGTCCTTGTTGGAGTCGGAGTAGCCGAGCATGACGTCCTGCTGCCCGCCGGAATTGACGACGAGCTTGAGGATGCCGGGCAGAGCGTAAAAATCCTGCATGATCGGCGCGGCGTTGCGCAGATCCTCAATGGTTTCGAAGAGCGGCACGATGATGAGATCGGCGACGACGGCCTGTGTGTCGCGCGGATCGAGCGTGCCCCGCATCAGGCCGCATTCTTTTTGCAGCAGCAGAACTTCAAGGAGGTCGCTGACTGTTTCGGTGTGGCTGATGATGTAATGGCGGATCGCCTCGTCGCCGTAGAGCCGGCGCATCTCCCGCGCGCGTTCCATGATCGTCAATTCGCTCGTGGCGCGGTCGCTGTATGTTACGCCCGGCAGGCGCGTCGGCCGCGGATCGCCGAGCAGCCTCAGCAGCAGCTGCTGCTTTTCGGCTTCCGGGAGCGCGGCGTAATCGTCGACGACGCGGGCGACGCCGAGAAGCTCGGCGATGGTCTCTTCGTGCCGGTCGGAGCTTTGCCGCAAATCGAGCGTCGCAAGGTGAAAGCCGAAGACTTCGACGGCGCGGATCAGCGGCTCGAGCCGCTGCGTGGCGATGACCTCGCTGTGATGCACGCGCAGCGATTCATCGATGGTGACGAGATCGGCGAGCAGCGCCCATGAATTGGCGTAGGGCTCGCCCGGCGCCACGGCGTGGCGCGCCGCCTGGCCGCCGGTCAGCTTCTCCAGCGTGCCGGCGAGGCGCGAATAGACGCCGATGAGGGCGCGGCGATAGGGCTCGTCGTCGCGATGCGGATTGTCGTCGCCCGAGCGCGCCGCCAGCGCTTCGAGCGCCTTGCTGCAGCCGGCGTAACGCCGCGAAATTGAAAGCTCCGCGCCGAGCTCATGCACTTCGACGAGATAGAAGCGCAGCGCCGTTTCGCATTGCATGCGCAGGGCGGTCGAGAGCGACTCCGCCGTCACATTCGGATTGCCGTCGCGGTCGCCGCCGACCCAGGCGCCCATCCGCAGGAACGGCGGCACCCGCAGTCCTTCGAGACGTTGTTCGATGTCGGCGTAAAGGCGCGGGATCTCGCGCAAAAAGGTGCTGCGATAATAGCTCAGCGTGTTCTCGATTTCGTCGCGCACGGTCAAGCGCGAATGACGCAACAGCTCGGTCTGCCAGAGCTGAGAGACGCGAGCGCGAAGCTGCATCTCGTTTTGCGCGCGCTCGGCCTTGCCGCGCATATGTTCGCGCGCGGCGAGCAGTTTGAAGATCGCGTGTTCGGCGTCGAGCAGGCTCTTGCGGCGCACTTCCGTCGGATGCGCGGTCAGCACCGGCGAAATCCAGCCGCGCGCCAGCGCCTGGGCGATCTTGCCGGCGCCGACGGCGGCCTTGCGCAGACGCGCGAAGGTCGTGGCGAGGCTCGGCGCGCCGGTGAAGGCGCCGCTCGCCTGGGCGCGGGCGCGCTGCTGCAGCGGATGCAGGTCTTCGGCGATGTTGGCGAGATGCGAGAAATAGCTGAAAGCGCGAATAACGGTGCGCGCCTCTTCCGCCGTCAGCGCGCGCAGCAACGCGTCGAGATTCCTGTCGGCTTCGGCGTCCCCGTTGCGGCTGGCGGCGACGGAGAGCCGCCGGATCGTCTCGATGCGCTCGAAGGCCGTGGCGCCTTCATGTTCGCGAACGGCGTCGCCGAGCAGGCGCCCGAGAAGGCGAATGTCGTCAATGAGGGACTCGTCGCCCTTCAAGGCTTCCGGATCGGCGCCCGCCGCAGCAGCGGTCGTAACGAGCTTTTCCTGCGCCTGCGCTTCAAGCTGCATACTATCGCGACCTTTAACCTTTCCGCGCCTCGGGGCGCGTCCAGGGCAGCTATAGCAGGCTTCGGACGCCTTTTCGACGCGTCTGGCGTTCGGCGCGCTTTTCGACCGTCGCGCGCGGCTTCTAAAAGCCGAAGAAATCCGGCTCTTCGCCGTGATACTTACGAAAATCGGTGGGAGAGAGCTGCTTTCGGCACGGTCGAGACAGGTAAGGCATATACCGCTTGAGACAATTTTCCATCTCGAAAATGAAGACGGTGTTGCCGCCGCAGAAGCGGTAAGCGTCGGGGGCGCAGGCGTCCTGCTCGACCGCCATATCGTCGGCCGTGCTCCCTGCCCAGGTGTTCACGGCGAGCGCAGGCGTAGCGCCGCTCATCGCGCATAGCAGCGCAATCAATATGGTTTTTTGCACGGGAGCCTCGCCGCCAACAGTGCGAACCGCAATTTCCAACGCCGAAACTGCGTCAAGCGGGACAGTTTGACAAGAGCGGATGCGCTTGCCGTAGCGCCCGAGACCGCGGCACTTGTTCGGGGCGGCTCTGCCGCTTATAGACGTCGACGACGATGCGATCCGCCTAATCTCCGCAATTTGCGGCGCTAATGGTCAAAGCCATGCTCGATACAACCGAAATTCTTATCTTTGCCGGGGTCGGCCTGGTCTTTGCCTTGGGCCTCCTCGCGTTCTGCAAATGGTCGGGCGCGGCCGTCCAGCGGATCGCCGCCTATGCGCTGATCGCGCTGTGCTTCCTTTACGTCGGCTTCGCCTTCCGCGCTGAAGAGTCCGGCCCCTGGGTCGGCGTCGAAATGACGGGCGTCGCCGTTTTCGGCACGCTCGCCGGCATGTCGATCATCGGCTCGCCGTGGTGGGTCGTCGCGGGCTTCGCGCTGCATCCGCTGTATGCGATTTACTTTCACTATATCGGCGCCGCCTCGCAATTCGCCCCCGCGCCCTTCGTGGTCGCCAATGCGGCCTTCGACGTCGCGATGGCGCTTTTCGTCGCTTATGCCGCTCTGCGCGGCGGTCGCAAGAGCGTGGCGCGCGCCGAAGACGCGTCCGAGAAGGAGGCGCCGCAGCGCAGACTCGCCGCGCGCTCCCAGCATCGTTCGCAAAGCCGCGACGCCGGAGGTCCGGCGTGAACGCTTCCGCGGACTTCTCCTTACGCTATGACTGGGGCGTCGAAGAGATCGTCGCCATCCATGATCAGCCGCTGCTCGATCTCGTCGCGCAGGCGAACGCCGTTCATCGCCGCTTTCACGACGTCAATGACGTGCAGAAGGCGGCGCTGCTGTCGATCAAGACCGGCGGCTGTCCGGAAGACTGCTCCTATTGCCCGCAATCGGCGCATCATCGCGAAGTGAAGCTCGACCGCGTCGATCTCTTGGAGACGGCGGAGGTCCTCGGCGCCGCAAAGACCGCCAGAGAGGCCGGCGCCGATCGCTTCTGCATGGGCGCCGCCTGGCGCTCCGCGCCCGAGGGCAAGCGTTTTGACGCCGTGCTCGACATGGTGCGCGGCGTGCGCGCGCTCGGGATGGAGGCCTGCGTCACGCTCGGCATGATTAACGAGTCGCAAGCGAAGCGCCTCGTCGAGGCCGGACTCACCGCCTACAACCATAATCTCGACACCGGCCCTGAATTCTACAACGAGATCATCACCACCCGCACCTATCAGGACCGTCTCGACACGCTCAAGGCCGTGCGTGGCGCGGGGCTCGAGATGTGCTGCGGCGGCATCATCGGCATGGGCGAAAGCGTCAAAGATCGCGCCGGCATGTTGCAGACGCTGGCGTCTTTCGATCCGCATCCGGAAAGCGTGCCGATCAACGCGCTGGTCGCCGTCGAAGGCACGCCGCTCGCCGGGCGCGCGCAGATCGACCCACTCGATCTCGTGCGCATGATCGCGACGACGCGCATTGTCATGCCGAAGGCGCGGGTGCGGCTCTCGGCCGGCCGCTCGTCGCTGTCGCGCGAAGCGCAAATTCTCTGCCTCGTCGCCGGCGCCAATTCGATCTTCTATGGCGAGAAGTTGCTGACGACGGGCAACGCCGGCGTCAATGAAGACGATGCGCTGTTCGCCGCGCTTGCGGCGCGCGAGGCGTGCGTTCCCACCGCGCCTTAAGAATCTTCGGCTGGACCGAAAATCGCCTCGAAATTCCTGCGCAGCGCGGCGTCGACGGCAGGCATGTCCGCCGCCACGCCGAGATCAGCGAGGCTCGTGACGCCAAGATGCGCCTCGCGCACGCCGCAGGGCGCGATCCCGGAAAAATGCGTCAGATCCGGCACGACATTGAGCGCGATCCCGTGGAAGCTCACCCATTGCCGCAGGCGCACGCCGATGGCGGCGATCTTGTCTTCCGCCATTTCGCCGCCCCGTCCTTTGGCCTTCTCCGGCCGCTCGACCCAGACGCCGACGCGCCCGGCGCGCCGCTCGCCCGTGACGCCGAAATCGGCGAGCGTCGCGATGATCCATGATTCAAGCGCGCAGACGAAGGCGCGCACGTCGCGTTGGCGTCGCGATAGATCGAGCATGACGTAAGCGACGCGCTGCTTGGGCCCGTGATAGGTGAATTGCCCGCCGCGTCCGGTGCGATAGACGGGAAAGCGCGCCTCGAGCAGATCCTGCTCTTTCGCCGAGGAGCCGGCGGTATAGATCGGCGGATGTTCCAGCAGCCAGACGCATTCGCGCGCCTCGCCGGAAGCGATCGCCGCGGCGCGCGTCTCCATAAAGGCCACCGCCGCCTCATAGGGCACGAGATCGTCGCTGACGCGCCATTCGACCGGCGGCGCGCCAGGGCGCAGACGCATGACGGCGTCTAGGGAACGGGGAGAAGGCGGACAAGACGTTTCAGTCATTCGGCCGAACTAAGCCCATCAAGCGCGCCGAGACCTGCATTCCGGCGAAACTGAATCTCGGCGATTGCTTCACGCCTTAGAGCGTTTCGCGAGCAGCCTCTGTATAAGAACAATAATTTCCCGAATAGCGACCGTAACAAGCGCGTCGAATGGGATGCCTGGTCGCGGCTCAGCTTCAATTCTATCTCCCTGTTCATTCACGCGCCGGTCGCAACTGCGTGCAATGATTAGCGCAAAGCAGGAGAACGCAATGGTATACTTGTTCGAGTTTTTCGCCATCGATGCTACCGGCCAACGCCTTTCTCTAAATGCGACAAAACGTCGTGTAAAGACGGCGGCTCTCGCGGACGCCTATGGGCAAACAATGATGCGCGATGTCTTCTATGACGATCAAAAGGCCACCATCTGCGTCATTAAGGATCAAGTCGGGCATACGCTTCGTGAAGTGCTTGCGAACGCCTGAAAGTCACAAAAGAGAAGTTTGTCTCGGCAAGGTGATCGGCGCGCCGCAAATTTAAGGCGCGTCGCTACGAGCAAAGAGCGGGCGGACTACGCGTTCGCCGCTTGTCATCTGGGAGCCGATTTGTTAGACGCAGCGCGCCGGCGCTTCGCGTTAAGCGGAGCGTCCTTGCGGCCGTGGCGGAATTGGTAGACGCGCTAGCTTGAGGTGCTAGTTGGGCAACCAGTGGAGGTTCGAGTCCTCTCGGCCGCACCAAGGTTAGCGCCATAAAAGCGCCCCGAGTTCGCGCGGCCGATTACGGCGCCGCAGCGGGCAAACATCAGCCACATTCCCCAATGCAATATGGTTGCGCTGGCGCTTGGTCAGTGCAAGCCGCCTGCTCGATCTTCGCAAATGAGCGCGCCGCGCGCCTTTTTCGCAGACGCGAGGCGTTCGACGCCGCTCTTTTGGTTCGACGGCGCCCGGAGAGGGAAGCATGGCTGTGTCGTTAAGAGACCGCAGGCCGCCGCCAAAGGCCGACACTATCGAGACGCGCGCCCGTTATGCCTGGCGAGATATCGAAGGCGACAGGCGCATGGCGTCGCCGCGGCCGGCGGGCTCGCGCCAGTCCTACGCAACGGCGTCCGAGCGCAACTTCGAAAGGGTCGAGCGCTTCTTCTACATTGGCGCCGCGGCGCTTGTCGTCGTCGGCACCGCCATCGTCGTCGGCTCCGCCTTCTGGGGCGAGCTTCCGCAAAATGGCGATCCCGCAGATTCAATGGCGCCTCAAAAAATAGCGCCTCCCGCGCCGCGCCAAGCGGTAGGGGCGCCGGCCGCCAATTTGCGACCGCATGAACAGCCGCCCTCGATCATCGCCGGACCGGTGGGGCCGACGGCGACGCCAGAACGCGCGGCGCCCACGCAGGACGGCGTAGAAACGGCGCCGGGCGCCCAAGCGTCGAACCCGCTCGCGTCATCCATCGCGAACCTCGAACTCGAGCCGGAATTTCTCAGCGACGGCATCGCGGGAAAGCGCAGAGCGGCGCGCCGCGGGGCGGAAGATGAGGCGTCAGCGGCGGCGAACGTCGCGGGTGAACAGGAGCCGCCCGCGTCCGAAGCGCGAACCGGCAAATGTTACGTCAGAATTTCGGGACGCGTGCTCAACAGCGGCGTCTGTCAGATCTCGCGAAAAGGCGGCGCGGTGATCTTCCAATATTCCGGTCAGACGCTGACGCTTTCTCCGGCCAGGGGAAAAAGCTGGTCTGCGGCGCTCGGCGGCAAAAATCTCGGAAATGTTTACAAGAGCGGATCCTGCTGGGGTTCAAAGAGCACGTATATCTGCGATCGCGGCTAAGCGGCGCCTCGCGCAGCCTTAGGACGCGCTTCCCGATCACATTGCGCTAAGGCTCGCCGGATTTCGGCGGCTCTTGCGCGCCATGCTCATGTTCATGCTCGTGGGCCTGCGGCGCCTGCTTGGCCTTTGGCCCAAGCGTTTTGGCGATGATCGGCTCTGTCGTGGAGGTCCAATCCGGACCGGCGGCGACGATCGGGGTCGGCGCGTCGCCCGGAACCATGTGGACAAGCGAATAGCCGCGCTTTTTTAGTTCGCGCAGAAATTCCGGCAGCATCTGCGCGGTGATCCCCTGCGAATCGTGGAAGAGCACGATGCCTTTGCGGTTCTTTTCGAGTCGCGACAGCACGAGATCGAGTTCGGCCTTGGGCGTCATATGCGACCAGTCCGAGGCCCACAAATCCGAGCCGAAGATCGTGTAGCCACGCGCCGTGAGGTCGGCGACGAGCGCGGGCGTATCGGCGAAACCGGGAAAGCGGAAGAAGGGCGCGGCCGTCGCGCCGAGCGCCTTGTTCACCGCGGCGATCCCCTTGTCGATGTCGGCCTTGGCGGCCTCCTCGCTCATCAGCCTAAGGGTCTTGTCAGGATGGCTGTAGGAATGGTGAGCGATGGTGTGGCCGTCCGCGGCGGCGCGCTTCACCAGAGCGGGCAGGCTTTCCGCATTCCGGCCGATCAGAAAAAACGTTACGCGCGCGCATTCCTTGGCGAGCGCGTCGAGCACTTGCGGCGTGGGTGACGCCGGTCCGTCATCGAACGTCAGCACCACCTCATGGTCGCGCAAATCGAGCGTGCGCGGATAGCTTTGCAGGCCGACCGCCGTTCCCTTGGAGCGGTCGACTTCGATGATTCGCGACACGCCAAGCGCGTCGGGTCCGCAGGTCCGTTCCACGGCGGCGGCGCCGCGCGGGGCGATAGAAACGCTGGCGGCGGATAAAACTCCCAGCAGCATGAGCGCGAACCGCAGGAGGGGAGCGTCGACTGTCGCTTTAGATCTTTTCAGCAATGGAAAAATGGCGGTCATGACGGCTTGCCGGTTTGATTTCTCGCGCCCTCGGGTTAAGAGCGCGACCATAATATAGCGCGGGACCGCCAATGCCGCTCGATCATGAAGATACGGCGACCGCCGCTGAGGACTTCCGCGACGGCGGAGAGGCGTCTCTCAGCCGGGAATTCGTTCTCGACGTCGAAGGCGCGATTGCGCTGGGCGACTCCGAGCGCGTTCACGAACTCGTCGGCGACCTCCATGAGGCGGACCTTGGCGCCCTGCTTGAGCGCTTAAGCCACGAAGCGCGACCGCGACTTGTCGAACTGATGGGCGCGGACTTCGACTTTACGGCCCTGATGGAGGTCGGCGAAGCGACTCGCGAGGAAATCCTCGACGAACTCCCGGTCGAGACCCTCGTCGAGGGCGTGCGCGACCTCGAAAGCGACGACGCCGTCGCCATTCTCGAAGGCCTGGAGCCAAAAGAACAGGCGGAGGTCCTCGACGCGCTCCCGGCGCAAGAGCGGATCGTCCTGCGTCGCTCGCTGGACTATCCGGAGGATTCCGCCGGGCGCCTGATGCAGACGACGTTTGTCGCGGCGCCCCCCTTCTGGACGGCGGGGCGCGTGCTCGATTTTTTTCGAGAATGCGGTGAAGAGAATCTGCCGGAGAGCTTTTTCGAAGTTTTCGTCGTCGATCCCGGCTACCGTTTGCTCGGGACCGTTTTCCTCGACGCTCTGGTGCGGGCCAAGCCGAGCGCGCGGCTCGACGAAATCATGCAGGAGGATCGGCGTCGGGTGAATGCGACCGAGGACGGCGCCGAGGCGGCGCGGCTCTTCGAGCGCTACAATCTCGTCTCCGTGCCGGTTGTCGATGAATCCGAACGGCTCGTCGGCGTTCTCACCATCGACGACATCGTCGACGTCATCCAGGAGCAGGCCTCGGACGAAATCCTGGCGCTGGGCGGCGTGAACCCCGAAGAAGAGCTGACCGACAATTTCTGGTGGATCGCGCGGAGCCGCTTCACTTGGCTCTCGGTCAATATGTTGACCGCCTTCATCACCTCCAGCGTGCTCAAGCATTTTCAGTTGCAGCTGGAGCAAATGGTGGCGCTGGCGGTGCTGGGGCCGATCGTCGCGGGCCAGGGCGGCAATTCCGCGACCCAGACCATGACCGTCGCCGTGCGGGCGCTCGCCACCCGCGAGCTGACCCGCGCCAACGCCATGCGGATTATTTTCAGGGAGCTCGCCATCGGCGCGGTCAACGGCGCGGCCTTTGGCCTCGTGACCGGCATCGTCGCCGCCAACTGGTTCAATAATGTTGGGCTTGGGCCTGTTATCGCCATGGCGATGTTCACGAATCTGGTCGCTGGCGCACTTGGTGGCATCGTCGTGCCGCTTGCGTTCGACAAGCTGAAGTTCGATCCTGCCGTCGCGTCGGGGCCTTTCGTGACGACCATCACCGACGTGGTCGGCTACGGGGCGTTCCTTACAATCGCCAGTATGTGGTTCCATTTGGGCTGAGGCGCGTCGGCGCGTTTACGCTCCGTTACCGCCTGCGGAGATAATTTGGAGAAATGCGCTCGTTGAAATGTTTTTCCCTGTTTTCCTCGGCCCTCGTGTGCGCTGCATTCGCGGCGACGCTCACGGGTTGCGGCAGCTCTTATGATCCGGGCTTTTCGCGCCGGCCGCGGTTCCAGACCAGCGCGCCGCTGATCAATCCCAAGCGCGACCCCAGCTTTCTCGCCTACGCCGTGCCGGAGAACGATCTCCATAAATTCCCGGCGACGCGCAGCGCCGAATTCGCCGTCCACGGCATCGACGTGTCCAAATATCAGGGGAATATCGACTGGGAGCAGGTCAAGGACTCTGGCGTCTCCTTCGCCTTCATCAAGGCCACGGAGGGCGGCGACCGGGTCGACTCGAAATTCGCCTACAATTGGGCCGCGGCGAAGGCCGCCGGCGTGCCGCGCGGCGCCTATCACTTCGTTTACTGGTGTCGCCGGCCGCATGAAGAGATTGGCAATTTCGCCAGCGTCGTGCCGAATGAGCCCGACGCGCTGCCGCCGGTGCTCGATGTCGAGGCGACGCCGACGTCGGGAACCTGCAAACGCACGCTCTATCGCGAGGAAGTGCTGCGCGACATGAAGGACATGCTCACGCAGATGGAGCGCCATTACGGCAAGAAGCCGATCATCTATTCATCGGTCGACTTCTATCAGGCGATCCTGCACTCCGACGCGCTGTCCGAATATCCGATCTGGGTGCGCTCGACGAAATATCACCCACAGGTGCGTTACGGCGATCGCAAATGGACTTTTTGGCAGTATCGCTCCGACGGGCGCGTGCCGGGCATCACCGGCGCGGTGGACCAGAACACGTTCAACGGCTCAGCCGATCACTGGCGAAGCTGGCTCGCGCATCAAACCGGCCTGGCCGCGGCGCCGGTCGCGGCGCGGCCCGCCGACGATCGTGGCGGCAAGCAGCTCATCGAGGAAGATCCGGCGATGCTGTCGGGCGGCGAAAAGAACGCCTATGACAAGGCGGCGAGTGGTCCCGTCCCGCCGGCCGCGGTCCAATAGGGGAAAGCTGCAGCGCCCGATCGCCCTGGTAAAAGCCCTCGCCGGGGTAGCCATCGGGCGAGATTTCGCGTATAGGCGCAACGCCAGTTTCCGCCGCGCGGCGCTCCCGTCCGCGGCCTTCCATTTAGAGAGAGAATAAATGGCCGTTCCGAAGAGAAAAACCTCGCCCATGAAGCGGGGATTCCGTCGCTCCGCCGACGCCCTCAAGGCGCCGTCCTATATCGAAGACAAGGATTCCGGCGAGCTCCGCCGGCCGCATCACGTCGACCTCAAGTCCGGCATGTATCGCGGCCGTCAGGTGCTGAAGCCTAAATCCGTCGAGGAATAATCGCTCCGACGAGTGAGGAAATGAAAGCGGGCCGTGAGGCTCGCTTTTTTTGTTTTCGAACAGTCATGCGGGCCTTATTCATTCCAGGCTGTCGGGGATCGCTCAGGCTACGCGAAGGTTTGCAAGGGCGTCCTTGCCGGGTAGGGTCCTGCGGAGGAAACACTCGTGAATAGCGTTGATATAGCTATAGTCACTTTTTTTGCGACATTGCTTGCAGGTATATTTGGATTTTCTGTTACACTACGGCTGAAGGAAAGCTGGCTTGATGGAATATCAAGGGATCAGTTCAAAGCAGTAAGAAACATGATTGCTTCACTGCTTGCGGTATGTCTCGGCTTTTTATTGGTAACAGCAAAAAATAATTTTGATAAGAAGGTTGACGAGGTCAGAACGCAAGCGTCCAAGGTTGTTTTGTTGCATCGCGTGTTGGACTTGTTCGGCGACGAAGCCGACGAAGCGAGAACAAAAATTATGCGCACTCTGCAGGGTCAGATTGATCTATTGCAGGTCGCGAGCGGCAGTATCATCGACCAAAAGGAGGCTTTTAAAAAAGCCAAGATCGATTCATTTCGCGAAGCAGTGCTCAATTTAGATGCGAAAGATGAGAAAAAATCATGGGCGAAGACGGCTGCGCTTAATTTAACGCAAGAAATTTCAGGCATAAGATGGAAAATCTATAACGACTTGAACGCCAATATACCGCTGGAGGTGGTCATATTCCTGATCGCTCTGCTCGTGACGGTTTTCTTTAATTTCGGCGTCATTTCGCACCATCATTGGACTGCGGCGCTCGGGCTTGTTACGGCCTCCTTATGCGTGTCCGGGGCAATCTTTCTGCTGGTGGAGCTCGATCGGCCATTCCAGGGATTTTTCACGGTTCCAACCGACCCTTTGAGATCTGCAGTCGAGATTATCAAGACTGGCTAGGTCAACCGAGGGCGGCCAGCGGAGCCGCGCCTTTGCCCTGGCCGGACAGATTTCGCCAGCGTTGATCAGCGCCGCTGCTGAGCGGACGCGAGCAGCGGCAACAGCAGCGCGCGCGGCGTCGCCGCCGCACCCCAAACGAACAGCCGATTGACGAGGCCCGGCACGATCACGCGCTTGCCGGCCATGAGGCCCTCATAGCCCTGGCGCGCGACTTCCGCCGCCGGCAGCATCGCCGGCTTGATCGCCGTCATGAAGCCGGAGAGATCCATCCCGGCGCGCTCCTGGAAGCCGGTCTGCACCGGGCCGGGACACAGGCACGCGACCTTCACCCCCAGCGGTTTCAATTCCTGCGACAGCGCTTCGCTGAAGGAGCGCACATAGGCCTTGGTGGCGTAATAGACGGCAAAGCCCGGTCCCGGCATGAAGGCCGCTACCGAGGCGACGTTGAGCACGCCGCCCTGCGCCGCGACGATCGCCGGCAGAAAGCGCAAGGTCAGCGCGGTGAGCGCGCGCAGGTTGAGATCAATGATCGCGAGCTGTTCTGCGGCATCGAGTTCGATGGCGCGGCCCATGAGGCCGAAGCCGGCGTTGTTAACGAGGTAGCTCGGCGTGACGCCGGCCTCCGCCAGCCGCTGCGACAGCGTCTCATCGGCGCCCTCAGTCGTGAGATCGAGTTCGATGGGGAGCGGGCGGACGGCGCCATCGGCGGCGATTTCGTCGGCCAGCGCCTCCAGCCGGTCGCCGCGACGGGCGACGAGCGCAAGTTCATGGCCGTTTGCGGCGAAGATGCGGGCAAGCGCTGCGCCAATGCCGTCGGACGCGCCGGTGATGACCGCGACGGGGCGCGTCACTGGCCGCCATCCTTGTCCGGCGACCAGGGGCCGCTTAGGGCCGGCGCGGCGGCGTCGCGGAACTCGCGGCGCAGCTCGACGCGTTCGCGGGTCGAGACGCCGAGCAATTCAGCGACGCGCCAGACGACATTCTCCTCGAATTCATGCACCGCGCCATCGGCATGCGCCATGTCCCAAAGCATGCCGATGATCTGGCGGCGCCCGTCCTCATCGAGCCGGCGTTTCAGAACGCTGGTAAAGCGATAGAGGTCGACGGCGTCGCGCTCGCTCGCCTGCGCGGCGTCGATCAATTCGGCCGCGTCGTCCCCCTGGAGATTGAAGCGCGCCTCGACGAGCTGCCGGATGCGGGCCTTCTCCTTGTCGTCGAATTGCCCGTCGACCGAGGCGATATGGACGAGAAGCGCGGCGGCGGCGAGCTGATAGTCCGCGGCCTCAAAGGCCTTCGGACGCTCGGCCTCGCCGGTGAGTTCATTGATGAAGTTTTTGAGCGCTGAGAACATGGGCGGCGAAGCTAGCGGGACGGGAGCTGCGTTGCAAATCCATAGAGATCAGGGGGCCGGGAAGGGTAGCTTGAAGCGGAACAGGCCGTCGCCTTCTAAAACTAGGAAAAGTTTGCAGATAATTCGACATGGATCCAACGTCACGCTGAGGCTTCGCCATGTATTTTTGCGCGGAGACGATTAAGATATCTCGGGATGCTGCGGTTAAGTCCGCCTACGAACAAATTTATCGGCAATGGCGAAAAAAAAGAAAAACGATGGCTCTGGTCTGGTTCTCTTACCATTCGCAGGACTTCTAGCTTGGGCAGGTTGGCCAAGCGACTTCAGTAAAATCATAGCGGGTCTTCTCGGGATAGCCGGACTGGGGACTATCGCCGTTTGGGCTATGAACTGCGTGAAGTATTCGCGCGCCGTAAGGCGTGTGGACAGTACGCTAAAAGAAGTTGTCGATACCAACATTGAGGCTTTAGCGCGAAGAAGGTCTCAATTATTGCAGCTCGATCCATACGGCAATTTGAGGCCGGAAAAATGGTTAAAGGAGATAGATTACTTTATTTCGAAGAACCTGATCTCGGCTCTGGACAGCGATTATGACCGCTCTGTTGCGGCTGAGCGAGCGCCCGAGCTAACTGATTATGTTGAGAGCAGGGTTGCTGCGAAAACAGAGCTCGAACCACGTCATCAGGCGTTTCGAGATGAGATGACGCCCATAGATTACGAGCATTACTGTGCCGAAGAACTTAAGCGCAGTGGTTGGGACGCGCGGGTGACGACGGCCAGCCGCGATCAAGGCGTCGACGTGATCGCTCACAAACCGGGAATTCGCCTTGCGATTCAGTGCAAACTTTACAGATCTCCCGTCGGAAACAAAGCAGTGCAAGAGGTGGTTGCAGCCCGAGCACATGAAGCGGCTGATTATGGAGTTGTCGTAAGCAATAACAGTTATACTCCCGCCGCCCAGGAACTCGCACGAACGAACAACGTTATTTTGCTACACCATCGTGACCTCGCAAAAATCGACAAATTTCTTAGCTTTTCCAAAGAAGCCTCTGAACGGGTTTTTCTGCATCCAGCAAGCTCGTCCGAGGAGGTTCCTCGGGAAGCGGGTTTCGCAGAAGCTACTCGTCCGCTGCAGAGCCTTACTATTCTATTTTATACGATGGCGGCGCTCGTATCTGTCATGATCATTTCAATCTTTCTTACCCGTGCTCCTCAGAATAAGATGAACTCCCGGTCTGTCCAGGACCAAAAACATACGGCGCAAAGAACTCTAGCATCATCCGGAACGTCGGCGCCGAGCGCATCAAGTCGCGCTACGTCATCGATATCGGACGTGACCGCAAAGGACCCGTCGTCGCCTTCTGAAGCAATCGCCCAAACACCTTCAAGGTCGAGCCCCGATCCAAGGGCGCCGCCATCTGCAACGTCTCGGGGTAATGTCGAGGCTGCCGTTGAAAGCGGGAACAAGGTGAGCCGTATGCCTCAGACAGGCGCGGCAGAAAATCCTCCAGGTAATTTCGCGCTAGCCCTGCGTTGTTTACCGGCATCCGCCGGAGATACGACATCGATTGATATTTCGATCACAGGTGACAAATGGACGGTGCGACACCGCCAAAAAAAGGGCGCCGCCATTGAGCGCCGCGCACAATATGACATCTTGGATACAAGCAGAGAGCGCGAACTCTCTTGGCAAGGCGTGCATCGTCGGAATCGCGGATTAAAGATGGTCGCTAACTTGAGCCATCGAAGTCCAAATGGAACGCGCATTTACAAAGAAGAGCTGATTGACGCCAACGTGGGCAGGGTCATGGAAATGACTGCAGTGTGCGAAGAACTGCGCACCTGGCCCACTCCCCCTCGTCGTGCCCATTAAGAGCAGAACTGATTGTTCTGGGCATTCAACAAGGAGCCTCTGAGTAAGCGGGGCTCTTTCTGAGCTTGCTCGGGACTGTCGAGAGTCGCCTTCCTGCCGCAAGAAGTTTCGACATGGAGCGGCTCGTCGCAAGCTTGTGTCGATTCGCGGCGCGGGAGCACCGGCGACAGCACAATGCCGCCCGCCTTCGATCGCAAGTCGGATTGCTCGGAAAGGGCGAGCGTCGTCGCGAGATCAGACTGAACAGACTAACCCAGCGACAATCCAGCTGTATTGCTGAGCGCTCACACGACTGCCCATCGCCATTGGCGATCGCCGCCACGAAATGACCGAAATTGCCGGTCAAAGGCGACGTTCTTTACATTCCGAAAAGCAAGTGATGGCAAGGTCTCGGCTCAGCAAAGACGTTCGGCGGGTTTAGGCCGGAGCATTCTCTGGTCGGCAACAGGACATGGGAACTCCAAAATCATGATCATGGACGATGGGATCGCCGATGCCGGCGAAAGAAACGAGGAAGCTCCGCTTGGGCTTCGGTCGGGGCGTCTCAACCGCCGGTCGTTTCTGGTCGGCTCCGCCGCCGGTCTCGGCGCGGCGGGACTCGCCGGCTGCGTGTCTTCCGACGACATGATGCGCGCAGAGGCGGCGAAGCTATACGGGCCGGTGCCCAACGACAAATTCGCGATCCCGGCGGTCGACATCAGCAGGGTCGATCCGAGATATTTTCGCCAGAAAGTGCGCTACGACAGCAAGGAAGCGCCCGGAACGATCATCGTCGATCCTGGCAAATTCCATCTTTACCGCATCGAAGGCGACGGAATGGCCACCCGCTATGGCGCCAATGTCAGTCGCCCCGGGTTCCTGTGGAGCGGCGAAGTCTATGTCGGGCGCAAGGCCGAATGGCCGACCTGGACGCCGCCCAAAGAGATGATCGCGCGCCAGCCGGAGGCGCGCAAATATGCCGGCGGCATGCCGGGAGGTCTGGAGAATCCGCTCGGCGCCCGCGTGCTGTATCTCTATAAAAACGGCGTCTACACGGTCTACACGATCTATAGCACCAGCGACCCCGATACGCTCGGGCAGGGCATCACGAGCGGCTGCACCGGCCTCCTCAGCCAGGACATGATCGACCTTTACGCCCGAACCCCGGTCAAGACCAAGGTGGTCATGCTGCGGGCATAGCCAACGGCGTCAGGCTCCTTTTCTGAGCAACGCCAATTCTAGGGCTGCAGAGACGCCGCCGCCGTCAGCTCTTGATACGCCTGCGGCAGCAAACGCGCGAGCAGCGAACCCCACGCGCGCTGTCCGCTGTCGCTGGCGATCAGGTCCTGGCGGATCTCGACCTCGACGTGAAGTAGGGCGCGTCGCTCGCCATGCACCGGAATGGTGTAATCCGATTCATCAGTCACGCTATAGGGCTCATTGTCGCCGACGATGAGTCCCTCTTCGCGTCTGAGCGAAGCGATCAGCAGATCGGCGAAACGCGCGTCGCGATTGTACAGCACGCCGGCATGCCAGGGCCGCGCCACGCCCATGTAGACAGGCGTAAAACTATGCATCGCGATCAACGCCGCCGGCCGGCCCTCCCGCCATCGTCGATCAAGCTCGGCTTTGATCCGATCATGATAGGGCTGGAAAATCTCGCGTAGCCGCGCGTCCTTCTGGACTTCGCTCAAACCGACGTTTCCAGGGATCGGGGTAAACTCGCTGATTTCGGCGATGGACGTCTGTGACCCCGGCGCGCGGTTGCAGTCGATGACCAGGCGCGAATAGTTCTGCTGCACCAAAGTGGCGTCGAGCGCGTCCGCGACGAAGCGCGAAACCGCGGCGACGCCAATGTCCCAGGCGATGTGGCGCGCCAATTCGCTTTCCGGAACGCCGAGCTGGCCGAGCGCGCGCGGGAGGGAATTGCCCGCGTGATCGACCACGATCAGCAGCGGGGAGCGGCCGTTTTCATTGTGCACCGTGATCGGCGCCGGTTCGTCGACCGCCAACAGTCTGTATGGCGTTCCAGTCATGGGCGTTCTCTTCGTTGGCGCGGCGACGGCGCAAAGCGATAAACGAGTCCTGTTCCTGGCGTGGAAATTGCCTCCTACCGGAACTTGCATTATCCGCAACTTGGATCAGCGCGGGACCGCAATGCCGATTCTCACCGTCCGTCACGTCACGACTTACCATTATGCGCAGCCTGTCGCGTTCGGTGAGCACCGGATGATGCTGCGCCCGCGCGACGATAATGACCAAATCGTGCTCGAGTCCGATCTCGAAATTACGCCCGCGCCGAGCCAAATCGCCTGGACGCGCGATAGTTTCGGCAATCATGTCGCGACGGCCCGTTTCGAGGAACGCGCCTCGGAGCTTCGCGTCGAAAGCACCATGCGTCTCCGCCACGCGCCAACCGACTTCAAAGAAGCCGATATTGAGGATTTCGCGCGGAGCCATCCGTTTGCGTACGGCGAGGAAGAGAGCCGCGATCTCGCGCGCTTCCTCGCGCCGCAGTCGCAGCATCCCCGGCTCGATCGCTGGGCCGCTACGTTCCTGCGTGAGGACGGCTCGGCCGACACCCACAAGCTTCTCGTCGATATGACGCAGACCATCAACCGGACCTTCAAGCATGTGGCGCGACATGAGAAGGGCGTGCAGGATCCGGTGCAGACTTTGGAGCTCGCGAGTGGGAGTTGTCGCGACCTTGCGACGCTGATGATCGCGGCGCTGCGCACGCTTGGAATCGCCGCGCGATTCGTCTCCGGATATCTGCATCTTGACGATGATGACGACGGCGACGACATCGGGGGCAACACCCATGCTTGGGTCCAGGCCTACATCGCCGGCCCTGGCTGGGTTGACTTCGATCCATCGAGCGGCATGTTCGGTAATCGGAATTTGGTGCGCATCGCGGTCGTGGATGAGCCAAGGGAAGCGATTCCGCTGCAAGGAACATGGATCGGGACGGCGTCGGACCATCTCGCCATGAACGTCGCCGTCAAAGTCGTCGCTGCCGCGGACGCCGAATGCGGGGCTTTATGAGCGCGGGAGGATAATGCCGACCGTTGCGACGGCTCCGCTTGTTTGAGCAGAGGAGGCTTTCCCGATGAAGATTCGCGTCGGCTACGAAATCACCTATGACTGCCCGCAGCCGACGCCGATGATTCTGACGCTGAGCGTCCATCCGTCACGCCTCGCTGATGTGCTGACCGCGGATCGTATGCGCCTCGATCCGCCCATCCCCGCCAACACCTATCACGACAGTTTCGGCAATTTCTGCCACGTCATCCGCGCACCTGTGGGCCGGCTGACCATGTCCTCGGACTTTCTTGTGCAGGACAATGGCGAACCCGATCCAATCGCCGCGCAGGCCGAGCAGCATGCGCTCGAAGACCTGCCGGTGGAGGTTCTGATTTATCTGCTCGGCAGCCGCTATTGCGAGACCGATCGCCTATCGGATTTGGCCTGGTCGCTTTTTGGCCATGTCCCGAAAGGTTGGCCGCTGGCGCAGGCGATCTGCGACTATGTCCATGATCGCCTCGCCTTCGATTACCAGCATGCAAGCGCGACAAGAACAGCGTGGGACGCGAATGCAGAGCAACGCGGCGTGTGCCGCGACTTCGCCCATCTCGCCGTCGCCTTGTGCCGCTGCATGAATATTCCAGCGCGTTACTGCACCGGCTATCTTGGAGACATCGGCGTGCCGCCGGACGAATCCGCGATGGATTTCAGCGCCTGGTTCGAAGTCTATCTCGGCGGCCGCTGGCACACGTTCGACGCTCGCCACAACACCCCGCGAATCGGGCGCATCCTGATTGCGCGCGGACGAGATGCGACCGACGTCGCGATGGTGACCTCATTTGGCCCGTGCACGCTTGCGAGCTTCAGGGTCATCGCCGAGGAGGTCAGGGCGCCAGCGCCGGCGTACCGGAATTGACATAAACGCATCTTTATATCTTTATTGCTTTCCTCGCCCACCCCTGCTATAGGCTCGCCCCGAGCCGCTGGCGTAAACCAGCGGCGCGTATTCGGTTGAGCCATTCGCTTGGCGTGTCCTCCCGGGCCAGCCGCAGGCCTGACCGGGAATCCAGGACCGAGAAGATGCCGGCTTTGCTCGGATACCCCCTCGCTTCGCGATGCGAAGCGTCGGGAATGACAGCCGACGAGCCGCACGAGAAACAGAAGGATTTCGCATGACCGCACATCACTTTAACGATTTCGCCGTCACCGACCTTTCGCTGGCGGAGTGGGGCCGCAAGGAAATCGCCATCGCCGAGACGGAAATGCCCGGCCTGATGGCGACCCGCGCCGAATATGGCCCGTCGCAGCCGCTGAAAGGCGCGCGCGTCGCCGGCTCGCTGCACATGACCATCCAGACGGCCGTGCTGATCGAGACTTTGAAGGCGCTCGGCGCCGACGTGCGCTGGGCCTCCTGCAACATCTATTCGACGCAGGACCACGCCGCCGCCGCCATCGCCGCGACCGGCACGCCGGTCTTCGCCAAGAAGGGCGAGAGCCTCGAAGACTATTGGGATTACACCCACAAGATCTTCGAATGGGGCGACGGCGGCTGCCCGAGCATGATCCTCGACGACGGCGGCGACGCCACGCTCCTCATTCATCTGGGCCTGCGCGCCGAGCAGGGCGACGTCGCCTTCCTCGAAACCGCCTCGAATGAAGAAGAAGAGGTTCTCTACGCCTCGATCAAAAAGCGCCTGAAGGCCAATCCGGGCTTCTACAAGCGCAACGCCGAGGCGATCAAAGGCGTCACCGAAGAGACGACGACGGGCGTGCATCGCCTCTATGTCATGCACAAGGAGGGCAAGCTCCTCTGGCCGGCGATCAACGTCAACGACTCGGTCACCAAGTCGAAATTCGACAATCTCTATGGCTGCCGCGAGTCGCTCGTCGATGGCGTGCGCCGCGCGACCGACGTGATGATGGCCGGCAAGGTCGCCGTCATCGCCGGCTATGGCGACGTGGGCAAAGGCTCGGCCGCTTCTCTGCGCAACGCCGGTTGCCGCGTGCTCGTCACCGAAATCGACCCGATCTGCGCCCTGCAGGCGGCGATGGAAGGCTATGAAGTCACGACGATGGAAGATGCCGCGTCACGCGGCGACATCTTCTGCACGGCGACAGGCAATGTCGACGTCATCACCGTCGACCATATGCGGGCCATGAAGGACCGCGCCATCGTCTGCAACATCGGCCATTTCGACTCGGAGATTCAGGTCGCCGGCCTGAAGAACCTGAAGTGGCACAATGTGAAGCCGCAGGTCGACGAGATCGAGTTCGCGGACGGCAAGCGCATCCTGCTGCTCGCCGAAGGTCGCCTCGTGAACCTGGGCTGCGCGACGGGTCATCCCTCCTTCGTGATGTCGGCGTCCTTCACCAATCAGACGCTGGCGCAGATCGAGCTGTGGACGAAGCAGGGCCAGTATCCGGTCGGCGTCTACACGCTGCCCAAGCACCTCGACGAGAAGGTCGCCTCACTGCATCTCGACAAGATCGGCGTCAAGCTGACGCAGATGACCGACGAGCAGGCCAAATATCTGAACCTGCCGAAGAACGGCCCGTTCAAGCCGGAACATTACCGGTACTGAACGCAGTTCAGGTTTCGTAGATTTGCGGCCTCGCTCCTTGCCTGGAGCGAGGCCGTATTGCGAGATGGCCCGGCTTATGGCCGAAACGCCGATTCCGTTTTGAGCAATTGCGCTTTAGATTGGGGTTGATTCGTGTGCGGCGCGGCGGGCCACCGACGGAGCCCTCCGTCTTCCTGTCGTCGGAGCCTATCCGTATCCTGCGCTCGGCAGGCTGCGTCCGCGTTTGCAAGAACCGTTTACGGCGTTGTTGTGATGAGCACCCGCAATTGATCGTGGAGACCGGTTCTCATGACGCGCCTATTCGATCGCTTGCCAGCAGAGTCGTTCTCGCAATGACGCGACGGCGGCGTGCGATCAACCACTCTGGCGCTCCTCCCTTTGCCGGCGCTTCCCTCGGGTCTTTGCTTCTATGGCTCGAGGCGACGCCGGCCCGCGCGGCGGGTTTCCTCGAGGATCTGGCGATTGATCCGCAAATCGTCAGCTTTGCTTTTAGCGGCGGACTGGCGATTTTCGCCGCGGCCATCGTTGCGACGCATGTGCGCGAGCGCGCCGCCTGGCGTCGCCGCGAAGCCGCCTTGAGCGTCGAACTCGACGACGCCCGCGCCCAACTCGGCCGAGCGAGAACCTTTCTCGCCTCCGAGCCGCAGATCTTCGTCGCCTGGACCACGCCCGACGCCGAGCCCGATATTCATTCTTCGTCGCTGATCATGACCGGGGCTGTCGCTGCGCCGCGCCGCATATTGAGCTTTGGCGCCTGGCTTGCGCCCAAGGACGCTCAGGCGCTCGAAAGCGCCGTCGACCGTCTGCGCAAGAGCGGCGAGAGCTTCCGTCTGGCGCTTGCCGGCGTCGCCGGTCGGCATTTTGACGCCGACGGTCGAGCGGTTGGCGGCAGCGTCGTGTTGCGCATCCGTGAAGTCTCGGGCGACCGGTTGGAGCTGATCGGCCTTCGAGCGCGCCACGCCTCGGCGCAATCCGAACTCTCCGGTCTGCGCGCCATGCTCCAGGCGCTGCCCGCGCCATTCTGGATACGCGACGACGCGGGCGAACTCGTCTTCGTCAACGACGCCTATGCGCAGGCGGTCGAGGCGAAGAATCCCGAGGACGCCCTCGCCCGCAAACTGGAGTTGCTCGACGAGTCGGCCCGCATCGCCGCCGAGGCGGCGCGCGCCAAGAACAGCGTCTGGCGCGAGCGCGTCAACGCCGTCGTGGCGGGCGAGCGTCATCGGCTCGACGTCACACAGGCCTCCGCCTCGGGCGCCGCCGCCGCCCTCGCGATCGATCGTCATGAAGTCGAGACGGTGCGCGCCGATCTTGAGCAGCAGATGCAATCGCATGTGCGCACGCTCGATCAGCTGCCGACGGCGGTCGCGAGCTTCGATCGTGCGCGGCGCCTCATTTACAGCAACGACGCTTACGCCAAGCTGTGGCAGCTTGACCCCAGGTTCCTCGAACAACGGCCGACCGACGGACAGATTCTCGACCGTCTGCGCGCCGAGCAGCGCGTGCCCGTCGAGTCGGATTACAGGGCCTGGAAGGAGCGGCTGTTCGAAGCCTATCGCTCGCCGGAGCCCATACGTCACACGTGGCATCTACCGGATGGCCGCATCATCGACGTCGTCGCGCATCCCAACCCCAAAGGCGGCGTCACCTATCTTTATGACGACACCACCAAGGCTTACGATCTCCAGACGCGGTTCAACGCGCTTGCCCGCATGCAGAGCGAAACGCTCGAGACGCTGCACGAGGGCGTGGCGGTTTTCGGTTCCGACGGGCGTTTGAAGTTCAGCAATCCCGCCTTCGCTTGTCTGTGGCGGCTCGATCCCGAGGAGCTCACGAAACGCCCGCGCTTCGACGCGCTCGCCGCGAGATGTCGCGCGCTGCACGCCACAGAGGAGACATGGGCGGAGTTGCAAGGCTTCGTCACCGGTCTCAATGAGCTGCGCGAAGGCTTCACCCGGCGCATCGAACGCAGCGATGGCGTCGTCTTGGACTGTACGGCGCAATCACTGCTCGATGGCGCGGCGCTCCTCACCTTCGTCGACGTTTCCGCCGACGTGAATGTCGAGCGCGCATTGACGGATCGCAACAAGGCGCTGCTCGCCGCTGAAAAGCTGCGCAATGACTTCATCCATCACGTCAGTTACGAGTTGCGCTCGCCGCTCAACAACATCAACGGCTTCGTGCATCTCCTCGGAGAGGACTCCACCGGCCCGCTCAATCCCCGCCAGCGCGAATATCTCGGCTATGTCAACAAATCCTCCGCGGCGCTGCTCGCCATCGTCGACGATATTCTCGATCTGGCGACAATTGACGAGGATGCGCTGGAGCTTGAAGTATCCGAGGTCGACGTCGAGGCGACGATGCGCGCCGCGATCGAAGGCGTGCAGGATCGGCTCGCCGAAAATTCGATCGACGTGCAGATCGTCGCGATGGACGATGTCGGAACGTTCCGCGGCGACGCCAAACGCGTGCGCCAGATCCTGTTCAATCTTCTTTCGAACGCCATCGGCTTCTCGCGTCCGGGGCAGACGGTGACGCTTGCCGTGTTGCGGCGCGAGACTGAAATCGTCTTCAAAGTCACCGATCGCGGCCGCGGCATTTCGCCGGAAATTCTTGAACGCATCTTCGATCGTTTTGAGTCGCACACCGCGGGTTCCCGCCACCGCGGCGTCGGGCTCGGCCTTTCCATCGTGCGGGCCCTGATGGAGCTGCACGGCGGCAAAGTCTTCATCGATTCCGCCCCTGGCGAAGGCACGACCGTAACCTGCATCTTTCCGGCGCATGCCGCGCATGAAGAGGCGCATCTTCTGGCGGCGAGCGCTGGAGGCGGGGAATGAGCGAGGAGGCAGCGCCGAAATCGGTCTGGCGCCTCGATGTCGCCAGCGAAGCCGAGACCATCGAACTCGCGCAGGAACTTTCGACGCTCGTTCGCAATGGCGACGCCGTCATGCTTTCGGGCGATCTCGGCGCCGGCAAGACCACGTTCGCACGCGCGATGATCCGCGCTTTGCTCGAAGACCCGCGGCTTGAGGCGCCGAGCCCGACCTTCACGCTGATGCAAGTCTACGAGGGCGCAGGCAATCGCGTCGTTCACGCCGACTTCTATCGGCTGGAGAATACTGGCGAGCTTGAGGGATTAGGCTGGGAGGAGGCGACTGACGACGCGATCGTGCTCGTCGAATGGGCCGAACGTGCGCGCGAAGCGCTCTCGCCCGATCGTCTCGAAGTGCGACTGAGTTTCGTCGATGGCGACAATCGCGAGGCGCGTCGGTTCACCATTTCCGGCTATGGCGGCTTCGTGTCGCGCCTCGCGTCCTTCAAGGCGCTGCGCGAACTTCTGCGAAAGGCGGGCTGGGCCCACGCCAAGCGCCATTTCCTGCAGGGCGACGCCTCGACGCGCGCCTATGAGCGGCTTGAAAAGGAAAATGGACAGCGCGCGATCCTGATGATCTCGCCGGCGCGGCCGGACGGACCGCCGATCCGCTTCGGCAAATCCTATAGCGCGATCGCGCGCCTCGCCGAAAATGTCGTTCCTTTCGTCGCGATGTCTCAAGGGCTGCGCGCAGTAGGCCTTTCCGCGCCCGAAGTCTACGCCAAAGATGTCGACGCCGGCTTGCTGATCATCGAGGATCTTGGCGGCGAGGGCGTCGTCGATGGGAGCGGCCCGATCGTCGAGCGCTATCTAGAAGCGGCGGGCGCGCTCGCCTATCTTCATGCGCAGCGCCTGCCGGATGTGATCGCGGTCGAAGGCGGCGGCGATTACCACATCCCGGCCTATGATCTCGACGCATTGCTGATCGAAGTGGAATTGCTCGCCGACTGGTATCTCACGCGCCAGAAGGCGTCGGTCTCGTCCGGCGCCAAGGCCATCTTTCTCAATCTTTGGCGCCAGGCGCTCGTTGATGTCGCCGGCGCCGCGCCGACTTGGACGCCGACATGGACTTTGAGAGACTATCACTCTCCCAATCTTTTGTGGCTGGCGCAGCGGAATGGGCTGGCGCGGATCGGCATCCTCGATTTCCAGGACTGTGTGCTGGGCCATCCCGCCTATGACGTTGCGTCGCTGGGGCAGGACGCCCGCGTAGACGTGCCCAACGATTTGGAGTTGAAGCTCCTCGCCCACTACGCCAAACTGCGGCGCGACGCCGACGCCGCATTCGACATGGGCGCTTTCGCCAAGGCATATGCGATACTGGCGGCGCAGCGCGCGACAAAGATCCTGGGGATTTTCGCGCGGCTGGATCAGCGCGACGGCAAGCCGCAATATCTCGCGCATCTTCCGCGCGTTGAATCCTATCTCAAAAAGAGCCTTCGCCATCCGGCGCTGGCCGACATCAGGGCGTGGTATGAGGCCAACATCCCCGGCTTGTTTCGCGACGCCTGAGAAGCGCGCGCGCGCGCCTGCGCCGAGCGTCGCCATGGTGTTCGCCGCCGGCCTTGGCGCGCGCATGCGGCCGATCACTGAAAAGACGCCGAAGCCGCTTGTTTCTGTGGCCGGCCGCACGCTCATCGATCGCGCGCTCGACGAATTCGAGAACGCCGGCGTCGAGACCGCGATCGTCAATGTCCATCATCTCGCCGATCAGATCGAAGCGCATCTCGCGAGCCGCGCCCGTCCGCGCATCGTGATTTCTGATGAGCGCACGCTGCTGTTGGATCAAGGCGGCGGGATCAAGAAGGCGCTTCCGCTGATCGGCAACGACCCGTTTTTCGTCTGCAACACCGACGCATTTTGGATCGACGCGGGACGCTCAAATGTTCTGGCGCTTGCGGACGCCTTTGACCCCGAAATGATGGACGCGGCGCTCCTGCTCGCGCCGACATCGGGAAGCGTCGGAGTCGACTGGGGCGGCGATTTCGATCTGGACGCTGAAGGGCGCATTATTCGCCGCGATGGCCAGAAACCTTATGTGTATACCGGCGTGGGCCTCATGAAGCCGCAGCTCTTCGCCGGCGTCGCGGATGACGTCTTCAAGCTCGCGCCCTTCTTTTTCGAGGCCGCGCGCAAGGGGCGGCTCTATGGCGTCGTCTCCAGCGGTCTTTGGCTTCACGTCGGCACGGTCGCAGCGATTGCAGACGCCGAGCGTGCGATCGCCATGCGCCGGGGCTGAGCGCGATGCTCGCGCGTCGCCGCAATCTTTTCACCATCGTGCCTGGCGCGCCGTTTCTGAAGACGTTTGTTTCGGCCCTGCTCGACGGCGAGATCGTTTCCGGCCTCTCGCGCAACACGCCGCCGCTGACGATGGCGCGCGCCACGATTTATGTGCCGACGCAACGCGCCGCACGGGCGCTCGCGGCCGAATTCGCGCAGGCGCTGGATCGGCGCGCGACTCTGCTGCCGCGCATCCTGCCGCTCGGCGCTCTGGAGGAGCGCGAGAACGCCGCTCTGTCCGCCGGAGATTTTGACGTCGAGGCTGACGCGTCCCTCGCCGCGCCGATCGAAGAGCTGGAGCGGCGTCTGCTGCTGTCGCAGCTCATTCTGCGATGGGCGGAAGCAATTGGGCGCGCGCTCATCTCGGTCGATGCAAGCGGCGCGCCCAGCCTGCATGAGAGCGAGCCGCTGCTCGTCGCATCGACGCCGTCGGCCGCCTATGCGTTGGCCGCCGAACTTGGCGCCCTCATCGACGAATTGCACATCGAAGATGTTTCGGTCGACGCCTTCGATACTTTGAGCGATGACGCCTACAGCGATTTCTGGGCGATCACGACGAAATTTCTGCAGATCGCCTTGCGCGAATGGCCGCAAATCCTCGCGGACCGGGGACGCATCGACGCCAGCGCCTATCAGAAACGCCTTGTTGAGGCGCAGATCGCGGAACTCGCCCGCACGCCGCCAACCGCGCCGGTGATCGCGCTCGGCTCAACCGGCGCGCAGCCGACGACCGCGCGGCTGCTCGCCGCCATCACCGGACTCGAAAACGGCGCCGTGGTCCTGCCGGGCCTCGATCAGATCATGAGCGCCGACGCCTGGACGGGCGTGGGTCAGACCGAGAGAGGCGGAGAACCGGCCTTCACCCATCCGCAGATGATGTTGAAACGCTTGCTCGCGGCAATGGGCGCGGCGCGCGACGAGCCCCGGGAACTCGCGCGCGTGACTCCGGCGCTTGCGGCGCGCCAGGCGCTTGTGTCGCAAGCGATGGCGCCTGCCGACGCGACGTCGGCATGGCGCGACTATCAGGCTGCGCAGAGCGGCGGCTTCGAACAGGCGCTCGAGGGCGTCACTGCGCTGGACGCGCCGGACGAGCGCCTTGAAGCGTTGACGCTCGCGCTTTTCATGCGCGAGGCGCTGGAGGCGCCCGGCCGAACGGCGGCGCTCGTGACGCCGGACCGGCTCATTGCGCGGCGCGTCGCCGCCGAGTTGCGACGCTTCGACATTGAGATCGACGATTCGGGCGGCATGCCGCTCGCAAGAACGTCCATCGGCGCGCTGGCGCGACTCGTCGCCACGATCGGATCGGATCGCGCCGGCGCCGTGAACGTCGCCGCGCTGCTCGCCCATCCGCTGACCGCGCTCGGACTTTCGCGCACGCATGTCGCATCGCTCGCGTCGCCAATCGAGATTGGCGTGCTGCGGACATTCGCGCAGCCCGACGGCGGCTGGGCGGCGCGTGTGCCGCCGGCGCGCGAATTGGCGCGCGCGCCGCATGCGCATCCGGTGGCGCGCCGCATCAGCGATGACGAGTGGCGCGCGATCGAAGATGCGCTTGCCCGTATCGACGCCGCGTTCTCGCCCTTCGCCGTGCTGACGCCAACAGCGTCGCTGTCGGACCGCGCGCGCGCACACAGCGGCGCGCTTGAAGCGGTGATCGCCGGCCCCGACGACGCTGATGAAGAAGGCGCGTCGGCGCTGTTCGAACTTCTTGACCGGCTCGCGCATGCTGAGGCGCCGGCAGGCTTTGACGCGCAAAACTATGCAGCTTTGTTCGACCGCGTCGCCGCCGAGACGATGCTGCGCGGCCCGCGACGCGCCCATCCGCGCTTGAAGATCCTCGGCCCTTTGGAAGCGCGGCTCATCGAGGCCGACCTCGTTCTGCTCGCCGGATTGGACGAAGGCGTATGGCCGCCGCAGACGGACACCGGCGCCTTTCTCAACCGCTCGATGCGCGCGCAACTCGGCCTGATGGCGCCGGAGCGACGCATCGGTCAAAGCGCGCATGACTTCATCATGGCTTTGGGCGCGGAGCGCGTCGTGCTGAGCCGCGCGATCAAGCGTAATGGCGCGCCAACCGTTCCTTCTCGCTTCATTGCGCGCCTGTCGGCGCTTGCCGGCGACGCATTCGACGACTGCAGGAAACGCGGCGACGCGATGCTCGCGATCGCCGCAGCGCTCGATCGTCCAAAAGCGACGATTGCGATCGAACGGCCGCAGCCGCGCCCACCGGCGGCGCTGCGTCCGCGACGCTTGAGCGTCACCCGCGTCGAGCGCCTGCGGCGCGATCCTTACGCGATCTTCGCCGAGTATATTCTCAAACTCACGCCTTTGCCGCCGATCGGCGCGGAAGCCGGCGCGCGCGAAATCGGCGTCGCGATACATGAAGCGCTTGCGGCCTTCGTCGCGCGCCACCCGCGCGGCGCGCTTCCTTCTGGCGCCCGCGACGTTCTCCGCGATCTCGCGCGCGAGAAACTTGATGGCTTCATGGCCGATCCCGCTTTCGTGAGTTTCCAATGGCCGCGCATCGAAGCGGGGCTCGATCATGCGTTCAGCTTCGAACAGGAGCGGCGCGCTTTGGACTGCGACATCCATGTCGAAACGCGCGGCGAGCTCGCGCTTGCGCTCGCCGATGGAACGATTTTTCGCCTGACCGCGATCGCTGATCGCATAGAGGTGGATCGCGAGGGTCACGCATATGTCTTCGACTACAAGACCGGCGCGCCGCCGTCCAAAAAGCAGGTCAAGGCCGGCTGGTCGCCGCAGCTGACCTTGGAGGCGGCGATGCTCGAGGCGGGCGCATTCGAAAAGATCGGCCCGCGGCCGGTTTCCGGCGCCGCCTATATCGGCTTGCGAAAGGGCGGCGAGACTCACTGGCTCGAATGGAAAGACACGCGCTTCGCCGACGTCGTCACGGCGCATCGCGCGCAGCTCGAAGAGCTGCTGTCGCAGTTTTCCAGTGAATCGACGCCCTATGCGTCGCGGCCGCATCCGGCTTTCATGAGCGATGTCGGCGACTACGACCATCTGGCGCGCGTCAAAGAATGGATGCGCGGTGGCGGAGAGACGGCATGAGCGAACGTCCCGTCGGCGCCCTGACGATCCGGCGCCAGCAAACGGCGTCAGATCCGTTCACGTCCGCCTGGGTTTCGGCGCATGCCGGCTCCGGCAAAACCCATGTGCTCGCGCAGCGCGTTTTGCGGCTGCTGCTTGCCGGCGCGCGGCCGTCGCAGATTCTCTGCCTCACCTATACGAAGGCGGCCGCCGCCAATATGGGCTCGCGCGTTTTTGAGGCGCTCGCACGCTGGGCGACGCTCGACGATTCGGCGCTGGCCAATGAAATCGCTCAGATGGGCGCGACGGTCGAATCGCGCATCGATCTTGACTACGCGCGGCGGCTTTTCGCGCGCGCCGTCGAAACGCCTGGCGGGCTCAAGATCCAGACCATCCACGCGTTCTGCGAGAAGCTGCTGCATATCTTTCCTTTCGAAGCCAATGTTCCGGCATCCTTCCGCGTCGTCGACGATTTGGAGCGCGCCGAACTGATGGATGCGGCGCGCCGGCGCGCGCTTGAGGCCGCCACGCGAGACAATGGACCGCTGCGAAAAGCGCTGGAGCTTGTCGCCCGCGAGACGACGGCCGCGGGATTTGACGCGATCTGCGAGGAATTGCTGCATCACCGTCAAAAGATCGCGCGCATGCGCGCGCAGGACGATTACGAGGCGCGTGTCTTTGCCGCGCTTGGTTTGACGACAGATCAAACGCTGGCGCGCATCGACGCCGCGATCATCGAGGACGGCGAGCCGCCACCTGCGTGGCCGACGCTCGCCAAAATGCTGCGCGGCGGTTCGACCAATGACGGCAAGCTCGCCGATTCACTCGACTCCGCTTTTGTGCTTGCCCCGCATCCGGACTGTATCGAGAGCTATCTCGCAGCCTTCTTCAAGAGAGACGGCGAGCCGCGCGGGATCGGCAAGACAAGAATCGTCACCAGCGGTCTCGCCAAATGCGAGCCACAGCTTCTTGCGCGCATGGAGGCCGAGCGCGACAGACTCGTCACGCTCATCGAAAAGCGCAAGGCCGCCGCCGCGGCCGAACGCGCGCTGGCGCTGCATGTTCTCGGTGACGCCATTCTTGGCGAATATGAGCATGCCAAGAGACGTCGGGGACTACTCGACTATGACGATCTGATCGAGGGCGCGCGTCGTCTGCTTCATCGTTCGAGCCCCTCCTGGGTGCTCTATAAGCTCGACGCGCAGATTGACCACATTTTGCTCGATGAGGCGCAGGATACGAGTCCGGAGCAGTGGCAAATATTGGCGGCGATCGCTGACGAATTTTGCGCAGGCGTCAGCGGGCGCCAAGCGAGGGGCGGTCCGCCGCGCAGTTTTTTTGCGGTCGGCGACGAGAAGCAATCGATCTTTTCCTTCCAGGGCGCCGAGCCGGAAAAATTCGACGAGATGCGGCGCGAGTTTCGCCGAAGATTCGAACGCGGCGAACGCCGCTTCGAAGCGGTGAGGCTCACCCAATCCTTTCGCTCTTCGCCCGGCGTGCTGCAAGCGGTCGACGACATTTTCGCGATTGAAGAGAATCGCCTCGGTCTGTGCTGCGATCCGCAGGAGCCGGCGCCAAAGCATGAGGCGTGGAAATCCGACGTCGCGGCGCTCATCGAAATCTGGGAGCCGATCGGCGCGGAAAAAGCGCAAGACCCAAGCGATTGGCGCCTGCCGCTCGACTATGTCGACGCGAGCGACCCCAATGAGCGGCTCGCGGAAAAACTGGCGCGCAAGGTCAGGGCGCTGCTTGCGCCTCAGAGCGGCGAGTGCGTCGAAGACGGCGGCGGGCTGCGTCCCGTCGAGGCGGGCGACATATTGGTTCTGGTGCGCAAGCGGGGTCCGCTCTTCGAGGCGATCATTCGCGGTCTGAAAAACGAACATGTCCCCGTCGCGGGCGCCGACCGGCTCAACCTCGCCGACCACATCGCCGTCCATGATCTCATCGCGCTTGGACGCGCCGCGCTGTTGCCGCAAGACGATCTGACGTTGGCGTGCGTGTTGAAGTCGCCGTTCTTCGGCTTCGACGACGACGATCTCATCGCGCTCGCGCCAAGCCGTCGCGCATCACTGATCGAAGCGCTTGAGCAGTCCGAAGACGCGCGTTGCCGGGAGGCCGCGGCGCGGCTGCAACGCTTGCGGCACGATGCTGCGGCCATGGCGCCGTTCGACTTTTACAGCAGCGTTCTCGGGACTGACGGTGGGCGCGCGCAACTCATGGCGAGACTGGGCGGCGAAGCCGAGGACGCGATCGACGAATTTTTAAAGCTTGCGGCGAGTTTCGAACGCGAACAACCGCCGTCGCTGACCGCCTTTCTGGCGATGGCCGAGTCGCTCGATCTTTCCATCAAGCGCGATATGGAATCTGCCGGCGGCGCCGTGCGGGTGATGACCGCTCATGCGGCGAAGGGTCTGGAGGCGAAGATCGTGTTTTTGCCGGACACCTGCGGGGCGTCCGCCGGCAAGCACGATCCGAAGCTTTATGCGCTCGGCGAGGATGGCGATGCGGTTCTCCTCTGGTCGATCGGCAAGGACAGCGACCCGATCACGCTCCAGCAGGTGCGCGAGGCGCATCGGCGCGGCGAGCGCGATGAAAGCCAGCGCCTGCTTTATGTCGCGCTGACGCGCGCGGAGGAGCGGCTTTACATTTGCGGCGCGCATGGCGTGAGCGGGCGCGCCGATGGCTGCTGGTACGACGCCATTCGCAACGCGCTCGAATCGAGCTGCGAGATTGTGTCCGACCCCCTCGATGCGACATCGACGATTCTGCGCCGCGGCGCGGTTCCGCCGCGCTTCGATCTTGCGAGAAGAGCGCCGCAGGCCGCCGCCGTGGACGTTCCGGCCTTCGCCACGACCAAGGCGCGGCCCGAAGTCGCGCCGGCGCCGCCGCTGCGTCCCTCGAGCGCGCTCGCTGGCGCAGACCTCATCGCCATTGGCGCGGATGGCGTCGCTGCGCGTCGAGGCGAAGCGGAACGTCTGCTGCACGGCCGTCTCGTCCATGCGCTGCTGCAGCATCTGCCGGCCTGCGCGACGGACCATCGTGAAAGCGCGGCGCGGCGCTTCCTTGCGGCGCGTGGCGGCTTTCTGGACGAAGACAGGCGAGAGGCGCTGGCGCAGTCGGCGCTCGCGGTTCTCGCCGATCCGCGTCTCGCGCCGCTCTTTGGACCAGAATCGACTCCTGAAGTCGACATCGTCGCGACGCTCGAAAACGGCGCCGTCGTCGCGGGCCGCATCGACCGGCTCGCCGAAACGGCGACCGAGGCGCTCATCGCCGAGTTCAAGACGGGACGGCCGCGCGCCAAGCTCGAAGACGCGCATTCGCGCCAGCTTGCGCTCTATCGCGCCGCGATCGCGCCGCTCTTTTCCGGCAAACGGATACGCTGCTTTCTGATTTACACGCAGAACGCCAGCGTGCTCGAAGCCGATGAATCGGCGCTGGCCGAGGCGCTCGCATGCGCGCTGACGCAAGACGTGACGGCTTTAGGCGCGTCGAGCGTGCGAGGTTAAGACGACTCGTCGGGTCCGACGCGACGTCTCCAGAATTCCAGCAGCAACGGACTGAGCGCCATAACGATGGGGCCAAGGACGATGCCCGAAGCGCCGAACAATTGCAGGCCGCCGAGCATCGCGATGAAAGCGGGAACAGTGTGCAGCCGCATGCTGTCGCCGATGAGCAGCGGCCGAACCAGATTGTCGATGCTGGAAATCACCACGCCGCCCCAGAGCCCGAGAATCATGGCTTCAACCCAGCGGTCCTCGATCAAAAGGTAAATCGTCGCTGGGATCCAAATGACGAAGGAGCCGAGCACCGGCACGATCGAGACGAGCCCCATGATCAACCCCCACAGCACCGGCGAATTGAAATCCAGCACCCAGAACATGAATCCGCCAAGCAGGCCTTGCAGCGCCGCCACCGCCAGCGTGCCAAAGAGGATTGCATTGATCGTATCGCGCACGCGCACGATGATCTTGCCTGTTTCGATGTTCGAGAAGGGCGACAATCGCACGAGCGTCTGCAGCGCCACGGCGCGGTCGCGCAGGAAAAAGAAGAGGAGATAAAAGGCGAGGAGAGTGGTGATGATTTGACCGGTCGACGCGCGCAGAAAGTTGGCGGCCATATTGGTGACAAAGGCGCCCAGCTGCGAGAACGTCGCTTGCAGATCGAACCTGCGTGCGATCCAGTTTTGGAAACTGCCGAGCCAAGGATGCCCGTCGAGCATCATTTGCCAGTCGCCTTGCTGCACCGCTTTCTGAACGTAGTCGACGCCTGCGGCGGCCTCGCTGACGAGCCGTTCGATCACCAGCAGCAGCGGTCCAACGATGACGAGCCCGACGATCAGCATGGAGACGCCGGCCGCAACGGAGGGCGGCAAGAAGCGCTCCAGCACGCGATGGGGGGCAATGAACACAACCGCGAGCACGAGCGCCCAGGTGAGCGCCGGCAGAAATGGCGCAGAAATCAGAATCGCGGCGGAGAGAAACGCAAGCGTGACGGCAAGCCTGGCGAGGACAAAAACGTCTATTGAAAGGTTCTGATCCTGCTCGACGAGCGCCGCCGCTTCAAGCTCCTCGTTCATGTCCGCCCCTGTCGCTGCGTTCCACCCTATAGACAGGGCGCGCCGCGGGCTTGGCAAGGAGGCCCGACATCTGCGCGGTCCAAGGCGGCCGCGCAAATAACATTCAAGAATTCGTTCGGCCGTTTCCGCGCCAAGAAAAACGGGCGGCTTCGAGAAGCCGCCCCGTAATCCTATTCTCCGCCGTTCGCCGCGACGGCTTCGGCCTTTTCCTTGGCCTCGAGGTCTTCGCCGGTCTCCTGATCGACGACGCGCATCGAGAGGCGGACCTTGCCGCGGTCGTCGAAGCCGAGAAGTTTGACCTTCACGCGGTCGCCTTCCTTCACGACGTCGGTCGTCTTGTTCACGCGCTGCTTGGAGAGTTGCGAGATGTGAACGAGCCCGTCCTTGGCGCCGAAGAAGTTGACGAAGGCGCCAAAGTCGGCGGTTTTCACCACCGTGCCCTCGTAGATCAAGCCGACCTCGGGATCAGAGGCGATGGACTTGATCCAGTTGATCGCCGCCTTGATGGAATTGCCGTCCGAGGAGGCGACCTTCACCGTGCCGTCGTCCTCGATGTTGATCTTGGCGCCGGTCTTCTCGACGATCTCGCGGATGACCTTGCCGCCCGAGCCGATCACGTCGCGGATCTTGTCGGTGGGGATCTTCATGGTCTCGATGCGCGGCGCGAATTCGCCGAGTTCGGCGCGCGAACTCGTGATCGCCTTCGCCATTTCGCCGAGAATATGCAGTCGGCCGTCCCTCGCCTGAGCGAGCGCGACCTTCATGATTTCCTCGGTGATGCCGGCGATCTTGATGTCCATCTGCAGCGAGGTCACGCCATTGGACGTGCCCGCAACCTTGAAGTCCATGTCGCCGAGATGATCCTCGTCGCCCAGAATATCCGAGAGCACGGCGAAGCGTTCGCCTTCGAGGATGAGACCCATGGCGATGCCGGCCGTCGGCGCCTTAATCGGCACGCCGGCGTCCATGAGCGCCAAAGATGTGCCGCAGACCGTCGCCATCGAGGACGAGCCATTCGACTCGGTGATCTCGGAGACTACGCGCAGCGTGTAAGGGAACTCAGCGACCGCCGGCAGCATCGGCCTGAGCGCGCGCCAGGCCAGCTTGCCATGGCCGATTTCGCGACGGCCGGGCGAACCCATGCGGCCGGTCTCGCCGACGCTGTAGGGGGGGAAGTTGTAATGGAGCAGGAAGCGCTCCTTGTAGGTGCCCTCGAGCGAATCGACATATTGCTCGTCTTCGCCCGTTCCGAGAGTCGCGACGACAAGCGCCTGAGTCTCGCCGCGGGTGAAGAGCGCCGAGCCATGCGTGCGCGGGAGAACGCCGACTTCGGCGACGATCGGGCGCACGGTCTTGACGTCGCGGCCGTCGATGCGGATGCCCGTGTCGAGAATGTTCCAGCGGACGACCTTGGCCTGAAGCTCCTTGAAGGCCGCGCCGACTTCTTCCTTGGTGAACTTGGCTTCGCCGCCTTCCGGGAAGAGCGCGGCGGCCACCTTCGCCTTCACGGCGTCGACGGCGGCGTAACGCTCCTGCTTGACGGTGTTCTTGTAGGCTTCGCGCAGTTCGGCTTCGGCGATCTGAGCGACGGCGTTCGCGACGTCTGTGGTGTCGGCGATGACGAGGTCGCGCGGGTCCTTGGCGGCGCGCTCGGCAAGGCGGATGATGGCGTCGATCACCGGCTGGAAGCCGCGATGGCCCAGCATGACCGCTTCCAGCATGGTCTCCTCGGAGAGCTCCTTGGCTTCCGACTCGACCATCAGCACGGCGTCCTGCGTGCCGGCGACGATGAGATCGAGCTCGGAGAGCTTCATCTCCTCGATCGTCGGATTGAGTTTGAGCTGACCATTGATGCAGCCGACGCGCGCGCCGCCAACCGGTCCCATGAAAGGAACGCCGGAAAGCGTCAGCGCCGCTGACGCCGCGACCAGGGCGAGAATGTCGGGATCGTTTTCGAGGTCGTGCGAAAGAACGGTCGCGATGACCTGCGTGTCATTGCGATATCCGTCGGGGAAGAGCGGGCGGATGGGGCGGTCGATCAGGCGGGAGATCAGCGTCTCGCGCTCCGAGGGACGGCCCTCGCGCTTGAAATAGCCGCCCGGGATGCGGCCGGCGGCGAAGGCTTTTTCCTGATAATTGACGGTGAGCGGAAAAAAGTCCTGGCTGGGTTTTGGCGCCTTGGCCGAAACGACGGTCGCGAGCACTGTCGTCTCGCCCCAACTCGCCATCACGGCGCCGTCGGCCTGGCGGGCGACCTTGCCGGTCTCGAGCACGAGCGTGCGCCCGGCCCAATCGAGTTCTTCGCGGTGAACTTGGAACATGCTGGTCTTTCTCTGATGAACCTGCGGTTCGTCATGAGCAAGACGGCGAGAAGCTGCGGCAGCGGTGTTTCGTAAAGCGTCGACGCAGCGTCCGGCGATCCTGCCATGACTTTACGCGTTGGTCGTGGCGAGCGTCCCCTCTGGACGCCCATCTTGGGGAAAGCGGCGCATCGGCGCGCCGCTTTCGCTCAGCTGGTTAGCGGCGGATGCCGAGCCGCTCGATCAGGCTCTTGTAGCGCGGTTCGTCCCGCACCTTCACATAGTCAAGGAGCTGGCGACGCTGGGAAACGAGCTTCAGGAGCCCGCGACGCGAGTGATTGTCTTTCGCATGGGTCTTGAAGTGTTCGGTCAGATTGGTGATTCTCTCGGTGAGAATCGCCACCTGCACCTCTGGCGAGCCCGTGTCGTTCGCCTTGGTGGAATATTCCTTGATGAGCGACTGCTTGCGCTCCGCCGTGATCGACATCGGATTGTCCTTGTCTTTGGGGTGATCCGCGCTCCGCGGCCAAGGCCGGGATGTCGTCCAGCAGGGTCGCGCGAAAACGGAGCCGCCCCGGCGGACCGGGGCGTGCCGAGGCGTTATAGCAGAAATGCAGGAGATGGATAGAGGTCTTACGCCTTCTCCAGCGCCTTCAGTCGCTGGTCCAGCCTGTTGATTTCCGCTTCCGCGCGGACAAGCTCGGTCACGTCATATTGGACGCCGAGGTAGTAGATCACCGCGCCGCGACTATCCAGCAGCGGCGTGATATTGAGTTTATTGAAGAACAACTCGCCATTTTTCCGATAGTTGCGCAGCGTCACTTCAATGGGTTCATGCTTGCGCATGGCCTCCCGCAGCGGCGCGAGCCCCTCCTGATCCCGGTCGTCGCCTTGCAGAAAACGGCAGTTGCGGCCGATGATATCGTCCTGGCCATAGCCGGTCATGCTTTCGAAGGCCTTGTTCGCATAGACGATCGGCGCGTCGGGTTGATCCGGGTCCGCCAGCGTGACGCCGTTGACGCATGAATCGAGAATCTGCGTCAAAATCTTCGGGATGATCCCATCATCTTTCTGAACGACGAACATTTTTCGCTGACCTCAGTTTGATCGTGATGCGCCGGCGGGTTCGGTTGAAGTCACGCCGGTTTCGATAAGCGCCCGAAGGTTCTCGACGATCTGCTCTGCGCCATCCTGCAATGCGGCGCGAATCAATTTGACGAAGGGTCGCATCGAAAATTCGATCTCGCGCAATTCGAAGGTGAAAATCAGCGTGGTCCCTTGCGACTCGCACTCGAATTCGTAGGAGGACGAGAAGGGCTCGGAAATTCCTTCTATTGCGAGAAGGCGCGGGCGTTCGAAGTTCACGATCTCGAATGTGCTCTCGCTGCGTATGCCCCGCTCCATCGTAACTTGACGCGCCGTCATTCCGACGCGCACGGGCGCGCTTCCATTCGGCTCCAACTCCACCACTTGCGGACACCATCGCTGATAATTTTCGAAAAAATCGCGGGCGACAAAGTCGAAAGCAAAATCGCGGGGTCGTGAAATCACGGTTCTGGCGACGCCGCCGACGGCTGGCGGACGGGGCGGGCTCAATCCTTTGAGGTTTACGTTAAGTCCCAACATGCGACGCCCTTGCTGAAAGATGATGGGCTTCCTCAAACGAGCTAGGCGTTTTCGCGCGACTGACAAGGGCGATTCAGGCTACTTCCTGCGCGCCGTCTAAAAATGGCGGCAAATTGGCGAAGATTGAGGGTCCCTCGAGGCGTTTAGAGCGCCCATCTCATAGACCGGGCTGCTTTGCCGCACGCCTGAAAACGGCCCATCCCAAACCAGCGAGGTCGGCGATGAGCGCTCCGCCACATATCGAGAACCAGTTGTTTATCGCCGCATTCTGTCTTTTCGCGCTCCTGCTCGTCGTCGAAAAATTCCGTCCTTACAAGAAATTCGCGGGCGCGGGTCTGAAGGCGTCATTCTCCACCAACACTTCTGCTTTCCTGATCAACAACGTCATCATGAATGTCTTGTCCGTTTCCAGCCTGCTCGTCGTCGCTTCGAACTATTCGAACTATGGCCTGCTATCGAGCCTGCCCGACGCGCCGTTGAAATGGATTGCAAGCTTCGTGTTGTTCGATCTGGCGGTATATGCGTGGCATTATCTCGGGCATAGGTCGGAAGCGCTCTGGCTGTTTCATAAGATCCATCACAGCGATAAGAGCTTTCACGTCACGACTGGGCTGCGTTTCCATGTCTTCGATCAGTTGCTGGAAGTCGTCGTGAAATGCATCTGCGCCATTGTCATCGGCGCGCCCGCGCATGTCGTGGTGGTATGCGAGGTTGTGCGCATGTTCTTCGTGCTGTTCCACCACGCCAACATCGCGATTCCCGGAGAAAAGATTCTATCCTATTTCATCATCACGCCGTCTCTGCACCGCGCCCATCACTCGACGCTGCGCAGCGAGCACGACGGCAATTATGGAATCGTCCTTTCGATCTGGGACATTCTCTTTCGCACGCGAAAGGTTCTGACGCCGAAATCCATTGGCCTCGAGCTGATCGAGGCGGAAAACTTCCTGCAGTTGTTCAGTTTGGCGTTTCTCACCGAGCGGCGGCTTGCGCGCGTCATGCATCTTGTTCCCCGAAAGCCGCTTCCTTAGGCCGTGTGCGCTGGTGCAAAGCGCGCGCGACTCGAAGGGCTCACGATTGCGCCGATAGCCGCAAGGGTCGCATCCGCGCCCGCTGACGAGAGCCTCGATGAACCGCATCGCCTGCTATTCTTTGCCGCTTGTCGTCGCAAGCGGCGCCAAGCGAGGATTTCTTCAGCACAAAGCCTTAGGCGCCTTTGTCTGGCTGGAGCATTTGGGCGTCGCCGCGCAACATGCGGGTGATGAAGGCGCGCGCCGCAGGCTTGTCGCTTCTCGAAGTCAGTCCTGACAACAGTCCAAGCGCGCCGCCAAGCGTTATGCCCGCAAGCGCGCAGAGCGCATAGATTTCGATACGATTGGGCGATCCCGCGACGGCCAAGGCGGCGAACAGGCCCACCGCGCCGCCGCAGAGCGCGACGAGCGCTTCGCGATCGCCCGCCCGCGCCCAAAAGGCCAGGGCGAGAGGCGGCGCGAGGCAGGCGGCCGAGACGGCGAGCGCCGCCGCCACGAGCGCGCCTGGCGTGAAGACTCCGGTGACGGCCGTAACGTAAGCAAGAGTCGACACGACCACGAGCGTGACGCGATTGACGGCGAGACGCCGGCTCGTCAGATCGATTTCGCCGCGCAGCCGATAGAGCGCGTCATGGCCAAAGGCTGTCGCGCAGGCCTGCAGTCCTGCAGTGGCGAGCGCCAGCCCGAGGGCGACAAGCGCCGAGGCGATAAGTCCCGAAGACGCCGCGCCGAGCTCCGCCGCCTGCGGCAGCGCGCCGAGCAGAAAGTCCCCATCGATCGGTCGAATTTCCTCGGCGGCGAGCGGCGCGCCGGGCGCATATCCCTTTGCCGCGCAGGCGCGCTGAGCCTCCGACGGCCCGCGCACGTAATAGCCGCAAACGCTGAGAAGCCCACGTTCGCTCGCCTGATAGATTGCTTGCGGCAGACGTTCCGGCGGCTGTCCCGCCGCGGCCCGGGCGAGCGACAGCGCCGAAGCGGCGATCGCCGCGGCCGCCAGCAGCGCGATGACGACGCTCCAGAAGAGGGCGGAGATCCCGGCGCGCCGTGCGCTGCGCCCGTCGGCGGTCGCCACCGAGGCTGCGAGCACCGGCGCGAGCGTCGCGATCCCGAGCGCCACGGCGATCGTCGTGACGAATTCCACCGGCAGGCCCATGGGCGTCGGCGTCACCCCCCAGCTCTCAAGCAGTTTCGCGGCTTCCGCGGAGGCGCCGCCGCCAAAGATCAGACCGCTCGGCAGCGCGTCATGGAGACTGAGCGCGGCGATCGGCCAGCCAAAGCCCAGCGTCGCGACGCCAGCGGCGGCGGCCGCCGCCCACATGACGCCTGAAAGTCCGCCAGGACCGGCAATGATCAGGCTGGCCGCGGCGATCAAAAATGCGGCGAAGCCTCGGTTGGCGCCGGTGTGCTCGACAAGCGCATTCACCGCAATCAGGCCGCCGGCGGCGGCAAGCAGCGTCGAAGACAGCGCCACCGCGCCGATGAAGCCGACGCGCGTCGCGGCGCTTGCAAAACGTGCGCAAAGAAGCTCGGAAATCGAAAAAACGCCGGTTTTGCGCAGCAGCGGGCCAACATAAAGACCCGCCGCGGCGAGACCGATGAAGACGCCGGCGACGGCGCCTACAGCCCAGCTGCCTCCCGCCAGCCGTGCGCCGAAAGGCAGCATCAGGGCGATCACGATGGCGGCGTTGGCGAAGCCTGCATAGGCGGCCGGCAGTCCGCGGCCGGCGGTGTAATAGACCGACGCGCGCATCGAATGCAGAAGGAAGCCGAGCGTGGCGAGGCCGAGGATGGTGAAATAGGGCGGCGCCGCGCCGACAAAGCGCTCCGGCGCGCCGACGCGGTCGAGAAGCGCCGCAAAGGCGTAAGCCAGCAGAAAGCTCGCGGCAACGAAGGCGATTCGGGCGTCAAGATTGGCTCTTTCGAGCGCCGCCTGCTCGGTCGACCGATCGCTCATCCTGGCCCTCGCTAAAACAGAAAACGCTGCGACTCTAGATGAGGACGTCTCGCCGGCCAAGATGGCGCGCGCGTCTTCTGCCGCTAGAGCGCTTATCGATCACATGGAATCAAGTGATCGATAAGAAATCGCTCAAAACCGAAACGCTGGAGCAGGTTCTCATCGAAAAGTCGGTCAATTTTTGGGAGCCTGCTTTAAGCGATCGACGTCGCATAGGTCAGGATGTAGCGGCTCATTCTCTCTTTGAGACTGCCGAACGCCATGCCCATGCGGTTATAGCCAATGGCGGCCGGAATCGCGGCGGCGAGCCCATAGGCCGTCGCGGCGAGCGCATCGGCGATGCCCGGGGCGACGACCGCAAGACTCGTGTCTTGAGTCTGCGCGATCCCCGAGAAGCTCGACATAATGCCCCAAACCGTGCCGAACAGGCCGACAAAGGGGCCCGCCGAGGCGACGATGGCTAGAACCGGGAGCCCGCCTTCGGCGTCGAGCATGAATTCGCGCGCGGCGCGGTTCATCTGTTGCAGGATTCGTTCGCGCTTTTGGTGAATGGATTCGTTGGGCAATTCAGCTTGCGACGCTTCGCGCGCGGCCTCGGCGATCGGCCAAAGGACGCCAATGTTGCCGCCGGCGCGCACGCGATCCAGCGCCTTGGAAAGACGCCGCAAAACAAAGACTCCGTCGATGATGAGCACCCAGGTCCAGACCGCCGCGGCGAGAAGCAGCGCCATGACCAGTTTGCTGACGGGTCCGGCATAAATGAACATGCCGAGGGGCGACATCGGCGCAAGTGAAATGGGCGCAAGTGACATCGGCGCAAAATCCATTGCAGCGCTCTCCTGAGCTCGCGGCGTTAAGCTTATTGAAACGTGATTCCCTGCCGCGCGAACACGGCTCCGCAGCTGCTTGGCCCGCGCGAAGAGGCGACGATTCGGCGCGCCAGCGCCGCATGCGCGGGGCTTCCGCCAGACGCGGAAATACCCGATATGCCGCCGCCGGAATTCACATGGAAGGTGACATTGACCGTTCCGGGGCCAAGGCTCGTCACGGCGGGCGTATGTCCTCGAATTGAAGCGTAGATTTGAGCAAGACAGGTCGCCTGCGAAGCGCCCGAAGCGTCGCCGCTGCCTCCTGGCAATCCGAAACGGCCGGCGACGCGCGCCGATCCCGATCCTACGCCGGAGCCTCCGGGTCGCCCGTAGCGCCTTGCGTTTTCAGCCGCGCCTCGTCCATCGTTTGTGGCCGCTCGGCGCTCGCTTGCCTTTTGTTCGACCTTCTTCGGCTTCTCGACCTTATCTTTCTTCTCGGCCTTTTCTTTTTTGGCGGGCGTCGGCGCCGCATCGGGCTCCATGATCAGCGGCGGCGGCGGCTCGTCGGAGATGAGTTCGTCCATCCCTTCCTCGGTGAGGGAGGCGGTTTCAATCGGCAAGGGATCGTCCAGCGAATCTCCTTCGGGCGCCGGATCTCCCGCCTCGAGCGAAACGCCTTCGGGGATGAGGTCTGCATTTATGCCGCCGAGGTCGACGACCAGAGATTGGGGCCAGTAAACGCCTGAAGCGAAGAACGCGAGAAATATCCCGACGACCGACGCGGTTGCGACGGGATGCAGCCAGCGAGGCCTGAGCAAGGGGCGTTCTTCGAATGGCGCGCCCGCGTTCGAGCGTGTCGTCGTATCATTCATTTGTGAAGCGCTCCGCCGCCGATGCGCCTAAAATTGTTCAGCATCATAGGCGCGTGAAACGGCGCGCTTCAAGCCGTGGCGGAGCGGGTGCGGCTTTGTGTGGCGCCTCGATCGCCGAGCGGCGCCGCCCTATCGTGATCGACACAGAGGCGGCTTTGGCGGATAAGGCGGCCATGTCCCTCAGTCCAGATTCGCAGACGCCCGCCGCCGCGGGCGGCGTCTCCACCGCCCTCGTCACCGAGGACGAGGCGGGGATGCGCCTCGACCGCTGGTTCAAGAGGCGTTATCCCGGGCTCGCTTTGTCCCATCTCGCCAAGATCTGCCGCAAGGGCGAGGTGCGGGTCGACGGCAAGCGCGTTGAAACCTCGACGCGGCTTGAAGAAGGCCAAAGAATTCGCGTGCCGCCTTTGAAGATCGAGGCGCCTGCAGCGCCGGCCGTGAAGCGCGCCGACCCCAAGGACGCGCTTGCGCTCGCTGACATGACGCTCTTCGAGGACAAGGATTTGCTCGTCCTCAACAAGCCCTATGGGCTGGCGACGCAGGGCGGCTCAGGTCAGACGCGGCATATCGACGGGATGCTGGAATCGCTCGCCAAGGGCGATACGCGGCCCGTGCTCGTGCATCGCCTCGACCGCGACACCTCTGGCGTGCTGCTCGTCGCCAAGAACCGGCGGATGGCCGCCGACCTCGGCGAGATTTTCCGCTCCAGGCAGGCCAAGAAGATCTATTGGGCGCTTGTCGAAGGCGTGCCGAAGCCGTCGCAGGGCCGGATCTCGCTCTATCTGGCGAAAGGCGCCGGCATGGAAAAATCCAGAGGCGGCGCAAGAGACCTCGAGAAAATGCGCGTCGCCAAACATGGCGAGGCCGACGCGCAGCACTCGCTGACCTATTATGCGATCGTCGACAAGGTTGCGCCGCGCTGCGCCTGGCTGTCGATGAAGCCGCTCACCGGACGCACGCATCAGCTGCGCGCCCATGCCGAGGCTATCGGCCACCCGATCTTCGGCGACCCCAAATATGGCCACCGCGCCGAGGACGAGGTCCGCCGCCGCGACCCTCTGCGCGCCGTGCCGGAGGGGCTCGAGCGCAAGCTTCACCTTCTCGCCCGCCGGCTCGTGTTGCCGCATCCGAGAGGCGGAATTCTGGACGTCACCGCGCCGTTGCCCGATCATATGCAGCAGAGCTGGGACCTTTTCGGCTTCGATGTGAAGCGTCATGACCCGATCGAGGACGCGCCCGACGCTTAAGGGGGGCGGGAAAGAACCCCGGCGGGCGGCGTTTCCTTCAGGCAAGGATGACAAATGTCAAAGCAGCCGACCGGCCTCGAGGCCGATTTCTTCGTCTCGCCGGAGGAGCGCGATCCGGTAAAGGCCGCGCGCGAACCGGCGCGCCCCTTGCCGAAGCGCTTCTACAAGGAGGCGGTCGCGGCGCCCGCCGAGGGCGGTTACGGGATTTTCCTGGACGGTCGGCCTGTCAACACGCCTGCAAAGCGTAGGCTGGTGGCGCCCTCACAGCCGCTGGCGGAAGCGATCGCCGCCGAATGGGCGAAGCAGGGCGAGACGATCAATCCGGTGACGATGCCGCTCACCAAGCTGATGAACACCGCGCTCGACGGCGTGGCGGCGCAAATGGCCGAGGTCGAAGCCGAGATCGTCAAATATGCCGCCTCCGACCTCATCTGCTACCGCGCCGGAGAGCCGGAGAGCCTGGCCGCCGCGCAATCCTCGGCCTGGGACCCGCTCGTCGCCTTCGCGCGCGAGAAGCTTGGCGCCAAGCTCGCGCTCGCCGAAGGCGTCATGTTCATCGAACAGCCGCAGGCGGCGCTCGACGCGTTTGCGCGTGCAGTGCGCGATTATGTGGGAGAGGGCCGCGGCGCGCCGCTCCGGCTAGCGGCGCTGCACGTCATGACGACGCTATCGGGCTCCGCAGTCCTTGCGCTTGCAGCCGCCCGACACGAAATAGACGCCGGCAAGGCCTGGGAGGCGGCTAACGTCGACGAAGACTGGCAGATGCGCGCCTGGGGCGAAGATGCCGAAGCGATGGCCAGACGGTCCGCGCGCCTTCAGGAGTTCGAGGCCGCGGCGACCGTGTCGCGCCATTCCACTCCTGACTGACTGGCGCGCAATATAGAGGCGCCTCGTCAAAAGGCTGCGGCCAATTTGCCGACGGCGCGCTTCCTCTCTTGCTTTGCACAATGGCCTTTGTTACGGAACGCGCGGCCTGGAGTCGTTCTAAGGAATAACGCCAAGGAAACGCTCCCGCGACCGGCCCTCGCCCCGCCGAAGTCGGACCAGACTCATGCCGCTGCTCGAACAATATCTGCCGCTGGTGATCTTCATCGCCCTATCGGCTGTGATTGCCGGCGCATTGCTCGTCGCGCCCTTCCTGCTTGCGTTCAAGGCGCCGGACCCCGAAAAGCTCTCCGCCTATGAATGCGGCTTCAATCCCTTCAATGACGCGCGCATGAAATTCGACGTGCGCTTCTATCTCGTCTCTCTGCTTTTCATCGTCTTCGATCTTGAAGTGGCCTTTCTCTTTCCCTGGGCTGTGGCCTTCAAGGAAGCGGGCGCCTTCGGCTTCTGGTCGATGATGGCCTTCCTTGGAGTGCTCACCGTCGGCTTCGTCTACGAGTGGCGCAAGGGAGCTCTGGAATGGGACTGATCGAGAAGGAAGGCGTGCGCCAGACTCTGATCGCGCCGCAGCCCAAGGGACTGATCGATCCGCGCACCGGCAAGCCTGTCGGCTCGGACGACCCGTTCTTTCTGCATCTCAACGACGAACTCGCCGACAAGGGATTTTTCGTCACCGCCACGGACGACGTCATCAACTGGGCGCGCACCGGCTCGCTGATGTGGATGACGTTCGGTCTCGCCTGCTGCGCCGTCGAGATGATTCAGGCGGCGATGCCGCGCTATGATCTTGAGCGCTTCGGTTTTGCGCCGCGCGCGAGCCCGCGCCAGTCCGACTGCATCATCATCGCCGGCACGCTGACGAACAAAATGGCGCCGGCGATGCGCAAGGTCTACGACCAGATGCCGGAGCCGCGTTACGTGATCTCGATGGGCTCCTGCGCCAACGGCGGCGGCTACTATCACTATTCCTATTCAGTGGTGCGCGGCTGCGACCGCATCATTCCGGTCGACATCTATGTGCCGGGATGCCCGCCTTCGGCGGAGGCGCTCGTCTACGGCATGCTGCTGTTGCAGAAGAAAATCCGGCGCACGGGCACGATCGAGCGCTAACGACGACGAAACTGAGGAGTTGTCCGCCCTCGTCCTTCGAGACGCCCGTTCGCGCGGGCTCCTTAGGATGAGGTCGGGTCAAGCAATTCGCTCATCCTGAGGAGGCGGCGCAGCCGCCGTCTCGAAGGAAGAGGGAATTGCGGCAGGTCAAGGAATTTAGAATGTCGGCTGAGTTGGAAGCTCTCGGCGCTAGAATCAGCGGCGCCTTGCTCGGCGCGGTGACGGATGTGAAGGTCGCCTATGGCGAACTGACGCTGACCGTCGTGCGCGACCGCTGGCTTGAGGTCGCCGCTCATCTGCGCGACAGCCCCGACTGCCTTTTCTCGTGCTTCATCGACGTGACGGCGGCGGATTACCCGCAGCGGGCCGAGCGTTTCGAGGTCGTCGCGCATTTCCTCTCGCCTAAACACAACCGCCGTATCCGCATCAAGACGCCGGCGTCGGAAGAAACGCCTGTCGCCTCGCTCGTCACGCTCTATCCCGGCGCAGACTGGTTCGAGCGCGAGACTTACGATCTCTTCGGCGTGATCTTTTCCGGCCACCCCGATCTGCGCCGCATCATGACCGACTACGGCTTCGACGGTCATCCGCTGCGCAAGGACTTCCCGATGACGGGCTTCGTCGAGGTGCGCTACGACGACGAGCAGAAGCGCGTCGTTTATGAGCCGGTGCGGCTCAGCCAGGAATACCGCAACTTCGAATTCCTTTCGCCGTGGGAGGGCGTGCACTACGACCTTCCGGGCGACGAGAAGGCGAAGGGGCAGTCGTGAGTTGGCAGTCGGCAGTCGGCGATCGGCAATAGGACAAGCGCGATTGTGCCGATCGAGCGGCCGATAGAAGAGAACATCAGATCGTATCGCGATCTGCGGGTATGGAAGGAAGCTATGGACCTCGCTGTGGAATGCTACGCTTTGACCAAGGGATTTCCCAAGGAGGAAATCTTTGGCCTTACGTCGCAGATCAGACGCGCGGCGGCTTCGGTTCCGGCCAATATCGCTGAGGGCTACGGGCGTGATAGCGCAGGCCAATACGTCAATTTCCTGCGCACGGCCCAGGGCTCGTTGAAGGAATTGGAGACGCATCTCCTATTGGCGGAGCGGATCGGCTTGCTCACGTCGACCATAGTCGAGAAACCTCTCTCCCGATCGGAAGCCGTAGGAAAGATGTTGCGCGGCTTGATCCGATCGATTCAGCGGGCGTCTAGTCCGACTGCCGAAGCCCGACTGCCGACTGCCCAAGCGGTAGAAGGACGCAAGAAATGACCGACCAACCCGCTCCCGCCTCTCAAGGGCTACGTAACTTCAACATCAACTTCGGCCCGCAACATCCGGCGGCGCATGGCGTGCTGCGCCTGATCCTCGAGCTCGACGGCGAAGTCGTCGAGCGCGTCGACCCGCATGTGGGCTTTCTGCATCGCGGCACCGAAAAGCTGATGGAGTCGCGGACCTATCTGCAGAACGTGCCCTATTTCGATCGGCTCGACTATTGCGCGCCGATGAATCAGGAGCACGCCTTCTGCCTCGCCATCGAGCGTCTGCTCGGCGTCGAAGTTCCGCGCCGCGGCCAGCTCATTCGCGTGCTTTACGCCGAAATCGGCCGCCTCTTGTCGCATCTGCTCAACGTCACCTCGCAGGCGATGGACGTCGGCGCGCTCACCCCGCCGCTCTGGGGCTATGAAGAGCGCGAGAAGCTGATGGTGTTCTACGAGCGCGCCTCGGGCGCGCGCATGCACGCAAATTATTTCCGGCCCGGCGGCGTCGCGCGCGACCTGCCCGACCAGCTTGTCGAAGATATCGGCGCTTTTTGCGATCCGTTCCTCAAGGTTGTCGAGGATCTCGACGAACTCTTCATCGGCAATCGTATCTTCAAGCAGCGCAATGTCGACATCGGCGTCATCTCTCTTGAAGACGCCTGGAAATGGGGCTTCTCGGGGGTGATGGTGCGCGGCTCGGGCGCCGCCTGGGATCTGCGCAAGGCGCAGCCTTACGAATGCTACGAGGAAATGGAGTTCGACATTCCGGTCGGCAAGCATGGCGATTGCTACGACCGCGCCGTGATCCGGATGGAAGAGATGCGGCAGTCGACCTCGATCATGAAGCAATGCGTCGAAAAGCTGATGCGCGCCGAAAGCCGCGGCCCGGTGATGGCGCCTAATCACAAGATCACGCCGCCCTCACGCGGCGAGATGAAGCGCTCGATGGAAGCCTTGATCCATCACTTCAAGCTCTTCACCGAAGGCTTCCACGTGCCGCAGGGCGAGGTCTACGCCGCGGTCGAAGCGCCAAAGGGCGAATTCGGCGTCTATCTCGTGTCTGACGGCGGCGACAAGCCCTATCGCTGCAAAATTCGCGCGCCGGGCTTCGCGCATTTGTCCGCCATGGATTTTCTCTGCAAGAACCACATGCTCGCCGACGTCTCGGCGATTCTGGGTTCGCTCGACATCGTGTTCGGGGAGGTCGATCGCTAATGTCCGTCCGTCGTCTCGCCGAAAAACAGACAGAGAGCTTCGAGTTCACGCCCGAAAACAAGGCGTGGCTCGAGAAGCAGATCGCCAAATACCCCGATGGCCGCCAGGCCTCGATGGTCGTGCCGGCGCTGTGGCAGGCGCAAAAGCAGCATGACAATTGGTTGTCGCAGGCGGCGATCGAAAAAGTCGCGGACGCGCTCGGCATGGCGAAAATTCGCGTGCTCGAAATCGCGACCTTCTATTCGATGTTCAACCTCGAGCCCGTCGGCAAATATTTCATCCAGCTTTGCGGCACGACGCCGTGCCTGCTTGCCGGCTCTGACGACCTTATCGCGGTGCTGCATCGCCGGGTCGGTCCTCAGCGGCGCGTGACTGACGACGGGCTGTTTTCCTGGCTCGAGGTCGAATGCCTCGGCGCGTGCTGCAACGCGCCGATGGTGCAGATCAACGACGACTATTACGAGGATCTGACCGCCGAGAATTTCGAGAAGCTTCTCGACAATCTCGCCGCGGGTCGCCCGGTGAAGATCGGCTCGCAAATCGGGCGCGTCTCTTCGGAGCCGGTCGGCAAGCTGACGAGTCTGACCTCGCTTTACGGCGACGGCGCGAAGTAGCGGAGGGAAGAGGAAAAACCATGCTTTCCGACGCAGATCGTATCTTCACCAATCTTTATGGCCTGGGCGACAGATCGCTTGCGGGCGCGCGAAAGCGCGGCCAGTGGGACAACACCAAGGCGCTGCTCGACAAGGGTCGCGACTCGATCATCAATGAGATGAAGGCGTCGGGTCTGCGCGGGCGCGGCGGCGCCGGATTTTCGACGGGCCTGAAATGGTCCTTTATGCCGAAGGAAATCGATCCCAAGCGGCCGCACTATCTCGTCATCAACGCCGACGAGTCGGAGCCCGGCACGTGCAAGGATCGCGAGATCATGCGCAACGATCCGCACACGCTGGTCGAAGGCGCGCTCATCGCGAGCTTCGCCATGGGCGCGCATGCCTGTTACATTTACATCCGCGGCGAGTTCATCGCCGAGCGCGTCGCGCTCCAGAAGGCCATTGACGAAGCCTATGATGCGCGGCTGATCGGCAAGGACAACGTCCACGGCTATCCCTTCGACCTCTACGTCCATCACGGCGCGGGCGCTTATATTTGCGGCGAGGAGACCGCGCTGCTTGAAAGCCTCGAAGGCAAGAAGGGCATGCCGCGCTTAAAGCCGCCGTTCCCGGCCAATGTCGGCCTCTATGGCTGCCCGACGACGGTCAATAACGTCGAGTCGATCGCCGTCGCGCCGACCATTCTGCGCCGCGGCGCCGCTTGGTTCGCCGGCATCGGCAAGCCCAACAACACGGGCACCAAGCTCTTTTCGATTTCCGGCCACGTCAATCGGCCGTGCAACGTCGAAGAGGCGATGTCGATCTCGTTCCGCGAATTGATCGAGACCCATTGCGGCGGCGTGCGCGGCGGGTGGGACAATCTGCTCGCGGTCATTCCCGGCGGCTCATCGGTGCGCTGCGTGCCGTCGCATGAGATCGTCGACTGTCCGATGGATTTCGACAGCCTGGTGGCGTTGAAGTCCGGCCTCGGCACGGCGGCGGTGATCGTCATGGACAAATCGACCGACATCATCCGCGCCATCGCGCGCCTCTCTTACTTTTACAAGCACGAGAGCTGTGGCCAGTGCACGCCCTGCCGCGAGGGCACGGGCTGGATGTGGCGCGTTTTGCAGCGCATGGTCGAAGGCCGCGCGCATAAAAAAGAGATCGACATGCTGTTCGATGTGTCAAAGCAGATCGAAGGCCACACGATCTGCGCGCTCGGCGACGCCGCGGCCTGGCCGATCCAGGGGCTCATCACGCATTTCCGCGACGTGATCGAACATCGCATCGATCAATATGCGGCCAATCCGCATCCCGATCCGATCCGCGTGGCGGCCGAGTGATATGATCGAACCCATCGAGACTTCGGAGAGAGCGAAGTGACCAAGATTCTCGTCGATGGCGTCGAAGTGGACGTGCCCGGGGATTTCACCCTGCTGCAGGCCTGCGAGCAGGCCGGCGCCGAGATTCCGCGCTTCTGTTATCACGAGCGCCTGTCGATCGCCGGCAACTGCCGCATGTGCCTCGTCGAGGTGAAGGGCGGGCCGCCGAAGCCGCAGGCCTCCTGCGCCATGTCGGTGAAGGATTTGCGCCCCGGTCCGAACGGCGCGCCGCCGGAAGTCCTCACCAAATCGCCGATGGTGAAGAAGGCGCGCGAAGGGGTGATGGAGTTCCTGCTGATCAACCATCCGCTGGATTGCCCGATCTGCGATCAGGGCGGCGAATGCGATCTGCAGGATCAGGCGCTCGTCTTTGGCGTCGACAGCTCGCGTTTTCATGAAAACAAGCGCGCGGTCGAGGACAAATATATCGGCGTCCTGGTCAAGACCGAGATGAACCGCTGCATCCATTGCACGCGTTGCGTCCGCTTCACGGCGGAAGTCGCCGGCACGGGCGACATGGGCGCGATCGGCCGCGGCGAAGATATGGAGATCACCACCTATCTCGAAAGCGCGATGAGCTCCGAGCTGCAGGGCAATGTCGCGGATCTCTGTCCCGTCGGCGCGCTGCTGCCCAAGCCGCAAAGCTTCCGTGGCCGTCCCTGGGAATATCAGAAGACTGAGACAATCGACGTCATGGACGCGCTTGGCTCGGCGATCCGCGTCGACTCGCGCGGCCGTGAAGTCATGCGAATTCTGCCGCGCATCAACGACCTCGTGAATGAGGAGTGGATTTCCGACAAGACGCGCCAGATTGTCGACGGTCTGAAGACGCAGCGTCTTGATCGCCCCTATATCCGCGAGAATGGCAGACTGCGTCCGGCCTCCTGGCAGGAGGCGCTCGCCGCCGTCGCCGCCAAAACCAAGGCGACGTCCGCGTCGCGCATCGGCGGGCTTGTGGGCGATCTCGCCGCGGTCGAAGAGACCTTCGCGCTGAAGCTCCTCGCCGAGCAGCTTGGAACGCCAAATCTCGATTGCCGTCAGGACGGCGCCAAACTCGATCCGAAATTCGGCCGGGCCTCTTATCTCTTCAACGCGACGGTCGCGGGAATCGAGCAGGCGGGCGCCGCGCTCATCATCGGCGCCAATCCGCGCAAGGAAGCGCCTGTTCTCAACGCGCGGCTCCGCAAGCGCTGGCTCAAAGGCGACTTCAAGATCTCGCTTGTCGGCGAGCGCGCCGATCTCACCTACGATTACGACTATCTGGGCGCCGGGCCGGAATCGCTTCTGCAGTTCATCCGCTCGGCAAAGCCGGCTGAGAAGCTGCTGGTCATCGTCGGGCAAGGCGCTCTGTCGCGAGACGACGGCGAGGCGGCGCTTACGCTCGCCGCTCAGGCCGCGCAAAGGCTCGGCGGTCTTAGCGACGGCTGGAACGGCTTCTCGGTCCTGCATACGGCGGCCGCGCGCGTCGGCGCGCTCGACCTCGGCTTCACGCCGAGCGCCGGCGGGTTGGATGCGCGCGCCATGGCGAAGGCCGGCGCGCTCGATCTCATCTTCAACCTCGGCGCTGACGAAATCGCGATCGAACCCGGGGCTTTCGTGGTTTACATCGGCACGCATGGCGATCGCGGCGCGCATCGCGCCGACGTGATCCTGCCCGGCGCCGCCTATACGGAAAAATCCGGGCTTTACGTCAATACGGAAGGCCGCGTGCAGCGCGCCTTCCGCGTGGTGTTTCCCCCGGGGGAAGCGCGTGAGGATTGGGCGGTGCTGCGTGCCCTTTCCGGCGCGCTCGGCGCTCCGCTGCCTTTCGATTCGCTTGCGGCGTTGCGCCGGCTGCTCGTCGAGTCCCACCCGCACTTCTCGGAACCGGATGAGATTGCGCTGGGCGAACACGCGCAGGTCGTCGCTCTCGCCAACCATCCGGCCGTGGCGATGAAGGATTCTTTCGCGCCGGCGATCCAAAACTTCTACTTCACAAATCCGATCGCCCGCGCCTCGGCGGTCATGGCGGAATGTTCGGCGCTGGCGCAGGGCCGGCTTGCTCAGGCGGCGGAATAGGAGCTTTGGACGTGAGCGACGGTTGGGCGAGCGCCATTTCGGATTTCTTCATCGCGTATCCGCTTGTTCTCGCGCTCGTGAAGAGCGTTTTGCTGGCGGTCGCGTTGCTCATCTATGTGGCCTATGTGATCCTCGCCGACCGCAAGATCTGGGCGGCGGTGCAGTTGCGCCGCGGACCGAATGTTGTCGGACCCTGGGGGCTGCTGCAGAGCTTCGCAGACTTCCTCAAGTTCGCGCTCAAGGAGCCGGTGATTCCGGACGTCGCCAACAAGGGCGTTTTCCTGTTCGCGCCCTTCATCATGGCGACGCTCTCGATCGCCGCCTGGGCCGTCATTCCGGTCGCCGACGGCTGGGCGGTCGGCGACATCAATGTCGGGATTCTCTATATTTTCGCGCTGTCCTCGCTCGGCGTCTATGGCGTCATCATGGGCGGCTGGGCGTCGAACTCGAAATATCCGTTCCTGTCCGCGCTCCGCTCGGCGGCGCAGATGGTCTCCTACGAAGTCTCGATCGGCTTCGTCATTATCACGGTGCTGCTCTGCGCCGGTTCGCTCAATCTGACCGACATCGTCAATGCGCAGGATACGTCCTACGGCATGGCCGGCTGGTATTGGCTGCGCCTGTTCCCGATGTTCGTCGTCTTCTTCGTTTCGGCGCTCGCCGAGACCAATCGTCCGCCGTTCGATCTCGTGGAGGCGGAGTCTGAGCTCGTCGCCGGCTTCATGATCGAATATTCCGCGACGCCCTACGTTCTGTTCATGCTCGCCGAATATGTGGCGATCGTCACCATGTGCGCGCTGCTGACGATCCTGTTCTTCGGCGGCTGGCTGCCGCCGATCAAAATCGCGCCGTTCACCTATGTGCCGGGCGTGATCTGGTTCACGCTGAAGGTGAGCTTCTTCTTCTTCTTCTTCGCCATGGTGAAGGCTTTCGTGCCGCGCTATCGCTACGATCAGCTGATGCGTTTGGGCTGGAAAGTCTTTCTGCCGATCTCCCTCGCCATGGTCGTCATCGTCGCCGCCGTGCTGCAGTTCTGGCCGGCGGGACCGGCAGGCAGTTGAGGCCGTCATGAAACTCGATCAAGCCGCCAAGTCGCTCTTCCTCACCGAGTTCGTCGGCGCATTTCTGCTGTCGATGCGCTACTTCTTCAAGCCGAAGGCGACGATCAACTATCCGCACGAAAAGAATCCGCAGTCGCCGCGCTACCGCGGCGAGCATGCGCTGCGCCGCTATCCCAATGGCGAGGAGCGGTGCATCGCCTGCAAGCTGTGCGAGGCCATCTGTCCTGCGCAGGCGATCACCATCGAAGCCGGACCGCGCCGCAACGACGGCACCCGCCGCACGACGCGCTACGACATCGACATGGTCAAATGCATCTATTGCGGCTACTGCCAGGAAGCCTGCCCGGTCGACGCCATCGTCGAGGGGCCAAATTCGGAATTCTCGGTCGAGACGCGCGAGGAGCTCTACTACAACAAGGAGCGTCTGCTCGAGAACGGCGACCGCTGGGAGCGCGAGATCGCGCGCAACATCGCGATCGATTCGCCCTATCGCTGACGAGAGCCAATTGGGCCGCGATGACGTCGCACGCCCATGAGAAGAGGATGAGGACGTGCAGGCCGTATTTTTCTACCTTTTCGCCACGATCATGATCGCCTCGGCCGGCGTCGTGATCTTCGCGCGCAATCCGGTGCACTCGGTGCTCTTTCTCATCCTCGCCTTCTGCAATGGCGCGGGGCTGTTTCTGCTCGCCGGCGCGGAGTTCCTGGCGATGATCCTGATCGTTGTCTATGTCGGCGCGGTCGCGGTGCTGTTCCTGTTCGTCGTCATGATGCTCGACGTCGATTTCGCGGAGCTGAAGCAGGGGTTCGCGAAATATCTTCCGGTCGGCGTCGGGGTTGGCGTCGTCGTCCTCGCGGAATTAGGTTTCGTCGCGCTCGGCTGGAGTTCGGCCCCCTCGGCGGCAGACGCCGCCGCCAATCCGATCATTCCGCAAATGAGCAACACCGCGGCGCTCGGCCAAATCCTCTACACGAAATATGTGATCTTCTTTCAGGCGTCGGCGCTTGTGCTACTCACCGCCATGATCGGCGCCATCGTGCTGACGCTGCATCACAAGCCCAACATCAAGCGGCAGAAGATCGCCGAGCAGAACGCGCGCACGCGCGAAAATGTGATCGAGATCAAAAAAGTTCCGTTCCGGACCGGCGTCTAACGAGGACATCCATGCTGACCATCGGCCTCACGCATTACCTCGTCGTCGCAGCGGTCCTGTTCACGCTCGGCGTCGCCGGCATCATCCTCAACCGCAAGAACATCATCGTCATTCTCATGTCGGTTGAGCTGATCCTGCTTGCGGTCAATCTGAACTTCGTCGCCTTCTCGCAGTCGCTCGCCGATTTGACGGGTCAGGTGTTCGCGCTCTTCGTGCTGACCGTCGCTGCGGCGGAGGCGGCGATCGGCCTCGCCATACTCGTCACCTTCTATCGCAACCGCGGCACGATCGCCGTCGAAGACATCAATTCCTTGAAGGGCTGACCCCAGCGATGATTTACGCCATCGTCTTTCTTCCGCTTGTCGGCTTTCTGATCGCAGGCGCGCTCGGACCTTGGATCGGGGTGCGCGCCTCGGAGTTCGTCACGACGGGCTTCTTGATGATCTGCGCCGTGCTGTCGTGGATCGTCTTCTTCGACGTCGCGCTCGGCCACGATCACGGCTATGCGCCGATTATCGCCAATTGGATGACCGTGGGCGACCTCAAGGTCGACTGGGCGCTGCGGGTCGACACGCTGACGGCGGTGATGCTCGTCGTCGTCAACACGGTGTCGAGCCTCGTGCATCTCTATTCCATCGGCTACATGCACGAGGATCCGGATCGCCCGCGCTTCTTCGCTTATTTGTCGCTGTTCACTTTCGCCATGCTGATGCTGGTGACGGCCGACAATCTCGTGCAGATGTTCTTTGGCTGGGAGGGCGTCGGTCTGGCGTCCTATCTGCTCATCGGCTTCTGGTATCAAAAGCCCTCGGCCAACGCCGCCGCGATCAAGGCCTTCGTCGTCAACCGCGTCGGCGACTTTGGCTTCGCGCTCGGGATTTTCCTCGTCTTCCAGCTGACGAAGTCGCTTGGTTTTGAGGAGGTCTTCGCCGCCGTCCCGGGTCTTGCCGGCAAGACGATCCATGTCTTCGGCATGGATGTCGACGCGCTGACGCTCGCCACCTTCCTGCTCTTCATCGGCGCGATGGGCAAGTCGGCGCAATTCCTGCTGCACACCTGGCTGCCGGACGCGATGGAGGGCCCGACGCCCGTCTCGGCGCTCATTCACGCCGCGACGATGGTGACCGCCGGCGTCTTCATGGTCGCGCGCCTTTCGCCGATTTTCGAATATGCGCCGGCGACTCTCGAATTCGTGACGCTGGTCGGGGCGGTAACCGCCATTTTCGCCGCCACGGTCGGTCTCGTTCAAAACGACATCAAGCGCGTCATCGCCTATTCGACCTGCTCGCAGCTCGGCTATATGTTCGTTGCGGAAGGGGTCGGCGCCTATAGCATCGGCGTCTATCATCTTTTCACCCACGCCTTCTTCAAGGCGCTGCTCTTCCTGGGCGCGGGATCCGTGATTCATGCCATGCATCACGAGCAGGACATGCGCAACATGGGCGGGTTGCGTAAGGACATTCCCTTCACCTTCGCAATGATGATCATCGGCACGCTCGCGCTCACGGGCTTCCCGTTCACCGCCGGTTTCTATTCCAAGGACGCGATCATCGAAGCAGCCTACGCCGCGGGCGAACATCATCACGTCGCGATGTTCGCCTTTGTCGCGACCGTGGTCGCCGCCGGCCTGACGTCATTCTATTCCTGGCTGCTGGTGTTCATGACCTTCTTCGGCGCCCGTAAGGCGCATGCCGTTCAATCGGACCATGCGGATGAGGAGCCGACGGCGGCGGAATTAGCCCATGCGGATGGCGATCACACCCATCAGGATCATTCGCACGACCACGACCATGGCCATCACGCGCCGCACGAGTCGCCGATCGTCATGCTGGCGCCGCTGGCGGTGCTCGGTCTCGGCGCTCTCGGCGCGGGAATCGTCTTTGGCAAATACTTCATCGGCCATGATTACGATGAATTCTGGAAAGGCGCTCTTTTCACCGGCCGCGACAATCACATCATCCATAAGTTCCATGACGTGTCGCTCGGCGTCGGTCTTGCGCCGACCGTGGTGATGGCTCTGGGCTTCGTCGTTGCGCTGTATTTCTACGTGCTGAAGCCGGGAACCGCGCAGGCGCTGGCGAGGGCCTTCCCGCGTCTTTACCGGTTCCTGCTCAACAAATGGTATTTCGACGAGCTCTACGACTTCCTGTTCGTTCGGCCGGCCTTTGCGCTCGGCAGAATGTTCTGGAAGGGCGGCGACGGCGCGATCATCGATGGCCTCGGGCCTGACGGCGTGGCGGCGCGAGTGGCCGATGGCGCAAGGCTCGCCGTGCGCTTGCAGACCGGCTACGTCTATCACTACGCCTTCGCCATGCTCATCGGCGTCGCGGCGGTCGTCACATACTTCGTCGCCGGGGGGCTGCGCTGATGTTTGGTTTCGGCATTCTCTCCGGCGTCACCTTTCTGCCGCTGGTCGGCGTCGCCTTCCTGCTGACGCAGAAGGGCGACGATGAAGCGAGCCTGCGCAATATCCGATGGGCGACGCTGGCGACGACGATTGCGACCTTCGCATTATCGCTTGTCATCTGGTCCGGCTTCGACACGACGAGCGCGGCGTTCCAGTTCGTCGAGGGGAAAAACTGGCTTGGCTCGGGCCTCGTCTACAAGATGGGCGTCGACGGCTTTTCGATGCCCTTCGTTCTGCTGACGACCTTCCTGATGCCCTTCGCCATTCTCGCCTCCTGGGACTCGATCCAGAAGCGCGTGAAGGAATATATGATCGCCTTCCTGGTGCTCGAGACGCTGATGATCGGCGTCTTCTGCGCGCTAGACATCGTGCTGTTCTATCTTTTCTTCGAGGGCGGCCTCATCCCGATGTTTCTCATCATCGGAATTTGGGGCGGCAAGCGGCGCGTCTACGCGAGCTTTAAATTCTTTCTCTACACGCTTGTCGGCTCGCTCCTCATGCTGGTCGCGATCCTTGCCATGTATGGCAAAGCCGGCACGACCGACATCACCGTGCTGCTGCATACCGACTTCCCCAAGGAGATGCAGACCTGGCTGTGGCTCGCCTTCTTCGCCTCCTTCGCGGTGAAGATGCCGATGTGGCCGGTGCACACCTGGCTGCCTGACGCGCACGTCGAGGCGCCGACGGCGGGCTCCGTGATCCTTGCGGCGATTCTGCTGAAGATGGGCGGCTACGGCTTCATCCGCTTCTCGCTGCCGATGTTTCCGGACGCTTCGACCAATTTCGCGCCGCTCATCTACGCGCTGTCGGTGATCGCGATCGTCTACACCTCGCTCGTCGCGCTCGTTCAGGAAGACATCAAGAAGCTCATCGCCTATTCGTCCGTCGCGCATATGGGCTTCGTCACGATGGGCCTCTTCACGCTCAATGCGCAGGGCATGCAGGGCGCGATCTTCCAGATGATCTCGCACGGCCTCGTCTCCGGCGCGCTGTTCCTTTGCGTCGGCGTGATCTACGACCGCATGCATACGCGTGAGATCTCCGCCTATGGCGGCCTCGTCAACCGCATGCCGATCTACGCCTTCGTGTTCATGCTGTTCACCATGGCGAATGTCGGCCTGCCGGGAACGACGGGCTTCATTGGCGAGTTCCTGTCGCTGACCGGCGCGTTCCAGGCGAATAGCTGGGTCGCGCTGATCGCGACGAGCGGCGTCGTTCTTTCTGCGGCGTACGCCCTCTATCTCTACCGCCGCGTGATTTTCGGGGTCTTGGACAAGGCCAGCCTCAAGAACATCACCGATCTGACGCCGCGCGAGATTGCGATCTTCACGCCGCTTGTGTTGCTCACGATTTACTACGGCGTGCAGCCGCAGGCCATTCTGAACGCGACGCAGGCGTCGGTCGACAATCTCATCCAGACCCATACGGCGCTCATCGACGCGGTTAAGCTCGCGGCCGCTGGCCAATGACGGATCGCTGACGATGCCCTTTTTCGTTCAACTCGCGCATCATTTTCTTCCCGAGACCATTCTCGCCGTCGGCGTGATGGCGCTGATCCTCATCGGCGCCTTCCGAGGCGAGCGCGGTTTTGGCCTCGTCGACGAAATGGCGGTCGGCATTCTAGGCCTCGCCTTGGTCGCGATTGCTTTGTCGAGCACGCCGGACACGAGCATCTTCGACGGCGCCTATATCGACGACGGGTTCTCGCGCTTCATGAAGGCGCTGACGCTCATCGGCGCGATCGTGTCGATTCTGCTGTCCGTCGACTGGCTGCAACGCAACGGGCTCGAGAAATTCGAATATCCGGTGCTCATCATTCTCTCGACGCTCGGCATGTTGCTGCTGATTTCGGCCGATAATCTCATCGCGCTCTATCTCGGCCTCGAACTGATGTCGCTGGCGCTCTATGTCATGGCCGCCTTTGCGCGCGACGACGGGCGATCGTCGGAGGCGGGGCTGAAATATTTCGTGCTCGGCGCGCTCTCTTCCGGCATGATGCTTTACGGCGCGTCGCTGCTCTATGGCTTCTCCGGAACGGTGTCTTTCGCCGGGATCGCGGCGGTCGTCTCGACCTCGGCCCCGATCGGCGTGATCTTCGGGCTGGTCTTCGTCCTGGCCGCGCTCGCCTTTAAAATGTCGGCGGCGCCGTTCCATATGTGGACGCCCGACGTCTATCAGGGCGCGCCGACGCCGGTCACCGCCTTCTTCGCTTCGGCCGCCAAAATGGCGGCGGTGGCGATCACCGTGCGCATTGTCATTACCGCCTTCCCGGGCGTGAAAGACCAATGGCGCCAGATCATCATCTTCATCGCCATCGCTTCGATGCTGCTCGGCTCTTTCGCGGCTATCGGACAGGAGAACATCAAGCGTCTGATGGCCTATTCCTCGATCGGCCATATGGGCTTTGCGCTGATCGGACTGGCTGCCGGCGACGAGGCGGGCGTGCGCGGCGTCGCGATCTACCTCACGATCTATCTGATCATGACGCTGGGGACCTTCGCCGCCATTCTCGCGATGCGCGTCGAAGGCAGATATGTCGAGAACGTCTCCGACCTCGCCGGCCTGTCGCGCACCAATAGCTGGATGGCCTTCTTCCTGGCGATGCTGATGTTCTCGCTTGCCGGCGTTCCGCCGCTCGCAGGCTTTTTCGCCAAATATTACGTGCTCCTCGCCGCGGTCGACGCGGGCCTCTTTGGCCTCGCGGTGATCGGCGTCCTGGCGAGCGCGGTCGCCGCCTATTATTATCTGCGGGTCGTCAAGGTCATGTATTTCGACGAGCCGGCGCCGGCCTTCGACCGCGCGCCGATGGCGCTGCGCGCCGTGCTTGGCGCCTCCACGCTGGCGCTGCTTGGCTTTTGGGTCTATCCCTCCCCAGTCATGGATGCGGCGGCGGCGGCGGCGAAGTCGCTTTTCTAGGGAGGTAATTCGCGCGTGGAGTTGGGATCATTGGCGCGCGCCCGCGGCGTGCGCCTCCTCGCGCTGGAGAGCGTCGATTCGACCAATGACGAGGCCCGACGTCTGATCGAGGCCGGCGAGCGCGGACCTTTATGGGTGGTCGCCGCGCGGCAGACGCGCGGCCATGGCCGTCTCGGACGCGAATGGATTTCGCCGCCGGGCAATCTTCATGCGAGCCTTGTTCTTAGCGATTTTGGCGACGCCGCCGTGGCGCCGCAGCTCGGCTTCGTGTCGGGCGTCGCGGCCATGCGCGGCCTGCGCGCCGCGACGGGCGGCGCCGGCCGCTTTGCGCTGAAATGGCCCAATGATCTTCTGCTCGATGGCGCCAAGCTCGGCGGAATTTTGCTTGAAAATGTCGGCGTTCCGACAGGCGATGCGCGCGCGCCGCGCGCCTTCGTCGCGATCATTGGCCTTGGCGTCAACTGCGCCGAGGCGCCGCGCGATCTGCCCTTTGAAGCGCGCGCGCTGGCGTCGATCGGGCCGAACGCGCCGGACGCTGCTACGCTCTTTACGCATCTGTCGGACGCGCTCGTCGAAACGCTTGATCTTTGGCAGGGCGGCGATGGCTTCGCCCGCATCCGAGACGCTTGGCTCAAGGACGCCGCATATCTCGGCGCCCTAATCCGCGTTGAGCTGCCGCGCGAGACCGTCGAGGGGCGTCTCGCGAGCATCGACGCGATCGGCCGTCTCGTGCTGGCGACGCAGGACGGCGAGCGTGTCATCGAGGCGGGCGACGTGTCGCTCGGCCCGCGGCAGACCATGGCGGGAGGCGTCGCATGACGACGCCGGACGCAGACCTCGTCTTCGTGCCGCTCGGCGGCTTGGGCGAAATCGGCATGAACATGGCGCTCTACGGCTACGGGCCGCCAAAAGCGCGCAAATGGCTGATGGTTGACTGCGGCCTGGGCTTTCCGGGGCCGGAGGCGCCCGGCGTCGACCTCGTCTTCGCCGACATCGCCTTCGTCGAGAAGATCGCGCGCGATCTCGTCGGCATTTGCATCACCCATGCCCATGAGGATCATATCGGCGGGCTCGCGACCTTATGGCCGCGGCTCAAATGCCGAGTCTTCGCCACCCCCTTCGCCGCGGGCCTCTTGGAAGTGCGGCGGTTGAACGAACCTGGCGCGCCGAAGATCGACATTTCCCTGACGCATGCCGGCGCAAAGCTCGATCTCGATCCGTTCCAAGTCGAATATGTCGCGGTCGCGCACTCGATTCCGGAAGCGAATGCGCTCGCGATCCGAACGCCGCTCGGCTTGCTGCTTCACACCGGCGACTGGAAGATCGATCCGCAGCCCGGCGTCGGAACGCGCATCGACGAGGCGCGGCTCCGCGCGCTTGGGGACGAGGGCGTCACGGCGCTCATCTGCGACTCGACCAACATCCTGCGCGAGGGCGACAGTTTTTCGGAAGCCGACGTCGCGCGCACGTTGCGCACGCTGATCGCCGAAGCGCCGGGCCGGGTGCTGGTCACAACCTTCGCGTCCAACATCGCGCGGCTGCGCGGCATCGGCGAAGCGGCGCAGGCCTGCGGGCGCACCGTCGTCGTCGCCGGCAGGGCGATGGATCGCGCCATCCAGGTCGCGCGAGACTGCGGCTATCTCGACGGGTTGCCCGGATTTCACGCGCCAGAATTGCTGCCGACCTTGCCGCGCGACAAGACCGTGGTCATCGCGACCGGAAGCCAGGGCGAGTACCGCGCCGCCATGGCCCGGGCGGCGGTGAACGAACATCCGGCGATCAAGCTTGTCGCGGGCGATCGGGTGATCTTCTCGTCTCGCGTCATTCCGGGAAATGCGCGCGACGTCTTTCGCGTCATCAACGCTCTTTGCGACATCGGCGTCGAGGTCATCACCGACCACGACCACCTCGTGCATTGTTCAGGCCATCCGCGTCGCGGCGAAGTCACGCAAATGTACGAATGGATCCGGCCGCAGATCGCCGTGCCGGCGCATGGCGAGGCGCATCATCTCACGGCGCACGCGGCCTTCGCCAAATCGCATGGCGTTTCGCAAGTCGTCTCGGCGCGCAATGGCGACATCGTGCGACTGGCGCCCGGCGCGCCGGGCATCATCGGGAAGGCCCCGCACGGCCGTCTGATGAAGGATGGCGACGTCGTCATCACTGACGACGACAGCGCCGTGCGCGACCGCTTGCGCCTTTCTGTCACCGGCGTCATTTCCATCGCGCTGGCGGTCGACCGCAAGGGCGAGCTTGTCGGCGATCCGGACGTCGTCTTCGCCGGGGTGCCGAAACGCGGCAAATTCGGCGAGGAGATGGGCGAAGTCATTGACGAGGCGATGTTCGCGGCTTTCGAGGGACTGTCGCGTCCGCGCCGCCGCGACGCCGACGCCGTTTCAAAGGCGATCGAGCGCGCCGTTCGCGGCGCCGTATCGTCCGTCTGGGGCAAGAAGCCCACCGTGCATGTGATGGTCGTAGCCACCTGAGCGGCGACGCGCTCAGGCGGAACGCCTTTTAGAAGGCGTAAAACTTTTGGGTCTTGCCGTCCGTCGTCGTGATGGTGAATCCGCTGACGTAAAAGCACTCCTGCGCGCCGGGCAGCTTGAACTTGTCGCCCTTCTTCATGGCCTTTCCGTAGACCTTCGAGGAGGTCGGCGCGGCGCATTCGCCGCCGTCGATCGCCACGGCCTTAACCGCGACCTTGTCCTTCTTGACCTTGCATTCGACCTCGCCGTCGAACTTTTTATTGCAGTCGAAGGCCTCCTCCGCGTGAGCAAAGGCGGGCGATAAAATCAGCGCTAAGAGAGGCAGGAACTTTTTCATTATTTACTCCATCATCGCTGAGCAGGCGCAGGTGCGTCAGGCAGGGCCTGCGCGAGGCGGGCGCCCCGGTTGGGCCCAGCCAGCAGGTCGGGAGTTTTCCCAATCACATAAGTATAAAAACCATGTGACAGCGTTCTCGTTTTCGCGCTCGCAAAGCCGTCACCCTTCTTTTCGGTCGCGGCGTCGGCGCCAGGCGGATACGCTACACGTGGAGCGAATCGCGCATGGACGGTAGGCCCGCCTTTTACGAATTCTTCGCCGGCGGCGGCATGGCCCGCGCCGGTCTCGGCGACGGCTGGCGCTGCCTTTTCGCCAATGACTTCGATCGCAAGAAAGCCGAAAGCTACCGCGCCAATTGGGGCGGCGAGGCGCTGCACGTCGGCGACGTGCACGAGTTATCCACAGCGCAATTGCCAGGCCGCGCCGATCTCGTCTGGGCGTCCTTCCCCTGTCAGGACCTGTCGCTCGCCGGGGCAGGCGCGGGACTAAAGGGCGAAAGGTCCGGGACGTTCTGGCCGTTCTGGGATTTGATGAAGGCGCTCCGCAAGGAGGGCCGTGCGCCGTCGGTCATCGTGCTCGAAAACGTCTGCGGCGCGCTGACCTCGCATGGCGGCAAGGATTTTACCAAAATCTGCGAGGCGCTGGCGAAAGAGGGCTACAGATTTGGCGCGCTGGTCATCGACGCGGCGCTGTTCGTGCCGCAATCGCGCCCGCGCCTGTTCATCATTGCGGCGCGAGAGGATGTCGCGGTTTCTTCGTCGCTCGCCATCCGTCATTGCGAGGAGCGCAGCGACGAAGCAATCCACAAATCTCCTGATGGCCCTGGATTGCTTCGCTTCGCTCGCAATGACGCGACGTTTCACACACGCGCGCTTGTCGCAGCGCATGAGCGTCTGCCGAAGCGGCTACGCGACAACTGGCTCTGGTGGGATTTGCCGGCGCCGCCTGTGCGCAATAAATCGCTGATCGACGCGATTGAAGACGCTCCGACGGATGTGGCGTGGCATAGCGTAAGCGAGACCAATGCGCTCATCGCGATGATGAGCGACGTCAATCTCGCGAAGATCGCCGAGGCGAAACGCGCCGGGCGCAAAATGGTCGGAACGCTCTATCGTCGCACGCGCTATCACTTCGGCGAAAAAATCCAGCGCGCCGAGGCGCGCTTTGACGAGATCGCCGGTTGTCTGCGCACGCCGGCCGGCGGCTCGAGCCGGCAATATGTGCTGGTCGTCGACAAGGGCAGAGTGCGCTCGCGGCTGATGTCGGCGCGCGAGACCGCGCGGCTGATGGGCCTGCCGGACGAATATGTTTTGCCTGAGAATTACAACGAGGCCTACCATTTAACTGGTGACGGCGTCGTCGTGCCGGTCGTGCGCCATCTCGCGGCGAGCCTGTTAGGGCCGTTGCTGAATACATGCGCCGTACAGGAGGCGGCTTGAGCCCCCTCCCTAACCCTCCCCCGCTGCACGGGAGAGGGAGGCTCCCTCTCCCGCAAGTGAAGCGCGGCGGGGGAGGGCTGGGGAGGGGGCATTGCGCGTGACCGTCAAAGAAACGCGCGAACACCGCTCCGCCATCATGCGCGCGGTGAAGGGGCGCGACACCGCTCCTGAAATCGCCGTTCGGACGATGTTGAGGCGTTTCGCGCCGTTCTATCGGCTGCATCGCAAGGACGTTCCCGGCAATCCCGACATCGCCTACATCGGCCGCAAGCTGGCGATCTTCGTCCATGGCTGCTTCTGGCACGGGCATGATTGCCCGCGCGGCGCGCGCAGCCCTAAGGCCAACGCCGACTATTGGCGCGCCAAGATCGCGCGAAACGTTGCGCGCGACGCCGCGCATCGCGAAAAGCTCGCGGCGATCGGCTGGCGCGCGCTCGTCATCTGGGAATGCGAGCTGAAAGATAAAGCCGGCGTGGAAAAGCAGCTGCGTGAATTTCTGGGGTAGGGGGCGCATACCTCCCCTTGCGGGGAGGTCGCGCCGCAAAGCGGCGCGGGTGGGGGCTTTTCACCCCACCCTGTTCGCTTCGCGAACCACCCTCTCCGTCAAGTAGAGGGAGACGCCCCCTCAATCCTTGGCGCGCTCGACATAGGCGCCGTCTTCGGTCTGGATGACGACACGCGTGCCAGGCTGAATATGCGGCGGGACCATCACGCGCGCGCCATTGGCGAGCTTCGCCGGCTTATAGGACGAGGACGCGGTCTGGCCCTTCATCGCCGGCTCTGTCTCCATGATCTCCAGCGTCACGCGCGGCGGCAACTGAATGCCAACGGCGACGCCGTTGAACATCGACAGGATGCAGACCATGCCCTCCTGCAGCCACTGCGCCTGATCGCCGATCACATCGGCGGGCACGATGATCTGCTCATAGCTCGCCTGATTCATGAAGTGATAGCCGTCGCCGTCATTGTAGAGATAGCTGAAATCCTGATCCTCGACGAAGGCGCGCTCGACCTGTTCGGTCGTCTTGTAGCGGTCCGTCGTTTTGACGCCGTCCGAGAGTCGGCGCATGTCGATCTGCGTCGTCGGCGTGCCCTTGCCGGGGAAAAAACTTTCGGCGGTCAGGACGACGTAAAGCTGCCCGTCATCTCTCTCGATGATATTGCCTTTGCGAATCGAACTGGCGATGACTTTCACGTCCGTATCCCTTATTGCCGGCCTGGTTTATGAACGGCGGTCAGACCATATTTCGGGCGCGCCGGCAATCCGGGGCCCCCCTCGCGGGAGACCTTATGACGCGCGCGTCGCCTTGGTGGGCTCGGGATGTTTATGCCGACCGCAAGCCCTTTCTCAAGGCGCGGGCGGCGATCGCCGCCGCCACCCGACGCTTCTTCGCCGCGGAAGGCTTCGCCGAGGTCGAAACGGCGGCGCTTCAGCTATCCGGCGGCAATGAAACGCATCTTTCGGCCTTCGCGACGGAGCTGATCGGCTCGGCCGGCGAGCGGAGCCGGCTTTACCTCCATACTTCGCCGGAGTTTTCCTGCAAGAAGCTGCTCGCGGCGGGCGAGGAGCGCATTTTCACCCTTGCGCATGTCTTCCGCAATCGCGAGCGCTCCGCCCTGCACCATCCGGAATTCACCATGCTGGAGTGGTACCGCAGTGAGGCGCCGACGCTGCGGCTGATGGAGGACTGCGCCGGACTGCTGGCGAGCGCGGCGCGGGCGGCCGGCGCGACGGATTTCGCCTGGATGGGCCGCGTTTGCGATCCGTTCGAGGAACCGCAGATCATCAGCGTCTGCGAGGCCTTTGCGACCCACGCCAGCATCGATCTGGCGTCGCTGCTCGATGACCGCGACGGGCTCGCGCGCGCCGCCGCGCGGGACGGCATACGCGTCGTCGAGGACGACAACTGGTCGGATCTCTTTAGCAAGATCATGTCCGAAAAGATCGAGCCTATGCTCGGTCGCGAGCGGCCGACGATCCTGACGGATTATCCGGTGAGCGAGGCGGCGCTCGCCCGCGCCAACGCCGATGATCCGCGCTTCGCCGATCGCTTCGAATTCTATGTCTGCGGCGTCGAGCTCGCCAACGGCTTCGCTGAACTGACCGACGCGGCGGAGCAGCGCCGGCGCTTCGAGGCGCAGATGCAGGAGAAACGCCGCATCTACGGCGAGACCTATCCGATCGACGAGGATTTTCTCGCCGCTCTGGCTGAGATGCCGCCGGCCTGCGGCGTCGCGCTCGGCTTCGACCGGCTGGTGATGCTGGCGACGGGAGCGGCGCGCATCGAGCAGGTGCTGTGGACGCCAGTGGCCGAGCGCGGCACGGCGCTCTAGTTTCTCATTCGAATAAACGACGCGACGCTGGCGCAAACGTCCTACGCTGGCGATGACGTCCATATTTGGCGCCATTTGGCGGACGCGAGCGATACCCGCTCGCACGCCGCGCATGATTTCATGGAGGGCGCGATGGACCTTAAATTATTGCTGAAATCTGTTGTGGCCCTCGCCATGACGATCGCGACAGCCGCCATGGCGCAGCAGAGCGAAGCGCCGGCAGCGCCGGCTACGCCCGTCTCCACCTTCGACGACAAGCTCGTGAAAATTGGCGAGCAGGCGCCTGGCTTTGGCGGGATGTATTTCGACGAAAGGGGCGCGCTGCAGGTCTATATGAAAAACGCGCCCGAACTACGCAGCGCGGATGCGATGAAAGCCGCGCGGTCGCAGGTCACGTCGGCCATCGCCAGCGTGCTCGGCGCGGAGTTCCTGACGCAAAACGCCGCCGCCAAAGGCCGCGCTCAAGAACCGAACATCATCAAAGGCGACTATGACGTCGTCGAACTCGCCAAATGGAAGAAAAGCTTCAGCCCGGCGCTCGACGGCCAGGAAATCGTCTTCGTCGATCTCGACGAACGCCGCAATCGCGTGACCATCGGCGTCGTCGGCGATCCGTCGCGACAAAGATTCGAAGCTCTGGCGAAATCGCTCGGCGTTCCGTTCGAAGCGCTGATCATCGAAGAAACGCAGCCGATCCGTTTTCACGCCTCGTTGCGCGATAAACGTCGGCCGGTGCCTGCCGGCGTTCAGATCGAAATCGACACCGGCGTTTTCGCCTTTAAGCTCTGCACGCTGGGCTTCAATGTCGTGCGCAACGGCCGCGACGGCTTCGTGACTAATTCTCACTGCACCAAGAATCGCGGCGTCAGCAATGACGACGATTTTCATCAGCCCAATGATCCGCTGCTTTCCGGCAATAAGATCGGCGACGAGGATAGCGATCCGCGATACTTCACCGGCGGCGTGTGCCCATCGGGCAAGAAATGCCGCTTCAGCGACAGCGCCTACGCCGATTATCGCATCGACCGCGGGCGTTTCGAAATCGCGCGAACGACGAACAACACCGGATCGCTGACGATCAACGGCTCTCCGAGCACATTTCTGATCGTCAGCGAGACGCCGGACTCCGTGGTGGGCATGAGGCTCAACAAAATCGGCCGCACGACCGGCTGGGCCTTCGGCGACGTGCGCGCGACCTGCATCGACGTCAATGTCGCGGACACCGACGTCAGGCTGCTGTGCCAGAGCCGCGTCGGCCGGGTGAGCGGGACGAACAAGCTGACGGACAATGGCGACAGCGGCTCGCCCGTCTTCTCGATCCTGCCGACCGGTAGCCAGGCGAGCCTGCACGGCATTCTGTGGGGCGGACCGGACGATGGCAGCTCCTTTGTCTTCAGCCCGATGAGCATGATCGAGCAGGAGCTCGGAGAGCTCACCACCTTCACCGCGCCACGGCCTCCGCCGCCCCCGCCGCCGGAGCCGACGCCGCGGGAGCAGTGCCTGCGGGAATGCAACGCCGAGCGGGACTCCTGTCTCGCCGATGGCGGCCTGGGGTCGCAGTGCATCCCCGCCTGGCGGCGCTGCCGGGAGCAGTGCCCGGCGCGGTAGCCCGCGGTTCGGACAGGGTCTGGCCTCGGGCGGGATCGCCCAGGCCGGCTCCGCTTCCAAATTCCCCCGCCTTGGGGTATGAGACGCTGCATCGCAACAACAGCCAGCGTCTCCAGTTCCCGGCCGCTCTCGGGCGGCCGCAGAGGCGGCTGTTTTACCTGGCCGGCCTTTGAACATGCAGCTGCGCAACATCGCCATCATCGCCCACGTCGACCATGGCAAGACCACGCTCGTCGACCGCCTGCTCCAGCAGTCGGGCGCCTTTCGCGAAAACCAGCGCGTCGCCGAACGCGTGATGGATTCGAACGATCTCGAAAAAGAGCGCGGCATCACCATCATGGCGAAGGCCACGTCCATCACCTGGAAGGATGTGCGCATCAACATCGTCGATACGCCCGGCCACGCCGATTTTGGTGGCGAGGTTGAGCGCATCCTGTCGATGGTGGACGGCGCCATCGTGCTCGTCGACGCCGCCGAAGGCCCGATGCCGCAGACGAAATTCGTCGTCGGCAAGGCGCTCAAGATCGGCCTGAAGCCGATCGTCTGCGTCAATAAGGTCGACAAGCCCGACGCCCGCGTCTCGGAAGTCGTCAACGAGGTCTTCGATCTCTTCGCCGCGCTCGACGCCACCGACGAGCAGCTCGACTTCCCGATCATCTACGGCTCCGCCAAGCAGGGCTGGATGGCCGAGGAGCCGACCGGCCCGCAGGATGGGATGGCGCCGCTCTTCGATCTCGTGGTCAAGCATGTGCCGGCGCCCACCGTCGAGGACGGCGGCTTCCGCATGCTCGGCACGCTGCTCGAGGCCAATCCCTATCTTGGCCGCATCATCACCGGCCGCGTCTTCGCCGGTAGCGTGAAGCCCAATCAGGCGGTGAAGGTGCTCGACCGCACCGGCAAGATCGTCGAGCAGGGCCGCGTGTCGAAGATTCTCGCCTTCCGCGGCATCGAGCGCCAGCCGATCGAAGAGGCGGAAGCCGGCGACATCGTCGCCATCGCCGGCCTCGAAAAATTCAACGTCGCCGACACGCTCTGCGCGCTGGAAGTCAACGAGCCGCTGCAGGCGCAGCCGATCGATCCGCCGACGCTCTCCATGACCTTCCTCGTCAATGACAGCCCGCTCGCCGGCACGGAAGGCGACAAGGTGACGAGCCGCATGATCCGCGCGCGTCTCTTCAAGGAGGCCGAAGGCAATGTCGCGCTGCGCGTCGAGGACGCGCCGGCGGGCGACGCCTATATCGTCTCGGGCCGCGGCGAATTGCAGCTCGGCATTCTGATCGAGACCATGCGCCGCGAGGGCTTCGAGCTTGGCGTCTCGCGCCCCAAGGTCGTCTTCAAGAAGGATGAGAACGGCGAGATCCTCGAGCCGATCGAAGAGGTCGTCATCGACGTCGACGAGGAGCATAGCGGCGTCGTCGTGCAGAAGATGAACGAGCGCAAGGCCGAGATGATCGAAATGCGCCCGTCGGGCGGCAATCGCCTGCGGCTCGTCTTCCATGCGCCGACGCGCGGCCTCATCGGCTATCAGGGCGAACTTCTCACCGACACGCGCGGCACGGCGATCATGAACCGCCTGTTCCATGAATATGCGCCCTACAAGGGCGAGATTCAGGGCCGCCGCAACGGCGTGCTGATCAGCAATGATTCCGGCGAGGCCGTCGCCTACGCGATGTGGAAGCTGGAGGATCGCGGCCCGATGATGATCGAGCCCGGCTGGAAGGTCTATAAGGGCATGATCGTCGGCGAGCACACGCGCGACAATGATCTCGAGATCAATGTGCTCAAAGGCAAGCAGCTCACCAACATCCGCACCCAGTCGAAGGACGAAGCGGTGCGGCTGACGCCGCCGATCCAGATGACGCTGGAAAAGGCGCTGGCCTATATCGAGGACGACGAGCGCGTGGAAGTGACGCCGAAGTCGATCCGCCTGCGCAAGGTGTTTCTCGACCCCAACGACCGCAAGAAGGCGAAGGGCAAGGCCGCGCTGGTGGAGTGAGGCGGCTCAGTCAGTCTTCTGGGTTGGTATGATCAGCGACTGCGACCGAGATTTCAAAATCAACGTAGTCCTTGATCAAACCGAGAGCTCCAATTTCGGTCCACAAGCGTCGCGCTTGGTCGCAGAGCGCCGCACGCTTGGCTTCATCATGCTCGAGAAGGCTGGCGCAAAACGCTCGCCAGCCCGGCGCTGCAAGTTTGGCAGGGTCACCCTCTTCATATTGCAGGATCTTGTCGACGGCGTCAGCCAGACGAGAGCGGTCACCCTGGCGGGCAGTAATTTGCGCAAGGCGTAAGTTGCTGTGGGCGATGCCCCACTTCACGCCAAGCGACTCATATGATTGCAATACCTGAGTAAAAATGGTTTCGGCTCGGACGGGGTCTAGTCTCAATTGGACTTCCCCGATCAGATAGTTAGCATTTGCCTCGCCCAGCGTTGCAGTAACCTTCTGGTAGATGGCTCGCGCCTCCTGGAGATAGGCTTGGGCGGCATCCAGATTGTAAAGTCTTAGCGCCAGATCGCCCAGCGCTTGGAGCGTATTCGCCTGCCCTAACCTGTCGCCGACCTGAAGGCAGATATCGCGCGCCTCTTCGAGAAGCGTTTGCGCGCCGTTGAGGTCGTCACGTCGGAGCGCCAGATTTCCCAGGGATTGAAGCGCATTTGCTTGGCCAAGCCGGTTGCCGACCTGAAGGCAGATATCGCGCGCCTCTTCGAGAAGGGTTTGCGCGCCGTTGAGGTCGTCACGTCGGTGCGCCAGATTTCCCAGGGATTGAAGCGCATTTACATGGCCAAGCCGGTTGCCGACCTGAAGGCAGATATCGCGCGCCTCTTCGAGAAGGGTTTGCGCGCCGTTGAGGTCGTCACGTCGGAGCGCCAAATTTCCCAGCAATTGAAGCGCATTTGCTTGGCCAAGCCGGTCGCCGATCTGAAGGCAGATATCGCGCGCCTCTTCGAGATGGATTTGCGCGCCATTGAGGTCATCACGTCGGAGCGCCAGATCTCCCAGCGATTGAAGCGACTGTGCTTGGCCAAGCCGATCGCTGATTTGAAGATAGAGATCGCGAGCCTCTTCGAGATGGGTTTGCGCGTCGACGAGGTCGGAACGTCGGAGCGCCAAACTTCCCAGCGATCGAAGCGCATTTGCTTGGCCAAGCCGGTCGCTGATGTGAAGGTAGATGTCCCCCGCTCGTTCGAAGTGGGTTTGCGCGTCATTGAGATCATCACGTTGCTCTGCCAGATCACCCAGCGATCGAAGCGTATTAGCTTGCCCAAGCCGTTCACCAATTTGAAGGTAGATGTCACGCGCCTCTTCGAGAAGGGTTTGCGCACCGTCGAGATCGTGACGCCGCGCTGCTAGATCGCCCAGCGACCGAAGTGCATTAGCTTGGCCAAGCCGATCTCCGATCTGCAGGCATATGTCGCGCGCTTCTTCGAAGCAGTTTCGCGCACCATTGAGATCGTGACGCCGCGCCGCCAGATCGCCCAGCGATCGAAGTGCATTAGCTTGGCCAAGCCGATCTCCAATCTGCAGGCAAATGTCCCGCGCTTCTTCAAAATGGGTTTGCGCTTGCTCCGAAGCATCCCGGCGCAGAGCCAGATGGCCTGCCGCGTGAACGGCTTGAGCTGCTGCGCTCTTCGACTCACTCGCGCTACGCTCTTTCAGAATCAACGCAAGCTTAAGAAAGGTTGTTTGATCAAAGCGTCGCTCACTGGCGGAAAGTAGGCGCGCTGATTCGATAGCTTGCCTTAACTTTCTAACTGGTTGATCACGAGCGGCTTGGAGGAGGACCGGCGCAAAATTCCGCAGATGCAGCTCGGCTTCCGCTGCTGGCCACCCTGTCGTTCCGAAGTTCTTCCCTTTTTCAAGCAGCTTCATCACTGCCCTTACAACTCGTTGAAGCGCCTCTCCCCTTAGGGGCTTCTCGATGCTCACCGCTTCACGCAGCGGATTGAGAAGCTTAATCGAGCCATCGGGCCGCGGCGCAATAAGACGTAACTGTCGCAAACTATCTGTGGCGGCATCCGACTTTGCCGCGCTGATCTGCCGATCTTCGCGACCAAGAAAGGCCTTCATTCCACCCGGCGGAATGCCGTCGGGGAGGAAGCCGAGGATGGCGAGGAGCCGGTTGGCCATAGGAGATAAACGCCGAGAAGTGAGTGACACGCGTAACGACGCCATAACTGAGTTATGACGATTTTCTTGAGCGCCTGGCTGGCGCAACAATTCAGCTTTCTCGTCTTCCCATCGCCTCAGCATGGGGCCAAGCGTGAGATCGCTGTCGACGCGGCTTGCCATTATCGTTAGAGAAAGAGCGTGACCGTCGAGCGCTGCCAAAAGGGGCGGGAGGTCTGGATCGTCTCTTCGTATGTTCGTTGCAATGCCGCAAAATAGATCGCGACTTTCGTCCAATGGTAGGGGCGATAAATCGTCGATCTTTGTCCAGCCTAACAGGAATGGTAGGCCTTCGCGGCTAGTCACAACAAACGAAAGACCAGCGGTGTCTCTCAGCAAACTTAAAATGCGGCTGGTCTCGGGCTCATCGGCTTCTATCAAGCCTTCAACATTGTCCAAAATTGCGAAGGCTGATTCCTGTCCGCATGAGTAACGGATGGCCGCGAGAGTCGCGCTCTGTGTCGGTTCCGGACTAAGCCCGAGTTCGGCCGCCAAAAGAATGAATACATCAAGAGGGTCCGTGCGGTTTTCGAGGTTGACGAACACGCGTCTTTCGCCAAATTTTTCAGTTAGCCTCTCATCATAACTCGCGGCGACCGCGACTGTCGTTTTTCCCATCCCTGGTCCGCCGGTGATGATGCATGGACGGCCTTCTGTTGCGGCTGTGACGACTCTGTTGATTTCGTCGCGACGTCCGACGGGGTGTGGATTGGCGATCGCCAAGTCGACGCGGTTTACTTTGATCGCGGAAGCTTGAGGTCCCGAGTTTTCGGGAGCTAAACTTCTGAGGAACTCCGGCAGTTTTTCATGCTTTGGACCGTAAGAAACTAAAGTGACGTTATCTGGCCAGCCCGGCGTTGCCACCTCGTCGTCGGTGACTAACGCAACGTGCTTTTTGCCTAACCCGCCCCATGACGAACCGAACCAATTTAACAGACGCCCGACATTTTGATCCGCAAGGCCACTCGCAGAGCAGCCTATGAAGATAAGCGTATCGGCGAAGGCGGCTTGCTGCTGAAGAAATTGCGCACGATCACTACGTCCCACCCGATCGTAATCAGCCGTCGAAAAGATTACGGACTCTGGGTCATCCCAATATCCATGGATGTGCCAAACATTCTGGGATTTTCCCGTCAAAATTTCGGCGACCGAGTCGGGATTGCGCCAAGTCTTGGGCTGCACCCCTTTCTTCGTGCAAAGCAGGCCATCGTAATTGGTTGTCGCGAGGCGGCAGTTCAGCGCGATAATTGCGTCGAGTAGGGCGGGTTCACTCGCCTGTAGCTCGCCGACATTTTTCATCAGCCAGGCGCGATAGCTATTGTTCGAGAAGCCTCCCAATTTTCTTTGAGCCATATCGGCTGAGCTGAGCCAGGCGTCAGGATCGTTCCGCTTCAGCCCCTGTCGGAAATGTTCGCTCCAATCTTCTCCAGGTTCTTTTGGAGCCGAATCGATTGCGCTTTCAATGAGGCCTTTCCAGCCGGGCGCGGCTCCGTTAGTGACGGCACTGCTTACCCCTGCGCCACAAACGAGCAGGGCTTTCCCGCCGGATATCGCGGCTCTTAGCGCTTCAATAGAATTAGACATCAACGGCCTTAACTTTCACAAAATGTTGGGCCGTCTTATTGAGCTGAGTCAAGTACGTCACCGGGCGGGGGCGAACGGCGTGGTGAAGCAGGCGTGCCTCACCCGCCGATCAAGATGACGCCGGAAAAGCAGTCGCTTATGACTACTGCAGCCCCACCGCATCCACGACCCCGCGCGGGCAGCCGGGGTCGGTCGCCGGCGCAGCCGCCATGAGATCGGAAAGCTTGCTGTCGGGCTTGATGTCGCCGCTCAATCCGACGGTCATCTCGACAATGAGATTGCGGCCGCCGTCTCTCTTGCAGGCGACGCGCACGCGATCCGCGGCGCCGTCGCCGAAGGTTTCGTTGAACGCCGCCTTGAGTTGGTCGCGCGTGATTTCCTCGCCGATATGCGCCGCGAAAAGCCCCTGAACCTTGGAGCTATTCAGCTGCGACATCAGCGCGAGCGTCCGTGAAAAATAGGCTTCCGCCGCGCTTCCCGGAAAGCACGTGCCATGTTTGATCCACTCGTGCCGTTCGAGCAGCGACATCGTTCCCGGCATGACTTCCGACAGCGCATGCCTTGTCGCGTCGGAGAGTTCGGGCTCGGGCAGGCCGTTCCACCGATTGTCCTTATCGGCGGCGACGATGTGGCGATCGACGTTGCAATATTGTTTTTTGGGCCAGAGCCCATGCAGCGTGAAATGCGTCGCGTCGAACCGGTCGGGTCTTTGCGTTTCGCATTCCGTCTTGTCGGGCTTGCCTTCGCAAAACGCCGGCTGCCAGCTCACGGCGAGGATGTAATCCGGCTTTTGCGCGGGACCGCCGTCAGGCTCTTGCCCGCTGGAGGCTTCTTCGCCGCCGCTCGCCGGCTGGCCGCCGCCCTCGGCGAGCGTCGCCTCGCCGCATCCGACCGCGACCCACCGGCGCCCCGGCTGAGCGTCGGGGACATCGATGAGATAATGCGTCGCGTTCGGCTTGTTCTTGGCGAAAATGGAATAATGCCCATTCGGCTCGACGCTGATATTGCCGGGATTGGCGCCGGTTCTGATCGATTGAAGCGCGGGACAGGACTGACGGGCTAGAAAAGTTCCCGATGCAGGCGTATCCGCCGTCGCGCCTGAGGCGACGAGCGACAATGACGAGCAAACCAGCATTCGAACAGCGCGTGCGCGCATGACGCCAACTCCAAAAAACATCAACAACGCGGGGGAGGGTAATCCGGGCGGGGAATGCGAGCAAGCAGCGGCCCGCTTTCGATTTCGGTGAACGCGTCGTTTGGGAACTCAGCCCGTCATGGCCGGGCTTGTCCCGGCCATCCACGTCGAGAGGCGGCGCGGCGCTGCTAAATTTGCGGAGCGGCGCCGCGTGGATGCCCGGCACAAGCCCGGGCATGACGCGCACAGATGCGCGTCGCTTATTGCGCCGGTAAGTTCGCCAAGTAGCAGCGCCAGGTTTTTGGCGCCGGCTTTCAAACGCCCGCGAGCGCCTCTCTCAACCCCGCCAAATCCTCCGGCAATTCGCTTTCAAACATCATCTCCTCTTTCGTCACCGGATGCTCGAAACCGAGCGTCGCGGCGTGCAGCGCCTGGCGGCCCAAACGCTCGACGATCTCGCGCGCGGCGGGCGTCAGTTTCGCGACCTTGGTTTTAAATCCCGCGCCATAGGTTTGATCGCCGATCAGCGGATGGCCGATATGGGCCATATGCACGCGGATCTGATGCGTGCGGCCGGTCTCCAGCTGGCACCGCATGAGCGCCGCGACGCCGTAATCTTCGACCTTCTCCCAATGCGTGATCGCTTCGCGGCCGCGCGCTTCCGGCACCACCGCCATTTTTTCGCGCTGCGTCGAATGGCGGCCGAGCGGCGCGTCGACCGTTCCATGCGCGCGGTCGGGAACGCCCCAAACGAAGGCGAAATATTCGCGCGTCAGCGACAGTTTGCGGCCGTGGTCGGCGAAGAGGCGCGAGAGGCCATGATGCGCGGCGTCGGTCTTGGCGACGACCAAGAGGCCGCTCGTATTCTTGTCGATGCGATGCACGATGCCGGGCTTTTTCACCCCGCCGACGCCGGAAAGGCTGTCGCCGCAATGCGCGATCAGCGCATTGACCAGCGTGCCGCTTTCATGCGCGCTCGCCGGATGCACGACGAGGCCGGCCGGCTTGTCGATGACGAGGAGATGCTCGTCCTCATAGACGATGGCGAGCGCGATATCTTCGCCCTGCGGCTCGGCCGGAATCGCCGGCGGCACGTCGAGCGTGACGTGATCTCCGGCGCCGAGCTTCTTGGCCGGATCGCGCGCCGTCTCGCCGGCAAGGGTCGCGCGGTTGTCCTCGATCAGCCCCTTGATGCGGCTGCGCGACAGATGCGCGGCGACGATCTCCGGCTGTTCGGCGAGAAAGCGGTCGAGCCGGGCGCCGGCATGCTGCGGCGCAACGAGGAATTCGAAGCGCTCGGCGGATGCGTCAATTTGAGGCAGAGCCTTGACTGTCATTTCAGCTTTTTTTCCGCGCGCCGACGCGCACATGATATGAGAGCCACCGAAACGCGGGCGTGGCGCGAGCGGAGGCGTGAACCTTCGCCATTATGCGCATCGAAAAACGCCGCCCAAGGGAGGCTCTTCCATTAGCGACGCCGAGGCTCCGTTCTGCGCCGTCATCGGCGCGGGCCCCGCCGGCCTTTTCGCCGCCGATGCGCTCGCGCGCGCCGGCGCGCGCGTCGTTATCTATGAGCACAAAGCGAGCCCTGCGCGCAAATTCCTGATGGCGGGGCGGGGCGGGCTCAACATCACCCATAGCGAAGGCCTGGAGCGCTTTATCTCCCGCTATGGCGCGGCGGCCGCGAGAATCGCGCCGTTCATCCGCGCCTGGACGCCGCAGGCGCTGCGCGACTTCTGCGCCGAGCTTGGCGAGACGACCTTCGTCGGCTCCAGCGGCCGGGTTTTTCCGGCAAGTTTCAAGGCCTCGCCGCTGCTGCGCGCCTGGCTGCGGCGGCTGACGCGGCTCGGCGTCACGATCGTGACCCGCCACGACTTCGCGGGTTTCGCCGAATCGGGGGCGCTGCGCCTGATCGGCCCGGATGGCGAATTCACCCGCAAGGTCGACGCCCTGGTCCTGGCGCTCGGCGGCGCCTCCTGGCCGCGGCTCGGCTCCGACGGCGCCTGGGCGGCGCGGCTTGGCGCGCAGGGCGTGCGCATTACGCCGCTCGCCCCCGCCAACAGCGGCGCGCTGATCGAGTGGAGCGCGATCTTTCGCGACGATTTCGAAGGCCAGCCGATCAAGACGGCGTTGCTGCGCCATGGCGCGTCTACGGCGCGCGGCGATGTCGTCGTCACGCGCGCCGGACTCGAAGGCGGGCCGGTTTACGCGCTCTCCTCGCAGCTGCGCGACGTCACGCAAAAACACGGCCCGACGACTCTGTCGATCGATCTGCGGCCCGACACCAGTCTCGAATGCCTGACGCGCAAGCTGTCGCGGCGTCCGCAGAAACAGTCGCATGCAAATTTTCTGCGCAAGGCCGGGTTCTCGAAAGTTGAGATCGGGCTCTTGCGCGAGGGGCGCGGGGAGGGCCTGCCGCGCGATGCGGAAACGCTCGCCGGGCTCATCAAGAATGCGCCGCTCACCGTGACGGGCGTCGGCGGCCTTGAGCGCGCCATCTCGACCGCCGGCGGCGTCTCCTTCGACGAACTCGACGACAATCTGATGCTCAAGAAGCTGCCGGGCGTTTTTGTCGCCGGCGAGATGCTCGACTATGACGCGCCGACCGGCGGTTATCTATTGCAGGCGGCCTTCGCCACTGGACTGGCGGCCGGCCGCGGCGCCGCCCGTTACCTCGGACTTTCGCAGGATCAATCGATCGCGCCGTCCGCGCCCGGTCAGACGGGCTTGTCGCCCCGCCAGTCGCCAAATGGGCGCGCCCCGGAAGCATCGAACAAATACAGCCTGTAGACTTCCGCTGCGCCGCCCTCCATGCCGGGCGATCCCGCCGGCATGCCCGGCGCGGCGAGGCCGACGGCTTTCGGCCGCTCCTTCAAGAGCCGCGCGACCGCCTGCGGGGGAACATGGCCCTCGACGATGTAGCCGTCGATCTCAGCCGTGTGGCAGGAGGACAGCGGCTCAGGCACGCCGAGGCGCTTCTTAACCGATGGCATATCGGCTTCGACGATCTCCTCGACGATGAAGCCGGCCTCGCGCATGCGCGCGCTCCACGCGCCGCAGCACCCGCATGTCGGGCTCTTATGTATTACGACCTTCGTCGCGCCTTCGGCGCGCGCCCATCCGGGGATAAGCGCCGCGACGGCGGCAAGCCGCAACGTATCGCGTCGGGTGAAGAGGTTATTGGCCATGAGCGTCGATCCTTGTCTCGCGCGCTCCATGCGCGCCCGTTCGGAAGGCGGGCGCATCGTCGGAATGGCATTCGCGCGAAGTCGCTTGCGGTAGTATGTCGTTGTCGCCGGCAAAAGCGGCAAGACGTCGCCCGAACGAACCCAGCGCTTACCATCGGAAGGGGTGCATGAGCCAATCCGCCGCCAGCTCGCAAAACGCCGACGACCTGCTCAGCGAATTCTCGCTTCTTGGCGGCCCCCTTCAGAGGCTGGGACGACGGCTCGGCCTCGTCCGTCCGGGGCCGAATACGCTCCCCCTGGGGATCGCCCTCGGGCTGGTCCCCTGGATCGTCCTCGTCGCCTTGGCGGCGCTTGAAGGCGATCGCGGAAAGTTCTTTACGCTCTCGGTCATCGGCGGGCACATTCGGTTGCTGGCGGTCATTCCGCTGCTGTTTTTTTGCGAAACCACGTTTGATCGGCAAGCGAGGGAGTTTCTCTCGACCCTTCTGCGCTCCGGCGTGGCGTCGAGAGCGGCTCTTCCCGCCTTGCAGGCTGAAGTTCGCAGCCTCGCCCGCTGGAGCAATTCCTGGATTCCGGATGCGACATCGCTCGCGGCGACAGTGCTGATGTTTCTATTCGCGGCGCAGCTTCATCTGTCTGGAAAGACCGCGTCGCCTGAATCGGGCCGAGCCTTGGCCCTCATGCCGCTTGCGGGCTTGTGGTACTGGGTGGTCTGCCTGCCGCTGTTTCGCTTTCTGGCGTTTCGTTGGGTTTGGCGGCTCGCGTTCTGGTGGCGATTCCTGTGGCGCTTGGCCCGAATGGAGCTTCACCTGACGCCGACGCATCCCGACGGCGCCGCGGGTCTCGGATATCTCGAAGTCGTCCAAAACCATTTGGCGCCTCTGGCGTTCGCCATCTCTCTGCTTGTCGCCGCCGGTTTCGCCGAAGAAATGTCGGAAGGCGCGTCTTTTGACCCGATTTATCTGGCGACGGCCATCATTGTGATCCTCGACATCGTGCTGTTTCTCGGTCCGCCCTGCTTCTTCGCCTTCAAGCTGATGGAATGCAGAGAACGGGGACTGCGCGACTACTCGGTGCTTGCGGCGCGATACGTCGAGGATTTCGAACGCAAATGGCTTGGCGAAGCGTCTCCTGACCGAGAGCCTTTGCTGGGGACGCCGGACCTGCAATCGCTTGCCGATCTCGGCAATAGCGTCGGCGTTGTGCGAAATATGCGCCTGGCGCCTGTCAGCATTCGCCTGCTGGCGATCATTCTCGCCGCGGCGCTGCTGCCGATGCCGCCACTCTTCTTGTTCAAATATCCTGTCGCCGAGATGGCTCAAAAGCTCTTCATGAAACTGACGGGACTCTGACGAACATTAAGGTGTTCCGTTGGGCGCGCCGCATTCCCCTCGTGAGGCAAGACGCATATGCTGCGCGCTATGCTCCAGTCGCCCTTCTGGTCCGAGCTCTCGATGCGCGACATGCGCGCGCATGACATGTCGCGCGTCATCGCCGTTCTGCCTATCGCTGCGGTGGAGCAGCACGGACCGCATCTGCCGCTCGGCGTCGACGCGATGATCATGGAAGGATGCGTCGAGCGCGTCGCGGTGCGCTTGCCCGAGGACCTCGAAGCGGTTTTTCTGCCGATCCAGAGCGTCGGCGTCTCGACCGAGCATCGCGACTTTCCTGGCACGCTGACGCTGACGAACGAAACCGCGTCGCGCGTCCTCGCCGAGATCGCAGAGAGCGTCCTGCGCACAGGCGTGAGAAAGCTGGTTATTCTCAATTCGCATGGCGGCAATTCCGCGCTCATTTCGCAGGCGGCGCTGGATTTGCGCGCCCGTTTCGGCGCGCTGGCGGTCATCGTCTCCTGGGCGCGTTTCGGCTATCCGGATGGACTGTTCTCTGCGGCGGAGCTGCGCCACGGGATTCACGGCGGCGAAATCGAAACGTCGCTCATGCTCGCCTTCAGGCCGGAACTCGTCGACATGGCGCGCGCCAAAAACTTCCCGCCGGCGACGCTCGACTTCGAGCGCGATTTCGCCTGGCTGCGCGCCGACCGTCCGGCGGGTTTCGGCTGGATGGCGCAGGACCTCTCGCCTGCGGGCGCCATGGGCGATGCATCGAAAGCCAGCGCCGAGAAAGGCGAAGCCGTGGCGGATTATTGGGCGACGGCTTTCGTTGAATTGTTGCGCGACGTCGAGGCGTTCGACCTGACGCGGCTCAAGAGCATGGACGACTGAGCGTTACGCCGCCGGGGCTGTCCACGGATAGGTCCAGGTCTCGGTCAGCGTCCGCCCATGCGCGCGTAAAAACAGCCGAAGATCGGCGGTCTGGCCCGGCTGCACCGAAACGTCGAAGAGCGCCCGCAGTCCGCCGATATGCACGTTGGCGGCGACGCTGGCGCGCAACACGCGCCCGGCGTTCGTTGTCGCCACCGCTTCGACCTGACCCGGATCGGCCACGTAATAGGCGAGATCGCCGCCGGCGAAATCAACGATGAAACGATGTGCGTCGGGATCGAGGGGTTCGGCCGAGCCAAGCGCCCGCGCCGGCGCCTCGAAGGTGTTGACGACCATGCCGTTGGGCGCGAGCTGCGGCATGTCGAGCCCGGCGGTGATACGATAAGCGTAAACGAAGGGCGCGCCGGGCTCAGGCGACTTCGCCGGCGTCCAGCTCGCAACGATATTGTCGTTGGTTTCGTCACGCGTCGGCAATTCGAGCAGTTCGACGCGGCCTTCGCCCCAGTCGCCGATAGGTTCGACGAAATAGCTCGGGCGGTTTTCATAGGCGAGATCAAGATCCTGATAGGATTCGAACGTTCTGTCGCGCTGCAGCAGCCCAAAGCCGCGATTGTTGTTGTCGAGAAAGGACGAGATCCGCGTTCGCGGAGGATTGGTGAGCGGGCGCCACAGCCATTCGCCGGCGCCGGTGCGGATCAAGAGCCCGTCGGAATCGTGCAATTCCGTGCGAAAGCCGTCGCGCACGTCCCGGTCGTTTTCGCCGGTCAGATACATCGACGTGAGCGGCGCGAGGCCGAGCTTCATCCCCGCGCGCCGCGGGAAAAGCGTCGCCTGGATTTCGAGCGCGCTTTCCTGTCCAGCGAAGAGATCGAATCTGAAGGCTCCTGTCGCAGCCTCGCCGTCGAGCAGCGCATAGAGCGTCGCGTGATTGCTGCCCTTCTCCGGCGTTTCGATCCAGAATTCGCGGAAGAACGGAAAGCTCTCGTGCTCGGAGCCGGTCTCGACGCAAAGCGCTCGCGCGGAAAGCCCATATTTCTGATCGCGGCCGAGAAAGCGGAAATAGCTCGCGCCGAGGAAGGAGATCACCTCATCGTGAACATGAGGCTCGTTGACCGGGAAATGCAGGCGAAAACCGGCGAAGCCGGTGTTGACCGGGGGAGCCTTTTCGACCTTGAGGCGGCCATAGTCGAAGAGCGCCGGCGAATAGGGAATCGGCGTCGCGATGCCGTCGCGAATCATATTCACCGTCATCGGGCGACGATAGAGAAAGCCGAGATGGAACGTCTCTAGCCGGAAGCCGCCGTCCGCGCCCGCAAAAATATCATGCTCGCGCTTGAAGCGAATCCCTCGCCATGTGTCGAAGTCCAAAGCGTCGAAGGGATCCGGCAGACGCGGCGGAACCACAGCGTCGAAGGGCGCCAGCGCCAGATCGTGCGCCCGCTGCACCACGTTCTCAAAGCCGAACCGCGGCTTGGGAGCGTCTGAGGCCGCCAGCGCGGGGACTTTGAGCGCAAATTGCGCGCCTATTGCAGAGAGCGCCCCGGCGAATTGGCGCCGTGTTATTCGCGTCATTCCCGCGTCCGAACCAAGGTCTTGCCTTCACTATTTGACTGCTGCTCTAGCCCCATCGTCTCGCTTGCGCAAGAAGCCGGCGGCTCAACGCGGGCGCGCGCGACCAAGATGCATCACCCGCTGAAAAAATAATCGCATGGGGCAAAAACCGCTTGTCACAGCGGCAAAAGCGCGTATCTAAGTCCTTGCCCAAATCGCACGTGCCTGTGGTCGTGTGTCGGTAGGCGGGGATCCGGACAAGAGGCCGGTCAACCGCCAGCGTAAAACCGGCAGCCGGAGGCGAACCGGCGAACTCCGTCTCTGCGGAGGATCGCGACTTAAAGCAACGACGGACCGGGCTTTTTCGTCTCTGTCGACCCTCCAAAGGTCGGCGTACCGAAGAGGCTTGTCTTTCTTGCCGGGCGTGCGGATCGGGATTCTCCCCTTCCAATCGATGGCTGTACCCGCGGAAGCGTGCGCGCTCAGGCGTGCATCATTTCGCATCGGTCCAGTCAACGGCGCATCAACCAGCCGTGTGAGCGCTTGCGCTCGCGTGGCCTTGGACAGCTAAACCCAACGTTCGTCGCGTCTCCATCGCGCGCGGGCGAACGGAGCGGCGTGTCCGTTGACGCTCAACGATCTGGGCGCGGTTCGCCGCGCAAGGGGGCCACAATGACCGACCGTATTCTCGATTTCCTCGCCGAGCGCCGACGCAACGGGCGCGACAACGGACCTTGCCTCGTCGTCGATCTCGACGTCGTGCGCGAAAACTATGTCGGCTTCGCCAAGGCGTTGCCGGATACGCGCGTTTTCTATGCCGTGAAAGCCAATCCGGCGCCGGAAGTGCTCTCGCTCCTCGCTTCGCTCGGCTCGTGCTTCGACACGGCGTCCGTCGTCGAGATCGAGCAGGTTCTCGCCGCCGGCGCGACGCCCGACCGCATCAGCTTCGGCAATACGATCAAGAAAGAGCGTGACGTCGCGCGCGCCTATGCGCTTGGCGTGCGGCTCTTTGCGGTCGACTGCGAGGCGGAAGTCGAAAAGATCGCGCGCGTCGCGCCCGGCTCCAAAGTGTTCTGCCGCATTCTTTGCGACGGCTCGGGCGCCGAATGGCCTTTGTCGCGCAAATTCGGCTGCGCCCCCGAGATGGCGACGGGCGTGCTCGAACATGCGCATCGCCTCGGCCTCAACGCCTATGGCGTTTCGTTCCATGTCGGCTCGCAGCAGACGAATCCGCGCATGTGGGACGCCGCGCTGAAGTCGGCCTCGGAGATCTTCCGCGAACTCGCGGAGCGCGGAATCAATCTGCAGATGGTCAATCTGGGCGGCGGCTTCCCGACGAAATATCTCAAGAACGTGCCGGCGGTGAAGCAATATGGCAATGCGATCTTCCGCGCGCTGTCGAAGCATTTCGGCAACCGCATTCCGGAGACGATCATCGAGCCGGGCCGCGGCATGGTCGGCAACGCCGGGCTGATCGAAGCGGAAGTCGTGCTGATCTCGAAGAAGTCGGAGGAGGACAGCGAGATTCGCTGGGTCTATCTCGACATCGGCAAGTTCAACGGCCTTGCCGAGACGACCGACGAAATGATCCGCTATCCGATCCGCACGCCGGCGGACGGCGCGCCGACGAGTCCATGCGTCGTCGCGGGCCCGAGCTGCGATAGCGTCGACGTGCTCTACGAGAAGCAGCCCTATCAGCTGCCGATCTCGCTCGAGATCGGCGCGAAAGTGCTGATCGAAGGAACCGGGGCCTATACGACGACCTATTCGGCCGTGGGCTTCAACGGCTTCCCGCCGCTCGAGACGCATGTGATCTGAGCGAGTCGATCGTTTCCCTCGTCCGTCGAGACGGCCTCTTCGAGGCCTCCTCAGGATGAGGGAAACGTGATGGCGGCTGCCCTATCCGCCCTCACCCTGAGGAGCGAGCGAAGCTCGCGTCTCTAACGGCGAGGGCGGGAACAATCCCAACCCAGTCCCGTTCGGCGGGCGCGTCATGCGCCAGGCGCGAGGGTCGCTTGTCCTTCTTAAGGGAGGAAAAGATGGCCTTTCTTGCTCACCACGACTTTGACGCTGGACCGCGCGCCTCCAGGCGCGCCTGCTCCGCCATGTCCCATGCGCGCCCGGAGGCGCGCGGTCCATTTACGCTCGCCGAAGAAACGCTCGCCGAGGTCGCGGCGCGCGAAGCTTTGCTCGACGACGCCTTCGGTCCCGCGCGGTTCTTGAAGACCTGCCAGCGGCTGCGCGACGGATCGGCGCCCGCGCCGGGCCTCGCGCTGGTCGCCACCGACAGCGTCGGCGCGCTCATCGGCACGCTGCGGCTTTGGCCGGTTCTCGCCGGCGGGCGTGCGGCGTTGCTGCTGGGTCCGCTCGCCGTCGCGGCGCAGGCGCGTTCGCTGGGCGTCGGCGGCGCGTTGATTCGCGAGTCACTCGCGCGCGCCACCGACTTCGGCCACCGCGCCGTGCTGCTCGTCGGCGATGCGCCTTATTATGCGCGCTTCGGTTTCGAGCGGCGATTCACCGAGCGGCTGACCATGCCGGGACCGGTCGAGCGCGCGCGCTTTCTTGGCTTGGAGCTTGTCGACGGCGCGCTATGGGGCGCTCAGGGGCGCGTCATTCCCGCGACTACGCCTGCGCTCGATTTGCCTCAGGCGGCGTAAGGCTCACCAATAGGCGAGAATGCCGCTCGCGAGCGGGTAGGACAGGCCGGCGCCAAGCGCGACGCCGGCGGCGACGTCGCTCGGATAGTGGTGCGCCGTCGCGATTCGCGACCAGGCCATCGACAGCAGAAGAAGGCCGGCCGATAGCGTCGTCGCCGGCCAGGCGATGACGATGGGCGCGAGCACGCCGGTGAGCGTCATGGCGTGGCCGCTCGGAAAGGAGTGATCGTCGAGCGTCTTCAACAGCGACGGCAGCCGCGCGTCGACATGGAACGGGCGTTTGCGGCCGAAGCGGCGCTTGATGATCGGATAGAGCATATGCAGCAGCGCGGCGTTCAATCCCGCGAGCGCCGCGACATGCAGCCCTTGCCAGCCGAGGCCGACGAGGACGATGGGCGCGAGGATCAGATAGATCCAGCCATTGCCGAGCTTGCTGATCGCGACGGCGAGGAATCTGCCGATCGCGGAGCGCGCCGTTCGTGAGAAGAGATGAACCGCCGCGAGGTCAAGTTCGAGGAGGCGTTGACCCCAAGTGGCGGCGACGCCGATGTCTGCTTGTGGCTCTGATGACGCGTCTCGCGTCAGCTTCGCCAGCTGGTCCGATGTGAACGCCATGACGCAACGCTACGCGACGGACGCTGCGGTTTCGCGACGCGGAGGCTGCGTTTACGTGACGAAGCGATAGAGGTTGCATGACGCTTATGTGATGATTTGGTGACGCCGCTAGAGCGCTTCCCGATCACATGTAGTCATGTGATCGATAAGGAGACGCTCAAAATCAAAACGTCCGAGCAGGTTCTCTCTGAGAAAAGTCTGTCAACGTTTCGGAACCTGCTCTAGGCGGGCGCGTGTTTGGCGAAGGCGTTGCGAAACACCGCGTCGAAAGCGTCGGCGTCGACGTCGACCGTTTCGATCTCCACGCCGTCTTCCGCGACGCCGGAAAAGCGATATTGCGGGTCTGAAAACTCGAGACCTTCCTCGTCTTCGGCGCTCTCGTAAGGCAGCGCGATCTCGACCATCAACTGTCGTTTCAGCGACAGCGCGCGGCCGACCACCGCGTCGATGCGGCCGTCATCACTGCTGAAATACCCGTCGAGGATAATCAGGCAGACGTCGGCGTTTGGCGCTTCGTCCTCCAGCCATTGCAGCGCGGCCTCGACGCTTTCGGCGACATCGATCCTGCCGGCCTCGCTCACGACGAATTGTTGCGGCTGGTCGACGCCGTCGTCGGACCGCGCCACGCCGAAGGGCGTCAGCATGCGTCCGCGCGCCAGCGTCGTGACGGCTTTGGCGAAGGCCTCGCCGGCCAATGCCGCGATGGGTTCGTTCCGAGTCGATTCTGCGCCAGCGCTCATGACATTTTCCTCCGAGCGAGCGGAGTTTTGAGGATCAACAGATCAACGTCATCCGTTTCGAGATTCATCATATCGACGTCGTCGCCTCTCGCAGCCATTTGCGTGTCTTTGCGTCCACAAGCGGCGATAGTATTTTGCGCACCCGGGCGTGATAGGCGTTCAGCCAGCTGATTTCTTCCGGCGACAGCAATTTCGGTTCGACGCAATTCAAATCGAAAGGCGCAAGCGTGATGGTCTCGAAACCATACACCTCGCGTTCGGCGCCTTTGATCTCGCGCTTCTCGACGATGACGAGATTTTCGAGCCTGATTCCATATTCGCCGGCACGGTAATAGCCGGGCTCGTTCGAGAGGATCATGCCCGGCTGCAACGGCGTCGTCCCGAGCTTCGAGATGCGCTGCGGCCCCTCATGCACCGAGAGGTAAGCGCCGACGCCATGGCCCGTCCCATGATCGAAGTCGAGCCCTGCCTCCCACAGCGCGCGGCGTGCGAAAGCATCGAGCTGCGCGCCCGAGACGCCCTTGGGAAAGACGGCGCGGGCGATGGCGATATGGCCTTTGAGCACGCGGGTGAAATGCTCGCGCAATTGTTTCGACGCCGGGCCGACGACGACGGTGCGCGTCACGTCGGTCGTGCCGTCGAGATATTGCGCGCCGGAATCGACGAGATAGACGCCGCGACCGATCTTGAGATTGCTCGTTTCCGTCACCCGATAATGCGGGATCGCCGCATGTTCGCCGAAAGCCGAGATCGTCGGGAAGGAAATGTCGCGCAGGTCGCCGTTTTCGCGGCGAAAGGTTTCGAGCGCTTCCGCCGCCGAGATTTCAGTCAGCCGGCCCTTCGGCGCGGCTTCGGAAAACCAGGCGAGGAATCGCGTCAGCGCCGCGCCGTCGCGAATATGAGCTTCGCGCGCGCCTTCGAGCTCCCTTTCATTCTTGATCGCTTTCGGCAGCGTCGCCGGATCGTCGGCGAGACGCGGCTTGCCGCCCGCCGCGCGCAAGGTTTCGACGAGTTTCGCGGGCGCCGTCGCAGAATCAAAGAGAATGGTCGCGCCGCGCTTGCCGGACTGCACGAGATCCTCGACGAGGCTTTCAGGCGTCTTCAGCGTCAGAAACTTTTCGAGCGCGGCGCGCACCTTCGGCGCGAGCTTCGCATCGTCGACGTAGAGCGCAGGCGTGCTGTCCTTCGGCAGAAGCGCGAAGCACAGCGGGATCGGCGTATGCGCGACATCGGCGCCGCGGATGTTGAACGCCCAGCAGATCGCATGCGGATCGGACATCAGCGCCGCGTCGGCATCCTTCAGCGCCGCGCGCAGCTTCTTGATCTTGGCGCTGGCGCTCTCGCCTGCGTAACGCGCCGGATGAATCGCCACCGCGCCAGTCGGCTCGGCCGGGCGATCGGTCCACAGCGCGTCGATCGGATTGGCGTCGAGCGGAACGAGTTCGATCTTCTTTTCCGCGAGAATTTTCCCGAAGCGTTCGATCTGCGCGCTGGTGTGCACCCATGGGTCATAGCCGATGCGGGCGCCTTCGCGCGCCTGTACGCTGAGCCAGGCGACGGGCGTCGTTTCGGCGATGTCGAGCGGCTTGAAGAGCTTCGCGTCGATCTCGCCGCGCACCTGAATGACATAGCGGCCATCGACGAAGAGCGCGGCCTCCTTCTCCAGCACGACGGCGAAGCCGGCCGATCCGGTGAAGCCTGTCAGCCAGGCGAGGCGCTCCGCGCATTTGGGCACATATTCGTTTTGATGGACGTCGGCGCGAGGAACGAGAAAGCCGTCGAGTCCTTGTCGTTTCAGCTCAGTGCGCAGCGCCCTGAGGCGCGCCGCGCTGTCGCCGCGCATGGCGTCGTCGACGAATGTTTGGAATTTTGCTTCGAACATGGAGCAAAGCTAGTCGCGCACCTGCCGCAGGGCAATGCTTTGCGGGCGCCTTTCCCCATCCTATCCCTCTCCCGCTTTAAAGGGGAAAGGGCAGGGAGGGTGAGCAGGACGCGCCGCCGCGTCTAAGAACCAGAGTCGCCCAGCCGTCGATGTCGCCCCGCTCGGCCAGGAAAAAGCCCTGGGCGCGATAGGCGTCGAGCACGCCGCGCACGTCGCGCGCCAGCAGTCCCGAAAGCACCAGCTCCGCATCAGCCGTCGCGGCGCGGGCAATCTCCGGCGCAAGCAGGCGCAGAGGCTTCGCCAGGATGTTGGCGAAGATCAGATCATATTGGCCTTGCAGCGACGCGTGGCGGAGCCCCGTCGCGACGACCGGGCGAACATCGGCGCCGGCGCCATTGGCGCGGGCGTTGGCCGAGGCTGTCGCCACTGCGACGGGATCGATATCGCCGCAGGCGACGCGCTTGTGAAAGAGCCGAGCGGCGGCGATCGCCAGAACGCCGGTGCCGGTTCCGACATCAAGAATGCTGCGTGGGCGCCGGCGCTTGGCGGTTCTCTCGAGCGCTCTAAGGCAACCGAGCGTCGTGCCGTGATGGCCGGTGCCGAAAGCGAGCGCCGCCTCGATCTCGACGCCGATGTCGTTGGCGCGCCGCCGGCCCCGATCATGCGCGCCATGCACCAGCACCCGTCCGGCGCGGACCGGGGCCAATCCGGCAAGAGCGTTCTCCACCCAGTCCTGCTCGGCGATTGTCGAAAAGCGCGCCGCCATCGCCGTTTCCGCGTCCGCGGCGGCCTCGATCAGGGCACGGATCTGCGCTTCGTCAGGCGCCCCGGCGAAATAGACCTCGACGGACCATTGGGGGCCGTCATCCACCTCGAAGGCGGCGGCGGCGGTCTCTGTCGGCTCGAAGGTTTCGACGATGAGGTCGGCGACGGCGCGGGCGCGCTTTTCGTCGCAATCGAGGCGCAGCATGTGGCTGGCGTTATTGGGGGGAAGGCCTTCAAGCATGCGCGCGCTTACCACGGCCGGGGCGCGCGCGTCACCTTTCGCTGGGCGCCAGCCGCCTGTATTGTCCCGCTAGAGGCTGGTTCCAACGAGTTGAAGGCGTGAATGACCGAAAGACTTTCGATTTGTCTGATCGGCCCGAAGAAGGGCGGCAAGTCGTCGCTGCTCGCCTCGCTCGTCGACTGCGTCGCGCAAAGCGCCTTTGGCTATTCGCCGCGCCTGCGCCCCGCGCTGCAGCCCATCACCGAGGCGGAATATTTCGCCGAGAGCGCCGAGCCAAAGAAAGCCAATCTGCTGTCGGTCGAACAGGGCGACTATGAGCGGCTGCGGCGCGAATTCGCCGAGGGCGGCCTCGCCACCGACACGCTCGACACCTACGAATATCGCTTCCGCCTGACGGTCAACGGCGAAGCCCCGCCGGCGGCGGTGCTACGGGGTCCCTGGCTCCTGGAGATCATCGACTCGGCGGGCGAGATCGCCGTGCCGCCGGACGGCGCCGAAGTCGCGATCCTCAACGACGTCAAAGCCAAGCTCGCCAGGCAGATGCTTGAGGCGGACGCCATCGTCATCGTGCTGCCGCTGGTGCGGCTCGAGGATTCCGGCTGGTCGGGCAATCTCGCGCGCCTCATCGACCGATTGGCGCTGGCGCCTGAGAAAAAGCTCAAGCGGCTCGTCGTCGTTTTCTCGCAATATGAGCGCTTGTTCGCGCGCCTCGGGCCGAGCGCCTTCACCTATGCCTGCGATCCGGCGGTGGCGCTGCACGCCTTGCGCAAATCGCTGCGCGCGGCGCAATGGCTGGATCGGCTGCGGGCTCTGGAGGCGCCGAACGGCGGCGCATCGGTGCGCTTCACGGTCTGCTCGGCCTATGGCTTCGTCAAGCGCTTTCAAAATCCCAACATCGATCCGCATCAGCCTGGCGAGCGCCGGTTTCGTCGCGCGGGCCTCGAAGGCGCCCGCGCCTATAATGAATATTGGCGGCCGTTTCTCACCGCCGAGCCGTTTCTATACGCCGCGCTTGGCCTCGACAGCGCCTTCACCTTCTCCTATGCGCAGCTCGACGCGCGCATCGAGGAGATCGCCTGAAGCGCTTCCCGGTCACAGGAATCATGTGATCGATAGGGAATCGCTCAAATCAAAATATTGGAGCAGGTCCTCATCGAAAAAGTCTCTCACCTTTTTCGGGACCTGCTCTTTTTTCGGGACCTGCTCCAAAGCGAATTTTCGTCAATTCTTGCTTAAGGCTCTGCGCATAGGGTGATCGCGCGGATTTCCCGCGCGAAAGGACGCGCGATGCGCATAGCTGCGCCGAATGGCGACGAAACGGCCGAGATCTCTCTCGAACGGCTGCATTATGGGAAGCTCGCTTTTGGCGCGACGCTGCGCGTGCCGGCGACCGCGGGCTATGGCGTGACCTTGCGCAGTTGCAATCTGCAGCCGGCTGACGACCGGCTGCTTTCGCCGCCGCGTCTGATGGCGCTTCGCCGCTTCGAGCCTGACCTCGTCGATCCTGCATCTCGACGACGCGGCTCCTTCATCGCGCGAGTCGCCCCGGAGGCCAATACTCGCCGCGCGATTTTTTTGCGCGCGCGGTTCCGGCCTGAAGATGGCGACGGCGGCCATGGACGCCTCTATCAGCAGAGCGCCGTTTGGAGCGTGAGCGCGGCGGACTGGCGCCAGCATCCGGCGGCGCTGCTCGCCATGGCGGACTCCGAACTCGACGCGCTACCGGATCTGGTGACCGAAGACGAGGCGACGCGCTACAACGCCGCGCCGGCGCGTTACCTCGTTCGCTTCATCGATCCGCGGGACGTCTGGAGCGCGCTCGAGGATGCGCTGAAAGCGACTCATTGGGCGACGCCGACGCTCGAATTTCTGGCGCGGGGCGCCGAAACGGGCAAAGACGCGACGCTGACCTTTGGCGCCGACGATTTTGCGAGCGAAACCGAGTTTCTCGGCGCTGTCGGCCTCGCGCTGCAGTTTTTGCCGTCGAGCTATCCCCGCTGGCGCGAGATCAGCGTCGTTTCCGGTCTGCTTCACGCGCCGCAGGGTCTCTGCCTGCGCTACCTTCCGTCGCTGCGCGCCGCCGCGCGCGCAACCCCCGTCGCCGCCTGAACTCCAGAGCGCTTATCGATCGCCACCATGTGATCGATAAGGCATCGCTCAAAATCAAAATGCTGGAGCAGCTTCTCATCGAAAAAGTCTGTCAACTTTTTCGGAACCTGCTCTAACCGGGCGCGCGCCTGTCCATCGGGCTCGGTTCGGCGATCAGATAGCGCTCGAGCGCGCCGGAGCGCCGCCGTGGCAGGTTTGCGGCGCCGGCGTCCGCGTAGTAGGCGCGGGGGCCGCTGGCGAGGACGCCGTCCGCAGCGTAATGCAAGGCGCGGGCGGAGCGCGGCTTCAGCGCCGAGAACAGCCGCGCCTCGATCTGCCCGACGGTGATATTGTCGACGAGATAGGCCCCCTTGCGGTCGACGTGAGCGATTTCGTCGCGCACGAGCCGATTGAGGATGGCCATGATATTGTCGCGCACATTCGGCGGCAGCGCCGACATTGCTTCGGCGTCAGGGTCGATCTCGCTCATGTCGCCGTGAACCGGCCGCGCCGCGCGCAGCACCGCTTTCATCGCACGGATGTCCACGGCCTGCTCCTCGTCGTCGGAAAGATCGATCGGCGCGGCGAACTGACGCCGTTCGCGCGCCTCATAGCCGCGTTTGAAAATCTCCGACAGGAATTTCATGATGAACAGAAACGCGTCCTGCGCCATCGCGACGCCGATCGCCATCGTCGAATCGGGGGTGAAGCTCCAGAAGGCTTCGCGCGCCAGTTCGAATTTATTGCGCTCGGAACTGTGCGTGCGCAGATAGGCGTCGCTTTTTTTCAAAAGCTCGCGCACCTCGTCGTCTGTCAGCCCAGCCGCCTTGCCGGAGACGACGCAGGCGTCCACGAGGGTTTTGGCGTCGTTGAAGCCGTTTGCCGCGGCGCCCCTGTCAGACGCCGGCGCCGAGCGGATCTTGGCGACAATCACTGAGAGTTCGTCGCGCAGCCCGGCTTCCAGCCCGCATTTTTTATCAAAGGCCGCGCGCGCCGCGATCGTTTCGTCGCGCGCCGAGAGCAGATCGCGCGCCTCCCCCTGCGGTTCGCAGGTAAAGTCGCGCGGCACGCTTCCCGGCAGCGCATTTGATTGCCGCGCCGCCGCGAGAATCGGTTCGCACAGAGGCTTCGCTTCGCGCACGGCGCGCCACGTGGGCTCGAGGCGCAGCTGGTCGCGCAGCGCGGCGAGGTCGCGCAACGTCGCGTCGAGATCGAGCGCGGCTTCGCCCTTCGGCATCGGTCTGCCGGAAGCGGCGCTCGCGGTCTCGGCCTTCTGTTTCAGCGTGATCGTCTGGGCGTTGAGCCCGTCGCGCCGCTTCACCGCGTTGGCGCGTTCGTTCGCGGGGCCCGCGAGCGTCTGCCTGAGCGCCGACACGCGTCGCATCGCTTCCGCGGCCTTCTCCTGATGCGCGCGGCAATTGGGGCCACAGGTCGCGCCCAGCCCATCGAGCCCGTGCGCGGCGTCGACGGCGAGCTGTTCTTCCTGACGCGCCGTGGCGGCCATGGACGTCATCTCGTCCTGCTTCGCTTTGATGATGACGTCGAGCTCCGCGATGCTGCGCTCAAGCGCCTCGATGTCGCGTCGCGCATCCTCGAGCTGACGCATCGCCGCCTGCGCGCTTTCCATTTCCAGCGCGGCCTGGCTCGCGGCCTGCGCGATCACCGCCTGCTGCGCCTCCTGCCGCTTGCGGATGGCGTCGCGCAGCGCCGGCCCGGCCTGGCGCGCGGTGTTGATAAGGCCGTCGATCGAATCGAGATAAGCCTTATAGCTCGGCGTCGCGGCGATGCGCGCCGACGCCGCTTCATAAGCGGCGGCGATGTCTTTCGTCGCAGGCAGCAGGACTTCCGTCGCAAGCTCCATAGGCTGCAGCTCGGCGACGATCTTGCGCGAGGAGAGCTTGAAGATGTTGTTGTAGTAGTAGGTGAATGAAAAAAAGGCGGAGATCGAGAAGACGAAGGCGAAGACCAGCGCCGTCACGCCGGTCTTGATGATCATGCGTTCGCGGGCCATCCGCCGCCGCGCGATCAGCGCCGCAAGATCGACGCCCAGCGACCAGGATGTTGAGGCGAGCATGGTGAGGACGGCGGTCGTCGCGATCAGCGTGCCCGCGATCCCGATCACGTCTCCGGGCTCCCGCTGCATGATGTCGATCATGCCGGACGAGGTTGTGTAGAAGACCCAGCCCAGAACGGGCAGGGCGGCGGCCATGCCGAGGCGGCCGAGGTTGAGATCGCCGCTCCACAGGCGCGACAGCGGCGAAATCAGAGCGTCGAAAAGACCGAAGCGCCGCCGCGGGGCCGAGGCGTCGGCGACGCGCGCCTGCTGCGCAGAGACGGTCATCGCGCGGACGCTCTCGACGCTGGAACCAGCCGGCTGCGCATGTCCGCTCCCTTGGAAAAAGCAATGTCGGGTTGGTGACGTTGCCGGCGAATTGAGACGGATTTGCGCCTCGGCGCAAGGGCGGACCGCCGCTGCGGCGCAGCGCGTCGGCGGCGCTCCCGGCGGAGGCTCGCCGCTCATCGGACCTTGGTGCGGCGCGGCGCCCCGCTTCCCCTTCCTGAATGATTCGTGCTAGACGGCGGGATTATTGTCTGCGGCTGGGCCGTTCGGCCGCGACTCGCGCTGACGGGCCTTGAACCCGTCAAGTCATCAAGGGGTCAGCCGTGGCCATTCCGTTCCGCTATATCGCAAAAATCGGCGCGTATCTCGTCAAGCAGCACCTCTTGGGCGTGCGGCGCTATCCGCTCGTGCTGATGATGGAGCCGCTGTTCCGCTGCAACCTGGCCTGCGCCGGCTGCGGCAAGATCGATTACCCTGATCATATCCTCAACAAGCGGCTTTCGGTCGAGGACGCGCTGCGCTCGGTGGACGAATGTGGCGCGCCGGTGGTGGTGGTCGCCGGCGGCGAGCCGCTTCTGCACAAGGATTTGCCGGAGATCGTCGAAGGCATCGTCGCGCGGCGTAAATTCGCGATCGTCTGCACCAATGCTCTGCTGCTCGCCAAGAAAATCGACCACTTCAAGCCGAGCCCCTATTTCACTTGGTCGATCCATCTCGATGGCGACAAGGAGATGCACGACCGCGCGGTCTGCCAGGACGGGGTCTATGAGCGGGCCGTCGAGGCGCTCAAACTCGCCAAGTCCAAGGGCTTCCGCGTCACCACCAACAGCACCTTCTTTTCCGACGCCGATCCGGAGCGCGTCGCGAAATTCCTCGACGCGACGACGGCGCTCGGCGTCGACGGGATGACGCTTTCCCCGGGTTACGCTTATGAGCGGGCGCCGGATCAGACTCACTTCCTCAATCGCACCCGCACCAAGGAATTGTTCCGCGCCATTCTGCGTCGCGGCCGGGGCGGGAAAGCCTGGGGACTGACCCAGTCGACGCTGTTCATGAATTTCCTGGCCGGCAATGTGAGCTATCGCTGCACCCCCTGGGGGATGCCGCTGCGCACGGTGTTTGGCTGGCAGCGTCCCTGCTATCTGCTCGGCGAAGGCTATGTGCCGACCTTCAAGCAGCTGATGGAGGAGACCGACTGGGACGCCTACGGCGTCGGCAATTACGAGAAATGCGCCGACTGCATGGTGCACTCGGGCTTTGAGGCGACCGCCGTCGCCGATTCGGTTCGCCGGCCCTGGCGGGCGGCCGCCGTCGCGCTCTTTGGGGTGCGCACCGAGGGGCCGATGGCGCCTGACGTCTCGCTGGAGAACCAGCGCCCAGCCGAATATGTCTATGACGAAAATATCGCCAGGCTTTCAGAGATCCGCGAGCACGAGGCGCAGCAACGGGCCGAGCAACGGTCCACAGCGGCTTAGCGAGACGAAGGCGGCGCGGGAGTCGAGGCCCGCCCGAATCATGCCGCCAAGTTGATGCGGCCCGCGGATCAGTTCGCGGGCGACGCCGAGAGCGTGAATGTCGCCTTCAGGCGTCAGCGCTTTGGCGACGAGCGGCGGCAGCGCGCGCGCCGCCGGATCGCTGATCGCGCGCAGCGCGACGAAAGGGATGTCGCGCCGCCGCGCGAATTCTTCGGCAAGATGAGATTCCATGTCGACCGCGACAGCTTGCGCGCATTCGCGCAGCGCCGCCTTGGCGCCGGGGTTCATCGCTGGCTGGTCAACGCCGATGATGGGCCCCGGCGTAACCTTGCAGCCGGCGGCCGCGGCGCCTTTCATCAGCACTGACGAGAGCCGCGAATGGGTGTCACGCCGCGCGACTCCGCCGACAATGGCGTCGGCCACGACGACATGGCCCGGCCGCAGCGCGTAATCCAGTCCGCCCGCGAGTCCGAAGCTGACGACGGCGGAAAAATCGCTTGCGCCGAGCGCATCCAGCGCCTGCCGCAGGCGCCCGACATTCGCGCCGCTGCACAGCGTCGTGACGCCTTCGCCGGCGGCGCAGGCGGCCTCGCGCTTCATGCCGACGATGACGAGAATCGGCGCGAGGGCGCTCAGTTCGGCGGTTTTTCTACGGCCAGTCGCGCGCGCCATTGCTCCTCCGGCCGAGGCCGTATCAGCTTCATGAAAGAATGCTTTTAGAGCCCGACCTGCACGCGCTTGCTGTTGGCGCGCCTCATATTGCGATAGCGCGCGAGCGCCCAGAGCGGGAAAAATTTTCCATAGCCATGATAGCGCAGATAGAAGACGCGAGGAAAACCCGTCGCGGTAAATCGCGCTTCATTCCATAGGCCGGCGTCGTTCTGCGTCGATTGCAGATAGGCGATTCCCCGCGCGACCGCCGGATGGTCGACGTCGCCCGCCGCCATCAGCCCGAGCAGCGCCCAGGCGGTTTGCGAGGCGGTCGAGGGGGATTTTTCATAGCCCTTGTAGTCGAGCTTGTAGCTCGCGAGGTCTTCGCCCCAGCCGCCATCTTCGTTCTGGATCGCCACAAGCCAGGCGACGGCGCGACGGTAAGCGTCATGGTCATGCGGCAGGCCGACGGCGTTGAGCGCGCATAGCGTCGACCAGGTGCCGTAGATGTAATTCGCGCCCCAGCGGCCGAACCAGCTGCCGTCCTTTTCCTGTTCTTTGAGCAGGTAATCGACGCCGCGCTTGAGGCATTCGCTCGAGTCGATCGTGTCGCCGAGCTGCGCCAGCATCGACACGCAGCGCGCGGAAACGTCCGCCGTCGGCGGATCGAGCAGCGCGCCGTGATCGGCGAAGGGGATGTGATTCAGATAATGGCATGTGTTGTCGGCATCGAAGGCGCCCCAGCCGCCGTTCTTCGACTGCATGCCAATGATCCATTCCTTGGCGCGGGTGATGCGTTCGTCGTAGGGACGCGACGCGTCATTCGCCGTGAGGCGATCCATCGCCGTCACGACGACGGCCGTATCGTCGACGTCCGGGTAATAGGCGTTGGCGTATTGAAACGCCCAGCCGCCGGGCCGAACGTCGGGCCGCTGCGCCGCCCAGTCGCCCTTGACGTCGAGCACCTGCAAGGGCGCGAGCCATTCGCAGGCCTGGCGCGCCTGTTCGCGCGCGTCTTCGTCGCCCGTCTCAAGCAGCGTGTGGGCCGTCAGACAGGTGTCCCACACCGGCGAAACGCAGGGCTGGCAATAGATTTCCGCATCATGCACGACGAGCAGCCGTTCGATCGCCTCACGCGCCTGTTTCTTACGCTCGTCCGCGTCCGGCACGCCGAGCACGTCATACATCAGCAGGCTGTTGACCATGGACGGAAAGATGCCGCCCAGTCCGTCGATGCCATTGAGACGCTCCGTCGTCCATTTCACGGCAAGTTCGATCGAGCGCTCGCGCGGGCCGTTGGGCATGTGCGGCTCGATCAGACGCAGCAGCTTGTCGATTTGCCCGAAAATATTCGCCCAGGGCCAGGTCTGGTGTTCGCCCTTGGGCCACACTTTCACCTCTTCCGGCGGCGTCGTGAAGAGTTCGGCGATGTGAATGTTCCTAGGGTTCTTGGCCCGGGGCTTTTTCGTCATCAGCACCAGCATCGGCACGAGAACGGTGCGGCCCCAATAGGAGATCTTGTCGAGGTGGAAGGGAAACCACTTCGGCAGCAGCATGATTTCGACCGGCATCACCGGCACGCCGCGCCATGGAATTTCGCCGTAAAGCGCCAGCAGCGCGCGCGTAAACACATTGCTCTTGGCGGCGCCGCCATAGGCGAGGATCGCCGCGCGCGCGCGCGCCATATGCGGCGCGTCGACATCGTCGCCGATCATCTTGAGCGCGAAATACGCTTTCACGCTGGAGCTGATGTGAAAAGGCCCGTCTTGATAGAGCGGCCAGCCGCCGTGATCGCCCTGACAGCGGCGCAGATAAACCGCGATCTTGCGCTCGAGTTCGGCGTCGACCGGCTCGGCGCGGAAATGGCGCATCAGCACATATTCAGCCGAGAGGCTGGTGTCGGCTTCGAGCTCGAAGCAGAAATGTCCATCGCCTTTGCCGAGCGACAGAAGCGCGCGCTTGGCGTTTTGAATGCTCGTCTCCAGCGCCTCGGCGGAAACGGCGGTGAAATTAGCGTCAATACGCGCGGCGGCGTTCATTGCAATTCCTTTGTATGCGCCGTCACGCGATGCTCAGCGTCGCGGATTTGGCCGTCTCATGATGCGGCTTCACGACGATCTCGACGTCCTGCCCCAAGGCGACGAGAAATCGCATGAGCCGTTCCAGCGAAAACTGCCGGAAATCGCCGTGCAGCAGCTTCGACACGTCCGGCTGCTTCACGCCGAAGAGCTTCGCGGCTTGCACCTGCTTCAGCCCGCGCTCCTTGAGCAGCGCTTCGATCTTGCGAACGAGCTGCGCCTTGAGGAGGTGGTCGTCGGGCGCCGCCTTGGCGGCGGGAGAGTCTTCGGTCATTTCGGGTTCGGGAAATGTGGTTGACGCCCATTTCGCGCCGATCAGCGTGAGCTATAGTGAAATGACTATATCGTCAAGCCGCATCTGGCTCATCGATTGCTACAGGGGCGGGTGAGGGCGCCTGGCGCCGGTGCGGCGTGCGACTTTGTCCGAAAGGTGAGCCGATGGACGAACTCTATGTGATTTGTCGGACAGACGAGATCGAGGACTCCGAGGCGACGGGATTCGTCCTGATGCGCGCCGAGGCGAGCGGCGACGCCGCCCCGTATCCGATCCTGATCACGCGCAAGGGCAACAACTTCTACGGCTTCGAGAACGCCTGCCCGCATGAAGGCGAGCGGCTCGACGTCAATCCCGGCCAGTTCATGGACGAGGAAGGCAATTTCCTCGAATGCGGCAGGCATCATGCGCAGTTCGACATCGACACCGGCCACTGCTTCATCGGCCCCTGTCAGGGCCAACGGCTGACGCCGATCAAACTCGTCGTCGACGAGGGCGACGTCTGCCTCACCGGCGTGCTGCTCGCCGAAGAATGAAAGGCGCTCTATGACCGATATGGCGGAACTGCAAAAACGAAAGCAACCGCTCAATCTCGCGATTGTGCATGTCGATCCCGACGCTTTCATCGCGAATTATTTGCCGTGGCTCGAGATCACGAGTTTCATCACGGCGCTGCGCGCGGGCGACGTCGAGGTCCCCGCCGACGGCGTGACGCCGAAGCTGGCGCCGCAGCAGATAAAAGGCGCGGCGGCGGTGAACTACGGGGGAGACGCGCTCTTCGCCTTTTGCATGGCGGCGGCGCTGAAGGGCGACAAGGCCGCCGTTGAAAAGATCGACGCGGCGCTCACCGAGCAACTCGGGCCCGAATATCCAGGTTCGACGGCGCTGTGGAGTTTTAGTTCGCCCATCGCCTCGCCGATCAGCCTTGAAGATCATGTCGGGCAGGCCGCGCAGAAAATGCTTGCAGGCGACATCCCGCCGCCGCCTATGCGCGCGCGCGAGAACTGGAACGCCGGCCTGCGCTTCTTTGAAAAGGCGCGCAAATCGAATTTCGTGAACGAGATCGTCTATCCGCTGGCGTTGTGGACGCGCGCCAAATGGACCGAGACGCTGGAGAAGGGCGTCGCCTTCATGGCGCATATCGAGGACAGCGTGCCGGTGTTGCAGGAATGCCTCGCCGAAACGCGCAACGATCAGGCCTTCATCGCCAATATGCTGCTGAAGATGGCCCCGGCGATCGAAACCGATCTCACCGACGAGATGCAGGGGTTCCTGCGTTCGCTGTCGCGGCGGGTGTAGGCCGCGCCGACGATCCGATCGAAAAAACTGCCGATGTTTTCGCCGGGCGAAACGAAGTCTTAACCATCGGCCGCCGATGGTCGTGTGAACGGAGCGAGAGGAGTGAGCATGGCTACGAACACGGAAGGCGAACGCGCACTGGCCGACCTCGAGGCCGGCAAGTTTTCATTCCCGATGGTCGACTCCATCAGGGATCATATGAATCAGCTCGACGCCGAGCTGCAACGCGTCAGGACGGAGCTGCAGCGCGTCAATTCGCTGCATGAGGGCGCCGTCAACAAACTCAGGCAGCAGGAGTTTACGATTCTGCGGCTCGAAGGCGAGCTGCGCAAGCTGAACGCCAGACTCTACGCTCTCCTGAAGGCCAATGTTCTGACGGAGATCGCCCTGCGCGAGACGAAGCGCGGCGCCGTGAAATTCGTCGAATTTCTTCCCGTCGCGCGTAAGCATGCCGAGGAAAGTTCGAAGGCGGCGTTGGCCTATCTCTCGACGATTGATCTTCAGGCGAAGTTCGAGGCGGTGAAGGCGCATCCGCTGACCGAGAAGACGCTCGCCGGGCTGGCGAATCTTGATCTGCGCGCCGAGTGGACGAAGCTGAAGACGCATCCGCTGACGACAAAGGCTATCAGCGAACTGCAGTCGGCCCTTCTCAAAGCGAAGGACAATCTGCCGGCCGTGCAGAAGCGGGTCGCCGCGCTCGTCGAAAAAGCGACGGCTTATATTGCCGAGCTGCAAAAGAAGGCTGCGTAATCCGACGCGGGGCAGGGCGCAAAGCTGCGCCCGCTCGCTGGCCGCGCGCGACCCGACGGGGGCGGGACTTGCCGCCTACGGATTAAGTCCGGTTGCGTCTACCTGAGCGAAAGTTTGTGCGCGCGACTACAGTTCGCAATCACGCCGGCGCGAGCGTGCGCGCCGGCTTGATCGGTCCGACGTCGACCTGAATCTCGTCGCCCTCGACGCGAAGCGCATAGGGGTGGAGCGCATTGCGCACGAGATGCGTCACGCATTTGCCGCTTGTGCTGTCGAACCCCCATTGGTGGTGCGGACAGGTGACGGTCTGGCCGTTGAAGGTCGCCTCGCTCAGCGGCATGTCCGCATGCGGACAGCGCCCGCGATAGGCCTTGAGTTCGCCGCCGGTCGGCCAGACCAGAAGCACGCTCTTTTTACCGGCGTGAAAGAGGCCCATGCCGCCTTCGCTCACGGCGCCGGTGTTACAGATCGCGGTGAACGTCATCGTGATCGCCTTCAGAAAATCAGTCTCTGAGCGGCGCAAGCAAGCTGCGGACCAGCGACGTCGCCGCGCGGGCCGACAGATGAATCTCACGCAAGCCGCGAGCGATCCCAAGAGATCGCGTACGACCTGGCGTCACTGAACAAAAGCGGTGAGCGTGAGATCCCAACTCCAGCGACGTCGCGGAACCTTGCAGTCCACAAGCGGCGCGTTCTCACAGGCGCCATGCGGGGGCTCCGTCGAAAGCGCGTAAACGACGCGGCGCGAGGCCTTGGCGAATCCCTTTATCGTGCTGGCGGGACCATCGGCGTCGAAATCGGACACGGCTGTCCAACCCGCGCGCACAAGCGACGCTTCAAGCTTCTCTCGTGCGGTCTCGAACGCCAATTTCAGACCGGTCGCATGACCCGACATCAGACAGGCCGTTCCGCGGAGGGGCGGCAGGTCCGGAGCGCCCACCGTCGTCTTCAGCGCGATGCCGACTGTTTGGCCGATCGTGCGCGCCATCGCCGCGCATTCGGTCGGGTCCAAAGGCGCGACATTCTGCGCGGCCGCGCGCGCGTCCTGTTCGGCTGCAATGGCGGCGGCCGAGATCGCCAGGGCGGCGACCCAGCGCAACAGATTGGTCGAGACCATCAGACCTCTCCTTTCCTTGTATACGCCGCGGAGGGGCCTGCGCATCGCCAATGCTGGACCGTCTGGTGCGGGCGGCCGGAATCGAACCGGCACAGGCCTTGCGGCCCTACGGATTTTAAGTCCGTTGCGTCTACCAGTTTCGCCACGCCCGCGGAGCGCTCGTTTATAGGGGCGCGGACCCGACGCCGCCAAGCGGATTATATGCGCCGTCGTCGCTGGCCCTCGGGCTTGGCGTTGGGCGTGCCGATCGGCGCCTGAAACGACAGGCCCGTGTCCCAGGGGAAGAAGATCCAGGTGTCCTGCGAGACTTCGGTGACGAAGGTGTCGACCATCGGCAGGCCCTGCGGCTTGGCGTAGACAGTGGCGAAATGCGCATTCGCCAGCGTGTCCCGCACGGCTTTCGCCGTGGCGCCGGTGTCGACGAGATCGTCGATGATGAGCACTTCGGAGCTTGGCCGCGCGAGAATCGTGTCGGTCAGAGGCTTGAGCACCTGGATCTCGCCACGCTCGGTTTCCTCGTGATAGCTCGCGACGCAGATGGTTTCGATGACCCTTATGCCGAGCTCGCGCGCCACGATCGCCGCGGGCACCAGACCGCCGCGCGTCACCGCCACAATCGCCGAGAACCCGCCGATAGAAGCGAGACGCCAGGCGAGCGCGCGCGCGTCGCGGTGAAAAATGTCCCAGGAGACCGGAAAGATCTTGTCGGACCCGTACATCAGCTTCAAGCCTCCCGATCACGCCGTCAGCGCGCCTTTTCCGTCGATAGCGATGCAATCATCGCGCGCGCCGCCGCCGTCGCGCGCGCCAAGAGCGCCGCGTCGCGACTGCGCAGCACAATCTGATTCCTGAATCCGGCGCTCGTAAAGGACGGATAGGAGCCGACGCTCACGCCATCATGGCCGCGCGCGATCGCTTCCAGTCCCGCAGCGTAGGCGCCCTCCGGAACGCCATAAGCTTCGATGGTCTCGACGAGCACCGGCGGGCCGGCCGCGAGACGCGGGCCGACCACGTCCATCATATTCTGCATGATCGTCGGCACGCCGGCCATGACGATGACATTGCCGATCCAGAATCCCGGCGCCTTGGAAATGGCGTTGAAAATCAGCTCCGCGCCTTTTGGAATGCGCGCCATCCGCCGGCGGGCCGGATTCAGCTCCGCCTCGGAGAAGCGTTCCCGAAGGAGCGCAATCGCGCGCGGATCCTCGCCGATGTCGACGTCAAAGGCGCGGGCGACCGCATCGGCGGTGATGTCGTCGTGGGTGGGACCAATGCCGCCGGTCGTGAAGACATAGGTGTAGCGGGCGCGCAGCGCATTCAGCGCCTCGACGATCGCCTCCGTCTCATCGGGCACGATTCGCGCCTCGCGCAGATCGACGCCGATCTGCGCCAGATAATTCGCGATATAGCGTGTGTTCACATCCTGCGTGCGGCCGGACAATATTTCATCGCCGATCACGAGAACCGCCGCGCTTGCCGGCCTGTCGCCCGCCGTTTCTTGCGCCATTACCGGCCTCCCTGTCGCCGATTATGACCATGGCGGCCGTGAACGCCAGCCCTGGCGCCGCCTCGTTATCGGCAAGGCCCCGACCAGGGCTGAGAAGGCCTTGCCGCGGCAATTGCAGTTCGGCTCGCCAGCCTTGCTTTGCCGCCTCAAACCATTACCTTGTCGAGCATACCCTTCGCCCAGGTAAGACGAGCCGCCACGTTACATGACCTTTATCGAATCTCATCTCGCGCCCGCCGCGCGCAAAAGCGGACAGATCAAGCTGCACGGTCCCAATGATTTCGAGGGCATGCGCGCCGCTGGCAAGCTGACGGCGGAGGCGCTGGACATGCTGGTCGAGCATGTCCAGCCGGGCGTGACGACGCAGGCGCTCGACGATCTGGTTTTCGACTTCGCCATGGCGCATGGCGCCTATCCCGCGCCGCTCGACTATCGCGGCTACCGCAAATCCATCTGCACCTCGATCAACCATGTCGTCTGCCATGGCGTGCCGGACAGCAAGCCGCTGCGCGAAGGCGACATCGTCAATATCGACGTGACGTTCATCCTCGACGGCTGGCATGGCGACGCCAGCCGGATGTTCGCCGTCGGCGAAATCCCGCGGCGGGCGCAGCGGCTGATCGACGTGACCTATGAGGCGCTTGAGCGGGGCGTCGCCGCCGTGAAGCCTGGCGCGACGACCGGCGACATCGGCGCGGCGATTCAGCACTATGCCGAAAGCGAGCGCTGTTCGGTCGTGCGCGATTTCTGCGGCCATGGTCTTGGGCGCGTCTTCCACGATGAGCCGAATATTCTGCACTATGGCGTCAAGGGAGAGGGCGTCGAGCTGCGGCCGGGCATGTTCTTCACCATTGAGCCGATGATCAATCTCGGCCGTTCACAGGTGAAAATCCTGTCGGACGGCTGGACGGCCGTCACCCGCGACCGCTCGCTTTCCGCGCAGTTCGAACATTCGGTCGGCGTCACCGAAACGGGCGTGGAAGTCTTCACCAAATCGCCGGCGGGGCTCGACAATCCCTCTGCCGCGCGCGCCGACGCATGAAGAAGGCGGCTGACGCCGCGACAAGCGACGGCTCAGGCCTGCGCGATTCTGCGCCTCACTTCCACGGTCACCGACAGCGTCTGCGCGATCGCTTCACGGATGCAGGCGAAGCAGCGCTCGCCGATTACGAAATGCTTGAGCTGCTGTTGTTTCGCGCCATCGCGCGCCGCGACGTGAAACCGCTCGCAAAGGCCTTGATCACGCGCTTTGGCTCCTTCGCCGAGACCGTCGCGGCGCGGCCCGAGAGGCTTCGCGAAATCGACGGTCTCAGCGAGGCGGCGATCGTCGAAATCAAAATCGTCGAGGCTGCGGCGAAACGCCTGGCGCGCGGCGCCTTGCAGAAGCGTCCTGTGCTTTCCTCATTCATGGAGGTGCTCGACTATTGCCGGACGGCGATGGCTTTCGCCGAGCGGGAGGAGTTTCGCATCCTGTTCCTCGACAAGCGCAACGCGCTGATCGCCGATGAGGTGCAGGGCGTCGGCACCATCGACCATACGCCGGTCTATCCGCGCGAAATCGTCAGACGTGCGCTGGAGCTCGGCTCGAGCGCGCTCATCCTGGCGCATAATCATCCATCCGGAGATCCGACGCCGTCGGCCGCGGACATACGCATGACGAAGGACATCGCCGTCATCGCGCAGCCGTTCGGCATCACGGTCCACGACCACCTCATTGTTGGCCGTCATGGCCATGCGAGCTTCAGAGGGCTGAAGCTCATTTGACGCGAAGTCCGTCCACAGGCGTCAGGATTGACGCGACACTTGCAAAAGCGGGCTGAGCCTATTGTCCTATTTCGTCACGCCGCTGATTATCGCCACCGCGCTCTTCATGGAGCAGCTCGACGGCACCGTGCTCGCGACGGCGCTGCCGGCGATGGCCGCCGATCTTCACGAAGATCCCGTGGCGCTGAAACTCGCGCTCACGTCCTATCTTCTATCGCTCGCGGTCTTCATTCCGCTTTCGGGCTGGGCGGCGGATCGCTTTGGCGCGCGGCGCGTCTTTCGCGCGGCGATCATCGTCTTCACCTTCGGCTCCATTCTCTGCGGCCTGTCCAATTCGCTCGCCGCGATCGTGACGTTTCGGATCGTGCAAGGCCTCGGCGGCGCGATGATGACGCCGGTCGGACGCCTCGTGCTGCTGCGCACCGCGCCGCGCCACGAACTTGTGCGCGCCATGGCCTATCTCACCATTCCGGCGCTTATGGGCCCGATGATCGGTCCGCCGATCGGCGGCTTCATCGCGACCTATTTTCACTGGCGCTACATCTTCTGGATCAATGTCCCGATCGGCGCGCTCGGCGTCATGCTGGTCACGCGCTTTATTCCAGACATGCGCGAAGAATGGACGCCGCCGCTCGACATCGCCGGCGCGATCCTTTCAGGCGTCGGCCTCTCCTGCCTCGTCTTCGGCTTTACCATCGCGGGGCGCGGCTTCGCGCCGGCGCCGGTCGTGGTTTTCATCGTCGCGCTCGGGGCAGGGGCGCTGTTCGCTTATACGCGCCACGCCAAACGCACGCCCTATCCGATCGTCGACCTCGATCTCTTGCAGATTCCGACGTTCCGCGCGGCGGTCTTCGGCGGCTTTCTGTTTCGCATCGGACTCGGCGCCACGCCTTTCCTGCTGCCGCTGTTGCTGCAAGCGGGCTTCGGACTCTCCGCTTATGAAGCAGGACTTCTGACCTTCGTTTCAGCGGCGGGCGCGATGGCGATGAAAACGACCGCGCAGCCGATCCTGCGGATTTTCAGCTTTCGGCGGGTGCTGATCGTCAATGCGCTTATCTCCGCCGGCTTTCTCGCCTTCAACGCCACCTTTTCGGCGGCGACGCCGCATTTGGTCATCATGGGCGTGCTGCTCGTTGGCGGCTTCTTCCGCTCGCTCGAGTTCACGGCGCTTAACGCCATCGCCTACGCCGACGTCGATCAGGACGCCATGAGCCGCGCCACGAGCTTCGCCTCCGTCGCGCAGCAGTTGTCGCTGTCTACAGGCGTCGCGATTGGCGCGGCGGCGCTGGAGGCGACGCGCGCGCTGCGCGGCGGCGGCGCGCTGCAGGCGGCGGATTTCACGCCGGCCTTCATTGTCGTGGCGCTGATCTCGACGCTTTCGGTGATGAGCTTCCTGCCGCTCGCGCCCAATGCGGGCGACGACCTGACCGGGCGCCGAAAACGCGCGTAATCTCACCTTCGATCGGCGGGCTGAGAGCTCTTGTCGATGAGGATCGCGAGCGCCAGATCGACTGAAACGAGGACCTTATGTCGAGCGCAGCCCAAGACTTCATCGCCGGGCTCCCGAAGGCGGAGCTTCACCTTCATATCGAGGGGACGCTCGAGCCCGAAACGGCCTTCGCGCTCGCCGAGCGCAACGGCGTCAAGCTCCCTTACGCTTCGGTCGAGGCGATGCGCCGCTTATACGATTTTCAAAACCTCGAGGATTTTCTCGATCTTTATTATCAGGCGACGCAGGCGCTCTTGACCGAGCGAGACTTCTACGATCTGGCGCGTGCATATCTCGACCGCGCCCGCGGAGAAAACATCCGCCACGTCGAAATCTTTTTCGATCCGCAAGCGCATATGCGTCGCGGCGTTCCTTTCGGCCCGGTCGTGGAGGGATTGAGCGCAGCTCTGAACGACGCCGCGCGCGAGGGCGGGCCGACGTCGCGGCTCCTCATGTGCTTTCTGCGCGATCTCGACGAGGCTGACGCCATGGCCACGCTCGAAGCGGCGCGTCCCTGGCTCGATCGCATCACCGGGGTCGGACTGGACTCCGCAGAAGCCGGAAATCCGCCGGGCAAGTTCACTGAGGTCTATGAGCGCGCCCGTTCGCTTGGTCTGCGCGCCGTGGCCCATGCGGGCGAAGAGGGACCCGCCGCCTATGTCACCGAAGCTCTGGATCGCTTGAAGGTCGAGCGAATCGATCACGGCGTTCACGCGATCGATGACGCGGCTTTGGTTCAGCGGCTCGCGCGCGAGCGGGTTCCGCTGACCGTCTGCCCGCTGTCGAATATACGCCTCTGCGTCTATCCCGATATGCGCGCGCATCCGATTCAGCGGCTCTTCGAGGCAGGCGTCGTCGTGACCGTCAATTCGGACGATCCGGCGTATTTTGGCGGCTATGTGAACGAGAACTACCGCGCGGTTCAGCAGGCTTTCATATTAGGAACAGCCGAGCTGACGCAGCTCGCAAAAAGCAGTTTCTCGGCGTCATTTCTTTCTGACGACGAAAAGCAAGACAGGATCGCCGAGGTCGACGCCTATGCGCGCGCGCATGGCGCCTAAGCGCATCGCCTATTCGAAGCGGCGTCCGCGAAAGCCTGTCGCCAACACATAGAGCTCTGCTGAACCCGCGCGGCTCGCCTCCGGCTTGACGTGCCGCACCGTCGCGAAATCGCGCTTGAGCCGCGTGAGCAGCTGGCCTTCGGTTCCGCCTTGCAGCACCTTGGCGATGAAGAAGCCGCCCTTCGCTAACACGTCGCAAGCGAAATCAGCGGCAAGCTCGGCGAGAGCCACGATGCGCAGATGATCGGTCGCCCTGTGGCCAGTGGCGTTGGCGGCCATGTCCGACATCACGCCGTCGGCGTCGCCGCCGAGCATGTTCTTGATGAATTCCGGCGCATCGGGATCGTTGAAATCCTTAACCGCGAATTCGACGCCGTCGACCGGCTCCATGTCAAGAAGATCGACGGCGACGACTTTGCCCTTGCCCTCTTTCGCCTTCACATGCGCGGCCGCGACCTGTGACCAGCCGCCAGGCGCGGCCCCAAGATCGACGATGCGGTCGCCCGGCTTAAAGAGGTGATAGCGATCATCCATCTCGATGAGCTTATAGGCCGCGCGCGAGCGGTAGCCTTCCCGCTTGGCGCGCGCGACATAAGGATCATTGAGCTGGCGCTCCAGCCAGAGCGTCGAGGAGAGCGACCGCTTGCGCGCGGTCTTAACCCGCGTCTTAAGCGATCGCCCGCCTTCGCGTCCCGACTCTTTCGTCACGCGTGCACCTTGTCGCGCGGGCTGAAGACGCCGCCGGGCGCCGGCTCCATGACGATGTCTCGATCGTGAAAGGCGTGCAGAGTCGACCGATGGCCGATCGAGACGATCGTCGTGCCGGGCAGCCGCTCGCGCAGCATGGCGTAGATGTCTTCTTCGAGCTGCTCGTCGAGGGCCGACGTGGCTTCGTCGAGGAAAAGCCAATCCGGTTTGGCGAGAAGCGCGCGCGCGATCGCGACGCGCTGCTGCTCGCCGCCTGAAAGCCGCTGACCCCAGTTGTTTTCCTCGTCGAGGCGCTCGACGAAAGGCGCAAGCCGCGCCGCGCGCAGCGCCTCCTGCACTTCAGCGCGCGAGTAGTCGCCGACGTGGCCCGGATAGACGATCGCATCGGCGAGCGCCCCCATGGGAATGTAAGGTCGCTGCGGCGCCAGCATCACCTTCGCGCCGCGCGGCGTCAGCGCATCGCCCGAAGCGTAAGGCCAGATGCCGGCGATGGCGCGAAACAGCGTCGACTTGCCGGAACCCGATGGGCCGGTAAGCAGCGCCGACTGGCCGGCGGCGAGCGTCAGATCGTCGACCGTCACGATTTGGCGTCCGTCGGGCAAAGCAAGCGTCAGCCCGCGCAGGCGAATATCGGCGCCGTCGGTCGGAGATACGATCTGCGTCGCAGACATTTGGCCACGCGCCGTGTCGATCGCATGGTCGAAGGATGTCAGCCGGTCGAGCACGGACTTAAAATTGGCGAGCGAGGTGTAGTAGTTGATGAAGAAGGTCAGCGCGCTCTCCACCCGACCGAAGGCGCTCGCCGTCTGCGTCATGACGCCGAGCTGAATGCGCCCGGCGAAATAGAACGGCGCCGTGATCACGTAAGGAATGATCGGCGACAGCTGTCCGTACGTCGAGGTGAACGCCATCAGCTGCTTGCGCTTCTGTACGATCGCCAGATAGTTGACGATAATGCCGGCGAACCGCCGCAGCAGCGAACCGCGCTCGGCGGGCTCGCCGCCAAGCAGGGCGATCTGCTCGCTGTATTCGCGCATTCGCGCCAGGGAAAAGCGGAAATCCGCCTCGCGTCTCTGCCGATCGAAATAGAGCCCGGTGAGAGAGCGGCCGATAAGATGCGTCACGAGCGTTCCCACCGCCGCATAGAGCAGCACAACCCAGAACAGGAAACCGGGAATATAAATGTCAGTTCCGGGCAGCGGATAATTGCCGGACAAATCCCACAGCACATAGGCGAAGGAGACAAGCGAACTCAAGGTGGCGATCAGCAGGATCGAATAGGAGTAGACGCCATAGCCTTCCTCCCCGCCGCTGATGAAGCGATTGACGTCTTCGGCGATGCGCTGGTCCGGATTGTCAGCGCCGCTTCCGGCAAGCGCCATGCCGTAATGCGTATGCGCGCCGAGCCAGCGCTCGACATAGTGCTCCGTCAGCCAGCGACGCCAGCGGATGATCAGCATCGATTGCAGAACGAATTCGATGATCACCGAGGCGACGTAAACGAACGCCCATGGCGTGAACACGTAAAGAAGCTGCCGCCAGAACTCCCCGGCGTTTTTCTCCTGAATGGCGTTGAACCAGTCGCGATTGAAGAACGACAGGCGCACGGTGATGCCGACCTGGCCTTGATTGAGCAGCACCAAGACGACCACCATGGCGATGGCGATCGCGCTCTCTCGCGCCGCAAAGGGTTGGAATGGCCACACGCGCCCTTCGCCACGGTCGCGCGAACTGAAGTAGAGATCGGCGATGCGCGTCATCTCCCGCACGACTGGAATGTGCGAGATCGCGTAGACAATGATCGAGAACACCGCGACGGTGAGCGGCATGGTTTCGGGCGGCGCATAGTCTTTCAAAGACTCGGGCCACAGGCCTTCCGCCTGCGCCAGGCCGATGAGTCCGAAGACGATCGTCTCGGTTGAGAAAATGTACGCGAAGATTTTCAGGAAGCTCGACATGTCGGCGGCGCGCCACGTCGTATAGGCGCAGAGCGCCGTCGCGGCGACGAGAACGAATAGGCTGGAGTCGCCCTTATGGACGCCGACCAGCGCAGTAAGCGCCGCGAAGATCGCGACCGCCACGCTCAATTTCTGCATCTTTCACCTTGGATGTGAGAAGCCGCTGGGCTCGCCGCGACCGTGTCGCCGGCGATTGCCGTCTAGCCCCATGATAGAGGAGTCAGTCCTCTTCAGGAATGACCGCGTCGCCATTGACATGCGCGACAAGCACGGGCGAGGCCTTAAAGGTCAACACACGGCGCGATGTTATCGTGGCCTCGACGCCGGTTTTGGGATTGCGGCCGATGCGCTCACGCTTGGCGCGCACGTTAAAAGTCCCGAAGGAACGCAATTTTACGGATTCGCCGCGCAGCAAAGCTTCGCTGATCTCATCAAAAGTCGCGTCCAAGATCTTGCGGGCTTCGGAGCGGGACAGCGATGGGCAGCAGCCGTAGACGGCCTCTCGCAGCGCCGCCCGCGTTAGGGTGCTGCCTGGAGCGGTTCTCCTTACCATGCGAAAAGAGCGCCCAATGTTCGTTCTGTCGGGACTGGGCTGAACACAACTCCCCCTCGAAGCTTCTGGCAATCGCAACATGGCAATAAATGGGCGCTGCGCCCGTGGCCGCATAGTACGCATAAACGACCGATATGCAAGGGCGATCACGTGTTCTACGTCCCGACCAAACGATCGAACTCTGACCTGCGGGCAGGCGATAGCGGAACCCTCAAACCGCCAATTTTACCTTGTGCTGCGCCACCGGGATCATAGCGCGTATTTTACGAATGCGGTCGACGTCCACATAGGACGATACGAGGCCCGGCCCTTCGGAAGCCTTCGCGACGACTTGGCCCCAGGGGTCGGCGATCAGAGAATTGCCGTACGTAAAGCGCGTCTCATGCCCGGCCTTATGCGCGCCCGTCTGCGCCGGCGCGCAGAGATAGGCCTGCATTTCGATAGCGCGCGCGCGGCACAGCACTTCCCAATGGTCCTTGCCGGTGACCAACGTGAACGCCGCCGGCAGCGCGACGATATCCGCGCCCTTATCCGCGAGCGCCTGGAAGAGATATGAAAAGCGGAGGTCGTAACAGATCGCGCAGCCGACGGTGACGCCCTCGCAATCATAGGTGACGACGGAGTCGCCCGGCTTAAACGCGGCGCTCTCGTGATATTTGGCGCCGTCCGGCGCCGTGATGTCGAACATGTGGATCTTACGGTAGCGCGCCACCTCCTCGCCCTCGCGATTGAAGGCGACGCTGGTGTTGTGCAACCGCTCCTCGCCAAGCGCTTTTTCAAGAATGGACCCGGCGTGTATGAAAACCTTGTGCTCTCGCGCGAGCGCTTGGCACATTTCATAAGCCGGGCCGCCCGGCAGCTCCTCGGCGGCCGCCATCTTCTCGGCGCGCGAGCCGCCGATGAAATCGAATACCTCAGGAAGACAGATCCAGTCGGGACGCTCCTGAACCACGGCGCGCTCGATCAAAGCGCGGGCGTTGGCGAGGTTCAAGGCCTTATCGCCAACGGAATTCATCTGAACCAGAGTAACCTTCATCGACCGCCCGATTGTTCGCCGTTGCTCCCGCGACCCTCAGTCGCATCCTAACGAATAGCGCCGCTCGCTCATTATACGTCGCTGGCGCCGAAGGTATAGGTCGAATCGCGTTTAGCGCGACAACGTCGCCGATCGGTTGAGATCGCGAAAGCCGGCGCGCAACGCTGCAATGCAAAATTCGACCATTTGCGCGCTGGTCGGCGTTGGGCGATCGGCGCATTCCACCATCAGCCGCGGGTGGCAGTAGCGAATACAGGCGGCATGCACCAGCCGCGCCGCGAGCTGCGCATCGCCCTTAGCGAATTCGCCGCCCTCCATGCCCGAGCGTATGACGTCCTCGAGGGCGGCGTCGATATGATCGATGTGATCCGAGATGATCGGCCAATTCTCGTCGAGCGCCGCTTCCACCATGTCGTGGAGCTTGCGGTCGGCGACGTAGCGCTCGGCGTTCATCGCCTCATTGGACAGGATGAGCGCGCGCAGCCGCTGTTCCGCCGAACCCGGCCCATGCGCGATGCTCTGCGCCGACTGCTCGACTTCGTTCATCAGATGGCGAGCGACGGCGGCGTTGATTTCCGATTTGGCGCCAAAGAAGCGATAGACGTTCGCCGGCGACATCCGCAATTCGCGGGCGATATCGGCGACCGTGGTCTTTTGGAAGCCGATCTCGCGGAAGAGCCGCTCTGCGGTGGCGATGATTCTCGCGCGCTGCTCGGTCTCGCGTGCGTTCTGCTCGCTAGCCCCCATCACGCTCATTCGGCCGCTCCCCTCGCAAGCCCGTCGGCCAGAGTCTGGGCCCGCGCGCCCTTGGCTTCGGCCAATCCCTCGCCAAGATGACGGCGGAACCATGTCGCGTAAAGCGCCGGCAGGAACAGAACCGTGAGAAAAGTGGCGACAAAAAGCCCGCCCATGATGGTCAGCGCCATCGGCCCCCAGAAGGCGGAGCCCGATAGGGGAATCATGGCGAGAATCGCCGCGAGCGCCGTCAGCGCGACGGGACGCACGCGCCGAATTGTCGCGCCGATGATCGCCTCTCGATATTTCTCGCCGCGCTCGAGATCTTGTCGCACTTGATCGACGAGAATGATCGAATTGCGCATGTCCATGCCCGAGAGCGCGATGAGGCCAAGCAGCGCGACGAAGCCGAACGGCGCGTGAGCGACATTGAGCGCGAGCGATGCGCCGATGACGCCGAGCGGCGCGCTCACCATCACGAGGGCGACGCGCGTGAAGTTCTGCAGCTGGAACATGACGATCGTCAGCATGACAAGGCCGACGAGCGGAAAAACCGCAAAGATCGAAGCGTTGCCCTTTTTCGATTCCTCGATCGCGCCGCCCATCTCGATGCGATAGCCGGGCGGAAGATGTTCGCGAATCTGCGCAAGCTGCGGCCAGATGCGCGTCGTCGCATCCGGCGCCTGCACGCCGTCCTTGACGCCGGAGCGCACCGTGATGCTCATGTCGCGATTGCGCCGCCAAAAAATCGGCTCCTCGTGGTCGTAGACGACCTTCGCGACCTGCGAGACCGTCACCGCCTTGCCGTCGCGCGCATAGATCACCATGTCGCCGATCCTCGAGAGATCGCCGCGCTCCTGAGGAATGGCGCGCGCGACCACTTCGACCTGATCGATCCCGTCGCGCAGTGTCGTGATCGTCACGCCGGAAATCGCCAGACGCAGCCTGTTCGACACATCCTGCGGCGTCAGCCCGAGAAGCCGCGCGCGATCCTGATCGATGACCAGTCGCACGCGCGGCGTCTGCTCGTTCCAGTTGAGATGTGGATCGTCGAGGCCCTCGTCGCCGCGCATGACGTCGCGCACCTGATAGGCGATGGCGCGGACGGTCGCGGGATCTGAGCCGACCACGCGAAACTGCACGGGAAAACCCACCGGCGGCCCGTAATAGAAGCGATCGACGCGCGCGCGCGCCTGCGGCAAAGCGCCATTGGCGATGGCGGTCTCCAGCTTCTTCTTCAAGCGCTCGCGCGCCGCGATGTCCTTGGCGACGATGACGATCTCGGAATAGGCTTCATTCGGGAGCTGCGGATTGAGGCCGAGCCAGAACCGCGGTGGACCCTGTCCGACATAGCTCGTGTAGAGGGCCGCGTCCGGATCGTCCTTGAGGAGCGCCTCGGCCTGTTTCGCGGCCTCGAGCGACGCGCCGATGGACGATCCTTCGGGAAGGCGCAACTGGAGGAAGAGCTCCAGGCGCTCTGCATAGGGGAAGAACTGCTTCGGCACGACGAAGAAGCCGAAGACGGCGAACGCGAAAACGCCGACCACGCCTGCGATCACCACGCCGCGATAGTCGACCGCCCAGGTGACGACGGCGCGGAGCCAGCGATAAAAGGGCGTTCGGTAGATCTCGTCCGGATCGCGATGCGGATGCAGCTTGGCGAAATCGGGAAGAAGCTTCACGCCGAGATAGGGCGTGAACATCACCGCGACAAACCATGAGGCGATCAGCGCGACGAGCAACACCCAGAACATCGAACCGGTATATTCGCCCACTCCGGAATTGGCGAAGCCGACCGGCAGGAAGCCCGCGGCGGTCACGAGCGTCCCCGTGAGCATCGGAAAGGCCGTCGACTCCCAGGCGAAGGTCGCGGCTTTGATCCGATTGAAGCCCTGCTCCATCTTCACCATCATCATCTCGACGGCGATGATCGCGTCATCGACAAGAAGACCGAGCGCAATGATCAGCGCGCCCAGCGAGATGCGCTGGAGATCGATGCCAAGCGGTCCCATGAAAATGAAGACGATGGCGAGCACCAAAGGCACGGAAAGCGCGACGACGATGCCGGTCCGAAAGCCGAGCGAGAGAAAACTCACGCCGAGCACGATCACCAGAGCTTCGAGGAACGAACGCGTGAATTCGCCGATCGCCTCCTCGACGACCTTCGGCTGATCGGCGATCTGATCGATATCGACGCCAACCGGCGTCTTGACGCGTATCTCCTCGACCGCTGCGCCGACGTTCTCGCCGAATTTGAGGACGTTGGCGCCTTTTCCCATAACGACGCCGACGACGATCGCCGGCTGGCCCTTGAAGCGCGCGAGAAAACTCGGCGGGTCTTCGAAGCCGGCGTAGACATTGGCGATGTCGCCGAGGCGGATCACCTTGCCGTTCGCTTCGATCGGAATCGCGGCGATCGCGTCGGCGCCTTTAAGATCGCTCGTCACCTGAACCCGCACGCGGTTCGACGAGGTCTCGAACACGCCGGCGTCGTTGATGGCGTTCTGCTTGGAGAGCGAATCGAAGACGGCCTGAGGCTGGATCGCCAGGCTCGCGAGCTTCGCCTCGCTGAATTCGACAAAGATGCGGCGTCCCTGATCGCCATAGACGTCGACTTTGATCACGTCCTGCACGGCGAGCAGTCGTTGGCGCAGCGTCTGGACCACCTTGTCGAGGACATGATAGTCGGCGCCGTCGCCGGTCACCGCATACATCACCGTGTCGACGTCGCCATATTCGTCATTCACTTGCGGGCCGCGCACGCCGGCGGGCAGCGTCGGCGCGATGTCGTCGAGCTTTTTGCGCAACTGATAGAAGAGCTGCGGCACGTCCTTTGGCGGCGTCGTGTCCTTGAAAGTCACCTGCATCGCCAGAAAGCCGGGCTTGGTGTAGCTCTCGATCTTGTCGAGGAAGGGCAGCTCCTGAAGCTTCTTCTCCATCAGATCCGCGACCTGATCGCGTATCTCGGTAGCTGTCGCGCCTGGCCATGAGGCCGTCACGACGGCGACCTTGATGGTGAATGACGGATCCTCGGCGCGTCCTAGCCGCATGTAGGAATAGACGCCGGTAAGACTGATCGCGATCATCAGAAACAGCATCAGCGTCGGCCGTTGGACGGCCCAGCGCGACAGGTTTACGCCAGCCATGGCCAGACCCTCAAAGCGATTGCCGCGAGATCACGCGGACTTTTGTATTGGGATCGAGCTTGTGGACGCCGAGCACGACGATGTTGTCGCCGTCCTTGACGCCGCCGGCCACAAGCGCGGCGTCGGCTTCGAGGCGCACCAAGGTGACGGGAACGAGCTGCAAGTTCCCTTCGCCGTCGACCTTCCAGAGGGAAGGGCCTGTCCCCTGATTGTAGATCGCCGAGAGCGGCACGCTGACGACGGGCTGCGCATCCGAAGCGGAAATGTGCAGCGTGGCGCTCATGCCGAGCGCGACGGCGGCATCCGGATTGAGGATAGAGAAGCGCGCCGCGAACGTGCGCGTGACCGGATCGGCGGCGGGGCTCAGTTCGCGCAGCTTGGCGCGATAGACCGCGCCGGGCTTCGACCAGAGCGTCAAGGTCGCCTCGCCCTTTCCAGCCGCCGCGGCGAACGCCTCCGGCAAGGAAACGGCGGCTTCCAGTTCGCCGGCATGGGCGATGCGCACCGCAGGCTGACCCGCCGCGACCACTTGCCCGGCATCGACGAGCGTCTGCGTGACGACGCCGTCCGCGCCGGCGCGCAGCGTGGCGTAGTCCAGCGCGTTGCGGGCGAGTTCGACCGCGCGTTCGGCCCGTCGGAACCGCCCGCGCGCTTCCTCGCCGCCCGAGCGCGCGCGATCGAGCGCCGCCTGGGCGGTCCAGCCCTTGGCGCGCAGTTCGGCGGCCCGCCTTTCATCGGCGACGGCCTGAGTTTGCGCCACCCGCGCCGCTGCGAATTCGGCGTCGGACTGCTCTTTCTGCAGCCGCAGATCCTGCTCGTCGAGCGCCGCGATCGGGTCGCCAGCCTTCACCCGCTGACCAACTTCGACAAAGCGTTTGACCACCTTCCCGCCGATGCGAAAACCTTGGTCGGACTCGACCCGGGGACGAATGGTGGCAACAAATTCGCGCGCTTGCGACTGCGCGGCGTAGCGCGCCGGCGCGACGAGCACCGGCCGCTCGGAGCGCTCGCTCTCTTCGGCGGACCGCTCGGCCTTGCCGTCACAGCCGGCGAGCGCCGCGGTGAGAACTGCGGCGAGCGCATAAAGCCTCGAGCGATAGCTGAGCATTGAACTCCGTCCATTGACGCCAGAGCCGGGTCCAGTTCTTCTGACGAATTTCAATAATCGTCATTCGTCAGCAATGGGTCAACAGGCAAGACAAAATTTGTTGAAGCGAAATCTTGTTCCAGGCGCTGGCTAAACCGGCCTGGTCCGAGACTGGAGGCGCCGCAGCGCAGCCCGGACGCCTTGTCGCAAGGAAATGATTCTTCTATATGCGGCCTGCTCTTGCGGCCGGGTGAGCGCAACACAATCTTGGGAGAGCTAAGCGTGAAGGATCGCGCGGCGGGCTCATGGCGAGCCGCCGTCCTTCGCCTTTTGAACCGGACCGCTTCGGGGTCCGGCGTTCACCAGCGAAAGGAAACGATATGGGCAAAATTATCGGCATCGACCTCGGCACGACCAATTCCTGCGTGGCCGTCATGGAAGGGTCGAGCCCCAAGGTAATTGAAAACGCCGAAGGCGCTCGGACGACGCCTTCGATTGTCGCCTTTACCGATGACGGCGAGCGCCTTGTCGGCCAACCTGCCAAACGTCAGGCGGTGACGAATCCCGACAAGACCTTCTTCGCCATCAAGCGGCTGATCGGCCGCACTTATGACGACCCGATGACCAAGAAGGACATGGGTCTCGTACCCTACAAGATCGTCAAGGCGAATAATGGCGACGCCTGGGTCGAGGCTTCGGGCAAGCAATATTCGCCCTCGCAGATTTCGGCCTTCATTCTGCAAAAGATGAAGGAGACGGCCGAGGCCTTTCTCGGCCAGACGGTCACCCAAGCCGTCATCACCGTCCCCGCGTACTTCAACGACGCTCAGCGCCAGGCCACCAAGGACGCCGGCAAGATCGCCGGCCTCGAAGTGCTGCGCATCATCAACGAACCCACGGCGGCGGCGCTCGCCTATGGCCTCGATAAGAAGCAGTCGGGCACGATCGCCGTTTATGACCTCGGCGGCGGCACGTTCGACGTGTCGATCCTGGAGATCGGCGACGGCGTCTTCGAGGTGAAGTCGACGAACGGCGACACGTTCCTTGGCGGCGAAGACTTCGATATGCGTCTCGTTGAATATCTCGCGAGCGAGTTCAAGAAAGAGCAGGGCATCGACCTCACGAAGGACAAGCTCGCTCTGCAGCGCCTCAAGGAGGCCGCTGAAAAGGCCAAGATCGAACTTTCGTCGGCGACGCAGACCGAAATCAATCTGCCTTACATCACCGCCGACGCTACGGGCCCCAAACATCTGACGCTGAAGCTCACGCGCGCGAAGTTCGAAGCGCTCGTCGACGATCTTATTCAGCGCACGGTGGAGCCCTGCCGGAAGGCGTTGAAGGACGCCGGACTGTCGGCGGCCGATATCGGCGAAGTGGTGCTTGTGGGCGGCATGACCCGTATGCCCAAAGTGCAGGAGGTCGTGAAGCAGTTCTTCGGCAAGGAGCCGCACAAGGGCGTCAATCCTGACGAAGTCGTCGCCATCGGCGCCGCGGTGCAGGCGGGCGTGCTGCAGGGCGACGTGAAGGACGTGCTGCTTCTCGACGTGACGCCGCTGTCGCTGGGCATCGAGACGCTCGGCGGCGTGTTCACGCGCCTCATCGACCGGAACACGACGATCCCCACCAAGAAGAGCCAGGTGTTCTCGACGGCCGAAGACAATCAGACCGCCGTCACCATCCGGGTCTTCCAGGGCGAACGCGAGATGGCGGCGAACAACAAGCTGCTCGGCCAGTTCGACCTCGTCGGCATTCCGCCGGCGCCGCGCGGCATGCCGCAAGTGGAGGTGACCTTCGACATCGACGCGAACGGCATCGTCAACGTCACGGCGAAAGACAAGGCGACGAACAAGGAGCAGCAGATCCGCATCCAGGCGTCTGGCGGCCTCAGCGACTCCGACATCGACAAAATGGTCAAGGACGCCGAGGAGCACGCCGCGGAAGACAAGATCCGCCGCGAACTCGTCGACGCCAAGAACCATGGCGAGGCCGCGGTCCACGCCGCGGAGAAATCCGTCGCCGAATTCGGCGACAAGGTTTCGACCGCGGATAAGAGCGCCATCGAAGCCGCCATCGCCGCGCTGAAGAGCGCCGTCGAGGGCGACGACGCGGACGCGATCAAGGCCAGGACGAACGAATTGAGTCAGGCCTCGATGAAGCTCGGCGAGGCGATGTATAAGGCGCAGCAGGCGGACGCCTCGGGGACGGGCGCGTCCGAGGAGGCACCTAAGGACGACGTGATCGACGCGGAGTTCAAGGACGTCGGCGACGACAAGAAGTAAGCCGGGACTGGCCATAGCCGCTTCGATGCGGTAGCGAAACGGGAACCCGGCGCGAATACGCCGGGTTCCCTTGCGTTCATGTGATCGCGGCCAGCCCCGCCGCGCACCATCAGAAATCCAGCATGTCCAAACGCGATTATTACGAAGTTCTGGGCGTAAGCCGCACGGTCACGGAAGTCGAATTGAAGATCGCCTTCCGTAAGGCGGCGATGCAGTGTCATCCCGATCGGCACCCTGGCGACAAGCAGGCGGAAGCGCGTTTCAAGGAATTGAACGAAGCCTATCAGTGTCTGTGCGACCAGCAGAAGCGCGCAGCATACGACCGTTTCGGCCATGCCGCCTTTGAACAGGGCGGCGGCTTCGGCGCCGGCGAGGGCTTCGGCTCCTCCATGGCCGACATTTTCGAGGATCTGTTCGGCGACGTCATGGGGAGGCGCAGCCGCTCGGGCGGCCGCGAGCGGGGCTCGGATCTGCGTTATAATATGGAGATCACCCTCGACGAGGCCTATCACGGCAAGGCGGCCTCGCTGAAAATCCCGACCTCGGCGACCTGCGAGGCCTGTGAGGGAACGGGCGCGAAAAAAGGCTCTAAACCGAAGAGCTGCGCGACCTGCGGCGGCGTGGGACGCGTGCGCGCCCAGCAGGGTTTTTTCGCGATCGAGCGCACCTGTCCGACCTGCCAGGGGCGCGGCGAGACCATCGAAAATCCCTGCCCCGCTTGCGCCGGCGCCGGACGCAAGACGATCGAACGCTCGCTTTCCGTCAATGTGCCGCCGGGCGTCGAGGACGGCACGCGCATAAGGCTCGCCGGCGAAGGCGAGGCCGGCCTGCGCGGCGGTCCGCCCGGCGATCTCTACATCTTCCTTTCGGTGAAGCCGCACCCGTTCTTCCAGCGCGATGGAGCGGATCTCTATTGCCGCGTGCCGATCTCGATGGTGCGTGCGGCGCTTGGCGGCGAGATCAAGGTCCACGCGCTCGACGGCTCCGAGGTGAAGCTCAAAATTCCCGAGGGCGCGCAGTCCGGACGCCAGCTTAAGGCGAAGGGCAAGGGCATGCCGGTGCTGCGCGGGCGCGACCAAGGCGACCTGCATGTGCAGATCAGCGTCGAGACGCCGCAAAAGCTCACCAAGCGCCAGAAGGAGCTCCTCGCTGAATTTGAGGAGGAGTCTTCGCACGACACGCATCCCGAGGAGACGGGCTTTTTCGCGCGGATGAAGGATCTGTTTGGGGGGTAGCGCAGCGGTCGAACAGGGCGCGCCGTCGACGCTCAGGCGGGCGACCCGACCGCCAACGCAACGCCGTTCAACTTGGATAGCGTTTCGTCCGTCAGATCGAGTTCGGCGGCGGAAAGATTCTCCGCCAAATGCGCGATCGAGGAGGTGCCGGGGATCAACAAGATATTGGGCGCCCGGCGGAGGAGCCATGCGAGCGCGACCTGCATCGGCGTGGCGCCGAGACTCCGCGCGACTTCAGATAAGATTGAGGAGTGTAGAGGCGCAAATCCGCCAAGCGGGAAAAACGGCACATAGGCCACGCCATCGCGAGCCAGACTATCGATCAAAGCGTCGTCGGCCCGGTGCGCCAGATTGTAGTGGTTCTGCACACAAACGATTTCGCGGATCCGCCGTGCTTCCTCCACCTGCGCGGGCGTCACATTGCTGAGGCCGATATGACGGATAAGCCCCTGTTGCTGCAGTTCGGCAAGGACCGTCAGCGGCGCTTCAAGCGAACCTTCGGCGGGACCGTGATCGCCCGACATGGCGCGGAAATTCACCACCTCAAGCGCATCGAGAACAAGGTTCCGCAGGTTGTCATGCACCGCCTGAATCAGCTCCTCGCGCGATAAGGCGGGCAGCCACGAACCATTGTCGCCGCGCCGCGCCCCGATCTTGGTGACAATGACAAGGTCCTCCGGGTAGGGATGCAACGCCTCGCAAATCAGCTGGTTCGCCACATGCGGGCCATAGAAATCGCTGGTGTCGATATGATTCACCCCCCGAGCGACAGCCTCACGCAAGACGGCAAGGGCGGCGTTGCGGTCCATTGGCGGTCCGAACGCGTTAGGGCCCACGAGCTGCATCGCGCCATAGCCAAGCCGTCGTACAGAGCGGTCGCCGAGAGTGAATGCGCCGGTCATCGCCTTGATCCTCTTTTCACGCGTCGTCTGCGAAAATACAAAGAGGGCTTCCTCGCGGGAATTCGCATTCGATGAACGCCGTCGTTTCAAATCTGAGGCCCAGGAAATCTCCGGTTCAGGCCCGCTCGGCAGCCACAGTCGACGCCATGCGCATCGCCGCCATTCAGGTTTTGACCCAAGAAGGCGTGAGCCGCTGCACGACGACCCGCATCGCCGAGCGCGCCGGCGTATCGGTCGGCAGTCTTTATCAGTATTATCCAAACCGTGACGCGCTCCTCGCCGCCATCCTGGAAACGCATTTGGACGGCGTCGCCGGCGCCGTCGATCGCGCCTGCCGCGCGCATCGGGGCAAGTCGGTCGCCGATATGGCCACCGGCGTCGTCGTCGCCTTCCTGGCGGCGAAGCGGCGTAATCTTCAGGAATCGCAGGCGCTATATGCCGTCGCCGCAGAGCTGGGCGGCGCGACGCCGGTCGCTCGCATGCACAACCGCATTGTGGCGGCGATCACCGATATGCTGGCGCATAGCCCCGACGCGGATTTCGATGATCCAGCCATGACGAGCGCGATCGCGTTTAGCGCCGTCGCGGGGCCGATACGAACCCTGCTTGAGGGATATGCTTCAGCCGAATTCGAGGCGCGGCTGGAAGAGCAACTGATCCTTCTTCTGACCGGATATCTAGGCGCGCGCCGTCGCCCGGCGGGCGGAGGGAAACGGACGTCATAGAATTCGCCTTGCCGCCGTGAGTCGCGTTGTTTTTGACGCGCGGCTCTCCTATCATCCGCCCAACGGCCCTCCGATCGCGGGGGCCGTTTGCGCGTTTTTATCGCGCCGATCGGGAGGGGCGCTGGTGCCGCACAGAACGCAGAAGGCCAGTCGGCGCGCGAGGCTCGTGGATAACGCGCGCTTCATCCGTCAATGGATCGAAAACCCGCGCCTCATCGGCGCTGTTTCGCCGTCCGGACGGGCGCTGGCCAAGACGATGGCCGGCTTCGTCGAACTGGATCGAGAGGGCCATATCGTCGAACTCGGTCCCGGCACCGGGCCGGTGACTCAGGCGCTGCTCGCCCGCGGCATCGCGCCAGAACGCCTCGTCCTCGTCGAATATGAGAGCCGCTTCTGTCATCTGCTCTCCGAACGCTTCCCAGGCGTCAACATCGTGCAGGGCGACGCCTATGGCCTCAAGGCGACTCTCGACGGCAAGGTTCCGGGGAAAATCGCCACCGTCGTCTCCAGCTTGCCGCTCCTGGTGCGGCCGGAGCGCGATCGGGTCGAGCTGTTGAACCAGGCGTTCGAACTGATGGGCGACGAGGGGCTCTTCATCCAGTTCACTTACGGCCTGACGAAATCGCCGATGCCCATGCACGCCAATGGCGTCAACGGCGCCTATGTCGGCAAGGGATCGCCGCCGGTCGTGCTCAACATTCCGCCCGCGCGCGTCTGGCGCTATCGCAAGGCGGGTTACGCCGGCTTCGCCGGAAAGCGCAAGGCGTGAAACCGCAGGACCGGCTGATCGTCGCGCTGGACGTGGAAAGCGTCCACGACGCGCGGGCCATGGTGGCGGCGCTGGGCGAGACGGTCTCCTTCTTCAAGGTCGGCATGGAGCTCGCCTATGCGCCGGGCGGCTTCGACTTCGCCCGCGAATTGAAGGCCTCCGGCAAGCGCGTATTTCTCGATCTGAAGCTTCATGACATCGGCGTCACCGTGGAGCGCGCGACCCGTCAGATCGCCCGGCTCGGCGTCGACTTTCTCACCATTCACGCCTTCCCCCAGACGATGGCGGCGGCGCGCGAGGGCGCTTCGGACGGCGCGCTCAAGCTCCTCGCTGTGACGGTGATGACCTCCTATGACGACGCTGATCTGAAAGAAGCGGGCTACGCCTGCGGCGTCGCCGAGCTCGTCGCGCGCCGCGCCGGACAAGCCAGGGAGATGGGCGTCGACGGCCTGATCCTGTCGCCGATGGAGCTTGCCGCCATAAGGCCGCTTGTGGGCCCAAGCATGCGGCTGGTGACGCCGGGAGTGCGGCCGCAGGGCGCCGACGTCGGCGATCAGAAGCGGGTGATGACGCCGCGACAGGCGATCGCCGCCTCGGCGGACTATATTGTCGTCGGAAGGCCGATCACGCGGGCGGCCGACCCCGCAGCGGCGGCGCAGGCGGTGGTGGGCGAGATGACCGGCGCCTGATTGAGGTCCGTCGCATGCCCTACGAGAGCAACGCCGACCTGCCTGAAAATCTCCAGCACATCCTTCCTGAGCACGCGCAGGATATTTATCGCGAAGCCTTCAATCACGCCTTCGACGCCCACCGCGGCGACCCGCGGCAGGAAGAGGCGGCGCACCGCATCGCCTGGGCCGCCGTGAAGCGAAGCTACGTCAAGACCGAGGCGGGCTGGACAAGGCGATAGGAAGGATCGGAAGGCGCGCTGGCCTGCCTTGAGCGTGAGTGCTAAAACTCGGGTGTTACCGAATCCTTACCCCGATTCGCCCATGCTCGCGCTTGTCATCTCCGCCCTCGGGCTGTTCGTTTGGCTCTATCTGATCGCGCTTCGCGGCGGGTTCTGGCGTCTGACCGAGCATGACCGGAACCTGGGCGGTCACGCCGCGGTCCCGGCGACCCATGTCGTGGCGATCGTTCCGGCTCGAAACGAAGCCGATGTCATCGACAAAAGTCTGGCTTCGCTGTTCGCGCAACAGTTCCATGGCCGCTTCGACGTTGTTCTGGTTGATGACGAGAGCGACGACGGCACCGCCGAGGCGGCCCGACGCTGCGCGGCCGCCCATGGCGCATCGAGCCGCCTGACGGTTCTCTCCTCGCGCGGACCAGATGCGGGCTGGACGGGAAAGCTCGCTGCGATGCAGCGCGGGTTCGATTACGTGCGGAGCTTGCCGATCGACCCGGATTTCGTGCTGTTTTGTGACGCGGACATCGAATTTTCGCCCCATGTGCTGGCCCGCCTCGCTTCGGGCGCGACGGCGCGCGGCGCCGTCCTGACCTCGCTCATGGTCAAGCTTCGCTGCGAAAGCATCGCGGAGCGCTGGTTCGTCCCTGCCTTCATTTTCTATTTCCAGAAGCTTTACCCGTTCCGCCATATCAATGATCCGGATCACCCGGCGGCAGGCGCCGCGGGAGGAGTCATGCTGCTGCGTCCGGAGGCGCTCGCGACCGCAGGCGGCCTGCGGGCCATTCGCGGCGCGCTGATCGACGATTGCGCGCTCGGCGCGCTGATGAAGGCGCAAGGTCCGATCTGGCTGGGTCTCACCGAAGACGTCCACAGCCTGCGCGCCTATCCGCGCCTTGCCGATATTTCGCGAATGGTCGTGCGGTCCGCCTACGCGCAGCTCAGCTATTCCCCCTGGCGTCTTGCGGGCGCGCTCATCGGCATGGCGGCCGCCTACCTAGCGCCGCCCTATCTGGCGCTGTTTGGCGAATCGCCGGCGCGCGAGACGGCGCTCGTCTCCTGGCTCCTGATGGCGCAGGCCTATATGCCGACGCTGCGCTTTTACGGCCTGTCGCGGTGGCGCGCCTTTGCTTTGCCAGGCGTCGCGGCATGCTATACGTGGTTTACGGTTGAATCGGCTTGGCGGCACCTCAGCGGCCGCGGCGGCGAATGGAAAGGCCGCTATCAGGCGCCGCGCGCGCAAAAGTCGGCGCAGCGCTTCGAAACGCCCGCCGAGATCGAGGCGAACCGGCAAATCGAGGTATAGGGCGCGCCAGCGCCGTGGAGCGGCAAGACGGCGTCATATGGATATTGCGCAGACGAGTTCGGGAAAGACCCATCGCGACGAGAATTTCCCCGTCGCCTCTTTTCTCATCGCGCCGCGGCATCGCGCGCCGATCCTGGCGTTCTATGACTTCGTTCGCGCCGCCGACGACATCGCCGACCACCCGACGCTTTCCGCGCAAGAGAAGCTCGATCTGCTGGACGCGCTTGACGCCGCCCTGATCGGAGAGGCGAAAGAGGATGCGGAGGTGGCGCGCCGCCTGCGCGAGACCTGCCGGGAGCGGCGCCTCGATCCGCAGCATGCGCGCGATTTGATCCTCGCCTTCAAGCGCGACGTGACGCAGTCGCGTTACCGCGACTGGGACGATCTCATCGATTACTGCCGCTATTCGGCCATGCCGGTCGGCCGCTTCGTCTGCGATCTTCACGGGGAGAATCCCGGCCGGGTCTGGCCGGCCAATGACGCGCTCTGCGCGGCGCTGCAGATCATCAATCACCTGCAGGATTGCGGCAAGGACTACCGCAACCTCGACCGAGTCTATCTGCCGCAGGACGCGCTGGCGGCGCATGGCGCGACCGTCGAGATGCTCGCGCTGGAAAGCGCGCCGCCGCCGCTCCTGGCGACGATCCGCGACCTCAACGAAAAAACCGGGCGTCTGCTCGCGCAGTCGCGTCCCTTCGCAGATCTGATTGACGACGTGCGGCTCGCCATGGAGATCGGCGCCATCCAGACATTGGCCGAACAGCTCGTTGCGCGCCTCGCGGTCGCCGACCCGCTGCGCGACAAGGTTCACGACGGCAAGTTCAGCTTTGCGCTCAAAGGCGCGGCGGGCGCGCTGGGCGCGCTTCTTCGCCGCGTTTTGCGTCCGCGCCGCGCAGAGTCCGAGGCCGTCCCGAGCACGCGCCCAGGGGCGCGCCAATGACCATGGACGCGCTTGCCGATTCCACCACGCTGCGTACGCGCGCCATCGCGACCAGAAGCTCCTTCTATCTCGCGATGCGCATCCTCGAGCCGCCGCGCCGCGATGCGATGTTCGCCATTTACGCCTTCTGCCGCGCCGTTGACGACATCGCCGACGACGAGGGCGATCGCGCCGTGCGCCGCGCCGCGCTCGACCAGTGGCGCGCCGACCTCGATGAGCTTTACGCCGGCCGCATCCGCGCGCGCGTCAGCTTTCTCTCCGAACCCGTCCGCCGTTTCCGGCTCGAGCGCGCCGATTTCGAGTCGGTGATCGAAGGCATGGCCATGGACGTCGAGGAGGATATTTGCGCGCCAGACTGGGAAAAGCTTGAGCTCTATTGCGATCGCGTCGCGAGCGCCGTGGGACGGCTGTCGGTGCGCGCTTTCGGTCTCGCGGAGGAGGAGCCGGGCGCCGAATGCGATTTGCCGACGGGTCCGAAACTGCTCGCCTACCACCTCGGCCGCGCGTTGCAGCTCACCAACATCTTGCGCGATCTCGACGAGGACGCCGCGCGGGGACGGCTCTATTTGCCGCGAGAGGCGCTTGAGTCCGCGGGGGTCATGAGCTTCGCGCCGCACGCCGTGCTGTCGAATCCTTCGCTCGAAGAGGTGTGCGCGCCGGTCCTTTCCCGCGCCCGCGAACATTACGACCAGGCGGATCTGGTGATGGCGGGCCTGCCCAAGCGCGCGGTGAAAGCGCCCTATCTCATGGCCGCCGGCTATCGTTCGATCCTCGACAGTCTCGCGGCGCGCGGCTTTTCGGCGCCGCGCGCGCCGGTGCGGGCGTCGCGTCTCAAGCTCGTCAGCGCCTTCCTGCGACACGCCTTCACGTGAGCGAAACGGTTCATGTCGTCGGCGCGGGCCTCGCGGGGCTCGCCTGCGCGCTGCGTCTTGCCGACGCCGGACGGCGCATCGCGCTTTACGAAGCCGCGCGCATGGCCGGCGGACGCTGCCGCTCCTATTTCGACGCTTCGCTCGGCCTGACGATCGACAACGGCAATCATCTGCTGCTCTCCGGCAACACGGCGGCGCGAGATTACGCGCAACGCATCGGCGCGAGCGACGCGCTTGTTGGTCCCGACGAGTGCGCCTTCGATTTTCTCGACGCGCGCACGGCTGAGCGCTGGACGCTGCGCCCGAACGCATCGCGCATTCCCTGGTGGGTGTTTGTCGCCGACCGCCGCGTTCCCGGCACGGGGCCGCTCGACTATCTCGGCGCCGGCAAGCTGCTCTTCGCGAAGGACGGCGCGACCATCGGCGACACCATGCGCTGCCACGGCCCGCTGTGGGAGAAGCTTTGGCGCCCGGTTCTGCTTTCCGCTTTGAACACCGAGCCTGAAGAGGCGTCCGCCACGCTCGCGGGCGCCGTGCTGCGCGAGACGCTCGCGGCGGGCGGCGCCGCCTGCCGCCCCATGGTCGCCAAAGGCGGCCTCGGCGACGCCTTCATCGAGCCGGCGCTGCGCACGCTTCGCGCCAAAGGCGTCGAGCCGCGCTTCGGCGCGCGTCTGCGCGAACTCTCTTTTGATGACTCTCGCGTCGCTGCGCTGCGTTTCGGCGACGCGGAAGTGACGCTGGAAAAGGGCGACGTCGTGGTCCTCGCGACGCCGCCGTGGATTGCCCAGGAGCTTCTGCCCAGTCTCGTCGCGCCCGACGATTTTCGCGCGATCCTCAATGCGCATTTCAAGATCGCGCCGCCGCCGGGCCAGCCGCTGCTTCTCGGCATGATCGGCACGCTCACCGAATGGCTCTTCGCCTTCGACGATCGCCTGTCGGTGACGATCAGCGGCGCCGACCGCCTGATCGACGAGTCGCGCGAAGCGCTGGCGGAAAAAATCTGGGCTGAGGTCTCCGTCGCGACGGGCCTGCCCGCCGAGCCGCCGCCGCCCTGGCAGATCGTCAAGGAGAAGCGCGCCACCTTCGCCGCGACGCCGGCGCAGGAGAAGCGCCGGCCTGATGCGAAGACGCGGTGGGACAATCTGTGGCTTGCCGGCGACTGGACGAATACGGGCCTGCCGGCGACGATCGAGGGTTCGATACGATCAGGGGATAGAGCGGCGGAGCTGGCGACGACGGCCAGTTGAACGGGAACCTTCGTGCATGGTGAGGAAGCGCGCGTGCGCTACCCCGCCTATTTCGTTCCGGCAGCTTCTAGCTTTGTTTCTTTGACGATCTATCTGGCGCGTTGGCGCGCGAGTCTGCTCGTGCGCAGATCGTGGACCGGAGAGTCGTATGTCCAAGGCCAAGACCGAGAACAAATCCAAGGGCGTCGTCATTTGTGCGATCGTCGCCGCCACTTGCGGGCTTGCCAGTATGATGGCGCCGTCGCCAGCCGTGGCGCGGCAGGTCGCGCTCATGCATGAAGCTGGTTGGCACGGCGCGGCTCCCGGGCATCACCGCGGCGGATGCTTTGTAACCACCACGCCCACGCACCACACGCGCGGCATCCGACATTGGCGCTACCCTTGCCCGTACTACCACCGCAGGCATCTCAATCCATATCACCCACCGCATCATCGGCTCTATCCGCATCATTGATGGGCCGCATGCGCGAAAACAAAGAGTCCGCTAAACGGGACCGCTGGCGCCATCATTCTTAAGCGTTCCCCGCCAGTCGGCTGCTGCGTCGGCTGTAAAGAAAATAGATGGCAAGCCCGATCGCCATCCAGATCGCGAAGCGCTCCCAGGCGACTGTCGGCAGACGCGACAACAACCAGAGCGAGAAGCCGATGCCGACGAGCGGCGTGAAGGGGACGAAAGGCGCGCGAAAGCTGCGCTTCAAATCGGGCCGGGTGCGGCGTAGCACGATGATCGCCGAACAGATGACGACGAAGGCGGAGAGCGTGCCGATGTTCACCAGCTCCGCCACTTCCTTGATCGGGTAGAGCGCGGCGACGAGCGCGGTCAGCGCGCCGGCGATCAGCGTCGGCCGGTAGGGCGTCTGAAAGCGCGGATGCAGCCTCGCGAACCAGGCCGGGAGCAGACCGTCGCGGCTCATGGCGAACCAGATTCGGGCGCAGGCGAGCAGAAAAGCGAGCATCACACTGGCGATGCCCGCGACCGCCGCGAGCGATACGACGAAAGCGACCCAGGGCAGGCCGAGCGACGCGAAAGCGGTCGCGACCGGCGCCGGATTGTCGAGCGTGTCGTAGCGAACGACGCCGGTGAGCACGAGCGACATGGCGATATAGAGCGTCAGCGCCACGACGAGCGACAGAAGAACGGCGCGCGGCACGTCGCGCTGCGGGGCGCGGGCTTCTTCGGCGGCGGTCGTCAGCGTGTCGTAGCCAAACACGGCGAAGAACACGACCGCGGCGCCCTGCGCCACGCCGGAAAAGCCGAAGGGCATAAAGGGCGACCAATTCTCGACGCGCACATACGGAATGCCCGCCACGATCACCAACAGCGCCGCGGCGATTTTGACGACCACCATCGCGGTGTTGAAGCGCGCGCCAAGCTCCACGCGCAGCGTCAACAGGAAGGCGACGCCAAGCGCGCCGAGCGCGGCGAAAAGATCGACGACGCGGTCGGCGCCGGTTCCTGGCGCGCCGCTCGCCCACTCTGGAAGGGCGAAGCCGAATTGCGCGAGCAGCGCCTGCAAATAGGCCGACCAGCCGATCGCCACCACGGCGACGACCAGCGCATATTCGAGCAGAAGATCCCAGCCGATGATCCAGGCGGCGAGTTCGCCCAGCACGGCGTAGGCATATGTGTAGGCGCTGCCGGCGACGGGAATCATGCCGGCGAATTCGGCATAGGACAGCGCCGCCGCGGCGCTCGCGACGCCGGCGATCAGGAAGGAGAGGGCGACGCCAGGGCCGGCCTGAGTCGCCGCCACCACGCCGGTCAACACGAAGATGCCGACGCCGATAAGCCCGCCAAGGCCGATGCCGGTGAGTTGCCAAACCCCCAGCACGCGACGGAATCCGCCCGGCTGGTGGGCTTCGGCTTGCAGCGATTCGATGGATTTGGCGCGCAGCAGCGAGGAGGAAAGCTTCATCAAAATGGCCCGTCGGCGGGCGTGTCCGCCACGACGTCCATAGGCGATCCCGGCGGCGCTGTCATTGCGGCCGGGGCGTCATGCAGGCGCAAAAAGAGCGGCCAGCGGCCGCTCTTTCGTTTTGTCAGGCGGCCTATTTCTTGGCGGCCTATTTCTTGGCGGCCTCGAGATGCGTCAGCGCCTCTTCGGCGTGTTTCGTCGCGACGTCGGCGTGCTTCTGCTTGCCGTGGTCGATGGCCATTTCGAGATGCGAGACGCCCTGTTTGGTATGCTCATTCGGCTTCTCGGACTCGGACGCCTTGGCGTGCTTCAAGCCTTCTTCCGCGTGCATGGTCAGCGCCTCGGCCTTTCCCTGCTTGCCTTCGCTGATCGCCTGTTTGGTGTGGGTGATGGCTTCACCCAGATGATCTTCGGCGTAGGCCAATCGGGGGGCGAAAAAGGCCGCGATGGACAGAGCAAGGGCCGCAGCAAAAATCCTGCGATTCATGGGGGATCTCCTCAATGCTTCGCCGCATGAACGTTAATATGGTCGCTTTCGCTCTAGTATCGAGGTCCTGCCCGGCATTCTCGACGTCGCGGGAGCCATCACTGCCGGTCGGCGGCGAAAAGCTCGCAACTCTCGCCGAATTCCGCCAGGCCGCCCTCAAGAAATGAGGCGAGCAGCGGCACGCCAAGCAGATAGGCCGATGTCGAGCCTTCGTGCCGGGCTCGCGCCTGCGCGAGAGCTTCGCCCCATTCGTCGGCGGCGAAGTCGCCGCGCCCCACCCACATCAGCGCGACAAGCTCGATCTGCTCGTCGATGTCCATGGCTTCGATAAAGGAGGCCACCTCATCGCGCGTGGTGGAGAACGCGTCCTCCGTCAAGACGCTGACGAAACCGTCATCCGTGGCGTTCGAGGCGTCCGCTTCAATGCCCTCGTCTTCGCTTTCAAGTTCGCGGGCCTTGACGACGACGAAACAGACTTTGTCCGTATTGATGGTCGGCATTTCTTCCTCTCCGCCGTTTTGAACCTCACTTGACCTTCGCCCTTGTATTGAAAGGTCGCCCTTTGCATATATTCCCCACAGGCGAGATGTTTACCCGAGTCGACGCCGTATTTTGGAGCCGGAAATGCGTGTCGGCGCGCCGAAAGAAACCAAGGACAACGAATATCGCGTCGGCCTGACGCCGTCTTCGGTCGCCGAGCTTGCCCATGCGGGACATGAAGTCTTCATCGAGCGCGGCGCAGGCGAGGGCGCGGATCTATCTGACGCAGATTACGCCGCCGCGGGCGCGAAGCTCGTCGATGGTCCTGAAGCGCTCTTTGCCGCCGCGCAATTGATCGTAAAGGTGAAGGAGCCGCAGCGGCGCGAGATTGCTTTGTTGCGGCCGGACCATGTGCTCTTCACCTATTTCCATCTCGCCGCGGACGCTGAACTCACGCGCGAACTCATGGCGAGCGGCGCGCATTGCATCGCCTATGAGACGGTCACGGCGCCTGGCGGCGGATTGCCGCTGCTCGCGCCGATGTCGGAAATCGCCGGCCGGCTCGCCCCGCAAATCGGTGCGCATTTTCTGGAAAAGCAGGCGGGTGGCCGCGGCGTTCTGCTCGCGGGCGCGCCCGGCGTGCCGCCAGCTGACGTTCTCGTTCTTGGCGCGGGCAGCGTCGGCGCGCAGGCGACGGCGATTGCGCTCGGCATGGGCGCAAGCGTGCTTGTCGCCGACCGCAACCCCGACGCGCTGCGGCGTCTCGAAACGCGTTTCGGTTTCGCGGCGCGCACCATCTATTCGACCCGCGCCGCGATCGCCGAATCGGTGAAGCGCGCCGATCTCGTCATCTGCGCGGCGCTCGCGCCAGGCGCCAGGGCGCCGATCCTGATCACGCGGGACATGCTGTCGACGATGAAGCGCGGCGCCGTGATTGTCGATGTCGCGATCGATCAGGGCGGCAGCTGCGAGACGTCACGGCCGACGAGCCATTCCGACCCGACCTATGTCGTTGACGGGGTCGTGCATTATTGCGTCACCAACATGCCCGGAGTCACGCCGCGCACGGCGACGTTCGCGCTCAATAACGCCACATTGCCCTTCGTGCTGGCGCTCGCCAACAAGGGCTGGCGTCGCGCCATCGAGGACGACCCGCATCTTCGCGCGGGGCTGGAAATTTCCGCCGGCCGCATTCTATCGCCGCCCGTCGCCGCCGCGCATGGCCTGCCGCTGTCGCCGCAGCTCATGGCGCTGGACAGCGCAGGCGCCGCGTAGCATCCTGCTGAATGATGTCAGCCATTCCGGTCCGTGCGACCTTTTCGCACAATCGACCCTGGAGAGCGGTTGCTCAGGGGAGCAATTCGGCATTGCTTTGTAATAATTCGAGCTTATGTCGCCGGGCGCGTCGTCTCGCGCCAGGCCGGCAGAGCTTTTCTCATCAGCGCGCAATTGTTAGACCAGAGCGACGCGGCGTTTGCGGAGCGGCGCGCCCCATCAATCAAAAACAGACAGGTTTAGGGCATGAGCGCGAACCAGGACCAGGATCCCGCCGCCAACCGGAAACGAGGGGCCACGGCGGAAAAGGTCTCCGCGCTCGGCAAGTCCGAAACGCCGGTGAAGCCGTCCCGCAAGGTGAAAAGCAAGGCTAAGAAAAACACTCCGGCGAAAAAGCCTTCCGCGCCCAGCGCTCCAAAGCAAAAGGCCGCGCCCGCGCCGCCTAATGGCGCAGGCGCGCCCCCGCCGCGTCCCAATCTCGAGAAATTCGTCCAGCTCGACATCGAAGCGATCGCCGACAATATGGCGCAGCTCGTGGACCAGGCTCGCAAGGCGCTGGCCGCGGCGATTGGCGGCGTCAATCCCGACGAAGCGCGCAGCGAACTCGCCGCCAATGTCGCCGACGCCACCAAGACTCTGGGCGCCGTCGCCGAATATTGGCTGTCGAAGCCCGAGCGCGCCGCCGTCGCCCAGGCCGATCTTTACAAGGGGTTGAGCGAAATCTGGCGGCAGACGCTTCGCCGCTACGGCGGGGAGGACGTCGCCCCGATCGTGCCCTCGGATCGCGCCGACAAGCGCTTCTCCGGGCCCGAATGGAACGAGAACCCTTTCTTCGACTGGCTGCGGCAATCCTATCTGCTCGCGTCGCGCTGGGCGGGCGACATGGTCGAGAGCGCCGAGGGTCTCGACCCGCAGACGAAGGCCAGGGCGGTCTTTTATACGCGGCTGATCTCCAGCGCGATTTCGCCATCGAACTTCGTGCCGACCAATCCCGAGTTGTTGCGCGCGACGATGGACGCCAAGGGCGAGAATCTGGTTCGCGGCTTGAAGATGCTGGCCGAAGACATTTCCGCGGGCGGCGGCGTGCTGAAGATCCGCCAGAGCGCGGACCAGAAATTCGAACTGGGCGTCGATATGGCCAATACGCCCGGCAAGGTGATCTGGCGCAATGACGTGATGGAGCTCATTCAATATGAGCCCACGACGGCGGAAGTTTATGCGCGGCCGCTGCTCATTACGCCGCCCTGGATCAACAAATTCTACGTGCTCGATCTCAACCCCGAGAAAAGTTTCGTTCGCTGGGCCGTTGAGCAGGGCTTCACGGTCTTCATCATCTCCTGGGTCAATCCCGACGAGACCAAGGCCACGAAGGGGTTCGAGGCTTATATGCATGAGGGCGTGCTGACCGCGCTCGACGTGATCGAGAAGGCGACGGGCGAACGCAAGGTCACGGCGGCGGGCTATTGCGTTGGCGGCACGCTGCTCGCCTTGACGCTCGCCTATATGGCGGCGACTGGCGACGATCGCATCGACAGCGTCACCCTGTTTGCAACCCAGGTCGATTTCTCCGACGCTGGCGATCTACAGATCTTCGTCGACGAGGCGCGGCTCGCGGCGCTCGACGAAAGCATGGCGCGCACCGGCTATCTCGAAGGCTACAAGATGGCCAACGCCTTCAATATGCTGCGGCCGAACGAACTCATCTGGAATTATGTCGTCAACAATTACATGAAGGGGGTCGAGCCCGCCGCTTTCGATCTCTTGTACTGGAATTCCGATTCGACGCGCATTCCGCGGGCCAATCACTCCTTCTACCTGCGCAGCTGCTATCTAGAAAATCGTCTCGCCCGCGGCGAGATGGTCATCGACGACGTTCGGCTCAATTTGCGTCAGGTGAAGGCGCCGGTCTTTGAGATCGCGACGAGGGAGGATCATATCGCGCCGGCGCAATCCGTGTTCCGCGGCGCGAGATTCTTCGGCGGCGACGTAACCTTCGTGCTCGGCGGCTCGGGCCATATCGCGGGAATCATCAACCCGCCCTCCAAAGACAAATATCAATATTGGACGGGCGGTCCCGCGAAGGGCTCCTTCGAGGAGTGGATCAAGAAAGCCAAGGAGACCAAGGGCTCCTGGTGGCCGCACTGGTTGGGCTGGGTGACCGCGCAGGCGCCCAAGAAAGTCCCCGCGCGCCAGCCCGGTGGCGGCAAGCTCAAGATCATCTGCGACGCGCCCGGCGAATATGTGCGGGTGCGGGGATAAGCCTGCTTCTTTTGAATGAATGCATTTTTTTGTGGGGTTGCGATTCGATTTGAACAGGGAGCGTCGGCATGTCCACAAAAGACACTGTCGAACTTTGGAGATCAATCTTCGAGCTGCTCAAGAGCCTCGCGCTGGTCTTCATCGTCGTTTCTTTTTTCGTCTTTCCGCAGGTTGTGCATCGCGCGTTGACGGGCATCGGAGTCGCTGAATTCGACCTGTGGGGTTTTAAGGGCAAGACTGCTCTTGCGAAGGTCGCCGTAGATCTGCAGGAGTCGCAAGTCGTGCAGAGCGAACTTGCGCAAAAGCTCAAAACATCCGACGAAAAGCTCAAAATTCTGGCGGCTCAGAATGAGGAACTCCGACGGCGCCAGCCTTCGCGCGGGCTCGGAGGAGCGTCGGGACCTTATGCGGGCGAAAATCCTTCGCTGCTGGACGAGGGCGTCCGCGCAATCCTTGCGCAGAACGGCGAAGCGCTGAAACGGGCTGCCGATTTTCAAGCACAGGCCGATAAGGCGTTGTCGCAGAACTCGGCGGCGATCTTTTCGGCGAAGGAGCTGACGGCGCGCGGCGACTCGCGTTGGATCGTGATTTTTGGCTCCGATGTCACGGAGGACGCCGCGCGCGCCGAAGTGAAGCGGGCGACCGCGCAAGGATTCGACAACGCTTATATTTGCCTGAAGCGCGGGCGCTATCGCAGCGTCATCGAGTTCAGCGCGCTAGAGGCGGCCACCGCGGCGCTGCCGAAGATCCGCTCGTTGAGCGAGACTGCGCGCGACGCTTATGTCGTCAATCTCGGCTCCTGGTGTCCCAGACTCGAAAAGCGCGACGCCGGCTTCATCGAGTGCTCGTGACGTCAAACTCCTGGAAGAACCCCGATTCGCTCCAAGAACCAGTAGACGCCCGCAATCGCGATCAGCGCCGAGGCCACGTAGACGAGCTTCTCGCTGCGCTTGCCGCCTGTCTGCTTGTCGATGAAGAACAGGATCGGCATCACCGCGAAGACGATCGCGATCTGGCCGAGTTCGACGCCGATGTTGAAAGCGGCGAGCGCGGGCACGACCCCGCCTTGCGGCACGCCCATCTCCGTCAGCGCCGAGGCGAAGCCGAAGCCATGGATGAAGCCGAATAAGAACGTGTTGCGCCAGCGGTTGTCGACGTCGCGCGAGAAATAATTCTCCACCGCGACGAAAACGATCGAGGCGGCGATCAGCGCTTCGACCAAGGTCGAGGGCAGCGTGAAGATATTGAGCGCCGCCAGCGACAGCGTGATCGAGTGCGAAATGGTGAAGGCGGTGACGATCTTGACGACCGGCCAGATGCGGGTCGCCCACAGAATGAGCGCGAACAGGAAGCACAAATGATCGTAGCCGGTGACGATGTGTTCGACGCCGGCTTTGAGAAACTTCCACATCAGTTGTGCGGTGGTCTCCATCGGCTTTGACAGATCGAGCGGGGGATCGTCGGGGTAGAGCATGGTCTGGCCGGCGTTTTCGGTCCCCTCGAGGGTGACGAGATGCTTTCCCTTTGCGCCCTGCGCTGCGAGGAGCTTCGTCGCGTCATAGAAGAGCGTGCCGGTCGTTGCGCCGCAGTCGAAGCGCACGACGATCAGCGCGCTGTCCTGGTTGGTGGGGTCTTCGCCGGATTTTTCGACATTGGCGATGCAGGCGCGGCTTGTCGCATCGCGCATCGCGACGCGTTTTTGGACAAATTTGCCGATTTCCGCTTCGAGCGCGCCGGGCGCCGAGAGGTCGACGCTGGCGCGTTCGCTCATCGTGTCCTGAAACATGCGCTCAAGATCGGTGGCGAGAAAGCCGACCTCGACGGCATAGGTTCGATTGTCCTTGGGAAGGATTTTGCCTGTCGAAATATCGGGCGTATGGGCCATAGCCGGAGCCGCGAGACCGACGCACAACAAGACTACGGCGGCGACTATCCTGAAAACCCCGGTCATACGCGCTCCCCCATTTCGTGGCGGGCGCAACATGCCAAACGCCGCTGCGCTGGACAAGACAGCGCAAGCGCGAGCGTTGGCCGGCATTCGGCGCGCCGACGCTGCAGGAGCGCGTTCCCGGCTGCAATTGTGCTATGGCTTCGCCGTGGCGCACCCCGCCCCCAGACCGAGCCGCTGCGACAATGCTTCTTCGCGACCTCCACGCGGACCGCTCGACGGCCTTGACGTCTTCAGAGGGCAGTCTGACGGTTCTCGCGACGCTGGCGCTGATGGTTGGCGCCGTCGCGGGTCTCGTCTGCGCGCTTTTCCGGCTCGCGCTGCAGCGGGCCGATGTTTTTCGCGCAGCCGTTATCGATTGGGCGCATAGCCACTCAATCGCGGGCTTTATTCTGCTCGTCGGCGGCTGTGCGTCGGCGGCCGTCGTCGCCGCTTGGCTGGTGCGGCGGTATTCGCCACACGCGTCGGGAAGCGGGATTCCGCATGTCGAGGCGGTCTTGCGCGGTGACGCGGCGCCGTCGCCCTTTGTCCTCCTGCCGGTGAAATTCGTCGGCGGATTGCTGGCGATCGGCTCGGGCCTTGCGCTCGGCCGCGAAGGCCCGAGCGTGCAGATGGGCGCGGTGCTTGGCCATCTCTTCGGCGGCGCCTTCCGCCGAGACTGGCCGGATTGCCGCGTTCTGCTGGCGGCAGGCGCGGGCGCAGGCCTCGCGACCGCCTTCAACGCGCCGATGGCCGGAGCGGTTTTCGTCCTGGAAGAGCTCGTCCAAAAATTCGAGCATAGGATAGCGATCGCCGCGCTGGCGGCGTCATCGACCGCAATCGCCGTCGCGCATCTTATTCTGGGCGACGCGCCGGATTTCCAATTGCCGCCGCTGGCGTATCCGGCGCCCGCGATCGGCCCGCTGTTCTTCATGCTTGGCGTTGTGTGCGGAGCCGTAGCCATCGCCTATAATAAGGCGGTGCTGGCGACGCTGGCCGCGGTCGACCTCGTGCGCGGCCTGCCGGCGGAGACCTGCGCCGCCGCGATCGGCGCCGCGGCGGGCGTTCTCGGCTGGTTCGGACCGGAATGCGTCGGCGGGGGAGATAATCTCACCCAGAATGCGCTGCTTGGGGCGCCCGGCCTCTTCGTCTTGCCGTTCCTCTTTCAACTGAGATTCTGGTTCGGCGCCTTGTCCTATTCGGCGGGAACGCCAGGCGGTCTTTTCGCGCCGCTGCTGACGCTGGGCGCGCAATTGGGACTGCTCTTTGGCGCCGGTTGCGGATTGGCGTTCCCGGACCTTCCCATTCAGCCAGAGGCCTTCGCGGTGGTTGGAATGGCCGCGTTTTTTGCGGGCGTGGTGCGGGCGCCGCTGACCGGGCTCGTGCTCGCGACGGAAATGACAGGCAGCGCGCTCCTGCTCCTGCCGATGCTGGCGGCTTGTTTTACGGCCATGCTCATCCCTACGCTGATGAGCGACGCGCCTCTTTACGACGCCTTGCGCGAGCGCCTGCGCTTCCTTCGCTGATCGAAGCGGTAGAAGTTTCGATGCTTGGAGATGGTGGGGGAAGTATAAATCTAACCACCACGGATATGCATCTGATCTTCCTGTATTTATTGACATTAATCGCATGATTTGGCACAGAGATTTGGCACAAACATCCGTCCACTAGCCGCAATGCGGCCTTAGCGCCTGCGCCCCCATGAACCTTCCCAACTACCTAAAGAGAAGCCCTAAGACGGGCGTCTTCTCCTTCCGATTGGCCGTCCCTGAAAAGCTCCGCCCGGTAATCGGCAAGCGGGAGGTTAAGCAGTCGCTCAAGACGAAGGATCATCGCAAAGCGGTCGTCATAGCGATGCGTCTACATGAGGAATGGAAGGGACGTTTCGTCGTTGCTGAACAGCGGCTCAAAGATGGAAGCTCAGAGTCCTCCGGCCTCACGCTTTACGACGATGCGCTTGCATGGCTGCACTCTTTGGATTTGGAGAACAAACCGCTTCGGCGTGGGCAAGTTCCTGAGCAAGAGTTTCATGATCGCACGGATTATGCAGACGCTCTGATTGACGAATACCAGCGCAAGCCCGATCCGCTTACGAGCATGAAGATCGCTGCGCTACAGGGAAGCCTCAAGCGTCCGTTGCCTACCGTCAGGGATGCGGTGAACCTGTATCTCCAAGAGAAGAACCCGCCCGGCAAGCGGACTGAGGCGAAGGCGAAGCAGTTTGACCTCCATATTAGGCGCAACGAACGATACCTGTTGGCGTCCCTCAAGCGAGACAAGTCGCTCACGGAAATAACCCGTCCCGACGCTCGGCAGTTCAGAGATTATTTGAAGGCGCGTAAGGACTCACGTGATGGGACGGCTTTGAAGCCTGAGAGCATCAACAGAAGTCTGCAAGCCGTCGTGGCTGTGTTTAATCATGCCATCCGAGAATATCAGCTTGACGTGAAGAACCCGTTCAGCGGGCTTTATGTGGATGACCATGAGGCCAAGGGGGAGAAGCGACACTCTTTCACAGACGAACAGTTAGAGGCTTATCTGACTGCTGCATCTGAGACGCTTAACTCAGAGGCGAAGCATTGCACGATCTTGATGGCTTACACAGGGGCGAGGACGGATGAGATAGCTGGTTTGGAGGTTCAGGACGTTGCGCTTAATGATGATGAGGAAATACCCCACATCTTCATTCGCCCAAACCAGACGAGACCGAAGCTCAAATCCCCCGCCAGTAAGCGTGTGCTTCCTCTGATCGGCCCTGCGTTGGCGAGCGCCAGAGAGGCTATTGAGGAAGCCCGAAAGCGGAATGGCGGTGATGGCGGTTTGCCTGATGCCCCGCTGTTTCCTCGCTACGGAAGGCCGAGAGGCGCAGACGCTCTGTCCGCAGTTCAGAACAAACTCATTCGAAAGAAGCTCAACATAACCGATCCCAAGATCACGGCGTATTCCACTCGCCATCGGATGAAGGACAAACTGAGGAACGCACTCATAGACTCTGACTTGCAAGATGCGATCATGGCTCATGAGCGAGGGCAAATCTCGGATCGTTACGGGAATGGCTATTGGCCGGATGTTTTGAGTAGGGCGTTGAAGAAGGCGCTTGGCGTTTAAGCCGTCAGGCGTGACGGCGCTCCTGAGGCAAACAAGTTTGCAGTCTATGAAGCAGTAACTATTACGACGATGTAATAATAATAGTTGAGTATTATCAAAAGCTACAATTATACAAGTAATATTTAAGCTATATGCGGCAAGCTTGGCCTTGATGGCCTGTTGAGCATGGTTTAGTTCCTACCGCCGTCGCTAACTAAACACTAGAGAACGCTACAATGAGCAGTGCGTATATAACCATTGAAGACTACATCAAGAACTATGAACCCCATTATAGCGATGAGGTTGAGGAGCAGGCGGCTGAGCTTGGACCTTGGATGGAAGCAAGGGAGAAGGACTTGGGTCTAGCCCCTGCATACAACGAAGCGGGGCGCAGGGTTTTCCAAAAGGGCCTTGTGGCGTGGGCGTTTTCTAGGTGATGGATATGTGAGTAGGTGGGGCGTAGAGCTTTCTGCGCCCTGCTTTTAAACATGTGGACGGGGCAAGCGCCGCATAGGATTTCGTTGGCGGCTATAATACTGCTAGGGGCAAAGCAGCTCCCTCAGGCCGCAAGGCTCCGAAATGCACGACCCTACAAAACTCGTTGATTTCCTTAGAGACAACCCAATCAGTTTTCTTTGGGTCGCTGGCTCGTTATCCGCTGCGGGGGCGATGAGTTGTATTTTTGCATATCTTTCTGTGTTCGATAAGAACTTGATCTGGCTAGTAGAGTTGAATGATATACTGAAAGTATCTGTAATTTTTGCAGGAGCTGTTATATTTTTCATTTATTCAATAAATATATATTATTACATTAGGCATAGCCATTACAGACTCAATTGGTTTGACGTTGCGATGGCGATCATAATTACGATTTCATTTCTAATAACTATAATTTATAAATTGCTTGTAGAAAGCAATGATAAGGCGGGCGTCGTTGGATTTTATATATCATTAGCATTTATGGTTTATTTATTATATGCGTGTGCAAAACTATTTGAAGCTGCAAGGGCTCAATTAGATGATATTGGTTTTTTCTCCACTGATGATATATTGACATTAGTGAGTATTATACTTATAACTGGGATTACGTCAAGTGTATGTTACGGAAATTATGTTAAATATGTAATGGATCATAAGCTTATTATAGAGTTTGACATGAAAAATGGGGATATTAGCAAATTAGAAAATGCTGCTATTGTTATGATGCTAAGCCATCATTGTATAATCACTGCAAATGGTAAGACTTATATGTTAAGGACGCCTGATATAACTCAGGTATATACCCATTAGCTGCTTCTATAGGGGTGGGGAGTTGATCAAAATGCCAGCATGGGCGTGGTTGTTAACGGTAGCTATCCTTGTGTGGGGCGTTCTTCATTTCCATATAGCCGAAAAGAAGCCCCTCGTAAGCTCCATTTTGATTTCCGGTTTCGCTGTTGCATTCTGGATTGGAGTGACCAAAGCCGCTTCTTCATTCTTGTTGGTATCTTCCGCCGACGCAGCGGCTTCCGAGGTAGAGAAATTTCGACAGGTTGCGGCTCTCAACGGCTTCAAGGTAAGGACTCTAAGCAAATACAGGACGTGGAACCCTTGGGCGAACTCGGAGGGCTTCGCTACGGTCGAAGCTAGTAAGGAGCTACAATCCGAACCTTGGAAGTTGATGCACGTTCTGGTCTATCAACGAGCGCCTGATGATGCCGCCGCTACAATCATATTGCGCTACGACTGGGTGGACTGTGTGAGCAGGAAGCTTAAGACGGTGAGTGATTATGATTATCAGGAAACGCTCTCAGCGGAAACGACTGGATATGATCCTCTAGGAAGCAAGCTTCCAGCTTCTATGAACCATGCGCTCAAGGAAGATGAGCTACTACAGCTTGTCCTAGCCCTTCCGACTATCGATCTAAACAACCGTGTTAAGACCGTCTTAGGTAAGGAGAAGCCTCTGGATCACTGGACGCATAGGGCCTACTCGGAAAGGATGGATCGCTACTGCAACGACTAGGTGAAGCCCCTTCAAAAAATTGCTACGCACCTGAAAGCTCAACCTATATCTGCTCCGCTATTTCTTTCCCCCATCTGCGTGGCCGGCCCTTTTTCAATAGGTCGGCGGGACTTGCCCAGCTGGTTAGCGGGACTTGGTCCATCGGCTTTGATGAAGGTGACCAACTGGGCGAGGGAGGAAAACTGGCGAGGCTGAATAGGAACCTCGCCCCGGTGCGTTGCGCAGCCTTGCCACGCCGCAACGTATGCGCCTCTTGGCCTTTCCATCCTATCATGGTCAAGCCATCCGGGAGGCTGTGGTTATCCTCTGTTGTCCCTGCATGGGACTGGGGTTTTCCAGCTCAGTCAAAAATTTGGTCAATGAAAAGCTCCATGTGTTCAAAAGTAGATGGCAGAACTTGTTATCGGGCAGAGGCCTTCCCGCCAGTCGATAACAGAACGGGTTCAGTGGATGCTACGGGGCGAGTAGCGAAGGCGCTAACTGAGAGATGATGGACGATGTCAGGAACGGTTATCGTCAAGGTTGGTCCAAGCTGTTGACGTAATGTCTCCATCTTTTCGGAGAGCTTGATCATTTCCTCGCAGTGTTCCTTGAACTTTTCCTCCGGCCATTCTTCGCTTGAGTCTTTTTTCTTTTTACCCTTTGGTTTACTCCATAGCAACTTAAGCGGTGAAGAGCCAGATTTCAGGGTAGCATGTGCAAGAATTACACGACTATCGTTAATACGTCTGACACTGTTAAGTAAATCATGCGCATTTTGCTTAACAGTATCTTCTAGTTGTTGAGCTTCAATAATAGCTTCTATCAGAGATACCTTTCGAGATAAATCAATTAGCGAGGCTACGATCGGGCCTTGCTTCTCATCTAGCTTAAAAGCAGTAATGATAAATTCATTTGTTGCCGCTTCTAGTTCAGAGAAATACGTGAGAAATGCGCCTATAAGTTGCCAGTTGTGTTTGGTGTCGTCGTCAACGTCGAAACAATCATTCATCGAAATGATACCCATGTGTTCACTGCCGCTTGCCGGGTGGCGAACCCTTAGCCTACAGGTGCGGCCGCCTCCTCTTGAAGGAGATAGCACATGTAATAGCAGTTACAAGCGACTCATCCTTTGAGGGAGATGCTAGCATAAGTCAGGTGTTCAACTGCCAACCAACGGACTGCTGAGGCTCAGATGCGGGTTAAATATCAAATATTTATCAGTTCAACGTTCGTAGACCTCCAAGATGAGCGGAGAAGTGTTATTGAGCAAATCCTAAACCTCGGCCACATACCAGTTGGTATGGAGCTATTTCAAGCAGGCGATGAAACACAGTGGGATTACATCAAGAAGAGGATACTTGAATGTGACTACTACATCGTGATTGTTGGTGAGCGTTACGGTTCAGAAGGCCCCGAAGGGAAGAGCTATACCCAGATGGAATATGAGTTTGCTGTTGCCAATGGTGTGCCCGTAGCTGCGTTCCCTCTGCATGAGGATGCAAGGAAGACGTGGCCGCAGGACAAGGTCGAATGGGAGAAGCGGGATCAGCTCAATGAGTTTCGGGCGCTCTGCGAAAGTCGGATGGCGAAACACTGGAAAAACGCCGATGAGCTAGGGGCCCGCGTTGTTACCGCGTTGGTAGCGATGATGGATACGTATCCGAGGGTTGGATGGGTAAGAGCTGACTCGGTGGCAACCGAAGCTGCACTGAATGAGATTGCAAAGCTATCCGAGGAGCGCCGGGCGTTACAGGAGGAACTCGAAAAATACAAAGCTGCGGAAGGCAATCTAAGGGTTCCTGCGGACATCCAACACCGCATCTCAACGCTGGCAAAGATGCGCGCGACTGACTTGATACAATACGAACCCCATTACGTAGGACCGAAGTGGAACTCGGAAATGTCCCTCATGGGGCTGTTTCTTAAAATATATCGAAAGTTTGGCGCAGATTGTTCTGCGTGGGAAGCCTATCAAATAATCGCAGAAATGCTTGGCATTGTTCGTGATTATAGTATTAGCTTTCAAGATATACTTGACGAATATGCTGCGCATAACCTGATTGAGTCAATATATGTTCAGAGAAGCGGCCTTGGTGACAAGCTTACTACGGATCGGCATTACAAGCTCACCCAATACGGGAAAGACTTGGCTTTGTATGCTGGTCTAGAGGCATCCGCTAGCCCGGACGAAGGTGGCGATTAATAGCCTCTTTTGGGTAAACCCTAACGAGGCGTGAGCGTGAGGCACTTTTGGTGTCTTAATGGATTGACTTTGGATTTTTGAGACAGTATTCAGGAAAGGTCTAAATCCAAACGAGACAGAGGCCGCTCATGTCGAGAATAGGATACGCCAGAGTCAGCACTCACGATCAAGACCTTGAAGTTCAGCTAGAGGCCCTTAGGCGAGCGGGTTGTGACGTTATCAGGGCTGAGAAAAAGTCAGGAACGTCAACAGATGGCAGGACTGAGCTTGCAACGGTCCTTGAGTTTATTCGCAAGGGTGACGCTCTGGTTGTCGCTAAGCTTGACCGACTCGCTCGCTCGGTCGGCGACCTAGACCAGATCGTTAAGACCTTGGACAAGCGAGGGGCCAGTCTTCAAGTCCTTAACGCCAACATCGACACGTCTACCGCCAGTGGAAAAGCCTTCCTTGGGATGCTGGGGGTGTTCGCTGAGTTTGAGACTAACCTCAGGAAGGAAAGGCAGCTTGAGGGGATCGCTAAGGCGAAGGCTAAGGGCGTCTACAAGGGCAGGCCGCCTAGCATCGATGCTGAGGCCATCCGTAAGCTTAAGGCACAGGGCAAAGGGGCGACTGAGATTGCCAGTGAGTTGGGGATAGGTAGGGCGAGCGTCTATCGGATGCTGGCCCAAGCCCAAGCATAGCGTTTGCTTAGCGGCTTCGCCGCCTTTGGAGCCGGACAATAACGCCGTGGAGGGCGAAGAGAGGAAACGACGCTGCTACCCGCTCCCCGAAGAAAGAGGCATCCTTAGCCAAGATGAGGCCCTACAGGCGCTTAACGAGCGGGCATTCGTTCTCATTGGTCGGTCATGAGTGTGAGGCGGTGCGTGAAGGAAGTTCTTCAAGCCAGGTCGAGGGCGACTGGGAGTGAAGCTCTCAAGGCGCTCGCTGGCGCTCTCAAAGCGGCGGTGCCGCTAACAGGTAGGAAAACTGCCTAACAGCGAAGCAAGTGATTTGGTTGCACATAAGAATAACACGCAGTGATAACACAGCTTATCCGAGTCGCTGTTAGTGGCTCCCCGCCACCTTGAAGTCTTCCTTTTGTAGAGGCGGGAAGCGGTCGAGCGACCTTATGGGTCGCGCTGGAAGACGCTAGATCAGAGGCAAGACAACTAAGAAAGGGTATGTATAGGTAATGACTGGGAATGAAGACAATAAGCTTCCTATAACATTGCAGGATCTAACTAAGGAAACTAAGTCCGGGTTTCTTACGACTAGGATTAAGCCTAGCGTTGTTGAGAAGCTGGACCTGTTAGCTAAGGAGTATACTAAGCAGGCTAAGGCGTTTACAGGCGGTAAAGCAGCTAAGTTCTCAAGGTCGTCGGTGTTGGAACTCTTGATTGAGCAGGCACCTACGGACTTCGCTACGTTGGTGAGCAGGTAAGTGAGTGAGGTGAGTCTATCCATAAGCTACTGTTTATCTTTTATTTTGTCTGCTAGGTTACCAAAAGTTAATAAGCAGGATAGGGCAGTAGAGGTCGCAGACCGGAGTCTGCTTGAACACAAGAGCAAGAAGAAAAAAGAGAAAATAAGTGACTGAATTAAAAGAGAATAATGCGGTTGGCGAGTGCGCCGGTTCTAAAGGCGGTGATGCCGCTGACAGCCTCAACAAGATGCTCAAGGAGAGGGCCTCGGAGGCCGTTCTGCGGGAAGCAAGACAAGAGACTAAAAGACTGAACAGAAAGGATGTTGTGCCTTTCTTGGGGACTGATGCTGAGCTTGTGGAGGCGTATGAGAAGCATCAGGAATGGCAGAGGGTCAATCAGCTAGACGATGCTCGCTACGTCCCTGAGCCGTTTAGGAAGCGTCAGCTTAGGTTGACCAGTGCTGGCGAGTTGTTGGACGCCGATGTTCCGCCTCGTGAGACGATGCTCTGGCCTTGGTTCAAGGTGGGCGATGCGGCGATGATCTATGCGCCTGCGGGGCTGGGGAAGAGCTTTCTCACGTTGACGATTGCGATGGCGGTTGCTGGCGGAGGGGCTATCAAGGGGCTGAACTGGCGAGTTGAAAAGCCTGCCAGCGTTCTCTTCGTTGATGGCGAGATGCCGACCCCTGACCTGCGGGAGCGTATGAAGACGATCCTTGACGGCGGGTGGATTGACGGACTCGACGTTGAGGCGCTGCGGAGGAATTTCTCGCTCTTTGCTCGCTTGGGTCAGCCGGATGATGACGGGTTTATCGACTTAGCGAACCCTGAACACCACAAGATCATTGGCGGCCATGCGGCGAAGGCGGGCGTTGAGCTTGTTATCTTCGATAACCTCTCGACGCTGACTGAGTCGATGGAAGATGAGAATAACTCGGTTCAGTTCAGGGCGATCAATGGGTTCATCTCCAAGCTCAAGAGGCGAGGCATTTCCGTGATCGTGGTTCACCATGCGAACAAGGAGGGGTTCGCCTATCGGGGGTCGTCGGCAATCGCTGTGATTTATGACAGCATCATGCAACTTGGTAAGCTTAGTGCCGACGAGGATGACGGCGAGGCTACTCGGTTCAGGCTCAGCTTTGAGAAGAGTAGGGCTAAGAGGACGCCTGAGACGGCGAGCAGAGTCGTCAGTATGGAGAGCTTTGGGTATGCCATCGCTGACGGGGTTGAGCGGGATGAGAACCTTGCGAGCGTCGTTAGGATTGTGAAGGCGGGAGAGCATGAGCGCCTTTCTAAGCGGAATGCTGAGGCGGCGTTTGGTCTGAATGCGCTGACGATATGGAAGAAGGTCGTCATTGGGTTGGACCGGGGGCTTGTCACGGCTGACGAGGTGCGGGCTACGTTTAACGCCCCGCCAGTGGATGTTAAGGCGGCTTTGCATAGGGCTGACCTGAGGTTCACCGAAGGATCACTGCGAGCGAGTGGCGCAGAAGATGGTGACGAGCCTGACTTCTGAGGTCGCCCTCTTGTGCTCGCAAGCTCGTGACCGGCTCTGAGTTGGCTCTGATTTAGATCGCTGAACTCAGGCTGGGCTTTGGTGGGCATCGGTGTTGGGCAGGGGCTATCTCAACGCAGGCAAGGCGAAGCCTGCCGAGGGCTATCTGGAACATCTAAACGAGAGGTGGGCACTATAGGTTCTTCTCTAGGGAGGTGCCCAGTGCCCACTCTTACTCATCCTTTAAAATCAGCATGTTATGAAGGCGTCGAACGGCGGTTTTTGAGGGGTGCCCATCTGAGTGCCCGCTTTTCATAGCCGCCCGAAAGGCATCTCCACGACCTATCTCACCACTAAAGATTGTAGAAAGGACCGATGACAATCAGTTGGACGGTTGAGCCTGACTCGTCGAGAGCGAAGGCAAGGCTCAACATCAGGGCGCAGCAAGCTCAGAACGAAACCCTGAAATGTGGTGTTCCGGGCTGCGAGGCCGGGCGCAGGGGTATTTCGAGCTTCTGTAAGACTCATCAGCACTTTCACCAAGACAGGGGCCACCCGGTCTTGCGTATGCCGATAGGCGACGAGCGCCGCTGGATGCTGGCGGAAGGCGAGAGAATGCTTGATTGGCTGCGGGAAAAGCACGGCGCAGCATCGGTTGATAGCTGGATCAAAGCAGCGTCTAGAAGGATCACGGCAAGCCGGAGCTTGGTCATCCCTCCCCGGAAAATCGACAAGCGGATGACTCAGCGAACAAGGGCTGAAATCGTTTTGGCGTGGTTCCTCCATAAGCGCCGGGGTGATCCGTTGGAGGTCATCAAGCTTTACCTAGCGGTTGAGCTTTACACTCGGAGGAAAGATCGGGTGTTCGGACCTAGAGTCCGCAACGGGTTTACCAATCGAGTAGTTGGCCAGCTTGTCGCTAGGTGGGCTAAGGTTGAGCAAGAAAGGGAAGTCTATCAGGTTAAAGTTGAGAAGCTGCCATCATGGGCTAATCAAGAGTTTAGACGACATGAGGAACTGGTTAAGGTGAGGGATGCCTATAAGCCTCAGACCTCAGTCTATAAGATGCTAGGAAAAATGATTAGAGAAATACTAAGTAAGGAGATGCTGTTGTCTAGTGTTAAAGAATATTACGATCATCTGTTTATCATTGGAGAAGTGTAAGGTTATGGCTAGAGCTAAAACTAGTAGTATGAGTGAACTTATCGCTGTTGCTGAACTTAAAGAGATGGTGAGCAGGATCGAGCATAAGCTAGACCTATTGCTAGGCACTCGCTCAACTGAGTCCCTAACCCCGATGGCTCCGGCCGATGAAGGTCCGAAGGGTTGGGAGGCAGAGGAGCTAAAGGCGTGGATTGCCGACCTAGATGGTCTGACGAGAGCGAACATTGAATGTGGGGCGGTAGCCCCCCAAGACGTTTGGGAAGCCATGAAATCAGAGAAGGGGTGGTGATATGTGCGGACCCTCTTTAAGTGCCATCGGCCCGGCGGGTTGCTGAGAGCCAAGAAAATTATGCGTTGAAGGTTGATGACCTCAAGGACGCCTGCCGGACAAGGACGAGAGACATTCAGTTGAAGGTTGGAAATCGGATCAACTCTATGTCGAGGCAGTCGCCTCCCTCAGGCGCTTCACTTGGGTTGAATATCGGTAACGCTGTGGCGGGCGGGATCGCAAAGGCGTGGAGGTAGGCTTTTACCCACAGGCCGGTATCAAGGCGCTACGCGCTAGGAAGACGTTGGGGGCTGCTGTCATGGCGGCCCTCAATTTTTTCGGGGCAGGATTTGGGACAAGGAAGTCACAGATTTGGGACAGAGCAGAAATCCTGTCCACAAAAAACTTATTTCATTTCAATGCGATATGAACATTCAGCAGGTGTAATGGTGGGGGAAGTAGGACTCGAACCTACGAAGGCTTAGCCAGCGGATTTACAGTCCGCCCCCTTTGCCGCTCGGGACATTCCCCCATCGTCTCGCAAAGAGACGGCGGCCGCGATGAAGCGGCCGTTGCAGCGGCATATGCGGCCCCGGCGGCGCAGTGTCAACCTTAAACTCCCCGGCAGGTCGGGGGCGAAGCTGAGCCCCGCTCGACCGCCGCGATCAGGTCGTCCCACGGGCGCAAAAACTCGAGAAAAGGCGTTGCGCCGCGGGCGCAGCTCTCAAACTGGCGAATCGGCGGCCGCTGCGCCGGCGGTCAGCTGCGCCAGCTCGGCGTCGGAAAAAAGCCGCGAACGCGTCAGGAACCGCAGCCCCGTGCCATTGTCGAGCGAGAACATGCCGCCTTGGCCCGGCACCACGTCGATAACGAGTTGCGTATGTTTCCAGTAATCGAATTGCGCCGCGCCGATATAGAAGGGCGCGCCGCCGATCTCACCCAGCAGAACGTCGCCGTCGCCGAGGAGAAATTCGCCTTGCGGATAGCACATCGGCGCCGAGCCGTCGCAGCAGCCGCCCGACTGGTGGAAGAGGACCGCGCCATGTTCGCCGCGCAGCCGCGCGATGAGATCGAGCGCCGCCTGCGTGGCGCTGACTCTTGCAGGTTTGACAGTCGTCGTCATCGCCCCCTCCCTGTCCCTCCCCCGCTGAAGCGGGAGAGGGGACGCTAGCGATCGGCGTTCCGCGGCTCTCCGGTGAAAAGCGAGTTTCGCTCCCTCTCCCGCGAAGCGGGGGAGGGCTGGGGAGGGGGTTAAAAGAACCCCAGCTTCTTTTCGCTGTAGCTCACCAGCATGTTCTTCGTCTGCTGATAGTGATCGAGCATCATCCTGTGGTTCTCGCGGCCGATGCCCGACTGTTTGTAGCCGCCGAAAGCCGCATGCGCCGGATAGGCGTGGTAGCAGTTCACCCAGACGCGCCCCGCCTGAATGGCGCGGCCGAAGCGATAGCAGCGGTTGGCCTCGCGGCTCCACACGCCGGCGCCAAGGCCATAGAGCGTATCGTTGGCGATGGCCAAGGCCTCGTCGTCGTCCTTGAAGGTCGTCACCGATACGACCGGACCGAAGATCTCCTCCTGGAACACGCGCATGCGATTATGGCCTTCGAGCACGGTCGGCTTCACATAGAAGCCGCCGGCGAGGTCGCCTGCGAGCGCGTTGCGTTCGCCGCCGGCGAGCACCTTCGCGCCCTCCTGCTTGCCGATGTCGATATAGCTCAGGATCTTTTCGAGCTGCTCGGAGGAGGCCTGCGCGCCGATCATGGTTTCGGGGTCGAGCGGATTGCCCTGCTTGATCTCGCCGACGCGTTTTAAGGCGCGTTCCATGAAGCGATCGTAGATCTTCTCATGCACCAGCGCGCGGCTGGGGCAGGTGCAGACCTCGCCCTGATTGAGCGCGAACATGACGAAGCCCTCGATCGCCTTGTCGAGATAGTCGTCGTCCTCGCGGGCGACGTCCTCGAAGAAGATGTTGGGCGACTTGCCGCCAAGCTCCAGCGTTACCGGTATGAGGTTCTGGCTGGCGTATTGCATGATGAGCCGGCCGGTCGTCGTCTCGCCGGTGAATGCGATCTTGGCGATGCGGTTCGACGAGGCGAGCGGTTTGCCGGCCTCCAGCCCGAAGCCGTTGACGATGTTGAGCACGCCCTTGGGAAGAAGCTCGCCGACAAGCTCCGCCCAAACGAGAATGCTCGCGGGCGTCTGCTCGGCCGGCTTGATGACGACGCAATTTCCCGCGGCGAGCGCCGGCGCAAGCTTCCAAACGGCCATCAGAATCGGGAAATTCCAGGGGATGATCTGGCCGACGACGCCGAGCGGCTCATGGAAATGATAGGCGATCGTGTCGTGGTCGATTTCCGAGATGCCGCCTTCCTGCGCGCGAATGGCGCCGGCGAAATAGCGGAAGTGATCGATCGCGAGCGGAATGTCGGCGGCGCTCGTCTCGCGGATCGGCTTGCCATTGTCCCAGGTCTCGGCGGCGGCGAGGAGACCGAGATTGGCCTCCATCACGTCGGCGATGCGGTTGAGGAGGATGGCGCGCTCCGCCGGGCTCGTCTTGCCCCAGGCGTCTTTGGCGGCATGCGCCGCGTCGAGCGCGGCCTCGACGTCGTCCTTGTCGGAACGGGCGATCTCACAAATCTTCTGGCCGGTGATCGGCGAGACATTATCGAAGACGCGGCCGGACTTGGCGTCCGCCCATGCGCCGTTGATGAAATTGCCGTAGCGGGCCTTGAACGGCGGTTTGAGCGCGGCGAAAGTTTCATGCTTGGTCATGGGGCGTTCCTCGCGTTTTTTCCGCAGCGGCGGCGTCTTCTGGCGCGTCTTGTTTTTGAGAAGGTAGTTGGAGCGCGGCGTTACGCCAAGTGCCCGGCGCCAAAGCGCCAAGCGCCCGAGCCGGGATTTCAGTCGAGACACGCCTTCGCCAGAGCCTGAAACGCCCGGGCGCGATGCGACAGCGCCTGCGAGCCGTCGCCCGGCAGCGCATGTTTTTCCGCCGACATCATCTCGCCGAAGGTCTTGTCGAGCCCATCGGGCCGAAAGATCGGATCATAGCCGAAGCCCTTTTCGCCCTTGGGCGGAAAGACCAGAACGCCGTCCACCCGGCCCTCGAACTGCTCGATATGCCCGTCGGGCCAGACGACAGCGAGCGCGCAGGTAAAATGCGCGCGATAGGGCGGCGCGGCGCCGCGCGCCTCGAGTTCGCGTTCGACGCGGGCGCAGGCGGCCTTGAAGTCGCGGTCCTCCCCCGCCCAGCGCGCCGAATAGACGCCGGGGGCGCCATCGAGAGCATCGACGCAAAGACCTGAGTCGTCGGCAAAGGCGGGTAATCCGGACGCCACGGCGGCGGCGCGGGCCTTTAAGAGCGCGTTGCCGGCGAAGGTCTGCTCGGTCTCCTCGGGCTCCTCGAGGCCGAGTTCTCCGGCGGAAACCGCCTCGACGCCATGTGGCTCGAGCAATTGCCTAAGCTCCCAGAGTTTCCCGGGATTATGCGTGGCGATGACGAGCTTGCCGGCGATTTTGCGCGGATCCATCAGATTTCCTCCCGCCGCGCGGCGCATAACGCGCCGGCGGGCGTCGCCATAGCGCTGATATCTCCATAACTTGCAGCGATTCGCCGCCAAATCGCCAGGATCGCCCTCTGGGGTCTTGGTCGACGGGACGGAAGGCGCTACAAAGTTTCGTCTTGGCGCGGTTAACCCCGCCTTTACTATGCTTGGCAACGATTGAGGAGCCGCCGAGACGGTTCCGGGACGCGCCAAGCCTGACGCGGCGACTTCGCCGCTCGATTATCCCGGAATGCAAGGGAAGAAATGACCTCGACCATTCTCATTGCCGACGACGATCCCGTTCAACGTCGTCTGCTGGAAGCTATGACGCGGCGATTTGGATACGAGACCGAGACCGTCGAAAGCGGCGAACAGGCGATTGCGCGGCTGACGCAGCCCGGCGCCAAGGCCATAGCGCTGCTTATTCTGGATCTCGTCATGCCTGACCTCGACGGCATGGGCGTGCTCACCCGGATGCGCGACATGAAACTCGCGACCCCGGTGATCGTGCAGACCGCGCATGGGTCGATCGAGGCGGTCATCTCCGCGATGCGCGCCGGCGCCCATGACTTTGTGGTCAAGCCGGTCGGCGCGGAACGCCTGCAAATTTCAATCAAGAACGCGCTCTCCGCCGATGCGCTCGCTGACGAAGTGCGCCGCATCAGCCGCCGGGCGCAGGGCGCGCTGACCTTCAAGGACCTCGTCTCGCGCAGCGACGACATGGAGCGCGTCATCCGGCTCGGCCAGCGCGCGGCGCATTCCTCTATTCCGGTGCTTCTCGAAGGCGAGTCGGGCGTCGGCAAGGAGATCGTGGCGCGCGCCATCCAGGGCGCGTCGGATCGCAAAGGCAAGCCCTTCGTCACCGTCAACTGCGGCGCATTGCCGGCCAATCTCGTCGAATCGATTCTCTTCGGCCATGAGAAGGGCGCCTTCACCGGCGCCACCGAGAAGCACAGCGGCAAATTCGTTGAGGCGAACGGGGGGACGCTGTTTCTCGACGAGATCGGCGAACTGCCGCTCGACATTCAGGTGAAGTTGCTGCGCGCGCTGCAGGAAGGCGAGATTGATCCCGTCGGCGCGAAGCGCGCGATCCGGGTCGATATTCGACTGATCTCGGCGACCAATCAAAATCTCATCGATCTCGTCAAACGAGGGCTGTTTCGCGAGGACCTTTTCTATCGGCTCAACGTCTTCCCGATCAACATTCCGCCGCTGCGCGGTCGCCGCGAGGACGTCGCCGATCTCGCCAGGCGGTTTGCGGCGCGCTTTGCCGCCGAGGAAGGCCGCAACATCCGCGGCGTGACGTCGGAAGCGCTGTCGCTGCTGACGAGCTATGACTGGCCGGGCAACGTCCGCCAATTGGAGAACGCCGTCTTCCGCGCCGTCGTGCTCGCCGACGGCGATGAGCTGACGGTCGCCGAATTTCCGCAGATCGCCGCCCATGTCGAAGGCTATGAAGTGCGCGTGCCGCCCGCGCCTGCGCCGGGCGCCCCCGGAACGGCGCCGCGCGAACGCGAGATCGTCCGCGTCGAAATTCGCGATCCGAATGCGATGTCGCTGATTGGATCGAACGGCGAAATGCGCACGCTCGAGGACATCGAGACCGCGACGATCCGCTTCGCCTTGACGCATTACCGCGGCCAGATGTCGGAAATTGCGCGACGGCTCGGGATCGGCCGCTCGACGCTCTATCGGAAGATGAAAGAATATGGACTCGAAGAAGGGACGGAAAGCGAACCCGAGCCATCGGGAACGCTCGTCGCTTAGTCGCGGAACGCAAACGTCCGTCAGTGCGAGGGTTTCATGACGCTATTCGACATCGAAGCGACGACGATCAACGGCCAGCCGAAGAAGCTTGCCGATTACGCCGGCAAGGCCATGCTCGTCGTCAATGTCGCGAGCCGATGCGGCTTCACGCCGCAATACGCCGGGCTCGAAGCGCTGTACCGCAAATTCGCCGATCGGGGATTTGTCGTCTTGGGCTTCCCTTGCAATCAGTTTGGCGCGCAGGAGCCGGGCTCCGAAAAGGAGATCGCATCCTTCTGTTCGGCGAATTACGACGTCACCTTTCCACTGTTCGGCAAGATCGACGTCAATGGAGAAAACGCGCATCCGGTCTATCGCCTTCTCAAGCGCGAGGCGCCGGGAATTCTCGGATCCGAAGCGATCAAATGGAACTTCACGAAATTTCTCGTCGACCGCGAGGGGCATGTCGTGAAGCGTTACGCGCCGACCGACACGCCCGAGCAGATCGCGAAGGACGTTGAGGCGCTGCTGTGACCGCCATCGACGCGCGCATGATTGAAGACGGCGATCCGCTCGTCTTCGAGGTGACGGCGCGCGATCAGGGAAGCGAAACGCAGCATCGCGTCACGCTCTCGCGAAAGGATCTACTGCGGCTCGGCGGCGGCGCCGATGCGCAAAAATTTATTGACGCCGCCTTCCGCTTTCTGCTCGACCGCGAAGCAAAGGAGAGCATTCTCGCGCGCTTCGACATGAGCGTCGTCGCTGGCTATTTCCCGGAGTTCGAGCAAAAGCTGCCGGAATATCTTGCTTGAAGCGTCATGCGGATTCCGGCTGATCCGTTCGCTTGGGCCGTGTCATTCCCCGCAGGCCGAAGGCCTGACCTGGAATCCAGAGCCGATCCAGAAACTGGTCTTGCTCTGGATTCCCGATCGCGCGCTACGCGCGCGTCGGGAATGACAGCCAAGCCGTTCGAAGGGATTTCATATCGCAGGGGTTCCGGTCGCACGGTTCGCTGGGTCGAGATCGTCATTGCGAGCGAAGCGAATTCTCAGAACGCCGCGCGCAAACGCAGCCCAAAGACATTGACCGGACCGCGCGCGCTGTTATGCGCCGGATTGACCAGCAGCTGATAGTCAAAGGTCGCATCGATATTCTTGCCGAAGCCGATCCTGTAATAGGCCTCCATATTCTTCTCGCCGGCGTAGGAGAGCGCGCCGTCGCCGATATAGACGCTGGTTCCACCGAGTCCGAAATAGCGCACGCGGTCGCCATGCAAGCCGCCCAACGCGCCGGCGACGCCGATCTCGTCGTCGTCGCATCCCCAGAGCGCGCCGCCGGCGACGAAGCCGAATGCGACGGAGCGGTCGATATCCGTGTAGTCGACCGTCTCATAACGCCCGTCGGCCATGCTGGCGCGCAGGAAAAACCCAAGATGCGGCGCGACCTGCTGCTTGACGTTTATCCCGCCGCCGGTTTTCACGGCGCGCCCTCGCGCGGTGTCGACTCGCGGCGGGAAGTCGCCAGCGAGATAAGCGTAACGGATGACGTCATCGATTTTGCTCAGATAGCCGTTGTCGCCATAGACGAGAAATTTGATCGCGCCGGGCTGATCGAAAAGATCATATCGCGCCTCGAATTCCGCGACGCCCATGAACTGGCGGAACAGTTGCGGCTCAATGTCGAAACTGTTTGGCGTCGCCGAGAGCTGAAACACGCCGCCGCGCGCCGTCCACCAGTCCTGCTTCCACTCTGCCGCGAGGCCATAGGTGTAGCCCCAGGCGTCGGCCGCGTAGTCGAAGGCGCCCATCGTGTTGAACGCGAAGTTGAGAAAGCCGGTCGTGGGGTCATGCGCGTAAACATTGTCGTCGAACACGTCGCCGACCGCGAATTTTCCAAGCGTGAGGACGATGCGATTCTTGTCGACCTTGCCCGAGATCTGGTTTTGCGTCGATTCCAGCACTTCGCTGCGTGAGCCGACATCAGGGTCTCGCTGCAGCTCGCCGCCATTCAGCCCAATGATCTGACGCAGGAAGTAACGCTGGAAGCGCATATAGGGGGCCGCGCGGCCGACCTTGGCGACCGCGGCGTTGACGTAAGACGCCGCGCCGACCGAATTGGCGAGCCCGTAGCCGGCGTCAATCTCGGGGTTGAGGTAGACGGCGCCGCCGTCCCAGAGGCGCAGGCCAACGAAAAGATTGGTGGTCGAGCCGACATTGGCCTTGCCGCCGGAAGGAAAGCTGTTGGGGCCGTCATAGAGCGCGCGAAACCGCGGATAGGCCTGGACGACATTCGTCGTCTGCGCATGCACGCTGTAGCGTTCAGGGGCGTCCGGATCGTCGGCGTTCCCGCCATTGCCCGAAGTCTGGCCGTCATGTGCGTGCTGGCCGTAGTGCAACTCGCCAGAAATCTCGCTCTTCGCGCCGAAATGATAGTTCAGACCAAATCGCAGCAGATGGTTCTCATTGCGCATGCGCGACGCATAGGCATAGCCAGCGCCATTATCGAAGACCTGTGTGTTCAGCGACTGATTGAGGAAGAGATATTCGGCGCGCGCCGACCAATTGTCGGCGAAGGCGTATTCGAAGCCTGCGCCGATCGCATATTTCATCCGCGAGGATTGCGACCAGGGCGCGTAGAAAATCGCGTCGGGTCCTCCCGCGCCGAGCGTCAAGGTCGCCGGACCTCTCGCGCCGCCCGCGGCGACGCCGCCCGTGAGATAAAAGAGCGAGCGGTCCCATGCATAGCCGACGCGCCCGCGAATGCTCGCGAAGAAATTCGCGCTGGAATTGGATGAGAGCGTGAAGACCCGCGGCGCCGGATACGCGGGCGAAGTCAAATATGCGCCGGTCGGTCCGCGCCTTCCGTCGAGCAGGCTCAGGTCCGTTTCGAAACCCCAGACGAAGGGGCCACGCTGCCAATTATATCCGACCTGCACGCCGACGGTGGCGCCTGGGCGCGTCACGCCGCTCGGATAAAGATCAAAGGCGGGCGTTCCGAAGCCACTCGTCGCCAGCAGCCGCTCGCCTGCGTGCAAAGGAACGGCGCCGCCGAGGCTCGCGCCCATAAACATGCCGACCCAGCTGAAGACCGGCGGCAGGTCTTCGCAGCGCGCCGCGTTCCCATTCAGCGCCAAAAATGCAAAACTAAGAGAGGCGACAAAAGACAGGCGCGCGGCCGCGCTCGTCGGCGCTCCATGTCGAGGGACCACGACGCTCGTTTTCGGGCTGGATAGAAGCCTGCGCATGCGCTGTTAGAACCTTGCCGGCGGCGTCTCCGTTGGATAGCGATAAGGCTGCGCTAGCACCAAGCGCGGCGCGAATCATCCTTTGGCCAAATAGTAAAACTCTGTGACAGATTTTCGCAGCGACTATTGGCGCAGTCCTTGCTTTGAACTGTAAAAAACGGCCGCCAGCCGCTCAAACAAAGGCGGGCCGCCAAGAGGGAGTTCTTGCAATGGACTCACGCATAACGCAGTTCGATGAACTGGCTGGAGCGGACGGCCGCACCCGCGCCCCTTATCGCAAGCTTTCGCAATGGCTCGCGGAAACCCCGCCCGAACTCCTGGCCTCGCGGCGCGAGCAGGCGGAGCTGCTTTTTCGTCGCATCGGGATCACCTTCGCGGTCTATGGCGCGCAGGAGGCGACCGAGCGCCTCATTCCCTTCGATATCCTGCCGCGCATACTCTCGCGCAGCGAATGGACGACGCTTGAAAAAGGTCTGATCCAGCGCGTCACCGCGCTCAACGCCTTTCTTGCCGACATCTACGGCGCCGGCGAGATCTTGAGGGCTGGAATCGTTCCTGCGGATATCGTCTATCGCAACCCCGCCTATTGCCCCGATATGGCGGGCCGGCGCGTGCCCTTCGATATTTACGTGCATATCGCTGGCGTCGACATCGTGCGCACCGACGATCAGGGCTTCTTCGTTCTCGAGGACAATGCCCGGACGCCTTCTGGCGTCTCTTATATGCTTGAGAACCGCGAAGTGATGATGCGGCTTTTTCCGGAGCTCTTCGCGCTGCATCGCGTCGCGCCGATCGAAAACTATCCCGACGAACTGCTTGCGACTTTGCGCTCGGTCGCGCCGCCGCGCGCCAACGGCGATCCGACGATCGTCTTGATGACGCCCGGCCAGTACAATTCAGCCTTCTACGAACACTCGTTTCTCGCCGACAAGCTCGGCGTCGAGCTTGTCGAGGGCCGCGATCTCTTCGTTCGCGACGACGTCGTCTACATGCGCACGACCGAGGGCCCGCGCCGCGTCGACGTTATTTATCGGCGCATCGACGACGACTTCCTCGACCCGCTGTGCTTCCGGCCGGATTCGGCGCTCGGCGTCGCGGGGCTGATGGGCGCCTATCAATCAGGCAATGTGACGCTGGCGAATGCAGTCGGCGCCGGCGCCGCCGACGACAAGGCGATGTATACCTATATGCCTGACATTATTCAGTTTTATCTGGGCGAAGCGCCGCTCCTGCAGAATGTTCCGACCTTCCGCTGCCGCGAAACAGAAGCGCTGACCTACGTCCTCGATCATCTCGATGAACTCGTCGTCAAGGAAGTGAACGGCTCCGGCGGCTACGGCATGCTCGTGGGACCGCATGCGACGCGGGCGCAGATCGAGGAGTTTCGCGCAAAGCTAAAGGCGCATCCGCAGAATTTCATCGCTCAGCCGACGCTGGCGCTCTCCACATGCCCCATTGCTATGGCCTCGGGCGTCGCCCCGCGCCACGTCGATCTTCGGCCCTTCGTGCTGCAGGGCGCCAATGGCGCCCGCGTCGTGCCGGGCGGTTTGACCCGGGTCGCGATGACGGAGAAATCGCTCGTCGTGAATTCGAGCCAGGGCGGCGGCACCAAGGACACCTGGGTGATCGACGACGCGTGGAGCGCCGAAGATGCGATTGGGCAAGCGTGAGAAGACGCTCGCAAACGCCGCGATGAACATCGATGATCTCCAAAGCGACTCATGAACGGACGTGCTGATGCTTTCCCGCACCGCCGACAATCTGTACTGGCTCGCCCGCTACATGGAGCGCGCCGACTTCCTGGCGCGCGCCATCCAGGCGTCGCGGCGCCTCGCCGCGCTGCCCAAGGCCTATGGCGGCGACGAAACCGAGTGGGAAAGCGTGCTGCTGTCGTCGGGCGCGGCGCTATCGTTCGATGCCTCCGGACGTCCCGTCGATGAGGCCAACGTCATCGAGTTTCTCACCTTTGCGCCGGAAAATCCGGGATCGATCCGCAATTGCCTGGAGCAGGCGCGCGCGAACGCCCGCGCCGTGCGCACGGCGTTGACCATCGAAATGTGGGAGTCGATCAACGACGCCTATCTTGAAATGCGCGCGCTGGAGGCGCGCGGCGTCGTCCCTTGCGCGCAGGAACTGGCGCGCTTTCTCGAGGTCATCAAGCAGACCTCGCTGACCTATGACGGCGGCGCCTATCGCACCATGCTGCGCAACGACGCCTATTGGTTCTCGCGCGTCGGGCTTTTCATCGAGCGCGCCGACAACACGGCGCGTCTGCTCGACGTTAAATATCATGTGCTGCTGCCCGAGAAGGAGATCGTCGGCGGTTCGCTCGACTATTTCCAATGGTCGGCCATTCTGCGCGCCGTATCTGCGCATACCGCCTATCACTGGGTCTATCGAACGAGCATGAAGCCTTGGCTCGTCGCCGATCTGTTGATCCTCCGACCGGAGATGCCGCGTTCGCTGATTTCCTGCTATGAGTCGATCGTGCGCAATCTCGACAATCTTGCCCGCGCGCACGGGCGCCAGGGCTCATCGCAGCGTCACGCCCGCGGCGTCTACGGCAAGCTCGAAAAGCTGAATATGGAGAGCGTGTTCCAGGGCGGGCTGCACGAATTCGTGCAATCCTTCATCTCTGAAAACAACCGACTGGCCGCGCTCATCTCCGAGCAATATCTCTTCTGAGCGAAATCTGATGCGCATCCGCATACGGCATGAAACGACCTATCGCTATGCGGAGCCGCCGCGAACGGCCGTGCAGCATCTTCGCCTGACGCCGCGCAGTCACGACGGGCAGCATGTCGTGGACTGGCGCATCGACGTCGATCGCGATTGCCGACTGGTGCAGTCGGAAGACGCGTTCGGCAATACGCTGCACCGCTTCTCCGTGGACGGGCCGCTTGAGTCGATTTCCACAGTGGTGGAAGGCGAGGTGACGACCTTCGACATCGCCGGAGTCGTATCGGGCGCGGTCGAGCGCTTTCCGCCGGTCCTGTTCATGCGCGACACGCCGCTGACGACGCCGAGCGCAGTGATCTGCGATTTCGCGCGCGAAACGACGTCAAAGGAAAGCGGAACGCTCTCGAAGCTCCATGCGCTGCTTGGCGCGATTCACGAATCACTCACATTCGACGCCGCCGCCACGCATTCGGCGACGACGGCGGCGGAATGTTTCGAGCATCGCAAGGGCGTCTGTCAGGACTTTTCGCATCTCTTCATCGCCTGCGCGCGCGGGATCGGCGCGCCGGCGCGCTATGTGAGCGGCTACTTCCTCGGCAGCGATGCGGAGGATCAGGTCGCCGGCCACGCCTGGGCCGAGGCCTATGTCGAGGATCTCGGCTGGGTGGCCTTCGATCCGACGCATGGCGTCGCGCCGCAGGAAAATCATGTGCGCGTCGCGATCGCGCTCGACTATCTGGGCGCCGCGCCGATCCGCGGCTCGCACTCCGGCGGCGGCGGCGAAACGCTGGACGTCAAAGTGCGCGTCGCGCGGGCGGAGGCCTTCAGCCAGTCGCAATCGCAGTCGCAATAGCTTGTCTCAGACTCCGATCAATTGACTGACCGCGCTCTGGCGCCCGTCAGCGTCGCTTCGCGCGCGCTCGGGTAAGTCAATTTCATCGCACGGCGTGAAGCGCAGCCCGTCTTCGTCATACTGGAAATCGCATGCGTTGAGCGCGGCCACGACGCGCGGCCAGACGCCCTTCCTGTCCCAGCGATGGAAGCGCGTATAGGCCGTGTACCATTTGCCGAACCGCGGCGGCAGGCTGCGCCAGGGCGCGCCGGTGCGAACAATCCAGAACACGGCTTCGAGAAAAAGCCGATTGTCGCGGCCCCTACAGCCTGCGTCGCCTTCTTTTCCAGGAAGGACGTGCGCCACGGCCTGCCAATGTTCGTCAGAGAGATAATGCTCAATCAATAGATCCTCCGTCGCGGCGCGTTGCGACGTCGATCTCGCCGGGCGCGCCTTCGCTGTGAAGGGCCGACATGACCGATCGTTAGTTCTATCCTAGGTTGTAATTTTAAGTAACACAACCTGTTTCGGCGGGGTCGTACGGCGAAGATTTGCGTTCAACCGCCGCATGAGACTGGACGCCAGGGCTCCGAATCCAGGTTGACGAGGATGTCATCTCACCGCGTCATGGCCGCGCTTGTAGCGGCCATCCACGCGACGACACGAGGCAAATGTGAGGATATGAGCCGAAAGTACCGTCTCCACGCGAAGCGTTTCGCGGTTGACCGGCGTGGATGCCCGGCACAAGGCCGGGCATGACGGCTGAGAGCGAGCTGAAATTAACTCGAGTTCGAAGCCCTGGGCTGGACGCGCGCGCGCTTGCGACTTGCGCGTCCCTGTGGCACACAGGCGCCGAACGCGTCGGACGCGATTTCATGCGTTTCGGGCGATCAAGCGCTGCAGTAGCTCAGTGGTAGAGCACTCCCTTGGTAAGGGAGAGGTCGAGAGTTCAATCCTCTCTTGCAGCACCAGCTATCCCTAAGTAAATCCGGCATTTTGCGAAAGACGCTCGCGGCGTTTCAGAACGTTTTGAGACGGAACGGAACGCGAAAACCCGCGCGAAGTTGGGTGAAAACTGGGTAGCGCGTTCTACTTCGCCAGGCGCAGCTCGCCACCTCGCGCGCCGAAGACGCGCGCCGAAGGGCAGGACCGCGTCTCACGTGGCATCTATATCAACGCCGTCGCCGCGCGCGAGGAAATGGCGAGAATTCCCCGCCGCATCGTGGACGCCTTTGATGGCGCGATTTCCGAGTTCGCCGCCGCGCTCGCCACGAAGTGGCAGATCCCCTGCGCGAGACGCGACGCATCTGCTGCGCGCGGAGTTTCGGCGGACGCGAACTCGGATGGCGCAGGAATTCGCCGCGCTCGCGGCTGAAGGGCCGGAATTTATCGAAGACGACGTGGACGACGACAAGACTGACGACGATCTCGGAAGGAAAAATTCAGCGGACTGACAACAACCAAAGGCCACAGCGCCGTTCGGGCAACGAACAAGCAAACCAAGCTCTCGGAAGGCACGGTCCGGGAGAACTTGGAACTGTTTCCGACGCCGCCATGGGCGACGCGGGAGCATGGCGGCAAGGCGGGGAGAGGAAGAGCCAATTGGAACTTTGTGCCGTCGTTATGGTTGTGCGTGATCACCAACCATGAGGGCTAAAGCCATGATTGAGAACATCGACATGGATGCACGTAAACGAGTTGCCGTAGGCGTTGCGGCGCTAGTTGGGGTTCTCGTTGGACTTTCCATCATCACGTCGGAGTTCGGCCGCAGATCGACCGCGCAATTGGCTACAAACTATTCGGATGGCGCCTTAAACGCTGAAGGGATGTTGGCCGAAGTCCGGAACATGCCGCAGAACATTTATGGGTATGCCGGCGGCATGGCGAGAAATGTCGCAGCAGCTGCGAAGTGGTCGGAGGAGGAGTGGACCGTCGCAATTAACGCTGTCAGCGAGCTTCGGCAGAAAAATGGAAAAAATGAAGCGGCTCCCCAAGACGACTTCAACGGGACTTGGCAGCCGCCGGAGGAGATTCGAGGCAACCCCAACTAATCGCAAAGACAGCCAGCGGCGAGCACGACCTTAACAGCGCGGGTCCCATCGGGTGGGTGGAACTGGATATTCCGGAGGAAAGGCGCTCACTCCCCGCAGTCGCAGCACGATACAAGGAGCGATCGCGTCGACGGCAGGGGCCAGGGATGCGTGACCGTAAAGGCATATTAACCATGGGGAAGAAGCTGTGCGCGGGCGCACTGTTCATTTCCATGAGACGCGCGATGATCTGACAGTCCCGCGAAAACGTTCTGCGTTCCGGAGCGAGGGGCCGGGCTGTGAAGGCGCGCCGGCCCCTTTTGCGGGCTTTTTCGATGTTGTCGAGCGGAGGGCGACGCGAGGCGCGCCGGGCGCCGGGAGATTTTACGAGAGAATCGAGTTCAAGCGGGAGAAGGCTTTTGAGCTGTAGTCTCTAAAGGGAAGGCTTTCGAAAAAGTCCTCAACGGATTTGGGGTTCTGGCCCCAGGCGATCAGGAAGCCCGCCACCGCCAAAAGCAGCAGCGACAGCAACCCCGACGAGAGGCCGGCGAGAACCCCTACCGCCAGAACGATTCCAATCTTGGTCCTGTTGCTCATCGCCATCGCTACGTCTCCTGGTTGCGCCTCGTCCGCACTCATCGCTTAGATCAACATGGTTAATGAATGATGAGCGCGCAAGCTCCTGCGTCTGCGCGGCTTAGGCATGGGACAAGCGCGGCGCTCGGACGCACCCAGACTGCTCGGACGAGCGCGCCCGTTAAGCTGCAAGTCGGCTTCGAGACAAGCCAGAGTCGTCCGGCGAACGCGTCAGCGAGGGCGACGGAAACCGGTCCTGAACGCGACGTGCGGCGACCCAACGTTTTCAGCCGGAGTAATAGCTGACGATCGCAGCGCCGAGAAAGAAACCGATCGCCCCTAGAATCATCAGTCTCGTTAAACCTTCCGGCATGAACTCTCTCCAGGCAGCGCCGCTCGCCTCAAATTAGCGGTCTCACCTCCAAGATCAAGAAGCGTTTCGCCCAGAGCGTCGCGATCGCGTGGGCGGAAAAGAAAAGAAAAACCGCAGGCGACGGGGCCTGCGGCTTAAAAAATCTAGCGCGCTCTTAGTAGTTATAGAAAGCGACGCAGACGCGGTTGCCGTAATAGTCCCAGCCCCATTTCGCGCAGCGCTGCGGCGGAGCGGTCGCCGCGCCGACGACGGCGCCGCTGGCCGCGCCGATCGCCGCGCCGGCGAGCGTGCCGCCCGCGCGTCCGCCGGACGCGAGCGCGCCAATGCCCGCGCCGCCAAGTCCGCCGATCACGGCGCCGCCTGCTGCGCGTTCACCGGGAGTGTTGCACGCCGCAAGCGGCGCGGCCGCCGCCAGGGCGGTCGTCAGCAGCAGAACTTTCTTCATGCGTTTCTCCTAGGGTGAGGCTGGATCGTCCGCATCCAGGCGCAGCGGCGCCGGACCAATCCGATTGTATGCGCGCCGCGAGAGTCTGTACGACGCCGCGGCCGACGACCGCTTGGGGATGCCGCAAGCCGCATTGGCGTCGGGCGGAGTTTAATAAAAGCGGCCTGCGATGACTGTCGCAAAAATACAACATCGTGCGAGTTTCAGGCGTTCGCCGCTTAGGAAAAGCCCGAAACGCGACGAGTTTTCGCCATAGAGGAGCGCGCACGGCGCCCTTGGGATCGGACCGTAAATTTGCTAGCAGCCATTGTCATTTGCTTTTGAGGACATCGCTCTCATGGATGCAGCCGCATGCGCCGAGGAATTCCGACGCCGTCTCGACGCCGCCGCCGACGCCACTGAATCTGCGCTCGACGCGCTGCTCGCGACTGCGCCGCTTGCCGGCGAGATCGCCCGTCCCGCACGCCTTCTCGAGGCGATGCGCTATTCTTCGCTCGGCGGCGGCAAGCGGCTGCGGCCGTTTCTGGTCATCGAATCCGCGCGACTCTTTGGCGTCGTCGGCGAAGCGGCGCTGCGCACCGCCTGCGCGCTTGAAATGATCCATTGCTATTCGCTCGTCCATGACGACTTGCCGGCGATGGACGATGACGATCTGCGTCGCGGCCGGCCGACGACTCATAAGGCGTTTGACGAGGCGACGGCGATCCTGGCGGGCGACGGGCTCTTGACCTACGCGTTCGACGTCGTCGCCGATCCGAAGACGCACCCGGACGCTGGCGTGCGCGCGGCGCTGGTGCTCGCCTTGGCGCGCGCGGCGGGGCTTGGCGGCATGGTCGGCGGACAGGCGCTCGACCTTGCCGCGGAAACTGCGGCGACGCCGCTCACGCTCGAAGAAACCTTGCAGATGCAAGCGATGAAGACGGGCGCTCTGTTGCGCTTCGCGGTCGACGCCGGAGGCATCCTCGGCGGCGCTTCTGTGGCGCAGGCGTGTGCGCTGACGCGCTATGGCGAAGCGCTTGGCGCGGCTTTTCAGATCGCCGACGACATTCTTGACGCAGAGGGCGACAGCGCCGCGCTCGGCAAGCGCGCCGGCAAAGACGCCGAACGCGGCAAGGCGACTCTCGTCGGTCTTCTCGGTCTCGACGCCGCGCGCGCCAGGCGCGACTCGCTGGTCGCGGAAGCGTCGGCGGCGCTACGCGAAACAGGACTGGGGGAGGGAACCGACATTCTGGCGGAGGCCGCACGTTTCGTCGCCGCGCGGCGCAATTAAGGACACATGCCGATGCCCGGACAAGGACTGTCCAAGACCCGTCGGCGCGCCTCGGCGATCCTGGCGCCATTTCGTATTGTTCGCGCGCGCCCGCAGCTCTTTCTCAGTCTCGCGCTCGGCGTCGTCGTTGGATTGCTTCTGCCGCAGGCGATGCAGCCGGTCGCACGCGCGCTCGTCGCATGGAACGCCGTCGCGCTCTGCTATTTTGCGCTCGTTTACCTGCTCATCGCCGGCGCCACGCACGACACCATTCGCGAGCGCGCCCAGATTCTCGACGAGGGCCGCTTCGCCATGCTGTTGCTCACGACGGCGATCGCCACAGCCTCTTTCGGAGCCGTCGTCGTCGAGCTTGGTTCGGTGAAGTCAATGGAAGGCTGGGAGAAGGGCGCAGCCGTCGCGCTTACCATCATCACGGTGCTGAATTCCTGGCTGTTCCTGCACCTCACCTTCGCCTTTCACTATGCGCATGAATTTTACTTCGAGGAGGAGCATGATCCGGACGAACCGCCGACGGCGCGCGGCGGACTGCATTTTCCTAACACCAGGATGCCGCAATACATCGACTTCCTGTATTTTTCCTACGTCATCGGCGTCGCCTTTCAGACGGCCGACATTGAAACCTGCTCGTCGCAGATGAGGCTGATGGTGGCGACGCATGGCATCGTCGCGTTTTTTTACAACACCACCATCCTCGCGCTCATGGTGAACGTCGCCAGCCAGCTGGTTTGAAGGACATATGAAGGAAGATGCGGCGGCGATAGACGACATCAAGACCGAAGCGGCGAGACTGCGCGCGATTTTGATCGGCTCGGTCGGCAATCTCGTCGAATGGTACGACTTTTACGTCTATTCGGCCTTTTCGCTATACTTCGTCGACTCGTTCTTTCCTGGCGAAGATCCCCTCGCGCAGATGATGTCGGCCTCTGGCGTTTTTGCGCTTGGTTTTTTGATGCGTCCGATCGGCGCCTATGTATTTGGGCGCATCGGGGACGGGCGCGGCCGGCGCGCTGCGCTGATGCTCTCGGTGCTGCTGATGTGTCTGGGCTCGCTGCTCATCGCGCTGGCGCCGACCTATGCGACGATCGGCGTCGGCGCGCCGGCGACGCTGCTCTTCGCGCGCCTCGTTCAGGGCGTCAGTCTTGGCGGCGAATATGGATCGAGCGCGACCTATCTTGCCGAGATGGCGCATCCCGAGCGCCGCGGTTTCTATTCGAGCTTTCAATATGTGACGATGATCGCCGGCCAGCTTCTCGCGCTTTGCGTGCTGCTCATCCTGCAGAATGTCGCGCTCGACGCTCAGGCGCTGCGCGACTGGGGCTGGCGCATCCCCTTCGCCTTCGGCGCACTGCTCGCCATCGTGGCGCTCTATATGCGCCGCGACCTTGTCGAGACGCCCGCCTTCAAGGCGTCCCGCGCCGAGCGGCGGCGCGGATCGCTCAGCGCGCTGCTCACGCATAAGCGTGAGACGGCGACGGTCGTTGGACTGACGCTCGGCGGCACGATCGCCTTCTATGTCTATACGACCTACATGCAGAAATTCTTGAAGCTGTCCGCCGGATTGAGCGATGCGGAGACGACCTGGATTGCGGCCGGCTCGCTTCTCTTCGCGCTCTGTCTGCAACCGATCTACGGCGCCTTGTCGGACCGCATCGGCCGGCGACCGATGCTCATCGCCTTCGGCGTGCTGGGAACGATCTTCACGGTTCCGCTGCTGACCGCGATTCAGAATGCGCGCGACGCTTGGATAGCCTTTGCGCTCATCTGCTGCGCCTGGCTGATCGTCGCGCTCTATACGTCGATCAACGCCGTCGTGAAGGCCGAACTCTTTCCGGCGGCGATCCGCGTCACCGGCGTCGCTTTGCCTTATGCGGCGACGGTGTCGCTCTTTGGCGGTTCGGCGGAATATGTGGCGCTCTGGTTCAAGGCGCAGGGCCATGAGAGCTGGTTCTTCTACTATGCCAGCGCCGCGATTTTCATCTCGCTCATCGTCTACGCGACGATGCCGGATACGAAGAAAAATTCGCGGATCGAGCAATAAAAATAACGCGCTGCTCGAATGTCATTCCAGACGCGCTTCACTCGCGATCGGGAATTCAACGTCACAACAAGCATGATGTAATTGCTCTCAATTCGCGGCCACTCCTACGGCCTGCCGGCAATGACGGCGGCTGGCGAATAGCCTCTGAGGCGATGACTTCCTGAGTCTTACGGCTCTGTCGCCGGCCCTATGCCGAGGTCCGACAGGCACACGGCAAGTTCAGGCGCAAGCATCGGCGTCACAAGCTCGCTTGGCGTAAATTCCGCGATCTCCGCGTAGCCGCTGGCGCCCAACCGGCGATGAATCCAGATTGTTGCGCGAATGGCGTCGACGACCCAAACTTCGCGAACGCCATAAGCCGCATAAATGCCGATCTTGCGGCCCTTGTCATAATTGAGGCTCGAATCCGCGACTTCGATCGCAAGCAAGACAGAAGAGCCGTCGAGCGCCTTTAGATCAAGCTCGCGACGAAAGACGCAGAAGTCGGGCTCGACGAACGTGCGGGCGTCAAGTCGCAGCGTCGTTTCTGGCGCGATGGTAAGATGGGCTGGCGCAACACGTTGCAAAAATCGATTCAGCTCAATCTTAATCCACTCATGCCGAGCCCCCTTGGGCGACATGGGCACGACCTCTCCGCCGATGAGTTCGAACCGTTCGTCTTCGTCGATGATGCCGACGCGGACCATCTCCTCAACCTCGGCGACCGTCCAGCACCGCCGGGGCATGCCCTCGGCGGCTTGCGTGGAAAGCGGCAACGAGGCGGGTCGCAGATGCGGATTCATATGCGCATCATAGCACGTTCAGCTCCGCGGGACGTCAGTTATCCAAGAAGCTCCGCAGCTTCCGGCTCCGCGACGGATGCTTCAGCTTGCGCAGCGCCTTGGCCTCGATCTGGCGGATGCGTTCGCGCGTCACCGAGAACTGCTGGCCGACTTCTTCGAGCGTGTGGTCGGTGTTCATGCCGATGCCAAAGCGCATGCGCAGCACGCGTTCCTCGCGCGGCGTCAGCGAAGAAAGAACGCGCGTCGTCGTCTCGCGCAGATTCGATTGGATCGCCGCCTCGATCGGCAGCACCGCGTTCTTGTCCTCGATGAAATCGCCAAGATGCGAATCTTCCTCATCGCCGATCGGCGTTTCGAGCGAGATCGGCTCCTTGGCGATTTTCAAAACCTTGCGCACTTTCTCGAGCGGCATGGCGAGCTTCTCGGAAAGCTCCTCGGGCGTCGGCTCGCGTCCGATCTCATGCAGCATCTGGCGCGAGGTGCGCACGATCTTGTTGATCGTCTCGATCATATGCACGGGAATGCGGATGGTGCGCGCCTGGTCGGCGATCGAGCGGGTGATCGCCTGACGAATCCACCACGTCGCATAGGTGGAGAATTTATAGCCGCGGCGATATTCGAATTTATCGACGGCCTTCATCAGGCCGATGTTGCCTTCCTGGATGAGGTCGAGGAATTGCAGGCCGCGATTGGTGTATTTCTTGGCGATCGAGATTACGAGACGCAGATTCGCCTCGACCATTTCCTTTTTCGCCTGCCGGGCTTCGCGCTCGCCCTTCTGCACCATATGCACGATCTTGCGGAACTCGGAGATTTCCAGTCCCGTCTCGGTCGCGAGCGCATGAATGTCGCCGCGTAGATCCTTGATGCGATCCTTGTCCGCGGCGACGAACTCCCTCCAGCCCTTCGAGCCGAGCTTGGCCACGCGCATGACCCATTTCGGGTCGAGCTCCGAGCCGTGGAACTTGTCGATGAAGTCTTCGCGCATCACGCCGTGGCTGTCGGCGAGCCGCAGGAGCTTCGTCTCATAGCCGATGAGTCGCTTGTTAATGTCGTAAAGCTGCTCGACCAGCGCCTCGATGCGGTTCTGGTTCAGCGACAGCGATTTGACGTCGGCGACGATTTCCTTCTTGAGCGTCTTATATTTGCGCTCCTGCGCGGGCGTCAGGGTCTCGTTCTTGAGCTTGTTCTCGACGTTCTGGTCCTGGAGCCGGCGCAGCTTCTTATAGGCGTCGGCGATGCGCGCGAAGGTTTCGAGGACTTTCGGCTTCAGTTCCAATTCCATGGCGGAGAGCGACACGGAATTTTCCATGTCGTCTTCTTCCTCGAACGATTCTTCGGCGGGCGGGACGTCCTCCTGCAGCCCGGCGGGCGGAGTCCGAGGCGCGGTCGCCGGCGCCAGGTCGGCGGCGGGCGCCGGCTCAGCGGTCTTCGTCGCCTTGCCCTCGGGGCCGGCGTAGGTCGCCTCAAGATCGATGATGTCGCGCAGCAGGACCTTGCCCGCTTCCAATTCCTCGCGCCAGATGATGATGGCCTGGAAGGTCAGCGGGCTCTCGCAGAGCCCGGCGATCATCGCCTCGCGTCCGGCCTCGATGCGCTTCGCGATGGCGATTTCGCCTTCGCGCGACAGAAGTTCGACCGAGCCCATCTCGCGCAGATACATGCGCACGGGGTCATCGGTGCGATCGGCGGGCTCCGACGTGCGCGTCGCCACGGCGGTGGCGCGCGGGGTCTCGACGAGTTCGCCGCCTTCCGGTTCTTCTTCCTCGGGGCTTTGTTCTTCGGCCTCGACGTCGTCCGGGTCGTCGCCCTCAGAGACGGTGATGCCCATTTCCGAGAGCATCGCGTAGACGTCCTCGATCTGATCCGACGACACTTCCTCGGACGGCAGCACCGCATTCAGCTCGGCATAGGTGACGAAGCCGCGTTTTTTCGCGAGCTTGATCATCCGCTTGACGGCGGCATCGTTGAGATCGAGAAGCGGTCCGTCGGAAGCCTCCGTGGCCGCTACGGTTTCGTTCTCGACCTTAGTTTCGTCTTTCTTCGCCATCCACAAGCTCCAAACGCCTCGCCCCGGATCGGCTTTCCCCGAACCAGGCAAGGCGCAAGTTTTCTAAAATAAGCCAGAGAGGCCGGCCCTCTCTAAGCCAAGGCGCGGCAAGCGGACGAAAAAAGCCCGACTGACCACGAAAAAACCTCCGCGCCGCCCCCTAGCGGCGCGCCTTCCATCCCCTCTTCGCCACGGCGCCAACCCATGCGAATTCACAAATTGCGCGATGGCCGGCCGGAAAGTGACCCATACCCTTCCACCGCTGCTTCTGCGCCCTCGAGCGCCGACAACTGGGTCTGAATATCCTTCAGCCGCGCTTGATCCCGCTCGTTGGGGTTGTCGGCGAGCAGCGCTTGCACCGCGCGCAACTCTCTATTTAACGCCAATGATCTACGATGCAAGGCGAAAGCCTGTCGCAGGCTCTCGCCGGCGTCCGCGGCCGCAGCCTCGGGGCGCACGCTCCACAGAGTCGAATGGGCGGCCATCGCCTCGAGCCGGGCGACCGTCCGCGCAAGGCCAAGCGACGCCAAGAACTGGTGAAGCTCAAGTTTATCGCTCGCGCTGCTCTCGGCGAATCGCAGGAGCGCATCACGCAAGCCGCGCGCGTCGGCGGACTCAAGATCAAGCGTCGCCAGATCCTCCGCGCGGGAGTGGATGAGATCCGGATGGTTGATCAGGATCAACAGGATAAGCGCCTCGCGTGGCGCAATCGCGGACTTGACGCCCCGAAACAGCGGCGAATTCGCCAGGCCTGGACCAATGGTCAAGGCGCCCTCGTCGGAAGCGCGCCGGCGACCGCTCGCCCGTCGCCGCGGGATGTCTGGGCGTCGAAACGGGACGCGCCGATCCCTGCCGAAGAGGCGCTCCAGCCGCTGCGCCAGCTCCTGGAGGTAATGACGTCGCAGGTCGTCATCGCCAATCTGACCGACAATCTCGCGCAGCCGCCGCTCGAGGGCGGCGCGGCGCTCGGGCGTATCCAGCGTCGCCGCATCGGTCTCGCGCATCCACAGGAGATCGACGAGCGGCAGCGGGTGGTTCAGCGCTTCCGCGAGCGCCTGGGCCCCGCTTGAGCGCAGCAGTTCGTCAGGGTCCTGGCCGTCCGGCAGAAGGACGAATCGCAGCGAGCGCCCGGGGCCAATCAGCGGCAGCGCCGTATCGACGGCGCGGAAGGCCGCTTTCAATCCCGCCTTGTCGCCGTCGAAGCAGAGGATCGGCTCCTCGGCCAGCCTCCAGAGCAGGGCGCATTGCTCCGGCGTCAGCGCAGTGCCCAGGGGGGCGACGGCGTTGGGGAAGCCTGCGGCGGCCAGCGCGATGACGTCGACATAGCCCTCGACGGCGATCACCGCGCTATTCTCATGCGCCGCCTTGCGGGCGTTGTGCAGATTGTAGAGCGTCGCGCCCTTGTGAAAGAGCGGCGTCTCGGGGGAATTCAGATATTTCGCCTGGGCGTCCGCCTCCAGCGCGCGGCCGCCGAAGGCGATGACTCGACCGGCGCGGTCGCAGATCGGAAACATCACCCGATTGCGGAACCGATCGTAAGGAACGGCGATGTCCTCGCCATGGACGAGCAGGCCCGCCTCGATCATCGTTTCGACGCTCGCGCCCTTGGCGGCGAGGTGATCGCGCAGCGCATGGCGCTCGGGCGGCGCAAAACCCAGACGGAATTTTTCGCGCGCGGCCAAGGAAATCTGTCTGCGGTCGAGATAGGCGCGCGCCTCGCGCCCCGCGGCGTCGGCGAGCTGCTTTTCAAAAAAGACCGCCGCCGCCTCCAGCGCCTCGCCCAGCGTCGCGCGCCGTCGGTCCTGTTCCTGCTGCTCTTTCGTCTCGACGGGCAGGGAGAGCCCCGCGAGCGCCGCCAGTCTCTCCACCGCCTCCGGGAACGAGAGCCCCTCCGTCTCCATGACAAAATCGAAAATATTGCCGTTCTTCCCGGCAGAGAAGTCGAACCAGCGCATCTTCTGGTCGTTGACGTAAAATGAGGGGGTCTTTTCGGCGTTGAAGGGCGAGAGGCCGCGCCACTCCCTGCCTTCCTTCCGAAGCTTCACCTTCTGGCGCACGACGTCGGAGACGGGCAGGCGCGCCCGTATCTCATCGAGGAAGGAAGGGGAAAAGCGCATAGGGTGTCCCTAGCACTACTCCTCCTCGGCAGGGAACAAATTCACCGCGATGCCCATGATTCACAGCTGGTCCGCTCGCCGAATATACGGCGCAAGGCCCGGGCTATCAGCGGCGCATCAACGCCGCCTGCGCAGCTATGTGAAGCAGCGCAAGGCGGGTTGAGCGCGGCTAGTCCGGCACGACCCGCAGGGGCGCGGAGAAATCGGGCAGCGCATCGAAATTCAGCGGGCCGCTGAACGTCAAACGCACAGCTGTGGGCTCCAGCGGCTTGAAATGCCGGTCCATCACCCCGACGCCGCAGACCGCGCCCGGCGCGACCCCATTGACGCATGCCGAATACAGCGGATCGGTCGGCAGCAGCGAGCCATAGCCATAGGTGATTTGATCCGACCGTGAATTGAACACGTTGAACGCGTCGACCTGAAGCCGCCAGCCGTCCGCCCAGCGATAGCCGAGCCGCGCGCTCAAGGTGCCCGTCACAGGAGACTGGAGATAGCCGTCTTCGGTCAGCGGGCGAGAGCCGATATAGCGATATTTCAGCGCGCCGAACCAACCTGTCGCTTCGCCGATTTCAAGGCCGCCCATTGCTGTAATGCCGACGGAATTTTGCAGATAATTGCCCGGCGCGTTTCCTAAAAACGTTCCATAGGGCAGAGCCTCAGGCGTGAGCAGATCGAGCCAGGCGAACGCCTGCAGCTGATCCACGCCGCGATAGCGCGCATGCACCAGCGCCACGTCGCCGTCAAAGCTGATCCACGAGACCGGCCGATAATGATTGGCGAATTCGATGCCGTAACGGCGGCTCGGTCGGCCGAAAGTCGTGGTGCCGCTGTCGCCCTCGAACTGGTTCTCGGAATCGAGATTGAGCCAGAAGAAGCTCATGCTCGAATCAAGTCCTTCGATATATTTGGTGCGCCAGCCAATCTCCGCGCCGCGCGACTTCACCAGAAGCGGAATGGAGGAGACCGTAAGGAACCCGTCGGTGTCGGAAAGCTCCGACGCCGAGAAGCTCTGCACGGCGCCGCGCGCGTCGGTGGAATGGAATCCTTCGCCATAGTTGAAATAGAGTTCCGTCTTTTGGAAAGGGCCAACGATGATCGAGGCCTTGGGGCTGAACAGCGACGCGTCCTTCGAGTTGCTGTTGAACGGCCCCGTCCAGAGGAAGGCCGGCAGCCCCTCGCTGGTCGCGATCACCGGGGCGCCAAGAAGGCTCTGCAGCGAATTGACGTTGGCGTTGTAGTAGTCGAAACGGCCGCCCGTCACCGTGCGCAGCCATGGCGACCACTGCACCGTCGTGTCCGTCCACACGCTGACGCTGCCTTCGCCGACCGCATCGTTGCGCACCGTGTCATAGGGCGTGCGACGAAAACTGTTCTGCAGGCCGAGTCGAATGTCGTCGTAACGACTTTGCAGGCCGACGCGGGTCTGGACTGGAAGTCCAAAACTGTCCCACTTGATCGCATGCTCGGCATTGACGCCGACCATGGTGCGCCGATCGAATTGGCGGAACTGGTCGCCGAGGTTTTGATTGGCGAGGTAGTAGGTGAAGTTGTTGTAGAGATCGAGCGTCGAATGCATGACGTAGAGTTCGACGCGAGAGGCATGATTGCCCTCAGTCTGGCTCCAGCGGCCAGAGAGCGAGAAGCGGGTGGTGTCGCCGCCGTCAGTCGGGTCCAGCGTCCCCCAGAGAGACTTCAGCCCGCTATAGACCGCGCGCTCCGGAATCTGGTCGGTTGAATACCATTTGTTGGCGTAGCCCATAAAGGTGACGGCCGCGCCATCGAGCTGCGTTCCCCGCGCCCAGCGCAGGACGCTGTTGATCCGGTGCAGATTGTCGCCGCGCTCCCAGGGTCCGTTGTAATATTGCGCCTCGACGGCGCCGTAGGCGGAGCCTCCGGCGAAATCCTGATAAGGCACGACGGCCAGCGCCCGCGCGTAGGCGAAGCTTCCGCCGGTGACCTGGTAAAAGCCTTTGTCGATTTTGTCCTTATACTGCAGATAGATCGAGCCGGCTGAGGAGAAGTCCCCGTCCTGCGCGTCGTACGGCCCTTTGCGCGCCAGCACATAGGCGAGAAGTTCAGGAATAAGGAAATTGGCGTCTGCGTATCCCTGGCCATGACCATGGGTGCGCATATTGAGCGGCATGCCGTCCAGATAGAGCGCGAGATCGGCGCCGTGATCGAGGTTGAAACCACGCAGGAAATATTGATTGGCTTTGCCGTCGCCGCTGTGCTGCGTGACGATGAGACCGGGCACAATCTCGAGCGCCTCGCCGGGCTGCTTGAAGGGCAGCGCGTTCACCTCCTTGCCGGTGAAGAATTTCTCGCTCGACGAGGTGATTGGCGGCGGTTGTGGTCCCGACGGCTCAGCTGGGGGGCGACTGACGGCGGGGGCGACCGGCGATGGGCGCGTCGAACTGACGATGCGCGTTCCCGATGGCGTGTGCACATGAGGAACGGTCACGGTGCGCCGCTGCCCGCCGACCTCAATTTTCGGCAGGGAGATCGTATGCGCAAGAGCTTCCGCGCTCAGAAGAACGAGGCCGACGGCGACGGCGGAGACGGATGTCGCGAGGCGGCGTCGGCTCATTTTATGGTTCCCGTGCAAGCGCGCTATTGTGATTTTTTTTGAAAATTGTCTTACGCGATGCGTTGGGTCAATTGGCTCAATGCAATTTGCCGAAAGCGTTGCCGATTTGCCACAGACGACGCGCTCTAGCTGGAGTGGTGCGGGTGGCGGCGGGTCGTGTGACGATCGACGTGGGGCGTTTCGCCCTGTTCGATATCCGCCGGCAGGACGACGAGCTGCCCGTATCGGACGCCGCGCTCGCCGATCACATGGCCGGCGAAGTGCTCGACATCCGTCTTCTGGCCCTTAAGCAGCGACACTTCGAGACAGCTCGCTTCATCGATGTGCACGTGCAGCGTCGCGATCGACATGTCGGCGTGAGAGTGATGGTCATGCATCAGTTTTTTCGACAGCTGTCGCGTCTCATGGTCGTAGACGTAAACGAGCGCCGCCATGCAGGGGCGGGCGCTGTCATCGGCTTCGGGCGTTTTCAGCAGCCCGGCGCGGACGAGATCGCGAACGGCTTCGGAGCGATTTCGATGGCCGCCCGCCTCCATATACTGATCGAGCGCGCTCATCAGTTCTTCGTCGATCGTTATGGTTACGCGCTGCATATGACGGCTCCGGCTATTCGCGCCTCGCCAAGCGTTCAACCCAGTAAAAAGTCGGGCAAGCGCGACGACTATTTCTTACGCCAAGGCGCATCGGCCGCCAATGGCCATCGCGGTTTGAAGTCGGCCGTTAGCTGAAGCGCCGACGCGTTGAAGAGTCGCTACGCGGATCGCCTGAGATAATCTCCGGCGAGCCGGTCCGTGACGTTAACCATGTGATCTGAAGATGCGCGTGGAGGCTTTGGCGGGCGCATGCTTCGCCGGCTTCACCCCATCGATTTTCGTCGAGACATTCGGGCTCGCCTTTTACCGAAGGAGTATTGACCAGCGCGCGATGGGCGCTATTGTCTGCATCCGTGCGGTTTTTGAGATTTTTTGGGAGGACTCTATGGCGCGCTCATCCGACAATCCGCAGAACAAACGTCGAGGCAAAAAAGCCTTCGGCGTGATGGGTGTATCTTTGTCGCTCGCGGGCGCTGCCTGCGTCGACAGTTCTCCTGCTGACGCTTCGACGGCTCCGACGACGAGCCGGACGCGCACGATCGACCTCCGCGAACAGGAAGTGTTCGACGTGGGGCTGAATTCGTTCCGCCTTTTCGACCGCGAAGAAGCGCCGGCGGTGAAGACCGAGCAGGTTGCGTGGTGGGTCGGATGTCGCGGCTGCAGGGGCTGTGGCTGTCGGGGCTGCAGGGGCTGCGGCTGTCGCGGCTGTGGCTGCCGCGGTTGCTGGTAAACGCACCGCTGCACATTTGACGGCTGAGCGGACGCTCCGCTCGGCCGCAAGCGCTTCGGGTCGATGCCTTGGGGGCGAGGTGAAGCGCAGCGACGTCGTGTGGAACGCATCTCTGTGTTCCGTGCGCGACTGTGTTCGTCTCCCTGATTCCTGTAATCGAGCGATCTCGTCGCCCTGGGCGCCACGAGACGGGGAGCGCGCGACAGCCAAATGACAATTGACGTATCTAAACCGCTTGCGCCGAAGCCGGTTTCACAAGAGCGGTTAGGCGACGCCCTACGATTCGCGCCAAATTTTTCTGTCTATGTCCTGCCGCCTGACGCTGTCTGCCTTTATTCGGAAGACAGAAAGTTTTTCCTTCGAGGCGCGCTCTATTGCGCGCTGGCCGAGAGGATCGGCGCGGGCGAGGACACCCACGCCATACGTCAGGCGCTGTCCGCACAGTTTCCCGTCGACTCAATAGACGAGGCGTTCAAGCGACTATTCGATCGCCGATTCGTCGTCCCGGCGGGCGCATCCGATGGCGTCGCGGCGGCCTATTGGGCGAGTCTCGGCTTACAGCCGGAAGTCGCCGCGAAAAATCTGCAGAAGGTCTCGGTTCAGATCGAAGCCATCGGGATCGGCGGCGCGCGGGAGCTGGAGAAGGCGCTGGACGTTTTCGGCGTCAAGGTCGTGAAGCGCGGAGGCGATCTGACCATCGCCTTGGTCGGAGATTATCTTGAAGGTCAGCTCGCCGAGTTCAACCGCCGGCGGCTCGAGGCGAAGCAGGACTGGCTTTTGGTGCAGCCTTCCGGCGTTTTCCCGCTGGTCGGCCCGATTTTCAGCCCTGGCAAGAGCGCCTGCTGGAGATGCCTGGCCGATCGCATGAACTGGAATCGACAGGTCAAAGCGTTCCTCGGCCGCAAGGAGGCGCGCTGCGTCGCTGTTTCGCCACTCGGCGCCAATCCGCTCGGCCTGAGCGGCGCTGGCATCGCCGCCGCAGAGATCGCCAAGGCGATCGCCAGCGGCTTCCGCACCGATCTGCACGAGCACATCGTGAGCCTGGACCTGATGGGCTCGACGGTGGCCCGTCACTTTGTGCCGGCTCGGCCGCAATGCCCAAGCTGCGGCGACCCCGAGCTGCGCGATCCCGCGCGAACGCCCACGCCCATCCCGCTGCATGCCGGCAGCGCGAGCGTCGTGACGAGCGGGGGCTACAGATCGGTCGCGCCGGGCGACACTCTTGCGCGCAATCGCAAGCATGTGAGCCCGTTGACCGGCGTCGTATCGCATCTCGATCGGATCAAGAGCCAACAGCCGCTCGACGCGAGCTTCATCGCCAGACATAATTTTTCGCCACGCCCCGAAACCGTCGACGCCCTTCAGGCCGGGCTGAGCGGAGACAGCTATGGCAAGGGCAGCGTCGCCGAACAGGGCGAAGCCAGCGCGCTGATGGAGGCGATCGAGCGCTACTGCGGGATTTTCCAGGGCGACGAGATCAGGACCGTCCGACGATTCGCGGATTTCCCGGCCGGCGAGGCGATCCTGCCCGATGACATCCTGCTCTATAGCGACGCGCAATATGAGCAGGGCGCGAAAAGCGGCGGCTGCGGGGAGGGGGCACAGCGCTTCGATCCCGCCGCAGAGGCGGAATGGTCGCCAGTGTGGTCGCTGCGCGACGAAGCCTTCAAATACGTTCCCACCGGCCTTCTGTATTTCTTCCACGAGTCCGGCTGCGCGAATCAGATCAGCGCCGATTCGAACGGTTGCGCGGCAGGCAATACGATCGAGGAAGCCATTATTCAGGGTTTCCTCGAACTCGTTGAGCGGGACGCCTATGCGATCTGGTGGTACAACCGTTTGCGTCGTCCGGAGATTGATCTCGACAAGCTCGGCGACAGCTATGTGCGCGACCTCCGCGCCGTCTTCGCGAGGATGGGCCGTGACGTCTGGGCGCTGGACATAACGAGCGATCTCGGCATTCCCGTCGTCGTCGCCGTGGCCCATTGGGTCGAGGACGGACGGGAATATATCGAAGTCGCAGCCGGCGCGCATTTCGATCCAAGGATCGCGACGCTGCGCGCCATGACCGAGCTCAACCAGTTTCTCGCCATCGACAGCCTCGGCGGCCGTCCCGAGCTCGGGCCCGACGACGATTATGGGGGCGACCCTCTGCCGCTGCGCAAGCACGCCTATATGCGGCCGCAGGGCAAGGCGTCCTTCGGGCGGTCGCGGTTCAAGAATTTCGCGCAACTCGACGGCCGCGACCAGGTGCTGGCCTGCGTCAAGCTCGCCGCGCGGGCTGGACACGATTTCCTCGTCCTCGATCAGACGCGCCCCGACATTGACGTGCCGGTGGTCCGGGTGATCGTTCCGGGACTGCGGCATTTCTATCGCCGCTTCGGCCCCGGGCGTCTCTACGACGTGCCCATCGCGCTGGGTCTGCGCAAGCGGCCGGTGCGCGAAGCCGATGTCAATCCCTTGTTCCCCCGCACCTAACTTGCCTAGCGATACGTCCCGACCGCCGCCGCCGCCGGCACGGCTCTTCGCACGACTCAATCCTGGCGTCGCGCTTGAGCGCAACGCCGCGGGCGGGCTCACGGCCCTTTTCGATGGTCGGAACGTGGAGTTCGGAAAGTTTGGCGCCGATGTCACAGAGCGCGCCGCCGACTTCGACACGGGCGTGGCGTTCGATGGCGAGCGAAACGGGGAGATGAGCGAACTCGTCCGAAGGCTGGCGCTTTACGGACTCGTGGAATATCGCCTGGCGCGCGCGCCGAACGGTCCCGATCTTATCGTCATCGAGCCGCAGATGCGCGATTATGCGCCACGGATGATCGAACTCGACGAGGATCGCGCTCTGGCGCTGTCGCGCTTCGCCTATTTTCGGCGGCGCGGCGCCGACATGGTGCTCGAATCGCCTCGCGCCATGGCGCTTTTCCGATTGTGCGATCCCAGCGTTACAGCAATGATCGCGCATCTGTCGGAGGCGCGCACGGTGAGAGAGCTCTGCGCCCTGGCCGACTCTCCGGGAGCCGAGCTGCTGGCGCTGCTCCTCGATAGCCAGATTCTGTTCACGCCCGGCCCGGGCGCCGACAAAGCGCTGCGCGCGGCCGAAGGCGACGACGATTTCATCTTATGGGATTTCCACGATCTGCTGTTCCACAGCCGCAGCACGAACGGACGCCACGCCAATCCTTCTGGCGGGATCTATGCCCACGCGCATCTCGCAGCGCTGCCGCCCGCTGTTCGGCCGAGCTGGCCTGGGCCGGCGATCGACCTGAAGACGCTTGAGACCACGCCGCCTTCGGCCTTTGCGACACTGTTGCGGCGCAGACGCTCGATTCGCATCTTCGATGAGCAGCGCCCGATCACGCTGACGGAGGTGGCGCGGCTCCTTGACGGCGCCGCACGAATCATATCGCGAGAGCGAAAGACTGACGAAGACGAGGATGAGTCCGAGGTCGCCCCTCGCCCCTATCCGTCGGGCGGCGCGAGCTACGAATTGGAGCTCTATCTCGCCGTCGACAGATGTGAGGGTCTGGCGCGCGGCTTCTATCATTACGACGCCAACCAGCACGCTCTTGTTTTGATCGAGACGAACGCGCATTGGCTCATGGCCATGCTGGAGGACGCGCAATTCGCCATGGGCGCGCCGGCAGTCCCGCAAGTCCTCATGACAATGTCGGCGCGTTTTAGCCGCGTGTCCTGGAAGTACAGCGGCTTCGCCTATGCGCTCGTTCTGAAACACGTCGGCGTGCTGATGCAGACGCTCTATCTGATGGCCACGGAGATGGAGATCGGCGCCTGCGCGGTCGGAGTCGGCGATATCGACCTCTTTGCGAAGATGACGGGCCTCGCGTTTCACGTTGAAGGGTCGGTCGGCCAAGTCGCGATCGGTCGCGGCGTTCAAAGCGATTCAACGCCGCTCGCCGATTGACCGCGCGTCGCCAGTGCGACTGACGGATCGGCGGTCAGGAATCGTCCAATGACCAGCGTCGGGGGCGCCTTCAGGTGGTCTCCATAACTCCAAGAACAGCGCCGACCTTCTGCGCCAACTGCTCGATCGAGAAAGGCTTTGGCAGGAAATTTACGCCGCGGTCGAGCACGCCGTTATGGATCACGGCGTTCCGCGAGAAGCCCGTTGTAAACACCACCTTCAGATCGGGGCGACGGCGCAGCGCCTCTTCCGCGAGCGCGCGACCGTTCATGTCCGGCATGACAATGTCGGTGAACAGCAGATCGATATCAGGATTGGCGTTTATAAGCGCAAGCGCCTCGACGGCGTTCGCTGCAGCGAGCACGCTGTACCCCAAATCCTTGAACATCGCGACCGCGATGCTCCGCATCCGATCCTCGTCTTCAACGACGAGGATGAGCGTCTCTGGTGAACCTCGGAAAGCCATCCCGGCAGCGCTCGGCTCACGCCTTGGACCGGCGACTTCTCCCTCGCCAACGAAGCGTGGCAGATAAATCTTGACCGTCGTGCCCTGGCCAAGCTCCGAATAGATTTTGATGTGTCCGCCCGACTGCTTGACGAAACCGAACACTTGACTGAGGCCGAGCCCCGTTCCCTTGCCAGGGCCTTTGGTGGTGAAGAACGGCTCAAAGGCTTTGGCGATAATTTCCGGCGGCATGCCGGCTCCGGAATCGCTGACGGCGACCAATACGTATTGACCCTCCTTCACCTCGGCGTGTTCCCGCGCGTAATTGTCGTCGATGTAAGCGTTCGAGGTCTCGATCGTCACTTTGCCTTCGTCGTTCATCGCATCGCGGGCGTTGACCGCCAGATTCAATATCGCGCTCTCGAGTTGGTTGGGGTCCACGTGGATCCGCCAGACTCCGCTCGCGAGAACCGTCTCGACACTGATGGATTCGCCAAGGGTGCGCCGGATCATCTCCGCCATGCCGCCCACCAACTTATTGGCGTCCACGGTTTGGGGCGCGAGCGGCTGCTGACGCGAAAAGGCGAGGAGGCGATGCGTTAAAGCTGCTGCGCGATCGACGCACTCCATGGCCTTGTCGATCAAGCTATCCTTGTCGATCTCGCCGCGCGCCATCTTGCGCTTCAGGAGGTTGAGGCATCCGACGATGACTGCAAGCATATTGTTGAAGTCATGCGCCAAGCCGCCCGTGAGCTGCCCGACCGCTTGCATTTTCTGCGCTTGCCTGAGTTGGCTTTCCACCCGCTCCCGCCGCTCGCTTTCCTCGGCGGCCTGCTTGAGCGCAGTTCGAAGCGCGACATTGGCCGTCTGAAGTTCGGCGACCTGCCTCTGTCGGTCTTTGAGGGTCGCCCAACCCAGAAGAGCCGCTGACAGGAGAGCGCCTGCAACGCCAATCTGCGTCAACGTCGCCGTCCAGCGCATTTCGGCGTTTCTCGTCGTCAAAAGGCGCTCTTCTTCGGCGAGCATTTCGGCGATGATGCCGCGCGCCTCATCCATGAGACGTTTTCCGACCTTGAGACGATCGGCTAACGTCGCGTCCGGCGTAGCGCCGCGTTCTTCGATGCGTTTTTGTAATGCGGCTAGTCGGTCTGCGACGACGGAACGCAGACGTTTCAGTCGTTGCATCTGCTGTTCGTTGTCGAAGACAGCCTGCTCTAAGGCGCCCAAACGCTCGCCGATGTTTCGATCGGCGTTACGGAAGGGCTCCAAAAAAATTTCGTTGCCCGTCAGCAAGAACCCCCGCTGGCCGGTTTCCGCATCCTGAAGGGTGGAGAGGGTTTGCAGAAGCGCCGTGCGCACATAAAGCGTGTGCTCGACCCATGTTTGCGCCGCCACCTGTCTTTGAAGCGAGATGGCGGCGCCGCCGATCGCCGCGACGAGACATCCGAAGATGGCCCATGACACGGCCTTTTTCGGAAGCGTAACCGTTACTGTCATTTCCAGGACCTCGCCAAACAGGCGACGCCATTAACTTACACAAGGGCAGTCCTTGTCAAAATGCCCAACCCGGCCCGCGCGCCGTCCTTCCGTGTTATGCGTAATCGTTATGTTTGAAAAAAAACGGGGGATTGGCTCGTCACCGCCCCGATCGAAAGCCGTACGTTCCAGACGCTTCAATTCAAGTTTGAGCCGCTTCAACATTATGAGCGGGAATGGTGTGGCTCGTCTTATCCCAATTCAACGGATGCCCATGCACTTTATGGCGCCAAACGAAAATATACAGCGCGCGCAACGCCGCGGAAAAATTGATGAAGTTCGAGAAGACGACCCTCGGCGCCGCCATTAGACCTTGGCCGAACCCGTAGATCGACCTCGTAAAGATCATTCGCTGGATGAGCCGGTTGATGAGCAACAGGATATTGATGAAGAACACGACCCGCAGGGTAGGGTCGAGCATCGCATAGCCGGCGATGCGCCATTCTTCGCTCATTGTTCCAAGCACAAGGATCGCAACGGCCTCGAAGGCCAGGAAATACGCGACGACGGCGATGATGCCGGACAGGATGCCCTTGCGGTCGCGTAGAAAAAAGAGCCTCTCGGTGAGCGTGTTGCCCCAGCCGAGCTTCGAAGCTCCCTGGAACCCGATTCCCAGAAGCCAGCGTGCGCGCTGGCGGTAGGCTGCTCGGTAGTCGCTCGGAAAATGTTCTCTCGTCGCGATCGCGAGCGGGGTTGCGATCCGTTGCACCTGATCGGTCCCGTGCGGAATATCGAGCGTATAAGGAGCCTCATTGAGAATGAATGCGGCTTTCAGGCCAAGGCTCTTCATCGCAAAGGCGACATCGTAGTCCTCGGTCAAAGCAACCGGGTCGAACACCTCGCCCCGACGCCAGGACTTCAGAGCTTCGATCGCTCTCCGGCTGAAGCAGGCGGCCACGCCGGCGCAAGGAATGACGCCTGTAAGACGCTGCCGGACAAACAGATCCTTACTATGAAACTCCGCAAATTCGTCCATGTAGGTGCCCGCCGTCATTTGAAGGAGCGTGCGCCGAAAGGAATATACGGGGATCTGGATGAAATCGAAGGTGGCGATCAGCGCGCTGAACAAGGGAAACTCCAGCGGATGGATGACATCTTCGCTGTCGTGGAGCACAAATCCTTCAAACTTTATATTTGAGGCTTTCTCATACTTGCCGATTTCCGCGATGACCGCGTTGAGACAATCGGCTTTCGTCGTCGGCCCGTCATGCGGACCGATCACGAGACGGACATTCTCCGGGAGTTCCGCCGCCGCCCTAAGCACTTCTCGCTGTGTCGCCGCATCGTTCGGATAGGCGCCTACAAAAAAAACCGTCGTCGCGGAATGGACGGCGTTGGTCTTCAACATTTCGTAAATGACAGCCTCTTCGCGCCAGGCCGGCACCATGACCGCGAGGGGGCGTTGCGGCTGTTCAAGCAGCGCCTGTTCAGAAAGCTGAGATCGTTCGGCGCGGATCGTTCCTGAAATTCTCATAGCCCAGTAGAGAATGTCTACGACGACGTCGTCGAGGCTATAAAGAATAATGGCGACGCCAAAAACAAGGAAAAGTCCCACCAGCGCGTCGACATAAGCGACAGTGGCGTCCATCAGGTCAAACATCAGTCGTCCTTCAGCTCGTCAGCCTCGCGTGTTCGGCAGATTGAGCGCGCGTCGGACCTTCTTGTTCTTGCGCCTTGCCGCTAAGGGTCGGCATGGCGAAGCGCAGAAGCGGCCTAGGCTGCCGACAATGCAGGAATCGCGCGCACAAGTCGCGCACGCATCGCGGCGACGATCCGCTTCGCCGCCTGGCCATCGCCATAAGGGAAAACCGGGACAGACATGCGTGCGTATAGCTCCGGATCGTCGCACAGCTGAGAGATCGCGCTCGACACCGCGGCGGAGTTTGTGCCGACCACGCGAACCGCTCCGGCGCGAACCGCCTCAGGCCGTTCGGTGGTATTCCTCAGCACGAGGACGGGTTTTCCCAGCGCGGGCGCTTCCTCCTGGAGGCCGCCGCTGTCCGTGACGACAACCCAGCATCTCTTCAGCGCCGCGACCATGTCGGCGTAGTCGATCGCATCCGAAACCACGATGCGCGGATGGTCGCCAAGAATCCGGCGCGCCGGCTCATGAGCGCGCGGATTGGGATGCGTAACGAAAAACGCCCCGAGGTCGTCATGCTGGTCGACCGCCGCCCTTATGCCCCGTAGCGCATCTTCAATAGGCGCCCCGAAGCTCTCCCGCCTGTGCGCCGTTGCGAGAATGACTCTCGGCAAATTCGGAAAGTCTTTCGGGGCAGGCAATTCGTGCGCCGCCGTCTGCAGCAAGGCGTCAATGCCCGTATTGCCCGTGACGAGACAGTCGTCAGGAACGACGCCTTCACGCAGGAGATTGTTGAGCGACGTCGCGGTCGGCGCGAAATGCATCGCCGCAGTCAGTCCGGCGATTCGTCTGTTGAGTTCTTCCGGATAGGGATCGTTGAGTTTTCCCGTTCGGAGCCCCGCCTCAATATGCATGAAGGGCACGTTCTTATGAAAAGCGGCGAGGGACACCACCGCAACCGACGTCGTGTCGCCCTGCGCGATAACGCAGTCAGGTCGAACTTCGTCGATCACGCGATCCATCTCGGCGATCACCTTGCCGAACAGCTCATTGAGCGAGCCGTTTCGACGTTCGAGATCCATCCGACGTGAGGGAACCACGCCAAAATCCTTCAGCGCTCCTTCGACGACATCAGCGTGCTGGCCGGTCGTCACGACATAGGGATAGGCCCAGTCCGAACGATCGAGTTCGGCGATGACAGGCCCCATCTTGATAGCTTCGGGCCGCGTCCCCACGATGCATAAACAGCAAAGTTTTGAATTACTTGGGCGAAGGTTGATTTTATTGATGCTCGTCAATCCGTTCATCTTAGCCCTGCTCGCTATTCAGTGTAGCGAGCGGTATACTTGAAGAGGATGGATCTGTCGAATGAACAATTCGACATCTTCAGCTAAACAATCGGACACCTTCAGCGTCCTATAAAGAAGGCAATCCCGATAAAGGAGACGGACAAACCTAGCACCGTCAGTGCTACGGCTCCCGTTGTGCCGAAAAAGAGCGCCCCAATAAAGCCTGCGATGGAAATAAATGTAAACAATACGAGGATGAGCACCATAAGTTGCATTGTCTTTCTTCCTGCATTTAGCTTGCCAGGCTCATCCAATCTGAGCGCCACGGAAGCCGCAAGCGCATAAGTATAGATTTTCGCTTGGTTTCACCGTGACCAGCATACGGCGGCGTTTTATCTTAGAGAGCAGATGGACGCCGGGGGCGACCCAAAACGAGATCGTGCCGTCGCATTCTGAGACACGTTTCGCCAAGATTTTGCTTTGCTACCAATTTAGGTTAATAAAAACAATATGTTTAGTAACTGATTCGCGTGCGCGTTTGAAGAATCTGGTGTCGGAATTCCGTTTCTGCAAAGCACATGGAGCGCAATCGTGGGGCGCGTTTTTCGCAGGCCTTGCGCAACAATCCTCTTTTTGGCGCTGGCGCTCGCGTCCATAACGCCGGTCGTTGCTCGCGCTGGAGACAACGACGGCGTTCGCGAGGCGCCGCAGCCGGGCCAGCCTGGCTACCAAGAGCTTGCCCTGGCGTTCGCGCGTCTGGCAAAGGGCGATTACGATGGCGCACTCAAATACGCGCAGCGGGCGCGAAGCCTCGCGCCCGCATACGAGATGCCCGTCCGCCTCATGGCCGACATTCTAAACAAATCGGGACGAATCGGCGAGGCGGTCGACGTCATTAACGCCTTTGTCGCCAGCCATAAGCATTCGATGGCGCTGATCGCCCAGCGCGGTCATCTGCGCAAACGACTCATGGACGTCGCCGGCGCCGAGGCGGATCTGCGCAGCGCACGAGACAGCGGCGCGCTGACCCAGGAGCAGGCCGCCGCAGTCAATGTCGCGCTCTTCGATCTTGCAATGAGCGCGGCATATAAGGACTTCAACGAGTCTCGGCTGAATGAAGCCATAGAGAAGGCGCGAGCGGCGCACGAACTCGATAAAAAAGCGGAAGCTCCCGTCGGGCTTATCGCCGAAGCCTATAGCCGCCAGGGCAGGGCGCAGGCGGCTCTCGACGAGCTGAATCGCTATATCCCGCAGAACAAGCCGAGCGGGCGTCTTCTCGCGCAGCGCGGATATTTGCGTCGCGCCATGCAGGACTTGAAAGGCGCGGAGGCGGATTTCGAAGCCGCGCTCGCCGCGCCCGACATTGAGCCAAGCGAAACATTACCATTACGCAACGCGCTCGCAGAAGCCACGAAGGCTGAGCAGGATAGCATCGTGCAAGCCGAACTCGCAGTGGTTTACGCGGCGATCGCGAAACGCGACTACGCGCGTGCGGTGAAGGCGGCGCGCGCCCTGCGCGCCAAATATCCGACCGCCGAAGCGCCGCTATTTGCGCTCATGACGGCGTTGACCAAATCCCGACAGGCTAAAGCAGCGGTAAAAGAAGCGGACGCCTTCATCAAGGACAATACGCCGAGTTCGACATTGCTCGCGCAGCGCGGATACGCCCGGCGTGCGACTGGAGACCTGCGCGGCGCCATTGCGGACTTTCGGGACGCGCTCGCGCAGCCGGCTCTCGAGCCCTCGCAAGTGAAAAGGCTAAAACTCGCGCTTGCGGAGGCGGAACGCGCGAATGAACAGGGCGCTTCGCCGGTCGGCGCGCCGGCGACGCCCCTGCAGCAAGCGCTCAACAGCGGCTATGACGCGCTAAAAGTCGGGCGGCCGGACGAGGCTGTGCGGGCGGCAAGAGAGGCGCATAGTCTTGATCCCGAAGCGGAGGAGCCTGTTCTTCTCCTTTTGACGGCGCTCCTTCGCCAAGGGCGCAAAGCCGAGGCGCTTGCGGAAGCGAACCGCTTCCTGGCGTCCGTGCCGGACAGCCCAGGAGTGCTCGCACAGCGCGGCTTCATGCGTCGTCAAGCCAAGGATGTGAGCGGCGCCGTCGCGGACTTCGAGCAGGCCTTGAAATACGGACTTCCGGCCGATCAGAAGCTCAACGTCACGCAGGCGCTTGACGAGGCGCGCTACACGCTCGTCGCCGAAAAGGCCTTCAAGGCTCTGGCCGCTCGCGATTGGGTGAGCGCGTTACGTTATGGCCGGGCGGCAGAGGCTTTCCCCCGAGCCGACGAGGCGGTTTTTCGCGTGACGATCGCCGCGCTCGCAGGGCTTGGCCACACGGACGAGGCGCTACGGGCGTCGAACGCGCTCATCGCACGAGGCAAGGCCACGGGCCAAGCCTATGCGCAAAGGGCCTATCTTCGGAAGACGCTGGGAGACGGCCCCGGCGCGCTTGCGGACTTTGTGAAAGCGCTTGACCGGGGAGATTTGCCCGGAGCGCAAAGGGTGGCGGTCGAACTCGAAATCGCTACCGCCAGGTCGTCGGCGTACGAAGCACAGGGCGATGTGACGCGTGCGCGCGACGAGCTCGTCACCTTCGCCCAGGCTCATCCTGACTACGCCGCGGGATGGTCGACGCTTGGCCAGTTTTATGCGCGTCAAAAGGAATATGCCGCCGCCGTCGATGCCTTTGAGAATAGCCTCGCGGTCGAGCGCAGCGGCGAAGTGTTGCTGAACGCTGGCTATGCGAGCGTCTATGTGGATCGCTCAAAAGAGTCGCAGTTCTTTCGGGAAGCGCTCGACCGCTGGTCGAGCGATCCCTCACTCAGCGCCCGGCCGCCTCGCGATCGAGAGGTGATCAGAACGCAGATCGTCGAGTCGGATGCGAGCGTTCGCACCCTTGTGGTGTTCAACGGCATCGCCGATCGTCGAAAACGCTGGGGCGGGCATCAGCTTCAGCCGAGCTTTGAAACGGTCATCCGGTTCGATGGGCGCTTCCTGCCGAACATATTCGGCCTCGAGGGTTTGATCGGCGGCTTCTGGTCCCAGGACCAGACGCGCTTCACCGAGAGCTATTCGCGGCTCGGTTTGCGCTTGCGTCCGTTCGACGGCGTTAATTTCTCGGTGAGCGCTGAGTGGCAGCACTATTTCACGCGAAACGCGCCGTTCAATCAGCTGGCGTTGTCATGGGGCTATGGCTACGGCGGGTTCGCCTATTCGAGCGCCCCAAGCGCGGGAGCGGCGGGCGCGATCGAACCGACCGACATGAGCTATCCCCATGAGACGACATGGCAGCCGCTGACGAGCTTTGCGACCTTTGGCACCTACAGGGCCGGCGAGCGTCGGTATCTGCAGAACGCGGTGGGTTTGCTTGGCTACTCCTACTGGGACGCTGACTCGCGCGTCGTGCTCGGGGCGGCTGCAATGGGCATGGCGACATATGATAGCGCGGACACCCGCCGATTTGCCTTTGGGGCAGGCCCGGCGCTGGTCGCGCGCACATGGCTGGGCGGAGACTTCTATCGCGCCTTTGACGGCATCTTGACTGCACAAATTGGCTATTTGTTCCCCTTCGGGGAGAGTCGCCGTCAAGGCGGCCTCAACGCGACAATCGGCATTTCCTTTTGACCGCATGCAGGTCCGGAGGTCGCCTCTGACGCCGGCATAGCGCGACGTGGCCCTCGCCTAGAATCCGACTTTGCGGAACGCCACTATTTCGAAGCAGCTACGGCGCGAGGAATCGTCACCACGACCGAATGGAAATACGCTGCCGCATCCTCGGAATAGAATCCGACGAGTCCATTCGAATAGGGCCTTTCTCGATCAGTGAAAGTGGTCAAGAGAACGCCGTCGACGAATGCCGAGATCGTCGTTGATGTCGGGGTGACGGCCTGAACAATCTTGACGACATATCGATTTCCGATCGGATAGATCGGTCGCGTTCCCGACGCCAAGAAGCGCTGATCGCCGGGATAAGCAGGGTCCGCTTTGCCCAGCTCCCAGCCGTTCGGCTTCGGGATGAAGTAATAGAAATGGGTTTTGTCGGCGTAGTCCCACAACAGCCAGCCTACTTCCCACGGATTTGGCGAACTCTGCCGACGCAACTGCTGCTCTGTGTGCAGAGAGGCCTCGATCGTCAAATTGCCCTTGACGTCGACAAGCCAGGACGGATGCGGCCCACTGATCAGCCCGGCGTGCGTCTCATTCGCGGCATTTGACTCCTTCGGGCGTATCGCCAGCGCCTGGCCATCGAACAGGCGAGCGACCGAGTTCGAACCATAGCCGTGATAAACGGACTTCCATTTGTGAGCGAGAAGCTCGCCATCTTGAGTCCGGGTCTCAGGCGCGTGAGGCACCGCGTTGTCAAAAATATCGGAAAGGATGATGCGTTCCGGCGTTACCGTCACGACAGCGCGATGCGACGTGGACGCTGCGCCTTTCTTGCACTTTATCGTGTACGTCGTCGTGCGGGCGGGCCGCACGAGGACAGCGCCCGACAATTCACGGACCACAAAGTTCGGATCGCGCGGGCGGCTCGAACCGGTGCAGACGTCGGCGTTCGTTGCGGAAAACGCCAGAGTCGCCGCCTGACCTGGATTGATCATCGTCGGCTTCGCCGACAGCGCTGCAATGGGAGTCTTCCTGGTCCCCTCCGGGCGCTGCAACGCATCCTCGGCGGCGGCGTCGGCCAATGAGATCGACACCAAGGCGATAGATCTCAGCAAAAAGGCCCATTTCATTTAAGCCAAGCCACGGATGGCCCCCCACGCGCAAACGCAACGCTCCGAGACCGCAACTTACTCAACTTTGCCAATCGGCGATGAGGATTCCACGGCTAGGCTTAATGGGCCCGAGCGCGCGGGCGACAGGCTCTTTGGCGCAAGGGCGTGGCGGCCGCGGCTCGATTTCGCTGCTCGTGTATGTCGCATCAAGGGATTATTTAGCGCGCCAAACCCATCGCACACTCTGAGGCTGCGTTAGGAAACCGCCCCCTCGTTTTGCAGACGGCTTGCCGGGGTCCATTGGTAGACCTCGTAACCGTCCACCACCTTGCCGGCGTCGTTGAAGCCTCCGCGCTGTTGCACCGGCTCGATGATCTGCTTCGCGCAGGCGATGGTGCCTGGCAGCGCATATTTCTGCATATGGCCGGCGATATCGATGACGCGGTCGCTCATTTCCTCCATCGGCGTGTGCTCGTCGTAATAAACGTGCCCGGCGTTGATGCCGCACCGAACGGTGAAATTCGACTTGATCATCTTCACATTGGCGTTGAACGCGTCGAGACCGCTGATCACTTCCTTGGCGGCTTTCAGCGCTGCGTCGATCGAGGGAAAGCAGGCCATGACGCCGTCGGGCGTCCACGCCGCTTTCAGCGAGCCGTTGCTGCGGAGCTTGCTGTCGACAAGGTCCTTGTATTCACGAAAATCGTGCTCGATAAATGTCTTGTCCTCGCCGAGCTTCATCTTGGTCGAGTCGACGACGTCTATGGAAAGAAAGGCGAGGTCGCGGCCCATCGACTCCAACTGACGTTTGGCGTCGCCCATGACCTTGAGCAACTCTGCGCGGCTCTTGGGGTTGCGCGCGTCCATCGTCTTCATTTTTTCCTTGACCGGCGCGAGCACCCGCGCGTCGGCCGGCGCGGCGGACTGCAGCGCCTCGAAGTCACGCTGTAGCGTCGCACGGTAGATCGCGGTCGAGACTTTGCGCCGCAGCGTGTCGACCCACATGCGCCCGAAGAGAAGTCCGCCGACGATAAACCAACGCGCCAGCTCATAGCCCCTGAAGTTGGTCGGGATGAGCGACTTGACCCGCCGGATCATCCGCGCGTCGAAGACTTCGACATATTCAATCCAGCGGTATGAACCCGCATGCTTGAAATAAGGCGTGACGAGGGGCAGCAGGACGAGCGCAAGCGCGATGAGCAGGGCGACGTTCAGCAGCCCGAGTAAGACTCTGGCCAGCCTCAGAGGGAGCGGGGATCCGGGATTGCGCGAATGATCCATGAGCTTCTTTCAATCCGAGCTGGGGGGCGCCGATCGCCGCCGTTATCGCACGCGCAAATTGGTCCGCGCAATTCTGGACCCAACTTGGACACGCAACCGACGCAAGTGCCGAAGTTCCTTGGCTATTTGCCGCAGGGTGCGCCTGACGCGATTTGAAAATTTCGGCGCAGATCTACGGCGAGCGCCATCCGCTGCGCTTGCGCTGCATCGCTCGGGTCGAGCTCGAGCCCTATAAATTGCGAATCTCAGGATAGGAGAGAACGCCCCGAGCCCGGATGTGCGCGCGGAGCGTTTTTCTCTTATTGAGGGAGTCCCTTATTGGGGGACTCCTTGGTCAAGAGAATCCCTACTTGGATTGGTGAAGATCTTTCGCATGAAGCGAGTCCAAGAGATCATTGCCCTTTAGAGTAGAGACCCGCGCGGCCGTACCGTCTTCGTTGCATTTCCCGCTCGTGTTTTTCGAGCCAGTGCATTGGCGGCTCCCGTCGGCGGGGCATTCGAAGACGACGTCGTTTGTGCATCCGACCAAAGAATTGCCTTTGATGCCGTAATTGCAGGTTTGCCCTGCGCCGTGCATCCGATCGCACGCCGAGATAACGGCGCCAACCGGCGCCGCGATCGCAGCCGAGACAGTCACAGAAAAAATAAGCGCAAGCGCACATGTTCGGGGAAAGGTCGTCCTCATGGCAAATCTCCAAAATGGCTGTTTTGGCGTTGCCTCCCTAAGCCCCTTGAAATTGTAGAGCCCAATTCACGGCGAGGAAGATCGCGAGAGAGGTTCCTTTTCCGGGCTCTGCTTATTCTTTCCGAGCAGAGCCCTAGCGATCGCTGCGCGCCGGCTTTGACGTCGGCGCCGGATGGCGGGTTGACGAGCCCGCGCCGGCTCGGGTCATCGTCAAAACAGTCATATGCGAGCGCCGCCGCGAATCGCCCCGTGCAGCGATCAGTCGCGCGCCATTCCAAATGGCCGCTTGCAACGCCAACTGACCGGCTCATAAACTTAACCGTCAGAGCAGCCACGGCTCAAATGCTCGCGTCCTATGATCTTTAACGACCGACCACGCGTCTGATGGCAAGAGGATCACTATGGAAAAAAGTCGCATCACGAGCGTGGCTTCCGTTGTCGTGATCCTCTTTATCGTCCTCGCCGCCTGCACGTTCGGGCAGGCGGTCCTTGAGCCCGTGGCCTTTGCCGTCTTCATTATCGCAATTGCTTGGCCCCTGCAGAAGGCCATACAGGCGAGATTGGGGAAGGCGATCGCTTTGAGCGTGACGGTCGCGATGACCGCCGCCGCGATCCTGGCGCTCTTTTCTCTGATCGCTTGGGGCGGCCATGAGGTGCTGGAATGGGTCAGACAGAATCTCGACCGCATCCAGGAAACGGCGATGACATCGACATCGTGGCTCGAAGAGCATGACATTTTTGTCTTCACGCTCTTTGCGGAACATTTCAACACCGCGTCGCTTATCAGACTTCTTCACATACTTGCCGTGAGAGTGAACACAGTTCTCGCCTTCGCGGTCATCGTGCTCGTCTATGTGATTTTGGGACTAGCGGAAACCGATGCCTTTCAGTCCCGAATCGCAGCGCTGGAAAATCAGGAGACAAGCCGGCGCCTGCTTGAAAGTGGCAGGAAGATCGGCGAAAAATTTCGCACCTATATGTTCGTTCGGACGATCGCCAGCATCGCGACAGGTCTCGCGGTTTGGGGATTTGCTCAATTCATGAATCTGGAAATGGCCGGCGCATGGGGCGTGCTGGCCTTTGCGCTAAACTACCTGCCCTACATCGGCTCCTTCATCGTCACGGCGCTTGTGCCGCTTTTCGCCTTCGTTCAGTTCGGAACCTTTGAAGCGCCACTGATCTTTCTTTTGGGCGTGTTCGTCATCCAGTTCATTATCGGGAGCTATCTGGAGCCAGTGTTTTCGGGATCGGCTCTCTCGATCTCCCCTCCGATTGTGCTTTTTTCGATTGTTCTATGGACTTTCCTGTGGGGCGCGCTTGGAGCGTTTCTCGGCGTCCCGCTTTCGATCGCAGCCCTGACGATTTTCCAACAATTCCCGTCGACCCAATGGGTGGCGGAGATTTTGTCGGGCGGGCGGCGCGGGGCTTCGACCCGGCAAACGGCGTGAGCCGCGCGGGGCTTTGGCGCTTCGCTTGAAAAGTCTCTCGCCCGCCGCGTTGAAGCGCGCCTGTAGGATTCGGCCGCGCGCGCCTGGAACGAGATGGCTGCCGCGGGCGAATTCGGATAAGATAAACTGAGGTCGCGCTAAGGGGCGTCAGATGCTTTGGCTGATCCGATTCATGGGCTTGCTTTCCCAAGCGATTTTCTTAGAGTTTTTGCATATCTTCGGGTTGATCGTATTCTTGCTCGCCATATTGCTGGGCTATTTCAGGGCTCCGTGGTGGATCGCGCCCATGCTCGCCGTGGCATGCGGGCTGTTCGCGAACAGGTTCATCGATCTAAACTACCTGACGGAAGTATTCCGCAGAGTGGCCTCTTCGAACGACCGCTGGGCCTTCGTGATCGTCGTCTATTTGGCGATCACGATCGGCGGCTATCTCATCGGACTGCTGGGGCGTCTTTTCCTGCGGCGCGTGAGGCGGTCCTAGGATTACGCTTGACGAGGTTCGCGGCCGGGTTGGCTCGTCGCTTATTGACGATGTCGAGCGGACTCCGCTGCTTTAACGACGCGGCCGCTTTTTTGCGGGCCGGTCGCTGCTGGCCGCCGCAGGAGTGTTGGGCGCAGCGCTGGGGAGGCGACGCGGCGACGAGGCGGCCTGTGGCGGCGATTGGACGGGCGCTCCGCCTTGCTCGGTTGCGTTGCTGTCTGTCCGGGCCGGAAGATGCTCCTCGATGCGCTGCGCCATATAGGAAAAGAATGGGTTCGACGACATGCGCAGGAGCGCGTCCAGACTGACGATCAGCGTCCCGCGCTCGCCGCGCGGCGCCAGCGAACCCAAGTGAACGCCAAAATTCTCGGTTTCATCCGGCGTCAGGCCATAGAGGGAGTCGCTGAGCGGGAAGGGCAATGCGACATGCGAGAGCGAATACACGCCTTTCGGATACTGTAGCCCCAGCGCTTGGGTCCGCTCGGCCGTGGCGCCGGCCTCAACGACGCGTTCGACCGCGTCCTCAGTGCCCTCGCCGGCGTTCGTCACGACCGTCAGACGGTAATCCCTGACGCGAGGCGGCACGATGCGGGAGAGCGCGGACTCCGCGGAGGCGCGCAGCAGCGGACCGAATTTGACGTTGCGATTGAGGTCGAACAGAACGAGTTCGCTGCCGTTCGCCGGCAGATGATCGTAAAGCCCGGAAAGCACGGCCTGGGTGCTGACAGTGAAATCCATGACGGATTGGAACGTCAGGACTGGCGGCAGCGCGGTCAATCGACCCTCTCGACGCGCCAGCGACATCTGCGTTCCGAGCGCATCCGTCAGCAGATAGGATTGGCGCGCGCCATTCACGGGAAAGGAATTATATTTAAAGGGATTGAACTCGGGCAGCACGCTGAGCCAGGCCGCCTTGGCGAAGGCGGGCAAAATGGCCGGCAGCCCCGCCAGGCCGGCAAAACGCGCGAACCTCGTAATTCCGACCATCGGCGAAATCAGGATCAGACGGTCGACCCGAGCAAGACGCTTATCCTCAATGGCGTCGAGCGTATATTTCACCGCGAGCGATCCGCCGTTCGAAAAGCCGACGACATGCAGAGGCGCCGGCTCGGGCGCGCGTCGCCGCGCTTCTCTCACGGCAAGACGCGTCGCGGCCAGCCATGTCTCCCACTCCACTTTGGTCAAAGCCGCCGGCACTGTGCCATGCGCAGGCAGTCTGATCGCAACCACCACGAAGCCGCGATCACGGTAGCGGGATGCAATATGGCGCAAACTATATGGCGAGTCCGTCAATCCATGCAGGAGAACCACGGCGCCGATCGGCGGTCCTGCGGGTTCGAGCAGATAAGACCGGTTCCAATCCCGCGCAAAATGTCCCGGGTAGACCGGACTGCCGTCGAAATAGCGATTGAAGGGAACCTGTTCCTCTGGCGTCAACTGCTGGCTGACGTTGGTGCGCAGGGAAGCGAATATTTTCCCCTCCGCCTCGAGATAGGCCTCCCAATCGGCGGCGTCGATTTCTGCCTTGCTCAACTCTTGCGGCACGTAGGTGTGCCAGACATCAAGCGGCAGTCCGCGCTGAGAGTTGTAGATGCGTACGGCGAGAAACGCGACGAAGAGCAGGCTCAGCACGATCAAGAGCCATTTGACTGTTTTTAGCGCCATGCCCAGCATCGTCTATCCTTGGCTCATGCGCCGGACGCTCGCCGGCCGGAATCTGTTCGGCGCGCGTAAAAGCTGCTTGCCCAAATAGGCGCATCCACGCAAACTATAATTCAATCGAACCTAGCCCACGGGATAAATCGATTTGGCGTTTTTGAAAATTCCCACGCGCTCTTAAGTTAGGCGCTGAAAAATTTGGCGGACATTCGAGTTGATGGGTCGCCGACGCAGAAGTTGGGGCCTTGCGAAGATGACGCGCGACACGGTTCTTGTGGATCTCGCCTTGCAGGGCGGCGGCGCTCATGGCGCCTATACGTGGGGCGTTCTCGACCGTCTGCTGGAGGAACCCTGGCTCCAGATCGAGGGCATTTCAGGCACGTCCGCTGGAGCTATGAATGCGGCGGCGCTCATCAGCGGCCATGTTGATGGCGGGGCGGACGGCGCACGCGCGGCGCTCGAACTTTTCTGGCGGCGTGTTTCGCAGGCGGCGCGGCTCAGTCCATTGCAGCGCAATCTGGTCGACGTGTTGATGGGGCGCTGGACGCTGGATGCTTCCCCTATCTTTGTCGCGAGCGATATCATGTCGCGCCTATTTTCACCCTATGACCTCAATCCGAAGGGCGTCAATCCGCTGCGGGAGATTCTTGCCGAAACCGTCGATTTCGAGCGGCTTTCGCGTGCGCGGATAAAGCTTTTCGTCACCGCGACAAGCGTCTCGAGCGGCCGCGGCCGCGTCTTTAGAAACGCGGATGTAACGCCGGACGCGCTTCTGGCGTCGGCGTGCCTGCCAACTATGTTTCAGGCCGTCGAGATTGACGGGGAGGCCTATTGGGACGGCGGCTATTCGGGCAATCCAACGATCACGCCGCTGGTTCGCGAATGTGAATCGATGGACACAATCCTTGTCCAGATCAATCCTATCGAACGCAAGGGCACGCCGCGGTCGGCGACGGAGATACTGAATCGGCTCAACGAGGTGTCGTTCAACGCGGTTTTGCTCAAGGAGCTCCGCATGATCGCCTTGCTGCGCCGCGCCGCCAATCCCGGCGACAGCGAGGGCTCACGCTGGGCTGACATGCGCATGCATCGGATCTCGAGCGAGATGATGACGGAGCTGAGCGCGTCTTCGAAGCTTATCGCCGAATGGGATTTTCTTTGCATGCTGCGCGATGAAGGTCGCCGGTCGGCGCAAGATTTCCTTGATCGGCATGAGCGCGACGTTGGAGTCCGTTCGACTCTCGACCTTGACGCGCTATTGGAGCGGGTCTGACGCGATGCGCTTTGCTGGCGACAGGGTTCGAGCTCTTTTCCAATCAGAACCGCCGCAGCTCTCACATGAACGCACCTGAGATCAGAAGTCGCTACTGGGTCCCACTTCAAGCGAGCCACCAGGTTGGGGCCTGGGAGGTGCTTGACGCCGCCTATGGCGATTTCGGGCGCGCCTACCATAGTTGGCGCCACATCAGCGACCTCTTGCAAGCATTCGAAGAACTTGCCGCGCTCGCAGCGCGGCCCGAGCTAATCGCGACAGCTATTTTCTGGCACGACGTGGTCTATCGAACGCGCGGCGCAGGCGAATCCAGACGGGCGGATTTTTTGAACGTTCAAGACAGCGCTGATCTGTTTCAGAGCTATACGCTCATGAATTCAGCTGACGTCGAGGCTGTTCGCGAAATGATTATGGCGACGACCAATCACCTTGAAGCCAAGGCCAGCAAAAAACGTTACGCGGGGTTCTCGCAAGATCTGGACCTGTTCGTCGATCTTGACCTCAGTCCGCTTGCCCTGCCATGGGAGCAGTTCGCTGCAAATTTTCAAGACATACGCTTTGAATTCAGTTGGATTCCCAAGGAAGTTTTTAACGCGGGGCAGGCGGCCTTTCTCAGGAATCTTCTGTCGCACGAGGACAAGCTATTCCGGCGACCGGAGACCATAAAAATGTGGCGGGCGGCGGCGTTGGCGAACATAAGACGTTGCCTGAACAATCCTTCAATGGGCGATGTCGGTGCGCCGCAATGTCCGTGACATGACTCATGCTGCGACAATTGCTCTTGCGGATCTGCGAACGATCGCGGCGGGGCTGACATCATAAAGACATGTCAAAGTGACGCGGCTTGACGGGTCTCGTGATTCTGATCAGGATTGTAAATCTCAGAAGAACGCTTTTGGGAGGATAAAAAAATGGATGTCGAGATTTTAGAAGACAGGAAAGTGTCACGCCGCTCCTTCATCTTAGCGCTGTTTTCGGCAGCCGCTGTGATCCCGGCGGCGACGCTCGCGTCCTCCGATGCGGAGGCGCTGGAGTCAAACGAGCGGCAATTTACGACCTTCCATCACCAGCCGCGTGTGTCACGGCCCCGAAGTTCAACGAGAGGGTCACGTCGTCATAGGCGCGTCGCCCGCGTGCGACGCACTGGTCCCACGCAGACAGCTCCCGAGGTTAAACAATAGATATCGGCTCAACGACGCGCGTCGCTTTGAATAAAGAGCGGCGCGCGCGACTCCTATCGATTTTCGGCGAAGACGCCATAGGCGACGGACAGAACCACCGTCGCGGGCACCGCCAACACCACGCCCATCGTCCCGAAGAGCGAGGCGAAGGCAAGCATGCAGAAAAGCAGCACGACCGGCGGCACCATAAGTGAACGGCTCTGTAGATAGGGCGTGATCAGATAGCCTTCGATGAAACTCGCGGATCCGATCGCAAGCGCCGCAAGAGCCGCATTGTCCAGCCCGTGCGGCAACGCGACCAGCACCCCGATAATCATTGCGATGATCGAGCCGAAATAGGGGACGAACGCTAGTGCGCCGCTGATTGTTGCGAGCGCCAGCGGCGCTGGGACGCCAAAGGCCCAGAGAGCCGCCCCTGCGAAGAGCGCGTTCATGGCGACGACATAGAGTTGGATGAAAAGCCACTGCCGCAAGACGGCGCCTGACCGGTCCAAAAACAGCGCCATGTCGGTACGCCGCGACGCAGGCGTCAAGGCGATTACGCCAGCGGCGTACCTCCCGGGATCGGCCGCAAGATACGCGGCGCCAATGATCGTGAATATCCCATAGGCAAGGCCATTGCCGACAGAACCGAGGAAAGCGCCAAATTGCTGGGCGACAGGGGTCGTCATTTTGGAAAAGTCGACGTGCACCACAAATTTTTCGACGAAACGTCCCCACGGGTGCTCTTCCACCAGGCGCTCGAGCATGGCGATCGCAGCGGGAATGTCGAGAGCGACCTCGTCATATTGACGCACGAGCTGACCGCCGAACAACATCAACGCCACAACGATGGAAGCGAGCGTGCCGAGCGCGACCAACGCGAGCGACACGCCTTGCGAAAGGCCAAGAAGTCTGGAGACCCGCCCAGCGACGCCACGCCAAGCGAGCGCGATGAGAATCGTCGCGAAAACCGCCGGAAGAAGATCCGTCAGCTGCCAAAGAACGAATACGACGGCCCCGGTCGCCGCCGCGATCATAGCCACCACGGCTGTTCGAGAGGCGAAGTCGTTCTGATCGATGCTCTTGGTCAGAAAATTGATCTTCATCTCGGACTCGCGCTGCTAGGACCAGGATATTAAGCGACCGCGTGCGTTAGAGAAAGAGTTACACTCTTGTCACGCGTCACGGGCTAAGACACGAGCCGGTTGTGCGAATCTGAAAACCTTAGAGCAATTTTTGATGATCGGAAGGTGACGCAGTCAATAACGATGGAGGAGTTGGCGCGTCTAGGAGAAGTTTTCCGCCGATTTGACAACGATGGGCGGTTCCGAGAGGGGATTGCGGCGCTACGGCTCCTGCTATTTACCGGCGCGCGTTTGGCGGCCCCCGCGATACCAGGATCGCCATGGGAAACGGCCCCGCGGAATCCCCGCACGTGCACGCCTCAAAGCGAGGCCGAGGCCTGCTCGCCAAGCGAAATATTGTCAGCGAAGCCTGCGCGTTGCGTCAATGAATCTGAGCGATGAACAAAACAGGAACCTCGCGGCATAGCTTTACACGCTGAAAATAATGAGCCGCGGCGAGGAGGAACGTTGCCCCGTCGATCTTCGCGCGCGAGCGGCGAGCCAGGAACAAAGCCTTCACCCCGCCGGTTGATCGCGCGGGGCGCCGTTCACGAGGGAGCTGAACTGTGCGGCACAAGATCGGCGTCCTGACGTTTCATCGCTGCGTCAACTACGGCTCCTACTGGCAGGCGCGCTGTCTCCTCGAGTGGTTGGAGCGGCGCGGCCAGGCTGCTGTGCTTCTTGACCATGTGTCGGAAGCCGTGCGGCGCGCGGAGCTCCAATGCGCGCTGTCCCCAGCCCTGCCGACGATGACGCGCAGCGAAGATATTCCGCGCTACGCTCGAAAGATCCGCGCCTTCCGTCGCGCTGTGCAACGTTTGCCGAGATCGGCGCGCTTTCCGCTTGATCAACCTCAGAAAAGCGAAGCCTGCGAGATCGTTCTTGTGGGCAGCGACGAAGTCTTCAACCTGGATCACCCCTGGTACGGCGGTTGGCCGCTGTTCTTTGGAGAAGGCGTTCCTGGTCTGCGGCTCGCGGCCTATGCGGCGAGCTTTGGAAATTACCAGCGTGACTACATTGGCGCCCCGTGGCGGAATTGGTTCACGAATTTCGCAGCCGTATCGGTGCGCGAGGAAAGCGGGAGACGGCTTCTCGACGGCATGGATTTGCCAGCGCCGGAGCTGGCGCTGGACCCTTGCCTGCTCTCCCCGCCGGCGCCAGGCGACAGTGATCCGGCCGGGGCCGATCGTCGCTACCTCGCCATTTACGGACACAGCTTTCCAGATTGGTTCACGCAGCGCGTCATTGCCTGGGCGCGTCAACAGGGATTGCGTCTTGTCAGCGTCGGCTACCGCAATGACTGGGCGGATGAGCAGAGGATTGAGGCGGGCCCCGAAGCCTTTCGCGCGCTCATGTCGAACGCCGCCGCGGTGGCGACCAATTTCTTTCACGGCTGCGTCTTCGCGCTGCTCGATCGAAAGCCGTTCGCATGCGCCGCGTCCCGCTATCGCACCAACAAGGTGCGCGATCTTGCCGCGCTGCTCGGCGCTCATCGGCACCTCGTGTCGGAGTCTGAGCCGCACGCTCTTGATGAGGCGATGGCGGCTCCGCCGGACGCCTCGGTCTATGAGCGGATTTCCCTGATGCGCGCGCGTTCCGAAGCGTTTCTCGACCGCGTTCTGGCGTGAGGGCGCGCCGTGAACGAGAAAGGTCCCCGCCTCACCGCTGACGCGATGCGCCGTTCCGGCCTGTGTGTCGGCTGCGGCGCCTGCGCTGGCGCTGGCGTCGTGATGGCCTTGGATCGCTATGGAGAACTGGCGCCGCGAAGCGAAGCGCGCGCCGCCGCGATTCGCAACGTCGCGCCTATCTGTCCTTTTTCTCCCCACGCAGCCAATGAGGACGACATTTCGAACCGGCGTTTCGCAGAGGCTGCGTCGAGCCATCCAATGATCGGCCGTTTTGAGGCCGCCTATGTCGGACATGCGGCGGAGGACGGCTTTCGCGAAGCGGGGAGCTCTGGCGGATTGGTGAGCTGGGTCGCTGTCGAGTTACTGCGGAGGGGGCTTGTTGACGGCGTCGCGCATATCGTCCCCCTACAAAATCCCCTGCCCGACGGCCGGTTGTTTGACTATCGCATTTCGCGCAGGGTCGAGGATGTGCGCGCGGGGGCGAAGTCCCGCTACCATCCGGTGGAGCTTTCCCGTGTGATCGCCGAGATACGCGAGACGCCAGGGCGTTACGCCGTGGTCGGGATTCCTTGCTTCGTCAAGGCGATCCACCTGCTGCGTCGTCGGGATCCGCTGCTTCGCGCGCGCATCGCCTTCTTATTGGGATTGTTCTGCGGCCATATGAAAAGCGCACGCCTCGGCGAGAGCTTCGCCTGGCAGCTCGGCGTTCCGCCAGGGCGGATGACCGGCATCGACTATCGCCTCAAGAACACGGAGCGCCCCGCCAATTGGTACCGCGCTCACATCTCGCATTTGGACGGCGCGCCGCGCGAGCAGGACTGGTGGAATCTCGTTGACGGCGACTGGGGCGCTGGATTCTTCCAGAATTCGGCCTGCGATTTCTGCGACGACGTGGTCGCGGAGACGGCGGACGTCTCCTTCGGCGACGCCTGGCTGGAACCTTATGCTTCCGACGGGCGCGGCACGAATGTCGTCGTCGTTCGATCGCCCTTGATCCAACGCCTTCTCGAGCGCGCCACTGAGGAAGCCAGGGTGGAGCTTCAGGAGGTGGACGCCGACTTCGTCTTGCGCACGCAGCAGGCGGGCCTGCGGCACCGGCGGGAGGGCCTCGCCTATCGGCTCGCTTTACGAGTCAAAAGCCGCCGAGCCATCCAGCCGCGCAAACGTGTCGCACCCAATCGCAATCTCCCGCTCCGGCGTAAGCTCGTCTATCGCGCGCGACGCCAGATCGCCGTGTGGAGTCGTCGCATCTATCCACTCGCCCGGCGCCTCGACGCGCTTTGGGTCTATCTGCTTTGGGCGCGCGCCGCGGGGGCCGCGTATGGCGCGGTGACCTACGGACGAGGCCGGCTTGGGGCGGCCTTCGATCAGCTTGAGCGCTTGAGCCGATCGTTTGGTCTCGTGCGCGACGCAGGCGCGCATTCATCACAACCGAAGTCGCGACGAATGGAACAACACGACGCGCCCGAGGTTTGATCCTGTGTAGTTCCTTAAGGTCTCGGCAACAGCGGAGCGGAAACTGGGCGCGCGAAAACTTCGCATAGCGATCGTCGGCGTGGGCAATTGCGCGTCCTCGCTGGTGCAGGGAATCGCTTATTACGGCCAGACCTCCGCCGATGCGCAGGCCCCGGGGTTAATGACGCCCGATCTCGGCGGATATCGGGTGGCGGACATTGAGGTTTCCGCGGCCTTCGACGTCAACGCCACAAAGGTCGGGCGCGACGTTTGCGAGGCGATCCACGGCGCGCCCAACAACACCCACATATTTGCTCAGGCGCCGCCAACAGGCGTGAGAGTCCTGAGAGGGCCGACGCTCGACGGGATCGGTCGATATCTTGAGGATGTCATCGAGGAATCGGACGCGCCTGTCTGCGATGTCGCGCGCGTGCTGCGGGAAACGCGCACCGATGTGCTGATCTGCTATTTGCCGGTCGGATCGCAGCGCGCGGCGGAATGGTATATGGAGCAGGCGCTCGCGGCGCATTGCGGCGTGGTCAACTGCTTGCCGGTGTTCATCGCCTCGCGTCCCGAATGGCGGGCGAAATTCGAGGCGAAAGGCCTGCCGATCATCGGCGACGATATCAAGAGCCAGGTCGGCGCGACAATCGTTCACCGTGTGCTTGCCAATCTCTTCGCCGAACGCGGCGTCAAACTCGATCGTACCTATCAGCTCAATGTCGGCGGAAACGCCGATTTCCAGAACATGTTGGAGCGCGAGCGGCTCGTATCGAAAAAGATTTCCAAAACGCAGTCTGTGATCAGCCAGTGTCCCGAGCCTTTAGCCGATGGCGATATCCACATTGGTCCCAGCGACTTCGTGCCTTGGCTCACGGACCGGAAGCTTGCGTTCATTCGGCTTGAGGGCACGGCGTTCGGCGGCGTTCCCATATCTGCGGAAGTGAAGCTGGAAGTTTGGGATTCGCCCAACTCCGCCGGCATCGTCATCGACGCGGCGCGATGCGTAAAGCTCGCCATGGACCGTGGCGAGGCCGGCGCGCTCATTGGGCCCTCGAGCTATTTCATGAAGTCTCCGCCGGAGCAGTTCACCGACGCGGAGGCGCGCGAGCGCACGCAGCGCTTCATCGACGGCGCCGACGCGCCGCCAGCGCGTCTGAGACTGCAGGCGTGAGCGTGATTCTTCTCGTGCGGCACGCGGCCTATGACAACATAGGCGGGCTTCTAGCCGGCCGTGCGCCCGGCGTCCGGCTTGGCGAGACAGGGCGCGCCCAAGCGGCGCGACTCGCCGAACGGCTGCGGCGCGAACGGCTCGAGGCTGTCGAAGCGAGCCCCAGGGAGCGTACGCAGGAAACCGCGCGGGCGATCGCCGACGCCAGCGGGCTTGCGGAGCCGCAGACGGTTGACGCTCTCGATGAGATCGACTTCGGCCGTTGGTCAGGTCAGACGTTCGTCCAACTCGACGCCGATCCGCTCTTTCGCGACTGGAATGAGGCCCGGGCGACGGCGCGCACGCCAGCCGGCGAGAGCATGGGCGACGTTCAAGCGCGGATCGTGCGGCACATGGAAGTGTTGATGCGCGCGCCAAACGCCGGATGTGTCGCTCTCGTCAGCCATGCCGACGTGATCAAGGCCGCGGTCTGTTACGTGCTCGGGCTGCCGCTCGACGCTTACCGTCTTTTCGACGTCGATCCTGCCTCCATTACGAAAGTCAGAGCCGGTCCTACGGGCATGCGCCTCGCCGGCCTAAACGAAGTTGTGTGGTGAGGCGGACTTATCTTGCGAGGCGCCCATGAACTTCTCAACCGAACAGATCCGGGCGCAAGTCACGGCGCTCGGCCCCTGGTTTCACAATCTCGACCTCGGCGGCGTGATGACGGCGCCGGATCATTTTCTTGGAGACTATCCTCGGACGAAATGGCGACGCTTCGCGGACAGCGTTCCGCAGGATCTCACCGGTTTCAGCGTTCTCGACATCGGCTGCAACGCAGGCTTCTACAGTCTCGAGATGAAGCGGCGCGGCGCCGATCGCGTGCTCGGGATTGATTTCGACGACGCCTACCTCGCTCAGGCTCGGTTCGCGGCCGAAGTTTCCGGACTTGAAGTCCGATTTGAAAAACTTTCGGTCTATGACGTCGCCAGCCTTCAGGAGCGTTTCGACGTCGTCCTCTTTATGGGCGTGCTGTACCACCTGCGCCATCCGCTTCTCGCGCTGGATCTTGTACGCGAGCACGTGGTGGGCGGCATGATGGTGTTCCAGTGCATGTTGCGCGGGAGCATGCAGGTGGAGGAGACCCCAAAGGACGCTGCCTTCTTCGCGACAGAGGCGTTCGATGCGCCCAGCTATCCCAAGCTGCACTTCATCGAGCATCGTTATGCGCACGATCCCACAAATTGGTGGACGCCGAACCGCTCCTGCGTCGAAGCGATGCTGCGCTCGTCCGGCTTCGAACTGATCGGTCATCCGGAGGAGGAGGTCTATTTGTGCAAATGCGCGGGACGCCCTGCGGGAGAGGGCGCGGTCTATCCGGCGCGGAGTGCGCAAGCATGATCGAAGCGGCGATGATCTGGAACGAACCCAACAACAAATCGCACTGGGATCCGGAGCTCGATCCCGATTGGACGCTCTTCGCTGAAATGGCGATCCTCGCCGGTCAGGCGATCCGCGCGGAGAACCCCGATCTGACGCGCGTGCTCGGCGGCATTTCGCCAATCGATCCGGGTTTCATCATGAACATGAAGGCGCGCGGGGTGCTGGACCACGTGGACGCTGTCGCCGTGCACGGCTTTCCGCTGGATTGGAACCTGTGGCAAATCCAAGAATGGCCCGCGAAAATCGCCGAGATCAAGGCGACCACCGATTTGCCCGTCTGGGTGAGCGAGGTTGGCGTCTCGAGTTTTGGCGCCGACGAGGTTCAAGCCTGGGGCATGGAGCGCACCGCTGAACTTCTAAGGGGACGCGCCCCGCGCCTTCACTGGTACAGCCTGTTCGATCTGCCAGAGGCCTGGGGCGCCACGACGCGCCACAAGGAAGCGGAGGGCTCCTCGTACTATCGGCACTTCCACATGGGGCTCATCCGGGCCGACGGAACGCCTAAGCCCGCCCTCGACGTCTTCGCGCGGCATGCGCCGGCTTTCGGCCTCGTTCAGTGGTTCCACTTCGAGGACCCGCGCCTCGATGAAGCCGTCGCTTGGATGAAGCGCCTGGGCGTCACCGATCTGCGCACCGGCCTGTCATGGGCGGATAGCTTCCAGCCAGGCGCAGACGCTTTTTTCGACCGGATGATGCAGGCGCTGGAAGATTTCAACGTGACCGTCACCTTCTGCTTTACGCCCGAGCATCGCGGTCTTGCGCCGCATCACACCAGCGCTCCCGTTGCGCCTGAGGAATTCGCGGAATTCTGCGCCCGTATGGTCCGACGATACGCGGGTTCGGCGCGCGCGACGCAAAGGTGCGAGGCGCAGCTCGCGCTTCGATAGAGATCCGAGGCGTTTCGCGTCATCAGCCAGCCGCAGGTCCCCGAAGCTCACCGGCGGGCGCCCCAGATTTCTCCCTGCGCGTGCGCCGTTTGGTGAGCGGCAACTGTGCGGCTTCCCGTGCGGCGACTTCCGCGAAATGGGCGATCGTGCGCTTCAACCCGACGGGCAGCGGCACTTGCGGCGTCCATCCGAGCACCTTGCGCGCGATCGAGATATCCGGTCGGCGACGGCGGGGATCATCGACAGGCAGCGGGCGATAGGAGATAGCCGAATGCGTCCCGGTGAGGCGCACGACTTGCTCGGCCAATTCCTTGACCTTCAGTTCCGCCGGATTCCCCAGATTGATGGCCCCGCGATAGTCGCCCTCGTGCAACATCAACCGGATGAGGCCTTCCACCAGATCGTCGACATAGCAGAAGGAGCGGGTCTGATCCCCGCTGCCATAGATGGTGATGTCGTCACCCGACAATGCTTGGGTGATCGCGTTGGAGACCACGCGCCCATCGTCGGCGCGCATGCGCGGACCATAAGTGTTGAAGATGCGCGCCACGCGCGCGTCGCCGCGCTTGGCCCTGAAATAATCAAACGTCAGCGTCTCGGCGGCGCGCTTGCCTTCATCGTAGCAGGCGCGTGGACCGGTGGGATTCACGTGGCCCCAATAGCTCTCCTGCTGGGGATGCACCTGCGGATCGCCATAGACCTCGCTGGTGGAGGCGAGCAGGAAACGCGCCGCGTGAGCCTGAGCCAAGGCGAGAAGATGATGCGTGCCCACGACGCTGGTCATCAGCGTGTGTTCCGGATTGGCCTGGTAGTGTGGCGGCGACGCGGCGCAAGCGAGATTGAAGACGTACGACAGTCGGCAGCCGGATCGCGTCAGCCTCGCCGGCGGCGGATCGGTGACGTCGGCCTCGATGAGGTCGAAGCGCGGTTCGCGTTCGAGATGCCGCAGATTCTCATAGCGGCCGGTGATGAAATTATCGAGCCCGAGCACCCGCCATCCGCGCGCAATCAGCGCATCGGTCAGGTGCGATCCGATGAAACCCGCGCCCCCGGCGACTAGCGCGATGTTCTCGTTTGCGTATGCCATGGCAACTCCTTCCACTGGTCGCCGGTCATGCGAGAGCAGCGGCGGCGGGCTGTCGCTCCGCCGCCGCGATGTATTGGGCGAGTTCGTTCGCCCGGTGGGCCGCCGTGTGGGCGCCGAGGACGCGCGAACGAGCGCGGTTCGCCATTGAGATTCGTTCTGGCTTCGAAACGTCGTGAAGCGCATGCAGCACGTCGTCGGCGCTGCGCCCGATGAGGATCTCGTCGCCCGGCGCGAACAGGGCCTCAATGCCTTCCCAAGCGTCAGAGATGATGGGCGTTCCACAGGCGGCGGCTTCGAACAGGCGAACGCTCGGGCTAAAGCCGGCGCGCACCATGTCCTGACGCGTGACGTTCAGGGTGAACCGACACTCCCCATAGAAGGCCGCATGCTCGTCCGGCGGAATGTGGTCGATCCGCAGGACGTTTTCCGGCCAGTCGATATCGTCTGGATAGAGCGGGCCCGCCACGGCGAAGATAAAGTCCGGGGCGCGTCGCGCCGGCTCGATGAGCAATTCCTCGAGGATCGGTTGCCGGTCCTCCGCATAGGTGCCGAGATAGCCAAGGTCGAAACGAGATGCGATCTCGAGCGGCCGATAGGCTGATGGGTCCACGGCGCAATAGAGCGCGCGCGCCGCCTGCGCACCGTAGTCGCGTTCAATGCGGCCGAGCGTCGGTCCGCCCGTGAAGGACAGATAAAGATCGAAGCCAGGGATCAGCTCAGGCGTTAGATAGGGGCAATCATTCTTTTCGAGCCGGGCCAACGTCACGGGCGTGTCAATGTCATAGAAGGCGACCACGCCGCGCGCCGCCGCCTGAATGAACTTCGAGACGTCAACGCCGTCGGGAACGTAGGAGCCCACCATCACCGCGCGCGCTCCTGCGATGACGTCGCGGAACCCAGCGAGTTCGTCGAGGCTCCGATAGAAGGCGAGTTCACAAAAATCCGGCGCGTGAAGATCGCGGTTCGCAGCGTACCAGGGTTGGTCCCGCTCAAGAAACAGGATGCGCCGGCCCTTCGCCGCATAGGCTTTCAGAAGCGCGCGGTAAGTGGTGGCGTGGCCGTTTCCCCAGGACGAGGACAGGCTGAGTCCAAGGACCACGAGATCGAAGCTCTTCATGCCAGAGCCCTCTCCCGCTTCTCGGCGATCGCTTCCCGCAATATGGCGTCCACCTGCGCGGCGCGGCGCGCATAAGTATGCTCGGCGCGGATGCGTCGCCCGGCCGCCGCTCCAATGGCGCGAGCGCGCGCCGGGGTCAGCTCGGCAAGCTGATTGGCGACGTCGAGGCCATCGCGGGCGACCAGAATTTCCTCGTCGGGCTTCAGGAACAGCTCGACGCCTTCCCAAGCGTCGGTGATGAGGCAGGCGTCGGCCCCAGCCGCCTCAAACACGCGGGTCGCCGGCGAGAACCCCGTCTCGGCCATGCTGTCCCGCGCGATGTTGAGCACGGCCAGCGCGCTCGAGTTCAGAACATTGTGGTCGCGCGTATAGACATGGCCGATCTTGCGCACATTGGCGGGAACGGCGCGATCGTCCCATCCGTTGCCGCCGAGAAGAAAGAGTCGATCCTTCAGCCGCGCGGCCGGCATGAGGAAAAAGCGCGTGACGCGCTCCTCTCGATCCGGCAGGCGATTGCCGAGAAACGCCAGATCGCATGTGAACCGAGCGTCCGCAGGAACCGGGTGATGGGTGTCCGGATCGAGCGCGTTATAGACCGGCTCGCAGCGCGCGGCCCCGAGACTTTCATAGCTGTCGACCACGGGCGCGCCGCCCCCATAGGTGAGGACCATGTCGAGGGCCGGCAGCATTCGTCGCAGCGGATGGGCGGGCGACCGCCCAAGTTCGGCGAGGGTCGCGGGCGCGTCCACGTCCCAGAACAGCCGCAAAGCGCCAGGACGGGAGGCCGACACGACGCCCTCCAGCAGCGCATCGTCGAATACGCCGACGCCGCTCGCTTTGATCGTCACGTCGGCCGAGGCAGCCTCGGCGATCACGCGCCGCACGCCTTCAATGGTCGCCGGATAGACCACGACCTTCGCCCAATCCGGCGGATCCAGGTCGCGGTGCTGTTGCCGATCGAAGGCGTCTGGTTCGTAAAAGGTGACGGCGTGCCCAAGCGCCGCGAGATTCTTGATGAGGCCCCGATAATAGGTGGCGGCGCCGTTCCAATAGGAGGACAGCAGGCTCGATCCGTAGAAGGCGATCTTCATGCCGCGCTCTCCTCGAGCTTGAGGGAAAGACGCGCGGCGATCGCCATCAGCTCGGTCGCGCGATGTTCGCATGTGTGGCGCGATCTGATGGTTACGAGGCCTCGCGCCGCAAGCCGATGGCGCAGGTCGGGATCGGCTTGCAACTGCGACAGATGCGCGGTGCATTCAGCCGCGTCGCGCGCGACGAGATAATCCTCGCCCGGCGCGAAGAGGCCTTCGCTGTCCTCCCAGGGCGCGCTGACCAGCGGGATACCGCAGGCGAGCGCCTCGAAGACGCGGATCGTTGGGATGCCGGTCAGCATCGACGCATAAAATTTTCGCGGGACATGGACGGTGGCGACGTGCTTGGCGAAAACTTCGGGCGCTTGCGCATTGGCGAGCCAGCCGCGGTAGCTGGCGCCGTAGCTGCGCAGGCGCTCGAGGGCGGCCTGAGGATAGCGCACGCCATAGATGTCCAGCGGCAGGCCTGCGTCGGCCGCCGGCTTCAGCAGGAATTCCTCGATTTCGCGGCTGCGCTCGCCATCCCCCCAATTGCCGATCCAGACCAACCCCTCGCGAGCGGTCTCCTGCAGCGGCGGATGGAAGCGCCGCACGTCCGCCGCCTCATGCCAGACGAAGACGCGGTCGCCCCACCCCCATCGGCGATAGACGGCCGCCAGCGCCTCCCCAAAGGCGAGGACGCCGTCATAGCCCGAAAGATCGAAGGCGCGGATGGCGCCGGGATCGCTGACCGCCCGGTGATGGGTGTCGTGGAACAGGAGGAGGAAACGCCCGCCACGGGCGCGCATGCGTCCGAGCCTGGCGACGAGTTCGGGGTCATTCCATTCATGGACGATGACGAGATCGGCGTCGCTGACCGCAGCCTCGATTTCATCGTTGAACGACCAGCGCGCCGGTTTCAGCTCGGGATAGGCGGCGCGGAAGGGACGAAGCGCGGCTTCGCCATGGTCGGCGAGCAGGTTCGCGAGGCTCCAGGACGACGTCGGCTCGAAAGGGACCACATCGTGGCCGGCGTGGACGAGTTCGCGCAGCACGCCGCGCAGGAAATGCGCGTTGCCGTGATTCCAGCAGGAAAGCAGCGAATGACTGAAATAGACGATTTTCATGCGGCCGCTCCGCCCAGGCGCGCGTGTGGCCGTCCGGCGCGGACGCTGCTGACCAGAGCGCGATAGAGATTCGCCATGGCGCAGGCCAGGGCGTCGAGATCGTAGGCGCGCGCGCGCTCCGCAGCGGCGGCGCCAAGCCGCTGACGAAGCTCCGCACTCGCGCCGAGCCGATTGACGGCTTGGGCGAATCCCTTGGCGTCGCGCGGAGGAACGAACAGCGCGGCGCCCTCCCACAGCTCGCGGAAGGTCGGAATATCGGCGAGAACGAGCGGGCATCCGGCTTGCGCCGCCTCGAGCGCCGACAGGCCGAAGGGTTCGTAGAGCGCCGCCGAGACAAAAACCGGTCGTCGCGCTAGGCGATCGCGAATGGCGTCCGCATCGAGTGGACCAAGCGCCATGCCATGGCGCGGCGCGAAGCGTTCGCCATGCGGCCCTTCTGCGGGACCGGCAAGAAGAAGCGGCAACGCCATGTCAGGCGCCGCCGTATCGAGCGTTGCGACGTTCTTGCCCTCATCCCAGAGCCGACCGGCGGTGAAGGCGAACAAAGGAACGTCCGTTGCGCCGGTCTCCGGTCGCGCGGGCGGAGCTTCGCGTCCGTTGTGGACCACGAGAGGCCGCGCGCCATAGAGACGCTCGACCTCGCGCGCGTAGGCGCGGCTCGGGCAGACGAGAGCATCGGTTCGTGCGATGCCTTCGCGCAACAGGCGCGTGCGCCACACGAAATCCGCCGGAATCGGGTCGCCCTTAACGTCCGCCCACCAGCTTGCGAGGCAGGAATGCGCGACGCCGACCACGGGCGCCGGATAGTCGGCGATCGCGAGCGACGGCCCATTCAACTGGACGATGTCGGCGCCTGCGCTACGGGCGAGATCCGCGAGTCCCTCGGCCGCGGACACGATGCTGTGCGCCGACGACGCAAGCCAATCCAGCGGAAGATCGGGCCACAAGACGGAAAGGCCCGGCGTCGCGGCCGCGGCGTCGCGCTGACGTTGGGACATAGCCGGGCCGAGTACCGCGAGCGTGGTGCGCACCTGCAGCGCCGCCAAGGCGCGTGCGAGATCGAGCGCGTAGGTAAAGACTCCGCCCACCGCATCCGCCGTCATGAAGAGGTTCAGCGGCAATGCGCGCATGCGGCCTCCAAGGCGGGCAGCGGAAGAGGATGTTCTTCCTGGATGTCGCTGAACTGATCGAACTGGCGCAGGTAATATTCGTGCGCACGCTCCCACGCGTCTCCATCCGGCTCGCCCCAGAGGCGGCGGTAGTCGGGCGAAGAAGGATAGGGATAGAGCGGCACGGGATCGTTCGCCCAGACGCCCGATCCTCGCAGCTTCTCGCGCCAACGCGAGACGAGAGACTCATCATCCGCCGGCGTCTCGATGAGATTGGCTTGCACGAAGGGCACGCGGCGCCGCGCATAAATGAGGCGCTCGGCGAGTTCGTCGGTGGACATGCGGCAGTTCTTGTCCAGCGCCGCGCGTCCTTCCGGCGTCAGGCTCTCGACCCCGGCCTCGATGGAAACGCAGCCGGCCTTCCCGAGAAGATCCAGCATCTCTGGTTTCCACAGGTCGATGCGGGTCTGAACGCCAAAGCGGGTCCGCCGCTCGACCAGCGCTTCCAGCAGAGGCTTCTGCGGCAGAAAGATCTCGTCGATGAAATAGAAATAGGTGACGCCTTGGCCGATCAGCCGGTCGATCTCCGCGAGCAGCGGCGCGAGGTTGCGCCGCCGGTAGGCGTCGCGGAAATCGATCTTCGCGCAGAAGCTGCAGTGATAGGGACAGCCACGCGACGACTCCACCTCCGCGCCGGGGCCATCCGGCTCGGCGTCGAAGCGATGATGGTGATGGCGATGCGCGTCTATCCAGGCGTCGGGCCAAGCGAGCGCCGGCAGGTCCGTGAACGACGTTGCGCGCGGACCTCCGGTGATCCGGATCGCGTCGCCCTGTTTGAACGCTAGGCCGGGGATTTCGGCAAGCGCCCCGCCGGCGGCGATCTCCGTCAGCGCCTCCTCGCATTCGCCTCGCACGACGATGTCGACGCCGAGCTTGGCGAGCGCCGCGGCGGGGGTGACCGAGCCATGCGGCCCAATCGCGACCGTGCGCGCGCGGCAATGATCGAGAGCCAGCAGGAACGCGCGCGGCGCACGCAACTCCGGCGGCGCACACCGCCAGAAGAGATAGGACGGCGCGGTGGTCACCACGACGAGGTCGGCGTCGAACGCCTTCACGTCCTCTGCAAGCTGGGAATCGGTCATCCCTAAAAGATGCCCGTCATACATCCCAACGTGGTGCCCGGCCTGCTCCAGCAGCGCCTTGGAGGCGCCAAGCTCTAGAGGCAGATGCGGCGCGCGGCAGCCAAAATAGATCGAATGCTCGAAACTCCAGGACGGATTGACGAGAGCGACTCGCATGCTCACGTCCCCACCTGTTCGAAGGCGGTGGGCGCGGAAAGCTCCGCACCTTTGTTCAACCTGATCCAATCGGCGAGGCGCGCCATTCCTTCGCGCCAGCCGAGCGGCGCAGGGAGGTCGAGCGCAGCGCGGACCTGACGCGTGTCAGAGACGTAATAGCGTTGATCTCCAGCCCGCCAGGGCTGGAATTCGACCGCCGCCTGGCGGTTCAGGAGCGTCTCGGCGCGGGCGATCACATCCCTGACGGTGACGGCGTTGGCGGCGCCGCCGCCGAGGTTGAAGGCGCGTCCGGCAATGCGCCCGATCCGGCGCCACGCCTCGACATATGTCTGGACGGCGTCGTCCACGAACAGAATGTCCCGCACCTGATGACCGTCGCCGAAAATCGTGATCGGCTCTCCGGCGGCGATCTTGAGCAGGAAATGCGCGACCCACCCCTGATCCTCAGTGCCCATCTGACGCGGGCCATAAATGCAGCTCATCCGCATCACGGCCGTCGGCAGTCCGAACGACCGGGCGTAATCGAGCACATATTGCTCCGCTGCTCCCTTTGAGCAGCCATAGGGCGTGTGGAAATCGAGCGGCTGACCCTCGGGGATTCCGCGCCGGGCCAACAATTCGTCGGCCGGACGATACGCCCCGTCCTTGAGGTCGAGGGGGATGTTCGCGAGATCGCCATACACCTTGTTGGTGCTCGCGAAGATCAACGGCGTGCGAGTCGCTCTGGCGCGCAAGGCTTCGAGCAGACCGAGCGTGCCTGCCGCGTTGACCGAGAAGTCTTCGCGCGGTTCGACGAGGCTCGTGGTTACGGCGACTTGCGCGGCGAAGTGGAAGATCGCGCTCGCGTCACTCGCGGCGTCTGCGCAGGCCTGGAGGTCACGCACATCCGCGGCCACCATGGAAATCTTGGAGGGGTGTCGCGCCTTGAGCCAGTCGACGTTGCGCTCGACGCCGTGGCGGGCAAGGCTGTCGAGCAGGAGAACATGTTCGCCTTCCTGCGCGAGCCGATCGGCGAGGTTGGCGCCAATGAAACCCGCACCTCCGGTGATCAAAACCGGCGAAAGGCCAACGGAAGCGGGCGCCGCCGGCTTCATGCGACCAGCCCTCGCGCTTCCAGTTCCCGCCGCGCCTCTTCCGCACGATCGACGGCGTGCTGTTGCGCCAGCCATTCCGCCAGCTCGGCGAGCCCCGCCGTGAAGTCAACAGAAGGCGCGAAAGAGAGTTCGGCGCGCGCCTTGGAAATGTCGGCGAAGCAATGACGGATATCGCCCGTGCGGAATTTGCCCGTGATTTCGGGCGCGATCTGCGGCCGGTTCATGGCCTGCGCCAGCGACTCCGCAACCTGCAACACCGAGCGATCCTCCCCGCTGCCAATGTTGTAAACTTCCCCATCGGCGGCGGGCGCATCGAGCGCCAGGAGGAAAGCGCGGGCGACGTCGGAAACATGGACGAAATCGCGCCGCTGGCGCCCATCTTCGAACACAAGCGGCGACCGGCCGTTGAGCAGCCGCGCGGCAAAGATGGCGAGCACGCCCGTATAGGGATTGGAGAGCGCCTGCCCGGGGCCGTAAACATTGAACAGACGCAGCGCGACGCTTTCCATTCCGTAGGCGCCGCACACATTGAGCGTCAAACGCTCCTGCACGTATTTCGTGAGCGCGTAAACCGAGGCCAGCGCCGGCCGCTTCCATTCCGCCGTTGGCATCGGGCGCAGCGGCTTCCCGGCGCAGTCGAGCAGATCCCAAGTTCCGGGCGTCACAGCCGAGCGTTCGGCGTCCTCGACGGCTCGCCCTTCGGCGTCCTGGTAAAGCCCCTCTCCATAGATGCTCATGGAGGACGCCACCACCACGCGCCGCACGGGCCGCTCGATGAGCGCCTGCAACAACACCGCCGTGCCGAGATCGTTCACGCCAACGTAGCGCTCGATCGCATACATGCTTTGGCCGACGCCCACCTCGGCGGCGAGGTGAATCACCGCGTCGACGCCCTTTAGCGCTTCGGCGACGCGCCGGGCGTCGCGAATGTCGCCCACCATGAGTTCTGCGTCGTCCGGCAGACTGGCGCTCGCGCGTCCATGCACCTGATCAATGAGGCCGTCGAAGAGACGCACGTCGTCGCCACGCGCGACCAAAGCGCGGGCGACATGGCTGCCGATGAAGCCGGCCCCGCCGGTGATGAGGATTTTCGCCATAGCTCTATCCCCGTCAGTTGCCGTTGCGGCGGATGAGCTTGTTGAAGCGGCTGTCGTCTTCGTCCTGGTAGAGAAAGGCGAGCTTATTCCGCTCGAACGTGTCAAAGAATTCCGTCCAGGAAATCTTTTCCAGGTTCTCCTCCTGCGGGCCGAAATCGACACGAAGCAGCCCGGCGTCGGACTTCCCTCCCGTTCCCTTGACGCGCGAGGGATGACCGCCGCGCGATTCGGCCCATTTGCGAATCGCGTCATGGTCAACAGTGGTCTTTCCTTCGGCCATGAATGGGTCTCCTCAAATTGCGCCGGAATCAGCTGCTGCTATTGCAGCTGAACCAGTGGCTACAGAGAAGGTTCCCAGTGACGGATCGGAAAATGACAGTATTTCTTAACCTTGTGCTTACGGAAAAGCCAAAGAACAAGTTTAGCCAATAGCAGATACACGTATTATCTTTACCTGAGCTTATGTGGCATTCTCATCGCGACCTTGGCAGGCTGACGAATGTCGGCCCGCCAGCCAAGACGCGCGAGCTTCATTGATAGGCTGCCGCCGGTTCTTTTTGCGCGATCCTTTATCGCGTGCTTCGACGCTGGCCAAACCCGCTTACCGCTGAACCAGTACCTGAGCTGCACTGTAGATTTCGAGCAGCCCACCTCTTGGGGTTCAGCTTGCCATCGCTTGGCGAACGTGTGTCGCGGAACTGACTCCATTTTGGATGGTTCGTTCTTGGCAGCATCTGAAAGGAAGCTCCTTGTCCCTCGAGCCGAACAATCGGCAGACGGTTAGCGATCCTAAGAACGCCGCCGAATGCGTGGGTCTGAGATATGTTTCCGATGCGCGATCGGGCATTCGACGCAAAAAGGCGGGACTAGGCTTCGCCTATACGCGCGCGGACAGTTCGCGGTTAACCGAGCGCGACGTGCTGAAGCGGATCAAAGCGCTCGCAATCCCGCCGGCGTGGACAGATGTCTGGATATGTCCGTTCGCCGATGGACATGTGCAGGCGACCGGGCGCGACGCCAAGGGACGCAAGCAGTATCGCTATCACGCCCGATACCGCGAGCTGCGAGAAAGCGCTAAATACGAGCATCTCGTTGCCTTCGCGGAAGCGCTGTCGGCGATCCGCGACAAGGTGCGAGAGCATATGGCGCTGCGGGGATTGCCGCGCGAGAAGGTGCTTGCGACTGTCGTCCATCTTCTGGAGACGACGCTGATCCGCGTCGGCAACGATGATTACGCGAGGCAGAATAAAAGCTACGGCCTGACCACGCTCAAGAACAGACACGTCGCGGTGGAGCGCAACGGCGTGCGGTTCCGCTTTACGGGCAAGAGCGGCAAGCAATGGTCATTGCATGTCAACGATCGGCGGGTCGCAAAGATTATAAAAGCATGTCAGGAACTGCCCGGTCAGGAACTGCTCCAGTATTTGGACGACGCCGGACGTGCGCAGGATGTGACGTCGACCGACGTGAATGCATATCTGGCGGAAATCACCGGCAGAGATATCACCGCCAAGGATTTTCGAACCTGGGCTGGCACCGTTCTCGCCGCAGCTGCGCTGAGCGAACTCGAGAGTTTTGCCAGCGCAGCTCAGGCGAAGCGCAATATACGCGCGGCGATGGAAAAAGTGGCAGCTCGGCTCGGCAACACGCCGACGATTTGCCGCAAATGCTACGTTCATCCTGAAGTGCTGAATGCTTATCTGGACGGCGCCCTCTTGCGTGAGCTCAAGCCGATCGACGGCCGCGAACAGGCGCGTCGAGAAAAGGGCATAATGCCCCAAGAGCCCGCCGTCCTCGCGCTCCTGCGCAGACGCCTCGCCAAAGACGCTGATGTTCCCGCACCGGCGGAGAAGCGCGCAAACGCTGCATGAGCAGATTTTCGAGCGCGGATCGTTGCGCCCTCGACTGTGCGGGTGCGGCTGCGCTCGGTCTGGCCGTACACGGCCGAGAACAGCTCCGACAGCGACAGATACCGCTCATCCGCGGGGCGCGAGAACCATTCAGAGGACACGCGTCCAACCCGCGCGCCGCGGCTCGCATCCACCTTGTAGCCGCCGTCGTGTCCGCGCGCGGCGTCCAGAAATTCCAACTGAGTCACGGTTCGTCTCCCTAACGGCGGCCAGGAAACTCTCTCCCGGTGCTCAACCCGTCACGGAAACCCGACCCCGCTCTCACTCTCGTGGTGGGGTAGCAGGTGACGCCGCTACGATATGCGGCCCCGACTGGAGGCGAACATCCCCAAGATAAATTCAGCGCAATCGGTTGGTCACCATATGGTCACCGTGCCGAACTGCGAGCCAACGTCAAGGCTCTATATCTTTGATTTTAGTGGTGGGCGCACAAGGGCTCGAACCTTGGACCCGCTGATTAAGAGTCAGCTGCTCTACCAACTGAGCTATGCGCCCGTCCGTCGAGCGCCGCGAGCGCGACGCTGCTTCGAACGAGCGGTGCGAATATCAAACCCGCTCGCCGCTGTCCAGCGTTACGCGCGGCCGCCCGCATTTTCCTGCGCCGGATTAGGGCGCGCGCGCCGCCGGCCATCCGTGGATCAGACGTGCTTTCGTCACGAGATCAGCCCACGGGCCCTTGTGGGCATTGCCCGCGGCGGGCGTCGGCGCGGCCTGTTTGCGCGCGCAAACGGCCTTGGCCGCCTCGGTCTTCGGCCCTTGCGTGTAAAAATAAATGACGTGCATCTTGAGCTGCGAGGCCAACTGGTCGACAACCGTGCCTCTTTTCAGCACATTGAAGCCCCAATGCGCGTCACGCGGCGCGCCCGGCTTGAAGCCGTAGCCGTAATCGCCCTCGCCCTTGATGAGATCGAAGCGAATATAACAGAGCTCCCCCTGAGGGGCAGGTTGCGCCACCATTTCTCGGGTGACGATCACGTCCTGATTGTTGTAGCGGACGCTATAGTCGACCGGAGCATGCCAGACGTCGACCTTCTCGAAATGCTCCAGAAGCTCGGATTCGTCCGCGTCCGCCCCCTGCGCCGCGGCCGGCCCAACGAAACAGGCGCCTGCCACAATCGCGGCGGCGCACAGGCGTTTCAACAAAAATTCGCTTTTCATGGTCGCCCTTCCGCCAAGCGGCTCTTTGCCCGCTCCCCTCGAGCTTCGCAGGTAAGGAGCGCCCCGACAGCCCGCAATCCCTGCGACATTCGCGCGCGCCAGGAAACCGCGGGGCGCGCTGTTGGGTCGCGGAGACTCCGCGCCTCCTTGTAAGGCTCTGCTTACGACAAGCGCCGAGAAGTCTTCCCACCGCCGCAAAAGCGCGGTAGCTGTTTCCCAGAAGCAAAGAACGAGTTTGATTATGTCGCGAAGAAAAATCGCTTTGATTGGCGCCGGCAATATCGGCGGAACGCTTGCCCATCTCGCCGGCCTCAAGGAACTCGGCGACATTGTTCTTTTCGACATCGTCGACGGCGTGCCGCAAGGCAAGGCGCTCGACATCGCCCAATCGTCTCCCGTCGCGGGTTTCGACGCCAAACTCACCGGCGGCTCCGACTATTCGGCGATCGAGGGGGCGGACGTCGTCATCGTGACGGCCGGCGTGCCGCGCCAGCCGGGGATGAGCCGCGACGATCTTCTGTCGGTCAATCTCGGCGTCATCGCCAAGGTCGGCGCGGGCATCAAGCGCTACGCGCCGAACGCCTTTGTCATCTGCATCACCAATCCGCTCGACGTCATGGTGTGGGCGCTGCAAAAGGCGTCCGGCCTGCCGACGCAGCGCATCGTCGGCATGGCGGGCATGCTCGATTCTTCGCGCTTTCGCTATTTCCTGGCCGAGGAGCTCAATGTTTCGGTCGAAGACGTGAGCGCCTTCGTTCTGGGCGGCCATGGCGACGACATGGTGCCGTCGGTGCGCTATTCGACGGTGGCCGGCGTGCCCTTGCCGGATCTCGTGGCCATGGGTTGGACCACGCAGGCGCGCATCGACGCGATCGTCGAGCGCACGCGCAAGGGCGGTGGCGAGATCGTCGGCCTTCTCAAGACCGGCTCCGCATATTATGCGCCGGCGACCGCGGCGATCGCCATGGCCGAGAGCTATCTCAAGGACAAGCGGCGGGTCATGCCATGCGCGGCCTATCTCACCGGCCAGTATGGCGTGAACGGACTCTATGTCGGCGTTCCCGTGGTCATCGGCGCGAATGGCGTCGAGAGGGTGATGGAGATAAAGCTCGACGCGGCCGAGCGGGCGATGTTTGAAAAATCCGTCGCTTCGGTTCGGACGCTGCTGGAAGCCGCCAAGGCGCTCGATCCGGCTTTCGCCTGACGCTTCTCTGACCGCGCCCGCCGATCCAGGCGGCAATTTGCTTGCGGCGCAAGCTGGAACGGCGATTCCCGGCCACTGGCGCTTGGGCGCGACCGTAGGAACATTCTTTGCAAGTTAGGGGTTAGACTGTCTGAAGACTGATTCTCCCGGAGAGGTTCAGGCTTGCTCCAGTGGACACGAAGCCATGTTCGACCCTGACGCTTTTGGCTTTATTAAAATACTCGCCATCGCCGGCACGCTTTACTTTGCGGCGCGCGCGGCAATTCTTATCGGCGCCGCGGCGATAAACGCCGTTGCTCTTTTACCCTGAGTTTTTAACGTCAAGGCCAGATCTATACGTCTGGCGTCACAGCGTGGCTCGTCCGGCGCAATTCTAAAACTTCGAAAAAATCGCTCCCATGCGCCGTTTCACTGAGCGTGGGTTTCCACGTCCTGTCCGGTTGAGACATCCTGTTTCAAGTGACTGCGTCCGCGGGAGCGCGCGGCCGCTCGAAGGCCGGTCGATGAGCCGAGGAGTGGGGTTGCGCCGCGAGCAGCTGCCTCATTGGGCGCCGCGCTCGCATTTTTTTCCGCTACGGCGGCGTCCGAAGGCTCGGCGCCCGGCGGCTCTGGCGCATAGGCGAGCGACTCGTGCCGGGCCGCCGCTCTCGACTTTCTCGTCTCATTCTTGCTCGTCTC